>Ga0315902_10000024_pt1 | contig 237782 bp, 176 predicted proteins | sample LakEriMetagenome_9_FD_203523 | JGI IMG/M metagenome (GOLD analysis project Ga0315902, IMG submission 203523) | Freshwater fungal communities from buoy surface, Lake Erie, Ohio, United States - Buoy 12 MA117 | ecosystem: Environmental > Aquatic > Freshwater > Lake > Lake biofilm | place: USA... | reverse complement strand
TTGCCGAGCTCCTGCATCACAGGAAGCCATATTGCCGACGTCTCCGTACAGCCATGAATGAAAAGCACCTGAGGACACTCGCCGTACTTCGTTACTTCGAGCGTTGGATGTCCAATCTTCTGGATGCTCTCCGTCGCGACCATGGATTCGCCTTATCGATTGCCGCCAACGACTTTATGCCTAACGTTACACGTCACCGAGTCGCGGCAAGGAGACGTTCCATCGGAAATAACCACCGTCGGCGACTTCGGTGCACGTGATTGGGTACGCCCGTCATGGGCATTGGTTTGTGGGGTTTAAGTCCCCTATACGAGATAGGAATCTCTAGAAGATCAGTATACCAAATGACCACTTCAAGGGAACAAGCACGAGGTGAGGGCAACTGCGGAAGGGTGACCGACCGTGGGAAGGAAGCTCGCGGAGTGTTATGAAGTGCGTCGAAATCGAGATGATTGTTCGAATCCTACACCCTCCACGGGCGTGGATCGGTGTGAGTTCGAGGACGACCTACGCAAATAATCCGCTAATACGAAGATGCTGATCAAAATGAGCCGTAGCGACAAGTCCCTTGGCAGGATGAATATCCATGTCGCGTGCTAAACTTGGCAATCCGGCGCGATGGAACTCCTTGTCTTGTGTCGCATTGAAAAACAGCAAAATCCCACCCGAAGATCCGCCCGATACGGCCGTCACAGTCGCATCATTCAATGCCCCTACACGGTAAAGGAGTCCTCCAGGTATGCCATCGCAGACATGGGATTTCGTTAACGCTCCATCGGCCCAATTGAAACGTAAGAGCAATGGTTCATGGACTGCACCAAACGGATTGCTCCCCTTGTGAGTGCCCGCCGCGAAAACTTCGTTGCCACTCGGAGAGATCGCCAAAGACCTCACTCCGCCAAATTCCGCATTCTGTCCCTTGTTGGGATTGTAGAGCGTCGCACCGTCGAGCGTTCGAATCAACGAGCGATCTTCAAGTTTCCAAACATGGATCTTTCCCATCAAATCGCCCGTGAGCAAATGCTTGCCATCGGGATGGAAGGCTGCACTGTAGATGTGCCGCTCATGGGCTGGCCACTCATGGACCTTCTCCCCCGTATCGGTCTTCCACAGTCGGATCACTTGATCGTTCCCAACCGAGACAGCCAATGTTCCATCTGGCGAAATTTCCACTCCCCGGATCCATCCTTGGTGTGCATCCACGGAACGAATGATCTTAGGTTCGGCATCGAGCATCGACCACCAGATGATTCTTCCCTCGCAACCCCCGGTAATCAATTGATCTCCAGCTTTGTTGTAGCTCAGGGCATGCACCCAACTGTCATGCCCCTTGAGAACGACCTTTTCTCCGTTGGCCATGTTCCAACGTTGAAGATGATTGTCTTGCGATGTGCTAACACACTGCTCGCCCGTGGGAGAGATTCGGCATGCAATCAGGGGCGAGTCGGCCTTCCACTGATGCAAGACGTGCGATTTGGTGATGTCCAAATCGATCATACCAACACCTTCCAAATCGGTTCGGCGGCAGGGTCAGCGATGGGCAACTCTCGCCCATCGACTATCAGAGATTGACTCGAATCGACGCCTACACCGCGCAAGATCGTGTGGAAAATGTCCCCGTGATCGACTTGTCCCTCGGTGACCTCGGTTCCCTCTGCATTGGTTTGACCGAATACTCCTCCCCGAGCAATCTTTGCCCCGGCCATGACAACCGACCAGGCTTTGGACCAGTGATCGCGCCCATAGTACAGGTTGATATTCGGAGTGCGACCGAATTCGCTCAGTACGACGACCAACGTTTTTTCGAGCATCCCTCGCTGAGCCAGATCCTCGATGAAGGTCGCAAAGGCGATATCGAACTCGCCGACCTGCTCGATATGAAAATTGAAATTGTCGTTGTGCGTATCGTAATTCGAATGGGTGATCTGAACAAAGGATACGCCATTTTCAAGCAACCGACGGGCCACCAAACATTGGCGTCCAAGTTCGCTTTGGCCGTACATATCCTGAGCCGCCTGCGACTCTTTGCTCACGTCGAAGACCTCTCTGCGCTCCATGAGTTTGAGGGCTTGTTCGTAAGAATGGGTGTAAGCGTCGGTGACCGCCGAGCGACGTTGATTTAAGTACTGCTCGTTGATCTTGCGACGCAGTTCGTGACGACGGGCTTCTGCATCGGCCGCAATCGCATCGGGCTTGCTCGAATTCTGAGGCGGCTTGTCACCACCCAAGTGGATGCTGTTGAACTTGGGACCCAGATAAGCCGCTTCGTTGCCTCGGCCTCCACCCCCACCGGGCGTGACAATGATGTGACCAGGCAATCCTGTTTGATCATCATGAAGCATCTTGGCTGCCACAGATCCAACTTGAGGATATTCTGCCGAAGGGGTCTGTCGACGTCCCGTGAGCATCATATAGGCACCCTTGCCGTGGTCGTCTTCTGAAGTGTTTACACCTCGCAAAAGACACAGATGATGCATCTGCTTAGCCGTCTTGGGCAAGAGTTCGCAAATGTGAATCCCTGGCACACTCGTAGGGATGGCCCTGAAAGGCCCCCCGGTTCGAGTCGATGGTTTGGGATCCCAGCTTTCAAGTTGGCTCAAACCTCCATGCATGTTGAAAACAACCACACGATAATCGTTTTTGGCAATCGGGTTTCCTGTCGCTTGCTGCGAAAGCGACGCGACACCCCCGAGGAAACCTGCAGCACCGATGCCTGTGCTCGCAGCGGCGAGAAACTTTCGGCGGTTGACCGCATGATCCACTCCACCACAGGCGTATCGAGCTAGCTTGGTCATGGTTATGTCCCTCGAATGGTTTTCAATAATAAGCTTTTTGATTGATTGAACGACTTAAGGATAGAGACGGAACTCCACCCCGGCAAGAATACCCCAAACCAGTTCATGGATCACCGCCGATTTCGTATCAGGACTCTTGCTGATCATCTCCGGTATCCATTGTAGTTCTGCCGCATGGGCCGGACGAGCCAGTAAACCTCGCGTGATTATTTGCGTGGCAGTCTGCGGATCGGGAGCCTGGATCGCAAGGTTGGTCAAGTTGGTGCCGCTAGGTGCTGCCCAACCGTAGATCGAACCACCGTTGGCGACAAACAAAGCTTGATCGGGCGATGCAAAAAAATCATCGCTCGTTTGACCAACTCCCGAAGAGTACAGGTTCGAAAAGGTATCGATGTTTCCTTGGAGCTTATCCCTTGCGGCTCGAACCGCTTGTAGCAAACGAGCCTGCTGCTGGATGGCCAATTGGTCAGCTGGAAGATCCGTAGCCAAAGGTGCGTTTTTGTCGAGTTCCGCCCGCTCATTGGCAACATAATTGGTATGGATGTTGGTGGCCGTGAGGATCGACCAGCCGAACTGTTCAGGACTCAATGCCCGCTCGGGTGCGACTGAAAAGACCGCTTGGCAACTCTCGTCGACCTCGGCCTTGAGCAAGCTACACTCTTCGGAAAGCTTCGCCATTTGTGTTTCAATCGTTTGCATCGAAACCCGATGAGCATCGATGGCTGCCTGGTTCGCTTGAACTTTGCTCGTCATCGTGACGAGTTGTGTTTTGCTTTCATCAAACTTCTTTCGCATTTCAGCAAGCGTCGCTTGCATTTGTTTCATTTGCGTATCGACAGTACCCAGCTGAGCATCTTTGGCAATCAAGCTCGCGTCGAACTGGGCGATCGCCGAATCGATGGCTGTTGGATCGGCAAGTAGCGACTTGGTCTCTGCTAGTTGTGTTTTGGTTGTTGCGAGTTTCTCTTTTTGGGCAACGAGTTCCTTCCATTTACCAACGATCGGTTCGAGATCTTTATTGGTTTGATCGATGGAACCTTGAAGACCGACGATGGACTGCTCGATGATCACCTTTTCCTTGTTGCTCGCGACGAGCATCTCTTGCATAGGAATCATTTGAGTGGCGAGTTGCGATAGCTGTGCTTGGAAGCCGATCACCTCGGAGCTTCGGTCAAACCAAGTCATGACCTGCCCAATTCGCTGAGCACGTTGCGAGAACATCGAAGCGGCTCGCCTGGCTAATTGGAATGCCTCGCGAGATTGGGTCATAGCCACATCGGCTTGTCGAAGTTGCTGTTCGAGCGGAACGAGCCGATCGACAATCGCTTTCCACTGGCCTCTGTGGGTCTCTTTGACACTAGCGGCCCCATCTCGAGCCGTTGTCGCCGCGACGACCGCTTGCTCTGCGGCGGTCACTTGAGGCTTGAGCGTTTCGATCTTGGCACGTGTAGCGGCGATGCTGTTTTGAATGTCAGGATCGTCTCCCAAAGCCTTGGCTTGTTCGAGCTTCACAGCGGCTTCGTCGAGCAAAGTGACCTTTTGAGCGATCGACTTGTGGGCATTGGTCGCTTTATCGAGTGCCGCAGTGGCCTCGGCCAACTTCTTATTTGCCTCATTAAAAGCGGCTTCCGCAGCATCGAGTTCGGCCCGAGTGGTGATTCGTGATTTTTGTATATCTCGCCAAGCATTTGCGGCGGTCTCGTAAGCGGTCTGCTTTTCCTTCCAGGCGGTTTCGGCTGTCGCGGCAGCTCCCTTTGCATTCGAAAGAGCATCGGTCATTTGGGCTCGCCATGCGATTGCCTCGGGGGACTGTGTCTGGAGAACGCCCCGAGCATCGGAAAGTTTATGGATCGGTGCAACGCGCCCTCGCTTGTAGGTTTCGCTCATAGCGATTTGTCGCAAAATCGCAGTCACATCAAAATTCGCTTCGACGAGCGAGTCGGTAAGAATCTTCAGTAGCTCTGGATTGCTTGCAGGGTTGTCAAAATGGTGCATATCCAGCGGATGCACCAGCCCTCGACCGAACATGACCGCCCAGAGTCGATTCGCCCAGTTCTCGGCAAAAACTCGGTTGGATGCTTGCAACTGGGCACCCAACAACGACCGACGACTTTGAACCGGGGCGTTTGGAACACCGCCAAATGTACCCTCACGCGGTGCAGCTTCATAACGCTCATCAGGCGCTAAATACGGTTCAAAATGCTCGCTTTGGCCCGGGGCACGGCTCGCCGATCGAAACGGCACGCCTTTGTTAAAAACCGATTCGAAAGGGGCATCCCCTGCGGCCTTCTCGACGTACATTTGTAACTTTTGCTCAGCCCCCTTCTCGTCGGTCGTTTTGCCTTCGACCAAAGAACTTGCCGAAACGTAGGCTAGCAGTCCATGGTAGTCTATTTGAAGGTAATCCTCGACTTGCGGATGATCATGGCACTGAGCGCACTGAAGATCCTTGCCAAAAAATACTCGACCAAGATCGCGAGCAATCGCATGCGCATCGCCACCGCGTTCCAAGAAGAATCGCTGCTGGGCCCGTGCCGATTTGTTCCACCAAGTGCTCTCGACAATGCCTCGAAGCATCGCATCCAAAGGTGTCTTGGCATCGACAGCACTACGCAAATAGCCGATCCAAGTCGCGCGATCGACATGCTGATAGGCTCGACGTTGCAAAAGAGTTTTATCGTACCAATCGACCAATCGCTCACGATGAAGTGGATCTGCCAAAAATCGATCGACCCAGCGCGTCCAACGTCCCTCGGCAGGTTCCGCTAAAAAAGCATCGATCTCCTCGATCGTTGGAACCGTATTCCTCAAATCCAAACTCAAACGCCGCAGTGCTTGCGTCTCTTGGGCAGGCCCCGCCATAAGCCAAGGCATATCGGGACTGGCCGCAACATCGATCCTTTGCCATAGCGTTTCGATCTGGGCATGCGATCGCTCGATGTTCCAGAAGGAAAACACCAGCAGCAACGCACAAGCCCATGCAGCAGGTCGCAACGGAAAAAGTCCACTCATGGTCCGACTCGATCTTTAGGCGGGTAGTGGCAGGCAGGCGGGTCGAAGTCAACCCGGTGAAAAAACTCACGATTAGTTTATCGTTGCTCGAAGAGCCCGAGTCAACCGGGAACGCTCGGAGAGACGACCTTCGCCCCTTTTTCGCCAGATATTTCGCCCAAAAGCCTTTCGATTCGTAAATCTAATGCTTCGATTTGGATCAAGACTTCGTCGTACCTGGCGTTCAATTCCGAGAGCCGATCTGGTTGATCGAGCTGAATCGACGAGCAATCCAAGTCGTCGTCTTGGAGCGATTCTGCGTTGGTCAATCCAAGATCGGCAGATGACTGTGACATTGTGCCTGAAGAGTCCGATCGGTGCAGAGTCAATTACCAGGGTCGCATTGGGCCTAATCGGATTCGACTGTCAACCTTAACAATCCGCACTAACTTACTAGGAATCCGGGTCGTGCGGATTTGGGTTTTTATCCGCTTTGGGCAAGCTGGGTAAATCAGAAGTGAGTTTGCTGCTGGGTATCATCCGAGCGCTGAGCCCCAAGGATCTATATTGCTGATCGAATTCCCAGATAAATTCCTCACTATTCTCTCGAGGGATCGCAAGCGAGCCGACGGGGATCCCCCGCAAGGTGACGACTCCAGAGAGAGCAGGGGGGTGATAATTGGAGGACAAACCGAGTGCCTCTTTCATCCATCAAGATGAGTTTGCCGGATCCAGAACGTTCGTTTCACGGTGGTAATTTCGATCCATCAATGCCATCGCCTTGAGAACTAAATCAGGATCGATCGAACTGTTTCTATCTTTAACGTTCGAACATACGGATCCTCGAATCCCGATCCAATCAGGATTGAGTTTGCGAAGTTGCGTTAGTCCATCGAGCCGGATGGAACCAGCCACTGCGATTTTCAGAGCATGGTCATGTGCCGAATCGATGATCCTTGCGACCTGACTTGGGGAAAGCAAATCCGTCAGAGTCGTTCCATCTTTGATTGCCGTGTCGATCAAAAGCTGATCGGTGCCTAAGGCGAGTGCTGCTTCCAATACGTTTTCCCAACTCGGGGCTTGCACCAAGGACTCATCGGCGTAGTGAACAAGGATTGCTTGCTGGGGCCTGTGCATTGAACCAACCAAGCTGGATAGACTGTCCATCCAGCGTTCAAGATCCTGGCAACCTGCAAGTCCGAATTTGATGTGGCCATCAATGCCAAGTGCTTCGATCAGTGGCCAATCGCGATGGTGGTCCCAGTCGCTAAGTTCGCCGCCAGCGAAACTCCAAGGCCTCATCGAATTCGATTCCTTGCTCATCATCGATGCCAAAGCGACCGAAAGCTCGATACTAGGTCGCCCTAGAGGCCCTTGCCGAGGGTCCTTCAGATCGACCCAAGGCACTTTCAAGTCTAACAACAGTTTGCATTCATCGAGTGTGTTTGCACTGACGAGGAGCTGGCAGGCCGTTGAATTGGACATCGATTATGGTAAAAACTAAGGAATGGCGATCTAGACAGAGGAACTAGTATAGCGATTGATTCGCAGACTTTGAGGGGCAGCTTGGGGACAGACTTTCATTGGATCGAGGATTCGTCAGCCCTAGAGGACTGGTGCCGAGCCAACGAGCACTGCAAATTGTTAGGCTTCGATACTGAGTTTGTCTCCGAGGATTCGTATCGCCCAGAATTGTGTTTGATCCAAGTCGTAACCGATTCGGGAATCGCGATCATCGACCCTTTGGCCATCGACGAACTTTCCTGTTTTTGGCAAATGCTGCAATCACCGGATCGAACTGTTGTGGTTCACGCCGGACGCGAAGAGACTCTCTTTAGCTACAGGGCAACAGAAAAGCTCATTCCGAATCTCTTTGACATCCAAGTCGCAGCGGGCTTCCTGGGGATCGAGTATCCAGCTTCCTATGCCAAGCTTGTGCATCGCGTCGTCGGCAAAAATCTCGACAAAGAGGAAACGCGTTCGGATTGGCGCATTCGGCCATTGACCCGTCGCCAACTGGAATACGCAGCACAAGACGTCCGAGATCTTTTGGCGATCCACGACGATTTTTCCAGAAGGCTACTTAAACATGGAAGACTCGAGTGGTTGCTCGAAGAAACACGAGCCAAACAAGCAGACCTCTATGAATACGAGTCTAGCGAAAATTGGCATCGAGTCAGTGGAGTGTCGGCTCTGTCGGGTACAAACCTAAGCGTCGCACGTGGGCTTTGGAACTGGAGAGATCGCAGAGCCAAAGAAAAAAATGTTCCAGCACGTCGCGTCTTGCGAGACGACCTCTTGGTGGAATTAGCCAGGCGTGGATCGACCGACCCGAAGCATCTGCTGTCGCTTCGAGGTATGGAGTTTCGAAACACCAAACCATTGATCCCAGAGATCGCCAAGGTGATCGAAGACGCCTTGAAGGATCCACCTCCTGTGTGGCCCAAGAAATTCAAGTATGGCAAAGGCCAACCACCCGGTATGCTGACACAGTTTCTCTCGGCAGCGATGGCATTTATCTGTCATCACAAACATATCGCACCGATGCTTGTGGCAACCGCCGATGACTTGCGGGACTTTGTCCAATATCGATTGGAGCCCGACTCGGAGTCTGACTCACCACCTGCGTTGCTTACGGGTTGGCGAGCCGATTTGGTAGGGCACGAACTCGATGAACTCTTGGCCGGAAAACTCGCGATCGTGCTGGATAACCCAAAAAGCCAAATCCCAATCAAGTTCATTACCGTCTGATCCGTCTGATCTATCGTCCGCCGGAAAACTTCGCGTTGCGGCGGATCGTCGATGGTGTCGGTTCGCTGAGATTGAATTCTTCGAGCGAGAAATCCGCGTCGATCTTTCTGACGCTACGCAACTGGATGTCGCCTCGAGAGGCCTCGATGTGATAGACCGCTAAAGTCAACTTGGCCGGATCGACGATGACCAATTGCTGCTGGCCATTGCTCAAGGTTGCGGTTGTCATCAAGTGAGTGGCCGTGGCGCTGCTGCTCGATGCGCCCACAATGTGGATGCCATGATTCTGCAACTCGGTGGGAATATAAGCCGCTGGCCCTTGTTGCTCGGGAACCCCACGTTGGTTCAAGCCCGATCGATCCGGCAAGGGAGGCAAGTCCGATTGACTGATCGATGGCGTTCGGTTGGCAACAAGTGCCAAAAAGACCGCAATCCCAAAAAGATAGCAGCTTGGTAAGGTTTTGGAGCTGATCATCGATTGTTCCTGCTAAAGCCGCCCATCGAGCCATTGGATCCTCAGTGATAACTCCATACATACAAACCCCCGGCTCGGACAAGCCCAATCTTGCCATCTGTCAAGCAATCGATTTGAGCTCTACAATCTTGACCGGGAATCATCTCTCGAATCGCTTTGCATCCACTTCAAGTCACGGACTTTATGCACCCGTTCGAAAAACACCTTCGAACCGACAATAACAACCTCCTTGCTCTGTCGATCCGTGGCGGGCTGTGGGTCGCGTCTATTCCCTACCAGTTGGTGGTCAATTGCCGAAACAAGGCTTATCAGTTGGGTTTGCTGCGAACCTATCGAGCAGGCGTTCCGGTGATTTCCGTCGGCAATATCACTGCAGGTGGCACCGGAAAAACCCCTGCATGCGCAGCGATCGCCAAGTGGCTTAGGCGTCGCGGACTACGCGTCGCCATCCTTTCTCGTGGTTATGGTGCCCTGGCCGATGGCCTCAACGACGAGGCTCGGGAACTCGACATCCTACTGCCAGATGTTCCGCACCTTCAAGCTCCCGATCGAATCGAAACGGCAAGAATCGCCGTCGAAGAACTCGAGATGCAAGTGCTTTTGTTGGATGATGGTTTCCAGCATCGACGGTTGGCAAGAGACCTCGATATTGTTTTGCTCGATGCGACGAACCCTTTTGGCTGGGGGCATTTGCTCCCTCGCGGACTCTTGCGTGAACCCCTCAAGGGACTTCGGCGGGCCGATCTTGTCATTGTGACTCGATCCGATCAGGTTACCACGCAAGACCTTGCGAATCTAAGAACCAAAGTGCAACGTGTGAACCCCAAAGCCGGTTGGGTCGAAGCCATCCATGCACCTGTGTGCTGGCGAAATTCCTCTGGACAAGAACTCCCGTTGAATCATTTCGCAGGTAAACCAACTCTGGCCCTCAGTGGCATCGGCAACCCAAGAGCATTTCTCAAAACCATCGAAGGTCTCTCGGGAACGATCGTCGATCAAATCCAATTCCCCGACCATCACCCTTACAGTCCCATGGATGTGCAAGGGATCCTAGAACGCATCAGCCAATGCAGTGTCCCGCCACAAGCCGTTCTTTGCACGGGAAAGGATTTGGCAAAACTCTCCAGTGATCAGCTTGGATCCATCCCGCTTTGGGCCCTGGAGATCGAACTCAAAGTCGTATCGGGCGACGAGGTTTTCGAAGAATACTTGGATCGCATACGCACAATCATCCAATCGCAATAAAAAAGGCTCCCGGACGTGAACGAGTCCCAGGGGGGACGGAGGACTACGAGCTTCCGGGAGCCAAAGGATCAACAATGACTCTTGCGAAATATTGGCGAAGACAACCAAGGCAAATCCTTTCGCCTTGATCGCTCCATGGACTCTCGTTGGTCGTTAGCTAAACGGTGCTAGAGCGATCCGTGCTCATGCAACCCGGTAAGCCCTCTTGCGAGCGACGACTTTGAGTCTGCCAAATTTGCGAATTAGTTTTCAAAGATCGATGGCGTTGAGCGTCGTGTCCAACGACAAGGAGCAACTTAGAAAAACTGGTGGCCTTGCGTCAACATCGATTTACAACGCCAACGGAAAAAAATACCAAGTCGTTGTAAAAACTTCTTTTGCTTGCAAATATCGAGTTTGGCTAGCAAACAAACCGGTGGTTGAATCCAAAAACAATCGAATGTTAAACTAGAGAGCTTGCGTCGGTTGCAAGGGAGACTGTATAAGCAAGGCCATCGATTCGAAACGAAATTCGGGAACTTGTCGCAACGCCGAGCATCATTGGCACGTAGGTTGCGACTGATGTTGCAACGACAGTGGTTGCGGATAGGCTGCCTAAAAAGAGTTTCAGGAAATCAACTGGAAGCATCGATTCCGGTGAGGATTTAGGACGCCAAAATTCGTACAATTGGATTAATCGGTAGGAGACCAAATTCGATGGATTTGTAGAGAAGAACATCCGATGCAACGAGACGCTCGCAAAAAGCGTTGTCTCTTTGCAAAGTCGCCTTGACCCTTACGGATGGTCTTTCTCTGCGACATGGACTGCGAAGATTCCAAAGGGGTACTGGTGTGTGACTAGTACCACGGCGAGCAAATCCGCAGTCCATTCCACGAAGTGTTTACGGGGAGAGATAGAGCTATGGAGATTTCAAACAGTTTTTCCGTTTCCGGTGCCGACGCAGTTCGCGCTGCCTCCAAAGCAGCAGCTCCGAGCGAGGCTCAAAGTGTTGCAAACGCAGGCGGCATTCAAGAGCCTGTCGATCAAATCGAATTGTCCCCCGAGGCTCTGGCTGTCTCGGGTAGCCAATCGACAGAAACCTTCCGAGCCGACAAGGTCGCTCAAATGAAGGAAGCAATCGCTTCGGGTAAATACGACACCGACGAGATGCTTGAAAAGGCATTTGATCGAATGCTCGATCGTTACCTGTAAACCCACTGTTCTAAATTCGCTAGAGCCAATGGGCAATCGCCCATTGGCTTTCGTAGTGTTCTAGTTCAGTAGCGGTAGCAATGGTGGTTCTGGCGAACGGATCGAATCACCATCACTGCAAAACCTCGCCTCAGCATACTCGGCGACTTGCTCTGCGGTTTCAAAATACATCTCATAAACCGCATCCTCATCGAACTCGCAGTTGTCGGTTGAATAACTGCGGCAGATCTGCGGACGTGTGTGATAGATGCCACAGCGATGATCCGACTGCAAATGCTTGCAGGCTGTGTGCACCAGCAGATACCAAACCTCATCCTCGACAAAGACACTGGCTCGGTCATGCAATAGATACCAGCGCATGAAGTCGAAGTCTTGTTCGCTCGTCGGCTCCTCGATGGGCATGGCAAAGTAGCGACAGCATTTGGCTGTACAATAGTCGCATAAACATTCCGAACTAGGCACCTGGTCCCGTTTGGGAGTCTTTCCGTTGATCGTTTTGGCTGGAGTCAAAACAGGGTCGATGATCATCGAACTCATGGCTGATTTTTCTTGGAACTAGGTCTGCTTGGAATTGCGGTTTTGAAACACTCGAAAGATCATGCTCCAAAACCCTCCTACAATCAAGTCCCCAGGCAAAACCAGATGATCCCGCGACTCGATTCCTTGATCGGCCACTCAGAAATCCAGGATTTTCACCAAGCCCTGGGTGCCAGACCTCCAAAATCGATCCGTCCAAGAATCGACCGGAGCGGAACGACTCTTCCCTTCGAAACCACGCCAGTGCCTTGGTACCCCTTAGGCCTTCAACTCCTCGACCCGACGATTCGCCCTGGAGGCTTCCTGCATTACGCCGCTGCGGATTACTACATCCAAGACTCCGCGTCCATGCTCCCTCTTGCGATGCTCGATATCCAGGCTGCTGATTGGGTTTGTGATCTGTGCGCTGCCCCAGGCGGCAAAGCCTCGGCCATCGCCGAGAATCTCGGATCCGATGGGTTCTTACTTGCCAACGAAGTTATCTCAAGTCGACTCGATGTGCTCCGGTTTGCGCTTTCGCGAACCGGTCGTGCGAACTATGCGATCAGCAACCTTGATCCAGAACCATTAGCCGACGCCTTGCCTGGGCGATTCGATAAGGTTCTGGTCGATGTTCCATGCAGCGGTCAATCGCTGCTGGGCAGAAAACGCCAATCCGAGAGCAGTTTCTCAGCCAACCATGTGCAGCACTGCGCAGCGAGGGCCAAAAGGATTCTCGCAAGTGCTATTCGTTTAGTACGTCCAGGTGGACGTCTTATTCTTTCTACCTGCACTTTTGCTATCGAGGAAAACGAAGGCCAAATCGATGCCATTCTCGAAGCTCACTCAGATTCGGTTCGGACCGTGGAATCCCCGGCCCTCAAGCAGTGGGAGTCTGCGATCCACAAAGACTGCTACCGCCTCTGGCCACATCGCAACCGATGCGCCGGTGGGTTTGCCGCTGCCATCGAAGTCATCGATTCGATCGAACCTAGCTCGCAATTCAAGATCCAGCCAAAATCAGATCGACGCAGATCGAGTCAAAAACGTTCAGCGAAACCACCTAAGTCGATTTCGAAGCTTGCGAACCCCGAGCAACTTCTTGGCTCGCTTGGTGAACTTCGCTTCGAAACACGATTCGAGAATTCCATCTGTTTTGGATACGAACCCGGCTCGATGCGATTTGTCGAAGAATTTGGAAGCCAGTTTGCCCAAGGACTTCGCATCGCCGAACTCGATTCCGATCGTATTGAACCCTACCTGGGACTATCCTTGCTTGCGCCCGAACTCTTTGAACCTTCGCAAGTGCTTTCGCTCGATACACCCATGGCTGAGTCTTTTATGCTTGGACAGACTCTCTCGAAGCAATCTGAGATTGGCTCACCAGCGACTCCATGGTGCGTGGCCCGTTGGGAAGGCAAACCGCTTGGTTGGGTTAAGAATGCGTCGAACCGATGGAATAACTATTTGCCCGCTTGGGCTCGATTCACGAGCTTTTCGAAGACCGGCTCGCCGAGCTCAGACGAAGAGCAACACGAGTGATTCGCTCGGCAGCTTGCTGCACCTGCTCGATGGTTGTCTCCCAAGAAAGACTCAGTCGGATCGCACCTTGAATGACCTCCTTAGGTAATCCCATCGCTTGGAGAACATGCGAAGGTTGACTCGATCCGCTGGCGCAAGCCGAACCAGTACCACATGCAACACCTTCGCGATCCAGAGCCAATTGCATGAGCTGGCGATCCACTCCAGGAAACGAGACGCTGATGGTATGTGGCAACCGAGACGCATCAGCACCCAGAACAACAGCCTTAGGAATCTGATCCATCAAAAGTCTTTCAAGGAGTTCTCTACATTGAAACATTCGCTCAAAACGCACCTGCTGCTGATGGATCGCAAGCTGAGCGGTCATTGACAAGGCGCTGGCCAGAAATGGGCTTTCGGTGCCTGGACGAAGGGCCCCTTGTTGAAACCCACCGTAGAGCATGGGCTCGAACTCGATCCCGTGTTTGACAATCAGGGCACCAATCCCTACTGGGCCATGCATCTTGTGGGCAGTGAGCGTTAGTGCATCGACATCCAGAGCTTGAAAGTCGACTGGGATTTTTCCGACAGCCTGGACGGCATCGGTGTGGACAGGGATTCCGGCGGATTTGCACAATCCAACAGTCTCTTGGACAGGTTGCAAAACGCCCGTTTCGTTGTTGGCAAGCATGATCGATACGGTTGCGATCGCATCGCCTTGCTCGATCCACTGAGCGAGCGGATAGATATCGATTTGACCATTCTGTTTGCATGGCAGATATCGAACTTCCCTGCCCTGCTGCTCGAGCCTTTGAGCCATCGCCAGGACGCTTGGATGCTCAATCCCAGATACGACAAGGCAACCTTGGCGTTTGGCGGTCAGGCCGCAAATTGCCAAGTTATTCGACTCGGTACCTCCGCTGGTGAAAATAGCGCGGTCGCTATGCATTCCGCGAGTCCGAGCTTTGACAAGAGTCAAAAGACTATCTCGGGCATCCTCGACGATACTCCGAGCGGATCTGCCCGGTGCATGCTGGCTGGCAGGGTTGACGTATCGTTTGGATAGTATTTGCGCAAGGTGATCAGCGACCTGGGGGTCGATCTGTGTTGTCGCGTTGTTGTCAAGGTAGATCACAATCGAAACGATCTAGGTGGTTTATGAGGTTCGAAAGGGGATTCCCATCCCCGCACTTCTCTAATCAATGTAGCACGGGGATCCGACCCGTGAGGCTATTGATCAATATAAACCAAATCGCTAAGAAACCCTAATTCGCACTCGGATTCTCGATCTGATAAGTTGTCCGAATCGGAAATGGACCCGAGGAAATGTCTCTTGGTAGATCGAACTTGAGCTCCCCAACTCCTGGCAACTTCTCACTGTATTCGAAAAGCGATGCAGGTGAGTAACTCCCGTCGAGTTTCGTTGCAAGGACACTTTCCAATTCACTCGGCATACGCAGTTTCGCCAGGACATCCTGCGGCATACGAAGTTGCCCCTGTTTTTCCGCAATCGCCTCAAGCAAAGCGACCCGAATCGCCACGGTGAAATATTGAATCGCTTCGAGGAATTGGTGATCCTCCACCGAGGGATTGGTTCCAAGATTATTTCGGAAGAAATAGGATTCAAAAATCGCTTCACGAAGGCTCGGTAATGTCCAACCCTCCATAAATCGCTTCCCAAAACTAGTGTAATAGAAGGCTCGTCGCGTTTCTAAGTCGCCCAGGAGAGACAGCTTTTGGTTGAGAATCAACGAAAGGTTCTTCGTATAGCGTTCAAGAGAGTTTGCAGCCATCTTCGAATCGATGAGCTTCTCGTCGAGCCCACGATGCAACAAACAGAAGTATGTAGCTTGGTTAGGGTGGTACCAACTGAGGTATTCCATCGACCAGTGGTAAGCGTTGATCCCTTTGGCAAATAGCTCTTTATCTTTGGATGCGACGCTATTGGCCATATCCCAAAGAACCAATTGGTGAATCCGAAACATCGTACCGGAATTAAGCCTTGATACTAACAAAGGATCGTCAATCGGTTTGGATGCCAACTCGTAAATCGTGTCCAAAAGTAATCGATTGGACTTCGCGAACTCAGCCAAACCCATCGGATATCTTGACCAAACTACATTCGGATCGAAAACGCTGTCATCGTGCGATAAGGTGGTCAGTATCGCTGGTGTCTCCTCAGCGAGCACCATTTTCTGGGCTTTGATGTAGGGATTACTCACCTGAGCACCGACTGACTCCCATTGACGTAGCGTATCGGAGTCGCTGGCGGTCAGTTCAGTTGATCGGATTGGGTAAGCACCCGAATTTAGCATCGGGCCGATCTTACTTTCTGCCCAACTTTTGCGTTGCAATTGCTCTCGGTAAATCGCAATTTCTTTAGCGAACATTTGAGTGGCAAGGATCCCTAGAGTGACGACCGCAAAACAGCTTGCAATAGTCGCTGCGATCACCCACCGAGGAAATGCTGTTCTTTTGGTTCTGCTCATTGGCCTTTGACCTCCGTCACTAGTTTCTTTGCCATGACTTCCCACTCGCCTCGCCAAGTTTCCGCAGGCGCATAAATAATGTATTCGGGCATCACGATGAATTGGCCATCCGCAGCAATCCGACCAGCGTAGCTGTTGCTCGAACCGATCTTGTCACGATAAGCGGCAGCCTGGTCGCTACCTACTGGTAACTCCAAGAGTTTCCACAAATCGGCAACAACCAAATCGCGTCCTCTTAGCAACTTGAGACTTCCTGGTATCGATCCCTCGTTAGTTTGGTTATTCACCTCGTACGCAAGGGGATAGCCATCGAGTCCAAAATACAGATCCCGTTTTTTATTGATTTGTTTAGGCTCCCACCAAGCCGCTGCAAGAGCCACTCGCCTGGCCTCATCTCGTGCTTGATCATCACCGAGGAATTTAGCAACGGATTCGTAAGCAGAGTCTCCCATCCACATGCGAGCCTTCGAATGCTTGCAGTGGCCCAAGGCCGAGAGTTCGATGAGTTCTGCAAGATCACAAAATCGCAGTCGTTTGGTATCCCGTAAGCCCGAGACAACCTTGGGTATATCAGCCATCGCATCGCGGTATTTTCCAAGAGCCTCCTTCGTTTCGATCTTCGAGTCGTCTTGGTCTTGCATGAGGATATTCTGAAGGTTTGCGAGCTCCGCCAAATAAGCCTTGAGCAACTCGAGCGGATCTTGATTCGCTAACCAGTAGTCTGGATTAGAAGCTTGCCCAAGCACTTGATTTTGCTGAAAAACTCGGATCTGTTCGTTGCGATCAAAGACAGCCTCAATGCTTTCTTTGCCGAGTCCATCAATTGAAGTCAGATAGTTGGTGCTGATGATCGGGGTCAAGTGCCTAGGACCTGTACTGCTCCTAGCTAGTTGCTCAAGTTTTGCCCGAGTCTCCGATGGCATGCTAGGCAAGTTCCAGATCTTCCATAGTCCAGGAAGTAGAGGAATAACCAAGGCCGCAAATGAGAACAAGCCATGTTGCAAGTAGTACTTCCAATCGATACGACGTTCCATCCAAGGCCGCATCATCCACCAAGTCGAAACCGCTGTGATCGCAAAGGATACAATGAGTATCCACCAAGGTGCCTCCATCGCCATGACCGCAAAGATGCAATAAGCTGAGTTCGTCACGAGCACTGCAGGTAAGACAATCGCCGAGAGAATAGGACTCTTGATGAACTGAGAAACCCATTGGCCAACGATGTAGGAAGCCAAGCAAACGGCGAGTAATGCTGCGGTATCGAGCAAGATCCACTCAGGATTCATCCATGGAACCAATCGTAGTGACAGGTATCTAACGATGGCAAACGCTAAGACCATCGTCACTGGAATCCAATGACGCGTAAACCAAAGAACTGATGGCGATACTCCTCGATCCGCATAGAATCGAACGCGTTGACCGATGCCGTCGGATTGGAAGGCAAGCACACCTAATAAGCCCGAGAGCAATCCCATAGGCAATGCCACCCACAAGATCCAATCACTGTCGATCGGTTCGAGATTGCCTTTGATATCGCAACTTGCTCCGATCGCTAAAACGAGTAACGAAGCAAGTCCGATCAACGACCACCAAAGTCTATTTTGACGGATCATCTGCCATAGCATGCCCCCAATCGGTGTGACGCTCGGCCAGAGCGACCAAGCCTCGGCAAATCGGGCTTCAGACTGCGCATCCCTGGCGGATGCTGCACCGAAGATGGTAGGAAGCCAAGCCCAAGTGCCCGACTCTGCGGGAGCAGCCAGGGCCGATAACTCTCGCTGGCTTGCCCGCCATCCATAAACAAGTGCCACGATACTGCCAATCGTCAGACCCAGGAAGTAAACCAAGGAATCCGTAGTCCTACTCCAATCGGGACTCAAGATACCGTACTCAAGCCAGGCACTGATTCCATACGAGGGTAGCCATATCGCAAGTGCCGCTGGGATGAGCATGACCAACGATAGAATCTGCGATTCAAATCGCCACGCAAACGCAAACCCCGCCAAGCAGAGGAACAAAGACACCATCAGATAGTTAGTCATCAACCAACTGTTTGTACTCAACGGTGCTCCCAAGGCGGTTGCGAAAATCGCCCAGGATGACATGGCGATCAACCACACCAGAGCCAATGTTACCAATGCGACCAGGAGCTTATTCCAAGCGATATGCTTTGCACTGACGGGCAAGGATCTCATCCATTGCATGGAGCGAGACTCCTTTTCGGTTCCGACCAACAAGATGCCAACGCCCGTGGCGTACATCATTGGCATCGAGAGAAACAGGAACCAAAACCCTGACTCGTATTTGAGACCCTTGTCAGAACTGAAAGCTGCTCCAATGAGGATCAATACCAGAATTCCAAACCCCATCCCCAGCACTGTCAGCAACAGAGGCATGACCTGCCGGAGTTCCTTCCAGAGCAAAACCCTGGTCCACGTTGGTTGATTGGACATGGTTGCAGTTGTTAGACCACTCATGATTTTCCAGCCTCCAAAGTTGTTGGAACGCTTGCATCAGAGACTCGTTTGTAAATGCTGTCACCGCGAGTGCAAGCGACAAAAAGTTCCTCGAGGCTTGCGCTTCGAGATTGAGCACCCAAGACTCCAGTTGCCTCGCGCCAGTAAGCTGCTGCTGCATCTCCGTCGCCTTGGACAATCAACTGCTTTTGCCGCCCCTCGGTAATTTCTGCAAGAATTCGACTAGGTGCAGGCAAATCGCCCAGTGCAATCAGAGGATCACTTAGCGACACCGTCACCAAAGCGATCGACTCTTTGAGATCTGCAAGCGGCCCTAGCAATTGGACTTTGCCTTTATGCAGAATTGCGATCGTATCAGCGACGCGTTCGATCTCGGAAATCTGGTGGCTCGATAGGAATACTGTTCGACCTGTGGCTGCCACACTGATCATGCTCTCGAGGAATTCTCGCCGTACGATCGGATCCAAACCCGAGGTCGGCTCGTCGAGGATCAGCAGTTCCGGATCGTGTGCCAAGGCCAGCGACAAGGCCACCTTGGAACGCTGCCCTTTGCTCAACTGTTTGATTTTGCGTCCTGCAGGCAACTCGTAGCGAGCGATGAAGTCTTGGTAACGCTCTTTAAAGCCTTCGGGATAGAACGATGAGGCGAACCAGCCGATCTCACCGATCGTCATCCAATCATAGAGTGCCGGAGAGTCCGAGACATAACCGATGCGTTTGCGCAGCTCGAGGGCTTGGTCGGCCACCGTCGGATCGAGCCCGAGGATTGAGCAGGTTCCTTTGGAAGGTTTTTGGAAGCCGGTCATGATCCGAATGAGCGTGGTTTTTCCAGCACCGTTTTCACCTAGGATTGCCATGACCGTTCCGGGTGCGACCGCAAGATCGATTCCTCGCAAGGCATCGCAACCTCGGTAGTGCATTTCTAATCCATTGATTTTGATCGCATCGTTCATAAGAGGGTTCTCCGATGGATGGTTGTCCTGATTGATGTTTCGATGATGAGGGATTAGGCAGGCTCGGATACTTCAGTAGCCGAACCAACAGGAGAAGCGACGGTGGCTACGTTGCCATCGAGGAGACCGAGTTGATCGAGCATCAGCCGTCGAACTTCCTTGGTCGAGAGTCCACCGTGGAGAGCTTCGCTGATGGCCGAACGCAGCCGTTCTTCAAGCAGCTTGCGGCGAGCTTGATCGCACTGCGAGACTGCTTCGGAGCGGATGGCAAGCCCTCTGCCTCGGAGCGACTCGCAGATGCCATCGGACTGAAGGATTTGGAAGGCTTTGGCGACCGTGTTGGGATTGATCGCCAATTGCACGCTGAGGGTTCGAACGCTCGGAAGGAGCTGGCCTGGGATCAGCACCCCGTCGGCCACGGCGAACTTGACCTGCCGAACAATTTGTTCGTAGATCGCGATGCCGTTGTTTGGATCGATCGAGAAAAACATGGAAAAACACCTGCTGCTAAAGTACGCGACTAGTGCACTAGCTAAGTATTACACTAGATCGGTTGCGGATCAATAGGGCAAACAGTTTTTTTCGGGGGAAACAAGCCTAGCGGCGGGATTCGGGGGGCTACGCCGCCAGGCGGCAAACAAGATCCGCCGACCTGTGGTCGTCAGGCACGGTTGAGGACAACCGTGGAACATTAGACAACCGTGCAAAACTAAAAGAGGGTCGACTTAAATGCGAATTAGCTGTGATACCAGTTTGCCATGCACGTCGGTCAAACGGAAATCGCGACCTTGGTACCGATACGTGAGCTTCTCATGGTCTATTCCTAAACAATGCAAGAGCGTGGCATGGAAGTCGTGGATGTGGATCGGATCCTCCGTAATGTTGTAGCCATAATCGTCCGTCTGACCTATCACTGCACCCGGTCGAAATCCTCCCCCAGCCATCCACATCGAAAAACATCGGCCATGATGGTCGCGCCCATAGTCATCCTGCAATGACCCCTGGCTATAGACCGTTCTTCCAAACTCTCCTCCCCAAATCACCATCGTCTCGTCAAGCAAACCCCGCTGCTTAAGATCCTTCACCAATGCCGCCTGCGGCTGATCGATGTCCCGACACTGCTTGGGAATGTTCGAAGGCAAACTGCCATGATTGTCCCATCCCCGATGGTACAACTGCACAAATCGAACTCCTCGCTCGACCATCCTGCGAGCCATCAAACAATTCGCCGCATAACTCCCGGGCTTCTTCACCTCCGGTCCATACATCTCTAAAACCGACTCGGGCTCGTCGGATATATCGGTCAAATCCGGTACCGACATCTGCATCTTGAAGGCCATCTCATACTGATCGATCCGAGAGGTGATCTCGGGGTCTTGCTCGCGTTGAAACTCGAGCGCATTGAGCTTCGAGATTTGATCGAGCATCCCTCGTCGCAAACTCCTTCGCATCCCAGGTGGATCGCTCAAATACAAAACAGGCTCAGCGCCACTTCGAAACTTCACCCCCTGGTGACTCGACGGCAAAAAACCACTCCCCCAAAGCCTATCCAAAAGACCTTGGTTCGCATCGTTCCCGCTCCCATGAGATATCATCACCACAAACGACGGTAAATCTTCCGCTTCGCTCCCAAGCCCATAACTGAGCCAAGATCCGAGCGAGGGACGACCCGGTTGCTGCGATCCGGTCTGCATGAATGTAATCGCCGGATCATGATTGATCGCCTCGGTATTCATCGAACGCACCACACACAACTCATCGGTAATCGATGCTGTATAAGGCAGTAGCTCGCTATACCAAGCTCCATTGCTCCCGTGCTGCTGAAACTTGAACTTGGGCGCCACAACCGGAAAACTCTTTTGGCCCGAGGTCATCCCCGTCAGCCGTTGGCCATTGCGAATGCTATCGGGCAACTCGGTCCCATGAAGTTCCTTGAGCTTGGGCTTGTAGTCCATGAGTTCAAGCTGCGATGGCCCACCGGATTGAAACAGATAGATCACCCGCTTGGCCTTCGGTGCAAAGTGAGGCTCCTGCCTCGCCCCGTCGGCTCGCAAAGAACCTCCGAGCAATTGAGTTAAGGCAGCCGTCCCAAGTGCCGAATGCTTGATAAAACCGCGACGCTGGGAAATGGATTGATCGATGAATTTCTTGTCCATGATTAATTCTTGGTAATCGTTTCATCGAGATTCAAAATCGCACTGCACGCTACAGTCCAAACGGCCAACTCAAGCTTGGGAGTCTCTCCTGAAATTCCGACAGTTCCGACACTCAAGTACGCATCGATTCGATTTGCATCCTCAGCGAAATCGCTGCGAGCAAGCTCCAGCAGTTCCTGCATGGCAGGTACCTCTTCGGGACGAATATCCCTGGCAAGTGCTTTTCGATAGGCATAATTGAGCCTCGCAAGCTGGTCGTTGCCTCCCGATTTGAGCACGTCGCTTGCAAACACCCTTGCGGCTTCGATGTACGTTGGGTCATTGAGCAGCACCAGCGCTTGGAGCGGTGTATTGGTTCGAGATCTTCTTGCGACACAGACCTCCCGATTCGGTGCATCGAAACTGACCATCGCCGGGGGCGGACAAGTCCGTTTCCAGAATGTGTACATCCCGCGCCTAAAGAGTCCTTCACCCGTATCTGCAACATACTTGCCCCGCCGCTCGACAGTAACGTCTTCCCACAACCCCGCAGGTTGATAAGGTTTGACGCTCGGCCCGCCAACTTTACGAACCAACAGTCCACTGATCGCAAGCGCGTTGTCCCGGATCGTTTCGGCCGAGAGCCGATGCCGAGGCCCACGAGCAAAGTATCGGTTCTCGGGATCCTTGAGTTTGAGCTCCGGTGTCATGCGCGATGCTTGCCGATACGTCTTGCTCAGCACGATCTGCTTGAGCATGGCTCGAACATCCCACTGGCTTTCGATAAATTCCATGGCGAGCATATCGAGCAGTTCCGGATTCGAAGGATACTCTCCCGATCCACCGAAATCTTCGCTCGTTCGGACGATGCCCACTCCAAAGCATTGCTCCCAAAGTCGATTGACCGCGACACGGGCCGTCAGAGGATTCTTGGGATGAGTCAGCCATTTGGCTAATTGCAATCGGTTGATCGGTTGGTCGATTCCATCGACCCGAAGCGACTCAGGAATTCCCGGTTCCACTTTGGTCGTCGGCTGATCGTACTGTCCTCGTTTGAGAATGAATGTCTCGCGAGGAGGATTCATCTCTCGCATGACCATCACTGCCGGGGCGGCTTGATCGACACTTGCAATTTTCTTTTCAAGTTCGACCACCTGGGATTGCAATTGGCCATGCTCTGGATCGATTTTTTCGCGAGTCCAACTCTTGGCCAGATTGCGTTGATCCTCGCTGAGTTCTCCTAAGGGGTTTCGCACCCAGGTGAGTTTGGGTTCGGGAACTTGCACCTGCGCTAAGCTCTCGATGTCGACGGCCGATAATACACCGTCGAAGATTCGCAGTTCATCGATCGAACCTGTGAATGGGAGCGACTTTTCGCGCAAGCCCAAGTGGAAGGGTTTGTCGGTTTCCAAGCTGCCGGTGAGATTGTTGTTGGGGATATCGAACTTGACGGGTTTTCCGTCGATATAAAGGTTCGCTCCAGCCGCTTTTTTTGATCCATCGTAAGTGAGCGTTAGGTGATGCCACTGGTTGGGAGCAATGGTTTGTTGGGAACTGATCTTGATCGCATTGCTGGGCCAAGTGTCGACTAGGTGGACTTCGATCTTGCCGTTTACCAACAACATGTCGTAGCCCCGGAAATTCATCGCTTCGTCCATGCGAGACAGGATTGCCATGCTCCCAAGACTCGGGACATTCACCCATAGGCTGATCGAGAAGGGACGATCGGATTGGAGTTTGCCGAGTTGCTTGGAAGTCAGATGTTTTCCATTATCAATGCTTACTGCGGTGCCTTGTTTGCCGGCAACATAGATTAGCTGGTCGGGCTTTTCCCAGATTTGCTGTGTCGCCGACACGTTATTCTCTTCGAAATCGACGTAATCCTTTTGGGTTGTGCCCAGTGTCGCTTCGATCACTTGGTCCGAGTTGGCTTTCACCCAGGTAGCCCAAGTCTGCTCGATGTGCTGCTCCTTGGTTTGCAGTTGGCTTTTGAACTCATCGAGTTGCGTTATCAGCTGTTTTTTGGATTCGATTTGTTCAGCAGTCGGGACTCGCACAAAGGGTTCGGCACCGACAAAGTTACTGTAGCTTGCTTGCTTCTCTTCTAGGTTGTTGACCAACGAAAAGAACCGATAGTATTCGGCTTGCGTGATCGGATCGATCTTGTGATCGTGGCAGCGGGCACACTGCATCGAGAGTCCGAGAAACACGGTCGCAACGGTGTGGACTCGGTCAGCGACGTATTCGACTCTGTACTCCTCTTGGATGATTCCACCTTCGGTGTTGTGCCCTTGATTCCGCAAAAAGCCGGTGGCAACCTGCTGTTGCAAGTTGGCATTTGGTAGAAGGTCACCTGCGAGTTGCTCGGTGAGAAACTGATCGTAGGGCATGTTCGCTCGATAAGCGTTGATCACCCAATCGCGCCAGGGCCACATTTGACGATCCTCGTCATTGTTGTAGCCGTTGGTGTCTGCATACCGAGACAGATCGAGCCACTGGGAGGCCATCCGTTCGGCATAAGCATCGCTCTGAAGCAATCGATCTACAGCCTTCTCGAAAGCGTCGTCCGAAGTGTCTTTCAAAAATGCATCGAGCTCTTCGAGAGTCGGAGGGAGTCCGGTTAGGTCCAGACTCACGCGACGAAGGAGCGTTTCACGATTGGCTAAATCCGAGGGAATTAGTCCATGGGCTCGAAGTGTGAGGGCGACTTGCTGATCGATGTGCTGCCACATAGGTTTAGCGAGTCCATTGTTCGCAAGACTGGTTTTTTCCGGTGGAGCAAACGACCAATGCTTCGAGTACTTAGCCCCTGAGTTGATCCAATCCTTGAGCAACTGACGTTGTTCTAAAGTAAGAGGCTTTTTGGTTTCCGGTGGGGGCATCACCGAATCGGGATCGGTTGATTCGATCCGCTCGGCTAGCAGGCTTTCCGCCACGTTGCCTGGAACAATCGACTTGGCGGAGATCGCATCATCGCGTCGATCGAGCCGCAGATCCGCCTTGCGCGATTGCTCATCGGGTCCATGACAACTCCAGCAATGATTGGCCAGAATCGGTTTGATCTGCGAGGCAAAATCGGGCCCTGATGCTGTGTCTTGCCCAAGTGCATCTTGGCTGGCAAGCAGACAAATGCCTACGAGCCAGCACAAGACATAGCAACCGAGTTTTTTGTTCAGCATGGATTTAGCCGACTTTTGGGATTTCAAAGCCTGCACGTTGAGCCCGTGCTTGCATCGAAGCTGCCACTTCGTCGCCTTCGATCTTCTCAGTGGTTGCATTCCACTTGAGTTTCCGAGCGAGTCGTCCGGCGATGGCCGACAGGTGGCACATGTTCATGGTTTGCAAGTGGGAGTAAACATCCGAGACAGGCAGACCACCTTCGCGGATGCAGCGATAGAAGTTGGCTTTGTGCCCTTCGTGAGGTTTGCCCTTATAGAGCGCCTGGAGTTGTTCATCGCCATAAACATCCTTGTCCCACTGTTCTTCGATCGGCTTGCCGGTGATCCGTTCGCGGTTGACGAAGATCCGGCCTTTCGTTCCTTCGATGAGCAGACCGTTATCGCCTCGGCTCGTGACATGGATTTCCATGCCGTTGGCGAACTTGTGAACGATATTGAAATCGTGGGAGGTGTTGAAGCGGTCGTCGGCAAGCGGATTGCCATCTTTCATATCGACGGGATGTTTGCAGTCGGTACCGTCGACTTCGACTGGCCCGGTTCCTTGTTCGGTCATCTTCGAAGCCCACAGAGCGATATCGATATGGTGAGCGCCCCAGTCGGTGAACTTACCACCGGAGTATTCGTACCACCAACGGAAATCGTTGTGGCAACGCTGTTGGATGTAATCGACCTTGGGAGCTTGGCCGAGCCACATATCCCAATTGAGGTTCGCCGGTGGAGCAGCTTTGGCAAAAGGTCCGCCGGTTGGGCTGCCGTTGATGCCGCATGTGATTTTCTTGATGTCACCCAAGAGACCTTGGTGGGCCATGTTCACAGCGCGCATGAAGAGGCGTCGGTCGGAGCGTTGCTGGGTACCGATGAAGAAAACGAGTTTCGGGTTGGCTTTGCAAGCGGCTCGGATCGCTAGGTTTTCAGCAAGAGTGAGCGTAAGGGGTTTTTGGCAGAAAACATGCTTTCCAGCTTGTAGGGCCTCGATAGCGATCTTGGTGTGCCAATGGTCGGGTGTGACAATACTGACGACTTCGACCTCTTTGTTATCGAGGACTTTGCGATAGTCTTCGACCGACTCGGCTTTGCCTTTGCCGATTCGTTCGTCGTTGCGAGCTCGTTCGCGATGGTTCGCATCGACATCGCACACGGCGATGATGTCACCGAATCGGTTGTGGTCGTGCGCATCACCGGTACCCATGCCGCCCATTCCGATGCAACCGATCTTCATGCGGTCTTGAATCGTTGCCGCATCGGCTTGGGTTGACCAAGACCAATAGGGAACCGAAGCCAGTGCTGCGGTGGTTTGTGCGGAGCGTTTGAGAAAACTGCGGCGGGAAGGTTGGCTCATGGGTTAGGTTCCTTTAGCGGGGAGGGATAACGGGGAAGATTCTGCAAATTCTACCACAGTGCGGTTCGATTTGCTTGATTGAAAATAGGACCAAAAGCGATCCATATACAGGTAAATAACGGGGGTGGTAAAGAGGGTTACAAACTGACTGACGATCAGCCCGCCGACGATCGCGATACCCAAGGGCTGGCGAAGTTCAGCCCCGTCTCCACGGCCAATCGCCAGCGGGATTCCTCCGAGAATCGCTGCAAGTGTTGTCATGGTGATCGGGCGGAAACGACGCAGACAGGCTTCGTGAATCGCCTCACGGGGGCCCCAGCCGCGATCCTTGCGGAGCATGATCGCAAAGTCGATCATCATGATCGCATTCTTTTTGACGATCCCGATCAGCAGCAAAATGCCGATCATTCCGATGATATTCAAATCCATTCGAAACAGGATTAACCCTAGGATGGCTCCGACCCCGGCCGAAGGCAATGTCGAAAGGATTGTGATCGGGTGGATGAGGCTCTCATAGAGGATACCTAGTACTAGGTAGACTGCGACGAGTGCAGCGAGGATGAGAATCGGCTGATTTGAAAGGGAGTCTTGGAAGGCCTGTGCCGTCCCCTGGAAGTTGCCTTGGATGCTCGATGGCATTCCAATTTCGGAGCTCACGTTTTTGATGATCGGGACAACATCACCCAAGGCACTGCCTGGGCTGAGATTGAACGAGATCGTCGATGAGGGGAAGAGTCCAGAGTGAGCTACCGAAAGGGAGGTGTTTCGGCTTTCAAGCGAGTAGAGATCCTGCAAGGGGACTTGGGTGTTGTTCTTGGTTCGGATGTAAATGTTCTTGAGTGACTCGGGGCCTTTGACATAGTCGCGTTCGAGGGTCATCACAACGCGCCTTTGGTTCATCGGCAAGTAGATCGTCGAGACTGGACGTTGGCCGAATGCATCGTAGAGGGTGTTGTCGATCGTCGCGATGTCCAAGCCTAGGACGGAGGCTAAGTCGCGGTGGATGACTAATCGAGAGAGTTGTCCTTTGTCTTGCTGGTCGGTGTTGACATCGGTGATCTCTGGGAGTTTTTTCATGGCAGCCATGAGTTTGAGCGTCCACTCATTGAGTTCTTTAAGGTCTCCGCCACGGAGCGTGTATTGGAACTGGGCCCCAGAGGGACGGCCACCGATGCGGAGATCCTGAACGGCTTGCATGAAAAGATTTGCACCGCTGATCCCACCAGTTTTTTTCCGGATCGCGGCCAGGAGTTCATCGATCGTCTGAGTTCGTTGATCCAGGGGCTTGAGGGTCACAAACATGCGGGCATTGTTGGTACCTCCACCCCCTGGACCACCCCCTCCGGTCGATACGAGCACCCGATCGATGGCTTGCTCGTCGCTAACAGCTTTAGCGAATTTTTCACAAAGATCCACCATGGCTTGGAATGACGTGCCTTGATCGGCGACGATGTTTCCGACCAAGCGTCCGGTGTCTTGCTGAGGGAAGAAGCCTTTGGCGACCTTGACGTAGAGATAGGCATTAAAGCCGATGATCAGGGCCAGTGCCACCATCGTCCAGCCGGGGAACTTCAAGACCACATCGAGGATGCGCCCGTAGGTGTTTTCCATCCAATAACGATTGGTGTGTTCGTTGTTCTTGTGGGGTTTAAGCAGGATCGCGCAGAGCATCGGCGTGGTGGTTAGCGAAATGACCAGCGATATGAGAATCGCGATCGAAAGGGTGACTGCAAACTCTTGGAGAAGCAGCCCAATGACACCTCGCATCAGGAGGATTGGGATAAAGACGGCGATGAGCGAGAGGGTGATTGAGACCACCGTAAAGCCGATTTCTCCAGCCCCTTTGATGGCCGCATCGAGGGGCTTGAGACCTTTTTCAAGATATCGACTGATATTCTCGGTCACCACGATGGCATCATCAACCACAAAACCGGTTGAAATCGTCAGGGCCATGAGCGACAAGTTATCGAGGCTATAGCCCAACAGGTACATCACGCCAAAGGTTCCTACCAACGAGACCGGCACAGCGATCGTCGGAACGATCGTCGCGCGGATGTCCCTCAAAAACAAATAGACCACGACGATCACTAGCAAGATGCTAATAAGAAGTGTTTTTTGGACTTCGTGAAGCGAAGCTCGGATCGTCGTCGAGCGATCCATCCCAATATCTAAATCGATCGCCGCAGGGAGCTGAGATCTCAATTGCGGTAACACCGCTTTGACATTCTCGATCGTCTCGATGATGTTGGCACCAGGTTGTCGGAAGACCAAAACGCTGATCGATGGCCGGCCATCGGCAAGAGCAAAATTTCGAATGTCCTCGAGCGAGTCGGTGACATTGGCCACATCCCCCAAGCGAATCGGTGCTCCGTTTCGATAAGCGATCATCAAGGGGCGATAGTCATCGGCAGTCATCAACTGATCTGTTGTATTGAGTGACCATTGGACTTGGCCTTCTTCAACAACTCCCTTGGGCCGATTGGCATTCGATGTTCCAATCGCTGCACGAACATCCTCTAGGCCGATTTGGAGCTGATTCAGCACGGTCGGATTGAGTTCAATCCGCACGGCGGGATTCGAAGCTCCTGTAGCAAAGACTTGCCCGACCCCTTTGATCTGCGAGAGCTTTTGCTGCACGATGGTCGAAGCGAGTTCGAACATTTGCGGTTTCGAATAGATCTCCGAGACGAGCGTCAGGAGCATGATCGGCGAATCGGCCGGATTGACTTTGCGGTAAGAAGGATTGTTGGGAAGTGTTGGAGGGAGTTGGCTTCGGGCTGCGTTGATTGCCGCTTGGACTTCCCGAGCCGCCGCGTTTACGTCGCGATCAAGTTCGAATTGCAGTGTGATCGAGGTCGATCCGAGGGTGCTGTTGGAAGTCATCTCGGTGACCCCGGCGATACGACTCAGGCTCCTTTCCAAAGGAGTTGCTACCGCAGAGGCCATGGTCTCGGGACTCGCACCAGGCAGATTGGCACTTACGGATATCGTCGGAAACTCGACCTGCGGCAACGGTGCAACCGGCAACAAGAAGTATCCGATGAGTCCCGATAGGGTGATTGCGATCGTCAGTAGGGTTGTACCTACGGGACGACGAATGAAGGGTTCTGAGACGTTGGTTCCTGAACCGATCATGCTCCTTGAATCCCTCGGTCAAGTGAGTCTCTCTTGCGACGTCCGAGCTTATCGAACCACACGTAGATCACCGGTACGGTATAGAGCGTCAACGCTTGGCTGAAGATCAATCCACCGATGATGCAGATACCCAACGGTCGCCTGATCTCCGAGCCAACGCCACCACTAAATGCCAGGGGGACCGCACCGAGCAAGGCAGCCATGGTGGTCATGAGAATCGGCCTGAGTCGCAGCAAGCAGGCATGAAAGATTGCGTCTTCGGCACTGAGTCCCTGTTTACGCTGGGCTTCGAGTGCAAAGTCGATCATCATGATCGCATTCTTCTTGACGATACCGATGAGCAAGATAATTCCGATCAAGGCGATGATGCTCAGGTCGAGTCGAAACAGGATCAATGCCACCAGGGCTCCAACGCCTGCCGATGGGAGAGTCGATAGGATTGTCAGCGGGTGAACGAAGCTTTCGTAGAGAACCCCAAGGACGATATAGACGGTAACGAGTGCGGCCAAGATCAGCAGGGGTGTGGTTGACAGAGATCTTTGGTAGGCTTCGGCAGAGCCTTGAAAGGAACGAGCGATTCCAGCGGGCATTTGGATCTCGCGGACGGTCTGCTCGACAGCTTCAACAGCTTGGCCTAAGGACACCCCGGGTGCCACATTGAATGAAACGGTGACGACCGGAAACTGTCCTTGGTGATTGATCGCAAGGGGTGCGTTTTGGTATTCGATTTTTGTAAGGGACTCCAAAGGGGCCGGCTTGCCCGTATTGGTTTTAACGTACAGCGAGCCGACATCGCCCAGGGAGTCACGAAACTCCGGAGCGACTTCCAAAACGACTCGGTATTGATTCAGTTGCGTGAAGATTGTCGAAACTTGTCTTTGCCCAAAAGCATTGTAAAGTGCATCGTCGATGACCAAGGGAGTAACGCCGAGTCTTGAAGCTGTATCGCGATCGATCACCAGTTTGGCCTCACGTCCTTGGACGGCTTGATCGCTTGCGACATCTTGCAACTCGGGTCGTTCCTTGAGCTTCGAAACCAGCTTGGGCACCCACTGGTTGAGTTCCTCAGGGTCTGGGGTTTCGAGCGAGTACTGGTACTGCGTTCGCGAGACGCGGGACTCGACCGAGAGGTCTTGCACTGGCTGCAAAAAGAGTTGGATTCCCGAGACAGCAGCGGCTTTTTCCGAGAGCCTTGCCATGACCTTTTGGATCGACTCGTGGCGCACTTCGTGGGGTTTGAGATTGATCTGAATACGGCCTGAATTGAGCGTTAGATTGATGCTGTCGATCCCGATGAAACTTGCGATGCTCTCGACGGCAGGATCCGAGCAGAGGACTTCGTTGAGTTGGGCCTGTTTGGATTGCATCTTCGCAAAGGAACTATCTTGATCCGTCTCGGTGATCCCCAAGATTACACCGGTGTCTTGCACCGGGAAAAAACCCTTGGGAACCTGGATATACAGAAACACCGTAGCAGCCAGGGTGGCAAGGAACACAAGCATCGTGAATCCTTGATGCTTGAGCGTCCACTTCAAGGTTGTTTCATAGAAACGAAGCAGAGAGATAAAGAGCCACCCCTGGGAACTATTTCCATGGCTTGAGGTTGAACCTTTAGGCAGAGTCTTGAGCAGTAGGGCGCACATCATCGGCGTGAGGGTCAGCGAAACGATCGCCGAGACAAAGATCGTCACGCTCAAGGTGACGGCGAATTCTCGAAACAATCGACCGATGACATCCCCCATAAACAGCAGAGGAATCAAAACGGCGACAAGGGAAATGCTCAGAGAGACGATCGTAAACCCGATTTCCGAAGCACCCTTGAGTGATGCCGATAGCGGGTCCATTCCGTCTTCGACGTATCGCATGATGTTCTCGATCATCACGATCGCATCGTCGACAACAAATCCCGTCGATATCGTCAAAGCCATCAAAGTCAAATTATTCAGCGTGTAACCCATGAGGTACATCACGCCAAAGGTTCCGACGATCGACAGTGGGACTGCGGCACTGGGGATCACCGTCGCTCGGAAATTATGCAAGAAGGAGTAGATGACTAAGACGACAAGGCCGATGGTCAAAAGCAACTCATGCTGAACGCTCTCGACAGAGGCTCGGATCGTCGTGGTGCGGTCGGTCAAGACATCGACTTGGAGGTCTGCAGGGAGAGCCTCTCGCAGTTGTGGCATCATGGCTTGAATGCGATCGACGACCTCGATGATGTTGGCTCCGGGCTGCCGTTGGATGTTCAGCAATACGCTCGGAGTCGTATCTCGCCAAGCGGCTTGTCGGACATTTTCGACATCGTCGATCACGTTCGCAACTTTGGAAAGTTTCACTGGAGCATTATTCCGATAAGCGACGATCAGTTCACGGAATTGCTCAGCGGTAAAGAGTTGGTCGTTGGCACCGATGATGATCGATTGCTTGGGGCCATCGAAACTCCCTTTGGCCTGATTAACGTTGGCCGCAACGAGTGCCGTTCGTAGATCATCGAGGGTCAGTCCCATGGCCGAGAGGCTTGTCGGATTGGCTTGGACTCGAATGGCGGGCTTTTGTCCGCCGGTGACCGTGACTTGGCCGACTCCTTTGACCTGCGAAAGCTTTTGAGCCAAACGTGTATCGGCAAGATCCTGTATCTTGGGCAGCGGTATGGTATTCGACGACAACGAGAGTGTTAGTACGGGTGCATCGGCCGGATTGACCTTCGAATAGATCGGAGGGTTGGGCAACTCCCTAGGTAAAAAATTCCCCGCGACATTGATCGCCGCTTGTACTTGTTGGACGGCAATATCGATATCCAAATCCAAGACAAAACGCAGGGTGATCACCGAGCAACCTTGGGTGCTCGAACTGGTCATTTGCGACAGGCCGGGGATTTGCCCGAACTGCTTTTCCAGCGGAGCCGTTACCGAGGAAACCATCACTTCGGGGCCGGCACCGGGATAAAACGTCACGACTTGAATCGTTGGATAGTCGACTTGCGGCAAAGCCGACACTGGGAGTTGTCGAAACGCTACGAGTCCGCTGAGGATGATTGCGATCATCAGCAGCGCCGTAGCGATGGGCCGCATGATGAAGATCTTGGAGATATTCATCGCGGTTTAGGACCTGCCCCATTTGTAGAATTACTGGCTGGGCCTGCGTTAGGTGGGCCTGCGTTGGGCAAGGAGATCTTGCCCTTGGGTTGCAACTTGTCGGTCCCTTCGATGACGACTCGATCGCCACTTGAGAGACCTTGAGCGATCACCGAACGCCCCGCCTCACCGAAGGCAACCTGCACTTTGGCGATATCGACCGTTTCATTGTCGCTTTGAACAACATAGACATATTGGAAATCGGCACCGCGTTGGACGGCCGACGACGGGATCACAATCGCATCGGCCCACTGCTTGACCAGCAGTCTGATATTGACGAATTGGTTGGGAAACAGGAGCCCCTGGGTGTTTTCAAAGTTAGCTTTGAGTCGCAGTGTTCCGGTTGTGGAGTCGACTTGATTATCGATCGCAATAAGCGTTCCTTCGGCCAACTTGTTTTGAAAGGTCCGGTCAAAGGCGATCACTGGCACCTGAGAGTTCTCAGCGAGTTGCTTTTGAACTCGCAGGATTTCGTCTTGGGGAATCGAGAAGACGACCGAGATCGGTTGCAATTGGGTGATCACGGCCAAGCCGTTAGGATTGTTGGCTTGAATCATGTTCCCTTGATCGACTTGCCGCAATCCGACACGTCCACCGATGGGTGCGATGATGTTGCAGTAGGCAACTTGAAGTTGCGCGTTAGCTACTAGAGCTCGGTCGACATCGACCAGCGCTTGGGCTTGCTTGTAAACCGCATCGAGTTCGTCTCGTTCTTGTTGAGACAGTGTTCCGCCAGCGGGAAGATTTTTGGAACGTTCGACGTTGAGTTTGGCCAATTCAAGTGCGGCTAGATCTCTTTGCAATTGACCTTTGGCTTGATTGAGGGCCGCTTCGAAACTGCGTGAGTCAATACGAGCCAGAAGCTGTCCTTCTTGGATCATCTGACCTTCCTGAAAGGCAACTTCGACAAGTTCGCCATCGACACGGCTCTTGACGGTGACACTGTTGAAAGCCGTCACGGTGCCAAGGCAATTGATAAACTGGGGGATCGATTCGAGTTTGGCTTCGGCGATCGAGACGACCGGGGGCCGTGGCTTAGGGCGATTGGCTGCAGCTGGTCGTATCCAACTTTCGAGGATCGGCTCCCAACGGCTTTGGGTCCAATAGCCCACGCCCAAGAGGCTTGCAACGATCAGAAACGAAAGAGCTTTGTACCACCAGGGACTTGAGTTGCTTTTCCGATAAACCCGTTGGTCTAGATTCGTCTCGCCGACGATCGGTTCGCCGTCATCGAGCTTGGGAGTGGTCGGCATATAACGCTTTTGGGAGGGGAGTTTTGGTGGGGAGTAACCGATTGTATTGTAATCGACTAGAATCGATCGTCGGAGACTTGAATTGATTCTGCCCGCGAAACCTATATGGATTTTAACTGATGTACCGATTTCCTCGATTGCAACTGCCCCAAGATCTCGTTGGCAAAGAGTATGCTCAGAGCCCCGACTGGCCATTGGGACTTGAGCTCAGCCCTCAGGAATTTCGATCCAGGATCGACTTTGCGATGGAATTGGCTCAAATCGCAAGCGAAGTGACGCTGGGATTTTTTCGCACGAAAGCTTACCAAGTCGAAAGAAAGAGCGATCGATCACCGGTGACCGCCGCTGACAAAGAGGCCGAGCGAGCTGTTCGGGAGGCTGTGTCGAAAGGTTTTCCACAAGACAGTTTGCTAGGTGAAGAGTTCGGATCGATCGCAGGTCAGAACGACTTCGAATGGATTATCGATCCGATCGATGGGACGAAGTCATTTATCTCAGGGGTACCTCTGTACTCGACACTCGTCGGTTTGACGTATCAAGGCCGACCACTGGTGGGTGTAATCGCGATACCGGCACTCGGCGAATTGGTTATAGGAGCCGTAGGATGTGGGGCTTGGTACGGCCAGCACTCTGGTCAGATGCAACGAAGTCAGGTATCGACTGTAGGATCCTTGTCGGACGGGTTGTTCTTGACTTCTCAGGTGGATAATTTCGATCGTCGCGGAGCCCAGGCCGCTTATCAAGAACTTCAATCGTCGGCGTATGTGAGTCGATCTTGGGGAGATGGTTATGGCTACTTGTTGGTAGCGACGGGGCGAGGTGAATTGATGGTGGATCCGATCGTGAACCCTTGGGATGTAGCTGCAGTGGCACCGGTCATTACAGAGGCTGGAGGCAAATTCACATCCTGGGCAGGTAAAGTCGACTTGCGAGCAGGCCATTGCTTTGCGAGCAATGGATTGATCCATGAGGATGTTTTGCGAGTGCTAGAGCCTTATGCGTAGTGCGAACACGAGTACGAGTACGAAAAAAGCCAAAAGTGTGTCCTCTTTCCCACAATGATTCCCGAAGAGCCCAAAAAACAACCGCCAGGGGAAACAGGTCCGCCTGGCGGTTGAATCTTTTCGTAATAGTTGGGAGCTTGGTCGCTAGACCTGCTCTTCGTCGATTCGCAACGGTCGGTAACCTCCGATGCCTTTGTAGTAAAATAGGAGACCAAGGTAGATCAAGGCCATGGTAGCTGGGATCAGCGAGTCGGCCAACAGAGTCCTTCGATCACCGCGTTCGCTTGCCAGGACAAGCTTACTTTGTTCTTGGCTGCGAGCTTCCTTCTCTACCTTTCGAGCTTCTTCTGTGGCTGTTCCATCGAGGCCGTAAACGGCTGTCGCCGGGATGTTAAGGAAGGTGCTAGGCGATTTGGCTTTGTACTTTTCTGCCAGATCTTCATCAAAATTTCGAAGCTCTTCCCCTGCAAATCGATCTTTGCAGTAACCCAACCCTGGGCCACCGATCAGACCTGCAGAGAGCATTCCGATCCCACCCATGATGGACATGGCAACGGCTCCCGATTTGGGATAGCGGTCACCGACGACAGCGAGCATCGTTGGCCAGAAGAACGTCTTGCCCACCGCATAGATTCCCAGGGCGACTAAGGCCATCGAGAATGTCTGCATTCCACTTGAAAGATACAAGCCTATGGCGGCAATCACCGAGCAGACAAGCAACAGTGCGATAGGCTTGAGCTTTAATGTGCTTTCGATCCAGTGCGCACAGAATCTCAAACCGAACATGATCGCCGAAGTCCACAGGAACAAGTACTTACCTTGCTCGGAGGTAAACAGATTGCCCGTGATGTTCTGAATCCAGGAATCGGTTCCAAGTTCGACCGACCCGACCAGGGCATGGGTTAGGAACAGGACGAACAGAACGACCGAACCCATCGAAAAGTTGGTCATGATCCCTGTGGCAATCAACAAGGCTCCACCGATCAGATAACCGATGATGTTTGCATAGCCTGGAACCAAGCCCTTGAGAATGTCACCAAAGAACAGCGAGAGCAAGTAGCAAACAAGCAGCGAGCCGAGCAAGCCAACGGATTTATACATTTCAGCGAAACTAACACCTGTCGCTGCAGCTTCGGATTTAGGAAACCGCTGACCCAAGAACATGAAAGCATAGAGAGCGGTTGGGATTAGGTATAAAGCCAATTGATATTGCCAAGGCCAATTCAGGCGATCGTCGAGAACCCAGCCTAGAGCCGAACCGATCACCAAGCCTGCGGGCCAACTGGCATGAAGAATGTTCAAGTAGTGAGTACGGTTGTTTGGGAAGACCGTCGCGACCAGTGGGTTTGCGACAGCTTCGAGGGTCCCGTTTGCATACGCGAAAATGAAGCTTCCCCAAAAGAGCATCGTGTAAGCGTTGCTAGGGCCGGCCGAGAAGGTCACCAGTGCCGAAAGGATGTGGCCTAGAAGAGCAAGTACGACAAGTTTGCCGTAACCGATCTTATCGACGATCACTCCACCGATGATGATCCCGAAGCAAAATCCTGAGAGTCCAGCCCCGGTGATCGACCCGAGTTGCTGTGCGTTGAAACTGAACTCACTGGCCCAGTTATCCAAAATACCACCACGGATTGCAAAACCAACTCCAGCAGCCAGAATTGCCATGAAACCTGCCCAAAGTAGCCGATGGGCGTTGGGGACCAGTGGTCCTAAGGTTTCTGAATTTTTCATCGACGGACCCTTACGATTTTAAAAAAGAGGTGTGAGGTGAAATCGAGCCGAGTTGGCTAGACCAAGAGTCTAACTGGCCAGCGGGGGCTACGCTACCACTCAAGACATATAAAGGTGGCTAAAGGGCCTTAAGTTACCCGCAAACCTAGAACATCTTGGCTAAACCGGAGATTTTGCCCTGTCTGGCAGAATACTTGGATTTTGGTCGACCAAATCCTGCTTGAAAACCGCCAACACGTACCATGATCCGATGCGGCTTGGTTGTGGTAGATTAGAATTCAAGATCGCCACGGGCTTACGTCGGTTTTTTCGAGTGACTTTGATCGAATAAGGGAAAAACATAATATGAGTGGAATTTTAATAGGTTTGCTGATCGCCTTAGCTTTGGGGGTCTTGTTTTTGTTCTATGTCATCGGTCTTTATAACAATCTCGTGACGCTCAAGAACCGGTTCCAGAACGCTTACTCACAGATCGACGTCCAGCTAAAGCGACGCTACGACCTGATTCCAAATCTGGTCGAGACAGCCAAGGGATACATGAAGCACGAACGAGAGACGCTCGATGCAGTGATTAAGGCCAGGAATACAGCGATGGCAGCCGGCCAAAAAGCGGCAGCCAACCCAGGTGATCCATCGGCGATCCAAAACCTCTCGACTGCTGAAGTTGCGCTGGCCGGATCGCTGAACCGATTCATCGGACTTGCCGAAGCCTATCCGGATCTTAAAGCCAATCAAAACATGCTTGCGCTCCAAGAGGAACTCACCAGCACCGAGAACAAGATCTCGTTTGCTCGCCAGGGATTCAACGACGCAGTGACGACCTACAACACCGCGACGGAAACTTTTCCAGGCAACCTCGTTGCAGGGTTTGGCAACTTTCAACGAGCGGCACTATGGGAGCTGACCGAGCCCGAGCAGCGTGAAACGGTCAAGGTATCGTTCTAGGGTCTGACGACTGAGGGACAAGCGTGGACTTTTTTGAACATCAGGACAAGGCGCGCAGAAACACAACTCTGCTTGTCTTCTACTTCGTGATCACCGTCTTGATCATCATGGCGACGGTCTACTTTGCGCTGATGGCAATCCTAGCCTATAGCACTGCCAATAAGCCTCAGCAGATCGATTTCTTTTCGTTCCATCCGCAGATCCTAGTCGGTGTGGTCCTTTCGGTCGGCGCGGTGATCGCTGCAGGCAGCTTGTATCAGACCTGGATGCTCTCGGGCGATGGATCCGCCGTCGCGCTGCAACTTGGTGGAATCAAAGTTCAGCCCAACACACGGGATCTCGATGAGCGGATCTTGCTCAACGTCGTCGAAGAGATGGCATTGGCATCCGGTACGCCTGTACCACCTGTGTATGTGATGCAAAACGAGCAAGGGATCAATGCCTTTGCGGCTGGTACATCTCCACAAAATGCAGTCGTTGGAGTAACGCGAGGCTGCATCGAGACCCTTTCGCGAGAGGAATTGCAGGGGGTTATTGCGCATGAGTTTAGCCACATCCTCAATGGCGATATGAAGCTCAATATCCGGCTTATGGGCCTGCTGCACGGCATCTTGCTGATCGCCATGCTTGGATATGGACTTTTTCGGATTGCATCGCACATGCCGATGAGGTCTTCTGGAAAAGACGATGATGCCAAGGGGGCCATGGCCTTTGTCATCGCGATGTTTGTCTTTGGGGCGATGCTTTTGGGGATTGGATATACAGGTGTGTTTTTCGCTGGGTTGATCCAAGCGGCAGTGTCAAGGCAACGCGAGTTTTTGGCCGATGCATCGGCGGTTCAATTCACGCGAAACCCATTTGGAATCGCTGGAGCGTTGAAGCGAATCGGCGGTTGGAAAAGCAAGTCCCTCGTGCGAGCAACGTATGCCAAGGAAGCTTCGCACTTGTTTTTTTCCCAAGGTCTAGCGGCCCAATTCTTTGCGACCCACCCACCACTTGAACTGCGAATCCGAAGGATCGAACCGACTTTCAGTGGCAAGTTCGAAACGGCTGCCAAAGCGATCCATTCAGAAAACGATATTGTCGATCCGAGGACTTTGGGGTTTCAAAGGAAATCGACCGATGCGAGTGCGTCTTCGGCCCACGAAGCGGCTGTGGCAGGTGTCGGTCGTTTTGAAACGACACCCAAAACGGCCGTCGATCATATCGGCAATCCCGAGGACGAGCATATTGAACAAGCCAATCGGCTTATGCAGGAAATCGACCCACAATTGGTTAGTGAAGTCCACGAACCTTTTGGAGCCATGGCGATCATTTATGGACTTCTATGTGCACCGCAGTCGGATAGTATGCGAGGCTCTCAAATCGAGATGCTCGTCCAATTGGCACCCAAGGGCGTTGCTGCCCATACCAGCAAACTACTCCCCAAGATCGATGCGTTGTTGGTCGAGCAACGGCTGCCTCTTGCATGCATGGCACTGCCAGCCTTGGATCAACTATCGGACTCCCAAACTGGGGCCTTCAGAACCTTAGTTCGGCGTCTGATCGATGCGGATCGTCGATGGACGATCTTCGAATACGCGCTACAGCGCTACATCACACGCCGGATTGTCATGAGAAAGGACACCGCCACAGAGCCTCAACTGTCTGCCGAGCAGTTTCAAGTGTCGTTCGTTCAAATCTTATCGACATTAGCGCATTTGGGTGGCAACACCCATGCTGAATCGGCCTTCGATGCCGGTTGGCAATGCCTTGATCAGCGAATTTTTGGCGTACAAAAAAGACCAACGATCATCGACCGGGACCGATGCACGCTCAAGCAGTTCGATGTTGCGTTGGATCGGCTAGCACTGATCAACATCAAGCACAAGCGGCATGTCCTCGATGCACTCGCCGAGTGCATCGTTTACGATCAGCGATCGACGATCAACGAAGTCGAGTTGTTGAGAGTGATTTCCGATGCTCTTGGTTGCCCGATGCCACCGGTCTTGGATTTGGCACCCTTACACCGGCCTGAGAGTGCCTAGAGTGAGCTCGCCTATTTATTTTCCAAGATCGACGTGACATTATGGAACCACGCTGGATGGTCATCACTGGGGTGATCGTGCACTTTGCTCTGCAGGCGGCGTTGATTGTCCAAGCGATCTTGCGACCCCATAGGGACCCATCGAGTCGGATTGCATGGATTGTGGTGCTAGTGACCACTCCGGTAGTTGGGATCATCGCCTATTTGCTTTTGGGTTCGGTGAGCATCGGTCGATCGAGGATCGCAAGGGTTCAGGAGGTACTCGAGCTCCTACCGACCCCCAGGGACATTCCGGGCATGTCGGTCAAGGAAATACAACCTCTTGGTAATTCCCGTTTCGATCATATCTTTCGAGTTGGTTATTCGATCAATGGATTTGAACCGATCGCAGGCAATAGTGCAGAACTCTTGGCCGACTCGTGCGCGGCGATCGATGCGATGGTTCGGGATATCGATGCTGCGAAAAATCATGTGCATCTGAACTTCTACATTTGGCTAACCGACACTAGCGGAACGAAAATGGCTCAGGCGGTTTGCCGAGCAGCCAAGCGAGGGGTTGTATGTCGGGTGATGGCTGACGGATTGGGTTCCAGGGGGATCATTCGTTCGCCGCTGTGGCAGGCCATGCAAGAGTCGGGCGCGAAGATGGCGGTGGCACTTCCAATTGGCAAGACACCGCTTGCACCTCTTTGGACGAGAGTCGATTTGAGGAATCACCGCAAGATTTTGATCATTGATAATCGAGTTACTTACTGTGGAAGTCAGAACTGTGCCGATCCAGAGTTTCGGGTGAAGCCTAAATATGCACCTTGGATAGATGCCATGGTGCGATTTGAAGGCCCGATCGCTAGGCAGAACCAGATTTTGTTCGCCTCGGATTGGATGGCGCACGTCGATGAAGATCTCAAAGGGCTTATCATGGAGCCTTGGACCGAGCATCGCAGAGGTTTTGTTGCGCAGGTGGTAGGAACTGGACCGACGATTCGCTATTCGGCGATGCCCGAGGTGTTTGAGTCGTTGATGTACAGTGCGAGAGATGAATTGATCATCACGACCCCGTACTATGTGCCAGATGAACCGATGCAAGCGGCGCTTTGTGCAAGTGGTCGTCGTGGGGTTAAGACGACATTGATCGTACCCAAAAAAAATGATTCCTGGTTTGTTGCGGCGGCAAGTCATAGTTATTATGCGGCGCTGCTCGATGCAGGGGTACGGATCTTCGAGTACGAAGGTGGATTGCTTCATACCAAGTCGCTAACGATTGACGAGCAGATGGGGCTAATAGGATCAGCGAATTTGGACCGTCGGAGTTTCGAGTTGAACTACGAGAATAATATTTTGTTTCATGACGAGGGGCTCACAAGGCAACTACGCGAGCGTCAACTTACCTATCAGTGGCAGTCGCATGAGGTGACAAAGGCCCATGTGGCTGCATGGTCTGTGAGCCGACGCTTCTTCAACAATGCGATCGCCATGCTAGGCCCGGTTCTTTAATGCCGCAGCCAGCGGCGAGGAAGTGATAACAGCCCCCCATGAAGCTGCGTCTGGGGTACCAACGACGAGACTCCCACTGATGCTCAACGCTGGTTTCGTTTTATTGGGCCGCACTCGAGCGCTCGTAGATGATTTCGGAGAAATCATCTACGTTGCAGACCTGCCATGGTGCATTGGGGTTGCTCAATTTAAATAAGTTTGGTTCGCCGCTCAATTTCGCCCTTTGCGAACACTCGTTTAACCCGCAGCCAGCGGCGAGGAAGCGATATCTGCCTCCCATAAAGCTCCGTCTGGGGTACCAACGAGGAGACTCCCACTGATGCTCAACGCTGGTTTCGTTTTGTTGGGCCGCACTCGAGCGCTCGTAGATGATTTCGGAGAAATCATCTACGCTGGGCCAAAAAATCGCTCGTTCTCAATGGAGGCTTGCCAGAGAGATAAAATGATCAAGCGAACGGAATAAATAAAATGTGGCTGGGGCTAAGGTCGAAATTCGAAATCTCATGTGTCGTTTTGCTCATCGCAAGCGGCCTGGCTCATGCCGCCTTATTCCTCGGTTTCGATCGCACCTGGGAAGACCCTCTATCGTTTCGTAAAGCGACCCTCTTTGGCCTTTCAACGGGAGTGACCCTTTGGTCGTGCCTTTGGGCAAACTCCAACCTTAAAGAATTAGGATATGACCCTATCCTTCGACGGACTCTTTGCGGATCACTTGTCATCGAAGTCTTTCTGATCACCCTCCAATCTTGGCGAGGCGAACTGAGCCACTTTAATCACAACGGTATGGTCAACGGACTGATCGAATTGGCCATGCTACTGCTAGTGACCATCGCCGTAGCCATCATCTTTGCCCTTACCTATCGAGCTTGGCAAAGAGCCAATCCTCATCGTTGCTCATCGTCGATCGCATGGTCGATCCGCTGGGGCTTGCTCCTCTTGTCCCTATCTGCCCTGATCGGATTCGGGATCACCTGGATCGGGCAAGAGCAAATGACACGAGGACTCAAGCCCACTCATTTCAACGTCCGAGGCATCCTCAAATTCCCACACGGAGCAGCTTTGCATGCGATTCAAACGCTGGCAATCGTCGCTTGGTTTACGGATCGAATGAGACTGACAAACACGGTGCGGATCATCCACTGTTTGGCCGCCGCCCACGCTTGCTGGCTTGGCTATGCCCTCTACCAAACCTTCGCGGGACTAGATCGCTTCGAACTGAGCACGACCGTAAGCCTCTTTTTACTCGCAGCGACAATCCTCTGTGGACTTGCAGCGGGCGCATTGGCCCTCTACGGTCGTACGAAAAAACCGTTAGCTTAAACGCCCGGGCTCAATTGGGCATCGATCCTGGACAAGATCGATTGGGTTTCAATCGCTAACGACAAAGCATCGAGCGATTCGTCAAAAGAAATATTCTCGACCGAGCGAACCATTTGGGCTTCCTGAAAGACGCCCACACCTTGGGTCTCGCAGCGAGCTTTGCCGTCCGAACCGTGTACCCAAAATCGTGGTTTGTCGAAATCCCAAGGTCTTAAAAAGTCATCGCAGATCACCGATGCTTGCGTGCCAGCGATCTCGATCCATTTGCGTCCTGCAGCTTCGTACCCGCAATCCCAACTTGCGACCAAAGAACGATGGGCAAGAGGATGTGTCGTAGACGATGGGGATTCGAGTTTTGCAACCGTTTGAACCTGATACCAGGCCGAAGTTGGGTCGGTACTCACGCGAGTCCCGATCGAGTGCATATGGGCAGGCCGAAAACCTGTGAACCACAGAGTCGAGTAGACGCAGTACCAACCCAGATCGAGCAAGCATCCACCACCGGCACTCGCATCTCCACGATGATCTTTGCGATCGAGGATTCCGCCGACGCTACAGGCAACGCTGACTCGGCATATCTCTCCTAGCTCACCACTTTCAATGATCTTGCGCATCGCAACCGAGCGTGGATGGTGCGGAAATGCCGTCGCATGAACCAAGGGAATCTTGGTCTCCCGAACCGTTTGACGGATGATTTCGGCTTGGTCGACATTCACTGAGAGCGATTTTTCGCACAAGACTCTTTTCCCTGCGCGAAGGGCTATCGTAGCAAACTCCGTATGCAACGAAGGGGGCAAAGCTACGTACACTGCATCGACTTGGTGGGAATTGCAAGCCGCATGCAAGTTGGTCGTGCCGTAGCGGACTGCGAATCGGTCTTGCCAATCCCGCAGTTTATTCAGGTCACGGCCTGCGCAGAAGACGACCTCGTGACCGGCGGCCCTAACGGCCTCGACCATCCGGTGGGTAACTCGACCGATTCCGACAAAGGCCCATCGCATTACATCGCCGAGGGTACAAAGAACCAAAGAATCGTTAGCACTGTGCAAATCGTGTAGGCAAAGAAGAGGCTCGGGCGGAACACGCGAAGTGGTACATGCGATTCGCTCTTGGTGTACAGGGTGCTGAGGATTCGCCAGTAGTAACCAGCGGCGATGACCGCATTGATCGCCATGAGTGCCCCCATGAGCATGCTGATCGAGTCAACTCGGCGGTCGGCTACCGTGCCGACAAAGATCATGAACTTGGCCCAAAAACCAGCAGTAAACGGCAGGCCGATCAAACTCACAAGAGCCACCGTCAGACCGATTGAAGCGGCTGGCCGACGTTGGAACATCCCAGCCAAGTCCCCGATCAAATGCGATTTACCCCCAGCGGCTTCGATCTCACCAAGGCATGCGAACAAACCCAAGGTCATGGCAGCATACGCCGCCAAGTACGAGAACATCACACCAGGGCTGGCGTCTTGTCGGATCAGAGCAACGAAGGCCAAGAGCAGGTAACCGGTATGAGCCACGCTCGAGTACGCCATCATCCTTCGAAGATTGTTTTGGGCCAAGGCCAGGACGTTGCCAACACACATCGTTAGGGCTGCGCATCCAAGGAGCACGGGAATCACTACGCTACTTGCACCAGAACTGAGTGTGCCGGCACCGATGAGTCGAATCAGAGCGACGAAACCAGCTACCTTAGGCAGGTAGCTCATCGCACCGGCCATCGTTACGCTGGTGCCTTCAAAAACGTCGGGGGCATAGAAGTGGAAAGGTACCGCAGTGATTCGGAACGAAAGACCACAAATCGCTAGGAGCATCCCCAGGGCCATCAGTCGTTTACCTTCACCGAACGAGGCTTGGATGACCGACAGATTCGTAGATCCGCAAAACCCATAGAGATAACTGACACCCAGCAGAAAGAAACAGGATGCAAAGGCGCTGAGCAGAAAATACTTCAGGGTTGCTTCGGCTCCCGAGTTGTCGGTTTTGACGATCCCCAAGAGGATGTAGGTTGGGATGCTCACGAGTTCCAATCCCAGGAACATCGAGACTAGGTCGTTTGCCGCACCGACGATTGGGATGGCTGCCAAGATGATCAGCAAGCATCCGTAGTACTCGGCCAGACGACCCTTGGGTGCGGTCGACCAAGACATCAAGATCAGGATCAGTCCGCCGATGAATGTCAATCGCTCGGCTGCGAGGGCTGATGCATCAAATCGAAACAGACCTAAATCTCCTGGTGCGAGGTTCGGAGCTCCGTACCAATACCGAGCAATGACTGCGGCGATCAGGCACAAGAGGGATCCGAATGCGTAGTTGTTCCGCTGAGTATGAATGTTCTCTCGGGCTGATTTAGTGGTTAGCACCGAGGCGCACATGACCAGAGTCCCACCGATCAGTAGCACGATCTCGGGGGTCAGGTGACCGACAGTTGCTTTGGTGATTTGAATCAAGTCCACGATTAGATCTCGCTGATTTTCTTTGTACTTACTTAAGGATTCGTCGACTCAACCACGAGGGTGTCCATATCGCGATGCGCTTGCTTGGACACCGGTTCGACCAAACTTGCAAGTCGATCGGTATCGGGTTGGAAAAGCTTCATCGTTCGCATAGGGAATAGACCGATGTACAGGCAAAGTATTGCGACACTCACCAGAGGTAGCCATTCTTTGGGCTGCAAATCCGAGCCTGCCAGGGCGCGACGCTGGGCCTCCATGCGTGGCCCATCGCTACCGAATAGCAACCTTTGAACGATTCGCAAACCGTACCAAGCTCCTAAAACTGTTCCTAGTACAGCGATCGCAACCAGGGTCGCACAGACTCGCATCATGCCGGACATCGTCAGGAGTTCGCCGACGAATCCGTTGAGTCCTGGAAGGCCCGCTCCAGCAAGGGTAAAGAAGACCAAAAGCACAGCAAGCTTAGGGTATTGTGCTGCAAGGCCACGATCTTCACTCTTGAGACTGATCGTTCCATGTCGCTGTTCGAGCATCGATAGAATCCAGAACATCGAGGCGGTGATCAGTCCGTGGTTGAACATCTGCAGGGCTGCTCCCCCGAGTCCTTCTTTTGTAAGACTCATTAGCCCGAGTGTGATGAATCCCACGTGGGAGAGGGAACTAAAGGCCAGCACCTCTCGAAGGTTGTCTTTTGTCAGGGCCACCAAGGCACCGTAAACGATCACAATCGCTCCAAGGGTTCCGATCACCATTTGGGCTTCGATCGAGAGGGCCGTAGGGGTCAATGGAATCACAATCCGAAGAATGCCGTAAAGTCCGAGCTTAGCAACGACCGATGCGATCAGCGATGTCGTGTTGGGATGGGCCGCTGCGTAGGTCATCGGCAACCAAGTGTGCAGTGGCAAAATTGCCAGTTTGATTCCAAACCCGAGGAGCAAAAGCCACACGGCCCAAGAGTCCTTGGACCCGATCGGAATACCGCTTGAGACCGCCTGAGATGCAATCCGCGAAAGTTCGCTAAAAGAAACTGTCGAAGGTTGGCCGTAGACATTCGGAGACATCGCCAGCGAAATCAAGCCGACGACCATCGGGATACTACCTGCGAGGGTAAAGAGCAGAAATCGCTTCGAAGCACCTTGGGGGTTCTTGCCGTCTCCCCAACCGTGAATCAATAGAATCAGCGGGATCAAAACGGCTTCGAAGAAAATGTAAAACGAGACCAAGTCCATGGACAAAAACACACCCATGAGCATCGAGATCGTTACCAGCATTAAGCCGATGTAAGTCTCCTTGCGATGGTCGATTTGGCTCGAAGCGAGCCAAATGGTGAAGAAACCAATGATTCCGGTCAAAAGCACCATCAGCGCTGAGATTCCATCGGCCCCGAAGGAGAGTTGCCAATCGACGGGATGTCCACCGACGGAAATCGGCAAAACAAATCTGAGCGAATCGGAGATGAAACTCACCTTGGGCTCGATCGTCGATTCCGAAACGCCAGCGTTTCCGCTGAGTCTCGAAGGAGCTTGGTAGACCTCAAAGCACAGGCCGATGCTCAGTAGCAACGTAAGGAGTGCTGCGAGGATTCCAAACGGAGCCATCGCCTTGGACTTGGCTCCGGAAAAGAAGATCACCAAGGCACAAGCCAGGGGAACAAAAATCAGTAAAGGGATCAATATACTCATGACTACCAACTTGCTCTGGTGACAATCCAAATAGCAACCGCCGCGATACCTATAGCCGTCAGCAGGCTGTAGGAGGGCACTCGTCCGGTCTGAATCCGCTGGCCAACAAGCCCCAAGAGTTTGGGCAAGCCTGCTACCGCATCGGTGATCGCACCGATGATGTTTGTGTCGAACCATTCGAGGAATTTTGCGACCGATAGCATCGGCTGGACGATCGCGACATTGTAAAGCCAATCGATGTAAAGACGGTTGCGACCAAAATCCAAAATGGACTTAAGCAAACTGCTTTGCGGTGCCCCCTTGTGGCTGATGTTGTATCCGACAAAGACACCTGCCAGTGCGATGATCGAAGAGACAACCAGAAGCCACATCGGTTCGGAATGCTCGTGATGGTGCAGTAGAGGAGTTTTGGAAATGTACTCGGAGATTTTTCCTGTTGGTCCTAACACGGCTCCCGCCAATAGAGCACCAACGGCCAACAAAGCCATCGGGGCAAGCATCACAGCCGAAGCCTCATGAGCATGATGACCCGCTGCCGCAGGGATCTTCTCAGGGCCATGGAACGTCTTGAAGTAAGCCTTTGAGGTGTAGATCGCTGTCAAAAAGGCCGTCAAGAAACCGATGCCTAAGAGGGTCAAGAAATGTGCTCCAACCATGGTGTCTTTGCTAGCGTCCAGTAGCACGGCAAGTACCCCGTCCTTGCTAAAGAATCCAGCAAGGAGGGGGACTCCGGCTAGGGCCGCTGCCCCGATGGCAAAGAGAATATTCGTTTTTGGAAGCACACGTTTGAGCCCCGAAAATTCACGCATGTCGATCACATCGCCCATCGCATGCATCACATTGCCAGCCGAGAGGAAAAGCAACGCCTTGAAGAATGCATGGGTTACAAGGTGGAACATCGCCGCTACGACTGCCACCGTCGTTAGGTCTTTGACCGCACCGGCACCCAAAGCCATGAAGAGATAACCGAGTTGACTGACTGTCGAGTAAGCCAACACACGCTTAAGGTCATCTTGGCAAAGCGCCATCAGAGCCCCAATGAGAGATGTGATCCCTCCAAGCCATGCGACGGTGATCAAAACCGAGGGCGTTAGCTCGGTCAGTGGAGATAGTCTTGCCATAAGGTAAACCCCGGCGGTGACCATCGTCGCGGCGTGAATCAACGCTGAAACTGGCGTGGGGCCTTCCATCGCATCGGGCAACCACACATGGAATGGGAACTGAGCCGATTTGCCGATGGCTCCAATCATCAAAAACAGAGCGACCCAGCCAAGGAGTCCTGCATGCTTTTCGGCCAGAACGGGTGCGGCATCAAAGATGTTTTGAAAGTCCAGCCTTGCGAACCAGTTTTGTCCGGCACCAACGTCGGTATGTCCGATGGCATACCCGAGCAACATAATCCCAAACAGGAACGCCGTGTCGGCGACGCGGTTGACCAAGAAGGCCTTGGTCGCGGCACGGGCGGCGGAAGGTTTGCGGAACCAATATCCGATCAGCAGATAGCTGCAGGTACCCACACCTTCCCAAAACGCGTACATCATCAGCAGGTTGTGAGACAGAACCAGCATCGTCATCGAGAAGACGAATCCGCAAAAGACGGCAAAGTACCGGGCATAGCCAGGGTCGTCATGCATGTAGCCCTTCGAATAGATCGCGATCATCGCAGAGATCGATGTAACGACCGAAAGCAATGTCAGGCAAAGTGTATCGATCCTTAACGAAAGACTCAGTTTGATATTTCCGACTTGGAGGTACTGATAGCCTTCGGAGATCAAGTATCCGGCATCCGCGTTATCGGGATCCCATCGAAACAGGACAATCAAAGCGCTTGCTGCCGCGATCAACAGAGAAGCGATCGCCGGAAGATGCGCATCGTTCTTATTGCCACGAAACGACAAAATCGTGCAAAGGATGCAACCGATCAGTGGCGCAAGCGGAACGACCCAGATTAAGGAGTAAAAGTTAGGCACGCTGATTGACCTCCGACACAATGGGAGATGTCTTGGTTTGATGTTCTGACACGTTTTGTTCAATAGACGTTTGAAGCGAACTTGAGACTGGTTTTGCCAAAGGATCCAAACCAGCCGGGATAAGCGTCGGATAGTCCTCCTGTTTTCCCAACCCTGGATAATCACCCTCGGAATCTTTTGGAAGAATTGTTTCGCTTAGTTCGTCCCATGCTTGCACATCCAAGGTTGATTTGCGACGGTAAAGCGACACAACCATGGCCAAGGCGATAGCGGCCTCACAGGCTGCGATCGTAAGCACCATGACAGCCAGAATCTGGCCCTGGTAATTCTGATGGTATCTTGAGAAGACAATTAGATTTAGGCTAACTCCCGAGAGCATCGTCTCGAGGGACAGAAACATGAGAATGAGCGATCGCCGCGTCAAAAAACCTATGAGCCCAAGTGCAAAGAGGATTCCTCCGAGCACCAGGAGGTTTTGAACTTCGGAGTGATTCACGATGGATCCCTTTCTGGTTTCTGAGCCAGTACGATCGCACCGAGGGTCGCCACTAGCAAGATGGTGCCGGCCAGTTCGATGGCAAGCAAGTAATCGGTAAACATAGAGCGACCGAGTCCTGAAGTCTTCGCGGGTGTAAACTCCGCAATTTGACTTGGACTCATCGTCGGGTCTGGCACCGGAGGAATTCCCTCACCGGGTGCTGGCCCAGGAACTGACAGGCTGTAGGGACGCGTTAGATCGAGTTTCACCGGAAGAATCCCACCGGGCTCAGAAACACTCCAAGCGATCGCAAAGAGCAAGCTGGTTGCAACACCGGCGGCTACCAGCGGATGGGTCAACTGAACGTCGTACCACTGCAATTTTGCTTTTTGTGCGAACATCAGAACAAACAAGAAGATGATGATCGTCGCACCGGCATAAACAATCATCGTTGCAGCAGCGATAAAGTAAGCCGATTGCATGAACATCACACCGCAAGAAGACAGAACTGCAGTCGCAAACCCAAGTGCAGCATGAATCGGTTCCCTTGCCGTTACAAATGCAATTCCACCGGCCACGGCAATGATGCTAAAACTCATTCGAACGATCGATTCGAGCTGCATCGGAATCGACATGAATGCCATCAGTGCAGCAAATCCAAATAGCGCGGCTCCCGCGGTGGCCATCATTTTGGATTTCACAAGGCCATGTTGCAAAAGCAAATAGGCTGCGGTTCCTAGGAGGATCACCAAGAGCAGGATCTGGGAGAGATTGCCCTGGAACTCATCGCCACTAACTAGCGGCAAGTTCTTGGGGTCTATAGGCAAGGGGTTCACTTTGAGCCTCTTTATTCACTTAAAAATTGATTCATCAATGGGTAAGGCGCGGACTTCTTGTGCGATCAACCCGACTTTCCACGCCCTGGAGGGGGAGGTGCATCTTTGGCTGTCGGTGCGACTTCGGATGCTGGACCGAGCTTGCCTCGATGGGTTCTGACCGGATCGCGTCCCGATTTGACCGTTTCATCGAAAACCGAAAGGAGTTTTTCCTTATCGAAGATCATCTCTTGGCGAGTCATCCCTGTTAGGTCGTAAATGCTCGTCAATTCGATCGCATCGACAGGACAAGCTTCCTCGCACATTCCGCAATAAATGCAGCGGAGTTCGTCGATGGTGAACGTCGCAGGAAACTTATCTCGATCCTTCCAATGAGGATCATCCTTGGGTGCCGGTGCAGCGATGATCTCGATGCAATTGGCTGGACATGCCGTTTGGCACATATAGCATGCAACGCATTTGACGCGACCAGCTTCGTCGCGATTCAGGCGATGCACCCCGCGATAATTCGGTGGTATCTCGGGCTCGACTTCAGGGTACTGACGGGTCGTCGGCTTGCCTGAGACCGCATGCCGAACTGCGGTGGCTAAACCCGATGCGATCGCTGGCAGGTACAACGCATCGAGCACCGTGAGTTTCGGGGCCTGGCCCCATTTGACTGTTTTCTTCTTGGGGGCGTTGGTGGGTTGGGACTCACTCATAAGACACCGCTCCTTGGGGTTGGAGACTACTTCTCACGACGTTATCGCTTGCCATCGAAGCGTTGAACTTCGCGGCGCTATAGTAAGCCGCTAGGACGGGCAGGACGGCTGTTGCAATCAGCAAATGTTTTGGAAGATCGAGAGTCAGTACAATCGCAACTCCTACGAGGTTAACCAGCGCTAGAGGGATCAGCCCCTTCCATGCTAGTCCCATGAGTTGGTCGAATCGGAAACGAGGAAGTGCCCAACGCAACAAGATGATCACCATGACGACCAAAGACACCTTGGCCAACAGCACCAAAAGGCCTAGGGCCAAGACCAGGGTCGAAGCCCCGGATGGATCCGGAAGGCCTGGGAAGTGCCAGCCGCCTAGGAAGAGCAGTGCCGTCAGGAAACTCACCGTCACGATGTGGGTGTATTCAGCCAAGAAGAACAAAACGAACTTGATTCCACTGTACTCAGTATGAAATCCACCGACGAGCTCTTGTTCGCACTCGGGAAGGTCAAATGGCAGACGATTTGTTTCAGCTAGTGCACTGGTAAAAAACACAAGCATGGCGACCGGTTGCCAGAACACATTCCAATCAAGCAAGCTGCCCGACTGTGCTTTTACAATCTGCTCGATGTTGAGTGATCCTGTGATCGCGATCACACCCAGAATCGACATCCCCAAGGGAATCTCATAGCTGATGAACTGTGCACAAGAACGAATTGCACCGTAGATGGAATACTTGTTGTTCGAAGCCCATCCGCCGACGATGATCCCGTAGGCAGACAGGGAGCTGATCGCAAGCATCATCAGAATTCCGATGTCGATGCCCGGTGCAACCATGAATCGAAAACCGCTCTTGTAATCAGTAGCCACCGGCCCAAATGGCATCACCACCAAGGCGAACATGGCGGTGATCAAGCTAAAGGAAGGAGCGATAAAGTAGAGCGCCGTGTAGACGTGATCTGGGATCAACTGTTCCTTGAGGAAGATCTTGATGCCATCTGCGACTGCTTGAAAAAGCCCAAAGGGACCGACTCGGTTTGGACCGACACGGTCTTGGACGTACGCTGCGACCTTGCGTTCGATGAAGGTCATGTAGAGTCCAAGGAATGGCACGACCGCAAGAATCACTGCAATCGCCGCCAAAGCGGGCCACAAAACTGGCCAATATTCCAATAAACGACTGATCATTCGTGTTGTTCCTCAGAATGCTATTTAGCTTTTGGCGCCAACAGGTTGATTGGTGTATTTGGCCAAACGGACACCATGCTCGCCAAGATCGCCGGGAGCGATTGCCGAAAGCTCAGCAATGGCGTTTCCGATCTCTTTACGCAGTGCCATGGCATTGAATAGACCACTGCGTCCAGCGAGTTCCATCAGGATGCGACCATCGGCTCGGGCTTCTTCAGGTGGACGAATCGAAGCATGGGCAGCTTGCGCCAGCCCAGCATGGTTAACATAAGTGCCATCGCGTTCTGCGAACGATCCAGCAGCCAGAACAATGTCGGCCCGTTCGCTCAGCGGCGATGGGAAAATATCTTGAACGATCAGTAGCGATGGTGTTCCAACGGCCTGATTAAGTTTTTCGGTTACCCATCCTGAGCTGTAGCCACCGACGACATACCACGCACTGGCGGAAGATTTACCGAGCGAATCAGCATGGATCACCGATCGTTCGAAGTGCCGCAAAACCGCTTCAACTCCAAGCCGATTGGGACATTTCTCGGCACGGATCGTGAACTTTACTTTGCCCGGTGCAGGAGGTTCGCCCTTGGGCCCCTTGGGATAAAGATCATCGCTTCCGACGATCGGGACAGGACCAAGAGTCAATTTGGTTCGAGGATCGATCCCCTTTAAATAAGAAGCCAGCAGGTAAGCTTCCTCGACGGTCATCAAGGGTGAAAGAACAGCTACGAATCCCGACGGATCATTTTGAATCGCTTGTTGGATTCGCTTCTTGGCCTCTGCCAAGATCGTAGGCCATGGATCGGCAAACGACAAATCGGATGCTTGGCCGGATGCACCGCTGCTCGCGGGACTTGACGATACGCTCTTGAGCCTTGGGTATTTCAATCGCTTCTCGTCATGGATGTACTTGAATCCGAATCGCCCTTCGTCGCACATAAAGTGCCCTTGGGCTTGCGGATTCTCCCTAGGCCGAAGCCGATAGACTTTGTTTTCATTTTGATCGACATGGATGCTGCAACCTGTCGAGCAACCAGTACAGACGCTCTCGGCATGCTTGAGCCACCAAACGCGTTTCTTGTAGAGGAAGTCTTTGCTGCACAAGGCGCCGACAGGGCAAAGATCAACCACGTTTCCAGCGAGCTTATTGTTGCATGGGGTATCGGGGAATACATCAATCTCTTCATGCGATCCACGAGCCACGACTTGGAGTTCTGCCGTGCCGCTGACTTCCCTGGTGAATCGAACACAGCGCGTACACATCACGCATCGATCGGTAAACAAAGCGATCTGCTCGCCGATGTGGTACTTGTCCTCGCGATGCAACTTCGGTTCGTCAAGTCGACTATGAGCCTTGCCATATTTGTAGGTGTAGTCCTGCAAATAGCATTCACCCGCTTGATCGCAGATGGAGCAATCCAGAGGGTGGTTGAGCAAGAGTAGTTCGAGGGTCATCTGCTGCGAGGTTTTCACTTTTGCAGAATCTGTTCGGATGACTGTTCCTTCTTTGATGGGCGTTTGGCAGCCAGGAACGAGTTTGGGGCCCATTGCCACCGTGCCATCGGGTTTGGTCTCGCCGACTTCGACCAAGCACATGCGGCAGGAGGCCACTACCGAGAGCGACTCATGCCAGCAGTAGTGAGGGATCTCGACTCCTGCTTTTCTGGCAGCGAGGATGCAGTTGTCTTTGGGGTCCGCATCGACCTCGATATCATTGATTTTGACTTTGACCACTTTGATCGCTTTCCCAAAAAGTGTTGTTCAAGTGTTCTTGATTAGTGGGCACCGGCAAGAACAGGGCTCTCGCTTCGACGACCGCTCTTGATGTACTCTTCAAACTCTCCACGGAATTTGTTGATCGCTGTTTTGATCGGCCAAGCAGCACCGTCTGCAAGTCCGCAGATGGTTGTTCCTGGGATGGTTCCGATCGAGTTGGCGATCTCAAGCAGTAAGTCGATGTCGCTGAGCTTTCCCCGACCTTCCCGGATCCGTTCGAGAATCTTGGTCGACCAAGCGGTTCCTTCTCGACATGGTGTGCATTGGCCACAGGATTCGTGGGCAAAGAATCGGCAAGCGTTGTAGAGAACATCGACCATGCTCGTATGGTCGTCGATCACGACGACGGCTGCGGTTCCCAAGCCCAAGCAACCGACGCGACCCGGACCGTTGAAGTCCAAGGGCGTATCGAGTTCGGCATTGGTCATGAATCCCATGCTCAATCCGCCTGGAATCACTGCCTTGGCCTTGCGCCCCTTCCATACTCCTCCGCCGTGCTGATCGATTAGATCTCTTGCGGTGATGCCCATGGGGAGTTCGACGAGCCCAGGTTTGTTGACATGGCCTGAGATACAATAGAGCTTAGGCCCATAGGATCCAGCATCACGGGGGTTGTTGGGGTCTTTGGGAATCCCCATCGATTGAAACCACTCCGAACCGTGCTTGACGATATGCGGAATGCAAGCCATTGTCTCGACATTGTTGACAACGGTTGGTCTTCGAAATGCACCTTCGATCGCAGGAAACGGAGGCTTGATGCGAGGCCAAGCCCGTTTGCCTTCGAGGCTTTCGATCAATCCGGTTTCTTCACCGCAAATGTACGCGCATGCACCGCGATGCAAGTAGATGTCTAGGTCGTATCCCGAACCGAGGATGTTCTTGCCTAGTAAATTGTTCGCATACATTTCGTCAACTGCTTTTTGCAGCGCTCGATAGCATCGACCATACTCGTATCGAAGATAGAAATAGGCCGTCGTCGCGCGGGTTGCAAAACTGCTGATGACGATCCCTTCGAGAACCTGATGGGGATCCTCTTCGATCAAAACACGGTTGTTGAACGTGCCGGGTTCACTTTCGTCACCGTTGATGCACAAGTAGATTGGTCCCGTGACATCCTTAGGAAGAAAAGTCCATTTGAGACCCGTTGGAAAGCCCGCACCACCGCGTCCGCGTAGGCCAGAGTTCTTGACCACATCGATCACCTCGGTGTTGGCCATCTTCAAGGCTTTGGCCAGCGCCTCATAGCCACCGTCGGCCCGGTAGGATGCAAGCGACTGGCTATCGGGTCTGCCGACCCGACCCAGAAGAACAGGTTTGAATTCACTTTCACTCATCGAATTGAACCTTGCTTGTGACTTTCTGGTCAGACTTTCTTCTTGCCCGAAGTGGACTCATGGGCGATTCGTTCGACATCCTCGAGGCTGCATCGCAGATGAAGTTCGTCTTCGAGTAGGATGCATGGAGCACCGTCGCAGGCTCCCAAGCACTCGGCCAACTCGATAGTCAGTTTCCCATCGGCGGTCGTTTCGCCAGGAGCGATCCCATATTTCTGGCAGAGTGCTGCGAGGAGTTCCTCGCCGCCTCGGAGCATGCACGGTAGGGACCGGCAGACCCAAACACGCTTTTGCCCGAGCGGGTTATCTTCCGTGCGGAAAAATCCGTAAAAGGAAGCGGTGTCATGGATTTGGGCAGGGGAGAGTTCGAGTATCTGAGCGATCTCCTCCATGGCCTTTTTGCTGACACATCCTCGCTCTTGCTGAACCACATGCAATGCCGGCAGCGTCACAGCTTGCTTGCTTGGGTAGCGTGGCAGATGTTCGGCAATGGTTTGTTTTGCGTTATCGCTAAGTTCACTCATCGATCCAACTCCGCAGCGATGATATTGATGCTACCGAGAACAGCGGCCACGTCGCTGAGCATGCAGCCTCGGATCATGCGGCTAAACAGAGAAAAATGAAGCAGGGAAGGGGGGCGAGTACGGGCTCGGTAGGCTTTGAAATCACCGTCTGAAACGATGTAATAACCCAGCTCTCCGTTGGGGGACTCGGTTGCACCGTAATAGGATTCCTTGGGCGAAGCCATCTGACGATTCGGCATGATGTTCTCAAAATGATGGATTAAGCCTTCGATGCTCCGATAGACCTCGGTCTTGTCGGGAATCCCTTCTTTGCCGGTTCCCGAGATGAACACCGGGCCCGAGGGCAGGTTGTTGACCGCTTGTTCGATGATCTTGAGGCTTTCGAGCATCTCCATCATGCGGACTTGAAAACGAGCATAGCAATCGCCACCTTGGGCACAGCAGACATCAAAGTCCAGATCGTTGTATGCCAGATAGGGTTCGTCGCGTCGTAAATCTCGCTCGACACCACTGGCTCGTGCCACCGGACCGGTTGCTCCACCAGCGATCGCTTCCTGCTTGGTCAATACTCCGACCCCCTTGGTCCGTTCGACGAAGATTCGGTTCTTCATGACCAAACCAGCAAAATCTCGATAGGCCTTCGGGAAGGTCTTGCAAAAATCGCGTACCATTGCGACCCAGTCGTCGGTCACGTCATAGAGCAGACCACCGACGCGGGTGTAACCGGTGTGGAACCGCTGGCCACTTGCCCGCTCGCAAATCTCGTAAATCTTCTCGCGTTCGTTGAACGCGTACATGAAGGCCGTGGCACCTCCGAGGTCCAGAACACAAGTCCCCGTGCAGAGCAAGTGATCGTGGATCCGCATGAGTTCTGCAAAGATCGTGCGGATGTACTTGCAGCGGGGCGTCAGTTCAATCCCGAGGAGGCCTTCGACTGCATGATGCCAAGCGATCTCGTTGGCCATCGGAGAGATGTAGTTCATCCGATCGACGATCGTAACGTACTGGTTGTAGTCGAGAACTTCTGCCAGTTTCTCAAAACCGCTATGAAGGAACCCGATGTCGGGTTCGGCACCGATGACCATCTCGCCATCGAGTTGCAGAACCAATCGCAACGTGGTGTGGGTGGCAGGGTGCTGTGGACCAAAGTTCAATGTCCAGAGACCTTCTCGGTAGCCGGCATCCAAATCAGGAGAATCAACAATCTCGAGTGGCATCCGATTTAGCTCTCCGCACGGGTGATGATGGGGAAGTTATGGCGTTCGCCCCGGCCCTTGACCGGATAATCCTTGCGAAGCGGAAACGATTCGAACGCATCAGGCAACAGCAATCGCTTGAAGTTTGGATGACCTTCGAAGACGATCCCGAACATGTCGTAGACCTCGCGCTCGAGCCAGTCGGCACCAAACCAAATCGGACAGGCCGACGGGAGTTTCAATTCGGGTTCATTGACATGTGTTTTGACAGTCAGTCGCTCGCCGCTGGTGGTGTTGAGCAACAAATAAACGACCTCGAAGCGGTCGGTGGCTCCCGGATATTCGAGCATATCTACAGCCGTGATATCCACCAGTTGATCCATGCCTGCATCCCGCAGGGCTTCAAGCGCCACGGCGATCTTTGCCGCTGGCACCGTCACTCTCTGTTGGGAGCGAAACTCTGACCATCCCAGAGAGACACCGCTGAGCTTTGATTCCAGCGAATCTTTCAAAGTCTGTATTTCCGACATCGGGATAACTCCAAGCGATTAGTGGATCGGGTCGTACTTGGGCTCTTCGAGCTTGAAACCGTTTCGCTCGCGAATACGAACCAACTCGTCTTCATCGAAACGCTTTGGGCCATCGGACAAGATACGAAACTGGAATTCTCGGGCGTTGTAGGTACCCGTCTTCTTGATCTTTTCTTGCAGGTCCATAATGGCCTTGATCAACTGCTCGGGCCTCGGAGGGCAACCAGGAATATAGATATCCACTGGAAGGAATCGATCGATGCCTTGAACGACTGCATAGGTATCGAACACGCCGCCTGAGCAAGCGCAAGCACCCATCGAGATGCACCATTTGGGCTCAGGCATCTGCAACCAGATACGTTGCAAAACTGGGATCATCTTCATGACCACACGACCAGCAACGATCATCAAGTCGCATTGCCGAGGGGTAAATCGCATCACCTCACTGCCAAAGCGAGATAAATCGTGCTTGGATGCAGCGGTGCTCATGAGTTCGATGCCGCAGCAAGCCGTAGCAAAGGGCATCGGCCAAAGGCTATTGGCTCTGGCCCAGGAGGCAGCCGCATCGATTGTTGTTAAGAATACATTGTCACCGAGTTGTTTGTTTATTTGCGTCGCCAATCGAAGACTCCTTTGCGGTAGGCTACCCAGTAGGCAAGGCCGAGGGTAGCAAGAAGAACCATCAGGACTGCTAGAACCGCTGGCCGGAAGGCTTCAGGCACACCATCGGGAGCCTTGAGCGAAACAGCCCAGGGATAGAGGAACAGCAGCTCGATATCGAAGACCAGAAACAAGATGGCAGTTAAATAGAACTTGATGTCGAAGGGTTTGCGAGCATCGCCTACCGGATCCATGCCAGATTCGTAGGGCATATCCTTGATCTTTGTTGGCCTGCGTGGGGCCACCAAGTGGGGTAGCAGGAGCGAGACCGCGGCGAATCCTAGGACTGCAATGAGATAGATCAGGATAGGAAGGTGAGCGACCATTGGGGGGCACCTGCTTCGACGAGGACTGTGAAAATGTTGGTTCGAGTAGCAGACATCGGTCGGGCGTTTTTTGCATGCTGTTGTTACTCAGACGGCTACTTTGTGAAATTTTTCACAAAGTCAACTTGAGTATTGTAGAAGATTGCGACGATTTGTCATCTCCAGTATCGAGCTTTTTGAGAGAATCCGAAAAAGTCCTTGTAGAACGCAGGCTAATTGAGGGATGGCTGGTCTGAGCAACTCCAGAGGTTCGACGGTCGCTGACGGCCGTGGCGTTCGTGGTTGGGTGGAGAAAAGCCAAAGGGCGGCGCCTCTCGCTCTATTGAGCCGAACTCGAGATATTAAGCCGAACTCGAGATATTGAGCCGCACTCGGGATATTGAGCCGCACTCGAGCGCTCGTAGATGATTTCGGAGAAATCATCTACTTTGTGCCAACGCCCATTACACCGAGGTGGTGCGTAGGACCGTGGGCTGGAGTCGTTCGACTTTGCCATCCTTGAGTTTGACCACTGCGTCGCACTGCTGAGCGATTGATTCATCATGGGTGACCATCACGATGGTCAAACCGTGCTCGCGATTGAGTCGACGCAAGATTCCAAGTATCGTCTGTCCAGACTCTTGGTCGAGATTTCCGGTCGGTTCATCGGCTAGAAGCAACGAAGGGCTTGCGATCAGCGCACGAGCTATGGCCGTGCGCTGCATCTCACCACCCGATAGCTCTCGTGGACGATGCTTCATGCGGTGCGACAAACCCACGAGTTCGATCAGGTGCTTGGCCCTTTCATGGATCGATCGTCGGTTTCGCATGTAGGAGAGCACTCCATGCCCTATCATCGCCGGGGCTAACACGTTCTCTAGCAGTGTCAGCTCTGGTAGCAAGTGATAGAACTGGAATATCATCCCGAGTTGTTGGTTTCGAAACGCATCTCGCTGGTGCGATCCAAGACAATCAATGCGCTGGCCATTAAATGCGATTTCCCCAGCATCAGGGCGATCGAGGGTGCCTAGCAAATGCAACAATGTGCTTTTGCCTGACCCACTTTGCCCGATGATCGCTGTAACGCGGCCTTTGGCCGCGACAAAATCGACTCCCTTGAGTACCGGCACCGAGGTTTTGTGCCTTCGATACGACTTGAACAAGCCCGTTGCGGTGATCATCGGATCTGCAACACCTAATTGCGCATGCCGCTTGGAATTCGATCCGTCGATTTCCTCAGGATGTACAACACGGTAGGGTGCTGCGGTTTTTGTTTCCATTTCCAACATATGCGGTGCCGGTATGAGTGGTTGGCGAGTTGATTCAGAATTATTCATAACGCAGGGCCTCGACCGGATGCATGCGTGCAGCTCGGATGCTCGGAAGCACACTGGCTAGAACCGCAATAAGGATTGCTCCGAGGGTGACCCAAACGAGCATCGTCGGGTGGATGATCGTCGGGATGGTATCAAAGTAATAGACCGTCGGATCAAAGACCTCCCGGCCAGTGATCCATTCGATCACTCGAGCAATATCGTTGATCTTCCAAACAAAGATCAGTCCACAGATCACACCAACCCCGGCTCCGACGGTTCCCAAAAGGACGCCATAGCCTAGGAATATCGTTGCGATCCCCGTTCCGGTAGCTCCAAGCGATTTGAGAACCCCAATGTCTCGGGTCTTCTCGACGACGATCATGAAGAAGGTCGCGAGGATTCCGAAACCCGCTACGGCGATGATCATGAAGAGCAAAATATTCAGGATCGTCGTTTCCAATTGAACCGCTGCTAGCAACGGGCCTTGGGTCTCTCTCCAGGTTCTCACTTCGACAAAATCATGCGTCGGTGGAAACTCATCGCGAAGTGCATCTCTGGCCGCATTAAGATCACAGCCAGGTTTGAGTTTGATCTGAATTGAGGTCACCGAACCGATCCCCGTTTGTGGATCGATCATGCCTCGGGAGTGCTGAAGTTTTTCCAGTGGAACGAAGGCGAATGTCGAGTCGTATTCGCTCATCTTGCTCTCGTAAAAATCGACGATCGTAAAGGACTCATCGATTCCACGAGGTGGAGTCCCAGCATTCGGAAATGTGACTTGGACATCGTCCCCTGGGCGCAGAAAGAAGAAGTCTTCGACGGTCCCGTCCGGCTCGCGACCTCGGATGCTCCCGAGGTTGATCCCCAGAACGATTCCGGTGCGTTGTTCTTTTTCAGGATCGAATTGGCTGATTTGCTGGGCGGCGTTGGCGATTTGAATCCCAGGGCCGGCCATCAACGAAGCGACCGGGTCGGTTGGAGTGTCTTGCTCGGTTTCCTGAGCAATGGCGTTGTTGGCTTTCTCTTCCTGAATCTTTTTCTGCAATTGATCGAAGCGTTGCTGCTCGAGTTCCTTGGCATTGCGCTGACGCTGCTCGACGACTTTTTGGTAACGAGCCATGGGAGCACGGTACTCCCAGCCTGAAGGTTGCATGCGTTCGCGATCCGGTGCATAGCCAGAGTTCTTGAGCAAGAAATCCAGTTGCTTGCTATTCTCAGGGTGAAGCAGGTACTTGCTAAAGTCGCTCACGGTGGCAAAGGTCTTTTGATCGATTCCGATCAAATTCACTTGCTGGGTATGGCTGTTGCCGTTGCGTTGAAAGGTCATCATCGCCGGCAGAGCGACAATGGTCGTCACTCCGGAGACTTGTTCGCCCAGTCGAGCGCGAATCCGTTCCTCGTACCACTTGGGCTGGGTGATGCCGGTTTGAGAACGAGTCTCCAACACAATGTCGCTTAGGATTCCATGCATGCGGTCTTGCATCGTGGTCGTAAAGCCGTCCATGACGCTGTTGACGACGATCAGAGTCGCCACACCGAGCGTCACCGAGACGATCGAAGCCAAAGCGATCCATCGCGTTCTGAGATAACGCATGCATAACAGGAACTTGTACATCCAAAACCTCCTTCAGACATCGGGAGAGCTCTTCTTGACAGAAGAGCCCATGCACGCGACGGAGTCTAGCAAGATCCATTGGGTGGTTGCCATAGCACTCGCGGCTGATTGTGACTGGCAAGAGCCCGAAAGCAACGTCCGCCTGCGGCGGTCGCGAGTGGGGTTTTGGACGGCATTGACCTTAATGACAGCATTGACGGGATTGACCGCGGACCCCGTTGACGAGGTTGACCTTGTTGGGTGGTTGACCTCGTTGGCGCTTAGCCGTCAATAATGTCAACGTGGTCAATTCTGTCCGCCGTCAATCCAGTCAATCTTGTCAACACCGTCAATGCCGTCAAATACACCGACGCCGCTAGGCGGCGTGCCCGCTGTCTGAGAGCAACGTCCGCCGATGGCGGACGCAAGAGGTTTTGGACGGTATTGACCTTATTGACGGCATTGACGGTATTGACCGCGGACCCCGTTGACGAGGTTGACCTTGTTGGGTGGTTGACCTCGTTGGCGCTTAGCCGTCAATAATGTCAACGTGGTCAATTCTGTCCGCCGTCAATGATGTCAATCTTGTTAATGCCGTCAATGCCGTCAAATCGACGCCGCCGTCAGGCGGCGAGACGGAATTTCGTGTCTTGTTCCGGGAATGCCGGATCGACTAGAGTCTGTCGATCTATGAGCCAACGAAGATGCCGAAAATTACTCGCGATGTCGATCAAGCGTTCGGGCAAGGGCTGGCGGGCTAGTGTTTCCGTTTTTGCGATCTTGCTCATTGGGTACTGCATGCCTGTGGCGTTTGGGCAGGAGTCTAGCCGCAATAAAATACGCGCCGTGATGGCTTCGAGACAAACGGCCGCCCCAAATCAGGACCCGGCCCCCAAGGAACCGCTTTCTAAAACAGCGCCCGTTGGGGACACTCAGGCGGCAAACCCAACGAACCCTGATTCGTCAGCTATATCGGTCGATGCGGTCGCAGCTCAGTTGCAACAGCTTCAATCGGCCAGCGATTTGGATGCGAATCTTAAGCAAACCTTGACGACGACCTACGAGGCGGTCTTGGCCGAGACCAAAAAGAGGATCGAAGAGGATAAGGCGATCAAGGATTATCAAACCGCATTGGAGGCTGCTCCTGGATCGACAGCCGAAGCCAAGCGTCGCAAGGAGAAGCCAGAGTTCAAATCGGTCTATTTCGATGGTTCGCTTACTTGGTCAAATCTCGAGCGTCTGCAGGCCTTTCAGCTCGATGCCAACGCGATGCTTCAAGCGGCGGCCAAGAATCGTACGGATACAGAAACAAAAATTACCGCTCGCGAGGCCCGCAAGAAGGAACTTCCGCGATTCATCAACGATGACAAGCAAGCGATCACCAAGCTCAACGAAGAGCTTGCAGCACCGGTACCTGAGGGGACGGATCCCAAGGTGCGAGAGGCTAATCAACTCCTGATTCGAGCCAAATTGGCGACGACCAGTGCGCACTTGAGGCGAGTGGAACTCGAGCAACGCACCTACGAGGCAGAGAACGAGCTTTTGCCCTTGCGCAAAGATTTGTACTTGGCAGAAGAAAAGTTTTACCAAGGCCAGCTCAAGGAGATCGCCGAAGAGCTCGGAAAGCGTCGCGAGACGCTCATCGGCAAGTATTCGGATCTGCTGGAGCGACTGCGCAAGGACCTAAAGATCGCTGATCGGGGAAAAGATCCCAAGGAATTCGGCGATTTGTCGGCCCAGATCGTTTCTTGGCGGGAGCTTGTAAGTGAGCAAGCCTTGAATCGGTCGCGATTGGAAGAAGCAAGAAACAGGCTTCGTTACCTTACTGAGCGTTATCGAACGATGGTCGATCGATTGGGTAATGCAACCAATAGCACCGAAGCGAATCAATCGAGTCTGAATGTCTCTCGGATGAAGAGTTTGGTCGCGAATGTTTTAAAAAAGCAGCGAGAGGATTTACCGAGGATCGACCAACTCAATCGCGAGCTAGAAGACTGCCAGTCGAAGATTATCCTAGTGCAATCGCGAATCTTGGCATTAGACGATTTGAAGACCACCTTGGAGGATAGTCAAGAATTCACTGCGACGGCAGCCGAGTACGAGTCGCTTGTATCGGAGTACGGCGTTTTGGCTAAGGATGGATTTTCGCAGGACAAGAAGAAGACATTGCTTGTGGCGACAGAGCAACGGATCGTCGATGAGTTTAGGATCGATGCAAACAATGCTGCCGAGACCTTGTTCAATCTTGCTGTCGTCTATCAATCGCTTATCGAACATGTGACGAAATATCGTAAGTTCATCGATGAGCATATTCTCTGGATACGGTCGACCGATCCTTTTGGATTAGCGGACTGGAAATCGGTTGTGGATCAGACCAAGCGATTATTTGATCTGTCGAAATGGAGAGAGATTCCTATTCGAATTGGTCAGGACTTCAGAGAGCACACCTGGGGGTACATCACTGCGATTCTTTCGGTTTTATTGCTTGCCGCTTACACGACCAAGATGCGGCAGCAGGTCACCAAGGCGGGAGCATTGGCGATTAAATCGACGACCACGTCGTTTATGCCGACGTTTCAGACGATCCTTTTGTGTTTACTTCTAGCCTCTCCACTTGCGATCGTCCATTTGCTGCTTGGATGGCGGTTGCTATCGATCGCCGATGACGAGACCTTTGTTTCAGCGCTGGGATGGGCGTTGTTGGTCAGTGCGAGGTACTTTTTTCCGCTGGAGGTATTGAGGCAAATCGCCCGAACCGGTGGACTGGCCGAAAATCACTTCCAATGGTCCAAGCATTCGACGGGGGTTCTCCGGAGCCAATTGAGATGGTTGATCGATTTAGTTGTTCCCTGCGTTGGAATGTATGCTTTGGTGGTTAACTACACCGAGCTGCGAGCCGAGGACGCATTGGGCCGTGTCCTTTTTGGGACGCTTTTATTTATGTGCTCTGTTTTCCTTATCAACGCCTTACATCCTAGGCATGGTGTCTTGCAAGAGTACTTGCAAGCCCACTCGGGGGGATGGATCGATCGACTGCGATTTGTTTGGTATACGGGGCTTTGCGCGGCTCCGATCGTCCTATTGGGGATGAGTCTCATGGGTTACCACTACACGTCCACTCGCCTGACGATGCATCTTCACACGAGTTTTATGACACTTGTCGGTTTGCTTTTGCTCTACTGCATCATTTGCCGTTGGCTGTTGTTGCGCAAGCGGACGCTGATTCTCCAGCAGGCCCGTCAGCGACTCGAGGAGGCAAGGCGGAGAGACTCCGATAATTCGCCTTCGGTTCAGGCAACGACAGCCGGTGTACCGGCGGATTTAACGGATCTATCCCAGATCAACGCTCAGACCATACGGTTGGTTTCCAGTACGTTGGTCTTTGCAGCGATTGCAGCCATCGCATTTATTTGGTCTTCGGTTTTGCCTGCCGTTGGTGCGTTGGACTCAGTGAAGCTTTGGACTGTCACGGGTGCGACTCCAAGCGAGAAGCTTCCTGTGACACTTGCGAACCTTTTACTGGCCATCCCGGCGGCGATCATGACGATCGTGGCTGCAAAGAACTTGCCAGGATTGCTCGAGATCGCGCTGCTGCAGCATCTGCCGATCGAGAATGCTGTTCGCTATGCGATCACGTCGATCTCTCGATATACGATTTTCATGCTTGGGATTGCCATGACCTTCAACAGTCTCGGGGTTCGCTGGGCCAGTATCCAATGGCTCGTAGCAGCCTTGGGTGTTGGTCTTGGATTCGGCCTTCAGGAGATCTTCGCCAACTTCATTTCAGGCTTGATCCTTCTGTTTGAACAACCGATCCGGGTCGGAGATGTCATTACCGTCGGTGACACCACAGGAACAGTTTCGAAGATTCGGATGCGTGCGACGACGGTGATGAATTTCGATCAGCAGGAATTGGTCATACCCAACAAGGATTTGGTGACAGGACGACTATTGAACTGGACTCTCAGCGATTCGACGAACCGAATGATCATCGATGTCAACGTCGCTTATGGAACCGATACGACTCGAGCTTGTCAAATTCTGCGAGAGATATGCGTCAGTCATCCAAACGTTTTGAAGGATCCAGAGCCAACCGCCTTTTTCGAGGTCATCGCCGATAGCACTTTGCAGTTGAAGGTTCGATTGTTTCTGGCAAGTCTGGATCTGCGTTTACCGACAAGGCACGATTTGCTGACGAGTGTTCACCAGAGGTTTGCCCAGGAGGGGATCGAAATGTCGTTCCCAACGCGGGATTTGCATATCAAATCCATGCCGAAAGATTGGGTCGTTCCGGGCATGTACGGCAAAAAATCGGCTTAGTCTCTGTGCATCGTTGACACGCTCGTTGCGTGCAAATAACTTAACGCCCAGAATAGAGCATCTGAGCATTGTTGCATGCTGGAAAACAAAATAGCGGGGGCGTCCATGTTGCGATTACTTGTCGGTTTGTCGATTGCTTCGGTAGTACTGCTCGGAACCAGTCGTGCGGATGAATCGGCTGAGAACTGGTCGCAGTTTCGGGGCCCTGCCAGCGCTCATGCTTCTGGACATCGTATTCCGATGCAATGGTCTGACACCCAGAATGTCCAGTGGCAAATCCCGATCGCTGGATTAGGTTGGTCCTCACCGTCGATCCATCGAGGGGTGATCTACCTGACGACCGCAGTGCCCAAGGACCAAGGGCTTTCGCTACGAGCGATGGCACTGGATGCTCAAACGGGTAAAGCGATTTGGGACACGGAGGTCAAATCGGTCGACAAGGCACCTTCGATCCACGCGAAGAATAGCCATGCAAGCCCGACGCCGATTGTAAGGGATGATGCGGTCTATGTTCATTTTGGAACCTTGGGGACAGCCAAGCTCAATCCCCAGGATGGCAAGATACTTTGGCTATGTGAGGAACTCGTTTATCCGCCGATGCATGGTAGTGGTGGCTCGCCGGTCCTCTACGACAACAAGCTTGCGATTATATGTGACGGGAGCACGAATCCGTTTGTTTGTGCCCTCGATGCTGCAACGGGCAAGGTGGTATGGAGGACGCCTCGCAGCGTCGCCGCGAGGATATCGCATTCCTTTGGAACTGTTGCGATCGCCAAGGTGGATGGCAGAGCACAGGTCTTAGCGCCCGGGCCAGATCACTTAGCCGCATACGACCTGGAAGATGGCAAGGAGATTTGGAAAGTGCTGGCACCGGGTTGGTCGGTCGTACCCGAGCCGATCTTGATCGATGATATGGTGATCTACAATCATGACTACGACAATCCCGAGTTGTTGGCAGTGCGTCTGGGTGGCAAGGGGGATATGACCGAAAAGAGCATTGTTTGGAGATCGCCGCGAGGTGCACCGAGCACTCCGACACCACTGCTAGTAGGTTCTGAACTCTATTTTGTTTCCGATAACGGAGTCGCATCGTGCGTCGATGCACGCACGGGTCAAAGGCATTGGATGGAGAGACTCGGAGGGAACTATTCAGCATCGCCGGTCTTTGTGAACGATCACATTCTTTTTCTGAGCGAAGACGGAATGGCAACGTGGGTCAAACCGACCAAAGAGTTTGAAGTCGTCGGCAAGAACCAAATCACCGGTCGGACATTCGCTACTCCAGCGTTTTATAAGAATTCCATGTTCTTGCGAACCGACGAGCACTTGATGAAAATTTCGCAGGAAAAGAACTAGCAAGTTCGGAAGCAGATCGGATCGGCATGAACTATTCTGAAGGAATTCTCGAAGCGATACATCGCGTAAGACATGCTCAGGCTCTTTGGCAACAAACGTCTTTGAAGGATCGATCCAAAAGAATCGCTCGCTTTGCCAACGCCGTCGTCGAGCATCGCAAAGCGCTCGCGGATGGAGTCGTGTATCCATCACGAGGCAGTTACCTTGAAACGATCAGTGCCGAGCTGATCCCGCTTGCGGAAACCGCACACTGGCTTGGAAGCCATGCAGGACGAATTTTGAAGACCAGAAAGACCTCTCGGTTTTCTACACCGATGTGGCTCGGTTCTCTCGATTCACAAATTCAACGCGTACCCAGGGGGGTGGTGCTGATCCTCGGCACTTGGAATTATCCAATTTTCCTTACCGGTTCCCAGATGCTCCATGCGTTAATGGCTGGCAATGGAGTGATTCTCAAGCCCGCTCCGGGTTGCCAAGAGGTCACGTCGAAGCTGGCCCAAATGTGCATCGAGTGCGGCATTCCGGAAGATCTCATCGAGGTCATCGGCACATCGGTCCAAGATGGCAAGTTAGCGATGGAACTTGGGGTCGATCATGTGGTTATGACCGGTAGCTCTCGAAGCGGTCGTCGAGTGCTTGAGCAGTCGATTGCAAACCTGTGCTCATCGACCCTTGAACTCAGCGGTTGCGATGGAGTGATCGTCTTGCCCAGTGCGGATCTTACGCGGGTCACCAAGCTCCTACGATTCGGGCTTCGATTAAACGGTGGTGCGACTTGCATCGCCCCTCGGCGGATTTTGGTTCACGAGTCGGTGATCGGGGCGTTTACAAAAATGCTCAAGCAAGAGCTCAGTCAACCGCCGGGCGAGCCATGGTCTACAACCATGACCTCTGCTAGCTACGAGCAATTAGAGCCACTGGTGCAAATGGCTATAGCGCAGGGCGCACGACTGCTTGTCGATTGGACTTGTGATCCAAAGACCGGCAAAACTCTTGATTATCCGCAGCCTCAGACGCATTGGTTACCCAGTGGTCCGGTGGTTTTGGAGGATGTTACGCCACAGATGGATATCTATGGACTCGATATCTTTGCCCCTTTGATGACGATCGTGCCGGTTCGGGACATCGAACAGGCCATCGAGTACAACGAACTCTGTATGTATGGATTGTGTGTGAGTATTTTCGGAGAGCATGCGCAAGCTACCCAGGTGGCTTCTCGGATCCGAGCCGGTTCGGTGATTCTCAATGATCTGATTGTTCCGACGGCTGATCCTCGGCTGCCTTTTGGCGGTCGAGGGGAGAGCGGATTTGGAGTGACTCGAGGGGATGAAGGTTTATTGGAAATGACGATTCCACGGGTAATTTCGTCCAGGAGGGGCAATTGGCTGCCCCATAGCGATTTGCCGCAGCGCAGGGATGAGCAATTGCTCGACAGTTTGCTACAATTCTCCCACAGCGCGCGTTGGACTCAGAGATTTCAAGGTCTCAGGAGTCTAATTGCATCGTTTCGCACAAAATCGAACCAGAAGAATGAACAATGATTGAGCGCTCCAAATCGAGCCTGACGGTAGGAGTTATTGGTGGTGGATTGGCCGGGTTGGCAGCCGCGTGCACATTGGCGGCTCGAGGACATCAAGTCACCTTGTTCGACAAAAACGCATGGTTTGGGGGCAAGGCGGCCGTACACCATCAGGACGGCTATCGCTTTGACATGGGGCCGACGATTCTGACGATCCCCTCGGTACTCAAGCGAATATTTGCTGAGTCGGGTCGCAAGGTCGAAGACTACATGGAGTTGGTATTGCTCGACCCCCAGTGGCGATGCTTCTTTGAGGATGGCGGCGTTTTGGATCTGGTAGCAGATGCCGCTCAAATGCGAAAGAATCTGGAAAAGTTCTCTGCATTGCTGAGCGTCCCAGATGGCTACGAGCAATTCATGAAGGTTGCATCGAGACTTCATGAGGTTTCCGACAAGTTCTTTTTCTGGAAGAGTGTCGGTGGCTTAAAGGATACGATGAAAATCGGCGGGGCTTTATCGCCAATGGTATTGGCCGATGTGATGAGCTTGAGAATGGGTAAGTCGGTCGCGAGTCTGGTTCGCAAGTACATCCACGACGAGGATGTTGCGCAGATGATCGATCACTTTACTCAGTACGTTGGATCCTCGCCCGAAGCCTCTCCTGCAGTTCTATGCGGAATTGCCAGCATGCAAACCAAGGAAGGGGTCTGGTATCCGATGGGTGGCACACGGGCTGTTCCAGAGGGACTTGAGAAACTCGCTCGGGAACTTGGTGTGATTTTCAAACCGAGCACTGATATCGCCAGAATTGAACACGACGGCAAAAAGGTCACTGGACTCACGACCACGCAGGGCGAAACCTACCGATTCGACTCTGTGGTCTCGAATTGTGATTCAGTTCGCACCCACCGAGAATTGCTTGAAGGGTCCAAGATAGCGACCAAGTTCGAGCGTCGCAGAACCTACGAACCGGCTTGTTCGGGTGTCGTGCTGTATCTGGGTCTCAAAGAGCGCTACGAGCATTTGCTCCACCATAATTTTATATTCAGCAAAGATCCTCATCGCGAGTTCGATTACATCTACAACCGAGGGCGACCGGCTCCTGATCCAACCGCCTACGTTTGTGCTCCTGCATGCACCGAACCGGGCGTGGCCCCACCAGGGGGTGAGGCTCTTTATGTTTTGGTTCATACCCCCTACTTGCGTCCCGATCACAATTGGTCGGAGATGCTACCGAAGTATCGCGAAGTCATTCTCGATAAGCTTGAGCATACCGGCAAGATGAAAGGTCTGCGTTCGAACATCGTCACCGAAAGCCATTTGACCCCTGAGGGAATCCACAAACGATACCGAGTTTTGAACGGTGCGATCTATGGACTGGCAAGTCACGGCAAGTACCTAGGTGCCTTCAAACCTGCAAACCGATCGACCGATCTAAAGGGGTTGTACCTTGCCGGCGGTGCGGCGCACCCAGGGCCCGGTATGCCCATGGTGATGATGAGTGGTTGGATTGCTGGTGATACGTTAGACCAGGATGTCCAAGCTGGTAAACTTGCGGTCAGCAAAAACTAAAGGGCATGCCTTCGTACCGTCACAATGGGTCTTCCGCAGTCGAAAACTTGGTTGGTTGACGGTTTTTGTCGGTTCACGACACGAATGGTGCGTAAGAACTTTCACTGCTTTGCGGTGCAAGGTTTAGAAAATCTTTCATCGATCGCCTCTTCGAATAGTTCGCTCGTCGTTTATGCAAATCACATCGGATGGTGGGATCCGATCGTTGCGATGTTGTTGCGAAAAAAGTACATGCCCGATCGGGTCTTCTATGCACCGATCGATGCTAAAGCTCTAGAAGCTTATGCGGTCTTTCGCCAACTGGGTTTCTACGGACTCAAGCTCGATACGTTTGCTGGAGCCTCGGAGTTTCTCAAGACATCACGAGCACTATTGGCCGATCCAAAATCCTCTGTGTGGATAACACCCGAGGGTGACTTTTGCGATTGCCGGGATCAAGATCGTCCCTTCATGCCGGGTTTAGCCCACTTAGCCGCGACGACTTCCAACACAATCTTTGTGCCGTTGGCGATCGAGTATCCTTTTTGGCAGGAGCCCAAGCCGATGATTGCGACTCGTTTTGGGGAGCCTTTGAGCTTTGCCCCTGGGGTCAGCAAAGCGCATTGCGGAACAAAGATCTTCGAGTCGATGCGGGAGACTCAAAGGCAATTGGCTCAAAGTGTCATGCGTCGAAATTTCTCGGAGTTCGAGTTTGTCGTCGCTCCAAAGTCGCAACGCTTAGGCTTGTACGATAACCTCCGAGCATGGAAAGCATGGTTTCAAGGACGATCGTTCGATCCATCCCATGCGTCGACTCACTCTCGAAATCGCGAGAATAAATATCAATGACCAAAGGGGGGCACTCAGTAGTCCCTCTGGAACCAAGTCCCGAAGAACCGACGGTTCGACCTTTAACGCAACCGAACCACACGGTCGGCAACGACTTGTTTTGCATTGAGGTTTGGCAAGAAGCCTTGAGGCCCAAACACCGTAACAGGTTGTTGCACGTAGCGGCGAAGGTTCAGGCCCGTGGTGGGTCGAACGTACGCTTTGACGTTCCCAAGATCGTCCGTAAGGGCGAACTCAGGTTGTCCTGGTAAGGAAGTGTGGACTGCGACCAACCAGCCCGACAACTCCGATTCCGAGCTTGGTCTTTGCAAGGGTACTGCTTCCGAGTAATTCGTCGGAGGTGTCAAAGGGGTCATCGAAGATCGTTGCCGAACCGATTCAAATCGTTCGATGCGATCGAGTAGCAGTCGAGCTTCGCCGCGCATCAGCGGTGTTTCGCCCCTTTCGATCCACATTTTCGCCGAATCCCGAAGAGGTGAAAGATTCCATTGCTCGGCGGGTCGACTCACAATGATCGAGAGTTGGTTGATGGCATCTTGGATCTGTGGTGTTTGGAATGACTCTAGGTTGTCTGGCGATGCATCGGTTGAGTCGTAGGAGTCGCGTGACGAGTCCCCTTGAGCAAAGGATGCCGTCGAGACATCGGGCGCATATTCGGGCAACAGCGGACTTGGTCGATCTGCAAAACTTTCCTGTGGAGCGTAGATCAAATCCGAATAGCGACGTTGGGAGTAACGACCCGAAGGCTTCGGCAGGCTTTCGATACCTGCGACAGCCGATGACGCAATGGGCTGTTGGATCGCTCCGAGTGCGTTTGGAATCGATCCGTAATTCGATGCAGGATTTGAATGCATTGGCCGAGGTTGCTTCGAGCGACCTTGTTGTGGATGACCTTCGATCGAGTTGGGGTCGACCAAGCTCATTCCGAAGATCCCGAGGATATGGTTCATTGAATCGGTTTCTTGGGGGCCGACTTGGCGCTGATGAATCAGTTGCCAAGGATCTCTCTTGGGTTGAGTGTTCGGCTGGGCCTTGAGTGGGGCTTTTGGTCTTGCTTTTTGTGAGGGAGCTTGAGCGATTCTAGTTTTCGGATTCGACGCAGGAGCTTTGGACAAGATCGATTGCTGGGCCTGCTGCTGTTCTCGCTGGATTTCTTGCTCGACGAGTCTTGTCTGGTCGGCTTCATCACTCCAAGCAAGTTTGGATTCATCGGGCTCTTGGTAAGTCGCTTGAGCGACGGGACTGGTTTTTGTCGAAGCTACCTGCTTTGGTTGTTCGGATTTCGGTAGCTCCGTGGTTTCTTTGGGGGCTAGGTTTTCTTTCGGAACAGGTGTTACACCGATCATTGAGGATTTGATCCATCGGAATTCGCCTTGGGGTGGTGCGATGCGGAACCAAAGTTTTTGCTCATCACCTTGAGCTCGATAAGCTTCTCCGAGAATCGCAACGGTTTGGGTCTTTTGCAGTTGGGTTTGGTAAAGGAATTTCTCGGCCTTCACGGCATCGGAGCCAATCCATGCCGGTGCATTGTCGGCGGAGACCTCAGCCACGCGGCCACCGGGCATGAGGTAGAGCGCGTCGGCTTGTACCCAGTTGTGGCTACCCGAGGGTGGTCGGATTCCTGACCAACCGTCATCGGTTTCAATGTAGACTTCGACCGCCGTACCTTTTGAAAGGACATCGGTTGGGTAGTAATCCGAACCAGGTCCACAGCGCACCGTAGCCTTTGGAACATGAACAAAGCGTTGGTTGTCTGTTTCAACAGCCTTCATCCCAACGGCTTTGTCGAGTGTGGCCGGTTTGTCGAGCTGAACCGATTTGTCGGTCTTGGGTGAGGCAGTCGATGAACTCTTGTCGATGGATGGTTTAGAGACCGGTTCTTTGGATGCCGGTTCTTTGGAAGTCTGCTTGCTTTCTGTTGCTTTCTTGTCGCCCCCTTTCTTCAAGGTGCGAGTTACCGTTTTGGTTGGCGAGTCTTCGAGTTTCCACTGTGCGAAGACCGCTTGTTTTTGGGATAGCAGTCCGCCAAGTGCGATGCTCAGAACAAGCAACTTTCGGGAGTTCCTTGAAAAGAATAGATCGAGCATTTTTGAGAGTCCTTTTGGCTGGTTCAGCGTTTCTTAGTCGGTGTGTTGGATTCGGACTTGGCGGCCATCTCTTGGAGTGCAAGGATCGCATCGATGGTCTCATCGGCTTGACGTTGTTCCTCTGGAGTCAGTTTCGAATTGTCGTTGGCCATCGGTGTGTTGGAGTTCTCGAAAGGGAGCCAACCGGATCGGTAGAGACCGTACGTCGATCCGCAGATCGCTCCGAGAACCAAAAACGACGCGAGGATGTTTACAAACAAGCGGGACTTTCTTCGAGGTGATTGGGCCGTGGACCGTTGTTGCTGATATTCATCGCGAGTTGGAAGTCGATCCGGTGTTTTTTTCTGACCGCATAGCCACTGGATATCCAAACGCAAAGTTGGCTCTGATTGCTGGCCGGAAATGCTTTTCGAAGTATCGTTCGACGGACCTGACATGCTGATTTGGTTTAAGAGCGTTTGGTAAGGGAAACAATCCTTGACGGAGAGTTCAATAGCTCGGGTTCCTATGCCAAATCAAGGGGAAATAGGCAGTCTTGGTCGTCTGGGTAGCAGGGGTAGGGAACTAAACGTTTTGCATATAGAGGAAGCTTGTAAGCCCCTGCCACGAGGCCCAGCGTGGATCGAATCTGAGCGAAATAGTGGAATTCCGTTGGATTTCATCGAGTGGATCGCGCTTCGATTTCCCAGGTCGGCGTTACAATACACAAGATTGAAACGGTGCGATCTGATACCCTAGAGAATCCTTTGTCCGATAACTTCCTGAAACTTCTTTTAAACGTGATCATCCGAACGAATTTAGTGAGCATTTCCTTCTGGACTTGTACCTATCTGGCTTTGCTGATGGGCCTGAGCTTTCTCGGCAATGCGCAAGAGGTTCCGCAAATCAACGCTCACGCTGCGGTTCCTACTCCTGCTGCCGAGGTCTTAGCGGCTCAGCAGCGAAGGGTCGAAGCGATGCGTAAAGCTTCGATGGCTACAGTCGGGGTCTTTGGCACCGACAGTCAGGGTGGAGGGAGCGGAGTTTGCATTTCTCCAGACGGTTACGTGCTGACGAACTTTCACGTGTCGAGTCCGTTCGGGCACCGCATGCGCTGCGGCTTGAACGATGGACGGATGTATGAGGCGGTCGTCGCTGGGATTGATCCGACGGGTGACCTTGCGGTTTTGAAGATGTTTGGTCGAGATGATTTTCCGACCGCAACGATCGGGGATTCGGATCGAATTCGCGCGGGCCAATGGTGTTTTGCGGCCGGTAATCCTTTTGTGCTTGCCACTAATCTGCAGCCTACGGTTACCTACGGACTGATCAGTGGCGTTCGGCGTTACCAGTATCCATCGGGAACGATCCTTGAATACAGCGATTGCATTCAGACCGACGCGTCGATCAACCCTGGTAACTCTGGAGGACCGCTTTTTAACGCCGACGGGGAGCTCATCGGCATCAACGGGCGATGTTCGTTTGAAAAACGTGGACGGGTCAATGTAGGAGTCGGCTATGCGATTTCGATCAAGCAGGCGATGAACTTTTTTGGCAACCTCAAATCGGGTCGAATCGTCGACCACGCAACGCTGGGCTTTACGGTTGCAACCGACCAACAAGGGCATGTGGAGGTATCGAACATCCTCGAATCGAGCGACGCTTATCGCCGAGGACTGCGTCTGGGAGACGAAGTTCTCAGGCTCGGGGATCGTGATATCGCAACGGCCAATCAACTCAAAAACATCCTGGGGATCTACCCAGACTACTGGAGGATACCCCTTCGATATCGCAATGAGCAAGGGGTACAAGACACGGTCATAAGACTCCAGAGTTTGCACCAACCAGGAGAGCTTGAGAAAATCGTCGAAGGCTCTTCCGAGCGCGGTCGACAGCCCCCCGGGCAGCCAAAACCACCCGGGGAAAAAGAACAGGGGCAAAAAGAATCTGAACCCCAGGAAGAGCAATCGACCAAGACTGCAAAGGGCACTGCCGATCCGCTTGCTGATAAGTTTCAAGCTCGCAAGGGTTTCAGCAACTACTATTTCAACCGCTTGGAACTCGATCGGATTTTACTGCTGCAACAACCGAGGAAACCCAAATCACTCAACACAGCTAGCCAAGATCCTACGGTGGTTCGATTCACAGGCAAGGTATTAGGCGAATCGACGGTCATCCAGGCCGCATACGATCCTGAGAAAATTCACTGGACCCTAGGAGACAAAACCGATTCGATTGGCCTTAAAACAGGATGGGCGACTTCGATTCAAAAACAAGAATTGCTCCCCGTGGCAATTGCGATGAGAATCTGGCACCAATGGCATGAGCAAGGCCCACGAAAACTAGGTGAGGTAACCTACATAGGGCAAAGTCCGGTCCTTGGACGGCCGGGGCTTTTGGACACGACTCGAATTGTTTTAGGAGAAGTCACTGCAGATGTTTACACTTCGGCAATCGATGGAGACATTGAATTGATCGAGCTCTATGCGGATCGACAAAGCGATCCGGCGGAAATCTATTTTGATCAGGACCCTCAATCACCTGCAGGGGCGTTGCCGAGCAAGGTTCGCTTGCAGTACGGACTTGAGCCCCGCTTGGTTTTTGAGCTCTCAGGAATAGACGCCCAGGCCTTTGTTAGCCAGGCCGATGGCGCCGGAGCGCAGCCATGAACAAAGTCCTTTCACTCCTGGCTTCTCTTGCGATCGGATGTTTGCTCGGACACCATACGGTGGCCCAGGAGCAAGGGGTAAACCCGACCAGCAGCACCTTAGTGGATCTTTTTGAAAGCGCTCAACGCTCGGTCGTCAAGCTCTATGGTGCAGGTGGCATGCGAGGGCTCGAAAGCTACCAAAGTGGAGTCGCGATTGGGGATGGCAACACGATCTTAACAAGTTGGTCGACTGTTTTGGATGTCGATAAAGTACGCGTCGTGACCTACGACGGGCGTCGACTCGATGCGGAAGTCATCGGAGTGGATCCTGAGTGCGAACTAGCTTTGCTTCGGGTTGAAGATTCCAAGTTGCCCGGATTTACGCTCGATCCAAAACTCCAAGTGCGCACCGGCCAACGTGTTTTCTCGATCACCAATCTTTTCGGTATCGCGGCAGGCGATGAGGCTTGTTCGTATCAAAAGGGAGTCGTGATGGCCGTTGCAAATTTGCAATCGAAGTTTTCCGGTTTGCGATCGGTTTATCGGGGCAAGGCGATTGTTGTGGATGTGATGACCAACAACCCGGGAGCCACCGGTGGAGCACTGATCGATTTGGGTGGCCGACTCGTCGGGATTATCGGCAAGGAACTGCGGGATGAGCAAAGTGGCATTTGGATCAATTACAGCCTACCGATCGATGTCGTGGCCGCTTCGGTCGAGCGGATCAATTCAGGAAAGACCAGGCAAGCTGCCGCGACGACACCCGCCAAGAACCCGCATAAGGCTTCTGATTTAGGACTGGTCTTTATTCCTGACGTGATCCCCAAAACGCCCGCCTTTATCGATCGGGTGCGCAAGGATTCTTTGGCTGAAAAATCAGGTGTTCTGCCCAACGATTTGATTTTGATCGTCAACGACCAGCGTATCGATTCTCAAAAAACTCTCGAACAAATCTTCTTGATGATCGAGCGAGGTGACTCGATTCAAATGCTCATTCAGCGCGGCACGGAACTGGTGCGAGTGCAAATCCGTCCCTAGCGAAATGTATTGCCGATGAGAAAACTTGTAATTTGCCCTATCCTGTTTTGCCGCCAACTTCTGGTGATTTGCTTTTGTATACTAGCCCTTGTGGGGGCGAGCATGCAGGTTAGCAAAGGTCAGCCGCCACTTGTGCTCGAAGAGCTAGAACAAAAGGCCTTCGAAGACGCCAAAACATTTGTCCAAGACTCGGTTGTGCAGATCGAGACTTTTGGTGGTGCCCAGATCGTTAACCGGCAGTTCACTAGCAACGCTCCCTCGACCGGTACGGTTCTTTCGGCCGACGGTTGGATCATCACCAGCTTGTTCCCACTTAGGAATCAACCGGCATCGATCACCGTCGTCCTTGCGAACAAGGAACGCAAGCCGGCGAAACTCATCGCACGGGATTCAAGTCGCGAGTTGGCGCTGTTGAAAATCGAGGTCGACACTCCATTAACGCCGGTCTTACCGAGTGATCGAACGCAGTGGCAGATCGGGCAATGGACACTTGCGATTGGCAAGACCTTCGATCCTTCGATTGGAAGTTGTTCTGCGGGGATCCTCAGCGCTCAGGGACGCATTTGGAACAAGGCGATTCAAACCGACACGAAGATATCCCCTCAGAACTACGGTGGGCCACTGATCGATTTGCAAGGTCGGGTTATGGGGATTCTGACCCCGATCAACCCGGGGATCGTCACCGAAGGTGAAGTCGAGCAGTGGTACGACTCTGGGATAGGCTTTGCGATTCCGCTCGAGGATATCCTCGAACGGTTGCCCAGGATGCAAAAAGGAGAAGACCTCTATCCTGGAAAAGTTGGGATTCGATGGCGTGGGGGAGACGAGTACAACATGCCGGTCTTGATCGATGGCGTGACTCCCGGCTCACCGGCGAGCCAAGCGGGACTCGAAGTAGGCGATAGGATCCTTAGTGCTGGGCCAAGTCCAGATAGGCTCAAGCCTGTGGGAAATCATTCCGAGTTCAAGCATGCGATGGGGCCTTTGGATGCAGGTGGCCAACTGGCATTGCTCGTCGAGCGTCAGGGACAGAAGCGAGAGTTCTCATGCACATTGGTGCAGGAACTCCCGACCTATCGAGAAGCCTATTTAGGGGTCTTGATCGACCCGGCTTCGGATCCGAAAGCTCCGAAGATTCAGTTTGTTATTCCTGACTCACCTGCCGCCAAGGCGGGAATTGTCCCGAATTCCATCATCGAATCGGTCGATGGTAAAACACTTGACGAGAAGCAGCCTTTGGACGGTCGCATCGCGAATCTGAATTACCGTTCTGCGATCGAACTTGGGATTCGCGATCCGAGCGGTCAGGCCACCAAGACAAAGATCCAACTGGCGACTCGACCTGAGGAAGATTTGATATGGGATTATAAAGCCCCGGAGTTGGCCGAAGCATCCAAGGAGCAACTGGTTCAAGGTGCCGATCCGAAGCAGGCTCTTGGGACGATCCAGTTGCCAATTAGCGATGTCAAAAACAAAGCGTTTGCGATCGTTCCTTCGAACTACGACGACCGAGTCCCGCATGGGTTGCTTGTGATGTTTGCAGATGCAGGAGAGATCAATCAAAAGCAATGGACCGAGGCTTGGGAACCCTTTGCTCGCGAACATCGCTGGATCATCGCGGTCGCTCAATCCGCCGAAGATCGCGGATGGAGTTTTGAAGAAGCCGAGATCGGGATGCGGATGCAGACTTGGATCGCTCGAAGTTACTCGGTCGATCCAAGGCGGATCGCCGTCGGCGGATTCGCCAGCGGATCGGTCTTGGCCTATATCTCCGCCTTCCAGTCTCCCGAGCTGTATCGTGGTGTATGGCTAAGCAATGCCAAGATACCGCGAAGCGCTCGAATCAACCCTAGCGAACCTTTCAAGGCAGCCAACTTTTTTATCAATGGGACCGACCGTAGCATCGACGAGTTCTCAGAGCGAATTCGGCAAAACGGCTATAGTCTACAGCTTCGAAGCGGAGATTTGGACTCATCGCAACTCGTAGAAGCCCCATTGCTTGCGACTGTCCAACGATGGCTTCGATTGCTGGAAGCTTACTGATGAGCCAGTCTGGGAATTCGCTACCGAGATGGATGGCTTTGATTTTCGGGGTCGTATTGCTTAGCCTGGGCTTATCGATGCGTTTTGCACCGGCGATTTGGGATGGCCAGCGGTGGCTTGCCTCGGATACCTTCAGCAAGGTCGGTCTGGTGCTTGTGTGCATGTGGCTAGCTTGGCCAGCGGTCGAAGCGATCCGCAAGGCGCCCGGTGGAGCGTTGTTGATGGTCGCTTGCACTATGGTCGTTGGACTTTTTGTCTATCGCCCGAAAACGATTTACATTACCGGACCATTCATTGCGGTAGCGATAGGGATCGCATTGGTCAGGGGTTGGATGAGCAAGAAGGGTGATAGATAAAGGTAAGTTATCCTCACCCACTATTCTTGAACGGCTGTTGTTTCTTTGCGTTTGGTGAGTTCTGTCCAGGCTGGGTCGAGGGTGATTGCTATACGGAAACCGAGGTTGTGTCCTCGTAAGGAAGGGTCGTCGCCGTATTTAAAAGTTGGACGGCACTGAGTTGCTCCGTAATACCAACCTCCGCCGCGGTCAACTCTCGTGGAACCAATCTTTGGGCCGACTGGATTGTCTTCGATTGGCTGACGTTGTTCGTAAGTCCATCCGTGACACCATTCAAAGACGTTTCCCTGGGCATCAAATACTCCACGCATATTGGGACGAAGTTCTCTGGGTGCATGAACCCTGCGATTGGAATTCTGGTCGAACCAGGCGTAATATTTCAGTAACTCCATGTCGGCACCGAAGCTGAAACGAGCTTTGGAGTTTCCTCTAGCAACGATCTCCCATTCGGCTTCCATAGGAAGTCGAAATCCTGGTTGAGTGATATCAATAGGCCAATTCAGAGGAGCCCAGTCGGTTTGTTGATCGCGGGGGTATTGATCGCTATCGAGAGTTCGATGGTCTGGGTAAGCTTGTTGCTGGTCAGAGATCCCTGCTTGCAACGCAAGCCAACGGCAAAATGCAACGGAGTCGAACCAAGTGGTGCAAAAGGCGGCCGCATCCATTTGAACATCGAATTTGTGCATTTCTGATGCGAAGGGTTGGTACGAAAAACACAGGATCTCTTCAAATGTCACCTCTCGATCCATAACTGCAAAGGGGTGGGTGATATAAGAGATGTAAACATCTTCATCCTTTTGGCGATCGGGATCGTCTAATTCGCGAGAACCAAGTTCATACTGACCGGGTTGGAACACTAAGAATGTATAGCAGAAGCTTTTCGTTTTTTTAGAGTCGGATGCAAGGATTGTTGGTAACGGTAGTTCGATGACTATTTGAAACCATTCACGGCTTGGAGAGTAGGGTATAGTCTTGGTTTCAAATTCTTCAACGACTGAATGGAAATCCCATTTTTTCAAAAGCCAGTACGCAATGCTGTGGATTTTTGATTCAGGATGTTCTCTGTAAAGCTCACTGATTCTTTGGATTAGCGGCTCTCTTTCCTGAGCGGGAAAGTCATCAATTCGGTAATCACCCATTATAGAAAGAAACGTGTACAGTGCGGTAGTGTTCTCTGTAAATGCTCTCATGGTGTTGATACAAGTAAGCAAATCGAGTCCGGATACACCATGTTTCTTGGCCAAGTGAATGAATTGGGAAATAGCTTCGGGATTTTCGGTTGAGTAGAAAAGTGGTGAAACCTTGTCATGCTCGCCCAATAGAATCAATGCGATCGAAGCACAAGCGCGTCGTTTTCCGAGTTGGATTCGCCTGTCGATGTCTGCGTCTCGCAAATCGGCCATATTCGACGTAATGGAACTCAGGTTTCCAACGACCGAGCGACTCGAATCGTTTTTAATCAAAGGAAAGAGCATCTCGAACTGCCTTGTATTAGACAGTGCGATTAGATCCGAGATTTTGACTGAATCATCGCGGCAGTAGTCCTTGAATGCGTTGGCAGCCGATTCCTGCGCTCGAGGATTGCTCTGATCGGTGAATGATCGTTCGATATGAGGCAACAGTTTGCTTGCGATGGGACGGAGCAGTTCCCTGAGCATAGGCTGCTGCTCTGAATTGGCTAAAAGAAGTTGCTCCGCAATGAATGCAAAGTGTTGGTCGTTCCAATCCTCAGCAATCCTCATCTTTGTACATTCCAGTAAAAAGATGGCTGCATGGAACCGTCGTTTCGGAACTGCAGTCGTATCGGTGAACAACTTTAGTAAGTCATCGTCAAGATCTTCTGAATGCGGGGAAAGCACTTTAGAAAGGGGTTTGATGTACCTGACGTCATCGGTACTTAGAAGCTCTTCCCTCAGTGGAAGCACTAGGGTTTTGTCTGTTTTCGCGGCAATGATTTTTGCGTGCAATTGCTCTACTTGAGTTCTTTTGGAATTGGCATCAGTTGAGTAGATGGGAGTGATGTGTGTTTTGATAACCGAGGGGGTCCATGTAGGATCTTCAATTGCGCCTTCGAGCATGTTTGGATCGATGCTCATGACCTGCCGTATTCGCTCTTGAATTCTGCTTAAACGGTTTTGTTCGATCCAAGCTTGTCTGACTATCAAACCGATGACCATAAACACGGTCAAGTAAGTTAGTAAAAAGACGAGTCTTTCGCCGTGATGCCAAGTTGCCGCTCGCATCATTTGAGCCTGTGATTGAGTCCAATTTCTCCTGTTTGTTCGGAAAAATATCGCGATGGTTTCGAGAAAAGTAGGTAACTGTTTGTCTTCTTTTCGATCTATCCAAACACGAGCACATTCGTCGAGGACTAGTTCGGCACGGCCCTTCGGAGTGCTTCTTTTATTTCGACCGACCCACTCTCTTAGGGAAGGAACAAGATAATCATGAGTCAATTGATAGACCACTTGTTCGGGAGACGTTCCAACGAGTCGATTCTCACTAACGGCGGTGATGAGCCTGAGTTTGCGATCTAGGATATTGACCAAGTCGTTGAACTCCTCGGGCTTATCCTCATAGCCACAAGCCCGTTTTAGTTCGGACACCGGTTTGAAGACTCCTTTGATTTCAGAGCCTCGAGGAGGTAGCAGTTGGGACAAGAAGGCCTCAGCTGCATGGGCATGTCGGCGATTCTCAGGCTTGGAGTACTTGGAGTTGAAAGAATCGTTCAGAAAGCTCATCCCGACTCCTTCGATTCCACCAACTTCCTTGAGGCAAGCTAAATTCCATTCACGGGATTTGATGGTATCGACATAGAGCGAGAGTTTAACAGGGACTATCTTTCCGTCTTCGCCAAGGATTTCCGCAGAGCGTTCAAGGAACTGTCTTTGCTGGTCGGTCCATTGTGATTCGGTTGAGGATAGCTTGCCTAACGCTATACCAAATAGACCCAAAACCTTCTTTGCATGGGCTTTGGAAAACAAGTCGACAAGCTCACAATTTTGTCCATCAACTAAAGGTATTTCAAGTTCCTTGAAGAATCGATTCAGCGGTACCCAAAAATCATCGCGAATCGTGAAAATAGCTTGGATGTTGTAACCATCACATTGGCGTATCGATTCAGTTAGCTCAGCCTTTGCGTAGTCGTCGCAATTGGCCAGCCACTGTTCGAATTGGTCGATCACAATCAGTAATTTGCCATGATTTGGGATCAAAAGATCACGGCGAATACTTGCTAGAATCTCCGTAAGACTGTTGCCCACTGCATCGGGGAATAGGGTTACAAGCTCTCGTTTTAAATTGAGCTCGGTCTTGCCCGGCATGGCCTCAAGACAGATACAAACAAAATCGCCAGTGAGCCTCGGCAATACGCCGGCTTTTATCAAAGAGGATTTCCCACAACCCGATGGGCCATAGATTGCCAGGGCCATGGGAGTTCCTTTGTCTCGGCTCGAAAGTCTATTGATCCAAGAGCGAACGACTTCAGGAACTCCTCGCCTATCGTAGGGGCCCGGTAGAAGCTGGAGGAAAAAGTCTGAATCCTTTTCATCGTAGCTACGCAAACCTTTAGGAACAACATCCGCAACACTGATAATCCCTTGCTCGGCCGGCCTTGCGGCCATCGTCTTCGGTGAGCTAAGGTTCGACGTTGGCCTCGCGGATCTAACAGGGTCCCTTGGTGTCAGTGGAGTGCGTTGATCCAAGTCGACGGGTGTATCTTTAGATGCCAAAATCCAACGAATATCATCGGCAAAGTCATTCGCAACGCTGTATCGATCATGAGGCCTTCGAGCGAGAGCTTTCAAGCATACACGCTCGATTTCCACACTGATCGTCTCGTCAAAAACTCTCGGAGTTCGGACATCCTCGGTGCTGATCATTTCCATCAACTTTTCATCACTGTCGGCGGCAAAGGGACCACGACCAGTAAGTAGGCGATAAAGAATGAGACCTAAACTGAAAATGTCACTTCGATGATCCACACGATGCGACTCACCCCGTATCTGCTCAGGACTCATATACTCCGGGGTTCCGATGAAGCGACATCCATCTCCAAAGGACTGCTCACGGAGCGCAATGCCAAAATCGGTCAAATAGGATCTGCCCTTTGCGTCAATCAAAATGTTCGCCGGCTTGACGTCCCGGTGTACCAACCCTTTTGAGTGCGCGTAATTAAGTGCGTCTGCAATTTCCGCAACGATCTGTAGGGCATGCCGGCGAGACACGGGATACAGTTGCATTCGCTTGTTCAAATCGGAACCATCGATCAAGCGACTAACGATGTAAAAACTACCCGATTTGGATTGTCCGATGTCATAAGCCGGTACGATATGAGGGTGATCCAGCCCAGCTACTATACGAGCCTCCTCCAAAAATTTTAGATGCGTTTCAGGCCTGAGCGAATCCGAATTCAAGACCTTGACTGCAACGGAGCGCGTTAGTTCCTCATCCCAGGCCCGATAAATGATCCCGTAACCACCCTTGGCAATGACCTTTTCAATGCGGTAGCGACCAAGAAATTCGGGAATAGAAACATTTCCTGACTCTTGTGGTACCCCAGAGCCCTCCATGGTTGGCTCAGTTGGATCCTCATTATTTGGATCAATCGGATTGATCATCTATGAACTATTTGCCCTCACGTCAAGAGACCCGGTTAGCCGACCCGTGTATTGTATCAGAATGTATCCTTGGGTAGCGACTACCTATGGACGATTTTTGATTTTACTCAGAGGTTTCCCGCTCCTCAGAAACCGCAAATGGACTTGATTCCCTGGCGATTTGAAGGATGACGCTTTCGGATTCTGTACCGGGCATGGGGTAGGACACCAAGCGTCGCAATTGAACCGACTGTAGCATTCCACGGTGGCGAGCTTCGCCGCGTTCCTCGATCCATTTGGGGCCTTTGATGGCCAAGAGTCGTCCGATCTTGTGCCATTCGTCCTTGAGCCAGCCGCAAAGTTTTACTAGTGGCCCGACGCCTCTTGCGACGATCGAATCGTAACGTTCCTCTTCGAGCACGGTTTTGACACTCGTTGGATGGACCCGGACATTGAGTTTGAGTTTCTTGACGATGTCTTCGGCCACTTTTGCTTTCTTGGCAACGCTATCGCAAAGCGAGACGTCCAAATCGGGTCTTAGGATCGCCAAGAGGATTCCTGGAACACCGCCACCGGTACCTAAGTCGAGGATCTCTTCGTTGGGTTGCAAGAGTTTCGAGAGTTGGTAGCTATCGAGCAGGTCTCGTTGGACAAAGAGTTCAGGAGTTGTGTGCCTTGTGAGATTGATTTTGGAGTTCCAGTCCCAGGCCAAGGAGCAGTAATTGGCTAGGTGGCTCCAAACGGAATCATCGAGGGGCTCGATACCGATCTGTGCGGCGAGGTTCTTGAGGTTCAGTGCGTCTTTGGACACAGTGCGAATTAGGCTCCAGGTTAGGGGTGGGTTTTGTCAGAGCATCCTAAGCCTAGAACCGCAGGACTACAAGCTTTCTTTGGTCTTAGGGGAGCTCATTGGCCCGTCTCTGAGGCCACCACTGGGCTTTATGCAGTTGGTGGGCTCGATCAATAAAAATTACCCGAAGAACCCACGCCGGGTTTGATGTACAATATCGCCCCGCTGTTCGTTTGTTTCACTTACCAAACTCGATGAGATTTGACATGAAAACCTCTCTGCTATGTTTTGCCCTGACGCTTTTTGTTGGCAGCATAGGCACCCTTGCTTATGGCCAGGAAGCGACCACGACCGCCGTCAAGCCGGTGCGAATGGGAACCGGAGCCATGACCTTTGACACTGTTCCAGGTTGGGGGCTTCGTCCCGACGGCAAGTCGGCCATCGGTCCTACCCACGGGGCTGTGGTGATCGACAAAGCAGGGAATATCTACACCAGTGCCGATCAAGGTGTTTACGTCTTCTCACCAGATGGAAAGGTCATTCAGAGCTACCTGGGCGGGGACTACACAAGGCTCCATGACATGGAGATCCGCGACGAGGGCAACGGCGAGTTCATCTATGGTGCTCGCAATGCCAATGCCGAGGGGATCAAATTCAATGCCGCAAGCGGCGAGGTCGTGTTGCGGCTCAAATACCCTGAGGAGTCGGGGCTGAACCTCAAGCAATTCAATCCAACGGCCATCACCGTTGCGGCCAACGGCGATATCTATCTTTCCAACGGGTACGCCAGCAACCATATCTTCCGATACGACAAAACCGGTAAGTACCTGAGTCACTTTGGAACCCAAGGCAATGGGCTCAAGGAGTTCAATACCGCGCACGGAATGACGCTCGATACCCGCTATACACCAGCAAGGCTTTTGATCTGCGATCGCAATCACCAACCCAAAGGACGTTTGGTTCACTACAGCCTTGAAGGTGAGTTCATCGAAGAGGTCATCACAGGACTCGGGATGCCCACCTCGGTTTCGATCCAAGGGGATTATGTATCGGTTCCCGATCTTCATGGTCGCGTTGTCATCTTGGACAAGACCAATACGATCATGGCCGTGCTTGGTCATAATCCGGATCCGGCCAAGGGTGGCAACTACGGCATCCCTCAAGAACAGTGGGTCGAAGGTGTCTTTAGTGGCACCCATGGATCGTACTGGGACAAAGAGGGGAATCTCTATGTCCAAGACTGGAACGTCTCGGGCCGAATCATGAAACTCGTGCGAGTCAAGCCTTAGGAGTCGATCTCATCAGTACGTTCAATCGGATCCTGCTACTGGCATTCGCCCTGCCTTTTGTTGGTATATTCATCAGTAGTTTTTGGCTATTAGCCAAAGATATCGAGACATTTCTCGGGACATTAGCCGTGGGTTCCATCGGTCCATTGTCGGTCTTGTTTGCACTGACAAGGCCATCAAAAGTCAAGCCTGACGCCGAACCAATTGGAATCCCAGAGGACTCTGAACTTCCCGAGGGTGTCTTCTCGTTCCGTTTCTGGACCGGGTTCTTTGGCAACATTCCCTCTGCGTTCATTGTCGATACGAATCAAAAGGAATTTGTTTTCATTCGATGCTTAGACTCCCATTTGCCTGATGGAACCAAAACCAATACACATCGAATTTCAATCCATGACATTCGATATGTTGAGGAAGATTTTTACTACGGCCGCAGGCGACTAATGATCTGGACGACCAGAGGCAGTGTTGTCTTGAAATCAGACCTCAGCCACGCCAAATACGTCCGGTTGGTCGATTTCCTCAAGGCAAATCTACCAGAGGACGCAAAAAGGTTTCTCAAGCCGGGTCGGGCTTGAGCCTTTAGCCTGTCATTCCACCATCGACGGTGAGGACTTGGCCTGTAACGTAACTGGCCGCAGGGCTAGCCAAGAATAGCACGCATGCAGCCACATCGTCAGGCTGACCGAGTCGATTTGCTGGAACTCGTTTCTTGACCTCGTCGACCACTGCATCCCCTAAAGCCTTCGTCATATCGCTTTCGATGAAACCTGGTGCTACAGCATTGACCGTGATCTTGCGTTTGGCCAGTTCTCGAGACAAAGACCTTGTAAAGCCAATCATGCCAGCTTTGGTTGCCGAGTAGTTGGTTTGCCCGGCATTACCGATCAATCCAGATACGCTCGACATATTGATGATCCGACCGTAGCGTTGCCCCATCATGATCCGGGTTGCGGCGCGGCAGCAAAGAAAGCAACTCGTTAAGTTCGCTGCGATGATCTCGTCCCACTGAGCGTCGGTCATCCGAGGTAGCAACGTATCGCGTGTGATCCCAGCGTTGTTCACGAGGATATCGAGTCGCTTATATTCGATCTCGACAGTCTCGAACATCTTCTCGACCGAAGTTCGGTCTGTTACATCGCAAGACATGGCAATAGCCTCACCGCCAGCGGCTTTGATCGCCGCGACCGTTTCGTCAAGCTTGGCAGCGTTCCGTGCTACGCATAGCACTTTCGCACCGTTCTCCCCGAGCCTTATCGCAACGGCTTGCCCAAGCCCCTGAGAGGCTCCGGTGACCATCGCTACTTGGCCCTGCAAATTCGCCGAAAGTCCCAATGGAGAGGTCATGTGCAAAACTCCTATGCTTGAAAATTATCGGATAAGACTAATCCCCGAACGCCTCACAAGGAGCCTTGCGATCGGTTCTCTTGAGGGTGCCAGTGAGCACCCGTCCTGTGCCTATTTCGTAGAACTGCTCGACTCCCATGGCCAAGAGTCTACGAAGCGATGCTTCCCACAATACCGGGGAGACGATCTGCTTTGGTAACAAGCCTTCGAATTCGCTTGCGAGGGTATGCTTCTGAGCATCCACATTGGAAACCAAAGGGATCTTCGAATCGCCGAGACTGACTTTGGCTAAAGCTTTTTGCAGTTCGGCAACCGCCGGTTGCATGATTGCTGTGTGAAACGCCCCAGCGACGGACAATCGAATGAACTTGAAACCATCTTCGGATACTAGTTTCCCACAAGCTTCGATCGATTCGGCGTGGCCCGATATGGCGATATTTCCAGGGCACAATAAGTTGGCTGGTTGCAAAATTTGGCCCGGTACTCGAGCCCTGTCGCAGTAATCTCGAACTTGGTCATGCTCTAGACCGATCACACTAGCCATCCCACTAGAAACAGCCGATGCTGCGTCTTGCATCGCTCGACCACGGGCAGCCACGAGCATCACTGCATCGTCGAAGGATATCGCATCGGCGGCATACAACGCAGAGTACTCGCCTAAGCTTAACCCTGCCACTGCGACGACTTGCTCGGCAACCTCGGGACGTTCAGAATAGAACTCCGCAAGCGCCGCTGCAGAATGTACGAACAATGCAGGCTGGCAATTGCTTGTGCGATTGAGTTCAGACTCAGGTCCTGCACTGCAAAGGGCGAGTAAATCGAATCCAAGAATGTCTGACGCTCTCGAAAAAAGAGCCTTGGCACGCTCGCTGCGCGAAACCAGAGCAGCGGCCATCCCGACCGTTTGGGCTCCTTGCCCAGGGAATAGCAGGGCAACTTTAGCCACGGTCCCTCCTGTGAACGCTCTAAACTACTCTTTAGGCTGAGCCATCTCGACTACGACGCGACCCATGTAAAACCCACACTTTGGGCATACGCAGTGCGTCGGGACGACCGTGCTACACTTGCTACATACTTGAAGTTGTTTGGGCTTCTTGTGATGATGCGCTCGTCTCTTACCAGATCGAGCGTTGGAATGTCTTCGTTTTGGTACTGCCATGATTCACGTCAAAAAAGACGCTCGACGGATGCGAAAAAGTCTCTGAAAACCGGCGAATAAGGGATCGTCGGGCCAGGAAAAATAACTCTCAGCCCAAATTCTGTCAAGCCGCAATGGACAAAGCCTAGTCTTTCAAGCCCCTGCGAATGAGCAAAGCCTCAACGCCCGGCTCCTTGCCTCGAAAATCGATGTACTGCTGCATAACTTCCCGGGATCCCCCCTTGGAAAGGATTTTCTCGCGAAATGAAGCTCCGTTGGCAGCCGTCAAACCTCCCGATTGCTTCATGAAAGCGTAAGCATCCGCTGCTAAAACCTCGCTCCATAAGTAGGCGTAATACCCAGCCGAGTAGCCGCCCGACCAAACGTGGGCAAAGTAACTGCTTCGGTACCTGGGGGCTACAGCCGGCAAATCGACGCCGAAACCTTCTAAAACCTTGCTCTCGAATCCAACGACATCGCTTGGAATCTGGTCGGGCGGAAGGGAGTGCCAAGCCAAATCCAAAAGTGCAGCCGAGAGATACTCAAGCGAATCAAAACCCTTGTTGAATTTGTTGGCCGCGATCGCCTTGTCAAGCAAGGACTTGGGCAGAACATCCCCGGTTTGATAGTGCCTCGCATAATTGGCAAGGATATCCGGTTCGATCGCCCAGTCCTCATGGAACGTCGAGGGGAACTCAACGTAATCCCTCGGTACGCTTGTGCCCGACAAACTCGGATACTCGACCGACGAGAACAGGCCGTGCACGCCGTGCCCAAGTTCATGAAACATCGTCTGAACATGATCGAGACTCATCAGTGCCGGTTGGCCTTCGGCTGGTGATGGAATGTTCATTACGTTGATGACCACGGGCAATTGATGTATCAATCGGGCTTGGGAAACCAGGGAATCCATCCAAGCTCCACCGCGTTTGGAGTCGCGTTGGAAATAGTCGGCATAGAAGAGACCGATCGGTTTTCCGTCTTGGCCGATGACATCAAAAACACGAACGGTCGGATGCCACACGGGCAGGTCTTTACGCTCTTTGAACTCCACACCGTAGAGTTTTTTGTAGGTATAGAACACACCATTTTGAAGAACGCTTTCGAGTTCAAAGTAAGGCTTGATCGCGCTTTCATCGACTTGGTATTTCCTAGCCCTAACCTTTTCGGCATAGTACTCCCAGTCCCACGGTTCGACCGGACCGCTCAGTCCATCCTCTTTCATAGCCTCTGCGATGAGGCTCGATTCGGATTTGACTTTCTCGACAACCCCGGGAACCAAATCCTCAAGCATCTTCATGGCGGCTCTGGGATTGCCCGCCATTTGATTCTCTAGGGTGTACGAAGCGTGGTTGGCATAGCCCAAGAGCTTGGATCGCTGAGCTCGAAGTTTCGCAAGTTCTAAAACGGTAGGCTGGTTGTCGATGCCTCCGTTTTCTCCCAGAGCGCGATTGGAGCTTGCGAGCCACACTTTGCGTCGCAGCTCGCGATTCTTGAGAGAAGTCAGTACAGGCTGTCGCGTCGTGTTGGTGATTGCAAGGAGATATTTACCGTCTAGCCCTCGTGCCGAGGCGGCTTGCTTGGCGGCTGCGATTTCGCCATCGCTCATCCCGTCGAGCTGCTTGATATCGTCGACCAGAACCGCTCGTTCTTTGGTGACGGCCAGCAGGTTGTTTTGGAACTGAGTGGTGAGTGTCGACATTCTCTCGTTGATCGAGCGAACCTCGGCTTGCTGGCTGTCGGTGAGTTTTGCTCCGGCGCGGACGAAATCTTCGTAGGTCTTCTTCAAGAGCCGTTGTTGCTCTTCGCTTAGTGGCAATTCCTTTCGCTCTTGCCAAAGCTTCTCAACACGTGCAAATAGCTGTTTGTTCAGATAGATATCGTCCGAGTGACGAGCGAGTTTCGGAGCGACCGCACGTTCGATCTCTTGAATCGATTCGTTGGTATGGGCACCGGCTAAATTGAAAAAGACCGCTGAGACTCGGGTGAGAATCTCGCCGGACTTCTCCATAGCTACCAAGGTGTTTTCGAAGGAAGGAGGATCCTTCTGATCGGCGATCAAGCGAATTTGTTCGAGTTGCTGCTTAAAACCAGCCTCAAAGGCACTGGCGAAATGCTCGGGCTTGATCGACCCGAAATCGGGAGCCTGGAAAGGTAGTTTGCTAGCCTCGAAAAACGGATTGTCTTGGTTCATTGTTTTTGCAGTGGCAAGTGTCGTTGGTGGATTGGCTTGAGGGTTCTGCGCCAAAAGATCCGCAGAGGCTCCCAGGGTTAAAATCGCTTGCAAAGACAAGGCGCAAGCGACAGGCTTAGAGCGGGCCGATACAAAGCATCTCGTGTTGGTCATTGGTCTAGGTTCCCTTCGTTGGTTTTCCATTTAGAGTCTTTTTTTCCAGGCTGAGATTTGCTCAGCCACATGCTCCGGGCCACTGGAACCATAGGATCGATACGAACCTACAGCACCTTCAACGCCCAAACTCTTGCGCAAAACATCTCCGTCAAAACTCGGATCAACTTTGTGAAAGTCCTCATTGCTCAACTCGACAAGACTCTTGTTTTGTTCCTTGGCCAGCGCGACCAACGCACCAACTTTGTGGTGTGCAGTACGCTGCGGTAAACCTCCGAGCATCATCGCTTCCATCAACGTCGTCGCATCGAGGTACCCTTGATCGAGCCTTTTGGCAATCGACTCGGTCAATAGCACAGAGCCTTGGACAATAGGCACGGCTAGCTCCAAGCATGCGATCACCGTATCAAAGGCATCGAAGAGCGGGGGTTTGTCCTCTTGAAGATCCCGATTGTAGGCCAGCGGAAGCCCTTTGAGGAGCGTCAAAAGGGTTTGCAAGTTTCCGATCACGCGAGCCGACTTACCCCGCGTCAGTTCGAGGGTGTCTGGATTGACCTTCTGTGGCATGATTGAACTGCCAGTGCAGAAGGCCTGTGGCAGCTTGATGAATCCAAATTCGGTCGTCGACCACAGGATCCACTCCTCTGCCCAGCCGCTCAGGTGCGTCGCAATCAAACTCAGCACAAAGACCGATTCGACCGCGAAGTCTCGATCGCTGCTGATATCGATGCTGTTGGCTGCGACAGCTTCGAAACCCAAAAGCTCTGCAGTCATATGACGATCGATCGGCATCGAGGTTCCGGCGACCGCAGCCCCACCTAAAGGACAAATGTTGACTCGTTGCCGACAATCGGCCACTCGCGAGCGGTCTCGAGCCAGCTTTTCAATATAGGCCAACCAGTAATGGGGGGCTAGGACCGGTTGGGCTCGTTGCATGTGGGTGTATGCAGGTAGGATCACGCCGGCATCTTGTTCGCATCGAGAAAGAAAAGCTCGCTGCAAGTCGGCCAGGAGTTTGTCGACCGCATCGAGTCCATCGCGTACCCAAAGCCGCAGATCCGTAGCGATCTGATCGTTTCTGGATCGAGCCGTATGGAGCTTGCGACCTACATCGCCAATCGCATCGATCAGAGCTTGCTCGATATGCATATGGATGTCTTCGAGCTCGATTCGAAAGGGGATTTCGCCCCGCTGGATCTTATCCTGGATTCTCAAAAGCTCGTCTTCGATTTGACGAAACTCTTTGTCGGTAAGGATACCTTGTTTGGCAAGCATCCGAGCATGAGCGATCGAACCGCGAATGTCTTGTTTGTAGAGCCTATGATCAAAAGAGATGCTTTCGCTGAATCGAGCGAGGGCTTGATCCATATCGCCCGAGAAAACACCGCTACGGGATAATGAACTCACGATAGGTGACTCAAGAATGGGAAAGGAAAAAAAGGAAGTTAGGGGTCATTCGATCGCAAGGATACTTGCTGGTGCCAGGACTCCCGACCCGTCGACTCCAGCGACTCCAATGGCTCGGACTCTTTTGGCCGGGTCGCTTGGAGGATCCAGTTCGAGACTCGTTGTTTGGGCTCCGACGATCGAGACTTGCCACTTGTCAGCGACCAGTTGATAAACGCACCATCGTCGCAGGGCTTCTGGATTGGGCACATTCCAGGTGACCTTCGTGGGATGCGAATCGCTGGCTCCTTGAGCAAGTGAGACTTTCGCGGCAGGGATTTTTTCGACGGCCAGCCACGGAGTAGCAGGCGAGAGGGCAGGGGTCAGATACGTGTTGGCTTTCAGGCGATCCGATAAGCCTTCGCGGTTTTCCATGATTGCCTTCATGCTGAAATGGATCGTACCGGAACTGCCTTGAAGGGTTCTTGCAAGAAAGACTTGATCCTCGATCTGTTCGACGCTCATTGGTCGGCTTTTGTCTCCGATGCGGCTGGTAAAAATACCAGGTGCGATGGTGCGAGACTTGGTGTTCTGGCCGACCCACCACTGCAAGAGGGCGGGGAAACTCTGTTGCTTGGCGTGAATGGGCCAATAGAGTTGGGGTGAGTAGTAATCGCACCAGCCTTCATTAAGCCATAGCTTTGCATCAGCATAGAGTTTTTCGTATTGGTTGAAACCTTGAACGCTCGCCGGATACCCAGGCTTCCAGATCCCAAAGGGGCTGATCCCGAACTTCACATGGGGTTTGGTCTCCTTGATCTGTTGGTAGAGACTCCGAATGAATTCGTTCATTTGGTCACGTCGCCAATCATCGCGACTGAGTTTACCGCCAGCCTGAGTGTATTTTGCCCATGCAGGGTCGTCGGGGAATGGAATGTCGTCGATGGGATAGGGATAGAAGTAATCATCGATGTGGATACCGTCGATATCGTAACGTTTGACGACATCGAGAAAGACGTTCAAGGTGTGTTGTCGGGATTGAGGTTCACCTGGATCGAGCCACAAGTACGAGGTTTTGTCGTTGCCGTAACGTTTGACCAGATCGGGCTGGGTTTTGCTGATGTGGCTGGGTGATTCGTTGTATTTTTGGCCCGAGTTTCGAGCTCGATAGGGGTTGAACCACGCGTGGAGTTCCATGCCTCGAAGATGGGTTTGTTCGATCCAGAATTCGAGTGGATCGTACATCGGCTCCGGAGCTTGGCCTTGCTCTCCAGTCAAATAATAGCTCCAGGGCTCTAATTCACTTCGGTAGAGTGCATCGCAGGAGGTGCGAACTTGCAAGACGATGACATTGAGTCCTAAATCTTGGCATCGATCCAGGATGTTGATGGCTTGCGTCTTTTGCTCCTGGGTGCTCAAACCGGGTTTGCTGGGCCAATCGATATTGGCAACGGTGGCTACCCAAACCCCTCGAAACTCACGTTCCAACTCCGGCAAAGGTGGTAGATCAGAAACGCCTTGTCCAAGACATTTGCTGGTCAACAAGGAGTTCAGCAAAACGAAAGCAACAGCGCATGCGGCGAGGATGCCTGGGCCAAAAAGCCTTGGGTGCATAGAGTGTTTCCGAGGATCAAGAGGTTCGGTTCGCAACGCTTGGATTTAGTGAATCACTGGACAGATGTCGAACCAGGATCTTCCTTGGCGTTCCATCCAATCGGTTGATTCACTCGGGCCCCACATTCCGGATTCGTAAGTGAACAGTTGTGGTGCCGCAGGACTACGCCATGCAGCGATGATTGGATCCATGATCCTCCAAGCTTGTTCAACCTCGTCGCTTCGCGCAAAGAGCCCAGGGTCGCCGACCATCGCATCGAGCAGTAGGCGTTGATAGGCATCTGGGAGTTCTTTGCCGCTGGAGTCGAATCGGAAATCCAATTCGCTCAGTCGCAGTCGCATGTCCGAGTCCGGTACTTTGGATTGGAAATGCATTTGCAAACCTTCGGCGGGTTGGATTTGGATCACCAGTCGGTTGGCTTCAGGTCTGTAGGACTTGTGGTCACCGAAGAGTAGATGGGGCGGTTCGCGGAACTGGATGACGATCTGGGTGGTTCGGCAACTCATGGCTTTTCCGCTGCGGAGGTAGAATGGGACTCCTCTCCACCTCCAGTTGTCGATATAGAACTTCAATGCGGCGAATGTTTCGGTTTGACTGTCCTTGGGCACCCCTTCCTCGTCGAGGTATCCTTGGTACTGACCTCGCATACCAAATTCAGAAAAATCGCTACCGTGATAAGGCCGTACGGCTTGGAGAACTTTGACTTTTTCGTCTCGGACGAATTCTCCTGTGTAGCGAACCGGGGCTTCCATGGCTGTGACCATCATCAGTTGGAATAGATGGTTTTGAAACATATCCCGCAGAACGCTGGACTTGTCGTAGTAGCCTCCTCGTCGTCCGACTTTGACCTCTTCGGCCACGGTGATCTGAACGTGATCGACGTAGTTTCGGTTCCAGATAGGCTCGAAGATGGTATTGCCAAACCGAAGCACCAAGATGTTTTGCACGGTTTCCTTGCCCAGATAATGATCGATCCGGTAGATTTGGTCTTCGCGGAACGTGCGATGAATCGATTCGTTTAAGCTCTGAGCCGTGGCAAGGTCGGTTCCGAAGGGTTTCTCGATAACCACGCGACGATGCCCGACCGAGTCGTCATGCATCCCGGCTTTGCCCAACTGCTCGATGGCCGTCGCATAGAGTTGGGGCATCGTCGAGAGATAGTAGGTGCGGTCAGCGGGTTGGGATTGCTCGATCTGGTTTAGAAATGCGGCGAGTTTGTGAAAGTCTTCGGTCGCGGCGATATCGGCAGGATGGTAGTAGATGTTTTGGGAGAAGCTTTCCCAAGAGGCTGCATCGAAATCACCTTTTGAGAATTGGGCGGTCGAATCGGTCAGTGAGGCTCGCCACTGTTCGGAGGTGAAGTTGCTACGGGCCACTCCGACGATGCGAGAGTTTTTGGGCAATCGACCGCGTTGGAACTGGCGGTACAGAGCTGGAATAAGTTTGCGACTGGTTAGGTCACCTGAGGCACCGAAAATGACCATCGAGTGGGACATCTAAGCGATCCTTTTATGTAAGATAGGCGGACGACGATAGCCCATTGTGGCGTAGGCTCGATGCGAATACAACGAGATGCCCCTGAAACATCCAGTAATATCCAATGAACTCTGACCACTTTACCCTGTTTTTGATAAGGCATGCTCAATCGGCAAACAACGCAAATCCTGAGTCAGAGCGGATTCCCGATCCTCCCTTGACAAGCATGGGACTACAGCAGGCCCAAGCTTTAGCAAGTTTTGTGGCGAATCTAGCACCAAGTCACATTTTTAGCAGTCCCTTTTTGCGGACGCTTCAGACAACTGCACCGATGGTGAGTTCTCTGGGAATTACCCCTTTTGTAAGAGCCGATTTGTACGAGCAAGGGGGGTGTTATCGGGGTTACCGAATCGACGATCGAACACCCCAACCGGGAATGAGCCGATCTGAAATTCAAAAATTGCATCCGACCTGGCACATCGATCCGGCCATCGAGGAATCAGGTTGGAACAAACTCACGCAATACGAAACCTTGGATCAAGCCAAGCAACGAGCCCATGGGGTGGCCGGTTGGCTCTCTGGACATTCATGGCCAAACGAATCGCGAGTCATGCTTGTGATTCACGCAGACTTTAAATTTCGTATGCTCGAAGCCCTCTTGAGGGATCCTCATATCGAAGACAAACTCGATCCGGTCATCAATACCGCTTGTACCACACTGCACTACCGTCGGGGAGGCTGGTCGCTGGAGACTTTCAACGCGCATGAGCACCTTGAGCCTGAGATGATCACGAGCTAACCCATATCGTTGTGAGCGTTGATAAACTAGCTTGTTCGAGCAAAGGACTTCCGAAGTAGTTCGAGGCTCTTTGGGATCGCAGTTTTGTAGTCCTCTTTGCCTTCGAATTCCAGAGAAACCCAACCCCGGTACTTGGCTTTTCGCATCAGTTCCCCGATGCGAGCATAGTCGAGATCCAGGGTGTACCATTCCCCTCCGCCATAATAAGTCTTGGCTTGCAAGAGGACGGTTTTGGGGGCTAGTTTTTCAAGTTTCTCATAGGGGCTTTCGAGGAAGTTGCCTGTATCGAGGGTGACTTGCAACCATGGTGAGTTGATGGCATCGACGATTCGCAGAACCCCTTCGGGGGTCAGTCCAAGCCCCCAGTGATTTTCAAGGCCAAGGACCACGCCGCACTTTTGGGCTGTGGGCAAGCAGCGTTCGAGGGCATCGATGACCCAAGGGAATCCGTCCTCTTCGGTGTATCCGGGAAGTGGAGGTTCGATCCCTCGATTGGCCATGAGTTCATCGAAGTTCTTGCTCGTACCCCATCGGCCTGTATTGACCCGCATCGTCGGGATCCCCAAGGCATAGCACAGTTCGATTTGACCGATGGTAAGTTCGATGTTGTTGCGTCGTATCTCCGGATCGGGCGACACGAAGCCTTGGTGGGTCGACATCCCATAGAGAGCAAGACCAGAGAGCAAGGCTTTGCGTTTGATGTCCTGCAAAGCGGCGCGGCTCAGGAGTTCGGTTTGAGAGATCTGATACAGGAGGATTTCGACGCCGTCGAACCCATACTCGCCGGCGATCTCGATGCATTTGCCTACATCTTTGAACTCGTCGTTTTTGAACCGCCAAAGCGAGTAGGTCGAAATGCCGATCGGAAGAGTGGTTCGAGCGCCACCAGCGGTATCTGTTGCAATGGTCGGTTCGGTTTGGTTTGCCAAGAGCTTCGAAGGTGAGTTTGCTAAAGCGACACCCGCGACACTCGAGAGCAATCCACCAAAGTGACGGCGATGAATTCTTGAGTCGTTCATAGTTACTGAAAGCCCTTATGGATGAATCGTTGGCAGAACACCGGGTGCAAACTGGCTAAGCACCCACAGCGGCGCGATTAGGAGAACCGAGTTGAGACAATCCGCTTGAGAGAAAGTTTCCGAGCAAGCCGATCCCATTGGTTTGGCTTTTCTCGGGATGGAATTGAGTTGCAAGCGTGTTTCCCCGCCTGATTGCAGCACAGAACTCGTAGCCATAATGGCTAGTAAGCCAATTGTCGCTAGGATTTTCGAGAACTGCGTGATAGCTATGAACGAAGTAGAAGTAGGGGGACTGGCCTAGGCCTTGCAGCATTGGATCGGTTGCGGGTTGTACCGAATGTACTTGATTCCAACCCATGTGAGGAACCTTGAGCGTTGCTTGCTCGAATTGGAACTTGATCACCTTGCCTTTGATGATCCCCAGCCCTGGATGCTCACCACCTTCGAAGCTCACGTCCAAGAGCATTTGTAGACCGAGACAGATTCCGAGGAAGGGTTTGTCAGCAGCGATCCAGTCCTCGATGAATCCCACCCAGTCTCTTTGACGGATTTGGCCGATAGCATCGCGAAATGCACCTACGCCTGGAAGGATCAAGTGGCTGGCCGACTTCAGATCGGAAAACGACTCGCCGACCACAGGGGTGCCACCGGCTCGCTCGATCCCCTTGGAGACGCTTCTGAGGTTTCCCATTTGGTAATCGATGATCCCGACGATGGGTCGTTGATTCATCTAGGTGAGTCTCCGAAAAACAACGAGTGCGGATGGATATGCAGTGAAGGTGTTGGCTGAGAACTAATTAGGCGACTTGGCTCGGATCCTGACAAGCTGTCTTGGGGGCGTTGAAAATCAAATTTTCAGAATTTGTCTCGAATCGAGACACTCATCGAGACAAATTGGCAAAATGGGCAGTCATGAAATGCTAGGATAATTCAGGATCTGCAAATTCTTTCCGTCGCGGCGGAGTTTTTTACAACGGATCCATTAAAAAACCCAAACCATTCGGGTTTGAATTAGCAAACCGCTGAAAAAACAGCCATCCTGGAAAACTTTTCACGTTTGGCCCGGCACTTGCATCTACTTCTTTTCATCTCCTAAACGGTCGAATTGGCGAACCAAATTGGTTCCCATGGCGTCGAACGAATAGAGGGCGATCGTTTGGTTCCAACGCATGGAGCTTGTCCCGTTAAGCCAGCGGCTCTGGATCGACTCTAATAGCGATACGGTGCTGTTTGCATGGCAGGAGGCGAGAAGAGGATGAATAGCGATTACAAGATTGCATTGATTAGGGAGTTGCGAGATCAGCAGGTTCGTTTTGCTCCCCGCAACAAGCGGAGTGAGCAAGCAGACCGAGCCGAGAAACTCTTGACCGAATTGGATCCGGGCAAGGATTACCCTTTTGATTTCTTGTTTTTCCGGGTCACAGATGTCCGCCCCGATGCGCACTCGATGCGGTTGATCAAGGGTCAGGATGCATTGCATGATCTTCGACTTTTCGTCGAGGACATCACCGACTCGATGAATCTGCGCCTCGAAGAAGCTTCCGAGCCTGTCCACACAGTCGAAGACTTGAGCAAGCGGTTCAATGTGTCGACCAAGACGATTTCCCGTTGGCGAGACCAGGGGTTAGTTTCACGTCGGTTTATCTCGGAGGGACGCAAACGCGTTGGATTCCTTCACTCGAGCGTCGAACGATTTGTAAATCAGAACAAAGTCCGTATCGAACGCGGTGAACGATTCAGCCAAATGTCGGATCTAGAAAGAGATGACATTATCGATAGGGCGCGGCGACTATCGAACCAGGGCGAGAACCTGACCGAAGTCATTCGACAGGTTTCCCGTGAAGTTCATCGAAGTGTTGAAACGATTCGCTACACGATCAAGAATTTCGACAGGAAGTACCCAGCCATGGCCGTATTCCCCGAACAACGCGAAACCCTTTCCGAAGAGGACAAGCGAGCTCTGTACCAACAGCACTTGCGAGGAGTCTCTACGATTTTGCTTGCAAAACGATACAAGCGGACTCGTGGCAGCATCATACGGATTCTCAATGAACAACGGGCTCTGAGGACCAAGGAGTTGGCACTCGATTATGTTCCAAGTCCTGAATTCGAAAACGACTCCAACGTCCACGAGATCTTGGCCGAAACACCCAATGCCATTTCGCCATCTCGCAAGTTGCGAGCTCCTGCAGGGTTGCCAGCCTATCTTGCCTCGCTCTACGAAGTCCCTCTTCTAGAGCCACAGCAAGAAGTGCACTTGTTCCGCAAGATGAATTTCTTGAAGTACAAGGCAAGCAAGCTGTTGGATAAGCTCGATCCGAAGGCACCGTCGATCGCCCTGATGGACCAGATCGAGAAGCTCTACGAAGACGCTTTGGCTGTAAAGAACAAGATCGTGCAGGCCAATTTGAGACTCGTTGTTTCGATTGCCAAGCGGCATGTCGGAGCCTCGGGGGATCTTTTTGGTCTCATCAGCGACGGAAACGTATCGCTGATGCGAGCTGCCGATAAGTTCGATTACACGCGAGGTTTCAAGTTCAGTACCTATGCACATTGGGCGATCCGCAAGAACTTTGCTCGGTCAATTCCAGATGAATTCAAGCATCGGGAACGCTTTCGAACCAGCTCCGAAGAAATCTTCCAAAGCCGAGAGGATGCCCGTGCGGATCACTTGGCCGTCGAAATCGATCAGCAATCGCGAGCCGACCAAATTGGCAAGATCCTTCACACGCTCGATGAACGCGAGCAGCAGATCATCGTTTTGCGTTTTGGACTCGGGCAAGGTTCCGAGCCCCGCACGCTCAAAGAGGTCGGAGAGGAACTGGGGGTAACTAAAGAGCGAATCCGACAGTTGGAGCTCAGGGCTTTGGCAAAACTCCGCAACGCGGCTGAACGAGAAAAAATCGACGAGCCTGAATAAGCTCGGGATCGCCCAGTCAATCAAAATACTCAAGCCCCGCGATCGTTTCGGTCGCGGGGCTTTTTGTAAAAAAGATCTTTTTGCAATCTTTTTGCGTTAATAAAATTGAACTGTCTGCATAAACCGCTAAGATTTCTAAGCTGTGGTGATTTAGACTCAATTTCCTGACTTTTTCCCAATTTCGAACAATGGTCTCCTCCGATTTGCTCAAGAAACGTTCCGGCTTTACGCTCGTGGAGCTTTTAGTGGTTCTGGCGATTATCGGTATCCTAGTCGGGTTGCTCTTGCCGGCAGTTCAAGCTGCCCGAGAAGCGGCTCGCAGAGCCCAGTGCATGAGCAACCAGCGCCAAATCGGATTGGCCTTGATGAACTACGAAAGCGCTCACCGCAGGTTGCCAAGCGGCTGGGTCGATTGGCGCCAAACCAAAGCTCCGGGTTGGAGCTGGGCTCATGCGATTCTGCCCTTCATGGAAGCTCAAACTACCTACAACGGAATCGATCATCGCTTTAGCATTGATGCTCCGATCAACCAGCAGAGTCTCATGCTAGTCGTCCCGACCTTTATCTGCCCGTCGGACATGAATGGAAACACTTTCGAAATCGGTATGGATACCCATGAAGAGGAAGAGGAAGAGCACGAAGGTCACAATGTTGACGAGGGTGAAAAGCTGTTTCGGGTAGCCAAGTTCAATTATCCTGCGGTGTTTGGAACCATGGAAATCGACGAGGTTCCCTACAACGCCAATGGCACCTTCTATGGGAACTCCACCCTACGGTTCAAAGATATCCCAGATGGACTGAGCAACACCATGATCGTCGGCGAGCGATCCAGCCGCTTGGGCGGCTCGGTCTGGCATGGTTGGATTGCCGAGGCTGCAGAGCCTGGTGCAAGATTCTTGGGGGTTGCAGACCACACACCTAATAGCAAGGTCGGACACTTTGAAGATTTCTCCAGCCAACATGGTCCTGGAATCCATATCGTTTACGGCGATGGCTCGACAAGACTCATCTCCGATACAATCGACTTGGATATCTACCAAGCGTTATGCACCCGCCAAGGTGGCGAGATTGCTAAGAATCTCGATTGATGCAAGCCTAGTATTACCGACCATCGATCGTTTTTTGCAGTCGCCCGATCATGCTTTGAGCTTGCTCGGGTTTTTCCTCGAAAAGATCGTTGCTCTCGCTCGGATCGCTTTCCAGATCAAATAATTGATACCTGGGTAGCTTCGTAGGTGTAAGCCTGAGCTCGACATTGTTGGCTCGCTGAGAATCACAACGCACGAGTTTCCATCGCCCCTCGCGGTAGCCAAAACTTCCCGATTGGCCGTTATCTTGAACGACCAAACTGTCTCTCCCCTTGCCGTTGGGATCCAAAAGCAAAGAGCTCAGATCGACACTGTCTGGGCAATCGCCATTAGCCACTTGAACTCCGGCTAGCGAAGCAAGGGTTTTCGGGTAATCGATCGTGCAAATCATTTCATTGCTGACCCTTGGGGAAATTTTTCCCGGCCACCAAGCGATCATCGGTGTTCGCACCCCACCTTCGTAGACATTGTATTTTCCGCCACGAAAAGGACCGTTTGGATCGTGATCGCCTAGATCCTCGATGGCTCGGTCTTGGTACCCGTCGTCGAGCACGGGGCCATTGTCGCTGCAGACCAAGACCAAGGTGTTTTGGTCAAGATTGCATTCCTCGAGCGTCTTGATGATCTGTCCAACAGACCAATCGAATTCGACGATCGCGTCCCCTCGCGGACCATGCTTTGTGGATTGAGCGAATCGTTCGTGAACGATCCGAGGTACATGGATCGCATGCGAACAAAAATACATAAAGAATGGCTCCGACTGATGGGTTCGAATCCACGTATCTGCCTGGCGAACCCAATGGTCTGAAAGATCCTCGTCACGAAATCTTGCTTTGGTTCCACCTGTGTAGAATCCAATGCGACTGACACCATTGTGGATCGTCGCGTTATGACCGTGAGACCAGTTCATCTTGAGTTCACCGCGATGCGTCAAACCCGTTGGATGGCTATCGCTGGGTTTGGTGTCTCCAACCCATAAAGGGTCCGAAGCTTCGAGGCCCAAGACGCGATCGTTCTTGACAAAGATTTGGGGAACTCGGTCATTGGTTGTCGGAAGTAGAAAGCATTCGTCGAAACCAAAATCCAACGGACCAGGCCGAAGCGTTCCGTTCCAATCGGGTCCCGACGGGCCACCGAGCCCCAGATGCCATTTGCCGATCACAGTCGTTTTGTAACCTGCCCTCTTGAGCAGGCTTGCAATCGTCGTAGTTCCTGCCGGAATGATCGAAGGGCTATTGGGTGGTGCCACACCAGTTCCCTTTTGCCGAAATGCATACTTGCCCGTCAACAACGAATAACGGGTTGGAGTGCAGGTCGAGGCCGAACAATAGCCGCTGGTGAATCGTATGCCTTGCTCGGCAAGTCGATCGATGTTGGGGGTCGCAATGGATTTGGCACCGTTGCAACCAACATCTCCATATCCTAAATCATCGGCCAAAATGACAATGAAATTGGGTCTTGCGGCTGAGGCCGCGCTCTGGGGTGATTTCTGCGGTGATTGTTGCGCAAGGGCCAACGAGAGGTTCAACGATATCCAAATCGCTGCGATGGTGAGGATTCCCTTTGAAGTGTTGGTTGGCATCGTTTGAAAGCTGTCTTCGTGGTTTTGGTAAAGCAGTTTGGTTTGTGGTACAATCCGGAGGTGGATTTTAGTCTTCCCTCCCGCCCCCTACCACCCGCCATGCTCCGCTCCTTGAATACTCATCGCCTCTTGGGCGTGATTCGTTGGACCCTAGGGCTCATCGCTTGGATCGCGGTTTCGGGCATCGGTCTGTCGCAAGCCCCCATCGAGATTGCCAATCGAAGAGAACTCTTTGTCGATCGTTTTCTTATAGAAAGCATCGAGGGATTGAGCCTCAAGTTGCACGAACCCAGGCCGACTGAACCGATGGACCAACCGGCCAACGATATGGAGTATGGCACCATCATCCACGATGGTGCTTTGTACCGAATGTATACCCGCGAAGGTCGAGGCGCGAAGTTCGATGGCGATGATACGGAGGTAACTCGATACTGCGAGAGTCCAGACGGAATTCATTGGACGAAACCTGAGCTTGGACTCGTCGAACTCGACGGATCGAAACGAAACAACGTCGTTCTCAAAGAAGCCCCATTCTGCCACAACTTTGCTCCTTTTCTTGATGAGAATCCCAACGCACCCAAAGAGAGTCGATTCAAAGCGTTAGCTGGAACGATCAAGTCAGGCTTGGTCGCATTCGAGTCGGCCGATGGACTCCGCTGGACCAGGATCCGCAAGGAGCCAGTGATCCAGTACACCAAGGAATACGCCTTTGACTCTCAGAACGTCGCGTTCTGGTCTAGCCATGAAGGTTTGTATGTTTGCTACTTCCGACATTTCCTCGATGGAAAACTCCGTTCGATCTGCCGAACGACCTCGAAGGACTTTATTCAATGGACCGATCCGATCCCGATGCGTCCGAATTTGCCCGACGAGCATCTCTACACCTCGTTGACGCATCCTTATTTTCGAGCCCCGCACATCTACATCGCAACTCCCACGCGTTTTTTTCCAAATGCAAACAACCGCACCGATATCCTGCTTATGACCGCCCGGGGCGATGGGGCTTTTGACCGGACGTTTCGTCAAGCATGGCTCAGACCGGGCTTAAATTCCGAGCGTTGGGAGAATCGTGCGAACTATGCAGCTTGGCATATCGTCCAAACCGGTCCAGAAGAAATGTCGCTCTACACGACCCCATTTCGAAGATTCACGCTTCGACTCGACGGGTTTGCTTCTGTCCACGCCGATGCGGATCCAGGACGGATGATGACCAAAGTTTTCATGATGGCCGGTGATCGGCTGGTCATCAATGCTTCGACAAGTGCGGCGGGATCCATTCGAGTCGAACTAGTCGATGCCCAGGGCGAGCCGATTGAAGGTTTTCGATTGGAAGACTGCCAAGTGTTCGTTGGTGATGCGATTGAGGCAAAGATCCAATGGAAATCCAATCCCGATTTGAGTCAGCTCAGAGGTAAGCCAATACGAGCTCGGTTCGAACTTCAAGATGCCGACCTCTATGCGATCCAATTCCAGGTCGACGAAACTCGACAAGTGGATTTTCGAAAGAAACTTCGAGGCATCTTCGAACAACGCTGCTTTGCATGCCACGGAGCTTTGAAACAGGAATCGGGTTTGCGACTAGACACGGCCGCTTCGATTCATCAAGGGAGCGATTCAGGCTCAGTGATCGAACCTAATGAATCGACCAAAAGCCTTCTTATGAAACGAATCACCTCAAAGGATCCTGCCCTGCGGATGCCCCCCGAAGGCCATGCTCTGGAGGAGTCCCAGATCCAAGCGATCGCAGCTTGGATCGACCAGGGGGCAGCGATTCCCCCTGACGACCAACCGGAGCCGGATCCCAACGAGCACTGGGCGTTCAAGCTACCGACGCGTCCTCTGCTGCCCATCGCCGAAGGGGATCAAGGGGATTTAGCCCATCCCATCGACGCATTGATCCAGGCTCAGTGGAAGGCTCATGGAGTTGTGCCACTGGGACAAGCCGATGCTGCGACGCGACTAAGGCGTTTGTACTTGGACTTGGTCGGACTACCTCCGAGCCCAGAAACCCTCGAGAGATTCTTGGCGGATCCTTCCAAGCTCGCCTATGAAAAAGTCGTCGATGATCTTTTGGCTTCTCCGCAGTATGGAGAGCGATGGGCAAGGCATTGGATGGATGTCTGGCGGTATGCGGATTGGTTTGGCCGTCGGTATGTACCGGATGTGTGGAACAGCGCTCCTCAGATATGGCGTTGGCGAGATTGGATCGTCGATTCGCTCATTGAGGATATCGGTTATGACCAAATGATCCGCCAGATGCTCGCGGCCGATGAGATCAACCCAGGGGATGCCAAGTCGAGCGTGGCAACAGGTTACCTGATTCGCAACTGGTATGCGCTGAACCCAAACGACTGGATGCGAAGCAATGTCGAGCACACGAGCAAAGCATTCCTCGGATTAACCTTTCACTGCGCCCATTGCCATGATCATAAGTACGATCCGATTTCGCAGGAAAACTACTTTCAGTTTCGGGCCTTCTTTGAACCGATTGCTGTTCGCCAGGATCGATCGGCAGGGCAATCAGATCCTGGGCCTTTTCAAGAGTACGAGTACAGCACACTTCGCAAGGTGCAACGCCTGGGTCGGGTTAGCATCTATGACAAGTCTCCTGAATCACCGACTTGGTTCTACACCGGTGGAGACGAGCGGAATCGACAAAGCGACCGCGGATCGATTAAGCCCGGCGTACCAGGGTTTTTAAAAGCGGCCTACGATCAGCCTATTGAGAGCATCGAATTACCACCGCATGCCTGGTACCCTGGGCTAGATCCACAGATCATCGATACGATCATCCAGCAGGCCGATCGCGAACTCGCAGAGGCAATCAAGGAAAAGGACCAGCTCCAGAGGTCCTATGAGGAGTTGATGGCTTTGGAGTCGACCAAGATCGATCAGCAGAAGCATCGACAGGATGTCGAGCACCTTCAAACTCAAATCGATGAACAGGAAAAGCAAGAGGGTACATCCATGAGTATAGCTCTTTCAGGTGAGCAATCGCTCTTGATGGATGCCGCTAGCGGAAGGCGCATGATCTACCGATCGATGCCTGAGATTCCTTCGGTTTTGCAGGGGGATCAAGTTGAATTTTTGGTTCGCATCTTGGCCGACACGCACTTCAATTTCCAGCTCACACGAAATAGTTCCACCGGTGCGACCGCAACCTATGTGGGCTTCGAGAAAGGCTCGATCAAATCCTACAAACCCGCATCGTTCGATGAGTTTGAAGTTGGCAAATTCGATCCGAATGGGGATCACACGATCCGAGTGCAAATCACATTGCATCCAGATTCTGATCAGTGCACCTTGAGAGTCGTCTCAGTACCTGATCAAAGACCGCTGGTCGAGGCTGCGACGATCGCTTTGAACGGTTGGAATCCTGTCGGTGATCCCACCAAAGGGATCTTGTTCGATGCACGTCCGGGCTCGGTCGCTGTCATCGACGATTGGCGGTATGTCAGGGCCTCAGGGCAAGTGAGTCCCGAACCTGCGCCTCTTGTCGAGTTTTCATTCGAAGCGGACAAGCACGCTGAAAAAAGCGATTTGGTAGGTAGTCTCGGTTGGGTATCAGCCAAAGACTATTCGATCGCTCCGGCTAGTTCGAGCCTTGTTCGCAAATTGCCTTCCGTGGCATTGAGCAAACTTCACAAAGAATTAGAAGTTGCCAAACGTTCTCTGGATCGCATCGGTATGAAGCTGAGTACCGCAGAGGCTAAAGTCCTTTGGAAGCAATCCACCTGCAACGAAATGAGCTCGATCATTCAAGCGGAGCGAGCCAAATACCTCCCTGAGTTGAAGGCCACGACAGAGGACAGCCAAAGCCTCTTGCAACAAGCAAGCATCCAGGAGAATTTAAGCCAGTGGTATAAAAAATCCTATGAGTGGAACATCGCCCAGGAGCAATTGGCTCAGGCCGAGGCAATGGCTCCTGAGGATGCCAATCGTGCTAAGCAGATCGAAAGTGCAAGCGTGAGTTTGGCTAAGGCACAAGCGGAGTTGGATGCCGCTGTGCAACTCAAGGATCAAGCCCAAAGAGCAGATGCGTCTATGGCCACATACAAAGTACTCTCGACACAGTATCCGAAAACCAGTAGCGGTCGACGAAAAGCCTTGGCCGCTTGGATCACGTCGACTAAGAATCCATTGACGGCGCGTGTCGGTGTGAACCATCTGTGGATGAGGCACTTTCATCAACCGCTGGTCAAGACCGTGTTTGATTTCGGGCGCAATGGAGCCAGTCCGAGCCATCCGGAGTTGCTTGACTGGCTGGCCGTGGAGTTCATGGAATCGGGTTGGAGTATCAAGCATCTTCATCGACTGATCGTCACCAGCGACGCTTATCAGAGGCTCTCATCGGCCAGCGGAAGTCCATCGCACCAAAAAGATCCCGAGAATCGTTCGTATTGGAGAATGAATGCAGGTCGCATGGAGGTCGAAGTCCTCAGAGATTCGATCCTGCAAATCGCTGGCAAACTTGACCCGACGATGGGTGGCCAAGAGCTTGAGAACAAAGACATCTTCACGACGTGGCGACGAAGTCTCTACTACTGTTGCCAACCCGAGGAGGATGGCAAGAGTTCATTGGGGATGCTCTTTGATGGGCCCGATGCGAGCGACTGCTATCGACGAACTCGAACCGTGATCCCACAGCAGTCTTTAGCCCTGACCAATAGCCCACTGGTGCACGAACTGAGTCCCTTGATCGCGCAGCAAATCGAAGCGAGACTGGCCGTAGAGACTCTCGCAGAATCCGATCGCTTCGTCGATGCGGCTTACCGGACGATCCTAGGTCGATCTCCGACTGTCCAAGAAATGGAGTTATGTCGAGACTACCTCAGTGATACAACGCAAACGCAGTCGCTTCGTGCAAGTCTGGTTCGGGTCTTGCTCAACCACAGCGACTTTATCACGATCCGTTGATAGATTCGAGGCAAGTGATGGCTTACAGAAATCGAAGAATGTTCCTGGCCGACTATGGGATGGGCTTTACCGGCCTTGCCCTAGGTTCAATGCTTGCCCAGGACAAGATTGTTCGGGGTGAGAGCAGCAAGTTGCTCGAGCCCAAAGCCAAGAGTGTGATTTGGGTGTTTCTCTCGGGCGGTTATAGCCATGTGGAAACGTTTGATCCCAAACCTGCCCTCAACGAGCATGCAGGTAAAACCTTTGATAAAACGCCGTTTGCTAACCCCGTTGATTCACCGCTGCACAAGAAACGCTTTCGTTCAGTGCCTGCCGAGGAGATCAACGTGCGCGACGTGTATCCGACCATTTATCCGATGCAAGTTGGTTGGAAGAAATGCGGTCAAAGCGGAATTGAAGTGACCGATTGGTGGCCCTATTTGAGCCAGCAGGTCGATCAGTTGTGCTTTGTTCGCAACATGTGGACAACCGACAATGATCATGCGGCCGAAAACCAGATCCATACCGGGAGACATCGGCTTGATGAACCTCAGCCGAGCATCGGAGCTTGGGCAAACTATGGCTTAGGTAGCTTCAATGAAAACCTACCGAAGTTCGTCGTGCTCGGTGGTCCGACAAGGTCCGACACCAGGCAATCGATCGATTCGTACTATCTCGGACCGCAGCATGCGGGGGTGCCTTTGACGCTCGATCCGAAGAACCCTCTTCCATTCGGTCAGCGATTTGAAAAGCAGACGGCACAGGAACAAGCCAAAGAGTATGAGTTGATCGGTAAGCTCAATGGACTATTGGGTGCACAGTACCCCGAGGATGATGAACTGCGAGCGAGGATCAAAGCCTATGAGTTGGCATTTCGCATGCAGGCCTCGGTTCCCGAGGCAATCGATATGGCCAGTGAGACAGAGCAAACTCGCAAGCTGTATGGTTTAGACCAGGAAAACACAAAGGTTGCAGGGGAGAGATTTTTGGCAGCAAGAAGATTGGTCGAGCGGGGGGTGAGGTTTGTTCAAGTTTTCCCGTCGGCCTACGGAGTTTGGGATTCCCATCAGAAACTTAAAGAGAATCATACGAAGCTTTGTGCCAGTGTTGATTTGCCGATCGCTGGACTCATTGCAGATCTCAAACAGCGGGGATTGCTCGAATCGACGGTTGTGGTTTTTTGTACTGAATTTGGACGAACACCCGGTTTGGAACGCCGCGGTGGTGGGGTCGATGGACGAGACCATCATCCCAACGGCTTTACGATTTGGATGGCAGGAGCTGGCATAAAGCAGGGGTTTGTGCACGGCCAGACCGACGAACTTGGCTACCATGCGTTAGGAGAAGGTCACTATGTCACGGATTTACATGCCACGGTCTTGCACCTTTTGGGGCTTGAGTCCAGGAAGCTGGAAATTCCGGGCCGCAAGAGGTTGGATATCGATCATGGGAAAGTCATCCACGATATCCTGGTCTAACACGTCCTAGGGTAGTCGACACGCTCATGGAGGTATTGCACAATAGGGACGCGGTTTTATGTGGAATCTGGCAAAGCTTCACCCCACAAGAAGCAACCCATGGAATCGTAACACATCCCACATGTCATCATCGAAGAAAGATTTATGCATAAGGAAATTCAGCCCAGCAAAGAGCAAATCGAAAGTGCCAACTCCAGCAGCGTCGGGATTGTTGTTTCGCAATACAACGAACAAATCACAAGCAAGTTGTGCCAAGCTGCAATCGAAACCTTAGTCCATGGTGGTATCGCCCGCGAGAGAATCGTTATCGCTCGAGTCCCCGGTGCTTGGGAGCTCCCGTTTGCAACCCAACGATTCGTATCGGCCCGAAGCATCGCAGGCGTGATCGCATTAGGAGCTGTCATCAAAGGAGAAACCACCCACGATCAGCACATCAATCGGGCTGTCAGTTCGGCTCTGATGCAACTTTCGCTCGATCATAACAAGCCGGTCGCTTTTGGCTTGCTCACAGTCAATACGCTTGAGCAAGCACTCCATCGCAGCGGTGGCAATAAAGGCAACAAAGGCCAAGAGTGTGCCGAGGCGCTGCTTGGTTGTTTGCGGTTAGGACACGCCCTCGATGGGTTCGACGAGTAACCTTACTCCTGGCCATTTAGCCAAAAAATTCCTAGGAAACCTTAAAAACCAGTCGTAAATCGATTTGCTATCATAGCGATCGATCTTGACCTAGGAGGTTAAAACTGCGATTCCTCCACGATGGTTTTTTCTCGTTCCCAAAGGTTGGATCGGCGAAGGCGGATTGTACGCGAGTCGGCAGCAAACGATGCTGCATTGGCTGCCGATTACGCCCGCCTGCAGAAGAAGAGTCGCAGGAATCTATCGAGCGACCACGACTCCTTTTTATCTGGGGACGAGACGCCTAATTACAGCCAAGATGTTCGAAAGACATGCCAGCAGCGGATCGTGCAGTGGATCCCCGTTCGCACAAGTTCGCTCACGACATTTATTGCGTCTGCGTGGGTGATCTGGTCGCTATTATTGGCGGCACATTATCTGCTGCACACCAGTGCGAACTCGCTGGGTCGTTCTCCAGTCCCAGTATTCCAGCTACTGGATTTGCGAAGTCCCCATAGCATCGCCAATTGGATGACCTGCCAGCTCTGGCTGCTAACGGCATTTGCATCCTGGATGGTCTACAGTATCCGACAACATCGGCTAGACGACTTCTCTGCCACCTATCGCGTCTGGTTTGTAATGATCGGTATTTCGCTCTTCTCGTGTTTTGATACGGCTACCTCAGCGACCTATCTGCTGGGCCAGTCGATCGATCCGTGGACTCGACGTGAAATCGGATATGGTGGATGGCCTTTGCTATTGGCTGCGTATGCTTCGATCGTCGCATTGGTCGGTCTGCGGTTATCCAACGAGATGCGATTGTCTCGCGCTGCCATTGGTTTGTGGTTTGGAGGCCTTTTTGCTTGGGGGTGTGCAGCGCTTTTGGGCACCGGGTTGTTCAAGCTCCAATGGGCTCCAGGGACGATCGATTTGGTTGTTGGAGGATGCTGGCTCGGAGGCGTCTTAGCAGTCTTTCAAGCCGTCGGTTTGGTTCTTCGTCGCTGCTACATTCAAGCCCAACGTCGGTTCCTTGAACGTTCCGTTCTATCCAAACCAAAAATCGCTTGGGAGGATCAACAGACAGACTTTCCATCCGATGAGACCTCCCTGGACGAAGGAAAACTTGAGGAAACAACCAAGAAGATGTCTTGGTTGCCTTGGAAGCGTCGCGGCGAGAAAATCGACGCAAGTGAAGATTCGCAGAATCAAGACAAGCCACAGGAAAAGAAGAACGATCAAGAGAAGAAACCGAAGCGCCCGATGCGGCTCTTTGGCCTATTTCCGCATCGTTCCGAGCGCAATGAACAACTTGGAGATGTCGAACCACTGCGGGTCGATGATCAAGTTCCTGTCGATCAAGGACTAACCAAAAAACCAGGATTGTTCTCCCGAAGTAGCAATACCCAAGACGTAAAGTCCGCTCCCAAAGGCTCCACGCAAGCTAGCACCGTTGACACCACCAAGTCAGAGAATCCACCCGCTGAGAAAAGCAAGCGATCCTGGTTTGGTTCAAGTGCGGACAAGAAGAAGTCAGAACCCGTCGCACAGGAAATAGCACCAGCCAAGGAAGCCAAACCCAAGGTTGCCGTTAAAGCAGACAATCTCGCAGACTCAAATGCTAAGGAACCTACAACCAAAAAGAGTTGGTTCGCATTTGGAAAACCAAAACCTCCAATAGATTCCGACAGTGATAAGGATTCAAAGGCCGAATCGAAACCGCCGAAGACACGCGTGGCTGAACCAACCAAAGCAAAAGAACCTGAAACCGTCGAGTCATTCGAAATTCTCGAAGAGGAAACAACCAAGCCTGGTAATCTCAAGAAAAAACTTTTTGGATGGCTCGAAGGCTTGAAGCTGAAACCTCCTAAGGATAAGCCTAAAGAGGATTCAACAACTTCAACATCTTCGAAACCCTCACCGACATCCTCATCAAGCAGCGTCAATGCAGCATCCAGTGCCTCGTCGGGCAATACGGCAAACGTCAATACCAAAGCGGGTAACTCCAACAGGAATCAGCCAACGAGAAACGATTACGATGAGGAGGAGTCCGATGACGAGAGTAGCGATTACCGAAATTTGAGCAAAGCCGAACGCAAGCGACTGCGGCGCCAACAAAATGACCGAGGAGCCGCTTAGCATTTTACCCATGGATCATCTAGCAACGCGTACCGCGATGCTGAGTACGAGAAATCCAGGTTTCTGACCCACAATTATTCCCGAAGAACCTGAGTTTTTAAGCTTTCCTGCCGTTGGTCATTGCTCTATAGTTCTGCTGTGCGAGTTGGAAAGACTTGCACGTATGCCTCCGATCGTTTTTCCGGCTGAGGGACCATAATTATGCGTTGGCCCGAATCGTTCCGGCGAGTGCAGTAGCACGCTTGATTCGCGTCAGTCTCGCAGCGGCTCCGTGTCGTGCCGCAAACGATCGGAGGATTTTCTTTTTCTGGGATGAACCTCTCACACCCAGCCCCTCTCTGATTGCTGTATGTTTAATCGTGTTCGAACCACAGCGAAGTGCTGCCATCGCTGTGGCATAAAAATTGTTGGCGGTCCTCGGTCTTGCTCTGATCCGACTGTAGTGGATCTTGCTAAAGATCCTTGCGCATGAGCAGACCTCGAAACAGCGGTAGCTCGTTCCACCCAACTTTTCGCTTTAGTGAAGCGAGAGCAGCGAACCAGAGTTTTTCTGGATTGTCGAAATAATTAAGGTGGTTTCAATCGCCGGGATCTTTAGCAAGATCCACTACCGTGGGAGAATCTCGATTCGATCGGAGCGTTTCGAGTGCGTTTACCACTGCGATCAACGCGAAGCGGATTTCAAATAAGCGAAGCTTACACACACATCGGTACTCGAAGATCCTTTTTCCTTAACCAACAAACAGACAAAGAAAACGAAAGCAGGAGGGGGCAATCGTGTTACTGACCCTTGAAACCGCTGGACCTGATGCCTCGAAAATCAGTTACCTGTTGCATAAGCATCCCGATAAAGTTCAATCCTTCACGATGAGCTTCGGCAAAGTGCATGTGTATTACCCCAAGTACCAGCATGACAGCGCGGTCGCTTGCATGCTACTGGATGTGGATCCTGTGGGTATGGTGCGCGGAGCCTATCGCGAGTCGGATTTCATGCTCGGGCAATATGTCAATGATCGCCCGTTTGTCGCCTCCTCATTCATGAGTGTCGCAATCGCCCAAGTCTACTCGTCAGCATTGAGCGGCAAATGCAAGGATGAACCGAGTCTACCCCAAACCCCTTTTCCTTGGACTGCTCGTATCGATTCACTTGCGACACGCGGCGATTCGCAGTGGGTTGAAAAGGTCTTTTCACCCCTGGGGTATCAAGTCACGACGCATTCTCAGTTGCTCGATCCTGAGTTTCCCCAGTGGGGCGAAAGCCCTTATATCCAAACCGTCTTGTCAAAGACTTGCCTGCTATCGGAATTGCTCACTCACCTGTACGTCCTGATCCCAGCTTTCGATAACAACAAACACTACTTCGTCGGAGAAGAGGAACTGACCAAATTGCTCGAAAAGGGAGAGGGTTGGCTAGCTGCTCATCCTCACAAGGAATGGATCGCTCGACGCTACCTACGTGGTCGTGCGAACCTTGTACGTACCGCCTTGAGCCGCTTGGTCGACGAAGAAACCCAAGCGGATATCGAAGAAAACCCAACCCCCGAAGAACCCGCTGCCGAGGCTGTGATTCGACTCCACGATCAGAGGCATTCGAGCGTCGTTGAAGAACTCATCGCCTGTGGCGCACAATCGGTTTTGGATTTGGGGTGCGGCGAAGGAAAACTCGTTCGAGAACTCATCCGCAAACCCCAGTTTCAACGGATCCTTGGCATGGACGTCTCGTACAAATCGCTTGAGATCGCTCGAAAACGATTAAGGTATGATACTTGGGGCGAAGAACAACAACGACGCGTCGAATTGATCCACGGATCTTTGATCTACAGCGACAAACGATTGAAAGGTTTTGATGCAGCCGCAGTGGTCGAAGTCATCGAGCACCTGGAACCCACGCGACTCGAGTCACTCGCTAAGGTTCTCTTCATGCAAGCAAGGCCCAAGCATGTGATCCTGACAACTCCCAACAAAGAATACAATAGTGTTTGGGAAAGCCTGCCAGCCGGGCAATTTCGGCATCATGACCACCGCTTCGAATGGACACGCGCCGAATTCCAAGCTTGGTGCAATCATGTCGCTACGCAATACGGATACAAGGTCGAATTCAAAGGAGTTGGCCAAGTGGATCCCGACCGAGGAACCCCCACCCAAATGGGAGTATTTCACCGTGACTGATCCTCAAGACAAACAAGGTCAGGCTAGTCGATTGTTCGATATCGGAAGCCAGGTCGTCGTTCTACGCAATGTCCGAGGAGGAGGCTCTCGCGACCTCTACCCCAAAGGAGTTGTCGGCATCGTCGTTCGACTTCCTAGCGTCGATCAGCCTACCTATGCCATCCGATTCATGGATGGATCGGTAGAAGCATTCGCAGGATCGGAGCTTGCGCTGTTGGCGAAATACCGTCAGCCCACCGAGGCCGAGGCCGAGCTCCATCAGCAGCAATCTCGTTTCTATGATCGCATCATCTATCAGTGCGTCATCGGCTCGCGCGCCTACGGGCTTTCGAACGAGGACTCCGATGTGGATCGCCGAGGCATCTATCTGCCAAAAGCCCAAGACCACTGGTCGCTCTTTGGTGTCCCCGAGCAACTCGAATGCGAATCAACCCAGGAGGCTTATTGGGAATACCAAAAGTTCCTGGTCCTTGCCCTCAAGGCCAATCCCAATGCGCTCGAGTGTCTCTATTCACCACTGGTGGAAAAACAAGAGCCTGCCGCAGGGCCATTGCTTGAAAATCGCCACATCTTTCTTTCCCAATTGGTCTATCAGACCTTCAGCGGTTATGTGACATCGCAATTTAAAAAATTACAGACCGACATTCGCAATCAAGGACAGGTCAAGTGGAAGCATGCGATGCACCTGATTCGCTTGCTCATCTGCGGTACCGAGATACTCAAAAATCATCAGGTTGCGGTGGACGTTGGCCAGCATCGTCAGATGCTTCTCGAAATCCGTCGTGGTGAAATCAAGTGGGATCAACTCGATGCTTTGCGCAAGACGTTCCAAAAAGAGTTTGATCGCGCATTTTCGTCAACAAGCCTTCCAGAGAGGCCCGACTACGCTCGAGCCAATGAACTTTTGATCCAGGCCAGAATCGAGGCGATGAGTAACTAGAGATGAAGACCCCAGATGTAATGCATGTGGCTAAATTACCCGAGCTCGTTGAGCAAGTCCGCGAGCACCCTTATCCCTTGCTATTTGCGACGATCAGCGGCGCGCATATTTATGGCTTTCCGTCGCATAATTCCGACTTCGATCTTCGAGGCGCTCACGTGCTGCCGCTCGACGAAGTTTTGGGACTGCAGATACGCCACGAGACCGTTGAAAAAGAGAACATCCGTAATGGCAAGGAGATCGATCTAGTAACTCACGATGTTGGAAAGTTTTTCGGCATGTTGCTCAAACGCAACGGCTATGTCCTCGAACAACTCTTGTCACCTCTGGTCGTGTTCTCGACCCCCGAGTTCGCCGAGCTCAAGGAACTTGCTCCTGACTGCATCACTCGCTACCACGCCTACCACTACATCGGATTTGCACAAACCCAGTGGAGACTCTATTCCAAAGAGAGTCCGCCGCGTGTCAAACCCTTGTTGTATGTCTACCGCGTATTGTGGACTGGAATTCACTTGATGAGAACCGGTCAGCTCAAGACCAATCTCGATGAACTAAACGAGATCTATCCACACAGCTACATTGCCGACCTGATCGATCGCAAGTGCAACGGGAAAGAAAAAGAAACGATCGAAGAAGATTCAAAAGCGTTCCATGAATCGGAGTACAACCGATTGTTGCAGCAATTGCATCAGGAATTGGAAGCCTCGAAACTGCCTGAAATGCCGCGATGCGAAGCGAGGCTCAATGATTTGTTGATAAGGATTCGAAAAAATGCGCGTTGAAATTCCTGAGCTAGCTCTCGTTTTATTGATCGGCCCGAGCGGTTGCGGCAAAAGCACGTTCGCAAAACGTCATTTTTTGGAATACGAAGTCATTTCGTCGGATCAGTGCCGAGGATGGGTCTCGAATGATGACACCGACCAAAGGGCCAGCCCAGATGCCTTCAAGCTCCTCTATTACATGGCCGAAATGCGCCTTCGGCGAGGATTGCTCACCGTGATCGACGCGACGAATGTCTCGATTGATGATCGAAAAGGACTTATCGCTCTTGCCAGAAGGCATCACTGCTTTGCAGTTGGGATCATTTTCAATCTTCCCGAATCGCTGTGCATCGAGAGGAATTCGCAAAGACCTGACCGCACGTTTGGCCCCCATGTGATCCATCGTCAAAAGCAGTTGCTGAGAAAAGGACTCGGTCGAATTCGTCTTGAGGGCTTTCGATCTTGCATCGAGTTCAAAGACCAAGAGCAAGTTGAAAGGGCAGAGATCGTCAGGACTCCCTTGTGGAACAACCGCAAGTCGGAGATGGGACCCTTTGACATCATCGGCGATTTGCATGGCTGTTGCGATGAACTCGAAGAACTCCTTGGACTCCTTGGATACACGTGGACTGAGTGTAGCAAACCTGAGGGGTCCGAGTTGTACATGGATCGAGTTCCCACGCATCCTCAAGGGCGGCGAGTCATTTTCGTGGGAGACTACATCGATCGAGGGCCGCGAAGCGTCGATACGCTGCGATTGGTCGCGACGATGTTTCAACAAGGCCAAGCGTTTTGCTTGCCCGGAAACCATGACGTGAAGCTGTTGCGAAAGCTCAACGGTAGCGATGTGCAGATCAAGCATGGATTGGCAGAGACATTGGCCGATTTCGATCGATTGCCAGAGGTAGCCAGAGCAAAATTCGAAAGTGAGCTCAAGCCATTTATCGATGGATTGGTCTCGCACTTGATTTTCGACCAAGGCAAACTGGTCGTGGCGCACGCGGGGCTCAAAGAGGAGTATCACGGTAGGACAAGTGGCCGCGTGCGTGAATTTTGTTTGTATGGAGACACGACCGGCGAGGTCGATGAATTTGGATTGCCTGTAAGGCTTGATTGGGCAAGTGGCTACCGGGGGGAATCTCGCGTCGTGTACGGTCATACGCCAGTGGCAAGACCCGAGTGGCTAAACCGTACCGCCAATGTGGATACAGGTTGTGTGTTTGGAGGTAAGCTTACGGCGCTTCGGTATCCGGAAATGGAGTTTGTTTCAGTAGCGGCACGGAGAGTCTACTGCGAACCGTCCAAGCCATTTTTAGTTCAAGAAGGTGCTTTATCGGCTCAGCAGCAGTTTGATAATCTCTTGGATATCGATGATGTTTTGGGCAAAAAGATCATTTCGACCGAATTGATTTCTAACGTCACGATCAGAGAGGAAAATGGAATCGCAGCCATTGAGACGCTCAGTCGATTTGCGGTCGATCCACGTTGGCTGATCTATTTGCCTCCGACGATGTCTCCTTGCGAAACTTCGCAGGAAGCTGGCTTGCTTGAGCACCCGTTAGAAGCGTTTGAGTATTTCCGAGCGCAGGGCGCGCAGAAGGTGGTGTGCGAGGAGAAGCATATGGGATCTCGGGCTGTGGTCGTCTTGTGCAAAGATCAAAAGGCGGCCGCCGAGAGATTTGGGATTCAGCATGGACCTCTGGGAGTGATCTATACGCGAACTGGTCGAAGTTTTCTTGCCGACGAGCAAACCGAGCGAGCATTGCTTGAGCGCCTTCAAGTTGCCTGTGACCGAAGCGGTTTTTGGGAGAAGTTTCAAACCGATTGGGTTTGTTTGGATTGCGAGTTGATGCCTTGGTCGGCCAAAGCATTGGAGCTTCTCAAGACCCAGTATGCGGCAGTCGGTGCGGCGGGTCGGATGAATCTAGGGCCCGTCATCGATTCGCTTGTCCAAGCCAAAATGCGGTTAGCCGATCCCCGTGAGCTGGAGGTGCTCGGGGAATTGGAGAGTCGATTTGGCAATCGTCGAGCATCGGTCGATCGATTCATCGAGGCTTATCGAAGGTATTGCTGGCAAGTTGAAACGTTGGCCGATTGGAGCCTTGCTCCATTCCATTTGTTAGCCACTGAGGGGAAAGTGCATACGGATAAGGATCATGTGTGGCACATGGAGAAGATCCGGGAATTGTGTGGGGCTGAAACAGAAGTGATGCTTGCAACGGATTATCTTGTGGTGGATGTTTCGGATCCTACAAGCGTTGAGCAAGGTGTAGATTGGTGGCAGACCAAGACGAGCGCTGGGGCCGAGGGGATGGTCATTAAGCCGATGCATTGGATTGTTCAAAGCAAGAATGGACTTGTTCAACCGGCAGTGAAATGTCGGGGCAAGGAGTACTTGAGGATCATTTATGGGCCTGATTACGATACCCAGGAGAATCTGGAGCGACTGAGGAAACGCGGGTTAGGTCGCAAGCGATCGTTGGCGCTTCGAGAATTTGCATTGGGATTGGAGGGTTTGGAGCGATTCGTTAAGCGTGAGCCGTTGCGTCGTGTACACGAGTGTGTTTTTGGTGTATTGGCCTTGGAGAGCGAACCGGTCGATCCTCGACTCTAATGCATCGAGGCGAAAGTGTTGCACGGTTGTCCTCAACCGTGACCGACGAGCGTAGAGTGGGTCAAGCGGCCATGCCGCGCAACCCACCAGAAAACATGCTTCAGGCTCCAGGGGGGCAGCCAAACAGCCAAGCGCGCTCTTGCCCCGTCCTCTTCTCCCCCTACCAAAGCCCTGAGTGCGAAGGGGGGACAAGAAGAGGCATGAATTGTTGGAGAAATCGGGTAGAATAGGGTCGGCTCTAACCCCTCTACCTTTCTCGAACCAACATCATGCCTTCAATGATCCTGGATCGCTCTTCTAAATCACGGTGCTTGTTTCTTGCCGTCTGCTTTTCGTTTCTTTCTTGGCATCCCGCTGCTGCCAATGAAAATGATCCGGCTGATATACCCGCCGAACCTAAATCTCCCGCCGAATGGTTCGGCCAAACGATTCGTAGCTCAAACTGGAACTCGCCTGCCGATGAATTGGCTGGTTTTCATGTCCCACGAGGCTTCCAAGTCGAACTCGTCGCTAGCGAACCCACCATCGCTAAACCGATGAACCTGGCCTTTGACTCCAAAGGCCGACTGTGGCTAACCCAAAGCGTTTTGTATCCGTTCCCCGCTAAAGAGAACCAACCTCATGCCGATGCGATCGTCGTCCTCGAAGACAAAGATCACAACGGCTCGTTCGAATCGAAAACCACCTTTGCCGATGGATTGAATATCCCCATCGGTATCTTACCCTATCAAGACGGCGTGATCGCCTTTTCTATCCCCAATGTCTATTTCCTTCGCGATACCGATGGCGATGGCATCTGTGACCATCGCCAAGTCGTCCTCGGCCCCTTTGATACCTCCCGCGATACCCACGGCATGGTCAATGCCCTGCGAGATGGTCAAGACGGTTGGATTTATGCTTGCCACGGTTTCAATAACATCTCGAAACTCCAAGGCACCGACGGACATCAAATCGAACTCACCAGCGGCAATGTCTTCCGCTTCAAACCAGACGGCTCGCGAGTCGAACTCTATACCCAAGGCCAAGTCAACCCATTCGGTATGACTAAAGACCAATACGGTTTCTGGTTCACTGCCGATTGCCATAGCAAGCCGATCACTCAACTTGTGCGAGGTGGATGCTATCCAAGCTTTGGTCGACCCCACGACGGCCTCGGATTTGTTCCCTCGACCATGGAACATCTTCATGGTAGCACTGCGATCTCCGGTATAGCCTATGTGAATCACCAAGCATTTCCTTCCAACTTTCAAACCAATCTTCTCAGTGGCAATGTCATGACTTGCCGCATCAATCGCAACCGTCTCGAATACTTTGGTGCCACGGCTAAAGCAGTAGAAATGCCTGATCTGCTCACCAGCGACGACCCATGGTTCCGCCCCGTCGATTTGCAGTTTGGACCCGATGGTTGCCTCTACATCGCGGACTTCTACAACAAAATCATCGGGCACTACGAAGTCCCACTGGAACACCCGGATCGCGATCGCACCAGTGGCCGTATCTGGCGGATTCGATACGTTGCGAATCAACAAGCAAGCGTCGCACCTGCTTCCACCCAATCGATCAATCAAACTGCCAATGCAAACAAACTCTCCCGCGACGAAGCCTTGGCTATCCTAGGGCGTCCTGGTGAAGCCTCCGACACCGCTAAGGCGATCGAGCAACTTGTCGCCGTCGAGCGCCTCGCTGAAGTTGGACATCCTGCAGATGCTGCGATTCTGCTCGATCGGATTCCCACCGTCGATGACCGCGATGCAATCCTCAAACAGGCTCATTGGATCGCAACCCGCGATTTGCTTGGCCGAGCCGCGAAAGCTTCCGATCGTTTCCCCCAAGAAGACCTCTTGCCCGATAGCCTATCGTCGACCCAATACGAACAGCGGGCCAAGGACATCCTCAAAGTCCTGCAAGCTGTCCGTCATCCGAGCTGTGCTTCTTGGTCGCTGGAACTGATCGTCAAGGCTTCGGCAAAAATCCCTCAAGACCCATCGACACCTTGGCTTAAAGAAGCCTTGCTAAGCGTTGCAACGACCGTGGATGAATCGCAAATCCCTCGCGTGCTGACCCTCGTCGATCAAATGGTTTCCGACCAATCTTCTAAAGCCGAACAGATTCTCCTGATCGCTGAATCTCAAAAGCAACGCAATGGAAAACTATCTCCATTGCTCGTCGAACTTGGGAAAGCGTCCCTTGCCAATGCGACCCAGCATTGGCTGGCCCAAGCCATCGATCAGAATGCGAAGATCTACGGATGGAATGCTATGGCTGCTAAGGGTCGAGATCATAAACCTTGGCCCATCGAACCTCGTTCCCTTAGCGCCGCGAGCCATCCACAACCCAGCTTAGTACCCAACGACAAAGTTCCTTTCTGGAGTAGTCTTGGGCTCTCCGAACGCTACACCGGGACTTGGACTAGCGGTCCGTTCGAAGCTAAAGACACCCTTTCGTTCTGGGTCGCCGGCCACGATGGATTGCCAACCGAAACCGATCGCAAAGAGAACTTCGTTCGAGTCGTTGCGGCCAATCCTCAAAATGGTGATTGGGTTGAGATCCATCGGACTTATGCCCCGAGGAATGATGTTGCGAAATTTGTTTCGGTCGATCTGAGAGAGCAAGTTGGTCGTCAAATCCGAATCGAGGTGATCGATGGTTGCGGCTTGGACAGTTACGCTTGGATTGCCATCGCGGATGTCTCCGAGCCGGGACTTATGCGATCGAGCCTTCGGGATCAATACGATTCCCTGCTGAGACTAGCCAAAATATTCGGCGGGGCTGTGGTAGCCCAAGGCTCCCAAGGGAATGCCGATTTTATGGACAAGTGGACCAATTTGATGCATTCCGATAGGCTCGATGGATATTGTAAAGCGAACCTGCAGCAATGGGTGCAAGGTCAAGAACAACCGGTTCTCTCAGATCTTGTTTCCTTGATCGTCGAAAGAGGCTTGGAGGATCTGCTCAGCAAGCCAACGGCAACCAAAGAAGGGAAAGTCTCGAGTTTCGATTGGGATTGGACTTCTGGGGCAAGCGAGACCCTTGCGGGGCTGGCCGAAGCCTTTGGAAAGAGGGCCAATGCCGCGACTCAGGAGGAGTTGATGTTGCGATGGTCTAGGCAGCGAAGTGCCAACGAATTGATCGAACGGTTGATCCGGCGCGGTGCATTGTCCAAGGACTCCCTCAGGGTATTGCCAGCATCGTGGTGGGAGTCACTGCCATCTGACATCGCCCAGAGATTTGCCGATTTGAAACCCGAAGGGCCCAGCGATTCGGCTCGTGCTCTGGTTGTGCAATCCAAGGCCGATGCGGTTCGCAAGGCTGCGATCGATTTGGATGTTGGCAAGCGGGTCTTTCAAGAGCGATGTGCGACTTGCCACCAGCTTGGAGGGCAGGGGAAAGTGATCGGACCCCAGCTCGATGGAGCCATTGTTCGAACGATCGATCGGCTGTGTGAAGATATTCTGTGGCCTAATCGAAATGTCGATGAAGCCTTCCGGATCACCAACGTTCTTTTAGAAGATGGAGAAACGATTTCCGGATTGGTTCTCGATCGCACCGACAACTCATTAGAGATCGTCGATCAGGCGGGCAAGTCCCAGCGGGTCGCACGCGGGGAGATCGAGCAAGAGAAGGTTAGCAAGCTCTCGTTGATGCCTGGTAACTTTGAGGAACTTATCACCGATGTCGAGCTCGCATCACTCATCGGCTACATGAAATCTCAGCAGCCCGCTAGCAAGCCTTAGTATCGAGTTCCTTCATGTTTCGATTCCTTCACGCCGCCGACATCCACCTCGACAGCCCTTTGGTAGGCTTGCGAGGGTACGATCCGTCGACTGCCGAGCGATTGCGTTCAGCCCCTCGCAGGGCACTTGAAAACCTCGTCGATCTTGCGGTTGAAACGGAGGTTGATTTTCTGTTGATTGCCGGGGATGTGTTTGACGGAAACTGGCGTGATTACACCACGGGTCAATTTTTTGTTAAGCAGATGGCTAAGCTTCGCGATTGCAAGATCCCGGTCTTTGTCATCGCGGGGAATCATGATGCTGAAAACAAAATGACTCGCTCGCTGCCTTATCCTGACAACGTGCACATGTTCGAGTCAGGGCAGGCAAGTACCAAGCGGATTGAGGCGTTGGATGTGGCGATTCACGGACAGAGCTTCGCGACGCAGGCCGTCACCGAGGATCTCTCGATGCGTTATCCCCAACGCGTTTCAGGCTGCTTTAACATCGGACTTTTGCATACGAATTGTGCGGGTCGTGAAGGTTTTCAAAACTATGCTCCCAGCACGCTCGAAGGGCTTCGAACACGAGGCTACGATTACTGGGCACTTGGGCATATCCACAAGCGAGAGATCCTGTGTCAGGATCCTTGGGTCGTCTTCCCTGGGAACATCCAAGGCCGCCATGCCAAGGAGACCGGAGCTAAGGGGTGCTATCTGATCAGTGTGTCGGACGACTTGAAGATCACCGGCGAGTTTAAGCCATTGGATGTATTGCGATGGGAGGTCGTCAGTCTGGACGTCGAGCCGATGCGTCACTGGGATGATCTGCCCAGATTGATATCATTCAAGCTGCAAGAGCTGATCGATCAATCCGAGGACAAACCGTTGGCTTTGCGGATCGAATTGCAGGGTCAAAGCCAGTTGCACCGCAAGCTCCGAATCGAGCGAGAGCGGATCTTACAAGAATGCCAATCGGTAGCCACAGGCTTATCGTCTGAAGGGGTGTGGGTCGAGAAGGTCGTCGTCAACACTCAAATGCCCAGTGGAGCGTCGGAGGATCATGGTCTTTCGGAGGAGGCCGCTGCTGCTATTTTGAGTGTTTTCGCGGAGGCCAAAAGCGACTCTACGTTTCTCAGTAAGATCGCTTTTGACATGGAGGATGTGCGAGGAAAGCTACCTGCGGATTTGAGGACGCCTCAAATAGATGAATACCTTGATGGGTCGAGCACGCTCATCGAACTGGCCAACGAGCGGCTTTTGGAACTCCTTGGATCTCCAAGCGAGGAGTTGCGATGAGGTTTCGTCGACTTGATTTAACTGCGTATGGGCATTTCACAGCCACCAGTATTGATCTGAGTGCGGGCAACCACGGCTTGCACATGATCTATGGTCCCAACGAGGCAGGCAAAAGTACGTCGCTTCGAGCATTGACGGTCTTTCTATTCGATTTCCCGCATAGCACCGACGATAATTTTTTGCATGACAACAAGGATCTACGCGTCGGGGCGGTTCTAGAGAATCGCGACGGCAAGCTCCTCGAATGCGTGCGGCGCAAGGCCAAGGCTGCCAAGTTGCTCTTTGCCGACAGTTCGGAAGAGGTACCAGCATCGCTCTTTAGTCAATTTGTACCGAAGATTAGCGAAGATCAGTTCTTGCGAATGTTCGGGCTTAACCATGTCACGCTTCGAGAGGGTGGAGCGGAATTGGTGCGAGGTGGAGGAGATTCCGGCCAAGCTCTTTTTTCGAGTGCTTCGGGGATTGCTGACTTGCAACAGAAGAGATCGGATCTGGATAAGAAGATCGAGGAGATTTTCGCCAAGAGCGGTCGACGTGGACGATTGATTGACAAGCTCAAGGATTACAAAGCGATTCGAGATCAGGAAAAGCAAGTCTCTTTGACGATGGACCAGTGGCGACGCATCGAGAAAGATCTGGCCGAAGCTAGGACCCAGATGGAGCAGCACAAGAGCCAATTGGATAGCTTGCAACGGAGTCTGCTCGAAGCCCAACGCATCGAGCGCTCGATACCGACGGTTAGGAATTACCTCGAACGTGAGCGATCGATCGAGGCGCTTGGACAGTCCTCGAAATTCCCAAAAGACTTTGAGCAAAGCGTGCAAGATACCCATAAGGACAAGGGGGTAAAGCAGGTTTCGATTCAGACGATCGAAGCCGAGATAAAGAGTCTTCAGACTCGTATCGAGCAGATTCCAGAGAGTTTCTGGAGCGATGAGCAGGAGGTGCGCGTCGGCAAATTGACTTCTGGATTGGGGCTGTATTTAAAGTCGATTGGGGATTTGCCCAAGCTTAAGACCCAGCGAGATCAACTCAAACGCCAGGCGACTAGCAAGTGGCAGGAGATCGGGTCCTTCGAGTTGCTCAAGGGCCGATTGGAAACCCAGCGTATTCCGACATCTCAAAAGAAGTGGATCGAATCGTTGGCCAAGCAGTTCGAGGGATTCGAAAAGCAGATCAGCGATGCTAAATCGAGGCTCTCGAAACTCAAGAAGAAGCTCGATGGGGACGCAACCTTGGAACCGCCGTCATCGACGCTCGATGCACTCAAGCTATTAGAACATCGCGTGCAACAAGCGCGTCCCATTTCAATGAAGGTCCGTGAGTTGCAGCAGCTTGAGGAGGATTTTCAGCGAGGGCTTACGCGATTCGAGCAGGGGATCCGAAATTGGAATTTAAGCGTCGATGGAATCCAAGCGATGTGTACTTGGAAGTCCGTTGGCACAGCATCGATCGATCGGTGGGAAAAGGAACTCGACAAGCGGCAGGAGGCGATCGAGAAATCGCAGAACGCTTTGGATGGACTGATCAAGAAACGGGCAGCCAAGCAGCGCGAGTTGGATCGAGAGGCCAAGAAAGCTCAGGTTCCGACCCGCCAGGAATGGGAGGCTAGTAAAAAATCTCGCGATGAGGCTTTCCGGATTCTCAGCGAGCAGCGGAACGCACCGAGCGAGCCTTGGAACGAAATGGTTCAGGCCTATGAGCAGTGCAGGGCGGGTTCGGATCAAATCGCCGAGGAGTTGCTCGATCAAGCCGACTTGGTGGCCCAGCGCGAGCAGTTGTACGAAGCGCTGAGCGAAATGAATGCTCAAGTGGATGAAGCAAGCCAAGAGCTCCGTAAGCTTCAATCCGAGGTTGAGTCGAGCAAGGTAGCTTGGCAAGCCTTTTTGGCCGAGCATCAAATCGCTGCTCAAACACCTAGCGAAGCCGTCGAGTGGGTGCAAGCTGTCTTGCTCTTGCAGCAAGAGGCACAAGGTTTGCTCGATTGGAAGGTTCGTATCGAGCAAACTCGCACGGCGATTGAACAAGGGGTCGCTGGGCTCAAGCAGGGGTTAGGTGTATGTGGGGTGGCCGTGGGGCAAGATACGGATTTTGATTCGTTGCTTGCGGTTTCGGATTCGGTTTTGCAGGAGGCCAGCAGAGAGCAAGGGAGGGCAGAGGCGATTCGCAAGCAGCGGCAACTCGATGAGCAAGAGTACCAGCAGCAGTCGGATGAGCTGCATGTTTTGGAAGAACAGTTCGCTGGGTTGAAAAAGCAATGGTGGGAAGCGTTGGCCTCAATCGCATTGCCCGAGAGAGCTACGCCCGTGGAGGTTCAGACGATTCTCGAGCAAATCAGTGAATTGCAACAGACCACCGACCAGATCGAGTCGACGCAGGAGCTTATCAATCAATGTCAGGATCAAGTAGAAAGTTACGAGACTGCCGTAGAAATCGCGATGGATTGGCTCAATGGACATAGCGCTGAACCGTTGGCTCAGTCATCAGCGCAGGGAGATGCCGAGTCCAAGGTTCGGTTCTTAGAGCGTTATGGAAATCAGGCCGTAAGAGACAATTCTCATCGCAATACGCTCGAAGACATGCGTCAAAAGGCAAGCCAGAGGCTTGATCAAGCGAGGCTAGAGCATCAGCAACTTGAGAATCAACTCAATGAGATGATCGAGATTGCTGAAGCTGGCACCGAGGAGCGATTGCTGGAGTTAGCGCGCAATTCGCGTGAGTTTCATTTGCTCGATACGGATCGCAAGCAACTCAAGGAGCGTTTGCAAGACGAGTGTAACCATCGGGATATCGAGCCGTTTATACAAAAGGTTCAGCAGGCCGATGCTGTTGAGCTTGCGATCCAAATTAAGGACCTGAGCGAACAGATTGCGAGAACTGAGAGCCAGCGTGAGCAAGCGATCATGCGCCATAGTCAGCTTGAGCGAGACTATCAGAATCTCGATACGGGGGGCAGGGCCTCGATGCTTGCGACGCAGGCAAGTGGGATAGGGATCGAGATCGAGGAGGCGGTTCAGGAGCTAGCGACATTGAGGTTGGCTCATGCTGCCTTGACGGCGGGGGTTGAGCGTTATCGTGCGGCCAACGAGGATCCGATTTTGAAGATTGCAAGTGAGTCGTTCCGAGAGATGACGTTGGGTAAATTCAGTGGGATTGAGATCACGTTGGACAATGCTGGCAAGCATTTGCTGGTGGGGCGACGGGCCAAAGAGGGGGCGGGGTCGGAGGTTTATGTCGAGCAGATGAGTGATGGGACGCGGGATCAGTTGTATTTGGCGTTGCGACTAGCGAGTCTTGAGCAGTGGAATCGAATGCATGAGCCGATGCCATTGGTGGTCGACGACATCTTGGTTCATTTCGACGACGACCGAGCCGTCGCGACGTTAAAGCAGTTGGTTCGACTGTCTGACCAAACGCAGGTCATTTTTTTCACGCATCATCAGCATCTGATCGATCTAGCCAACGAGCGTTTGGCGAGCGAAAAAGTTTTCTTCCACCGATTGGGAGCAACGTAGATGATTTCTCAGAAATCATCTACGAGCGATTGAGTCGACCTTGATACACTAAGGCCCCCTGCTTTAAGACTCAAGTGAGCCGATAGATATGACCAAAAAGCCGATCAATGTACTTGAATATTTGAAGCATGGGTGTGGGCGATGTCCGCTTGGGGATACTCCCGAATGCAAGGTGCATGCATGGCAAGCCGAGATCAAGGTTCTCAGGGAGATGATGCTACAAGGGGGGCTGGTAGAAGAGATTAAATGGAGTGTTCCTTGCTATACATTCAGGGGGAAAAACATCGCGGTTGTAGCTGCATTGAAAGACCACTGCTGTTTGAGTTTTTTTAAAGGCGCTGGGCTTGATGATCCAAGCAGCATCCTGGAACGACCGGGTGAAAACTCGCAAGCGGCCCGTGTCCTACGACTGACTTCCACGAAACAGATCCGAGGGCTTGGGCCAATTATTGAGAGTTTCATCCAGCAGGCCGTCGCCTTGGAAGACTCCGGATACAAACCGCCAACGGTTTCTCCTGCTCAAATGGACTGGCCCACCGAGCTTGTTTGTGTGCTTGAGGGAGACCCACGATTGCGGGAGGCGTTTGAGGCTCTAACACCCGGCAGACAACGGGGGTACTTGTTGCACATTGCTGGGGCCAAACAGTCCAAAACAAGAATAGATCGGATCGAGAAACACAGAGAGCGAATTCTCAAGGGGTTAGGATTGCACGACTGACGCACTGTAGGCAAACAGCGGGCAAACGGGTAGGATCTATCCGATATTTACAACGTCCACGATCACTGCGGAAACTACCATGCGAGAGACACGGGCTATCTTACAGCAAAATTTTTTCTCGATCGTCGTTTTGCTGGTTGTTCTGTTTCAGGGGGCCTTAGCGTCGGGGCAATCGGCAACATCCCTGCGATTCACGGATATCGACGGCCAAAGCTGGGATGGTCAATTGGTTTCTTTGGATCAAGACGTTTTGGTCTACAAGCCTGCTGAGGTTGCCGGAGGACTCGATGCCACGAAGAAGCTCGAGCAGATCGTTAGGATCGAACGCTTTAACAAGTCTCCTAATCGAGGCTCAGACGCTTGGCCAATCAAGGTAGGTCTGACCGATGGTTCTATTCTGGCGATACAGAAGATAGAAGGAAGGGAAAAAGACTGGAGGATACAGCTCGATGATCGAATGGCCCAAGTTGGATTCGCTGGTGAACTCAAGTATCTAAAGCTAAAAAGTCTCGATGCAAAGGGGGAAGAAGCTTGGGAGGCGTATGTGCGTGAGGAGATCAAGTCCGATGCGCTCATTGTGGTACGTCCTGGGGGAGCGTTGGATCGAGTCGATGGAGTCGTCAAGGAGATCCGTGATGGCAAGATCCAGTTTGATGTTGATGGCCAAATCGTAGAGGCGTCTTTTGATAGGCTCGCTGGAGTGCTTTGGTATCGCAAGGCACTTTCCGCAAAACCCAAGGGGGTCAACGTCATTCTCAGCAACGGCAGCACGCTTTTTTCCCAGAAGGTCAAGTTGGTCGATGACTCATTGCAGATTGCAGGCTCATGGGGAGATTCGCTGATTGTTCCGCTGCAATGGCTCGACGCGATCGATTGTGGGTTAGATAAACTGGCTTGGTTATCAGGTCTCATGCCGATCGATTCACGTTCGAACAACAAGGGTGGATTTGGGGATTTTGATAGCATGCTGGCAAAAACGACCAAGCCTCGTTGGGTCAAAGGAGAAGGTTCGAACCAAGACTTGTTGTTTTCCGGTCCTGGAGAGTACATGTTTCGGGCACCCGAGGGGATGACCAAGTTGCAGGCACGCCTCCAGAGGTCTTCGGAGTCGGAGTCTCGGTCAGCGATCTTGGTTGAGGTCTGGGTTGATGATCAGATTGCCATACGCAAGGAGATCGCTCCGGAGGAAGAGTTATTGGATCTGGAGGTTCCGATCGTTCCTGAAAAGAAAATCAAGTTGGTGATGGCAAGCAAGAGTGCTTTGAATTTGGGGACTCGCGTCCTGTGGCGACAGCCTCGTCTTTCGAAATAGTTTTGGCGACTTCAGCCAATCTGATAGCACTGTGTTGAAACGATCGAAAAAGTTCTAGTCCTGCTATCTGGAACGCTTGAGCCAAGCATGCAAGGCTTGCTGTCGGGGTAAGAAAAACAGCCACAAGTAAATTTGGCTTGGGCTAAATTTTTGGCGTTGAAAGCCGATAGTAAAGCTTGCCTAAAGGGCAGGATTCATCTCGCATCTAGCATGCGAATCGTAAACCAAGAACAAAGGTGTGCGAAATTGCCAAACTTGAGCAGTATTCGGGATGTGGTCTTGGAGGAGCTATGTCGGATGCATCAGTTGCTTCCGAATGCGTTTCCGATGACCGAGGAGTGTTTGATAAGGCAGGGAAGTCCGTGTGGCGTTTTTTATTGTTTGCATGGTCCGCGCAGCGTTCGGCTGACGGCTGTGTTGGATTTCGCTTCGGCTCGGGTTCTTTTTTACGACTCGACTGGCCAGCGATCAGGGATGCGGTGCGTCAAGGACTTGATACCGGCGATCTGAAGATCAAGGGTAGGATTTCTGGACGCTTCAAGACAAAAGAAAAAAGGGATTGTTTTCATCATGCTAATATTGACCAGAAAAGAGTCAGAGCGAATTTATTTAGGGGACGATATCGTTTTGACGATTGTCCGAGTAGGTTCGGACAAAGTCCGTATTGGAGTGGAGGCTCCTTCGGATGTTCGAGTCCTTCGACTAGAACTCAGCGAGCCTTCCCCAGGCCCGACGATCGATGGCGAGCTTGACCGACCGCGTCAACTTGGGGTCAAGCAGAATCGCTTTGCTGAGCCTCGCCGTAGAGCGGCTTAGGTTTGATCGAGATATCGGTAATCAATGCGATCCAAGACGGGCGCCGATTCGATGCACCAACAAACATCGAGTCGGCGTCTTGTCGTTTTTAAAAAGGCTTTGGACTTTGGACTTTAGTCAGAAAGCCTGAAACATCGCTGAAATCAAGCTTTCGATTATTCAACGACTTTGGCATCGATCCACTTCATCAAGCCACGTAGGCGCTGACCGACTTGCTCGATCTGATGCTTGCGTTCCAATCGCCTAGAGGCCTTGAACGCCGGAGCGCCGGCTTTGTTTTCCAAGATCCATTCTTTGGCGAACTGGCCTGTTTGGATTTCGCGAAGAATTTTCTTCATTTCTTTCTTGGTCTCGGCGGTGATGATCCGAGGTCCGCGTGTGTAGTCTCCAAACTCGGCCGTGTTGGAGATGCTGTATCGCATGTAGTTCAATCCACCTTGATACAGCAAATCGACGATGAGTTTAAGTTCGTGCATGCACTCGAAATAGGCCATTTCGGGTTGATATCCCGCTTCGACGAGTGTCTCGAAACCCGCTTTGACCAGTTCGCTTACGCCACCGCACAGAACGACTTGTTCGCCGAACAAATCCGTTTCGGTCTCTTCAGCGATGGTGGTCTCGATAACGCCACCTCGAGTGCCGCCGATTCCCTTCGCATAGGCCAAACCGATTTTCTTGGTCGTTTCGCTTGCACCGGAACCTAAAGCGATCAAGCAGGGTACTCCTCCCCCTTTGGTGTATTCACTTCGGACTAGGTGTCCGGGGCCTTTGGGAGCAACGAGCAGAGCATCGACACCTTTGGGTGGTTCGATTTGACCGAAGTGGAGATTGAAACCGTGCGAACACATCAAGACGTTTCCAGGCGAGAGGTTTGGCTTGATGTGAGTTCGGAATAGATCCCCTTGTACCTCGTCGGGTAAAAGCACATTGATGATGTCTGCTTTACGGCTCGCTTCGTCGATCTCCATAGGTTGAAAACCATGGCTGACGGCTAGATCGTAATTCTTGCTACCGGGACGCTGTCCGATAATCACTTTGCAACCGCTATCTCGTAAGTTCTGCGCTTGCGCATGCCCTTGGGAGCCGTACCCAAGGATTGCGATGGTTTTATCTTTGAGTACCGAGAGATCCGCGTCTTGTTCGTAATAAATTTTTGCAGTCATGCTATGCTAGGTAGGGTCAAAAGAGGGTTAGGAGTGTGGGGCGGACTGATCGAGGGCAGAATTGCTCTCGTCGCTACAGATATTTGGGTTGCTGCCGCGAACCATCGCGATGCGACCGGTACGAACCAATTCGTTGATACCGTAAGGACGCATGCGTTCGACGAACGCTTGGACTTTGTTCTCGCGGCCAGAAATCTCGATCATAAGTTCTTCGGGGCCAACGTCGACGATTCGGGCTCGGAAGATCTCCGCAAGTTCCCGAATTTCGCTCCGCTTGGTACCCGTGGACGCAGAGACCTTGATGAGCATCAAGTCGCGTTCGACGTAATCGTTGGCGCTGATGTCTTGCACCGAGACGACCGTTACGATCTTTTCGAGTTGTTTGCGGACTTGTTCCAATACCCGATCATCACCACGGACGACAAAGGTCATGCGTGAGAGACCGTTGATTTCAGTTTCGCCTACCGCAAGCGAATCAATGTTGTATCCTCGGGACGCAAGCATTCCCGAGATGTGCGCTAGAACACCAGGCACGTTTTGAACGATAGCCGATAGCACGTGTCGCATCGGACGAAAGACTCATCATGTGGGTTACGGAGATTGTCCTTTCCAGACGCAACGAAGTCTGCGTTAGGACGTATACTGGAGGGGGAATCATAGGTCCAAACGGTTATTTTCTCAAGGGTTAGCGGAACACAAGCTGATGAAGTCCGGTCAACAAGGTTACGAACTCATCGACTTTGGCGATGGGCGCAAGCTCGAAAGGTTCGGTTCCGTTACCGTTGATCGTCCCGCTAGGGGGGCTTGGTCCCCAAAAGCCATACCAGATGCCTGGGAATCAGCAGAACTGATTTATCAAGGTGATCGAATGAATGCCGGCCGAGGCGCTTGGCAATCGACAAGCACCTCGAGTCGCTCGTTGGGTGAACTGCTTTCGGGTTGGGTTTGCTCAGTGCATGGTTTAACACTGCAAATCACTCCTCAGAGTACCGGTCAACTTGGAGTATTTCCCGAACATTGGAACCAGTGGGATTGGTTTGCCAAAAAGATCGCCGCGAAGTTACCTCAAGGGCCAGTGCGTGTCCTGAACCTGTTTGCCTACACAGGTTCGACGACATTGTGGATGGCCAATCAAGGGGCCACTTTGACCCATGTCGACGCGATGAAGCAAGCCGTTGATTGGGGCCGCAACAATGCGAAACTCTCGGGACTCGAGGATCGACCGATTCGCTGGATTGTCGAGGACGCCCGAAAATATGTCGCTCGGGAATTGAAACGCCAGAGCCTCTACGAACTGATCGTCTTGGATCCTCCAAGTTATGGGCATGGACGCAAAGGTGAGGCTTGGGAAATCCATCGGGACCTGGTTGCCTTGATGAAGGATTGCTGGAGCCTGATGTCCAATGATCCTATAGGTGTGGTGCTGACGAGCCACAGTTTGAATATCTCTGCCAAAGAGTTGCGGATGGAGTTGGAAATCAATGGAACCGATCAAGATCGTGACAAACCGAAAGGGGTTGAGACAGAGATTTTCCCTTGTTTTTTGCAAGATTGCTCGGGCCGTCGGTTAGAATGTGGCGAAGGGATTCGGTTTTCAAAGAAGCAGGAGTAGAAAACGGATGGCCAACGTCGCGATCGAGGATAACAAGTCGGTGGTTTTATATGACGGTCACTGCAACTTTTGTACAGCTCAAGTTGCGAACTTGCGAAGGTTCGATGTTTTTCATCGGCTACAATTTCTCTCCCTTCACGAGCCGTCTGTATCAAAACTCTATCCAGATTTGACCCACGAGCAATTGATGGAGCAAATGTGGGTCATCGCACCCGATGGGAAACGTTACGCGGGAGCTTATTCGTTTCGCTATCTGTCTTGCTTGCTCCCCATGTTCTGGCCTCTGGCTCCGATGCTGCACTTCCCAGGACTGATGCCTCTGTGGAGTTATCTGTACAAGCAAGTAGCCAAACGTCGTTATCGGATTGCTGGCCGCAACTGCAACGAGGGAACTTGCTCGATCCATGCAGGCCATGGTAAGCATGAGAGCTAAAGAGGCTACGTGTCGCCAGAGCAACACAGACAACGGCTGAGGACAGCCGTTGAACAAGGTGTCGCCAGAGCAACGCAGACAACGGCTGAGGACAGCCGTTGAACAAGGTGTCGCCATAGCAGTGCGGACAATAGCTGAGGACAGCCGTTGAACAGAGATCGCCAAAGCTTAAGGGGGCATCTTTCCCCGACGTAATTTAATGCTAGCCTTTTAGTTGCGCTGGGGGAATCCGTCTTGGAGCAAACCATCAGGGTTGCTATGTTAGCGGTGTGTTTCGGCAAAAAGGGATTAGCGATTTGTGTGCGAAAGGAATCGGATCGATGTCAAAGTCCTCACATACTAAGCAGTCGGTTCACATTCGTTGGCTTATCCGTCGCGATATGCCCTCGGTTCTTGAAATCGAATCGGCGAGCTTTGAATTCCCTTGGACTGAGGACGAGTTCATCAACTGTTTGCGTCAGCGCGACTGCATCGGAATGGTTGCCGAGTATGCCGAGCGGGTTGTCGGATTCATGATCTATGAGCTTCAGCCTACGAGCATTCACGTCCTATCGTTTGCGGTTGATCCCGAGTTTCGTCGCAAGTCGGTAGGTACGTCTTTGATCCAAAAACTGATTTCAAAGCTTGCTTACCAGCGTCGCAACCGAATCCAGCTCGAAGTTCGCGAAACGAATTTATCGGCCCAGCTTTTCCTCAAGCACCTGGGTTTCCGCGCAACGGGTGTATTGAGAAGCTTCTATGAAGACTCCACAGAGGACGCGTTCTTGATGCAGTATCGAGGCGAAGCTGGCTGGGAGACGCAAGTTCCATCGGAACAGGTTTTTCGCGATCGGGCCGGCTGAACCAACATGACACAGCGCAAAGTAGTGTTCCGCGCTCCTCGGTTCGATATCGAGCAGGTCGTCGAAAAGCTCCAAGATGGATCGCAACTTTCTCGAACGATTGTTCGTCATCCAGGGGCTGTCGTCGTGTTGCCGATCTTGGCTGATGGTCGAGTATGTTTGATTGAAACCTACCGTGTTGCAATCGATCGTTGGCATTTGGAACTCCCCGCAGGAACCATGGACAAAGGGGTTTCACCCATCGAGCTTGCGGCGATGGAATTGCAAGAGGAAACAGGATATTTGGCCGATCGCTTTCGATTGCTTCACACGTTTGCGATGTCGCCTGGGATACTCGATGAAAAGATGCACTTGTTCTTGGCCAGCGGACTCAAAGAGGGCCCGACAGCAAGAGAAAAGGGTGAGCAAATGCGAAACGTTCTTTTGAGTTGGCCACAGATCGACCGATTGTTGCGAGATGGCCAGATCGCAGATGCGAAAACTCTGGTAGGATTGCTATGGTATTTGAGGTACCGCGAGCATGCTTGAGAAACACTTGAGAAACATCGATGAAAGAGCATTTGCAAAACAACAAGCACAAGTCCCGTGCAAGGCTGAGGGTTTCGACAGCCCATGTCGCTATTGAAGCGGCCCATGCCGGATCGATGGTGTTGTTGGATTATTTCCGCAAACCATTAGAGGTTCGAGCCAAGGGGATAGCCAACTACGTAAGCCAGGCGGATTTGGCGGCCGAATCAGCGGTCGTGCAGACGATCCAAGATGCATTTCCTACCCATGCAATCTTGTCCGAAGAGTCCCACCATGATCGAGCCGATGCAGAGCATTCCTGGATCATCGATCCGCTCGATGGCACGAACAACTTCATTCACGGTATCCCACACTTTGCCGTTTCCATCGGGTATTACCAAAGTGGTCAAGGAGTACTCGGGATCGTCACATCTCCAGCAACAGGTGACTGGTTCGTCGCGGCCCGTGGCCAAGGGGCTTGGTTCAATGGTCAACCGATCCAAGTCGGTCGCGCCGAGGGGCTCGAGCAAGCGATGATCGCTTGTGGTTTTTACTACGATCGGGATCAGATGATGCAGTCGACCCTCGATACCATCGGCGAATTATTTCGTTGCCAGATTCACGGTATACGCCGCTTTGGTGCTGCAGCACTCGACCTGGCTTATGTCGCCGCCGGTTGGTTCGATGGTTTTTTCGAGTATCGCCTGAGCCCTTGGGATATCGCCGCCGGAGCAGTCTTGATTCAGGAGGCTGGTGGAACGCTGAGCGACTGTACTGGAAATCCCTTGGCACTCGATCGAGCAAGTAGTATTTGCGTTTCGAACCCGACGTTGCATCCGGCGTTGCTTGAAATGGTGGGGAAAAGAGTTCCCTCAAGTTCCTAGAAACCGCTGCCTGCTGGCATGATGCAACACATACTGCGCTGTAAGGAGATAGAGGGGATTTGAACCCCCGACCTTCGGAGCCACAATCCGACGCTCTAACCAACTGAGCTACTACCTCCATCGAGTACCACAAAGTTTAGTAATCCCCCGTTTTTCAGTCAACCGCTGGCATCCTGGTTGTCGCAACGATTGAAAAAAAAGCCTGGAGAGTTAGGATTTATCAGCCGTAGCGGTCTTCCACAGAAGCGATTTACCCATCCGACTTACTTTTATCTCGAGAAACCCTTTAGGTGTAGCCTATGAAGTATTCCCTCCCTGTCGCCGTGCTGGCGACGATTGCATCTAGCAGTTTTGTGCGTGCTCAGGAATGGGCCGATGTGACGATCAAGTTTGTACTCGATGGAGCATCGCCTGCCGGGGCCGCCATCAATGCTCAAGCCGACGCTTTTTGTGCCAAGCAGCAAATCCCGGCCGAAAGATTGGTCGTCGATGGCAGTTCCAAAGGAATTGCAAACATGGTTTTCATGATCGACGGCAAGCAGACCAAGCTCGCAGTCGATCAGATACACCCAAGCCTTAAGGAAGTCCCTGCCACCAAGCCCGTTTTGGATAACGTCAATTGCCGCTTCATTCCCCATATCTTGCCAGTGCGGGTCGGACAAACCGTCGAAGTCAAAAACTCCGATAGCACCAGTCACAATGCCAAGTTCGTGTTCTTTAACAACGATGAGTGGAATCAAGTGATCCCAACTGGCGGTAGCAAGACCTTGCAAATCAAAAAGGCTGAAAGCGGACCATCGAAGGTCGAGTGCAACATCCACCCATGGATGGTCGCATACCATATCGTGACCGATCACCCGTACGTTGGCATTAGCAACGAAAAAGGCGAGATCAAAATCGAGAAACTGCCTGCAGGTGTCGAGTTGACCTTTAAGCTTTGGCACGAAGCCCAAAACAAGTTCGATGAGGTCGCTGTCAATGGCAAACCAGATAGCTGGAAGAAGGGGAACGTCAAGTTCACCCTCAAGCCAGGTGCCAATGACCTCGGAACCGTGTCGCTCAAGCCAGACAAGTTCAAACCCTAAGTCTCAGATTGCATCCGCTGAATCGTTTCGCTAAACCAAAAGGCGGGCCCGAAAGTTGCTTTCTGGCTCGCCTTTTTTCGTCTCTATAAAGTTTCCTCCGTTCAATCCGAACTTATCGTATGTCAACATCTTTTTCTCAACGAATCGTCGTAGTAGGTGGGGTAGCCGCTGGTGCATCGGCCGCCACTCGAGCAAGAAGGATCGATCCTCACGCTGAGATAACGATCCTGGAGAAAGGGCCTGCGGTGTCGTTTGCCAACTGCGGGCTACCCTATCACCTCGGAGGCGAGATCGCCGATCGAAACAAGCTTTTGGTGGCCACGCCGGAGCTGTTTTGGAACCGATTTCGTATCCGCGTGCGAACCCTAGCTGAGGTCATTGCGATCGATCGCGAATCGCAAAGCTTGATGGTCAAGGATTGCTCTGATCCGAGTAAAACGTTCACGCAGGTTGGCTACGACAAACTCATCTTGGCGATGGGAGCCGAACCGGTATTGCCACCCTTCGCACAGCAACCAGCATCCAATGTATTTCAACTCTGGACACTGCCCGATATGGATGGGATCCTCGATAGGATCAAGCAAACCAGGCCTCAACGAGCCTTGGTCGTCGGTGCTGGATTCGTCGGAATCGAAGTTGTCGAGCAATTGCACCGTATCGGCATCCAGGTGGATCTCGTTGAACGCGGTCCGACGATCCTTAGTCGACTCGATCCGATCTTTGGAAATATGGCCTGCAATGCACTGCGTAAAGAATCGATCTTTCCGATCAATTCTCAGAGCGTTTTGGAATTCAAGAGACAAGGTGATCGTGTCACCGAAGCGGTTTTGTCCGGTGGAAAAATCATCCCAACCGATCTGGTAATCCTTGGGGTTGGTGTTCGGCCGCGAACCAAACTGGCACAGCAAGCCGGACTTGCGATCGGCGATTCTGGCGGACTGGTTGTCAACGAGTTCATGCAGACGAGCGATCCATCGATCTACGCAGCGGGGGATTTGGTCGAGTACACCCACCAGATCAACCAAATGAAAACCTTGAACCCACTTGCGGGGCCAGCCAATCGGGCAGGAAGAATCGCTGGAGAGCATGCGGCCCATGGCAACTCACAGCCTATGGGGGGAGTACTCGGGACTTCGATCGTGCGCATCTTTGAAACCACAGTCGGTATGACAGGATTGAACGAAAAGTATCTTAATGAGCACAAAGTTTCCTATCGCACCGCAATCGTCCAAGCAACCAATCATGCTTCGTATTTTCCCGGCGCTAGCAATATGCAACTAAAGGTTTTGTACGAGGCACCTAATGGCCGCATCCTAGGTGCTCAAGGCGTCGGAGGAGAAGGGGTCGACAAACGGATCGATGTTTTGGCCACCGCAATGACCTTCGGTGGTACCGTCTACGATCTGGCGAAAATCGACCTGGCATACGCGCCACCTTATGGTTCTGCGAAAGATCCAATCCACATGATCGCCTTCACTGCCATCAACGACCTGCAAGGACATCCAAGGCTTCTACCACCGGATACACCCTTGGAGGGATACCAAGTCGTCGATGTCAGAACGGCCAAGGAACAAAACGAGTTGCCATTGCCTGGATCCGTTGCGATTCCAATCGATGAACTGCCCAATGGTTCTGGCAAGTTGGATCCAAAGCTCCCGACGGTGGTCGTTTGTCACAGTGGCAAACGGGCTCATATCGGCGCATGTCGACTGCAAGCCTCAGGCTTTTCGCAAGTCTTCAACCTCACAGGAGGCATGTCGGTCCGCTCTCAGATTCCGTCTCGTAGCTAAGCCCCTGAGTTTGGACTTCGTAATCCCTGCGAAACCGATCAATGCTCACTCCATCCACCGGTTGGATTCTGATTTGTCGCTTGGCAACTTGATTAAGTTGCCACCGGGAGAGCTTTTCGTATCGCATCAAAAACTTCTTGCTCGGAGCTCGTTCCATCGATCGAACGGAGCTTGCCCTGCTTGGCGTAGTACTGAATCAGGGGTTTGGTTTGCTCGTGGAAAACCCGCAACCGTTCTCGGATCGTCGCGTCGTTATCGTCTGCTCGACCATCAGTCTTTGCTCTCTTAAGTAGCCTTTCAATGAGAACTTCGTCAGGTACTTGCAGTTCAAGCACGATGTCCAAGGGTCGCTTGAGTTCTGCCAGCAGATCGTCGAGCATCTGGGCTTGGACCATCGTTCGGGGGAACCCATCGAAAAGTGCTCCATTCGAGCAATCGGGGCTCTTGACCTTTTGAGAGACGATTCGCATGACCAAGTGGTCTGGAGCTAATTTTCCCGCGTTGATGTAAGAAGCAACATAGCGAGACAATGCAGAGTCTTGTTCCATCACCGACCGGAGCATCTCGCCGGTCGAGAGATGTGGGATCTCGAAGAGTTCAACCAAACGACGGCACTGCGTTCCTTTGCCCGCACCTGGAGGGCCGATGAAAACAATCAGCATTGCTGTGGCCCCCTTTCTCCGCGCGTTTCCTCGAAAAACCCCAGGCCAATCGACTAGGACTCTAAGAGCCCCTTGTAGTTTCTCATCAGAAGGTGGCTGTCGATCTTCTGAATAAGATCAAACGCAACGCTCACTGCAATCAGTAGGCCCGTTCCACCGTAGAACGCGGCAACCGTAAAGGACACGCCGAATTGTGAGGTGATGATCGTTGGAACAATGGCGATGATGGCCAAGAAGGCCGCACCCACGTAGGTGATCCTAAGCATCACCTTCTCGAGGTAATCTGCGGTTCGCTTACCGGGTCGATACCCAGGAATAAACGCACCAGAATCCTGGAGATTTTGAGACATTTCCTTGGGATTGAACATGATCGATGTCCAGAAGAAGCAAAAGAAGAAAATCAACAGAACGTACAACACGTTGTAGGTAAATGAAGATCCCCCATTGAACATCGAGGCAGCTTGTTGGCTCCAACTAGCAAGCGTCTGCGAGAATTCTCCGCCACTTACAAAAGTCTGCGCCAAAATACCAAAGAGCATGCCTGGAATCATTAAAAAGCTACTTGCAAAGATAATCGGCATCACCCCTGACTGATTGATTTTCAGTGGCAGAAACTGCTTGGTTCCACCCGACACACGCCGACCTCGCACATGCTTTGCACTTTGCATCTCAATACGACGTTGGGCCATGGTAATGAAGACGACCCCAAAGACCACCGCGATAAACAACGCGGCCAACACAACCAAAACGTCTGGGCCAATCGATGTGCCAGAATTCCCTGTGAGTGTACTGGAGACGTTTTGACGCAAATCCCACAGCGCTTTAGGCATCTGAGCCAAAATACCCGCCATGATCAAAAGAGAAATTCCATTCCCGATCCCGTACTCATCAATCTGCTCACCGAGCCACATCAGAAACATCGAACCTGCAGTCATGATCGCAACCGAGGTGATTTGCCAGCCCAGCGAAAGGCTGCTTGAGTTGTTGCCGAAGAATTGCGAAGAGGCGGGTGAATCTTGAGGGCCAACGGTAAAGCTCAAGTAAACCCAGCTTTGCAAAACGCAAATCAAAACGGTCAAGTACCTTGTATACTCGTTGATCTTCTTACGCCCTGCCGCACCTTCTTTACGCAAATCCTCAATGGGCTTCCATACGGTTCCAAGCAACTGGAAGATAATCGATGCGGAGATGTAGGGCGCGAGCCCAAGTCCGAAAATTGTCAAACTTCGAAGATCCGTCGCCGAAAAAACCGCGACCTTATCCATGAAGTTCTTCAACTCGCCGAATACCATCAAATCCGATTTGAGGACAGGAAGGCGAACGTGATAGCCAATGCGATACACAGCCAACAGAAACAGCGTCAAGATAATCTTTTGACGAAGTTCCGGGATGGAAAACACGACCCGCAGTTTTTCAAACATGTTTTCAATGTTCCTGGATCGAGAACGACAAAAAACTAAACCGTATGAAGTATAACAAAAACAAAGGCTGACGGCACCTAAGCGACGTCAGCCAATTAACTTATTGGGGTGGGGCAAAGTGACCAAGGCAAGCGACTAAGCCTTCGCCTTCGACTCCGCCACCCGTTGCTTTGGAGTTCGCTTGGCTGCCACGATCTTTACCGATCCACCAGCAGCTTCGACCTTCTCCTTGGCTGTTTGACTGATACGAGTGACGACCAAATTCAACTTCTTGGTCACCTCTCCAACCCCGAGGATCTTCAGTTCGTCGAACCGAACCTTCACCACTCCGCGATGGCGGATATCACTGGGTGTGATTTGAGCACCATCATCAAACGCATCGTTCAACACACCAATGTTTACGCCCACAACCTCGGTTGCAAATTGGTTGTGAAAACCCCGTTTCGGGGTTCGCATGTAAATTGGAGTATCGCCTCCATTAAACATTGGATGGCGGCTGTACCCACTCCGGGACTTGTGTCCGTCTCGACCCCGTCCGGAAGTCTTACCCGTTTTGCTACCGACACCGCGACCAATCCTTTTGCGAGGACGGTTGCTCACGATGCCGTCATTGACTTCTTCTAAATTCATGACAAATTCACTCCCCTGAGTCGCTCGACGTCTTCGCGAGTTCGCAACTTCGACAACGCGTCGAAGGTAGCTTTAATCAAAACGGTCGGGTTGTTCGACCGGAAACTTTTCGTAAGGATATCTTGGATACCCAACGCTTCACAAACCGAACGAACAGCTTGTCCAGCGATGATCCCCGTACCTGGGCTTGCGGGCATCAAGAGCACGTGAGCTGCACCAAATCGGCCACTGACGGCATGCGGTATGGTTCCGTTGACGATTGGAACTTGAAGCATCGCTCGTCCAGCTGCCTTTTGAGCCTTGGCGACGCTGGGCGGCACTTCATTGGCCTTCCCATAACCGTAGCCGACCTTGCCTCTGCCATCTCCTACCACCACCAGGGCGGCAAAACTGAAACGACGGCCACCTTTGACCACCGCAGCGCATCGCTTGATTTTCAGAACGCGGTCGATCTGAGCATCGCCTTGCATCGATTCGTTTGACATAGATTACTCGCTTGGTTCTTTGAATTTATTTGGGATTAGAAATCCAATCCCGCTTCTCGAGCCGCATCAGCAAAGGCTGCCACGCGACCATGATATTTGTAGGCACCCCGATCAAACGCGACGGTTTTGATCCCTTTGGCCGATGCTCGCTCTGCAAGGATCTTTCCAAGCTTAGCGGCAGCATCGCAGTTGCCACCATAACCAATTTGGCCACGCAACCCTTTTTCCGAAGAGGAGACCGAACAAATCGTCTTGCCCGATACATCGTCGATCACTTGGCATCCAAAGTTTTGCAACGATCGATACACACACAATCGAGGACGCTCCGGTGTGCCACGCACCCGTTTGCGAACTCGGTAAGCCCGACGCTCTCTTTGTCCATCGACTACTTTGCGAATGTCCACTTTTCAACCTCGTATCCGTTGTTCCGATTGCCGAAGCATCACTTACCAAGCGACTAGGTCGCACTCTTGCCTTGTTTGATCTTGACCACTTCGCCAACATAGCGAACGCCCTTGCCCTTGTAAGGCTCAGGCTTCCTGGTCGAACGCACGTAGGCAGCGAACTGTCCTACCGCTTGCTTATCGCACCCAGAGACATTGATGTGGGTGTTATCCGGGCAAACAACCGTTACTCCCGCAGGAATCGGTAGCTTCAATTCGTTCGCATAGCCGACTCGCAACGTCAAAACGTTGTCCTTGACGGAAGCCAAGTAACCAACCCCTTGAATCTCAAGTTTCTTCTCGTATCCGGTTTTTACGCCGACGACCATGTTGTTGATCAATGCACGCGTTAGACCGTGGAGAGCCCTGACGGTTCGAACCTCGCTTCCGCGAACCACATTGACCGTTTTTCCATCCTCGGCAACATCAACCTGGATTTCGTCTCGGTGCGTAAAGGCAAGCTTGCCCTTCGGACCTTCGACATTGACGGTGTTGCCATCAAGGCTGACTTTTACGCCAGCAGGAATTTCTATCGGTTTGCGACCTATTCGCGACATTGAAACTTCTCCTGGAATGTGTGGTAGGAATGCCAACCAGTCTTCCACAAAAACAAAAATGAATTAACAAACTTCGGCGAGAACTTCGCCGCCTAACTTGTGCTGTCGAGCTTCGCGATCGCTAAAGACTCCCTTGGAGGTGCTGACGATCGAAATCCCCAGACCATTGAGGACAGGACGCAATTCGGTGCACTTGACGTACACCCTTCGTCCTGGCTTGCTAACGCGACGAACCGACTGGATCACCTTCTCGCCATTAGGCCCGTACTTGAGCTCAATGCGTAGGTTTTTACCCGGTGTTCCTTCGACCTCCGAGTAATCCCAAATGTAACCTTCGCGCTTCAGAACGTCCGCCACGCTGCGTCGTAAGTTCGACATAGGAACATCCACAAACGTACGTTCGATACGAATTGCGTTCCTAATTCTAGTCAGCATGTCTGAAATTGGATCATTGATCATCTTTAACTACCCCGCCCTACCAGCTTGATTTACGTACACCAGGGATCAGACCTTTGTCAGCCAAATTGCGGAAGCAAATTCGGCATATGCCAAACTTGCGATACACGGCCCTGGGGCGTCCGCAGAGTTTGCAACGATTCTCTCGACGCGTCGAAAACTTAGGCTCGCGATTCGCCTTTGCGATTTTGCTTTTGCTTGCCACCGGTTCGCTCTTCCAATCAAAACAAAGTTATGAATTTACTCGAAACTATTCCCAACACTTCGAACTATACCCAACTGATCCACTAAGCAGATTTCTTCTTAGCAGCCCTGAAGGGCATCCCGAACATCTCCAGCAATCTTCGACCATGGTCATTGCTTCGTGCAGTCGTAACGATCGTGATGTTTAGTCCTTGAGCCTTCGCGAACTTATCGTTGCTTAACTCGGGAAACACCAACCATTCGTTCATACCCATCGAATAATTGCCATGGCCATCGAAAGCCGTTCTGCTGACCCCGCGAAAGTCCCTAACCCGAGGTAAAACGATACTGATGACCCGGTCAAGGAATTCATACATCCGCTCCCCTCGTAAGGTCACTTTGCAGCCGATTGGAACTCCTTCTCGCAATTTGAATCCTGCGATCGAATTGCGAGCCAAGGTTAGAACCGGCTTCTGACCAGTGATTTCCGCCATTGCTTCTGCGGCCAACTCCAAGACTTTCTTGTCTTGCATGGCTTCGCCGACACCCATGTTCACCGAGATCTTCTCGACCTTGGGTATCGCAAAAACGTTCTTGATGCCGAGCTCTTCGCCAAGCTGCTTCTGAATGTTTTCGTAGTAGTGCTGTTGTAGTCGAGGCGCCATCGCGTTAATTCCTCTAAACCTTCTTCAATCGATTAAACCTGTGAATTGATTCTCTACTTCGCCGACTTGGTTCGCTTTGCAGGCGATACCACTCCAAGGCTCACGCCCGATTTCTTGCAGAAACGCTCTTTGGATCCATCCGCAGCAGTCCTGACCCCCAAGCGTGTGGGCTTGCTAGTCTTCGGACAGACCAGCATCACCTTGCAGACATTCAAGGGTGCCTCTTTCGAGAGCCTACCACCTTGTGGATTCCGTTGTGACTTCTTGACGTGCTTGAGCACTCGGTTGACCCCTTCAACAACGACCTTGTTATTTTCGCGATCCACGGACAAAACAGTACCACGTAGGCCTTTGTCTCGCCCTGCAATCACCTCAACCATATCGGATACTTTAATCAGCATGACTAAACCACCTCACTCGCCAACGAGACTATCTTGGTAAAGCTCTTCTCACGAAGCTCTCGGGCTACTGCACCGAAGATCCGTGTTCCCCTGGGATTGTTGTCTTTGTCGACAAGCACCACCGCATTGTTGTCAAATCGGACATAACTGCCGTCATTGCGTCGTGCTGGTTGCGCTGTTCGAACGATCACCGCTCGAACAACCGCCTTCTTCTTGACGTCCGAACCAGGTATGACGCTTTTGACTGAACAAATGATGACGTCACCGAGACTCGCGTAACGACGTCGAGTACCACCCAACACCTTGATGCACATCACTTCGCGTGCTCCGCTGTTGTCGGCGACTTGTAATCGTGTTTCTTGCTGAATCATGTTCTATTAATCTCTCAAACCAACTTGGTCTACTTAAGTTATGCCTGGGACTGTGCTTGGACGTCTGCGATTCCAACATCGCTGTTCTTTTCGACAACCCTCACAAGTGTCCAACGCTTGAGCTTGGACATCGGCCGGCATTCCTCGATCTCTACCTTGTCCCCAGCTTTCGAGACGTTCTCCTCATCGTGAACGTGACAAACTGTCTTGCGCCGAACAATCTTCGAGTACTTCGGATGTCGAACAAATCGTTCAATCTCGACCCGTCGAGACTTGTTCATTCGATCGCTCTTAACGACCCCTAGGAGAATTCTGCGTGCCATGTTCCGTTTACCTTTGCTCGTATGCCTTTAACTTGCCTTGCGCTGTGACAGTGCCGACTCTCACTAGCCCTTGTTCGCCTTGCTACGCTGAGTCTGGATCGTCTTCACCCGAGCGATCAGCCTCCGATTCTTTTTGTTCTGGGTCGGTACATCCACCCGATCGGTTTGGCTCTGCAGCCGCAATCGAAATAATGTCTCCGCCGCTTCAACAGCCGTAAGCTCCAATTGCTCGTCGCTCATTTCTCTTAATTCTGAAGCCTTCATGAATCCACTTAGCTATTCAAACAAAGTAATCAAAAACTGTTAAACGACACCAAAACCACCGACGCAAACCTAGGCAGGACGACGACGAACCAAACGCACACGAATGGGCATTTTGGCTGCCAAACGAGCAAAGCAAACTTTAGCCTGCTGCTCGGTCACTCCCCCGAGTTCGTATAAAACCGTACCTGGCCTCACGACTGCCACCCAGTATTCCGGCTCGCCCTTACCTTTACCCATCCGCGTTTCAAGCGGCTTGGAAGATACTGGCTTGTCCGGAAAAATCCGAATGTACAACCGGCCTTCGCCACGAACGTATTGGTTTGCTGCGATACGACCAGCTTCAATCGTCTGGGCCCGGATCCATCCACCTTGGAGGCATTGGAGTCCGAAGTCACCGAAGACGACCTTGTTGCCGCGTGTCGCGTTACCTTTTATACGTCCTCTTTGGCTTTTTCGGTGCTTGACCCGCTTGGGCATCAGCGCCATCGTTGTTGTCTCCCGCGTAGGAACCTTGATTTACCCAAACCTGTACTCCGATATTCCCTTGCGGGGTCGAAGCTTCGGCGAAACCGTAACTGATCTTGGCCTGGATCGTGCTCAGTGGCAACGCACCCGCGTTGGCCTTTTCGCAACGAGCCATTTCCGCTCCACCAAGACGCCCCGAAAGCTGGATCTTAATACCCTTCGCTCCGGCGTCCATGGTTGTTTCAATCGAACGTTTCATCGTCCGACGGAAACTTGCCCGCTTGGCCAACTGCTTGGCAATGTCTTCTGCAATCAACTGAGCTTGAATCTCAGGTCGGTAAACTTCCTCGACCTTTAAATTGACTCTTCGCCCAATGAGATTCTGTAGCTCCTCCTGGAGAATTTCAATCTCTGTACCCTTCTTGCCGATCAGCAATCCAGGCTTAGCAACGTATACGTACAACCTGACCTCGTCTCGCGTCCGCTCGATCTCAATTCGATCAATGCCAGCCTCGCGATAAGCTGCCTTGGTTGGGTGATTCTTAATGAAGTTGCGAATCTTTTGGTCTTCCACCAAAAGCTCTGCAAATTCTTTTTTGCTGGCATACCATCGGCTCTTCCAGCCCATGACGATGCCGGTTCGAAAGCCAACAGGATTTACTTTCTGTCCCATGCTCTTTACTTCCTACAGCTCATCCAGCCGTTTGAGAACCACCGATATATGACTAGTACGCTTGAGAATCGTGAAGGCCTGGCCACGCGATCTTGGTTGAAACCTCTTGAACATCGGTCCGCCATCGATCCTTGCATCGACCACGACCAACTCGGTTTCGCTAAACGACTCACCGCTGTTTTGTTCAGTGTCTTGGGCGTTCCCAACGGCACTCTGAATGACCTTCTCCAACATCCTCGCACCGCGATGAGGTTGAAATCGAAGAATCTCCAAGGCTTCGTCCGCAAATTTACCGCGCACCAAATTCGCCAGCGGACGGACCTTGCGTGCACTGATTCTTGCGTGTTTGTGTGTTGCTCGATAAGGCATAATCTTAATCCTGTTTTCCTGGGCTCGCGCCGCTTGAAACTCTACTTCTTGCCACCCTTACCGCCGTGGCCACGGAATGTCCTGGTGGGAGCAAATTCACCAAGCTTGTGGCCCACCATGTCCTCAGTCACGAAGACCTTGATGTGCGCCTTGCCGTTGTGAACTTCGAACGTCGCACCGACAAACTCCGGCACAATCGTGCAACGACGTGCCCAAGTCCGAATCGGCTGGTTGCTGTTGATAGACCTTGCCTTTTGTAACTTTTCAAAAAGCTTCGGGTCTACGTATGGCCCCTTTTTTGTCGAACGTCCCATCTTCTATCTACCCCTGATCGTTATCTCAACTTCAACTGACCATACCGTACCGATTTGCGACGACGAATGATCGACGCATTGCTCGGCTTGCGACGCCGACGAGTGAAGCCACCCTTAGCCAACTTGCCAGTTGGGCTGACCGGATGCCGTCCACCTTTTGTCCTACCTTCACCACCACCGTGCGGGTGATCGTGAGGATTCATAGCCGTTCCGCGAACGTGAGGACGGATCCCCTTCCAACGATTCCTACCAGCCTTGCCGATACGAATCGCATCATGCTCGGAATTACCCATTTTCCCAATCGTCGCTCGACCTTGACTAGGTACACGACGAACTTCACCACTCGGGAGTTGCAACTGTGCCCAGCCTCCTTCGCGGGCCATTAGCACCGCCGAGGATCCTGCAGAGCGACACAAGGCTGCTCCGCGACCTGGAGTCATCTCGACACAGCACACATCCATCCCTGGTGGAATGTTCTTCAGCGGCAAGCAATTCCCAGCCGTTGGAGGAGCATCAGGACCGTTCCGAAGAACGTCGCCCTTCTTCATCCCCTCGGTGGCCATGATGTAGGCTTTCTCACCGTCGGCATAAACAATCAACGCGATCCGGGCACTTCGGTTTGGATCATATTGCACCGAGTCGACAGTCGCTTGGATGCCGTCTTTGATTCTTCGGAAATCGATCACTCGATACATCCGCTTGTGGCCACCACCGCGATGCCGTGAAGTGATGAAACCTTGATTGTTTCTTCCACCCTTCTTCTTCTGGCGCTTGAGCAACCCCTTCTCTGGTTTTGCTCCAGGTGTCAGCTCCGCAAAGTCACTCGTCGACGAATTTCTTCGCCCAGGCGACGTTGGCTTGTGAATTCTAATGCCCATGATCCGTTACTCGTTTCCTAGTTTGCTCGTTTCCTATGACCCTACAGCCTAGAAGAAATCGATCTTGTATTCACTACCGAGCTTGACCACAGCTTTTTTCCAAGCTTTGGTTACCCCGGCCCGCGCTCGGTACCGCCGAGCTTTGCCGCTGCGATTTTGGGTCGCAACAGCTTCAACCTTCACATTAAACAATTCCTCGATCGCATGCTTGATCTGCGTCTTGGTCGCCAGCGGACTGACTTCGAACGCATACCTGTTTTGACGAGTCGCCTTGTGCACACCCTTCTCGGTCACCAAAGGCCGATATACGATCTGGTGAGGGGTCAAGACCATGGAGGTCTTAGGAGGTTGCTTTGCCATTTCTATTTGCTCTTACTTACGGTGTGATTCTTGATCCAGTCCAAAGCATCCTTCGTCACAACCAATTTGCGTGGTCGAAGGATACTCAAGGCGTTCAGGTCACTTACAGGGCTTATCGTCAATCCCTGAATGTTCCGACCGCTAAGGTAAATGTTCCGATCATGCGAAGCCGTGGCGAGTGTCTTGCTCACACCCTCTAGCCCAAGAGCCTTGAACGCTCCAGCTAGAGCCTTGGTCTTCGGTGCGTCCATTGCCAAACGATCGATCACAACTACCGATTCGGCCGAACCGAGTTTGGCTGCAAGAGCCATACGTGTTGCCGCTTGTACGGCCTTGCGAGGCAGCCGGTAGTAATACGATCTGGGTTGACGGGCGTTGGCATGACCACCACCGCGTCGAACTGGGGTTCGCTTGGCACCCATCCGAGCATTACCGGTTCCCTTTTGACGATACATCTTTTTGGTCGAACCCGACACTTCTCCTCGTGTCTTGGTCTTGTTGCTACCTTGGCGATTATTCGCAAGGTACATAACAACCGCATCGTGCAACAACTGCTTGTTGACTTTAGGAGCGATCGCAGACGGATCGATGTCGTAATCGCCGACTTGCTTTCCTGACAGATCGTAAACTGGAAGCTTTACCATGATTCTTTTACTACCGATTCTCCTAGCTACCCTTTTAAACCTGCACCACTAGCCGACTTTGTTTGTCTCACGAACAACCACATAGCCGCCCGCAGGACCAGGCACTGGGCCATGAACCAGAATTAAATTGTTCTCTACGTCAATCTTGATGAGCTTAAGATTTCGCATGGTGACTTGATCAACCCCATAGTGACCAGCCATCTTCTTACCTTTGCGAACTCGACCTGGATAAGTACCAGCGGCCGTACCCCCAGGATGACGGTGCACTTTCTTAACACCGTGGGTCGCTCGCTGACCTTTGAAGTTGTGTCTCTTCATCCAACCCGAGTAACCACAACCCTTCGAGATGCCCGTAACATCAACAGCCTTAACGCCATCGAGAACATTGGCCAATACATCTTGACCTACAGACATTCCAGCCTCTCCACGGAGTTCTTTAATGAACTTCTTGGGCTCACCGTCCGCCTTGGGAGCCAAAGCCAATCCGGCTTTCTGAAGTTTCGAAGCCCGCTTGCTGGAGATATTAGCGACATGGCCACGCTCGGATCGAGAGGCCAGCCGTCGTGGCTTGTCCAGAAAGCCCAACTGGACAGCATCGTAGCCGTCACGATCCACGGTTTTGACCTGCAACACTTTACAAGGCCCCGCTTCGATGACCGTCACAGGCACGATGCTACCATCGGGCTGGAATATCTGCGTCATGCCGACTTTGCGGCCTAGGATACCTTTTCTCATGTTTCAGTTCCGTGAATCGTTGCACCGAAGGACTCGCTAAACGCTTGTGGCACTAGCCACACTGTTAGCGGTTACCCCCGGCACATCCGCACCATACGAGGAAAACCTTTGAGGAAAAAAACCTTCACCAGGACAACATCAGACAACCACTTACCGAGAGGTCGCCTTGATTTTTATGTCAACACCTGCTGGCAGACTCAATTTATTGAGCGCCTCGATCGTCCTGGCTGTGGCCTGCTTGATGTCAATTAAACGCTTGTGAGTCCGAATCTCAAACTGTTGACGCGCTTTTTTGTCAATGTTCGGACCAGAGAGAACTGTGTACTTCTCAATCCTCGTCGGCAACGGGATCGGACCATGCACCTCAGAGTGCGTCCGCTTGGCCGTCTCGACAATCTCGAGAGCACTTTGATCCAAGACCGCATGGTCATAAGCTTCCATACGTATCCTGATAACTTCGTGCGATCCTGACACAGTAACCTACCTCATCTAAAGCTATTCTCAACGCGCAAAAGACTTTTTCGAAACACTCTTCGAACGCCTCACGCTCAAACAAGCCTTCTCAGGCGAGAAGGGAGCAAGATCGTATTGGGGAGGAGGAAGTTCGTCAACTACAAATTGGGATTTTGTCCAATTTGTAGTTGAAGAATGTTTTTCCCTGTGGTTTTAAAGGCCTCCGATACCCGCGCCCCCGGCGCCTCCGCCAGGACCACCGATACCACTTGGAGGACCACCGGCAGCACCCGGGCCACCGATACCGCCCCCAATTCCCCCACCAAATCCGCCGGCTCCAGGATCCATTCCTCCTCCAAAGCCGCCACCACCCATTCCCGGGCCACCGGCCCCACCCTCATTGCGTAAAACGCCTCCGAGTGGTCCGACCGCAGGCTTATCAGGCTGCGTAAACATCCCGTAACCGGTAAAGTCATCGAACTCCCTAAGCACAACGATCCTTCCAGAATCAGGATCGAAAGCGACCGAATCGGCCCCACTCTTTAGCGCTGAGTCTTTTGGAACCTTCATCTCCAGGGGTTGCATCCCGTGCATGTCGATCACCGTTAGCAGAATTTTCCCATTCTGCTTCTCGACAGCCTTGATCACCTTGGTCACCGGATGGATCAACTCCAGCGGAATCTCCTTGCCCTGATCCTTGATCGGTTGACCGAAGACGTGCCCTCGAGAGACCGATTCCTTACGAGGAATATAACTCGCAAGCTTTGGATCATACTCAGCAAAAACAACCTCGGATTTTGGAGGCGCTGGCTCAAAGAGACGTCGCTGCGCATCTGGCGCATAAGCGATATTCAACTCTCCCATGTAGGCCTCTGCAATTCGTTTGGTTGAAACCAATTCTGATGGCTCCGACCAAGCCGTCTTGCGAGAAGAGTTGCGTTTGTAGAAGGTCTCTTTGCCATCCTTGTCCTTATCGGGCTTGAAAGCTTCCCGGTCCTGACGCTCTTTGACTAACAAGTCTTGGACTCGCCTGAGTGTACCACTTGCTGAATCCAAAACCGCTGAACGAGGTTGAATCGACGCAGCCTCTGGGAAGTTCGGATCATACATGAGCAAGCGGACGCGATAACGATAAATTCGATTGGGTTTGGCCTCAAAGTCATAGAATCGAACCAACTTGTACTTCGTCGAGGGCAATTCTCGAGGTAGCTCTTCACGCATCGAACCACCCGCAGGCCCGCCCGGAGGACCTCCTAGACCGAGCCCGCCCGGAGCACCCCCTAGACCGAGCCCGCCCGGAGCACCGCCACCTCCGTAACCGGCCGGTGGCCCACCACCCCCTGGTGCGCCTCCTCCATATCCTGCAGGAGGACCACCGCCACCTGCTGCTCCACCACCATACCCAGCGGGTGGTCCACCACCACCTGCAGCTCCTCCACCATATCCAGCAGGTGGTCCACCACCGCCATAACCGGCCGGAGCTCCACCAGAACCGCCACTCTCGGGCTCACTGCCGGAATCTCCCTCGAGGCCGCTGCCTCCAGGCCCTCCAAAACCACCCAACGCACCACCAGAACCCCCAAGAGGCTGAGCCCCGCCAGTCCCTGAACCGACCTTGGGAATCTCAGGGTGAGATACGAAATCGCGATAATTCTTGAGTAGCAAAGGAGGGACAGGGATCGTCAGATTGGGTGTTGTCCACCCGGCCTCAGCAACCTCTGGGGCGGTTCCTAGCCAAATCGATTTCGCAATCTCCTTGAGTCGCTCGGATCCGGCATTCGGAAGTGCTTGCCAATCTCCCTCTTGAACCGCTTTGTTTGGATCATCGGTGACATCCACTCTCTCGACTTCAAAACCGACATAGTTGGGTGTGTCTCGACCAGGCATGATGTTGCCACCCGGAGATAATTTGGCCCGATAATCCTTCTCTAAATCCTCGTGAGGTGCCAACGCCATGACACTCACAAAACCTATATCCCGCGGACCGATGGACTTGCGTCGAGGATCGTTAGGATTGGATTTGCTAAGCGTATGCGATGGAAAGCCTTTGTCGTATCCGGCAGCCAAAAACCGCTTGGCTGTCGTCGCTCCCAATCCACCCATCCCGCCGCCAGGACCACCGAGCCCTGGAGGACCTCCCAGTCCTGGAGGACCACCACTACCAGGGAGCCCTGGAGGACCGCCTCTGTTTCCGAGCCCTGGAGGTCCGCTTTCACCCTCGGATCCGCCTTGGCCAGGTCTGCGATCTTCTCTCCTCCTAGGCGGTTTTGCCCCCTCGGCATCCTTGAGCTTATCAAGGTACTCGACAAGCTGCGCGTTAGCATTTCCTACAACGATAGGCCCATAGAAGTAACTGGCCTGAAGGTTCGTCGCCGGCAAAATATCTGGATCAGCTCGATACCCGGTGATCCGAGATCCCGGTACCGGAATCTCAGGTCGGTACAAGTCTTTAGCAATCTGTTTGGTCGAATCAACTGACTTTTCGGTGTAGCTGACATCGATGATGCCCTTGACCCGAGCCTCTTCGTCCTTGATCGCGTCCCAATGATTCTCGCGAATCTGATTCAGAACCTGGCTGGCTTTGTCAGAAAGCTTCTTCGGATCTTTCGTCGGCTCGAGGGTCTTGGAGGTAAAACCAAGGTAGACAAGCCCCGCGCTCAAAAGCAGCATCAAGCCAAAAACGAACTTCTCGACATGATGGAGCATGAAATCTTTGGCGTCGAAACCTCCCTTGGACTTCGACTTGCTCTTTGCCGAAGACTTCTCTTCAGGCTTCGATGCAACCGCAGCTTCGTCTGCATTGTCTTTGCTTTTCTTTTTTCCAAACATGAACGAACTCCTTAGTTAGTTGTTTCCCGTTGCAGGTTCCACCGATCCGGCCGGTGCGCCAGGGTTTGCCGGGGCCCCTGGATCTGCTGGGGCACTTGGATCGGCTGGTGTGTCTGGATTTTCAGGTGCATTTGGATCTGCCGGTGAAGCAGGTTCTGGTGCCGCTCCTGGGTCGGCCGGCGGGTTTACGTCCGCTGGTGGAATCGGATCAGCACTTGCCGGTGGGTTTGCATTCGCAGCATCGGGTGCAGGTGCGGCGGTGTCGGCCGCAGGCTGCGTGCCCGGGGCCCCCTCTGCTGTCTTCGTGCTACTCAAACTTGCTGGGGGATTGAACAAGTAAATCAAACCGAAGATTTCAATCGGAACTTCGCCGTTGGTTGACCTTGAAGCAGCCCCTCCGCCCAATCCGGGCATTCCTGGCATCCCACCAGAACCGCCACCGTCACCATCTGACTCTGGTTCGCTGGCTCCGTCCCCAACCCCGGCCCCGGCGCCGCTTCCGGTGCCCAAGCCGGCTGCATTGGGTGGCCCACCCTCTCCACTTCCATCGCCTCCAAATCCGCCCCCGCCACCACCGAATCCAGCGGTAGCACCTGTCGAAGCTGCTTGCGTGTTATAACGAACCTGAAGGACTTCAAGCATCATCTTGCCGTTACCGCATTCGGTGATCAAACGGCCTAGTTGGGACTCGTCGATTTTCAGTCGCATGCGAACAGGGATTCTTTTGGCCACACCGATGACCGCATCGGTCGCGTTTTGAAGATTCATCGCGCCTCGAAGCTGGGTGCCTGTTAAGGGCTTAAACGAAGTATCTACATAGCGACCATCTGCGGGATCCTTGGCTCGTACGGCCGCAGCAGCAGGAACCAACGATCCTTTTCCGCCACCACCCATTCCTCCATAACCTGCAGGAGGTCCACCCCCTCCGCCGCCCCCTGCATAATCCGCAGGCGGGCCACCACCCATCATGCCACCCATCATTCCTCCAGCACCACCAGCAGCACCACCTGCTGACAAGCTGCCTGCATCACGACTGGCTTTAGCACCCCATCGGATCCATTCGATCTCTCGGACCACTGCTTGGAAGTTCTCCTTGGCCTCGGAATTGGTGTTTGCCAAGATATCCATCAAGCCTCGAAGGATCCAAATGTCTTCCTGCGTGTAATAGATTTCGTGGACCGTTGGAGGGGAAGTCCTAGCATACCAGGGCATCGCGGTTGAAATCAGCTCCTTTTGAGATGCTTCGGACCAACGCACCAAATCCTTGGTGTCATCGAGCTTGCCTGCTTGAGCACCACCAAGCCCGCCGAGTCCCGGAGGGCCAAACCCACCGATCCCACTTGGGGGCTCAAAACCATTGCCCCCTGGGGTCATGGATTTTTGATCCAAGACGAATTTCCAAGTGCTGCCGATTCGCTTGGCCAGCGCCGGAAACTCCGGCTCGATGTAGTCCTTGTAAACCTTGCGATCCTGCACGGTGATTTGATCAAGCGGAGCGGTAATCGGTTCAGGAAGCGGAAAGGCGACCCTCTTTTCAAACGGCCGTAAACTATCGAATATCTCGTGCACTTTCGGATACTGGAAGGCGTTTTGGGGCCAGGTCAAGAAGTCCTTTTGGCGCTCGTATTGAAACTGCCATGCTTGATCTACGTCCGAAACAAGACCTTCGAGCCGTTTTTCCATCTCTTTATGGGAAAGTTCGTTCGGATGGGTCGCTGCCTTGCCGCCGACCTCATTGATCTTGGAAAACACTCCGTTTACGGTACTGATTCTTTGCGAGATCGACGAATACATGCTCGTCGAAGTGAGATAGAAAATCACGCTCGATAGCAAAAGAACCAGACCGGATATGATCCAAAATGAGTATTTCGCTATCTCTTTGATCTGCCGTTTCAAATCGTCCATGGACTACTCCTGCATCGCTTTGCTATCGCTGTTTTTTCACTTTAAAGGTTTATGCTTTTGACAAAGACTGAAAATCAACCGCCACTCTCGGGTTCCATCCCCCCGGCAGGTGCTACCGGTGCGGGTGCTGATGGAGCAGACGGTCCGGTGACGCTAGCCAATTCACCTGGTTTCCAAGCAAACTGGACAATAAAGTCGAATTTTTGGGCCGGGAAATCCGGTGGAACCACGTTTCCTTGGGCGTCCTTGATCTCTGGCATGCCCTGAGCTCCGCCGGCACCGCCACTAGTTCCAGGAGCACCAAAACCAAGTCCGCCGCCGGGCGCTCCGCCGGCACCTAAGCCGCCGCCTCCGGATTCAGGTTCTAAGTTCCCGCCGCCTGCGGTTCCCAGGCCAGCACCAGGTCCACCTCCAGTTATCCCCGGAGGAGGCCCGCCACCTTGGCCACCAAAACCAGCAGGGGTTCGGATTCCCCGCTCTTCGAGCAGTCGTGCATACTCGGGATTTGGAACTTTGTAGAGCCGATTGGGTTGGGCGGATCGATTCCTAAGCACAGGCCGACGGATACCCAGGTCGTACATCGAAACCTCTTTGACTTCACCTGGCTTATCACCCGGCAACTTGACCACGCCGTTTTCGAGAAACTCGACCAAGTGATTCGTCACGTGGGCCGCACCCTCGCGTCCTTTTTTCTCGGTCCCGTTGAAGTAATGGTAGCCCTTGAGTTCAATCACCCATCCTGGACCAGTCGGGTCAGGGTCTTTCTCGGCTGGACGCTTGATCTTCGCAAAACCAGCTTGTTCGCGAGACTTTAAGTCTTCTTGGTAGGCGGTTTTGATGTCAGGCTTGTACCAATTGGCTAGGCTATCGAAGTACATTTGTTCGACACTGGTGATGTGGAACTCCATTCGATCCTTATAAGGTCTCTCGAGAGGCGTTTTCTCCATGAGCAATGGATCTCTTTGCATCGCTTGCTCGATGGCCTCGTAAAGCTCTAAGCACATCAGACGCTGCTGAGCCCCCTTGCTGACCTCGAGACCGACGCTCTTGTAGAGATTTAGCTTGCCTTTGTAATCTTCGTCTTTAGCAAACTCATCCTTGGAACTCTTCTCAGCGTTCGAAACGCTCGATTCTGCAGAAGACCACAATTCGGGACGAAGTGGACGATACGACTGGCCTAGCATGGCATGGTGAGTTGCAAAACCGACCAAAAGCAGCGACAGTGCGCCGACAGCCCAAGGCTTCTTGTTTCGGATAATCCGATCCAAAACAATGTCGCGCGGCAAGAGGTTGGTTCGCATCGGCCCGCGATTGAGCAATTGCAGACAAAGTCCATAAACAACGCCATAGGCAGCAGCGTTCTCCTTAAACTGCTGGGCACCTAGAACTTCGCTCCCAGTGAGCTTGGGATACTTGTCATAAAGATTCACATCCATGCCGAGGTTCTTGTTCAAAAACTGCAATAAACCAGGCATTTTTGCGGTGTTTCCCATCACCAACATCCCATCGAGCTCGGACTTCTTGTTGTGCTGTTTGTAGAAGTTCAACGAGCGTTGGATCTCTTGCTGCATGTCGTTGAAGATAGGACGCATGGCTTGAAAGACCAACTTTGGATCGTCTGCCTGCATCGCATTTTTCTTCAAATGCTCCGCCTTGGCAAACGTCATCTTCAAATCCTTCAGAAGCTGTCGCGTGAAGTGGTTACCCCCGATAGGAACACTTCGCTGCCAAACGCGAAAACCATTAGTAACCAGCAAGTCGCTTGCGTCGGTCCCGATACTCAGAATCACGGTGCTCTTCGGAGGCCGATCGGGATCAAACTCCTCGGTGGCCATCTGTTCGGCAAATCGCTCGTGGGCAACCATGTTGTAGATGCTCATCGGAGCCAGTTGCACCAGGTCGATGTCGATCCCCTGGTCGCGGTAAGGCTTAAGGGCTCGGAAAACCGCCTCCTTCTTCATCGCAAACAGGCCAATCTCACTATCCAACGCATAGCCCTCTTCGATTTGTGCTCCTTCCATCTGCTGGAAGTCCCAAATCACATCGTTCAGATCAAAAGGGATCTGCTGCTTGGCTTCATACTTAACAATGTCCCCGATCTTCTTGACTTCAACCGGGGGCGGCTTGAAGAACTTCGCCAACCCACTTTGTCCAGGAACACTCACGGCTATCCGGGTTGTGCCTGTTAAATCATTTCGCGATAGGAACTGACCCAGTGCGTCTTTGATCAGCGCCTCAGGCTCAGCCTCCGGTTGGGAAAGAATCTTAGGATATTCGATGAAATCAAAGGTGTCGGCGACAACTTCGTCACCCTCTAAGTGGCATCGAAGGGCCTTGAGCGAACTTTGTCCAATCTCAATACCCCAAACATGCTGAATCTTTTTCGCCATACCGCGAATTCTCCAAGCTAAGCAAGACAAGCTAAGGTTGCGGGATATCCCATGCGATCCCGAACCCCTTTATGTTATCGCGGAATCCCAGCGACTGTCAAAAGTTTCAACGCTTCGGCGACAAAAATATGCCATTTCTACCCGTCTTCCCGACATTCTCAGCCCAGTCGCTCCGACCCGACTCACTGGACAAGGCTCCTCAGGCTACAATTTTCAGATTCTATTCCGGGCTTGGTCCTGCAATTGTCAGGAACGAATCCCAAGTCCAAAACCAACGGTATCGAGCCTTCTATCGAGAAAAACCGCATGAAATTTTTTCTCAAAGCGACTTTGGCTTTCACAGCATGGATGATTCTTTGGGCAGGTTCTTCAACAGCCCAAACAGCCCAAACAGCCCAAAATAGCCCCAAAAAAGCCGATCTCGATACCGAAAAACAAATCGAATTGCTTATCGCACAACTCGGAGCCCCTACCTACGCACAGCGTTCCGAAGCCCGCGAGCGATTGCAAACTTTTGGAACCAGAGCTCTTGATGCGATCCGAAAGGCCACGCTTAGCCCTGATCCTGAGATCGCTAGCCAAGCCCGATACCTCGTGCAAAGCAATTACCTGGAATGGTCCTGGAGCTACGACCCTTTCGAAACCCGCAAGCTCATCGAAAAATACAAACTTGCAAACAACTCGGACAAAATAAAACTCCTTCGAGAGCTAAGCGACTTGGACAACAACCATGGAGTCGCCGCCCTGTGCCGGATCAGTTGCTACGAAACAAGCGATGTGCATTCGAAATTGGCTGCCATGGAGCTTTTGAAAAAACTCCAGCCAAACCTTCTCCCAGGAACCAATCCATTCCAACAAGTCAGCCCCTCCTTTGATCCAAAAATCCTAAGGACGCTTCTGGATAATCCCGACAGCGAACTTTCTGCCCAAATCCTTGAAGCCACTGAGTATTCTGGCAGTCAGGCGGCTAAATGGCTGAAACTGGCTTTCTCAAACCCAAAACCCTGGCCGGCTGATCAGTGGCTAAAGATCCTCGACGAAGAACAAAGGCTCCTAGAAAACTCCAGCCCTCAAACCAACGTCAAGCTTTTTGTTGATTTCACAACTTGGTTGGCCCAACAAGCAAAGAACGAGCCTGATGGCAAACCGAAGGCTATTGAGATCGCTCGGCGTATCCCCAAATTGCTGCTTGATGGACCACCGGATCCCGAGAAGCTCTCGCAGTTTGCAAACTGGGCCATCGAGTCGCAACTCCCTGAACTGGTGATCGACCAATACAGACAATTGCCCAAGCAGTTTCCACAGAGCTCGCCCACCCTACTGAACTACTTGTTGGCAAGAAGTTTCGCGATGCTTAATCAAAAGGAATTGGCAGATCAGATCGCGAAACAAACCTTGGACCGAACATCGTTCTCTTTGGATTTCTCAAAGACACCCACTGAAATCGTCGATCAAAGCCAGCCAGGCAACGCCCAAAATCCCCTGCTGTTCCGCTCTGCAACCTTCACCCTTGAACGCATAAGTCTTGCTCAAGACCTCGTCGAAAGCGGAAATTTCGCTTGGGCAGAAGCCGAACTCAGGCGAGCACTCGAAGGTCAAGAAGATAGTCCCGAACGAATCACTATCTTCGGTTTGCACACTCTGACACAACTTCTCCACGATCAGCAACGGGACAAGGAAGCCGCCGAGACCCTCGAGCGCTGGGTTTCTCGCTACGATAACGAAAAACTCTTTCGCATGCAGGTCGAGGAATTCGATCAAGACCTTCCCTCAAATTATCACCTGTTCAAAGGAAATCAGTACGTGCAGGAAAACATGCCCGAGCAAGCCAGAGAGCAATTCCTCCTGTCGATCGCAAAGTCCCATGAAAATGTGGACGCCCTTATCGGGCTTGCTCGCCTAGCCGGCCCAGAGGAAACCCCCGAGCAAAAACGGCGACGAACCACCGAGCAAGAAGAATCGATCAGGATACTACGAAACCGTATCGAGGAAATCGAAAGAGATCTAAGAGTCGCTAATCCGATGTTTCAAGCCATGGAGCAGAAGCGACTTGCGAACCTTCTCAATACGCTCGCTTGGCTCATGACCAATACCGACTCGGACCCCCGTGAAGCCCTCTTGCTCTCGCGGCGCTCCTGTAGCCTTGACCCCGAACAGTCGGCGTTCCAAGACACCCTTGCACACTGCTTCGAGAAAAACGGAAAGTACCTTCAAGCGTTCCGAACCCAGATCAAGGCCGTTCGACTCGAACCCCATCAACTCTCCTTGCAACGCGCCCTAGGTCGTTTTTACGAAAAAGCTGCCAAGGAACTCCCCTAGGACGCCGATGCTGCAGGCTAATCGATCTTGGGGCTAATCGAGATCTGGGTTGGCTTCATGACCCAGTCTTGGGATCAGGCCGCCCATGTCGCCCTTGAGCAACTTGGCCTTTTGATACCGATCAAGCTTCTGACGCGTATCGGTGATGTCCAAGTTACGCATCGTAAGCTGTCCGATGCGATCCTTTGGACCAAACTCACCTCGACCGCTCTCCATCGTCAATCGCTCGGGTGCATAAGTCAAATTCTTGCTTTGTGTGTCGAGGATCGTGTAGTCATTGCCTCTTCGGAGCTCCAAGACGACGGTTCCCGTGACGACCTTTGCTACCCATCGTTGGAGGGTCTCGCGAAGCATCAACGACTGGGGATCAAACCATCGACCTTCGTACAAGAGTCGACCAAGCCTTCGGCCCATATCGCGATACTGCTCGAGCGTCCCTTCGTTGTGGATACCTGTCACGAGCCTTTCGTAAGCGATGTAGAACAAGGCCATGGCGGGAGCTTCATAAATGCCACGACTCTTGGCTTCAATGATGCGATTTTCGATTTGATCGGACATGCCCAATCCGTGTCGACCTCCGATCGCGTTGGCCTCCAAGACCATATCCACCTTGCTCTCGAAGGTTTTACCGTTGAGGGCGACCGGAAAGCCTTCTGCAAACTCGATCGTCACCGTCTCAGGCAACACCTGACACTCCGGTTTCCAAAATGGAACCCCCATGATCGGATCGACGATCTTCATCCCAGTGCTCAAGTGCTCTAGATCTTTAGCCTCGTGCGTTGCACCCCAAATGTTTGAGTCGGTCGAATAAGCCTTTTCCTTGCTCATCTTGTATCCAAGCCCCGCTTTTTCGAGCAACTCGGACATCTCCTTGCGACCACCGAGCTCACGATTAAAGTCATCATCGAGCCACGGTTTGTAGACCTGAAGGCTCGGATTGGCTAGCAATCCATAGCGATAAAAACGCTCGATGTCATTGCCTTTATAAGTGCTCCCGTCTCCCCAAATCTCTACCTCGTCCTCCTTCATAGCCTGAACGAGCATCGTGCCGGTAACGGCTCGGCCAATCGGAGTTGTGTTGAAGTAAGGAACCCCCGCAGTGGTGATATGGAAAGCACCACACTGCAATGCCGATAGCCCCTCGCTAACGAGCTGCTCTCGGCAGTCAATGAGCCTTGCAAGCTCCGCACCGCACTCCATGGCACGCTTGGGAATGTCATCGTAATTGGATTCATCAGGCTGGCCCAAGTTCGCGGTATAGCAACATGGAATCGCACCTTTAGCCCGCATCCAATAAATCGCTGCACTGGTGTCCAAACCACCCGAGAACGCAATCCCAACACGCTTGCCAATCGGTAATGACTGAAGAATTTTTGACATGTTTGTTTTCCTAAATCGCAGTCGCGGTGCGTTGAATGTTCAAGGGCAAGAAAGACATAAATCGTACTCGATTTCGCGGACCTTATTTGCCAATTGTCGAATACGAGAGAAGAAGCAAGGGTATTATGCACTAGTCTCGAATTCTTGCCAAAGGGCTAATCGATCGATCGGCTGATCACGTACGGTGATCGCTTGCTGAACAAGTTCCCGAGCAGCCTGGTTTTTTGCCACGTCATCGCACATGACTTTCAACAAAACATCCCCCTTGTGGATTTTGTCACCGATTTTCTTTTCAATCTCTAGACCGACCGAAGCGTCAATCTGCTGGCCCGCTTGCATACGCCCACCACCCATAAGGATGATTGCCTGACCGAGTCGCTGGCCATCGATTTTGGAAAGCCACCCAGAGCTTTGGGCAAGCACCTCTGATATCCTTCCGAGCCTTCGTGGTGCATCTAGATTCCCTCCCTGCAACTTGACCATTTTCTCGAATCGCTCCATCACACGACCCGAATCCAGATGCTCTTGAAGGATGGTTCTCGCATGCTCAAGACTCTTAGCTCGACCCACGCTGACTAAAACATGCGCACTGAGTTCCCGCGTCAGCTCCCAAACATCCGCAGGCCCTCGGCCCTGCATGACTTGAATCGACTCGTCGACTTCGCACGCGTTGCCCACCATCTTGCCAAGCGGCTGATTCATGTCGCTGAGCAAGGCCCTGGTATCTATTCGGGCTCTTTTGCCATTGGAGCAAAGCGATGCTGCCAACTCGCGAGCCTTGGTCAGTGTCCCCAAAAAAGCACCTGTTCCCCATTTGACATCCAGCACTAGAGCATCGAGCGTCTCGGCGATCTTCTTGGACATGATGCTCGCAGTAATCAGTGCCACCGAAGGAACCGTACCGGTAACGTCCCGCAGCGCGTAGAGCTTCTTGTCGGCGGGTACCAACGACGCAGTTGCACCGGTAATGAAACAACCGATCCGGGCCAATTGCTTTTCAGACTCCGCCTTGCTCAAGTCGCATCGATAACCCGGGATCGCTTCGAGTTTATCGAGCGTCCCGCCGGTAATCCCCAACCCCCGACCACTGATCATCGGTACATCCAGATCGCAACAAGCGAGCATCGGGCCGAGGATGAGCGAGGTTTTATCTCCTAGCCCACCGGTCGAATGCTTATCGACCCTCGGTCTGTCCGAAACGCGCTGGAGTCGATTGCCCGTTTCGATCATCGCATCGGTTAATTGGGAAATTTCTTGGCTATCCATTCCTCGGATGAAAATGGCCATGGCCATGGCTGACATTTGATAATCGGGGATCACTCCTTTGGCATAGTTGGACACGAAGAATTGAATCTCCGACTCGGAAAGCTTTTCCCCATCTCTTTTCTTGGAAATAATCACCGCTGGAATCACTTGCTTGTCCGCTCCGAAATGGTGTCAAATAGAATGATCGTCGTCGAATCGACGGATCTTAGGAAACCTTTTTTGACCAAGCTACCCGAAAATGACATTCTCTGCATTCCCCAAGCTCATCGTTGCACTTCTCATTGTAGCCTCAACCCCTTACGGGGCCTCAATCGCTCGGGGGGATGATCAGGAACTCAAACTGCTTGCCAAAAGCCAAGCCAAAAGTCTTTCGATTGCATTCCAAAACGCAGCCAACCAAGCGATGCCCGCAGTCGTAACGGTCTTGGCCAAACGAGCCGATGTCGACGCAACGCTCGACGAACTCGATCTGCTCGATAGCAACAGCACCCGAAACTTTAACATTGGCTCGGGAGTCATCCTCGAAGAAAAAGGGCTCTGCGTTACCAATCATCACGTGATCAAAGATACCAAAGGCATACGCGTTCGCTTGGCCGACGGCCGCGAACTCCAAGGCAATGATCCTGTGAGCGATCCATCGAGCGACATCGCCATCTTTCGCATCGCATCCGATAGCCCACTTCCTTTTGTGAAACTCGGCAACTCCGATCGACTCGTCATCGGGGACTGGGTCATCGCCATCGGTAGCCCCTTTGCCCTCGAACAAACCGTCAGTGTCGGGATCATCAGCTCCAAAGGCCGAGCCTTGAGCCGACTCGTCGAAGGCCAACTGCTTCAAACCGATGCAGCGATCAACCCAGGCAACTCCGGAGGTGCAATGATCGATCTCGATGGCGAACTGGTGGGAATCAACACAGCGATCATGACCACCAGCGGTTCATTCCAAGGAGTCGGATTTGCGATCCCAAGTTCAAGAGTCCAATGGATCACTCGCGAATTGTCGGAGTTCGGGAAAGTCCGACGAGCCAAAGTCGGTATGCGAGTGGAACCGCTGACCCAAGTCCTTGCCGACGAACTCAAACTGCCCGTCCGAGGCGGTGTCGTTGTCACTCGCATCAATCCCGATAGCCCTGCTCAAAAAGCAGGCCTACAAATCGAAGATGTCATCTTGGAAATCGCCCAACAAAGGGTCTTTACCCCCGAAGACTTTCGTAGCGTCGTCGAGCAACTCCCCGCCGATAAGGCTTATCCAGTCACCATCATCCGCTCGAAGGACAAACAGACGCTAGAGATCACACCCGTCATTGCCGAGTAGGCACAAAGACGAACTGCCAAAGGTAAACCGATGAAACTCCCTCTTCGATTCATTTTCGGTGGCCTAAGCTTGTTGTTCTTGATCGCACTTGCCGTTGTTTTGTCGCGTATCTATCGTAGCGATGCACTACAACAGGCTTTAAATCGACCCCATCGACACGAATCAAAAAGAAATGGTTTTCATCCGGTATCTAACGCGTTGACCTTGGAACCACAAAGCACAAACAATCCCATTGCCAAAAGATAATGCAGGATTTGGACCTTCGAGAATACTTCAAACCATCGAAAATCGTCTTGGATAACCAATGTGCTCAGGAACCCACAAAGGATGAGGATTGCTCCGAATGTCTCTTGCCAACGCCGCGCATAGATGACCGTTGCAGTGATACACAACCAACTAAGCAGCGGTGCGATTTGGCTCCATGCTCTGAAACCCAACATCCAAACTCCCATTCCAAACCCTGACACTACAAAGCACAACCACCAAGCCCCGCTTGGGCGTAATGCCAGAGGACTTTTGGGATAGACAAGGCTAAATGCCAGAATGGGAAACCCACCCACGGCGGCCAAGGTGGATGCAAACTGGTGGGGCCTAGTCCAAAAATCGCTGATCGAATCCCATGAAGAAAATCGTAGTACTCCGATGCCTGCAGCAATCCCGATGAGGATCATAGCGATGGCGATTCCAGACCGCTGTGGCCAACAAGAGAGCGATCGATAAGCGATTGCAAAGCAAATTGCGCACAAGACAAGATCGGAGAACGAATCGTAGTTCAAACTCGTTTCTTCCTTCGCAACTCAAAAAAACAAAAGCCATCCAAGGATCGGCGCTGAGAGCCAACGTACGATCTCAAGAGCCAGTCCCCATCGCCTTTTTTCCATCAACCCCGCAGGTCCAACCAAACCTGCAATGATCCAAAGAGCCGCCAATGCCGCTTGCCACCGCTCCCATGAAGAAAACCAAGCTAGAAACAGGCAGAGGGTCAATAGGTTCAATAGGACTTGAATCGATACATAAAGCGATGTGTGACGCGGTAGTTTTAAGTCGTACCTGTCGAATTGCTTAGGATCGAACGTTTCAAAGCCCTTACCTTCCCAGCCTCCAGGCGGAGCAAGCAGCGCTTCAAGCTTTCCACTCACCCCACGGGCTTGTCTAAAGTCATTGGCGATGATGGCGTAATAATGCCAGTTACCCCACAGCGGGTTGACGCTCGCAACGGGGGTTCGAACACCGAAAGTGATCGGTTCGTCTCGCTCGACTTCAAAGGTTCCAAAGAGACGATCCCAGAGGATCAAGATCCCTCCATAGTTCTTGTCGAGACAGTAGTCATCCTGTCCATGGTGCACGCGATGGTTGCTAGGGGTGACAAGAATCCAATCCAACCACCCCATGCGACCGATCAACTCGGTGTGAACCCAATACTGATAAAGTAAATCGATCAGCGCTACACCGACGAACATCGCAGGCGGAACTCCCATGACAGCCATCGGCAAGTAGAAAATCCAATCGAAAAGGAAAGTGGTTGATGACTGCCGAAGCGCGGTGGTCAAGTTATAAAACTCACTGTTGTGGTGGGTGATGTGCCCAGCCCACATGATCCGTACTTCATGGTTGGCTCGATGTTTCCAGTAGTAGAAAAAATCGTAGACGATCACCGCCGAGATCCAAGCAAGCGGGTTTTTCATGTCCCACGTTCCGACGCTAAACTGCTCGTAAGCGATCAAATAAAGTCCCAGAGTCAATAGGCGTGGAAATGCCGTAGCAACACGACTGAGTATCCCGATATGAAGGCTCGCAACCGCATCGGATAAATCGTAGATCGGCCTAGGTCGGCCTGCTGCATCGATCGTCTTGTTGGAGCGGTGGTACCAAGCCAGCACCGCCTCCAAAACGATCGTTGCTGCGAAGATGGGTATTGCGTAGAGGATAACGATCATGGCTGATGCGGCGGATAAACAAGGGTCTAAGGCTAGACTCCCTAAGGTTTTTTCATGACTGGGCTTTCATGCAGGTGACTGGTAAGTTTACACCAAGTTGTTCCATGCAGCGCTGAGCCTTCTTTCAAAATACACCAAATGCTCCGAAAGAGGGAAAGCTTGGGCGATTTATGCAACGCGTTATTGGCACTTGGCCCGTCCTTGTCTCTAAGATCGCTTCACTGAGATAGTTATCCATCGATTGAATCGCCTGAACCGGGTTTTGCAAGATGGCAATAAGCTACGCTTTTTTTGGTTGCGAAAATCGCGACAAGATCGCTTGGCATTCCGGCGAAGATAGTAGCGCATAAAACCCCTTGCGCTCACACTCCTGGCCCTTCGAAAGACCCTCGGACAACCCCAAAGTCACGCACTTTAGAATTTGTATCCGAGCCTTCCTGATCGCAGCGGCTTGAGACTCTAAACCCAGATCCTCTTCCAACTGCTTGCAAGCCCAATCCTCATGGGTATTCAAGTCCTGCAAAAGATCTTGCTCAGTGTAACTTGCTGCAACGGATCCCTGATTGAGTTTGCCCACCCAATTGGTAATCGTCGCGTCGATCGGTTGGCTGTCGTCCCAAGTTCCAGCGGCCAGTCCTAATTCGACGGACCTCGCAGAGTCTATGGGGTTGCCACCCAAGAGCATCGATAGGGCAGGTTCAAGTCCAATGAGTCGGACTAAGCGCTGCGTTCCACCCCAACCGGGGGTCAACCCCAGTTTCGATTCGGGCATTCCAAGCAGCGTATCCTGGCCGCTGTGGACAATTCGGTGCCTGCAAGCCAATGCCAGTTCCAAGCCACCGCCTAAACATGGGCCCTTGATCCAAGCGATCGTCAGATTCGGGAGTTTTTCCCAGGCATCGAGTAAATCCTGACCATGCTTGAGAAACGTCTGGATCTCAGCATCGCTTTGAATGCTGAGAATACGCTTTAGATCTGCTCCCACGACAAATCCTTTTTCCTTCGCACTGCATAGGACTACCGGGCGTTGATCGTCGCTGGATCGCAACCAATCCAGTACCGTTCGAAACTCATCAAAAAGTTCCTCAAACAGTACGTTCAGCTTACGGCCCTGCGCATCGATCCACAGTTTGTGCCAATCCTGCGAAGGGGTTTCGATCCGAAGATGCTTTAGTTCCATCGTGCATTAGCGCTTTGCAAGGGGAATCCAGGGCCGAGGCTCAGGCCCCGTGTAATCGGCAAGTGGACGGATCAATCGATTGTCGGCACGTTGCTCAAAGATGTGCGCTGACCAACCGGAGATCCTTGAAAGTACAAAGATCGGAGTGAACAAAGGTGTTGGAATTTCCAAGGATCGATAAAGCGATGCGCTATAAAAATCCACGTTTGGAAACATACCCTTTTCCCGCCTCATAACCGTTTCAATTCGTTCCGAAATTGCATAGAGCCGTGCATTGCCAGTCGCCTCACACAATCGCTTGGCCCAAGGCTTGATAATGTCCGAGCGAGGATCGGCACCCTTGTACACCCGATGCCCAAAGCCCATGATTTTCATCTTCTTGCCTAGCATCTCTAGTAATGAAGCTTCGGCTGAATCCGGATCCGACATCTGATCCAATAACTCCATCGCTGCTTCATTGGCTCCACCATGCAGTGGACCTCTTAGAGCTCCAATCCCGCCAGTGATCGCTGAATAGAAATCGGACAATGTCGATGCGATCACCCGAGACGTGAACGTTGAAGCATTCCACTCGTGCTCGGCATAGAGGATCAGCGAAATGTCCATCGCTCGTGTTTCTAGCTCCGCAGGCTGACGATTTTTCAGCGTCGCTAAAAAATGCGATGCGATCGAAGGCTCGTCCCGACCAAAGTCCCCGACCCGACCATCCTTGTGGTAACGGTACCAATAAGTCAAAGCCGTTGGCATGCAGGCGAGCAATCTTTCGGACACACCGAGCCCTTGGTCAAAGGAACTTTCAGGTTCGAGCGTACCGAGCATCGAACAGGCCGTCCGCAGTACATCCATCGGATGCGCACTCGAGGGTATCTGCTCAAGGGTTTTCCGAAGCGGTTCGGTAATCCCACGCTTGGATAAAAGTCGACCTTTGAACTCCGTAAGCTCTGTTTGGTTGGGCAAGCGTCCAGCAAGGAGCAGATAGGCGACTTCTTCGAAGGTGCCATGCTCAGCTAAGTCCTCTATGCTGTAACCAAGATAGGTTAGTCCGAAACCCGACTTGCCTACCGTGCTCAGTTTGGTCTGTCCGGCGATGATTCCATCAAGACCACCGCGACTTTTGTTTTCTTGGCTCAAGATTTCGTGTTTCCTAAATTGGTTTTCGCTTCGGCTTGGAGATAACCGAGCAACTCATAGAGCTCATCTCGGGTTTGCAACTTGGACAAAACAGATGCTTGGGTTCCCTCGCGGCGAATGGTTTCGTAGACATCTCGTGCCGCTTGGTTCATCGCCCTGAAAGCTGATAAAGGATATAGAACCATTTGGATCCCCACGGACCGCAATTGAGAAACGTCCAGCATCGGAGACTTTCCAAATTCAGTCATGTTCGCAAGGATCGGCACGGGTACTTCGCGAACAAACGTGCGATAGTCTTCGAGGCTTGTGACGGCTTCAGCAAAGATCATATCAGCACCCACAGCAACATAATCGTTGGCTCTCTGAATGGCGGCGGACAGTCCTTCGATCGCCAGCGCATCGGTACGAGCCATGATGACAAAGTCCGGGTCGATGCGGCCTTGGCAAGCCGCATGAATTCGCGCTTGCATCTCCTGACTCGAAACGACCTGCTTGCCAGGCCGATGGCCGCATCGCTTCGCAGAGACTTGATCCTCCATGTGGACGGCCGCTACGCCCGCTCGATGCATTTCGCGTATCGTCCGCTCGATGGTGCCTTCGAACCCCCATCCAGTATCGATGTCAACCAAAAGTGGCAACGGACAGATATAGGTGATCCGTCGTGCATCCTCAACGACATCCTCCAGGTGGGTGACGCCAAGATCGGGCAGTCCGTGCGCAGCGTTGGCAACTCCGGCTCCCGAGAGGTAAATGGCCCGAAATCCAGCTTGCTGGGCCAATAGTGCCGAGATGGCGTTGATCGTCCCGGCGATCTGTAAGGGGCATTCAGCCTCGATTGCTTGGCGAAATCGCCTACCTGCCGAAACGACTCCGGTCGATGAATCACTTGGTTTTTCGCTAGCGTTTTGCATTTTTCATGGGGTTGGTCGGGAAAATCGTCAGGCATAGCCAAGCAATCGTTGTGCTGGATCACAGCGAACGAAACAAGCTTATATTAGCCGTATGTATACCCACTGGCCAATCGGGTAGAATAAGAAAAATATCTATAACGAAGTTTTTTACAGCGACAAAGACAATGCATAGCCACGTAACCCCGAGCAAAGATAAGCTCGACCCGCTTTTGGAAGAACTATCGAGTTACGTTTCTAGTCCACCGGAATTTTCGCAGGAAGCGTACACGACAGCCACCGATTGCTTGCTCGATGGCCTGGGTTGCGGGCTTTTGGCCCTGAGCTTTCCGGCTTGCGTTCGGATGATGGGAAGCGTCGTACCGGGTGCGGTGCTGGCAAACGGCGCTCGTGTTCCGGGCACTCCTTGGCAATTCGATCCGGTGCAATCGGCATTTAACATCGGGTGCATGATCCGTTGGCTCGACTACAACGATACTTGGTTGGCGGCCGAGTGGGGGCATCCATCGGACAATTTTGGGGCCATCTTGGCACTTGCTGATTACCTGGATCGCAATCCGAATAATCCCTGGACTCCGGGTAAAAACTGGCACATGCAAGAAGTTCTCGAAGCGGCGATTATGGCCTACGAGATTCAAGGTGTCTTGGCGCTTGCCAACAGCTTCAACCGTCAAGGGTTCGATCATGTGCTTTTGGTGCGTATCGCATCGACTGCTGTAGCTTGTCGCATGCTCGGTGGTAATCAAAGTCAAATTGCCGACGCGCTGAGCCACGCTTGGCTCGATGGAGGAGCGTTGCGAACCTACAGGCACGCACCCAATACGGGTTCACGCAAGAGTTGGGCGGCCGGGGACGCAACGCGCCGCGCCGTACAACTTGCTCTTTGGACGATGACCGGCGAAATGGGGTATCGCACTCCAATGACTGCCAAGCGTTGGGGTTTCCACGACGTGATGATGGGTGGCAAAGAGATCAAGCTCGTACAACCCTTGGGCTGCTACACGATGGAAAATATCTTGTTTAAGGTATCGTTTCCTGCGGAATTCCACGCGCAAACAGCCGCCGAGGCTGCAATCGCTCTATCGGGTAAGCTTCGCGATAAACTTCCAGCGATCCGGGAGATTCGAATTCACACGCATGAGTCTGCGATCAGGATCATCGACAAGAAGGGTCCATTGAACAACCCGGCTGATCGAGACCATTGTATCCAGTACATCGTTGCCGTTTCGCTTCTTTTTGGTGGGCTGACGGCAGACCACTATGAAGACGATGTTGCGGAGGATCCTCGTATCGATGCGTTGAGGGACAAGATGCGGGTCATCGAGGATCCGCATTACACTCAGGATTACTTAGCACCCGATTCGCGATCGATTGCCAATCGACTCGAAATTGAATTCAATGATGGATCACCTACGCTCAGCCTGGAAGTGATGTATCCGATCGGACATCGACGTCGTCGTACAGAAGCTAGACCATTGCTGCACGAGAAGTTTTTGGCCAACTCCGCGCAAGCTATCGATCCAGAGGTTTCGACAAAACTGCTGCAGTGGTGGAAGAGCCCTGAGAGTTTCCGTCCACTGAGAGTCTCTCAGTGGATGGATGGAATTGCAACAACCAACGACCCTTCAAAGGTTTAAACTATGTCGACGCTTCGCGAGATCTCCCTAGCGATAGAGCAACAGGAAAAAGGACTACTCCAAGGGGGTGGCAAAGCCGGTTGGGATCGTCAACGCAAACTTGGGCGATTGCCAGTTCGCGAACGACTCGCTGGCTTGCTCGATCCCCAAAGTCCCTTCCTCGAACTGGGCCTTTGGGCGGCTTATGAAATGTATCCTGAATGGGGAGAAGTCCCTGCGGCAGGCGTGATTACAGGACTTGGGTTTGTCGAGAATCGTCCTTGCATGATCGCTGCCAACGATGCGACGGTCAAAGCCGGAGCGATGTTTCCGCAATCGGTCAAGAAGCTCATCCGTGCTCAGAAGATCGCTTACCGCCTGAAATTGCCAATCATCTATCTTGTGGATTCCGCTGGTGTCTTCCTGCCCTTGCAAGACGAGATCTTTCCAGATGAGGATGACTTTGGTCGGATCTTTCGAAACAACTCGATACTCTCTGCCGAAGGGATCCCGCAAATCGCAGCCGTCATGGGAAACTGCATCGCCGGTGGGGCTTATCTGCCGGTCTTGTGCGACAAAATTCTTATGACCCAGGGTAGCCAGCTATGTTTAGCCGGCCCGGCTCTGGTCAAAGCTGCGATCGGACAAACGGTCGATCCTGAAGAACTCGGTGGGGCGGCGATGCATTCGCAAATCAGCGGAACGGTCGATTTCCATGAACCCGACGACCCATCATGCTTAGCACGCATCCGCTCCTTGGTCGCAATGATGCCTCAATCACGCACCTCTACCAGCGGTCGACCGCCGAGTCGATCCGCAGACGATCTCTACGACATTGTTCCAGGTGACGGTCGTGGAGAATACGACGTGAGAGACTTGCTCGCATGCATTCTCGATGCCGAGTCATTCCAAGAGTTCAAGCCGGATTTCGGGAAGACTGTTGTGACGGGTTATGCCAAGATCGAAGGCTATCCGATCGGCGTTGTCGCCAATCAACGCAAGAGGTCCAAGACGGCCTCTAAGGAGATACAAATCGGAGGCGTGCTCTACGGGGATGCAGCCGAGAAAGCCGCTCGCTTTATTCTAGACTGTGAACAAAACCGAGTCCCCCTGCTCTTCCTTCAAGATGTTCAAGGTTTCATGGTCGGCAAACAAGCCGAGCAATCGGGGATCATTCAATCCGGTGCCCAATTGGTCCGTGCGATGAGTATCGCGACGGTTCCCAAGTTCACGGTCGTCGTCGGAAGCTCCTACGGGGCAGGCAACTACGCCATGTGTGGACGAGCTTACGATCCTGCGATGATTCTTGCATGGCCAAATGCGCGTTTTGCCGTCATGGGTGGCAATCAAGCTGCCGATACGCTGCTGTCGCTCAAAGTGCGAGACATGGAAAAAACAGGCAAAAAACTAACCCCAGAAGAACTTGAATCCATGAGAACCTCTGTCCGGGAGATGTATCAATCTCAGACCGATATTCGCTATGGAGCAGCAAGAGGTTGGGTGGATGCCATCATCGCACCCGAAGCGACGCGAATGTGGCTATCGACCGCTCTTGGTGTCGTCGCAAATAAAGTCTTTCCAGTGAACAAACAAGCGAGGGAAGTGTGAGCCAAACGATCCGGATCGGTAACGCGCAGGCCTTTTGGGGAGATCGCCCTTCGGCGGCCAAAGAAATCCTTACTCAGGTACCCGATTTGGATTACCTGACGATGGATTATTTGGCAGAGGTCTCGATGTCCATTCTTGCCCTGCAGCGAGAACGCAATCCCCAAGCCGGCTATCCACATGATTTTGTCGAGGTTGTGCGAGGGCTTGCTCCCTATTGGTCTTCGGGTGGTAAGTGCAAGTTGATCGCAAACGCCGGAGGACTCAGTCCCATGGCCTGCGCCCAAGCATGCCGCAGCGTCTTGGAAGCTGCCGGTTGCCGATCCTTGAAGATCGGTGTTGTCGGTGGTGATGATGTGCTTGCGATACTTCAAATGAACCCACACATAGAGCATTTCAAAAACCTCGATACCGGCGAGTCGTTGGCATCCGTGCAGGATCGTCTCGTGACTGCCAATGCGTACATGGGATGCTCGGGAATTGTCGATGCCTTGAAGATGGGGGCCGACATCGTGATCACCGGTCGAGTGGCCGACCCATCCATGGTGCTTGCTGCCTGCGTTCACCATTTTCAATGGCGATACGACGATTGGGATCTGTTGGCAGCAGGGACTCTGGCGGGACATCTGCTCGAATGCGGCACCCATGCCACAGGTGGAATTTCCACCGACTGGCTTTCCGTACTGAGTCCAGTAGACATCGGCTTTCCGATCGCCGAAGTCTCCCGCGAAGGCGACTTGGTCATCACCAAATCGGATGCCTCGGGTGGTTGTGTGACAGTCCAAACCGTCAAAGAGCAATTGCTTTACGAGATTTCGGATCCGTCACGTTATATCAGCCCCGATGTGGTCGTTTCGTTTCTAGGCTTGAGCGTCCAACAGATCGACCAGAACCGAGTCTCTGTGCGAGGTGCAAAAGGGCACAAGCAGCCTGAGACTTTAAAGGTAAGCGCGACGTATCGCGATGGATACAGAGCCGCCGGAACATTGACAATCGTTGGCCCCCAAGCCGTTGCCAAAGGACGCCGTTGTGGAGAGATCGTTTTGAAGAGACTCGAAGCTGCTGGTTGGAATTACACTCAAACCGTTGTCGAATGCTTAGGAAACGGAGCCAGCATTCCCGTGCTCGAAACGATCAACGAAGGGCACGATAGTTTCGAAACCGTTTTGAGGATTGCCGTTGAGTCATCAAGTAAAGCTGCCGTCGAAGCTTTTTCTAAAGAGATGATTCCCTTGGTTACCGCCGGTCCCCAAGGGACCACCGGATACGCCCAAGGTCGACCCTCGGTCCAACCCGTGTTTCGTTACTGGCCATGCCTTATCGAGAAAAAACTGGTTTCTACCAGCGTGCAAACGATCACGACAGAAGATCGATCGACAGGATCGAAAGCCGTTGATCTCTGGCCTAAGATTCCAAGTGCAAAAAAAATCGAAGCCGCTTGCCAAATCCCATTGGATTCAATGCACACTCAAACAGGAAACGATCCAATACCAAAGCGACTCTCGTCGATCGCTTATGGTCGCAGTGGCGATAAAGGGATCAGTGCCAACATCGGGATCCTTGCTCGCAACCCTGAGGATTATCCTTGGCTTTTGCGTTGGTTGACGGCTCAGAGAGTGCAAGAGTACTTTCAGTCCATGGGGGTCAAGCGGGTCGAACGCTTCGAAGCACCCAATTTGCAGGGTCTGAACTTTTTGGTGCATGGGATTTTGAGTTGTTCGATTCGAAACGATGCCCAAGGCAAAGGGTTAGCCCAAGCCTTGCTCGCCATGCCGATCGAGGATGCAGACGTTTAACCCACTGCAAGGTCAAGGAGACATTCAATGACCAACCGCAAAAAACTAGCTCATTCAAGTAACTCTGAATGGGTCGATGGACTGACGATCGGCCAAGTGCTTCGGCAAACGGCCAATCGGCTTGGCCATCAAGACGCTGTGGTTTTCCCGAATCTCGATTGGCGTATTGACTGGCAGGAATTTGACAGGCAAGTCGACCGCGTCGCCAAGAGCTTGATCGCTCAGGGGTTTCGTCGCGGAGATCACTTTGGTATCTGGGCCACCAATATCCCCTCTTGGGTTTTACTCCAGTTTGCCACTGCCCGAATCGGCGTGGTCTTGGTCACGATCAATCCCTCGTACCGCACCGAGGAATTATCGTTCGTGGTTGGCCAAGCCGATCTCAAAGGCTTGGCACTGATCGATCACTACAAGACCACGCATTACTTTGACTCACTCTTGCAGGCCGTTCCGGAGCTTGTAAATGCCAAGCCCGGTGAACTGTCAAGCAACCACTTTCCTAAACTTAAGACGATTATCAGTCTAAGGGGGCAGCCCGTTGCCGGTAGCTTTTCGTGGGACGAGTTCCTGGGGTTGGCCGATCAAGTCACCGACGAGATGCTACATCGTGCCGAGCGAGATTTATCCTGTAGCGATCCGATCAACATTCAGTACACATCGGGTACCACCGGTGCCCCGAAAGGTGCGATGCTCTCGCATCGAAATATACTGCTCAACGCATTTTTCGCAGGACAAGGGCAAGCCTTCTCATCGCTCGATCGCTTGTGTGTCCCAGTGCCCCTTTACCACTGTTTCGGCTGCGTGCTTGGAACCCTCTGCGGAATCGTTCATGGGGTGACCATGGTTTTTCCTTGTGAGACATTCCAAGCCTCCCAAACGATGTTGGCCATCGAGCACGAAAAATGCACCGCCGTCTATGGCGTCCCGACCATGTTTATCGCGATGCTCGAGCACGCCGAGTATCCAAGTAGAGATCTGCGAAGTCTACGAACCGGGATCATGGCAGGAAGCCCCTGTCCGATCGAACTGATGCGAAAAGTGACGTCGCAAATGGGCGCTTCTCAGATGACCATCGGTTATGGACAGACAGAAGCCTCTCCGCTGATTACTCAAACCCGAATCGATGACCCAATCGAACTGCGCGTTGGAACCGTCGGAAGAGTGCTCGAAGGAGTCGAGGTCAAGATTGTCGATCCGGGGACTGGAAAGACTCTTGGGGTCAACGAATCCGGGGAACTGTGTGCTCGAGGTCACAATGTGATGTCTGGATACTACAATTTACCCGATAAAACCGCCCAAGCCGTCGATGCACAAGGTTGGTTGCACACCGGCGATCTGGCCATGCAGGAACCCAACGGTTACTTTCGAATCACTGGTAGAATCAAGGATTTAGTGATTCGAGGGGGTGAGAATATTTTCCCAAGGGAAATCGAAGAGGTACTCTATCGCCATCCGTCTGTTAAAGAGGTGCAAGTCATCGGCGTTCCGGATCGAAAGTTTGGCGAAGAGGTGATGGCTTGGGTGAGCCTCCGAGAAGGAGCGCAGGCAACCGTCGAGGAGCTTAAAGCATTCTGCAAGGAGCGACTGGCTTATTTTAAAGTGCCTCATTATTGGAAGTTTACCGACCAGTTCCCAACAACCGTCACAGGTAAGATCCAAAAGTACCGGATGCGTGAGATCAGCATCCAAGAGTTAGGCCTCCAGGCCGTCGCGGATATAGAAACAGCATAGATCGGACGGATCGGAAAGATCAGATATAATCAAATTTTGGTTAGGCTCCTTCAATTGGGAAAAACAGACCATCATGCATTCATTTTTTGGTAATAGGTCAGCCACACTCGCTGCACTACTGGGTATTTCAATTTTTGGTTGTGGACTTAGAACGTCCGCTTGTGCCCAAGATCTTCCAAAGATTCGCAAGGATGTCGTGTACGGGCACAAAGATGGAATGGCCCTGACGATGGATGTGTTTGAGCCCGAGGCCAACCGCAAGGGAATAGGACTTATGTTCATGGTCAGTGGTGGTTGGGTTTCGACCTGGATGCCACCGGCTCAAATGTCGAATTTTTTCAAACCCCTCATGGATGAGGGTTACACGATCATCGCTGTCCGCCATGGGAGTAGTCCCAAGTACGTGATTCCAGAGATCGTCGAGGATGTCCGCAAAGCTCTCGAACTTGTGAATAAACAGTCCGATGAGTGGAAGATCGACAAGTCGAAAATCGGTGTGTTCGGGTTCTCTGCAGGCGGACATTTGTCCTTGATGCTCGGCACAACGGCCAACGACAAGAAGCGAGGCCCAAAGATTGCTGCCGTTGCTGCCGTCTTTCCCCCGACGGATCTTGCTCCCTACAAAACCCCAGGCAACCCTCGGATGGATCAATTTCCTGCGCTGAAGTTCGACTCGAATCGTAACGACGAATTCTCACCCTTGCGTCAAGTCACTTCCGTGGATGCCCCCACACTGCTTGTGCATGGGGACAAAGACGATTTAGTACCGATCTCTCACAGCGAGAACATCAAGGAGGCTTTTGAGAAATCCAGTGTTCCGTGCGAGCTGGTCGTCATCAAAGGGGCTGCCCACGGCTTTAACGACGAGGGCAACCGAGTCATGTTCGAATCGATGCGAGACTGGTTTAAGAAACATCTCGACAATCGCCAGCCGAACTCGGCTGGCGAATAGTTCAGTCTGGAGAACAGTCGACTAGTTCAATCCCTCTTCGGCCAACCGATCGATTTCATCCATCCGTTCGAGCATTTTCTGCGTGTGCTCATGTCCCCAGTGTGGGCCTTGCAAGGAAGGCTTTGCACTGCGATCTGCGGCATCGGCGGTCGGGGGCAAATTGCCCACTGGGTTGCTTGCTCCTGGCTCGCCTACGGCAAGCGAACGGACTGTCTGTGAAAGCGTATCGATCTTGCTGGCCAACTCGTTGACTTGAACCGATTTGCGTTTGAAGTCGGTCGACTTGTTTGCCAAACGGTCGGTCAGTTCGTTGACCGAAGTTTCCATCGCGGTTTTCACTCGGTTCAGGTGATCGATTTCGGCCGCCAGTTGGCGATGATGGTTTTGAACCACTTCAAATTCGCTGTTGGCATGGATCAACTCAGCGCGTCGACCCGAAAGGTTGCTGTCGAGTTCGGCGATGGACTTATCGAGCTTGGAGCAGCGAAGTTCGCGGTCTTCGATGAGGACCTTGGTCTGTGTTTCGAGTAGGTCGCTGAGTTCTCGCTTCTGGGAGATTTCCTCGTTGAGCCCTTGGATGCTGTTTGCCAAGTGTTCCTTGGACGATTGCATCGATTCGATTTGCGACTGCAGATCCTTGTGCGTAGCAACAATTTGCCTGAGGTTGGCTTGGCTTGTTTCGATCGCTTCGTCGACCAGAGCCTTTTCCACCCTAGCATCTTGGAGCCCTTGCGTTACTTCCGACAAAGACTGAGTTTGGATCTCCAAATTGCGTTGGAATTCGATCTTGAGCGACTGCAATTCGGTTTGCAAATCGGATCGATCTTGTTCGAGGGACTCACATGACTGCTGCAATCGGACTGCTTCGTCGCTGAGTTTCTCGATGCGTCTTTCGATCGATTGCTGATCCCGTTGGAACTGCCTTTGGTTGGCTTCATGGTCCGAGCGTGCTTGCTCAAACGCTTCACGGGCCTGGGCAGACTGCTCTTCGAGTTCAAGGATTTCACGACGGATCTTCTCTCGCTGGGACTTAAGATCCGAAAGGTGATCCTTCTTGGCCTCGATTTCAGAATCGATGCCACAGAGCTTCATTTTGGCGTAATCCGAATCGGCTTGCAGTTGAACAATCGAGGCTTGAAGAGAATCGACGTCATCGGCTAGACGGTTGCGTTGTCGTCCCAACTCCTCTGCCTCATTGGTCCACTGAGCGGCCTTGATCTGTGCGGCAACGGCTTGGGAATCATATTCTCGGACAGAGCTTTCAAGACGATCGAGTTGGTGCTTTTGTGATTTCCAATCGCCAATCCATTTTTGATAGAGTTGCGAGAGCGATCGAATGTGTTCGGAGACCGTCTCAATTCGACGCCCCGATTCCTTGCGAATCCGATCGCTTCCAATCTCTCGAACCGAGCGGTCATAAAAGAGGCTGATGCCCGCTAACAAAAACACCATCGCACCGGAGATGTTAAAGAGCACGAATTCGTGGTCGGCAAACTGACGACCATAATTCCAGTAGTTGGTCGCTCCAGTGACAGCAATGCCTAAACCAAAAAGAGTAAAGGTCATCAGGCTTGGCCAACGACCCTTGCCCGCTTCATCCTGATCCTTCTGCATCCATGCTCGGACTTCATTGCCGTAGGAATCCAGTACACGTACGAGCCTATCGACAGTGGTGTCATCGAGCAATCGTTCATCCGTGGCGACCCTCTCCTTGCTGATTTGCTCGATCGATTCGAGGACTTGGGGTTTCACAGTTTCTCTCCAATGGCGAGTTTGTTTGACAAATTGTTCAGGTCGTTAGACGACGGTAGAGGAGTTCGTCAATCTTTTCCTAATCCCACTATCTTTCCTTGTCGAATCCTGGGGAGAACTTTGCCTGAACTCCCAATCGGCGGAACAATTGGTATAATCGGAGTGTTTTTGGAGATTGAGGGTAGGAAATATTCATGTCGTCGACCCCGATGCGGATTCTGGTCACTGCCCAAGCATTTGCCGTCAGCGGAACTGCGTATCGTGAGAAACTGGGCAAACTGGGGTGCCAGGTTGTCGATTCCAAGACCTGGGGGCCTCTGACCCTCGATGCACTGATTGAGCAAGCCCGAGGATGCGATGCAGTTATAGCCGCCATCGACCCTTACTGCGATTCGGCCTTTGAAGCTTTGCCCAGGCTCAAACTCGTCGCACGGTGCGGGATCGGTATCGACAGTGTCGATTTAGTCTCAGCCACCAAGCACGGAATCATGGTGACCAATGTGCCTGACGCGATGACCGACGCGGTCGCCGATTACTGCATGGGATTGCTCTTGTCGCTTGCTAGGCATATTCATGTGGGCTACTCCTGCATGCAACAAGGTGGCTGGGCGGAATTTCCAGGTGTTGAATTGCGGGGCAAGACACTGGGCTTGGTGGGTTTCGGACGAATTGGCCAAGCCGTCGCAAGCAGAGCCTTAGGATTCGGTCTGAACATCGCCGTGCATGACCCTTGGATGCAATCTTTGATCGCCACAGGAAATCTCGATGACCATGTCGCATCCTTGGCAAGTCGAGTTCAATGGTTGGCACTCTCGGATCTCCTCGAACAATCGGACTTCGTATCGATCCACGCTCCAAATACTCCTGAGACTCGGCACATGATCAACCGGCAAGCATTCGCTATGATGCGACCAGGAGCATACCTGATCAACACCGCTCGCGGAGCGTTGGTCGATCCCGATGCTCTCATGCAAGCCGTCCGAACCGGGCAGATTGCCGGTGCAGCGATGGATGTCTACGAACAAGAACCCTTGCCCGTCGATCACCCACTGCGATCGACTCCGAACCTGCTGCTGACACCTCACAATGCATTCAACTCACGAGAAGCTGCCGTACGAATGAGCATCGGATGCTACGAGCCGATCGTTGATATTCTCGAAGGCAGAGTCCCCAAATTCGTGTGCAATCCCGATGTGCTCAAGTCGACGAGCCTCCGAGTTAAACAATGGACACTTTAGGATCAACTCGATGAAAAGAAATTCAGTTCGTGAAGCTTTGAAACAGGGTGTGCCTCAAGTTGGGACGTGGCTATCTCTATCGAGTCCTCTGGCGGCGCGCTTTATGGCCCGCGCGGGTTTTCCATGGCTAACGGTCGACATGGAGCACAGCAATTGCAATTGGGAAACAGCCTCGTCGATTTTTGCCCACGTTGCAGAAGCCGGTTGCGTGCCTTTGATTCGCGTCCCGTCGATCACCCATGAGAACGCCAAACGCGCATTGGATTTGGGGGCCTTTGGGATCGTTTTTCCTATGTGCAATACGCGAGAGTTGGCCGAATTGGCCGTGTCGAGTTGCAAGTATCCACCGACGGGAACCCGAAGCGTGGGAGGAAGTGTCCACGCTCTGAATTATGGAACCAATGCAGCCGATTACTATCGTCAGGCCAACGAGGAAGTTCTGGTGATTGTCCAAGCCGAACATGTTGATGCGGTCGATCAAATCGATCAGATCCTGAGTGTTCCCGGGGTCGACGCAGTCTTTGTCGGCCCAAATGATTTACTCGCTTCGATGGGCAAGACTCCGCAGATGGAGACCGATGACCCTCAGTTCGTCGCTGCGTTGGACAAAGTCCTTCGATCTGCCAAAGCCCACGGCGTTGCACCAGGTATCCATGTTGCCGATGCGCAGGCCGCAAAGCGACGGATCGAGCAAGGTTGGCAATTCATCGCGGTAAGCAGCGAACTTGGGTTCATGAATCAGGCCGCTGGTGCAATGCTCAAAGATCTAGGTCATTTGAGCCAAGGTCAAATCGCTCGTTACTAAAAGGGATGGTACGGATGCGACAGCGGAACGTCGATGCAGTCACTTGTTGGATTCCCAAGATTGTTTGGCTTTGCTTAGCAATCGGCACGCTTGCCCCGAAGTTGCTTGCTCAGGAAAACACCGAGCGTCCAGCGGTCCCAAAAAATCGAGGAATCGCGATTCTTCAAACCCAACAAGGGCCTTATCCAGGGATCGGAGTCGGCCAGGTTTTGATCGCTGCTGGTCAAGTTGCATCCGATGCGACCGTACGCGTGGTAGCCAGCGAAAAAGATCAGCGGATCTTCTACCCCGCAATCGAAATCGTCTCGATCGAGCCCGAACCTCAGACCAAGGAAGATCGATCTGGGACCGCCCAGCCTGGCGAGCGGAGGATTGGGGATGGTTCGGTCGTTAAGCGACTCCGCAAAGCGATCGAGCGAGTGCGGGAGTACATTGATCCGGTTGAACACGTTCGAATTCATTTTCTCTTTGTCGGAGATGCTCCTCTATCGATCGAACTCGATGGAGAGGTCAAGCAGACCATCGAGCTGGTTCCTAAGCTCATCGACGATCGCAAGTTGGATCGAGCCAACTCAAACCGTTGGACAACCCTATTGGATCAGTGGTGGATCAGTTACGTAGAACAAGCAAAAAGGCAGATCGCCAGAAGCGATTACCCAAGCCTCGTGGAACGTTACCTTGTGTACTCGTTGGCGAATCGTTTTGGATTTCCTGTTCCTGAGCTCGATGAGCGTAAGGCATCCCTTCTGAAGAATCCCAGCGATCCAACTCCAACGCTCGAAAGGATCGCAGGTTCGGAATCGTTCCGCGATCAACTCAGGCATCAACAACTCACCTTGAGCGTTGCCGATACATCAAGGCGTGTAGCCATTCCAATGGCTCCACGTTGGAAAAGCCATGCGATTCCCGAGCTACCACCTGGGTATTCCCTTGAATCGATCCCCATAGAACCGATCGCAAAGGTCATTCCACCTGAGTGCTTCTATATCCGTTTCGGTTCGTTTCAAAATTACTTGTGGTTTCAAAAACTCGGTGATGCGCGAGGCGGGGATATCGCCCAATTGGCGATGATGCGAGGGTACAACTACGAGAGCACCGAGAGGGTCGAGCGACTGCTTAACACCAAGATGACGACCATCGGCAAACTCTTTGGTGATGCAGTCATTTCGGATATGGCTATTGTCGGTTACGACTTGTACATCCAAGACGGTCCGACGATGGGAGTACTGTTCGAAGCAAAGAACTTTGGGCTCCTCAAAAGTTCGTTCGAGCAAGAAAGGCTCACAACGCTTGAAAAGATCGAACAGGAAGGTGGAAAACTACGCGATGAGCAAATCGATGGTGCGACCGTTTCGTTCTTGAGCGCCCCAGATCAATCGGTTCGCTCGTTCATGGTTATCGCCGAACCCTACCTGTTTGTCACCAGTTCACGGGAACTGGCTCGAAGATTTATCGAAGTGCAAAAGACGAAAGAATCACTCGCTCAGTTGCCCGCATTCCGATTTGCGCGGTTGATGATGCCCATCGAGCACGACTACGATGTCTTTGCTTATTTCTCATCCGAGTTTTTCCAGAATCTTGTCTCTCCGACGTATCAGATCGAACTCAAACGTCGCATGCGAGCAATCGCTGCATTGGAAAATGCCGAACTTGCAAGCATCGTTGCCAGGAATGAAAAAGCTCATGGACTAAAGGGGATTCGAAGCGACAAGCAAACCACAGCGACAATCCCTCCAGACTGGATGCCAGGCGATCAAATCGAGTATCTGATCGCTCAAGGTTATTTACCCCGTTGGTTTCAGCAGCGGGTAGATGGATCCGAAACCATCCGATTCCAAGACGGTTGGTACGACTCGGTTCGCGGAGCTCGAGGAAGCTTTATGCCAATTGCCGATGTTCCTTTGGTCGACTGCACTCCGGAAGAAGCCGCAGACTACCGAGAAAGCATCGAGTTTTATACCAAGGACTGGCAACAGACCGATCCGCTCATGTTTGGACTCCGGCGTTACGAACATCCGGAGATTCCTAAAGCCGAGAGAGTGGCCATCGAGGCGTATATTGCTCCCCTGGGTAGCGATAAGTACGGTTGGATGAGTCTGCTACTTGCACCTCCAGTCGATCAACAAATTCAATTACCAAGCGACGATGTCGTCAGCCTGCAATTGCATCTGCGAGGAAACGACACGGGCAATCGATTTACACCCAACCACACCCTCTTTGCTGGACTCAAAGACATCGAGTTACCCTTCCCCGAAGAGACCAAAGGCCTCTTCGCAACCCTTGGACTGCTCAAGTCCCTTCCTATCTACTTGGGAGCTTGGCCAAAGCCTGCGTTGCTCGATCGTTTGCCTTTAGGGCTCGGGGGGGGGCTACCCGATGTTACTGGCTACTCTCGCACACTCATCGGATTGTGGCGATGGCAGATGGGCGGTTTTAGTATCATCTCTTTCCATCGCGAAATCCTCGACGCATGTGCATCGATCGTCCGTGTGATTCCTGCCGATGATGTGGCTCAAGGCAGACTGCGCGTTGGAAATATCTCCGATAGCAAGGTAGCCGGTTGGTTCAATACGCTCGGTTTCCGCCAAGCAGCCCAAGCAACGAGAGGTAATCTGTTTCTCTTGGACTCGATTGCACAGCAATTGGGCCTTCCACCCCAAGAGGCGAAAGTCATCGCACAGCGGTTGCTCGATGCCAAGTTGCAATGCACACTCGGGGGTGAATACGAACTTCAAGAGGGCTTATGGCAGTCGACCCGTTGGCCAGACGATCTGCTTCTTGCACCCGGAGCCCATCCATCAAGCGTCGGTTTTGACACCCTTCACACTGTACCACCCAAAGGCTATCGCACCGGTTGGCTCGAATGGTTTCGCGGGGGAAACCTGCATTTGACTCAGTTGCCCGAAAGGCTCGTCGTCGTAGGGCATATCGACATGGAGTTGATCGCTGTGACACCCTTGGCCAAAGGAGACGATCCCGAAAAAGCAGAAGGGCTCCCGAAGCTCAATTTCGATATCTACAATTTGCCATTCAAGATGTTCAACTCCGACAAACCAAAGAAGAAGCCTCAGGAGCCTAAAGAGAGAGGTTTCTGATGCGACTGGTTCTAGGTGTCGATGAGGCTGGATATGGCCCCAATATGGGCCCTTTAGTGATCGGTGTCAGTGCCTGGCTCATCGAGTCGGATTTTGACGTCCTTCAAGGGCTCGAGCCTCTAGAACCTGAGTTGCTTGCTGCTCCCTGGAACCCCAACAGCGATCATATTCCTTTTGGGGACTCGAAAAAGATCCATCAACCGAGCAAAGGCTTGACGGGTCTGTCGATCGCAGTTCGCTTTTTCGAAGCAATTCTATCGAGCAAACCTGCTGCCGATAAGCCTTGGTTTGTCATGGAGAATCTAGCACCGCAAGATATCCAGCGTGTCGAAGCACTGCCTTGGTACGATCGGTCTTTTGCAGGATCGAATCTGGATCGAGAGGATCTGTTGACTCAGTCAGCACTTCTGTTTGCCAAGGAAAAGCTCGATGGACTCGGAATAAGACTCGTTGATTTTCGATTGCGAGTGCTCGACGAAGCCTACTTTAATCAAGCGGTCGAATCGCTTGGAAACAAGTCTGATGTGCTCGGACAATCGAGCCTGAACCTAGCTTGGCAAGTCCTTGAGCGTACCCTGAAAAGTCATCCATGCGATGCGATTGAAATCTACTGCGATCGGCAAGGTGGAAGGAAAAAATATGCAGGTCTACTTGCACATACGTTTCAAGATTCCCACCCTCAAGACACTGTTCCATTTATTTCTGCCAGTGTTGAAACCTCACAAGTCAGTTCCTACTCGATGCAATATCAGGGAGTCCCGGCAACGGTTCGTTTTCAGGTCGAGGGGGATTCTCTGTTTCCTCCGGCAGCCTCGTCGATCGTCGCTAAATGGACACGTGAGAACCTCATGGCTCGACTGAACCGATACTGGCAAAGCCTTGTTGGTCCACCCCTCAAACCCACGGCGGGCTATGCGGTCGATGCAGCCCGATTTTCTAAGGACATCAAACCGTGGATCGACCGACTTGGTTTCGAGAAAAACCTTTGGTGGCGGATGCGATAATCGGTTCTGTACCGGTTATAATCCAAGGATTTTGGCAGGTAACAACAGCTCATTTCATGGAGTTTATTTTTGTTGGCATGGACTACCGTTCTTGAAAAAAACTTGCGAGTCGTCCTAGGACTGATCCTAGCACTCGCATTAGTCGTTGTGAACCATGGATCGTGCTACGCCCAAGATCAAGAAGCCATTGCGCAAAAAGCTGCGATGGTTCAGGTTCATTGGAAGGTTACCGTTCCTAACGACACCCCGTCTGGATCCAAACTCTTTATCGCCGGAAACATCGATGAGTTTGGGCCATGGCAACCCAATGCCTTCGAATTAAAACCCACCGCCGATGGCAAGTACGAGGCAAGTTTGGAACTCCCTGTCGGAACGCGGATCGAGTACAAAGTCACCCGAGGGAGTTGGGCAACGGTCGAGAAGTCTAGCGAAGGTGCTGAGATCAAAAATCGCTCGGTGACGATCCGTGGACCGCAGACGATCGAGATCGCGGTTGCCGATTGGGCGATTGCCAAACCTAAACCATCTTCGAGTGCCACGGGCGATTTGCGATGGTTGGATCTATCGAGCAAAATCCTCCAATCCCAACGTAGAATCACTGTTTGGTTGCCTCCGGGGTATCGGGACGATCCCCAAGTCCGATACCAAGTAGCCTATCTGCTTGATGGGCAAAATGTTTTCGACAACCAACGAGCTGCCTTTGGAGTCGAATGGCAGGCCGATGAGACTGCTGAAAAATTGTCGCAGGATTCTATCCCAAGACCCTTGATCCTTGTGGCGATCGATAACTCGAAAAACAGGATCGATGAATACACTCCCGTTCCAGATAATGTTGCTGATAAACTCATCGGTGGCCGAGCCGATGTCCATCTGGATTTCATCACCTCAGAACTCAAACCATGGATCGATCAGGAGTTTAGAACCCTAACCGCCCCAGAGTCGACCGCGATCATCGGCTCGTCGCTAGGCGGTCTGTTCGTTCTCCATGCATTGCACAAGCGTCCGGATGTATTTGGCAAAGGTGCATCGATGTCTCCCTCTCTTTTCTGGGGCAACCAATACATGCTCGAGGTTTTTTCAAAGCCTGATCGCCATGGCACAGAGCCTAAGCAACGGCTTTGGGTTGACATGGGTACCCTAGAAGGCAAATCCCCTGATGGACAATCCAAGGCCGTCGAACAAACGAAGAAACTTGTCGAACTATTGCAGATCCATCATCAAGATCGATATCTCGTTCAAATGATGATCGAACCCGAGGCCAAACATAACGAATCGGCCTGGGCCAACCGCCTGCCAGCAGCATTGGAATTCCTCTTCCCTAGCCCTCAAGAAACCCAACCCCGATGAATAAATATCTAATCTCAACGTTGACGTGTGTCCTGCCACTTCTGGTCTTGAGCCAAGACTCAAATGCGTTCCAGAAGATCAGTGACACGCGAGTCGAGCGGATCGCACCCCTGACGATCGAGCAGGTCAAACAATCGATCGAAGTACAGCCTGGTTACGAAGTCGAACTCGTGGCTAGTGAACCACTGATCAAAAGCCCAGTGGCAATCGCCTTCGATGCCGATGGTGCTCTATGGGTCGTCGAAATGGTTGACTACAGTGAGCAGGAAAATGATGCGTTGGGACGACTGAGCAAGTTGACCGATACCGATGGAGATGGAGTCATGGATCAAGCTCAGGTCGTCGCGCAAGGTTTGTCTTGGCCGACGGCTCTAGCCACGCTTCAAAAACGTGTGTGGGTTGCTGCTGCTCCGCTGGTGCAAGAATTCAAGCCCCAGGATGGTGGATTGCAATCCAAATGGAATTCGAGCACGATTCTCGAAGGACTCGGCAGGCAAAACGTGCAAGGGCTCGCCAATTCCTTTCACTTTGGACTCGATGGCCGATTGCATTTGTCGACCAGTTCGAACGGTGGCCAATTAACGGTCAATCCAAACAGTCCAATCCTTTTGCCATCTAGTCCCGCGAATGTTTCAGGTCGGGATATCGCGTTTGACTTGGTTACCGGCAAGCTTTCCTCGGTTGTGGGCTATGGCCAGCACGGAATGGATTTTAGCCCTTGGGGCGATCGTTACGTTACGAGCAACAGCGACCATTTGCAACAAGTCGTTGCCTGGTACTTGCCAGAGCTGACCGATGCCTCATTGTCGAAATCGGTAGCTTGGAGAAGATCGATTTCTGCAGATGGGCCTCAAGCCGAGGTGTTTCGTATCTCACCGGTTGAATCGTGGCGAACCATTCGAACACAGATGCGATTGGCCGGAATCTCGACGGGAATACTCGAAGGGCAGGGGAGAGCCAGCGGATACTTTACCTCCGCCACCGGCGTGACAATCTACGATGGCGATCAGTGGCCACCTGCGGAACATCCGATTGCGTTGATCGCAGACGTCGGGAGCAATCTCGTGCATCGCAAACGATTGGTTCGAAGCGGTGTGGCATCCAAGGGCGAGCGAATCGATTCCCAAAGCGAGTTTCTACGAAGCAAAGATACTTGGTTTCGTCCGGTACAATTTTCCAATGGCCCCGACGGGTGTTTGTACATCGTCGATATGGCTAGAGAGACGATCGAGCATCCCAAGAGCATCCCAGAGCCGATCAAAAGCCAAGTCGATTTGACTTCCGGTCGAGACCTTGGGCGTATTTGGAGAGTTAAGGCAAGTGGACGTCCCGTTCGTCGTGAGCCACAAGTACTAACAAATCTTTCAACTCCCGAGCTTTGCCAACGACTGGGACATCCAAACGGTTGGCATCGCGAGACTGCCTCGCAACTGCTAATCGAACGTCAAGACATCCAGGCTATCCCCTACTGTCGAAAAATTCTCTCGAGCAACCCAGAGCCGCTGGCAAGGCTACAGGCTTTGTCGGTTTTGGCATCCTTGCCACAAGGCTTCGATAACGCGACATGGTTGCGAAGCATCGAAGATCCATCGATTCACGTAAGGCTTTGGTCATGGGTGTTTGCAAATCGGATAGCGGATCTTTCTGCTGAATCTACCCAAGAGCAGTCGCAGGCAATCGCAGAAATCATGCAGCGCGAAACAGACTTGGAAGTTCAGATGGTGATGGCGGTTCGAAGCACCCTCATTCTTGCACAAGACAGCAAACGAGCGGAACTATTTGCCAGTTGGCTCAATCGCAAGGATCCTGCACTCCTTGCTTGTGATGAATTGCGGGCTGCGATCGAGTTTGCAAGTCGAGGGAAGGCTGCGAAATTGCTTTGGGAACAAGCCGACTGGCTAACGCTTTTGGGGAGCTCTAATCAAGGAGCTAGCTATCTTGATGCGATGCTGTTTCAAATGCAGCAACACGGAGATCTCGCAGCGGTGGTTCAAGCTTGGAATCAAAGCCGATGGACTGACGATCAGCTCAAATCGGCTACCGATACTCTTGGACGTCTGATTGAACGAAGGATTGTCCCCGAAGGAAATGAAACCTATTTGGAGCTCAGCAAGTTTGCGAGCAACCAACTCTTGCCTCGAATCGAATCGGCGATGAAAAAGGGAAATACCGATCGACAAGCTGAGGCTGAGCTTGGCCAAAGCGAATCTCAGCGTTCCAACGTGGTTCGGCTGCTTGGCACATTACCGATCCAGAAACGGCAAGAGATTTTTACGAAGATCTTGTCCGACTGCCCCTCCGCTTCCATTCAAAGCAGTGTGATTGAGTCTTGGGTTCCGAGCCAACCGCCGTTTCAAAAGCTTGCGGCTGAATACCTCGATGGAACCAATCCGTTGATCGAACAGTCGATTCTCAAGGCGCTGATTCGCAACGAAAGTGGTGCTAGGTTGCTCTTAGAGAGGATCGAGCAAAAGGGGCAAAGTACGGCAAGTATTCCCGCCTGGGTTTGGCAGGCTTTGAGGGCGTTCCCGAATGAAGCAATCAAGACGCGAGCCCAGAAGTTATCACCAGTCTCCGAAGTCCCCTGGGAGAGTGTTGCTCAGAAGTATCGCGAAGCCTGGGATAAACCGGGGGATTCCAAGCTCGGCGAAGCCCATTTCAGAAAACTCTGCGCAAGCTGCCATCGGGCAATGGATATCGGGATTGCAATTGGTCCATCGCTGGACTCTTACCGAGTGCGGCCCAATGAAGCGATCGCCTTGGCAGTGGCCGAGCCGAGTAGGGAGATGGATCCCAAGTACGAGCAGCAGCAGATACGAACCAAGGATGGGGAAGTTGCCGCCGGGATCTTGGTCAGTTCTACCGCAGAACAGATTGCGATCCTCACTGCCCAGAACCAAAACGTCTCGATTTCAAAAAGCGATGTCGAAGAGTGGAAAAGTTCAGGCAAGTCGCTCATGCCTGACGGAATGCTCAAGGAACTGGATCCTAAGGCATTGAATGATTTAATCGCCTTCTTGCGTTTGGTTCCCGACCGTTGATTAGAAACCCATATTCGGTGAGGGGCCCTTGGTCAATCCGCCGCGAGTCCAGTCGCATTCCCAGCCTGGGAATGCGAAGGACGGAAATGGGTCTGGAGCGATTAGATCCTTGGACTCGTAGACGATCTCGAATTGACGATCGAGCCCGATTCGCCCCAAGCGAAAGTTCTTGTAGAGATGATGCGTTTTCGGATCCACTTTGATCCGTCCACCAGGTGCATCGAATTCCAAGCCTTTTTCGAGAACCTCGCGGATTTTGATCGGATCCGAGGACTTCGCGATCTTGTAGGCCTCTTTCCAAACCATGACTTGCGTGTAGGCAGCCTCCATCGGATCATCGACGACTCGGTCTAGCCCAAAACCCTTTTTGAAATTCCTCACAAACTTTTTGTTGGCCGGTGTGTCGATGGATTGAAAGTAACTCCAAGCTGCATAATGACCATGCACATGTTCTGGAGGGATACGTCGAAGTTCGGCCTCGCCAACGCTCGTAGCCAACACGGGTGATTTCTCTGGGGACAGACCGATCGAGTGACACTCTTTGTAAAACGAAAGATTGCTATCACCGTTGATGGTGCTAAGGATCAGATCGGGCGATGCCTTTTGGATCTTCTCGGCCGCTTCATGGAAATCACTGTGCCCAAGGGGCAAGTAGTCTTCGCCGACGATTTCGATCGATTTGGTTTCGAGATACTTTTTGACGATGTAATTGGCGGTGCGGGGGAACAAATAGTCTGAGCCGATCAAATAGATACGTTTTCTCTGGCCACCTTGTTCAGACATAAACCAGTCCAAAGCAGGCAGGATTTGCTGGTTGGGTGTGCTGCCGAAGTAAAATACGTTTCGGTTGGCTTCAAATCCCTCGTACTGCAGAGGGTAGAAAAGGAGCGGTTTTCGCGGTGGGCTCGATTTCCCATCAAAATGTTCATCCCTGAAGAGTTCCGTGGGGTTATCGATTTCATCGATGACCGCTTTGCGATGCAGGCTCGTCCAGCATCCAAAGATCACGTCAACTTTCTCGATATCGACAAGTTCCCTCGCGCGGCGTCTGAAGATCTCGCTCCGAGATCGACCATCTTTCACGACCGGTACAAATTCGACCTCGGGGAATTCCTTGCTGGCGTTCAGCGCCTCGACCGCCAAGGTTTCGCAGTGCCGAAGGGACATCTCGTTCATCCCCATCGTGCCGGTCTGGGAATGTAAGACTCCGAGCTTTACGGTCTTGTGCTCTTTTTCCCTATCCATCAATACATCGCTTGCCTTGTTCAAAGGCTCGCATCCGATCGAGATCGCCAAAGCTACCAAAAGCTGCGCAGCAGTGATGCATCGGATCGTCTTTAAAAACCGTCTGGCAACCATCGACGCTTACTCTTCCATTAAATGCGTAAGGATGTCTTGGAAAGGAGCAGAGGATATGCTCAGTTCTCCCCGAAACGGATTGTCTAAGGATGCGATCAGGAAAATCATCAATCCCATAAAGGCAGAGAGCATCCCACCTAGGAATAGGTGATTGACAATCTTCATATCGAACATCCAAATCAAGGCAATGTTCATCAAGGCTCCGATCAAAACCACACCCCACATCACACCGGGAATCGATGTCGAAACCGCAAAGAGCCTCATTCGTCTGGCCTCAAGATAGTTGTTGAACTGCCTCAGGGCTTCGGCATGGAGAATCTCTTGCCCAGGCGTTTTGGGCTCAAACCGGATAAGCTGCTCATGGAATGCGATCATCCGAGTATTCCCCTCTTGTGGGACAATACCTTTTTGTTGAGCAGGCCAAGCGTACTTGACGACGTATCGGGTGTAATCCCTCAGGAGCCAAATCAGGTTCGTACGGTCTGGTTCCGGGTAAGCACTGACATCTCGAGCAAGAGCTGAGAGTGCAGAAGCCTCTTTGGAGACAATAGTTTCTACGCCGCTAAAATTTTGGTAGGCAGCCACAGCCAGCAATCCCAGCAGCAAACCATAAAAGACTCCGAAGCACGAGAGCATGTACCCGATCAAATCATTGATGTCGGAGCGTTTGCGAAGGAATGCTCTTAGGATAGGACGAATCAAAATCGTACCAATCCAACTAAACGCGACGAACGCACCGGTGATGATTACTGCCAGTGCAACGCTGGGAATGTCATAGATCCAATAAAACATGTTTTGAGTCCAAACGAGTGGTTTTATGACGATGGATTATGATTCCACAACCGACCAATTTCCAGCGTGAATTACATACGATCAAGTCCAACCACAAAAAACAGGTAATTTCGCTCAGTCTATGGGCGGCACCGGGAGCACCGGAACATAGGGCTGTTCCCAAATAGCTATTCTCGGATCAATTCTTAGAAGGAATGGTTCGAGTAGCTCCCGATTCTGAACTTGAGCGGTGTCGACTTGCGGTCGAACTTGGTTGAGCACCACGGCTTGGACTGAAAGTCCTATACCTGTTGCCACCTGCACGGTCGAGAGGATTTGATGCACGCAGCCTAAACGGTTCTCGGCCACAACAAGGATTGGATACCCAAGTTTGATGGCTAGATCGGCGTTGGTCATCGTCCATGTAATGGGCGAGAGCAACCCCCCTGCTCCTTCGACTAGGAGCAAATCGCATCGCCCCTCCCAAGCCTTGGCACCTTGCACGAGCAAATCCTCATCGATCGCTCTGCCCTCAACTCGGGCTGCAAGGGGTGGCGCAAGCGGAGCCAAAAAGCACTGCGGGTTGATTTGCTCAAGCCGAATATTCGCTCCATGCTCACCCAGCGATCGATGCAGTCGAGTTGCATCGCTTCGATGATCCTCGCGTGGATATCCACTGGCAAGTGGTTTATAAACTCCAATGCGTAGGCCTTGCTGAATCAGCCGTCTTGCATATTCGCATACAAAATGGGTCTTACCCACCTCGGTATCGGTCCCGGTGACAAACAACCCTTTCACTGTTGGATCTCCTGGCACACAAGACACACGTGCTTTTTCCCGACTTTGGTCAGTAGCAACCAACCCACAACATCCGAATCCTTATCAACAGTCAACTGTTTGCCCCAAGAGATTAAGTCGATATCGATGTTTCTGCTCTTGAGTTCCCAACGCCCTACTTTCAGTATCCTAGACATGGCGCGAACCTTTTTGTGATCCATCGGCATGACTTCAAGGACTCGATACCAGCGCAGCAACGGATTCTCGACGAACGATTCGCCGACACAGTATCCATACTCATTTCCGAGCATCCGCAACTGCAACCGTTCCGAAAGTGATACAACACAGTTTGCTGCGCGAAGGGCTGGATCATGATCGGCAACAAAAGTCCATTTATCCGCTTGCAAAGGATCTTGTTCGATCAAATCCAAGGCCGCCAGAGCCGATGTTGGTCCCGAGTCGAAGACCTCGTGATGCCAACCGTTACTCTTTCGATAGGCACTAACGATTCGCTTGGCATCATTCCATTTTGGAATTCTCCAATAAAGTCGTTGTTGACGAACCGATCCATCTCGCGAAATCCACCTCCGAGAGTCTGGCGGTCCGCAATCTTCCCATGGATAATCGTCATCAGGCTGGAAACCTGGCGCAGCCTTGATCGACGCTCCCGGTGCTCTCTGAATTTCTTTAGCAATCGCTCGCCAACTTGGTTCTGTGCAATGCACGTCGATCGTTCTTCCTGAGACACGTCGATCAGGGTCCAAATGGAGCCATCCGTCAGTCGGAAGTTCGGCATCCTCGAAACCAATAGCCACGGGTCGCAAGTCAATCCCGTTTCTAGATGCATTAAGTTGGGTCAATGTGCAAGCGATCTCCGAAGAGTCGATCGCAAGCAGACGTTCTCCCAATGTCAACTCTTGCGATAAATGCGTCGCGATCGCCACTGCATCGACGCCTGCACCGCAGCATCCATCGATGACCATGGAGTCGGTTGGGAAATCTTTTGCTGTCTCCTCGGCGGTGATTTGATCCGAGGCTTGCTCAAGCAGAGTCTTAGTCCAAAACCAATTCCATGGATCAGCGACTTTGCGTTTGGATGCACCTTGAGCGAATTCGAACTGCGTCTTGAGGACTTGAAGTTGCCTCTGCGTCAGTCCAAACTTCGAAAACGACGCGTTGGAGAAGACATCCAGTCTGCTGCAAAAAGACCAAGCCTCGGCAGCAGGTGCCGAGGCTAGCCATTGAAAGTCTGAAAGCTCATTCACAGGAGTTCACCGGACTACAAAGTATCCGAACTCTCTCGCTTTATTCTTCGAAGACAGGTGCGTCCGAAGGTGGATCCGCAGGCGTGCTCTCGCTTGAACTCGAGCTCGACTGAGGTGCTTGGTTCAACAGAGGATAGCTTTGCTGTTCGGCGGCCGCTGCACCTCGATTGACCAAATCTTCCAAAGCCTCTTTACGGTAGGAAACTTCCGATTCTTGGAAGATTCTGAAACCAGTACCGGCTGGGATCAAGTGTCCGAGAATCACATTTTCCTTGAGACCAACAAGGCGGTCGACCTTGCCGGCCAGAGCCGCTTCGGTCAGAACCTTCGTCGTTTCTTGGAAGCTTGCCGCCGAAATGAAGCTATTACTTTGAACGGCCGCTTTGGTGATCCCGAGCAATTGGACTTCGGCATGAGCAGGCTTGGGCTTCTTGCCCTTGGCCCCCTTGCCACCAAGACCCTCGCTCTGGGCATTTGCAGTATCGAATTCCTCTTTGGTGACAATCGCACCGAGAGCAAATTGGGTATCGCCCGGATCGGTGACCTTCATGCACTTGGCGATATGGTCGTTGTGCTTCTTGAAATCGAAGCGATCCATGACCAGACCAGCCAAGAGGCTTGTGTCTCCTGGGTTGGTGATCTTTACCTTGCGTAGCATACGAGCAATGATGATCTCGACGTGTTTGTCGTTGATCTCCACGCGTTGCGAGCGATAGACCTGTTGGATCTCGTGCAACAAGTACTGTTGTACGGCTTCTTCACCACTGACACGCAAGATATCGTGTGGCACCAATGGACCTTCGACCAACGCCTGGCCCGCTTTGACGATATCGCCGGAGTGCACCAAGAACCGCTTGCCCGGTGGCACTAAGTGTTCGATTTCTTCACCGCTGTCGCTCTTGACCAAGATCGATCGTTTTCCGCGTTTGCGATCCTTGGAAATCTCGACGGTTCCATCGATTTCAGCGACCACCGCAGGATCCTTGGGTTTGCGGGCTTCGAAGATTTCGGTAACTCGAGGCAGACCACCGGTGATGTCTTTAACGCCAGTTGCTTCGCGGGGCATTTCTGCAAGCTCGGTACCTGCATTGACCTTTTTGCCCTCGGTGACGTTGATCACAGCCTTGTCGGGCAGATAGTGAACGTCGACGGCTTTGCCTTCAGCATCTTCGATCACGATCTGTGGATGGAACTTACCACGCGAGTCCATGATGATTCGCCGGAGGTTTCCACTTGGATCCTTCTCGATCTTGAGCGTATCACCTTCGGCGATATCGACGAACGTGACCTTACCGCCAACGGTCGCCAAGATTGGAATCTTGTGCGGATTCCATTCGCATAGAACTTGTCCCTTAGGAATCTCTTGGTCTTCGGCAACAAGCAGCCTTGCGCCGACAGGGATTTCATAACGTTCGAGTTCTCTACCGCGTGGATCGACCACCGCCAATTCGCAGTTTCTAGTCAGAACCACGTCCTCTCCGTTGTCGTTTCGTACATACCGCATCTTGATGTACTTAACGACACCACCCTTCTTGGATTTGATATCGCTTTCTTCCATCGTGGTACCTGCGGCACCACCGATGTGGAACGTACGCATCGTCAACTGGGTACCAGGTTCACCGATACTTTGAGCAGCGATGATACCTACGGCCATCCCTTCTTCGACGACGGCACCTGTGCTCATGTCCATACCATAGCAGCATCGGCACACTCCCAGCGGGGCATCGCAGGTCATCGGAGAGCGGACTTGGATCTTTTCCAATCCCATTTCTTCGATCTTGCGAGCGACGGTGCGAGAGATCATTTGATTCTCCTCGACGATTGTCTCGGAGGTGATCAAATTGACAATGTTCTGGCGGCTGACTCGACCCGTGATCGATTCGGTCAATCGCACTTCGACCTTCTCACCTCGATAGATCACACCCTTGGTGATTCCCTTGGTCGTACCGCAATCGTTCAAGGTGATCACGACGTTCTGCGCGACGTCAGCTAGCTTACGGGTTAAGTAACCCGAATCGGCTGTCTTTAGAGCCGTATCGGCAAGACCTTTTCGTGCACCGTGAGTTGAACTGAAATACTCGAGAACCGAGAGGCCTTCGCGGAAGTTCGACTTGATCGGTGTTTCGATAATTTCACCGGTCGGTTTGGCCATCAGCCCCCGCATACCGGCCAACTGACGGATTTGTTCGATACCACCCCGTGCACCTGAGGATGCCATCAAGAACACTGGGTTGACATACCAGTTGCCACGGTGCTGGTCGGTCTCCATGGCAGCCAGCATGTCCTTGGTGATCGCTTCTCGGGCAGCCGTCCAAGCATCAAGAACCTGGTTGTAGCGTTCTTGAGCCGTCATCACACCCTTGAGGTAGTTCTTTTGGAACGACATGACCTTCTTGTCTGCATCAGAAATGTGACGAGACTTGGTCTCGGGCGTCACCAGGTCGTCTGCACCGAAGGATAGACCGCTGTGGGTTGATTCGCGGAATCCGAGCTGATTCATATCGTCGAGCAACTTGATCGTCGCGCGGCGTCCGAGCAACTGGTAGCAATCGCTGATAACCATGGCCAAATCGCTCGAACGAAGCGACTGGTTGTAGAAATCCATACCCTCTGGAAGGATGGAGTTAAATAGAATTCGACCATAGGTTGTTTCAACAATCTGTCCACCTGGCGCCGAAGGATCGTCTGTTTTGAGTTTGCGACCTTTGGGCAACCTCGCCTTGATCTTCGCGTGCAAGGCGATCTTCCCGACGCTATAGGCATAGTCAGCCTCGGTGGGATTCGCGAAGGTCATGCCTTCACCCTTCTGATCGGCAAGCATGATGGTGATGTAGTTGCAACCCATCACGGTGTCTTGCGATGGGCTCATGATCGGCTTGCCGTTGCTCGGAGCAAAAATGTTGTGAGTGCTCATCATCAAGGTGTGAGCTTCCACCTGTGCTTCGATTGAAAGTGGCAAGTGAACGGCCATCTGGTCACCGTCAAAGTCTGCGTTGAAACCTTTGCAGACAAGTGGGTGCAAATGGATCGCATTGCCTTCGACCAAAGTTGGTTCAAAGGCTTGGATACCCATTCGGTGAAGCGTAGGAGCACGGTTCAGAAGAACTGGGTGATTGCGAATCACTTGTTCGAGAATATCCCAAACCTCGTCATCCTTGCGCTCAAGCATCTTCTTGGCCGATTTGATCGTATCGGCATGTCCGAGGTCCTTAAGCTTGCGAATGATAAACGGTTGATAGAGTTCGAGTGCAATCTTCTTGGGCAGACCGCATTGGTGAAGTCGTAGTCTGGGGCCGACAACGATCACAGAGCGGGCCGAATAGTCGACCCGTTTTCCAAGTAGATTCTCGCGGAAACGCCCCTGCTTACCTTTAATCATGTCGGTTAGCGACTTCAAAGGACGGTTGCTGCTACCCAACACCGGACGCTTGCATCGACCATTATCAAACAAGGCATCGACGGACTGTTGCAACATACGCTTTTCGTTGCGGATGATGACTTCAGGTGCGTTGAGGTCGACCAGTTTGCGCAACCGATTGTTTCGGTTGATGATCCGACGATATAAGTCGTTGAGGTCCGATGTAGCGAAATTTCCGCTATCGAGCAGAACCAATGGTCGCAAATCCGGTGGAATGACAGGAATCACATCGAGGATCATCCACTCGGGACGATTTTCGCTGTCTCGGATCGACTCGACGAGTTTGAGTCGATTGATGAGTTCCTTTTTGCGTTGTTTGCTACTGGTCTCATGCAACTCAGTTCGAAGTACTTCTGAGAGCTTGATCAGATCGAGGTTTTGAAGAAGCTTGCGAACCGCTTCGGCACCCATGTCGGCTTCAAAGCCGTCACCGTACTGAGCGCGTGCTGCGCGGTATTCGTCTTCGGTCAGAAGTTGCTGTGCTTCAAGTTCGGTTGTGCCCGGATTGATCACAACGTAGTCTTGGAAATAGATGACCTTCTCAAGACTTGTCGTCTTCATTTCAAGCAGATTGCCTAAGCGGCTTGGCATCGCTTTGAAGAACCAAATGTGGGCGACGGGTGCTGCCAATTCAATATGGCCCATCCGCTTGCGACGCACCCGAGAGTGAGTGACTTTCACGCCGCAACGATCGCAGATCATCCCCTTGTACTTCATCCCTCGGTACTTGCCGCAAGCGCATTCCCAGTCCTTTTCAGGGCCAAAAATTCTCTCGCAAAACAGGCCGTCCTTTTCAGGGCGATAGGTTCGGTAATTGATCGTCTCTGGTTTCTTGACTTCACCAAACGACCAGGAACGAATGTCCTGGGGGCGAGCAAGCGAGATCTTGACCGAGGTGTAATCGTTTACGCGATCGTAGGTGGCTTCGGCAACATTACCCATTTAAGGAGTGCTCCAGGGATCGGATATTTAAAAGTGGTTCGGAGTTTGAATTGGATTGGGCGAAAAGGTCAGGTTCGACTTCTATAGCCGTCGTTTTTCGAGTCGCATGTTCAACGCCAGGCCTCGGATTTCGTTGGTCAAAACGTCGAAGCTTGCGGGTGTGCCAGATTCGAGAGTGTTCTCTCCCTTGACCATCGATTCATAAATCTTGGTTCTGCCTTCGACGTCATCGCTCTTGACGGTCAAAAGTTCCTGGAGGATGTACGCAGCACCATAAGCTTCCAGTGCCCATACTTCCATTTCCCCGAATCGCTGACCGCCAAAACGTGCCTTGCCACCAAGTGGTTGCTGAGTGATCAACGAGTAAGGGCCAGTGCTTCGAGCATGAACCTTGTCGTCGACCAAGTGGTGGAGTTTGAGCATGTAGATGTAGCCGACGGTTGTCTCTTGCTCCATCTGTTCGCCAGTTCGACCATCGTAGAGTCGGATCTTGCCGTGCCGCGGGAGTCCAGCCGATTCCAAAGCATCGTTGATGATTTCTTCGGAAGCCCCATCGAACACAGGCGTGACGGCTTGGAAGCCCGAAACGGCACCCGCCCAGCCCAAGTGGGTTTCGAGGATCTGACCGACGTTCATACGGCTAGGAACCCCAAGAGGGTTTAGCATGATTTGAATGGGTGTTCCATCGGGCAAGAAAGGCATATCTTCGACGGGCAAGATCTTGGAGATAACCCCCTTGTTGCCGTGTCGACCTGCCATCTTGTCACCGATGCTGATGACTCGCTTGGTCGCTATGTAGACCTTAACCATTTGCAACACACCGCTTCGGAGTTCATCGCCCCGCTTCATGCTGTTTAGCTTTCGATCCCGAAGATCGAGGGCCTCTTCGACCGTAGGCCACTGGTTCTTGTGAACCTTCTTGACCTCGGCATGAAGTCCACCGTCGAGTCGGTTGAGCAATCGAGAGAGGTTGAAAGTCTGGGCCTTCTCGGCGATGTACTTCGGATCCTGACCCCCGGTAAGTGGAGTACCGTCTTCGTCGGTCAGTTTGCCACCGATAGCCTTTTCGATTTCTTCGGCGAAAGCGACGAAAGCATTGGCGATTTCTTTGTTGCCTTCGGTCTCGACTTGCTTGAGTTCTCGTTCGAAATTCTTTCGCTCTTCTTCGGTCAAGCTCATTCGGCGAGAGAATTTCTGAGTGTCGATGACGATCCCTTCTACGCCGGAACTCACTTCGAGCGAATCGTTCTTGACGTCTTCACCGGCGCGACCGAAGATCGCGTGGAGGAGTTTCTCTTCGGGGGTCAGTTCCGTCTTGCTCTTGGGTGAAACCTTACCGACGAGAATATCGCCTGGGCGAACATACGTGCCGACTTGAACAATACCCGATTCGTCGAGGTTTCTAAGAGCCTTCTCGCTCACGTTGGGGATGTCACGGGTGAATTCCTCACGCCCCAGTTTGGTTTCGCGGATTTCGACGTCAAACTCCTCAATGTGAATCGAAGTGTAGACGTCTTGCTTGACCAACTCTTCGCTGATGATGATCGCGTCTTCGTAGTTGTATCCGTCGAAGGACATGAATCCTACAAGGACGTTGCGACCCAAGGCTAGTTCGCCGAGGTGAGTCGATGCCCCATCGGCAATGATCTGACCTTTCTCAACCTTGTCACCGATTTGAATGATCGGTCTTTGGTTCAAGCAGGTTCGCTCGTTGAGCCCTTGGTACTTCTTGAGGTGGTAAATGTCTGTGCCGATTTCGATTCGGGTTGCGTCGACAAAAGTGACTTTGCCGGCTCTTCGTGCGCGAACAACCATCGACGAGTTCTTGGCAACTTCCTTTTCCAAACCGGTACCAACAATGGGCGGCTCGGCGACGAGCAACGGAACGGCTTGTCGTTGCATGTTGGATCCCATCAAAGCGCGGTTTGCATCGTCGTGCTCTAGGAACGGAATCAGTCCAGCCGAAACACCGACCATCTGGCAAGGAGAAATGTCCATGTATTGGACTGACTCTGGAGCGACGATTTCAAAGTCGCTGCGGTGACGAGCGATAAGCCCTGGGCCTGGAACAAGCACCGAATCCTTGACAGCCAAGTCCGCTGGAGCGATGTAAGCGTCGGACTCTTCGTCGGCGCGTAGCCACACCACATCGTCGGTAACTCGACCTTCGGAAACCTTTCGATAAGGAGTGATCAAGAAACCGTACTCGTCGACCCCTGCGTAGATCGAAAGCGAACTGATCAAACCGATGTTCGTACCTTCAGGTGTTTCGATCGGACAGATACGGCCGTAGTGAGAGATGTGAACGTCTCGAACTTCAAAACCCGCACGCTTTCGATTCAAACCACCTGGGCCGAGTGCCGAGAGTCGTCGTTCATGCGTAAGCTGTGAGAGCGGGTTGGTCTGGTCGACAACTTGAGAAAGTTCGCCACGTCCGAAGAAGTACTCGATGGCAGCCGAAATGCTCTTTTGGTTGACCAAAGACCTCGGGGTCATGTCCTGGACTTCTTTGAGACTCATTCGTTCTTGAACGGTACGTCGAAGCTTGAGAAAACCCTTGCGGAGTTCTTCGCAAGCTAACTCGTCGATGGTTCGAAGACGGCGGTTACCCAAGTGGTCGATGTCATCGAATCGGGCTTCGCTATCCTGATCAAACAGGTCGATCAAGTATTTAATCGAGGCGATCAAGTCTTCCGGACGCAGCGCCATTTCATCTTCGGGAACAGTCAATCCGAGTTTTCGATTCACGCGGAAGCGTCCTACGCGACCGAGGCGATACCGATTGATATCGAAGAACTTCTCGTGGAAGAGTTGTTTGGCCTTTTCCAACGCAGGTGGGTTACCTGGGCGAAGACGTTGGTAGATTCTCAGTAGGGCTTCTTCGTGGCTGCTGGTGTTATCTTCGGCCATCGAATTAAGCAAATAAGGCACCTTCGGCATGTCCATGACTTCGACCGACTTCACGCCGCTCGTGCAGATGATATCCCCGACTGCTTTAGAGATCTTATGACCTGCCTCGACGATAATTTCCCCAGCTCTTTCGTGATCCGATGGGAAGACGACATCGTCGCAAGCGATTTTATTTTCAATCTTAGGAAGTGACCTTCCGTCGCTAATCTTTTCGGATTTGATCGTGTAGAAGGCCGAGAGTAGATCCGTATCGGTGCTGAGCTTAGGAGACATAGCACGGAGTAGTGTGATAACCGAGAACTTACCCGACTGATCGATTCGGACTTGGAGCGAATCTTTTTTGGTCACATTGATTTCGATCCAACTGCCTCGCTCGGGGATCACCCGGGCAGAGGGCAATTTGCGGTCTGAGGTGCCTTCGGATTCCTCGACGAAATCCACCCCAGGCGAACGGTGCAATTGACTTACGACGACCCGTTCCGCTCCATTGATGATGAACTCACCACCACCGAGCATAATGGGGATATCGCCCAAGAATACTTCTTCTTCGAGCGGTTGTTGGCGGTTGAGACGGAGCCAAACCTTGAGCGGTTTGCCGTAGGTCAGACGCAGTTGACGGCATTCTTCTGGCGTGTACCGAGGCTTTCCGAGTTCGTATCGGAGGAACTCAAGGCTGGCGGTGTTGTCGTAGCTTGAGATAGGGAAGACTTCGCGAAGTACTGCTTCAAGTCCTTGGTTCTTCCTTTTATCTGGCGCGATATCTTCCTGCAAAAATGCCTCGTAGGAAGCGGTTTGAAGTACCGTCAAGTTGGGGATCGGAAACTGACTGCGACCCGAACCGAAAACACGTGTTTCAGAAGTTTGCAGTCGTCGCTTCGATGATGTCGCCATAACTAGGAAGTTCTATCGGTTAAGGGATACAAACACTCGAAAATCAAAAGGGCGGGGCTCTTAATCCAGGACACAAGATGCCGAGGTCAGGTAATGATGACGATCAAAAACGAGCCAACTTTTCTGATCGCCTTGAGATTTGTCAGTTCTTTGACCTGACAAAAACTCCTAGGCAGGGGGCGGGTTTGATTCGTCCGGTGATCCGATGAATCGATGATTTCATTAAAAATCCTCCGTATTCGGAAAGAAGACCCGCACAGACAATGCTTCGCCGATCCAATCGCGCGAACCTGCTAAAGAGACCACTTGAAGGCTGAGGAATACGATCACGGAATATCAAAGCAATTCCCTCAACGGCTCCGGAATGGTGTTGGCTGTGAGCTACAGCATTGTTTGAATGCGTTGCGGAACGAGACCAAAAAGGACACTTTCCTAGCTCAACCTAGGGCCCCTAGTGTAGCAAGGCCTGGGCTTCCAAAAAGGGGACTTGGGCTGAAATTTGTACTTTTTTGAAAATTAATTGAAGACTGGCACTCCAGTAGCTAGGGCGTTTGCCGGTCGGAGGTTTGCTGCGAATTGCTAGCATAGGATCCCCCAAAACGCCAGCCCCAGAGGTGCCAGGCACCCATTTCAGCGCGATCAGAGGTACCAGGCACCCATTGCGTTGCAACAAGAGGTGCCAGGCACCCATTTCGGTGCAACCAGAGGTGCCAGGCACCCATTTCGGTGCTAGTGGTTAGATGGCTAGCATTCCTGCGCCCGGGGCCAATCGAGGGACAGACCCCACTGAAACAGGATCCGACTGAGCCAAAAAATTGACTAAACTTCAGTTCCAAAAGAAACCGTCCGATGGGCAAGTGTATGTTGGAGCAAATTTGCCTTTAAGCTATGATTTCGGGAAGTTGAGTTCGCCTTCAGCAAACTCCCCTAAATATCTATCCACCCACTGTCCGTATTCTTATGACCCCTATCGTCGTTCCCGCCGTCGGTGAAAGCATCTCCGAAGTCCAAATCAGTCAATGGCTCAAAAAGGAGGGTGAGTGGGTCTCGGCCGGTACCGATCTGGTTGATCTGGAAACCGAAAAAGCTTCCGTCCAAATCTCCGCCCCCGCCGATGGGTATCTCCTAAAAATTCTGAAACCAAACGACCAATTCGCCACCGTAGGCGAAGCGATCGCGGAATTCCAAGCTGCCCCCAAACCATCCTCGAACTCTCCTGCTAGCTCTCCATCGGCCCCAACCTCGACATCAACTGCACCGACATCGGCTAAGACAGTTAGCGCAGCTGCACCCGCCGACGTGCGTGTCATGCCCGCCGCTCGCCGTATGGCCGAAGACAATAAACTCTCCGCTGAATCCATCCCAGGCTCCGGACCTGGTGGTCGTGTTCTCAAAGAAGATGTCGCTAACGCCGTAGCTTCCCGCAATACGCAAGCGGCCCCCGTTAGCCCAACGGCTCTATCCCCTGCCCTAACCCCAACACTCAGCCCTCCTGCTGCCTCCACCGCCTTGCAACAAGGTTCGCCACATCGAAGCGAAGAGGTCAAGCCTATGAGCATGATCCGCCGCACGATCGCTACCAGACTCGTCCGCGCCCAGCACGAAGCTGCCTTGCTGACGACTTTCAACGAAGTCGACATGCAGCCTGTGATGCAACTTCGCAACAAGTACAAAGATGCATTCCTAGAAAAGCACGGTACAAAACTCGGCTTCATGTCGTTCTTCGCCAAAGCCGCTTGCGAAGCCCTTAAACGTTACCCTGCGGTCAATGCGGAAATTCGCGGAAACAACATCGTCTACCGACACTACTACGATATCGGAATCGCCATCGGCGGCGGAAAAGGCCTAGTGGTTCCTGTCCTGCGAAATGTCGAACGCATGAGCTTTGCCGATATCGAAAAGACCATCGGTGACTTTGCGGAACTAGCCAAGAACAATCGCCTCATGCCCGAAGATCTCGAAGGTGGAACGTTCACCATCAGCAACGGCGGTATCTATGGCTCCCTGCTCTCGACTCCCATCGTCAATCCACCCCAAAGCGGCATCCTCGGACTGCACTCGATCCAAGAACGCCCAGTGGCTCTCAACGGTCAAGTCGTCATTCGACCGATGATGTACATCGCACTGACTTACGACCATCGCATCATCGACGGTCGCGAAGCAGTGACGTTCCTCAAAACGATCAAAGAAGTGATCGAAGACCCCGCTCGCCTGTTCCTGGAACTCTAATCGCCATGATGCAACTGGGTTTCGTTAGCGCGATCGTTCCTGAACTGAGCCTCGAACAAGTCATCGAATTGGCAAGTTCGATCGGTTACCAAACCGTCGAACTCATGTGCTGGCCTCCTAGCAAGGCCGACCGCCGCTACGCAGGCGTCACGCATGTCAATGTTCTGGAACTCGATGACTCCCGCATCGCCGCGATCCAAAAACTCACCGCCAAACACAACGTCAGTATCAGCGGCCTAGGCTACTACCCAAACTGCCTTGCTGCGAACCAAGAGGAAGCGGAACGCTGTTGCGAACACCTCAAGCGTGTGATCGCTGCGGCCCCCCGCCTTGGAATCCACCAAGTCAACACATTCATCGGTCGCGACCACACCAAGAGCGTTGAAGACAACTGGCCCAGGATGCTCAAAACCTGGCGACCCATCATCGATCTTGCCGAAAAGCACGCTGTTCGAATCGGGATCGAAAACTGCCCGATGATCTTCACCGCTGACGAATGGCCCGGCGGCAAAAACATCGCCAGCTCACCGGCCATCTGGCGTCGCCTGTTTGCCGACCTAGCAAGCCCCAATCTCGGGCTCAACTACGATCCCTCCCACTTGGTCTTCCAACACATGGACTACCTCAAGCCCATCCGCGAGTTCATCGATCGAATCTTTCACGTCCATGCCAAAGATGTCCGCCTGGATCAACACCTCGTCGATGAGCACGGAATCTTTGCCCATCCCAATCTCTACCATTTCCCAAAACTCCCAGGACTCGGCGATGTTCAATGGGGCAAGTTCTTCTCGGTCCTAAGCGACGCAGGCTATCAAGGCCCGGTGTGCGTTGAAGTCGAAGACCGCGCCTACGAAGGCTCCCTCGATGATCGAAAAGCTGCCCTAGTTCAGAGCCATCGGTACTTGGCCCAATTCCTGCCTTTATAAATCACAACTCTCAGTCTCATCTCGCTCTCTCTGCTTCCCCTCTCTTTTGTGTCCCTCCGAGGAAACGATGACCTCCCAGCACGGTTCTGACTCCAACGCCCCGAAGCAAATCGCCAACGTGATGAACGAAACGCGAGTCTTTCCGCCAAGTAGCGAATTTTCGCAAAAAGCAAGTATCGGCTCGATGCAGGCCTATGAGTCGATCTACAACCACTCGATCGCAGACACCGAGAAATTCTGGGAGTCCCAGGCCCGTGAACACCTCCACTGGTTCGAACCATTCACCCAAACACTCGATTGGCAAGAACCCTTCGCCAAGTGGTTCCTCGGTGGCAAAACCAACGTATCGTACAACTGCCTCGATGCCCATGTGAAAGCTGGACGAGGGGATCGAGTCGCCTTCCACTGGGAAGGTGAACCGGGCGACACCCGCACGATCACTTATGCAGAACTGACCAAAGAAGTCAGTCGCTTTGCCGCCGCCCTGACCAAACTCGGGATCCAAAAAGGTGATCGCGTCAGTATCTACATGCCCATGGTGCCCGAACTCCCAGTGGCGATGCTCGCTTGCGCTCGCATCGGTGTAATCCACTCGGTGATCTTCGGCGGATTTAGCGCCGAAGCCATCGCGGATCGCAACAACGACGCCCAAGCCAAACTCGTCATCACCGCCGATGGAGGTTGGAGACGCGGAAAACTCCTAGCACTCAAACAAACCGTCGACGAGGCGCTTACCAAGAGCCCCAGCGTCGAGCATTGCATCGTTTTGCGCCGAGCCGGTAACGACACGAAAATGCACTCAGGACGCGATCTGTGGTGGCACGAACTGACCGAAGGCCAACCCGAGGATTTCCCCGCTGTGGCCCTCGATAGCGAAGACCCCCTGTTTATCCTCTACACCTCGGGCTCGACCGGTAAACCCAAAGGGATCAAGCACACCACCGCAGGCTACAACCTCTATGCCAAGCGGACCTTCGAATGGGTCTTTGACCACAAACCCGAACAAGACATCTTCTGGTGCACAGCCGACTGCGGTTGGATCACCGGCCACAGCTACATCGTCTATGGCCCTCTCTCGGCAGGTGCCACTCAAGTCCTCTACGAAGGCGCCCCGAACTGGCCCGCCGAAGATCGCTTTTGGGAACTGATCGAAAAATACAAAGTCACGATCCTCTACACGGCTCCCACGGCCATTCGAGCCTTCATCAAGTGGGGCGATCACCACGTCGAGAAGCACGATCTATCGAGCTTACGACTCCTCGGTAGCGTCGGCGAAGGGATCAATCCCGAAGCTTGGATGTGGTATTACAACAAGATCGGTGGCGGCCGTTGTCCGATCGTCGATACTTGGTGGCAAACCGAAACCGGCGGCATCATGATGTCACCGCTACCAGGTGCGATTCCGTGCAAGCCCGGTTCATGCACCAAACCACTGCCTGGGATCATCCCTCGAGTCCTGCATGCTGACTTGACCGACGTGGGAACCAACGAAGGTGGCATGCTGTGCATCGAGAAACCTTGGCCAGGCATGCTTCGTGGGGTCTGGGGTGACGACGAGCGATTCAAGGAAACTTATTGGAAACGCGTCCCCCATATGTATCTTACCGGGGACAATGCGCGGTGCGATGATGACGGCTACTATTGGATCATGGGTCGGATCGACGATGTGATCAATGTGTCAGGACACAGGCTCAGCACGATCGAGATCGAAAGTGCGCTCGTCAGCCACCCCTCGGTTGCCGAGGCGGCCGCCGTAGGGCGTCCCGATGAGATCAAAGGGCAGGGGATCGCCGTGTTTGTGACGCTCAAGAACCATGCACCCGATGAATCGATCCGCGATGAGCTCAAAAAGCACGTCCGCAAGGAGATCGGGGCCTTGGCCGTTCCTGACGAGATTCGCTTTACGACCATGTTGCCCAAGACGCGAAGTGGTAAGATCATGCGTCGGTTGCTACGCGATATCGCATCGGGCAAAGAGAGTGTGCAAGACACCTCGACGCTCGAAGATTTCAGCGTACTTGCGAAACTCCGCGGTGATGAAGAAGGCTGATGAAGTAGGCTAAGTCAACGAAACAGGATTGATCATGCTGGAATCAAAAGAGGAACTCACCCGTGAACGGATCGATGCATTGCGGGTGGAGTTGAAACCCAAAGAGCTGGGCTTGCAGATCGTCCATCTGAATTTCGTGGTGGGAGCCTCTTTTCTATTGGCTCTTTTTTACTTCCTAAGCCGAAACATTGCAGGCAACAATGCACCCGTCCCTTTGTTGTTTTTGATCGTCGCTGCTTTTACAGTGGTCCCCTCCTTTATTGTTCCGGTGCTCGTGCGAAGTATGAGACCGAGTCCCGATGAGCGAACGGCCAGTCAACTCGCAACGGCTTATCAAGTCTCCCACATCATTGGTTGTGCAATGTTGGAAACGGGAATTATTTTCTCCGCCTTTGCCTTTTTATTCAACTTGGTAAAGGAGGTTCCGCAATGGTTCATTTTTGTGCCAGTGTTCTTAATATTGGTCTTGCTCTTGCGATTTCCGTTGCCTGGTAAATTGACCGACTGGGTCATTGAGCAGCTTGAATCCCGAAGGCCTTAGCGGTGCATCACCGCTTGATGGTTCGTCAGTTCAATTTCGCTCGTATCGCATCTAGGTATTGCAAATCTTCGCCAGAGACAAAGAGTCCTTTGTCAACCATTTTTTGGAGAGTGTTGTAAGCTAATTGCCACCAACTGCTTGCGGCGGATGGATCTCCGGTCGATTCACAGTGGCTAGCGCATCGCCAATAGCTCACCCACAGGTCGCGCGCGTAGTCGGCATTTTCTGGAGCGGCCTTGGATAATCGCAGGCGAACATCCAACGCCTTTTGGTAATACTCCCCAGCCTTGCTTGCGTCCCCAAGGGCTCGGGACAAATCCCCGAGTTTGTTGTAACTGACGCTCAGGTCGCGCGCGTAGTCGGCATTTTCTGGAGCGGCCTTGGATAATCGCAGGCTAACATCCAACGCCTTTTGGTAAACTCCCCAGCCTTGCTTGCGTCCCCAAGGGCTAGGGACAAATCCCCGAGTTTGTTGTAACTGACGCTCAGGTCGCGCGCGTAGTCGGCATTTTCAGGAGCGGCCTTGGATAATCGCAGGCGAACATCCAACGCCTTTTGGTAATACTCCCCAGCCTTGCTTGCGTCCCCAAGGGCTCGGGACAAATCCCCGAGTTTGTTGTAACTGACGCTCAGGTCGCGCGCGTAGTCGGCATTTTCAGGAGCGGCCTTGGATAGATGCTCCATCACTGAAAGACCCCTTGCCCTTAATCGCTTTAAATCGCCGACACGACCTTGATGCCACAAAAGCTCGCAAACTTGATCGAGAAAAAACACATAGGAGTAGTCTTGCCTCTTGGGATCAGCATCTGCGGTTGCCAAGAGTGGTTCGACTTCCCAAACCAAATCCTCCCGTCCCCAGTCTCTTGCAACCTCTTGAGAACGGCTGTTTGCCATCGACCAGACAAGGGCTTCGAGTACACGGCTCAGGTCTGCATCGCATTCTTTCTTCAATATCTCAGCGTAGAGGCGATGGATCCGGGCGATTCGTAACTGAATTTCGACAGTGTCGGAAACAAGGCTGCTTGTGCGCTGTCGGTTTGGGACCAGGAATCGGTAGTCGACCAAAAGCCTGAGCGCCCGTTTTGCTTGGGATTCACCCAGCGATCGCATGGCTTGCGTTGGATTCAGTCCGGCAGTGTCGTGTTCGAGCCTTTGGACGATCCACGGGATCGGAACATAGTCGGGTGGGAAGAATGCCGCGATTTGAAGGGCTAGATATGCCAGAGGCTCCTCTTGCTTGAGTTTCTCAAGCGTAGGAACAAGCAACTGCTCGATGACTTTTTCGGTGTAAGTTGAATCGAGCGAAATTTGTTGTCGATCCAATTCGCTTCCCATTTGGTTGATGAGTTCGATCCCCTGTTCGGAAAGGTACTGCTCGACTGCTTCATAGGAATTCTCTTGGATCAGTCGCATATAGATTCCGACAACCGTCAAGGCTTGGGCATGCCCACCGAGCCGCTCGGAAATACGGCATGCGGCTTGTTGCTCTCGATTTTGCCGCGCCTCATCCCAGTCGGAAGGGATCGGGACGATGCTTTCAAGCAGAGCTTGGCCATCCTCGATATCGAGGAAATCGACGGCTACCCATTCAAGACGCCCTTGAGGCAACCTTGGCAACCGCGTGGTGATGACGATGTCGATGTCGTCGCCCTTGGGAAGGTACTGGGCCAGTAGTGCAGGGTCGAGGAATCGTCGATCGTCCACGTTATCGAGGATCAACAAGGTCGGTTGGATCGGGGGCTTTTGAAACTCGGCAAGGACTTTGGCATAGACTCGATCAATATCCTGCTGCTCTGCTTGGCTAACAGGGATGTTTTTGTAGGGGGCAAGTTTGGCCAGTTGCACTTTGAGGCGTTCGATAACTTGTGCATCATCTTCACATTGACCGGCCATGTTCAGATAGAAACGGCCTCCGGGGTAGTACGCTCCGTAGCCCCAGGCGTAGGCGATTGCCAGTTCTGTTTTACCGATCCCTGGAACACCATTGAGAGCGGTGATTGCTCCCACGTTGCCTTTTTTGAGGTGGGATCGCAGTTCGTGCATTTCACGGTGGCGACCTTTGAAGTGCAACGTCATCACGGGCATTTCGTTTGTCGGCGATTGCAACCGGAGTTCGTCGAACGACAGGCGATTCTTAAGTTTGGTCGTCAGTTCGCGGAGTCGCTCTTTGACCTCGGACTGTTCGAGGGTTTCTTGACCGAAGGGCCACCAATCGAGCCAGCGGATATCGAGTTGTCTGCGTTTCAGGTCATCGGACCATTTACGCAGGTGACGTTCGAGAGTGTTTTCGTCGAAGGATGGACTTTTCACGATGTAGATGGGCAAGATACCGTCGCCTGGCAACGCTTGTGCGATTTCCGTTTGCACGTATTGCTCCCATTCGAGTCGGCAGTATTCGCTTCGGAAGTAATTGTCGGAGACAAAGGCCAGGAGCATTTTGGAGGACTTTAGGCCTGTAAGAATTTTCGTTCGCCAGTATTCTCCGGTTTCGATTGCGTTGACATCGAGAAAGATATTCACTTCTTTTCCGGTGACGGCTCGGTATTCCTGCTCGATGGCCAGTTTCACCGCTTGGATTGGCTCGAGTTGGTCACCTGTGTTTCCATGATTATCTCGGTGAGCATAGCTGATAAATAGTTCGTATTTATTTTCGGGCTGATCGGTCATGGTGGGTTCGTGGTCGCAGAAGAAATCAATTTGTAGCCAATGAATCTTGGAGTTCTTGGCGTAGAAGTTTAAAGTTCAGTCGCTGCTCCCAGCTTAGAAAATACTTCGAGCCCTTGGATATCGCCTCGGCCTCAGCCGACTCAAACTCCTTCTCAGAGCGTTCAAGTTCCATTTTTGCCAACGCAAGATCACCTTTCTTGTGAGCGAGGATTCCCAGGAGAAGCGAAACCTCGAAAGGGTGAGCTTTACCTTTCTCGGCCTTCCAATTTCCCATGGCTTCTCGGCACGATGCGAGCGACTCGAAGGCTTTATCAAATCTTCCGGCGCGAAGGTTCGCTGCACCTACGATGTAGAAGCTTCTTGGATCTCGCTCAGCGGCTTGATCTGAGTAGAACGATTCAGCAATGTCAGCGACCGAGGACCAATTATCGATTGCATCTGGCTTGCAAACCGCAGTCTGTACCAAGAAGCGAATGGGATGATCCAAAAGACATTTCTTCGCTAACCGCGCATTCATTTCAGTACACATATTTCGGTGCGCTTCGAAATCTCCGAGTGCAAGATGCGTCAATCCGAATCTCGCTTGAATATCCGGCATGACTTCGTCATCCTGCCTGTAACCTGCTAAGAAAGGCGATCGGTAGAACTCCTGCTTGATACTCAAAGACTCATCAAACTTATCGAGTTGATTCAACGCGATGACCAACTGCAATTTCGCAGCCAAAGCATCAGCACGAACTTGGATATTTTTCGAATCCTTGATCGAGTCTAGCAACACCCCTAGCCTCTGCAGGGAGACTTCTGGATCAAACCTATTTGAAACCTGGACTAAGCGTATCTGCATCTTGATGTCCTTCGTATTGGCTTCAGCCAATGCTTTCCGTACAAGGACGCATTCGGGTAGTAGCTTTTCTTTAAAAAGATAGTCGTCTAACTCGACAAGTAAGCCACTTTCCATCTTGCTTATGGCGTAATCTACAGCGGCTTTTAAATCTGCATCTATAACACGTTGTTCTCGAATGCAGCGGCATACTTTTGTCAGGTTCCGCCACCCCTCATCACCTTTGACATTCGACAGGGTCCAGTCTCGGTATACACCTTTTGCAGGGTTCCAGTTTATGCCGAACTTTGATGATAATTCATTTGAGAAATCTCTCGATGTGTCCCCCCACATGGTATCAGCCGCAAAGCCATCTCGCCAAAAAGCGCCATTTTCAGGACTCCTCTCATCGAAATTCCAGGAAAGTCCGAAACCATTTTCTGCCCAGGAAATCCCTCTAATCGCAGAAAAATGTCTTCGCAAAAACCATGGAACACCAACATTGCTCTCCACACTAAACGAGTTGATCGGCTTTACTGGCAACGGCATTCCATTTGCTAGTTCAACTACAATCAAATCATGCTTCTCAACAGCCCTCCGTTGAAAATCGGAAAAATCGGAGGTTCCTTGGACAAATCCTACCGCAGCGAGATTGCCGGTAGGGTCAATACGTAGATCGCTTACTGCTGCTCCAATACGTTCCCGCCATTGAACCTCATTTTTGGAGTCTTGGAAAACAAGTTCGCCTGAATCATCACCTGACAATATCCCGATACCGTTCGCAATGTTTATGCATGAAATTCTACCCCTGTGTAAGTTTGTATCATTAATAACTAGCTTTGGACTTGAGAGATCAATACGTGAAAGAACTCCCAATGCGTTTCCAAAAGCAAGCGTTTTTGCATCATTAGAAATCGCGACAGCACTGCATGAATCACCCAGGCTCTCAAGGATCATCTCTGGCTTTTCGTCTGTGATCCGGAATGCATCAACAAGTCCATCAACCCTGAGACCGACAAAAGTAGTACAGTTGTCGTCGGACACAATGTCGATGTAACGTGCGCATTCGACAGGAATTATCTTTGGATCTGAGTCCTTGCAGTCTACGACAGCGAGAAATCCCTTCGATGCAGCCAGATTCATTCCGAAAAACACCCCCGCTTCTTGCTCACGCTTTGTAAACGTGAAGGTAACCGGCCCTGGCAAGCTGATAATATTCGATAGATCGATGTCCCATTGATTTGACGAGATCATCTTTGCGGGAAGGATCTTTGTAGGTTGCGAGGCGGGGTGAAAGAACTTTCGCAATTCCCTCCTAAGTCCTGCTTCTTTTCCCTGGAGTAGAGCAACTTGGCTAACTGTATCAATATTGGAGGAAAAGCAAATTCGATCTGACAAAAGCAGCATCGAATCCGCTTTGTTATTCATAAAAACGCAGTAATTGGGCAGGATTTCTTTCGATGCTATGCTGAACTGGCTCCGAAGTTTGGTTAATTGATTTTCTACGCTCACTATAGGATCCTGGTCTTTCGAATAATCGATCCGGCAGATATGAGAGTGGTCTCGAGTTCGACCTAATAGGAAATCGATTCCATTCTGCCGCAAGCCTTTCATATTCCATTTTGTTGGTTCAAATTCCTCTGGATCCAGTGAGTAAGCGTTCAAATAATCACCGAGGAGAGCAGTTTTTGCGTTCTTGGACCAGCCAACGAAGTTCTCAACTATGCTGGTTTTTCCTACCAGGTTTTTAAACATAGAGACTAGAACGGTACCATCCTTCATTACAGAAAGGATTTGGTTGTCTTTTCCAAGCCAAGCAGCGATCGTTGAGTCACCAAATCCCAGACTAAGTTGATTTGATGCGTCAGAAATGTTCGTTGGCAGAAAGTTGACAAATCTTAGGATTCCATTTTTTAGTCCAATCAAAAAGATTGGAAAGCTATTCCCGTCGTATCCTTGATCCACAGACACAGCATCACTTGGTAGTGTCTGATTGTTTTTACTAATCAGGTTCCCTTCGCTGTCAAAGGTAAAGCAAGCGACATAGCCAAGTTGATTCTGTAATTTGGAGCATACGATGATGCAATATTCCCCTGGCCCCCAATAGTTGTGAAAGGAGATGCGATAATTGTCACCTGGTATCACAAAGGAGTTTCTCTTTCGTTCATCGCTATCAGTTTGCTCCTTCTGGGTCGGGATAAGCGTCAATCCACCATCAATGACAGCGGCTAGCCATTGACCGTCCGGCGAAATCGTCGATGAATCAAAGCTCTCTGACCGAAACCCACTTGGGGTAAAGGACTTGTTCTCCGATAAATCCAAAATGCGCATATTTCCCGTTTTTCCTGGGAGGACTGTCATGATATTCGCAAAACGCATCTCGTCGTCGAATGAGATCTGCCAAATAGGAGAATCGGTACGTACTTGCTGGATTACAGAGCCAGACTCTGGATACAAGCTCATATCGAGGGCGATGACGTATCCACAATCTGTATTTTCGCCATCAGCTATGTAAGCGAGCCTCTTGCCATTCTTTGAATACTGTAGCTTTTTAATCATCCCAGGGTATTCCTTTGGATTCCCGATTCTAGTCTTTGCATCTATATCCCAAATCTCGACGACTGAGCTCTCGAGCGTCCTGCTGTAGCCGATGGCGCATTGTTTTCCGTTAGGGGAGAAAGCAATCGATTGATTTGGTAATTTTCCGCTCAAAGGGGGGGTTCCAAATATTAATTCTCCGGTGGTGGTATCCCAGCAACGAACCCTTAATTCATTCGAGGGACTGCTATGGATCAGCAATCTTGTTCCATCGCTATTTCGGTATGCCGCCCGTACCGGCGATTCCTCCTGGATATGTATCATGGGCACTGGTTGCGAATCAAGCAGTTGGGCTTGCTGTAATCGAAAAGCGAGTCTTTCCGACTCAGGGGCCTTCGTACTAGCCAGGATAGAGTCGGCATAGCCCAACCACCCGGCCGCAAGATCCTGTCGCCCTTGCTCCAGGGCATCTCGAGAACGCAGCACCGAATTGGCAATCACCTGATCCTGATAGGAGTTCCGAAGCTCGGACTCTTTCCGAAGTAACTCCGACTCCTTATCCAACGCAGCTTGCAAGTCTGTCGATTTTTCTTTGAGGTCACCTACGGCTGTTTCTAGCTGATTACCGCGATTCAATGCGATCAAGCCTGCCGAAGATGCGATCAAGACAAGAGCCCCCAATGCAATCATCACCCCTCTGGCAATTCGAGTCCGAATCTGCGCGGCGGAGTTTGAGAGTTGGACATAATCGGCCGCCTCAACTTTATCCTTCTGTGAGCCCGAATACAATTGGGATACAACCAAGTTGCCCTCCTCTAGCGCTTTGCCCGCGGGCAACAATAAGTCTTTTCGCTTCCCATTGTTTTTCCATCTGTGAAAACTTTCACTGAGCCTCGACCGCATCCGCAAGAGTTCACCTTCCTGGCTAAGCCAGTCGACGATTGGGGGCCACCTTTTGAGCAATGCTTCGTGAACGATTTCGACGTAGGTTTCCCCTTGCTGCTGATCGCGACTGAGCAACCGGCCCTCGACTAGACTATCAACGAGTTTCCGAGCACTGGGATCCGAGTCGAAACTTGAATCCAGGCATCGTTGCTTCGACGGTATCCCATCCTCAATCGAAACAGTGACCAATTGGCGAAAGACCTTCGATAGCGATTGTCGAACCTCAGGTGTTAATTGACGAAAAACTTCTTCTGCACGCTTTGCTACCGAGCCTTCAATCCCACCGATTTCGCGATAGGCATCGAAGGTTAATTGTCCATTTTCGGATCTTCGCAGATAGAGTTCATCGAGAGTGAATTCCAACAGCGGAAGTACTTCAGCGTGATCACCGGTTTCGTCACGGATAACCTCGTCAAGGATTTGTCCGGTTTGCCGGTTTTCCTCGAAGTACAAACCTGCAGCCCTTGCGGGTCTACGGATCATCTGACCAATCTCCGCTTTCGTAGGTGCTTGCAAGGCAAAGACACCGTCTTTTTCAAGAAAATGCCCGAATTCCGAGATGGATGATAATCGTGCGAAATAGTCACTCCGAAGGGTTGCGATGCACCAACAAAGACCACTTCTGGAAAGAATATCGATGGCTTGTGCGAATTTTCGCTGATCCCCTTGATCGAAACCCAATGTGAACAATTCCTCGATCTGATCGATGATCATGAGCAATTGAGGTGAGTTGGATTCATCCCGTCTAAGAGCAGTGCTGCGAACACCATTCATAACATTCAAAACAGCACCCGGGTTGTGTTCCAATAACGAGCCAATACGAAACGGTATAAGCGAAGGAATCGCTCGCTCGATCTGTTGGGCAAGATAGGAAATCGGACTCGATGGTAACGCCATCCCCGGTCTTATTAGGACATGTGGCATGTCTGAATTTCCTGAGATGATCCTGGATGTCAACCCCGATCTTGCTAGTGACGACTTGCCGCTGCCACTTCCTCCTACGATCAGCAACGACGAGATGCCATCAGCAGATCGTTTGCTAAGTTGTTCAAGGGCTCTCAGGACAGCGACCTCACGACCGAAATAGACAGGTGCATGATGTAGATCGAAGGACTTGAGACCCAAATATGGGTTACCTTGCCAAGTTGGGTTTAGGGTCGTTTCTCCGTAGAGTTTGCGTTCAATCATCTTTTCTATGTGAACCTCAAAGGTCTCTTCGAAGCGTCGAACGTCTTCAAATGTTAGATAGGCATGTTTAGGTAACCCCTGTTCCGTAAGGAGTTGTGCCATAAACTTCTCAAGTGCGTCCTTCTGATTTGCCACTTGCTTAAGATATTCCGCGTCGTCTCGCTCTGTTTTGAACGTAGAAGTCTTTTTGTAGATGAGGATATCTGGGCTACCGTCCTGTTGGTACTTTTCGAAGGATGTCCAAAATTCCTTGACCGTTCCGGAGGGATACTTCTTTCCGTCACTCTCTACGATTGGTGTACCGAGTCTGGCCCATAGCAGGAACACGACAATGTCGCAGTCGGCTGGATTGATGTACTGGTCAATCTGGGGTTGATAGGAGTGATTGGCGGTGATCGGTTCATGTTCCCATAAGACAGGAACGATGATGGCATCAGACGCATACCGATCACGAATCCGTTTGATGACTCTTTCGGCGGCAATTCGCTCTTGATAAACATCACCCGGTGAAGACACGAATATTCGGATAGATGGAAGCATTGGCGTAACCTTGGCAAATGATCAAAGTAACGACATTGCACAGTTTGCTACCCGATCGGATCCTAACTCAATCGAATCGGAGGGACCGCTTTAGCAATCTTGCGCAGTATCCTGGGTTTGAAGCGTCGCGAAGCGAGGATTCTAGACTTTTCCTGTGTCGTATTCAACATTTTCCCAACGCTCTTTATCCTTTCTTCAGAAAACATATTTTGTAATTCAAAATGTGTTGCTGGACTGGATCCTAGGACCGGAGATCTGTGCAATTAAGCTATTATCTGACGCCATCAGCAATTCCTTTGGTTCGGATTTTGTTGCCAAATCAGGGACAGAGTTTGAGTTTTGCGGTATCCTTTCAACGCCCTCGTGTCCCTCACTGCCCCCCTTTTACTCCACCACCCTAAGCACCCATGAGCGATCTGGATTTCGAATCTGTTCTGGGTCCAGGCGGTAGTATCTCCCGACGCATCAGCAACTACGAACACCGCCACGAACAACTCCAAATGGCGATGGCTGTTACCCAAGCCCTCGAAAAGCGGAAGCATCTGATCGTCGAAGCCGGTACCGGTGTCGGAAAAAGCTTCGGATACCTCGTCCCGGCAATCCTCTTTGCAACCTCCGACGAAGCTAACCTCGAAAAAACCCAACCCTCAGATAACCCGAACGAAGATCCCAAAACCAGACGCATCGTTATCAGCACCCATACCATCAGCCTCCAAGAACAACTCATCGCCAAGGACCTCCCGCTGCTAAACGCTGTTATCCCTCGCGAGTTTACCTCCGTGCTGGTCAAAGGACGCAGCAATTACATCTCCCTGCGACGCATGCAAGTGGCCCGATCCCGACTCGGAAGTCTCCTGCATGACGAACGCGATTTCGATCACTTCAAAGAAATCGAGCAATGGTCCGAGTCGACCTCCGACGGCAGCTTATCGAGCCTCTCGTTCCGACCCAGCGGACTGCTCTGGGATGAACTATCGAGCGATTCGGGTAATTGCATGGGGCGTCTGTGCAAGTCTTTCGACAAATGCTTTTACTACGCTGCAAGACGCCGTGTTGCCAATGCCAAAATCTTAGTCGTTAACCACGCCCTGTTCTTTAGCGATCTTGCAGTCCGGGCCCAAGGCGGTAGCTTCCTTCCTAACTACGACGCAGTCATCTTCGACGAATGCCACACGATGGAAAATGTCGCCGGTGATCATCTTGGGCTCACCGTCAGCAACTCCCAAGTCGATTACACCCTCCGCAAGCTCTATAACCCCCGCAATGATAAAGGAACTTTGGTTGCCCTGGGCCTAAGGCAACTCCAAAAACTCAGCTACGGTTGCATGGAATCGCTCGATGCTTTCGTCGATGACTTCGTCGAATGGGCCGCCTCGGACGCACCGGCCAACGGTCGACTCCGTACTCCCGTCCCGGTAAAAACCGACCTGCCCCAAGGACTCAAAGAACTGGCCGCCGAGCTTGAGCGATACGGCAAAGATATCAAAGATGCGAATAATAAACTCGACATGATGTCTGCCGCGAACCGACTGTCGGTGCTTGGCAATAGCCTAGAGACTTGGCTGACCCAAAAAGAGACCGATGCGGTCTATTGGTACGAGAAAAAAGAATCGCGTGGCTCGTCTCGCAACTTTGTCCGACTGACTCTCCGCAGCAGTCCCCTGGATGTTGGAAACTATCTGCGAGAACATCTCTTTCAAAAAGTACCCAGTGTGATCATGGCAAGCGCCACGATCGCCACGAAGCAATCGGAAAATATCCAACAACCTCTGATCAAAAAGGACGATCCTGCTTTCCATTTCTTTCAGCGTCGTATCGGTGCCTTGGGTGTTCCGAGTCTTCAAGTCGGTAGCCCCTTTGATTATCCTAAACTCGCCGAACTCCACATGCTGACCGATCTGCCCGATCCGTCACTGGAAAAGAATCGCTACGAAGATGCAATCATCCCAGCGCTGAAACACTACATTCAAAGATTCGATGGGCACGCATTCGTTCTGTTTACCTCCTACGAATCGCTTCGGCGAACCAGCCAAGCACTTGCATCATGGATGGCACAGCAGAACCTTGCCACCTATTCCCAAGCAGATGGGATGCCGCGCACCGAACTATTGCAAGCCTTCAAGGATCATCCGCGGGGCGTTCTCTTTGGTGCCGAAAGCTTTTGGCAAGGTGTCGATGTCCCCGGCGATGCACTCAAGCTGGTTGTGATCACCAAACTCCCTTTCAGTGTCCCAGATCACCCACTGCTCGAAGCCCGCTTGGAAGCCATCCGCCAAGGTGGGGGGAATCCATTCCGAGATTTCCAACTTCCCGAAGCCGTGATCAAATTCCGACAAGGGTTCGGTCGGCTGATCCGCACGGCTAGCGACTCTGGAGTCGTCCTTGTGACGGACCCTCGCATGTCGACCAAACCTTATGGTGCGACGTTTGCCTCTTCCCTTCCAGCTTGCCCAAAGAAAACGATCTCGGCCAAGCAGTTTCTTGTTTAGGCGAATATTTGCGAAACAGTAATGGGGGGCAAAAAAATAGGGGGGCAAAAAAATAGGGGGGCAAAAAAATAGGAGGGCAAAAAAATAGGAGGGCAAAAAAATAGGAGGGCGGCAGGAATTTGGGGAGGGGTGTTCTTCTTCGACGAGCCCTACTGGGCTAATTGCTCGTCGGCAGCTTGCAAGAGTGACTCGACCCGCTGATCCAAGAGAGACAATGGGGGGTGCAGGATCGGGTTTTGAGCCTGCGGTTTGGCTTCTCTGGGGAGTTTCCAGACAACCCCGCATCCATAACACTTGACCGTTGGTGTCTGATCCGACGTATCGCAACGTACGGTGTCGCAACGCGGATGAACTGCTGCAAACATGGCTCTCGAGCAGTTTGGACAAGCCCCAGCGAAACGTATCGATTGCCCCATAAAATCAGGTCCTTCGGATTTTTCGCGTCTGGTGATGGAAAAGGTGCTCCGCTGAGAAATCGACCGATTTCAACTGGCCAAACTCCCAACGCCGTTGATTTTCGGAAAAAGAGACTCCTTTGTCAAGCTTTTAAGTGACTTTAAGTCACGTTAATTTCTTGGGATCTTTTTTCTACTCGTGACCTCAGGTGTCACCGGCCCAAGCTCTACTTGGGAATCGCCAGCAAAATTCGTGGACGACACCCAATCGCAATGCTAGCATTCGAGGCTGAATGGTTCAATTGCTTGGTGCTTGTCCTAGCTGGTTTGACACCGTCTTCAACGCAGATCCCACCTCCCATGTTTGAAAACGATTTGCTCAGCCGAAAAGGGATGCTTGTCAAGGAACTGGCCCAAGAGATCCGCACGCTTCAGACGGCCCATCGGCCTCAAGGTGTCCACGTTTCAAGCGGGTGTCAGCCGATGGACCGATGCTTGCCCTCGGGTGGATATGCTGCCGGTAGCTTGCTGGAGCTGACCTGCAAACACAAACCCCGAACCTCGGGCTGGGGCGGTCTGAGCCTAGCCTTGAAGATCGCCAAGCCTTGGCTCGACGACGGAAAGTACCTTGTGGTCGTCGATTCGCATCGAAGACTCTGCGCACCGAGTCTGGTGGCTTTGAAAATCCCACTCGAGCGGCTCATCGTGATCCGATCTGAAAATGCCGCCGATTGGGTTTGGGGTTTGGATCAAGCCCTTCGAAGTCCTGCCGTTGGGGCTCTGATCTCTCCTGTAAACGAGCTCGATGATCGCTCGGCAAGACGTTTGCAACTGGCAGTAGAGCAGGGCGGGGGACTGGGTATATTCTTAAGAGACCAAGTATCTGCGAAACGCAATCCAAGCTGGGCGGAGGTTCAGTGGCAGGTTCAATCCGTATCGACTCGAACAACCAGTTCCTCTTTATCAACGGTGACTTTATCGCCATCGAGCGTCCCATCGGTACTCATGGAGCGTTGGTTCGACTTGGAACTGCTTCGCGCACCGGGTTTCCAAAGCACCCGACGCCTTCGTTTGGGAATCGATGCTCAAGGAGAGTGGAAACATTGCGATGAACGCAAGTCACCGAAGAGTGCTGAGCATCTGGCTGCCCAACTGGCCCTGGCAGCGCCTCGCCGCCCCAACGTGGCGGCAAGCTAACGAGCCAAACGCACAACCCGCTGCTGCAACGGTTCTGCTTGGCCAAGACCCACGCCGAGGTCGATTGGTCTGTGCTGCCAACGCAACAGCCCGATCGCTGGGTATCCTCCCAAACATGACAGCGACCCAAGCCAAATCGATTGCGGGAAGCATCTCCCAATTGCCTTGGGACTGGATCGAACACGATCCGCATGAAGACCTCGAAGAGATTTATGGACTAACCGAACGGCTGATGCAATTTAGCCCGCTTGTCGGTGTCGAACCGATCGAAAAGAACCTCTGGGCCGGACGTTCGATCCTCCAGCCCCAGTCGGTCCTCATGGATATCACCGGTCTGGAAAGTTGGTACGGAGGAGAGTCCGCCATGGCCGATCAGCTCCAAGAGTGGCTTGTAGGCGAAGGCCTTCTTGCATGCATCGGAATTGCCGATAGTGTCGGGCAAGCTTGGGCCGTCTCTAACTACGCGTTTCGCAAACAAATCAGCGATACGATGCTCAAGATCGAAAAACAAGAACTTTCGCTAAAGCAATCTCTGGCTCATTGCAATCGCGTGAGCATCATCGAGCATGGTCCTGTAAGCAAAACCTTAAACGACCTGCCGATCGAGGCCCTGAGGCTCGATATCGAAACGGTTGCTAAACTCCATCGGCTTGGCATTCGAAACATTCGTTCGCTCGAAGCTCTCCCAAGGCAATCGCTGACCTCGCGTTTTGGTAGCCGTTTGCTCGATCGAATCGACCAATGCCTCCATGCTCGCTCCGAACCGATCTCGGTTCGCTCGACCGGAGAACCGCTTGAAGTGTGCCTGGACTTTGAACATCCGATCTTTGTTTTGGACGAACTTCAGGAGGTGATCCAAGAATGCGTCGCACAAATCTGCCGCAAACTCGAATCGATCGGTCATGGTGCTTGGCGATTGGTCGTTCGTTTGGGACTCGAAGTCTCAACCATGCAAGTTCAGGAGGCTTCCAAGCGTGCCGTTCCTAGCCATGTGATTCAACTCGGGCTCTACCAATCCAGTGACGACCCCAAGCACCTGCTGTGGCTCATCCAAGGTTGCTTGGAACGAAACCCACCCCTGCTGAGCAAAAACCTAGGGATCAAACAGGTTCTCGTCCAAGTTCCCTGGACATCTCCGATGCGATGGAAACAAAACGCCTTGTTTGATTGTCAAACTCTCAAGTACCGAGACGAAGCCGCAAAGCTCATCGATGGACTCACAGCACGACTCGGTAGAAATCAAGTCGTTGGACTTTCGCTCCTCCAAGACCCGATCCCCGAGCGTCAGACGAAATTCAAACCCCTCACCGGCATGCGCAACGACGGTAGCCAGCAATCGACCGAACGGAAACTTCGCAAGAAACCCATTGAAGATTATCAGAACACTCGATCGGTCGTCCCTGGTACCGACGGTGTTTGGACTCGACCAACACAACTGCTCGCAAATCCTACTCGCATCGAGGTCGAGTGCGACTCGATAGGAATTCCTACCCAAACCCGATTGGCGACGGAGCCAAACAAGGGCATCGCGATCGTCCAATCCATCGGCCCTGAGAGAATCGAGAGCAGTTGGTGGTCTGGCCCAACCCTTCGACGCAATTACTTTCGCGTCGCACTCGATTCAGGAACCTGGTGGTGGATCTACCAAGATCTGAGCACCAAGCAATGGTTCCTGCACGGACTGTTTCATTGATCGGTGTCTAGGCGAAATCCAAGGGCGATCGCCAAACGTCTCGCAGTTGGTCCCAATCGACATCGATAAGTACCTGACTGTCGCAAGTGACCCGAACCTTAGGCGACTCGGTGACCGAGCCGATGCGCTCGACGGGCAGACCACTCATCAAGCTTTCAAAAGTCTTGCAATGCGACTCGGGCACTTCGATCAGCAATCGACTATTGGACTCCGAGAAAAGAGCGACACTGGCATCGACAAAATTCGATGCCCGGTACGTCGACAAATCGACATCGAGTCCGAGTTCTCCTGCGAAAGCCATTTCGCTCAGAGCCACAGCCAATCCACCTTCGCTCAGATCATGGCAAGAGGCAACGAGTTTGCTTTGGATCGCTCGATGAACGCCCTGGTAGCATCGCATCGCAAGAGCCGCATCGACCTTGGGCACGTGGCCGCCGTCTTTACCCAGGAGCATCGCTGCATGCGATCCTCCTAGTTCGTTTCGCGTCACACCAACCAAGTAGAGTGCATTGCCCGCTTTCTTCAAATCCATCGTAACGGCTTGGCTTGCGTCATCGATTTGCCCCATCGCACTAATAAGCAGTGAACAAGGAATTGCGATCGATTTTTTGGTTCCTTGAGTATCCATCCAAGTGAATTCGTTATTGAGGCTGTCTTTGCCGCTGATGAATGGAGTATTCCAAGCGACAGCCAGATCATGGCAAGCGATCGCAGCGCGAACCAGTGAGCCGAGTGTCTCGGGTCGATCGGTGTTACCCCAGCAGAAGTTATCCAGAATCGCGATTCGATCCGGACGTGCTCCGACACAGATCGCATTGCGAACCGCTTCGTCGATCGCACTTGTGGCCATGTGGTAGGGATCAAGATCCCCAAAGCGAGGGTTCATTCCACAGGACAAGACGACGGCTCGCTTGCTGTTGAGTTTGGGACGTACGACCGCTGCATCGCTTGGGCCCATGCAAGCCGGACCGACCAGCGGCTTGATGACACTCCCACCTTGAACCTCATGATCGTATTGCCGTATGATCCAGTGCTTGCTGGCTACGGTTGGATGTCCCAAGATCTTCTTCAAAAGGCTCTCGGTTGCTTGCCGATCCAAGGAACCGAGTTGGCAACTCTTTTCATCTTTAGGTTGGTAGATTGCCTGGCGCACCACTGGAGGTCTACCTCCATGGAGGAATTCCATCGAGAGCGATCCGACCTCGGTGTCTTGGTATATCAATCGCAATGTTCCGGTCGGCACGAACTTTCCGATCACCGCGAACTCGACATCTTCCTTTTTGCAGATCTGAGCGAGTCGTTCCAGATGCACAGGAGGCACCGCGAGCACCATCCGCTCTTGGGCTTCGCTGATCCAAATCTCGGTGTAGCTGAGTCCTTCGTATTTCAACGGAGCGCGATCGAGCCAGACTTCGGCACCGATCTCTTCGCCCATTTCTCCGACGGCGCTGCTGAACCCCCCTGCCCCGCAGTCTGTTACCGCGTTGTAGAGACCTTCGTCGCGAGCTTGCAGGATGACTTCCAAGACCATCTTCTCGGTGATCGCGTTGCCGATTTGGACTGCCCCACCTGAGATCGATTCGCTTTCGCTGGTGAGTTCCACGGAACTGAAGGTTGCACCGTGGATTCCATCGCGACCGGTTCGACCACCGAGGGCTACGATCCAATCTCCTGCCTGAGGCTGTTTCTCGACTTTGTCGACCGGAAGCAAGCCTGCGTTGCCGCAGTAAACCAACGGATTTCCGAGGTAACGATCGTCAAAGTAGACCGCTCCATTGACCGTTGGGATCCCCATGCGGTTGCCATAATCTCGCACACCGGAAACCACGCCGTTGATCACACGCCGTGGGTGCAGTACGCCCGGTGGTAACTGATCGGGAGGATAGTTTGGCGATGCAAAGCAAAATACATCCGTGCTGCAAATCGGTTTGGCCCCAAGCCCGGTGCCGAGCGGATCTCGGATCACTCCACCGAGTCCTGTGTTGGCACCACCGTAGGGTTCGATGGCCGATGGGTGATTGTGTGTTTCAACTTTGAAGACGATGTGGTCATCTTTGTCGAAGGTGACAACACCAGCATTGTCTTTGAAGACGCTTACGCACCAATCGTTTGAACCGAGAGTCTCACGAATCTTTTTCGTTGCAGCAAAGATGGTCTCTTTGAGCATGCTCGTAAATTGGCGAGTCCCATTTTCGTCTTGGTATTGAATACGACCGCCTAAGGTTTTATGGCTGCAGTGCTCGCTCCAGGTCTGCGCGATGGTCTCGAGTTCGATGTCCGTCGGCTGTCTCCCGATCTGGCGATAGTAACTCTGGATCTGCTGCATCTCGGGGAGTGAAAAGTAGAGCTGACCAGACTTGCTCAGTTCCATGAGCTCCTTGTCGTTGAGCTGATCGATCGGGACTCTCGTCAGTGTCAGCGAGTAGGGTGCTCCAATCGAAAGCTTGTCCATCTTTAGCGGCCCGAGGACAATTTGCTCAATCGAATCATTCGACAGAACACGGCTTGCAAGGCGCGAAATCACCTCGGATTCGTCGGCTGCTTGGCCGCCGATCCAGTACTTTCGAAACGTGCGAACTTCGTCTGCAGCGAACCCAAGGCCCTTGAGCATATGCAGCGTGCTTTGGGCAACCGGATCCATCACACCCGGTTTGAGCAAAACGTGGACGAGTTGCTTGGCTTTGCCGGTGTAGGCCGAGAGTTTCGGATCACCGACGAGTGCCGTTTCAACCCGCTGAGCGATGGGGTCCGCCAGATACTCGCGAGCCATCTTCGAAGCGCTCTGAGCATCGAGCGACCCTTGGACCAAGAATCCGTGGATACCTTGGATTTGAAGTCGATTCGAGATACCCAGTTCGCGTGCTGCCGATTCGGCTTGCGCACCCAAAGAGTCCGGTTGACCATCAGCTGGACGTATGTCGACTTGCCACAGATTCACGTGTCGTTTTTCCCGATTGCAGAAGTTCTTCGATGCGATCGAAATTAGATCCCTCGAGGGCCTCGATCCAAGTTTCACAGATTGTGGCAAACTTCTTCAATGCGTGTAGGGCAGGTTCCTGGTTTTCCTCCAGTATCTGACGCCACAACTGCGGATTGCTACCGGCGATCCGGGTCGAGTCCAACCAGCCTTTTCCAACAAATGGCAGGAACTCATGGGGGGTAGAGAGCGAAAGGGCCGAGGCGACCATGTGGGGTAAATGGCTGGAAATTGCCAAAGCACGATCGTGAGAAAGAGCATCGAGCAAAGTGATTTTAGAACCCATCGACTCCCAAAACCCGGACATCCTGGCCACAAGATCGGGACATGTCTCTTGGCTGGGGGTCATGACCACCAGTGCGCTATCGAGCAAAGTGCCCGTGGCGTGCTCGACGCCACTGTGATGCCCTCCGGCAATCGGGTGGCTACCGAGGAACTGCTTGTCCGAGAGTCTCCCCTTTGCCGCTTGAATGATGGTTTGCTTTGTGCTTCCTACATCGGTCAGCATTGCATCGGGCAAAGCCACCTTGGATGCTTGTTCTAGCGAGTCGACAATCGATTGGATTGGAACGCAGGCGATCACCAGATCCGCGTCCTTGGCACCTACAAAAATATCATCGGTTGCTTCATCGATCGCACCGCGACGAATAGCCGTTTCTAGTTTGCTAGTGGTTCTGCCAACACCTACAACATGCTTGGCAAGACGTTTGCGGTGCAGAGCCAGTCCGATCGACCCTCCGAGGAGTCCTACTCCAATGATGCATACGCGCTGAAAAACCATGAAAATTGAAAGCTATCGGGGTGAATCGAAGAAGAGGACAAGAAGCGATGCAGGCTCAAACTGGCCACGGCCCTAGTGTACTAGGAACTTTCCGATTTGCGTATTGGGCCAGACAATTCTTTCGATCGATTCGTCGCAGCGATGACCGCTTGCATGAGCGTCGCTCGGAAGGCCCCGCTTTCTAGAACTTTCAAAGCTTCGATCGTTGTCCCGGCAGGACTGGTGACCTGTTCCCGCAAAACCGCTGGATGGACGTGTGTCTGCTGAACCATGGCGGCGGCTCCGAGTACCGTTTGCGTCGCGAGTTGCAGCGCCACATCGCGAGACAGGCCACAGGCGACTCCGCCGTCGCTGAGGGCTTCAATCATCATTAAAACGTATGCTGGGCCAGAACCAGACACGCCGGTCACTGCATGCAATTGCTCATCGGTCACCTGGACAACGGTTCCCACCGAGCGAAATACCCGATCGGTCCATTCCTTGTCCTGCTGGCTAACACCATGGGCGTGAGCTATACCGCAGGCTCCTTGAAGGCACTGGCATGGGGTGTTGGGCATGACGCGAGTGAAGCGTTCGGTTCGGAACCACTGCGTCAGTTTCGCTAATGAAATACCCGCAGCGATCGAGATCAAATGGTGGTGCGGCGTCACGTGCGGAGCAAGCCCCATCGCGATTCCTTCGAGCACCTGAGGCTTGACGGCCAAGATCAATCGATGGCACCGGTCGAAGAGTTCTGTAGCCGAAGAGGCCAAAAAAGCCTCAGGAAAATGACTCTTGATCTTTGCAACTTGATCGGGATTAGGTTCGTAGAAGGCTAACGCTTTTGCCGCACAGACCTCGGCATGCACGACGCCTTTGGCGATTGCGGTGGCCATTTGACCACCACCTAAGAAACCGAATTCCAGTTCATCCACGGTTGGCTCATCGCGTTGGGAGTTTCAAAGCCGCGTCGAAACAAGCTCGACGCTCAGATACCAATGCCTAGTATCGATACTGAAGACCGTAGTTCAAGCTATGGAGCGAAAAATTGCTCTCTTGCAAGGTAAACCGTGGACGGGTTGGACTAGCGCTTTCCAGATCCGAGACCGTATCGATCTGCTCTCCAGCCCGAGCCACCTTGGGAAGCCCCAGGTAAGTGTATCCGACGGTCGCTTCGAGGTTTTGTGTCAATCTGTATCCAAGCGTTACGTTCACTTCTGGCGAGAAGACAAAAGTATTCGTCGAGTAGAAGCCATTGGCAGGGCTTCGCGCCAAAAGTCCGTTGGTTGTAGCCGGTGCATTGCCAACTTTCTGGAAACCAGAGATGGTCACGTCCCGTTGCAAATCACCCATTCCGAGCTTGAACATGCTGCCCAAGCTCCATCGCGGCGAGTAAGCGATTCGCGAGAGTCCAAAAGTCGCTCCATGGAATTGATTGACGGCTCGGAATTGATCTCGCAATTCGAGCACATTCGTCGAGCCGATGGGTATGGTTGTCGAGTGGACATCGATCGAATCGGAAAGTCGGGTGTTTTGGTATCCGATGAGCCACTCGGTGCTGGCATCGCAGTTTTTGAGCCAAAGCCGTTTGAACAAGATGTCTCCACCTTGGACATCCGAATAGGCGTGGGCTAGAACCGAGCCGTTGGAGATCCCTGGTTCCTTGATGGACAGAGCATCTTGGACGATCGGAGTTTGCGACCCGTCCTGATAAGGTCGAACGATCGACGTGGCCGAAGACCTTGGGCTGTCGAATGTCAGGGACTGAGCACCTGCATCGAAGAATCGAAACTGCAACGTGTTGCAATGCGAGAATCCAAATCGGTAACCGAACTCTCCTCGGATGCCTTGAACGCTTTGATCCAGGTTTTGGGTGCCACCAAAGAGGTCGGTCGATCCAGGGGTACCGATTTCAGCGGTCCGGACCAGTGCGGGAAGTGTTTGGCTTGAAGGCCAGAACGTGGCGGCTTCGACGCGGGCCGAGAGTTGATCGCAGCGAAGCAGTGGTGGAAAGCCGATACGAATATTGAGTGTTGGGTAACCTGGTTCACATTGAGTGCAAGCCGGATCACCGCAGGAGGTGTTATGGCCTGAGTGGATTGTCGGATCATCGACGACATAGCCATCGGAGTACATATCGCCTTGCGACTCGATGAGTTCACCAGGTTCGATCGGATCGATCACGGTGCTAGGGGGTAGATCCGATTGGATCACCGTCGAATGATCCGACACAACGCGCGAGGGTGTGACTCGCTTGATCACGTTTCCTGCGTATGCGGGTTGCTGTCTGGTAGCGGCTTGTCCAGATGCAAGGCTTACTGCTTGATTTGAATTCGCTTTAGCCGTTTGTCGTTGCGATTGAGGAGATGATTGGCGTGTCGATTGACGGGGCGACTCGAAGTTTGCAGGAGCAACTTCGGTAACTACAGGCGAATTGCTGGATTTCTTAGTCGCTAGGACTACAGGGAGTGAGTCAGCAAGATCTGGATCGGAGAGTTGAGGAAGGTCTTCGGCGGGTGGATCGTCGGAGATGGCTTCGAGGTTTCGTGGTACCGAGGATTTAGTCTTGCGAATCTTCGACTCTGATGGAGATCGAAGTGGGTTCGATGAGGGCCTTGGGACTTGGGCCGAGGAGTTTTGGGGGTAGTAGTCTCTGGGTGCGTCGCGACCGGTACGGAGTTGGGCTTGGGCCTGGGAGTCCAGGCAGATTGTTGAGACGCAAGCTACCGCCAGGAGGACTTGGATCCCGCGTCGGAGAGATTTTTGGAGCTGTTTTTTAGAAGTGTTTTTCGAAAAAACGATTGAGCGACCCATCGCGATAATCCTTTGATAGCATTCCAATCGATCCAAACGGACCGAGACTTCGATGCATCTAGGGATCGGAACGGAGCGGTTGTAGGGATTAGGCAAACTTGGCCGATTTTTACGGTTGGGTGGGATTTTCAGCGACGAGGAGAGCCGATGGGTTGCAAATCGGTAAGAGGTTCCTGCGGAACAATCGATTCACAGCACCGTTTTTTCCGAGCCAAACAAGTCGCTCAAGGTAACTTGTTTGGTCACGAGTTGTTCGGAGTATCGATTGGGTGCGACTCCGTAGGGGGTGATGATGGTGAGAAAGAGCGTTTGGTGTCGGCCTGAACGTTCGCGGAAGACACGGATTTTGCGAGCTAGCGACTCGGCATAGCTTTTGGTGATCGTTAATGGTTTGTCCGAGAATTTGAGTCCTGAGTTGCTAGCCGCAAGAGTTTTGACGATCGTCTCGTGGGTCTGGTAGTTTTCGAACAAAGCGGCATAGTCGTTCCAGAAATTTTCGAAGGCTGCAAGAAAGTTGCTTTTCCGCGTTGCAAGCCATGGGAACTCATCGAAGAAAACCACTCGTTTGTGTTTTGATTTCGAGGTTTGATCGAGACAAGTTCTAAGAATTTCAAAGGCATCGAGCCATGTGCGTGGTTGAACCGACGCAACGTTTGGGAAGGCTCTTCGCAGGGCGGCGTGGAAGCCTGCGAGTTGCGAACTTGTGCTTTGCTCGTGCATTCCGGCGACTTCGAAGACGATCTGGTCTTTAAGGTGTTCGCGTATCAGGAAGGTCTTTCCTACACGGCGTCTGCCGTAGACAGCGAGCAGTTCAGGATCCCCTGTCACTTGAATGCTTAGAAAAACGAGCCGCACTGGCTACTTTTGGCCAGGTCTATTGAAGATACCTCGCCAAATCTAGCGTCCGTAAACCACTTTTGGCGATGTATTTCTAAAATACCTCGCCAAATCTAGCCATCCGTTGCGAATCGTAGCCATCGGCTGCCAAGCGGTGGACAGCAGCGCGAGTAAAGCCTCCACCGTCTGCCGAAAGGAAGGCGAGCCTAACGATCACTGACAGCGATGTGCTCCCTTGGCTGTTTCCTTTGCGACCTTTGCGCCTTTGCGGTGAGACTCACCGGCCCTGACCCCATGTGCCGCCCTGCGGGTTAGGTTTCACCTCCGAGACCGATTCATTACCCCGCACCCGCTCCAAAGTTCACAATTTGCCATAGACAGAGGATCCGTAACGCGGGGTCAGTTTGACGGCCATCGGGTATTGACCAAGCATCCGCCGAGCGGTCCGCTATCGATTTGAACCGATCCCCCGTGCTGTTGTAGGATTCGGTTGACAATCGCTAGACCCAACCCTAGCCCTGAGTGGGACGACGCTTGATCCTCGTCTTGCGATCCAGGATCGATTCGTACGAACGGTTTCATCACCTCGCTACGAAAATCCCCCGGGATACCCGGTCCATCATCCTCAACATCGATACAAACGAGTCGTTGACTCTCTCTATGCGAATTGAGCTCATTGCTCTCGGAAACATGGATTCGCACCATCGACTCCGCGTAACGCGCCGCATTGGAGGTTAGATTGACAAAGACTCGCTGAAAGGATCGACGATCTGCAAGTACTTTTATGCTCGGATCCGAACCCGCAAAAACCATCTCAACATGCAACTGTGGATAGTCGATTCGCAACGCTCTTAAGATGCCTTCCAAGGCAAGGTTAATCGTGATGATTTCTTTGGACTGGAGCGGTTCAGCTTGCTCGTTTCGAACATAGAATAGAATCTCCTGCACAATCGCTTCGATGTCATCGATGGACTGGAGCATCACCAATCCTGGAGAATCAAGCCCTTGGTCGATCTGCGATCGAGGAACAAGGGCCGCTGCAAATTTCAACCGTGATAACGGAGTTCGAAGCTCATGGGAGACCACCTGCAAGAGCTCCTTTTGCGTTCGAATGACGCTCTCGGTCTTCGATGCCATCGTATTGAACGCCATGGCCAGTTTGGTAGCTTCTCCAAGTTTCGTCGCATCGACCCTGGCGCTGAAATTCCCGTCTGCAATCTCCACGGCCGCATTCTCGATCTTCCGAAACCTCAAAGAGACTTTAATGATCATCCAGGCAAGAACCGCCAAAGCCACCAATAGCCAGCCGAGAATCCCATACCCTGCGGCCACCTGAGCATAATTGGTAACCTCCAGCAACGGCCCCAAGCAAAGCACTTGGCTTGAATCCCTGAGTTCAAGGGCAACAAAACTACCAGCATCCGTCTGGTAGAAGACACTCTGGTGGTAATCCGTGAGCTTTTCGGAGACTGTACCGGGTAAGCTCTCGCGCTGTTCTAGGCGAATGGGGACTCGTAACAGACTCGAATATTTACTGATGGTTGCCTGGGCATCTCCGGAGGATTCCAACGCCTCACGAATGCCCTTGAGCCTGCTATCGACCTGAAGCTCGATGAATCGATTCGTCAAACGACCAATCGGACCGCAAAGCAGGTAGTGGTCATCGCTAAGCGGTACGCCTAGGAAGTCGATCATGCCGTCGGCATAACGAACGATAAATCCATCGGATTTTCTTAGACGCGACTGCTCGGACTCAGCAAGCTCACTGATGGGGAGAATCGCAAGGGGGCCGACGCTCTGTTTACCCAGCTCAGCAAGCTTGTTTCCTTGCTCTTGCGGTGGGCAAGCAACCAGTTGCTCGGCAAGGAAATGAAGCTCATCGAGGTGAACTTGCGATAAACCTGCGATCACCCGATTGCGGTCCGAATAAACCTCCCGAAATAGTATCGCCTCAACAGTCCACTTGATCGATAAAATCACACATACAAAAACGATGACAACCTGAATAAAAAATCGAATCATAGGTATTCTGACAGCATATAGCCATCTCCGTAGACCGACTGGAGCCTCAAAGGATTCTTTGGATCCGTCTCGATCTTGCGTCTCAATCGCAACACATGCATATCGATAGAACGATCCCCGAAATCGTACGATTCGCTCGTATGCACTCGGTTGAACAGCTCCTCACGACTCGTAAGCTTGTTTTTGTTTCTAGCCAGAACCACTAGGATGTCAAACTCCGCATTCGTGAGCTTGATCGGCTTACCGTGCAACTCCAGCAACCTACTTTCAAGGTGAATGACCAAATCTCCTACTTCGAGGACCTCTTGCGTGCCCTGTGCATTGTTGCCGTAGCGGCGCAGATGAAGTTTCAACCGAGTGACCAGCGCCATCGGCCGCACAGGCTTGGATAAAAAATCGTCGGCCCCAACCTCCAAACCGAGCACTTCGTCGAGTTCTTCATTGCGGGCGGTCAAGATGAGGATCGCACCCTGATAATAGGGCCGTACCTGCCGGCAGATGGTAAAACCGTTCGATCCTGGCAAATTGATATCAAGCACTACCGCATCGGGTTGGAACCCAAGGATTCGATCGACGGCTCGGTCGCCATGCCCTTCGATTTCAACGCGGAAGTCGTTCTCCTGCAGAAACGCGCGCATGATCTTGGCAAGCTTCAAATCATCTTCGACCAATAGTACCGTCTGCATTTCGATAGGTTGAGTGTCGGAGGCCTGTGAACTGGAGGGACGAGATCCAATGATACAACGAAACTCGTTACCGAACAAACAGGTGGCAACCGCCGCACGGGAGCCAGCGGTTTGCCTTCGAGAAAAAAATTTTTGAAAAATTCTAGGTTCGCTCAGATACATATTTCGCTATATGCGAGTTTTAGTGACAATTCAGTGACAATTGCTTTGGCTAATAGGCAAACCTGCAAAACCCAATGATTTCGACAGTTTAAGCTTGTGACAATTCAGTGACAATTGCATTGGCTTATGCACCAGAGGCGGTTGCTTATGCTGCAAGCTCTCGATTCCTGCTCGCCACGATGCAATTGTCACAAACTTGTGACAATTGTTTTCTTGCAATACGCGTAACGATCGTTTTAATGGCGACGCGGTAAGGTACTTCTCGAAATTCCCGGTTTTCGAAAAGTACCGAGCCGACTTGTACACTGAGCAAGGTCGCTCGGTTTTTCTCTTGCATGATGCGAACCGATGATTTGTTCTCTTTTGGCTATTTGCCAAGGAGGATGAATTCTCCCAAGGATGAGAAATGGATCTGCAAGGATTGTTTTCTACTTGTTTCGATGTCGAAAGGGCTTCTCGATGAAGTGTTATAATTTGGTTCATTTGGCGTTACTGGCAGTACTGATCGCCTCGGCGGGGCATGTTCAGGCGGCGGTTATCTGGTTCAATGGCGATCCCGACTTGTACAATGGGTTCTCCAACGAGCTAAATACGTCAATCTCCGACTCTAAGGTCTACGACGATTTCAATGTGACATCCGCCGTAACGGTCACGGACCTTTTCTCCAACAACTTTATGAACTTTTTTACTTCATCGGCCGCTTGGGAAATCCGAAGCTCTGTCAGTGTTGGGAATGGGGGCACGCTGATTGCCTTTGGAACTGGTGCCGCAACTCAAACCGAAAACGGGTTCAATGCTTTCGACTTTACAGGTTACAGGATTAGGGTTAGCGGGCTGAGCATCACCCTAAGCCCTGGGACATACTGGTTGGCAGTGACTCCGATCGGTACGGGCGTAGGCAACTCTTATGTAAGTACAACGTCCGGAGCGAATGCTTTCGGGACACCTCCCGGCAACAATAAAAATTCTTTTTTTTATTCGACGTTTTATAACGGCAACTTCGCTCCTGCGTCTTTATTCGGTCAACCCTTAGATTATTCGATGGGTGTGGTAACTGCTTCGACGTCAGCAGTTCCCGAACCGTCCTCCCTCGCCATATTCGGTGTCGGGGCATATGTCGCTGGAATCGGTGCCGTTCGTCGCCGCCGACGTGAGAAGCAGCAAGAAACTACAGCTTAGTCTTACAGAACTACAGGCAATTGAAACGGACGGCCGCCATGGTCGTCCGTTTTTCGTTGGTGCAGTTGAAAACTTCGCTAACACTGGATGCGCCTGCGGCTTACAGCGCATACGACTTCCTAGGTTTTCGTGTCGCAAGTCTTCCTTCATCCGCCGCTGCAGTGCCTGAGCCGAGCATGATGGTGATAGGGACGTTGTTTGGTTTAGGGGGGCTTATGGCTAAGAGCCGGATGAAGAAGTAACCCTTTTTTCTTTGGCTCTTTTACCGTAGCCATCCGCTGCCAAGCGGTGGACAAGCGGCGCGAGTAACGCCTCCACCGTCTGGCGACAGGTGGCTACGGCCGTCTGGCGACAGGTGGCTACGTACGACTTGAGTTCGCCGAAGGCGCCATTTCGTTTAACCCGCAGCCAACGGCGAGGAACTTCAATAAGCCCGCCAGGATGCTGCGTATGGGGCCGAAAGGGAGGCGAGCCTAACGATCACTGGCAGCGATTTGCTCCCTTGGCTGTTTCCTTTGCGTCCTTAGCGCCTTTGCGGTGAGACCCACCGGCCCTGACCCCATGTGCCGCCCTGCGGGTTAGGTTTCACCTCCGAGACCGATTCATTACCCCGCACCCGCTCCAAAGTTCAGAATTTGCCATAGACAGAGGATCCGCAACGCGGGGTCAGTTTGACGGCCATCGGGTATTGACCAAGCATCCGCCGAGCGGTCCGCTATCGATTTGAACCGATCCCCCGTGCTGTTGTAGGATTCGGTTGACAATCGCTAGACCCAACCCTAGCCCTGAGTGGGACGACGCTTGATCCTCGTCTTGCGATCCAGGATCGATTCGTACGAACGGTTTCATCACCTCGCTACGAAAATCCCCCGGGATACCCGGTCCATCATCCTCAACATCGATACAAACGAGTCGTTGACTCTCTCTATGCGAATTGAGCTCATTGCTCTCGGAAACATGGATTCGCACCATCGACTCCGCGTAACGCGCCGCATTGGAGGTTAGATTGACAAAGACTCGCTGAAAGGATCGACGATCTGCAAGTACTTTTATGCTCGGATCCGAACCCGCAAAAACCATCTCAACATGCAACTGTGGATAGTCGATTCGCAACGCTCTTAAGATGCCTTCCAAGGCAAGGTTAATCGTGATGATTTCTTTGGACTGGAGCGGTTCAGCTTGCTCGTTTCGAACATAGAATAGAATCTCCTGCACAATCGCTTCGATGTCATCGATGGACTGGAGCATCACCAATCCTGGAGAATCAAGCCCTTGGTCGATCTGCGATCGAGGAACAAGGGCCGCTGCAAATTTCAACCGTGATAACGGAGTTCGAAGCTCATGGGAGACCACCTGCAAGAGCTCCTTTTGCGTTCGAATGACGCTCTCGGTCTTCGATGCCATCGTATTGAACGCCATGGCCAGTTTGGTAGCTTCTCCAAGTTTCGTCGCATCGACCCTGGCGCTGAAATTCCCGTCTGCAATCTCCACGGCCGCATTCTCGATCTTCCGAAACCTCAAAGAGACTTTAATGATCATCCAGGCAAGAACCGCCAAAGCCACCAATAGCCAGCCGAGAATCCCATACCCTGCGGCCACCTGAGCATAATTGGTAACCTCCAGCAACGGCCCCAAGCAAAGCACTTGGCTTGAATCCCTGAGTTCAAGGGCAACAAAACTACCAGCATCCGTCTGGTAGAAGACACTCTGGTGGTAATCCGTGAGCTTTTCGGAGACTGTACCGGGTAAGCTCTCGCGCTGTTCTAGGCGAATGGGGACTCGTAACAGACTCGAATATTTACTGATGGTTGCCTGGGCATCTCCGGAGGATTCCAACGCCTCACGAATGCCCTTGAGCCTGCTATCGACCTGAAGCTCGATGAATCGATTCGTCAAACGACCAATCGGACCGCAAAGCAGGTAGTGGTCATCGCTAAGCGGTACGCCTAGGAAGTCGATCATGCCGTCGGCATAACGAACGATAAATCCATCGGATTTTCTTAGACGCGACTGCTCGGACTCAGCAAGCTCACTGATGGGGAGAATCGCAAGGGGGCCGACGCTCTGTTTACCCAGCTCAGCAAGCTTGTTTCCTTGCTCTTGCGGTGGGCAAGCAACCAGTTGCTCGGCAAGGAAATGAAGCTCATCGAGGTGAACTTGCGATAAACCTGCGATCACCCGATTGCGGTCCGAATAAACCTCCCGAAATAGTATCGCCTCGACAGTCCACTTGATCGATAAAACAACACACAAAAAAACGATGACAACCTGAATATAGAATCGAATCATAGGTTATCTGACAGCATATAGCCATCTCCATAGACCGACATGAGCCTCACAGGATTTTTAGGATCCGTCTCGATCTTTCGTCTAAGTCGCAACACATGCATATCGACAGAACGATCCCCGAAATCGTACGGTTCGCTCGTATGCACTTGATTGAACAGCTCCTCGCGACTCGTAAGTTTGTTTTTGTTTCGAGCCAGAACGACCAGGATGTCAAACTCCGCATTCGTGAGCTTGATCGGTTTACCTTGCAGCTGCAGCAACCTACTGTCAAGGTGAATGACCAAATCGCCTACTTCGAGGATCTCTTGCGTGCCCTGTGCATCGTTGCCGTAGCGCCGCAGATGAAGTTTCAGGCGAGTGACCAGCACCATCGGCCGCACAGGCTTGGATAAAAAATCGTCAGCCCCAATCTCCAAACCGAGCACTTCGTCGAGTTCTTCATTGCGGGCGGTCAAGATGAGGATCGCACCCTGATAATAAGGCCGTACCTGCCGACAGATAGTAAAACCGTTCGATCCTGGCAAATTGATATCAAGCACTACCGCATCGGGTTGGAACCCAAGGATTCGATCGACGGCTCGGTCGCCATGCCCTTCGATTTCAACGCGGAAGTCGTTCTCCTGCAGAAACGCGCGCATGATCTTGGCAAGCTTCAAATCATCTTCGACCAATAGTACCGTCTGCATTTCGATAGGTTGAGTGTCGGAGGCCTGTGAACTGGAGGGACGAGATCCAATGATACAACGAAACTCGTTACCGAACAAACAGGTGGCAACCGCCGCACGGGAGCCAGCGGTTTGCCTTCGAGAAAAAAATTTTTGAAAAATTCTAGGTTCGCTCAGATACATATTTCGCTATATGCGAGTTTTAGTGACAATTCAGTGACAATTGCTTTGGCTAATAGGCAAACCTGCAAAACCCAATGATTTCGACAGTTTAGGCTTGTGACAATTCAGTGACAATTGCATTGGCTTATGCACCAGATGCGGTTGCTTATGCTGCAAGCTCTCGATTCCTGCTCGCCGCGATGCAATTGTCACAAACTTGTGACAATTGTTTTCTTGCAATACGCGTAACGATCGTTTTAATGTCGACGCGGTAAGGTACTTCTCCAAAAACCCGGTTTTCGAGGAGCACCGAGCCGACTTGTACACTGAGCAAGGTCGCTCGGTGAGAATGGTATCTGCACGGATTGCATCATTCAGTTTTTCTTTTAGTTTTTTGTAAGGGTTTTGTTATGGTTCTTCGATTGCTTTCGTTTTTCTCTCTGAGTTGCCTGCTGATGGCAAGCACTGCTCAATCTGCGGTTGTGACATACACACTCGCTGGTGGTACGGTCAGCGGCACCTTGAATAGCGTTGCTTTCTCGAATGCCAACATTACGGTAACGGCAGATGCCGACCCGTCCAACTTCGTCCTTGGTACGGTGGATGGTTTGCCTATACTGGCGCAGCCAGCAGTTACAACCATGACGATTGAAGGGTTTTCTCCGTTCGTGTTCTCAAACCCGTTCTTTGGACCATTTTTGATTCAGTATGCGCCAGGAGTAGGTTTCGGTGGATTTGGTTTCCTTGGGAATCCATTTGATGCGAGCGGGCTCGGAGCTTTCGGGTTTTTGCCGAGCTTCTCAGGTTCGGTGACTGTTTTTGGGGGTCTAGAAATTTTCCCAGACGGAGAAACTTTCGCCACTTCGGCGGGAGATCTTATCTTGGTAGAGGACGATGATTCCTTGGCGTCGTTCAGCGGAGAATTTACCTCTAGCGCAGTCCCCGAGCCAACCTCAATGGCGATTTTCGGGCTGGGTGCACTGGGGATGGCCGCCTATCGAGCAAGGCGCAAGACCAAGACGTAATGGATCGCTTGTCTGACCACGTTGATGAAAGAACAAAACGGGTGGCCGATAGGCTGCCCGTTTTGCCTTCTTCCCCCCCAACGTCCTTGAAAAGCCCTCGTCGGTGACCAGCAGGTAACTCTGCTTTGCGATGCGTGGCGAGTTGCCAAGCGGTGGACAGCGGCGCGAGTAACGCCTCCACCGTCTGGCGACAGGTGGCTACGGCCGTCTGGCGACAGGTGGCTACGTACGACTTGAGTTCGCCGAAGGCGCCATTTCGTTTAACCCGCAGCCAACGGCGAGGAACTTCAATAAGCCCGCCAGGATGCTGCGTATGGGGCCGAAAGGAAGGCGAGCCTATCGATCACTGGCAGCGATGTGCTCCCTTGGCTGTTTCCTTTGCGTCCTTTGCGCCTTTGCGGTGAGACTCACCCCCCCCGCCCCACTCTCCCCGAGCCAAAGCCCTGGGGGCGAGGGGGGCCAAGCGGTTTTGGGGGAGTTGGCTTGCAATCCAAACGAAAAAACGGTCGGTGATATTCACCGACCGTTTTTGAACTTTTAGAAGGACTAAAGCGTCCGAGTCAGATTAGCATCCGCAGCCAGGAGCTGCATCGCATCCGCCAGTGGCACAGCCACCAGCAGCACCAGCTCCGGCTCCGCATCCGCAGCCGTTGCCAAACAGATGGCAACCGCCGTGGCATCGCAGACCTCGCAGCCAGTTGATCAGTCGGCCATTGAACAGGCCTCGACCACCCAGGATGCCGTTTCCAGCATTGTCAGCCCCAGCTCCAGCACCACCGCATGGATCGCAGCTAACGGTCACTGGAACTTCTTCGCAGACAACCTTCGCTACACATCGGGTGTAGGTGTAAGGAACCGTGGACTTGACACACTTGGCCACCTTGATGGTGTCGCAGTAAGTAACCGGCTTGCAAACCGTGTACGGAACGGTCTTGGTTCGGCACTCTTTGACAATCTTGCAGGTGGTGTAGGTGTAAGGAACGCTCTTTTGTTCGCAAACCCAGTTGCATACGGTGTAGCAAACGTCTTTGACGCGTTGCTCGCAAACCGTGCGGCAAGTGGTGTAGTTGACCGTCTTTTGGCGGCACTCAGGAACCATCTTGCAGGTGGTGTAGGTGCAAACCTTGCTTCGTGGCTCGCATACCCAATTGCAAACGGTGTAAGTAACGTCCTTGGATCGGCACTCTGGAACCATCTTGCAGGTGGTGTAAGTGACGGTCTTTTGACGGCACTCAGGAACCAACTTGCATACGTTGTAAGTCACCGTCTTGGAACGGCACTCTGGAACACACTTGGTCACGGTGTAAGGTACAACCTTGGTCAAGCATTCCTTTTCGTATCGTACGCAATCGATGGTCTTTTCTTCACAGGTTGGAACCCAAACCTTCTTGCATACCTTCTTCGGTGGGCACTGTACGCACTCGACGCGGCACTCACCTGGGCAGTATACATTCTTGCATGTCGAAGGATCGAAGGTCCAAGTACCTGGTTCGCGAACGGTTCGGCGAATGACAGGACCTGCAACTTCTTCCTCAACGGTTTGCCAGCTTCCACCGCGAACCGTAACGGTCTTGGTGTAGTTGACAGGCTTGGTAACGGTGTAGTTGACCGTCTTCTCGCGGGTTTCGGTAACCGGAACCATGACCGTGTAGTTGATCACTTGTTCGCGAGTTTCCATGACCTTGTTCATCACCGTGTAGTTGACAACCTTTTCGTGGGTTTCACGAACAGGAACATTCACGGTGTAGTTGATGGTCTTGGTTCGGGTCTCATGCACTGGTCGACGAACCGTGTAGTTGATCACCTTTTCGTGGGTTTCACGAACAGGAACCATCACGGTGTAGTTGACGACCTTGCTATGGGTCTCGTACACAGGGCGAGAGACATTGTAAGTCACTTGCTTGGTGCGAGTCTCATAGACGGGACGACGAACGGTGTAGTTACGAACCCCAGTGTGGGTTTCCCTTACAGGTACATTGACCGTGTAGGAAACTTCACGATGCTGGGTTTCGCGCTCGTAACGAACGCGTTGGACTTGTTGGTCCTCGTAAACGATCTGATTGACCACCTTGGTGCCGGTGACCGTCTCAGGCTCGTAAACGACTTTTCTGACTGTCTTCATCACGGTGTGCGTCGATGGTCCACAAGGATCCACGACATTACAACCGCAGTTTTCGTAGCTGATCGCGCCGCCAAACGCAGCTTGAGCAGCTCCAGCGCTCAATGCGGTCACAAGACCCATCAGTGCTGGAAGAGCAAATAGCTTCTTCATTGTTCCATTCTCCCTAGAAC
>Ga0315902_10000022_pt1 | contig 241177 bp, 241 predicted proteins | sample LakEriMetagenome_9_FD_203523 | JGI IMG/M metagenome (GOLD analysis project Ga0315902, IMG submission 203523) | Freshwater fungal communities from buoy surface, Lake Erie, Ohio, United States - Buoy 12 MA117 | ecosystem: Environmental > Aquatic > Freshwater > Lake > Lake biofilm | place: USA... | reverse complement strand
TCGAAGGCAGAGCCGGGGGATTTACAGTCCCCTCCCATTGGCCGCTCGGGCAACCCGCCATGTGTAATACATGAGGAAAATTACTTTTCCTAGCCGTGTAGTGCTGGCGTATCGTAACAAAGAGGCGGGGTTCCGACCAATTCCCAATCAGGGCCATCGGCCGTAGAATCACGTAATGAGCGCAAACATCGACTGGGATTCAATCCATAACCTTGCAAAAGATGCGATGAAAAAAGCATATGCCCCATACTCCAAATTTCCTGTGGGTGTTGCAGCCCTCGTCGATGATGGCCGACTAATTAGCGGCGCTAACGTTGAAAATGCGAGTTATGGATTAGGTCTCTGCGCAGAGTGTTCACTTGTGAGTGCGCTGACAATGTCCGGTGGTGGACGTCTTGTAGCGATCGTATGTGTCGATGCTGCAGGTAATTTCTTAGCTCCATGTGGTCGTTGTCGCCAATTAATCTTTGAGCACGGTGGAAGTGAAGCACTCTTCATGACTCCAGATGGTCCAGAAAAGATGAGCGCGATGTTGCCTTGGGCATTTGGGCCAGAAGATCTCAAGTAAATGACCCTTCTTCTTAGTACTGATGTCATTGCGCGCGCCCCAAAAGTGCTGCTGCACGATCACTTAGATGGTGGATTGCGTCCGCAGACGATGATTGATCATGCGCTGGCAAGTGGTTACACCAAGCTTCCTAGCTATAACCCAGATGAACTCGCAACATGGTTTGTAAATGCATGTAGTTCTGGAACGCTTGAGCTTTACCTAGAGACTTTTGAACACACAATCTCTGTCATGCAAACAAAAGAAGAGATTGAAAGAGTTGCTCGTGAATGTGTACTTGATCTCGCAGCAGATGGTGTGGTCTACGCCGAAGTTCGCGGTGCGCCAGAGCTCTTTACTCGCAAGGGTTTATCTATCGACCAGGTAATTGAAGCAACGGTGGAAGGCCACAAGCAGGGAATGGCTGAAGCCAAGGCGGCTGGACGAGAGATTCGTGTAGAGGTTTTACTCTGCGCGCTTCGCCAAAATAACTTTAGTGATGAAGTTGCGACCAAGGTTGTTAAGTACAAAGGTCGCGGAGTTGTTGGCTTTGATATCGCAGGGCCTGAGGCCGGGTTTCCACCGACAGATCACATCAAGGCATTTGATTACCTACGTAGCAATGGCGCTCACTTTACGATCCACGCCGGTGAGGCCTTTGGCGTTGAATCAATTGAACTAGCTGTGCGTGATTGTCACGCCGAACGCATTGGCCACGGAATTCGTTTGATAGATGACATTGATTTCTCTTCAGGCACTGCAGTTCTAGGTTCGCTTGCACAAGAAATCCTTGATCGTCAGATCTGTCTTGAGATGGCTCCGACATCTAATCTGCAGACAGGTGGCGCTGCCTCTTATGAAACACATCAAATTGGCATCATGAAAAAGCTTGGCTTTAACGTCACAATCAATACAGATAACCGTCTCATGAGTGCGACCTCAATGATTCGTGAAGTTACTGAGATTTCTCGCGGATATAGCTGGACCATCGATGACTTACACGATGTCGCTCGAAATGGAATTATGAGCGCTTTTATCTCGGAGGGTGAAAAGCAAGATATCTACAAGAGTCAGATCAAGGCACCATTTGCTGACCTGGGTGCCAAGTGATTGATTTTAAAGATCTATCGTTTATCGAAAATCCTTACCCAGCACTTAAAGAGTTACGATCTTTTGGTAAGCCGATTTGGCATGAAGAGCTACAGATGTTCTTAGCGGCAAAACATAGTGATGCCAATGATGTGCTTCGCAATAAATCACTTGGTCGTATTTTTGTACCAAAGACTCCAGAGACAGAGTGGTTTGAATTCAACTATCTACATGCGGATTCGATATTAGATAGCGAACCACCTAAGCACACACGCTTGCGATCTCTTGTTGCAAAAGCGTTTAACCGCCATCGCATTGAGGCGTTGCGTCCAGATATCCAACGCCTAACCAATCAACTACTTGATTCGATTGAAGAAAAGGGTGGCGAGTTCGACATCATCGCCGATTATGCAGAGCCTTTGCCGGTCAAAGTTATTGCAGCCCTATTGGGCTTTCCCGATAGTGATGAGCATTTGCTACGCCCTTGGTCACAATCGATTGTAAAAATGTATGAAGTAAACCCATCACAAGCACATAAAGATGAGGCGAAGAAGGCTGCCAAAGAATTTGCTGATTATGTGCACGGGCTAATGCTGGAGCGGTTAAAGAATCCGACGGCAGATCTCATCTCAGAACTTGCTCAGGTCAGCGAATCTGGAGAGAAACTCTCCACCCAAGAACTTATTGCGACCTGCATTCTCTTACTCAACGCTGGCCATGAGGCGAGCGTTAATGGTTTTGGTAATGGAATCGTTGCAGCTTTTAACCATCCTGATCAGTGGAAGTTGCTACAAAGTCAGCCAGATGCAATTGCTGATACGGCCGTTGAAGAGTTCTTACGCTTTGACGCTCCCCTGCACTTCTTTGATCGCACAGCCACGGCAGATACCGAAATCGGCGGAGTTGCCATCAAGCAAGGTCAGAAGATTGTCTCGCTCTTGGGCTCAGCTAATCGAGATGAAGATGTATTTGCAGATAGTGATCGTATGGATCTCTCCCGTGATCCAAATCCACATATTGGCTTTGGTGCGGGTATTCATTTCTGTCTAGGTGCACCACTTGCTCGCCTTGAAATGTCGATCTCGCTTCCAGAACTCTTTAAGCGTTTTCCAACTCTTGAATTAACAACAACTCCAGTTCGTCGTCCGACGTTCTCTCTACGAGGCTATGAATCAGTCATGGCGAAGGTGAAGTGAAAAGATGAAAAAGAATCTAATCCTCGATGTTGATACCGGAATTGATGATGCCTTCGCGTTGTTATTTGCAGCCCGCCACCCTGAGATCAACCTCTTAGGTGTTACCTGCGTTGATGGAAATACCAACCTCAAGCAGGTTGTTATCAATACTCTTAAAGTTCTAGATGCCGCAGGTGCTGGAAATATTCCAGTTTCAAGTGGTGCAACACGTCCACTCATTGATGAGCCACGTTATGCCGAATATATCCACGGCAGTGATGGCCTTGGAGATTTAGGAACACCGCTATCTACTCGCGCACTTGATCCACGCCCAGCAGTTGAATTGCTGCGTGATCTAGTCGAAGGTGCAGATGGTCCTGTGACTCTTGTTCCGCTAGCCCCGCTTACAAATATTGCACTTTTCTTGCGTTCATACCCAGAGACTGCTGCAAAGCTTGAGCGAATTGTCTTGATGGGTGGTTCAGCATCATCTGGCAATGCGACACCTGCTGCAGAATTTAACGTCTGGCATGATCCAGAGGCTGCCGCAATTGTCTTTAGTAGCGATGTTCCAATCACAATGTACGGACTTGATGTCTTTATGGAGCCGCGCGTGAGTGCGGCTCAGGCTGCTGCGTTGATTGCAGAGGGCGCCGATTGCACAACTTTTGCTGGACGTTTGATTGAGCACTTCATCAAGCAGGTTGGACATGATGTAACACTGGGTGATTACGGCGCAGTTGCCGCTGCAATTCGCCCAGAACTAGCTACATATGAGACATTTAAGATTGTTGTCGATACAACATTTGGACCAAGTCGCGGGCAGACGCTCTGTGATCGTCGCGAATGGAAAGATGAAGAGCCTGAATCTACTCACGCAAAAGCACCTAACGTGAAGGTAGCGATGAAGGTAGATGTTCCAGCGATGATCTCGCTCTGGCTGGAAACTATTTCAGCTAAGAACTAAACCCCGATTGGGTGCCAAACAGTCTTATTCTCCATAAATGCGAGAACGCGCTGTGGATTTGCACCATCTTTGAAGGTTGAAATTCGCTTGAGGTTATCTGCTCCTGCTATACGAACTTCTTTCTCTTGCGCAGCGCTAAGTCCAGTGGCATCAATGCCATCAATATCCATATGAGATGCTGCCCATGGAGCAAGTTCGGCAGCTGATCCAGTGAGAATATTTACTACTCCCCCAGGGACATCACTTGTTCCGATCGCTTCACTTAGCGTGATTGCGCTCAGTGGATACTTTTCGCTTGCAATAACAATTGCTGTATTTCCGCCAGCTAGTACTGGTGCAAGTGAGTGCACGAGTCCAAGGAGCGAAGGCTTTGCTGGTGCAAAGACTGCTACTACGCCGAGTGAATCAGGAATTGTGAAGTTATAGAAAGAGCTCGAAACAGCATTGGTTGAGCCGTAAATTGAACCAATCTTGTCGCACCATCCGGAGTACCAAACCCAGAGATCGATCGCTTCTTCAACCTGCTTCTTGGCCGCTGATGGCGTTACGCCTTCAAGTGCAACAATTTCGTCTACAAATTGTGCACTGCGTCCTTCCATCATCTCTGCGATGCGATAAAGAATCTGTCCACGATTAAATGCTGTCGCCCCTGCCCAGCCACCGTGTGCACTACGCGCTGCAACAACGGCATCACGAAGATCTTTACGGGAAGCAAGAGAAGGATTTGCGATGAATTCACCTTTGGAATCTTTAACTTCATAGGTGCGACCAGATTCGCTACGTGGGAATGCGCCACCGATAAAGAGTTTGTAGGTCTTCTTCACATCAAGACGTGACTTTGAGTTCGACATTACTTTGCTCCCTTCAAGTAAGCAGCAAGTCCATGGCGTCCGCCTTCGCGACCCCAACCAGATTCCTTATATCCACCAAATGGGCTGGCAGGATCAAACTTATTAAATGTATTTGCCCAGATAACACCTGCACGTAAGTGCTTTGCAGTCCAGAGGATTCGTGATCCTTTATCTGTCCACACACCGGCTGATAATCCAAATGGTGTGTTGTTCGCCTTTTCGATCACCTCTTGTGGAGTTCTAAAGGAGATGACAGAGAGAACTGGTCCAAAGATCTCTTCACGCGCGATGCGGTGAGCCTGAGTAACACCGGTAAAGAAAGTTGGTGGATACCAGAAGCCTTTAGCAGGAATTGTGCAGGCAGCTGAGAATCGCTCTGCACCTTCGGCATCGCCTGAGAGTGCGAGCTCTGTGATTTTTTCTAACTGTTCACGGGAGTTAATTGCACCAATATCTGTGTTCTTATCAAGCGGATCACCGAGGCGAATCTGGGACATACGGCGCTTAAGTTTTTCTAGCAATTCATCTTGAATATTCTCTTGTACGAGAAGACGTGATCCCGCACAGCAGACATGTCCTTGGTTAAAGAAGATGCCGTTAATAATTCCTTCGACAGTCTCATCAAGAGGTGCATCCTCAAAGACGATATTGGCACCTTTGCCGCCAAGTTCAAGGGTTAAACCCTTACCTGTGCCAGCAACTGAGCGTGCGATTAACTTTCCGACATCGGTTGATCCAGTAAATGCGATCTTACTGATTCCTGGATGGTTAACGATCGCCGCACCTGTTGCACCATCACCTGTAATGATATTTACAACACCTGCTGGAAGTTCTGCTTGTTGGCAGACCTGAGCAAATAAAAGTGCGGTAAGTGGAGTTGTCTCTGCTGGCTTTAGAACAACAGTGTTTCCTGTTGCAAGTGCTGGAGCAATTTTCCATGCCAACATCAAGAGCGGGAAGTTCCAAGGAATGATTTGGCCAACAACTCCGTAAGGCTTTGGATTACTGCCAACTCCTGCATGCTCTAACTTATCTGCCCAACCTGCGTGATAGAAAAAGTGTGCGGCAGCTAATGGGATATCAGTATCGCGTGTTTCGCGGATTGGCTTTCCGTTATCCATTGTTTCAAGGACAGCGAATTCGCGTGCGCGCTCTTGCATGATGCGAGCAATGCGATAGAGATACTTACCGCGCTCTGCTGGAGCCATCTTCGACCAGACCTTAAGACCTTCTTGTGCTGCCTTAACAGCCTTATCAACATCTGATTTCTCTGCGTAGGCAATCTTCGCCAATACTTCTTCAGTTGCAGGATTTATTGTTGTGAAAGTCTTGCCCGCCTTAGGGGCTACGAACTTGCCACCGATAAAGAGCTTGTAGACAGGATCAATCGTGACGATCGCCTTTGATTCAGGTGCGCTGGAGTACTCAAATGTCATTGTGGTTTCCTTAATCCAACGTCACGTAATTTGCCCCGCCATAGTGGCCGGAGGTTAGTTTTTGTCTCTGCATCAAAAGATCATTAAGTAGAGCACTTGCTCCGATACGAAATAGCCCTGGGTTGAGCCATTCATCTCCGGCTGTCTCTTTTACAAGTACAAGTTGTTTGATTGCATCCTTTGTTGTTCGGATTCCACCTGCTGGCTTCACACCGATGCGAACACCTGTCATCTGGTAGAAATCACGGACAGCTTCAAGCATTACGAGTACAACTGGCGCAGTTGCTGCAGGTGCGACTTTGCCGGTACTTGTCTTGATGAAATCCGCCCCGGCAGCCATTGCTAGGAAGCTCGCCTTGCGAACATTGTCATAAGTCACGAGTTCGCCAGTTTCCAGAATGACCTTGAGATGTGCCTTATCCCCGCATAGCGATTTAATGTAAACGATTTCACTAAAGACCTTTTCAAGATCTCCCGATAGGAATGCTCCACGATCAATCACCATATCGATCTCTGTTGCGCCATTGGCGATCGCATCTTTTGTATCGCGCTCTTTAACTTCAAGGGATGCTCGCCCTGATGGGAATGCTGTTGAAACTGCAGCAACCGGAATATCGTGGCCGCCACTTTCATCTAAATGTTTACGAGCAACAGTGACCATGTCGTTGTAAACACAGATCGCACCAACATGTGGAACAGTCGGATCAGTTGGATCTGGGCGGATAGCTTTATTACAAATTGCTTTTACTTTTCCGTCGGTATCTGCGCCTTCGAGTGTTGTTAAATCGATCATGCTGATTGCCATATCGATCGCCCATTTTTTACTTGCAGTCTTTATGCTTCGAGTTGCCAACATCGCTGCGCGCGCATCAGCACCTACTTGATCAACGGGAGAAAGTGTCTTTAAAAATCCCTTGATCGAAGAGAGCGAGCCATCGGTGAGGGCTGCAGCGGTTTTAACCATCTGCCTATCTTAACCTCGCAGCCTCTTACTGAGAAGTCCCTTTTTCGTTAAACTCGACGCTATGAAGCCAACTCCGATAGTTCTCGACTGCGATCCAGGTCACGATGATGCACTTGCCATGATTCTGGCTGCCCACAACCCTGCAATTAATCTCTTAGCAATCACTACGGTTTCGGGAAATGGAATTATTGCAAAAGTTACTGCCAATGCACTCTCTATCTGTGCGCTTGCAAAGATCAACGTTCCGGTTGCAGAAGGTGCTGGCAATGCGATTCTTGGATACATCGAGGCAGCCACAGATATTCATGGTGAGACCGCACTCGATGGTGCGCCTCTTCCACCGCCTGCTTTCGAACTTGAGAAGATGTCAGGTGTTGATCTCATTGCAAAGGTTGTTCGTGAACATCCTGAGAAAGTAACTCTCGTTGCAACTGGCCCACTTACAAATATTGCGCTCTTTCTTAAGCTCTACCCAAATCTTCGCAGCAATGTTGCAGAGATCGTCTTTATGGGTGGAAGCGCCTCTCGTGGAAACCGTACTCCATATGCAGAATTCAATATCTGGATGGATCCAGAGGCCGCTGACGTTGTAATGAAATCAAGTATTCCACTCACAATGTGTGGCCTTGATGTGACACATCAAGCGCTGGTAACTAAGCCAATTTTCGCCAAGCTTGAGGCGATGGGAACTGATCTCTCCAAGACTGTCATTGGGCTACTTAAGTTCTTCGCCTCAACCTATAACGATGTCTTTGAGATGCCTGATCCACCTCTGCATGATCCAGTGGCTATTGCGCTCTTAATCGATCGCACAGTAGTAAAGACTCGCAGATCTAATGTGGAGATTGAACTCAATGGAAAATTCACACGAGGTGCGACAGTTGTCGATATCTACAATCGCAGCGGATTAACAGCAAATGTTGATGTCGCGCTCGAACTTGATTTCGATAAGTTCTGGTCGATGATGCTTGATGCAGTAGAGAAAGCCGGCAAGGCTTAATTCACTGCCCGACCATTGGCCTTATCGAAGGCAATGATTTCGCGTAACGCATCGATAGATGTGTTTAGCAAGATATCCAGCGGTGGCATTGGTTCTTTCGCATGAACCATCATCACTCCACCTGCGCGGACTCGCAGCATTGAGGCAATCACAAAGAGTGCTGATGCCTCCATCTCAGAACAGATAGCCCCACCGATCTCCCACGCCTTCCAGCGGTTAAGTAGATCTGCTGCCACGCCCATACGCTCAGGTTCATGTTGGCCGTAGAAAGAATCCTTCGACTGGGTAATTCCAATGCGGTAGCGCGCACCATTTTTCTCAGCAGCTCGCTTGAGTGCCATAACTAAATCAATATCAGCAACTGCTGGAAATTCAATCGGCATGTAATGCTTTGACGTTCCTTCATCGCGAATTGCGGCAGAGATGATGGCGAGTTCTCCAGAGACGCTATCTGGCTGAATGTGCCCTGAAGTTCCGACGCGAATAAATGTATCTGCACCTACGCGAACAAGTTCTTCTAGAGCAATTGCAGCAGAAGGACATCCAATACCGGTTGATGTGACAGAGACCTTAACTCCATCAAGTGTTCCGGTGTAGGTGTTGTATTCACGGTTACTTGCAACATGAACTGGGTTATCAAAGAGGGCCGCAATCGGCTCGCAACGTCCTGGATCTCCAGGCAAGAGAACATACTTTCCGACATCACCCTTTTTTAATTGAATGTGATATTGCTTTTCATCGTTGAGCATTTTGATCCCCCTTGATTAGTTCACGTACTGCCAAAACTGCAGTTTCAATCAGTGGTTCAAGTGAACCAAGTTCGCCTTCACCATGCATCACCATAATTCCACCAGCGCGCACTCGAAGCATAGAAGCAACAACGAATAATGTGGAGGCTTCCATTTCAGAGCAGATTGCCCCACCAATCTCCCACGCTTTCCAGCGATCAAGGAGTCGTTGCGTAACGCCAGAGTGTTCAGGTTCAACTTCACCGTAGAAGGAATCCTTCGACTGCGAGATTCCCACGCGATATGCCAAACCTTTTGCCGCTGCTGCCTTTCGCAGAGCCTGCACGACTTCGTAGTGCGCAACTGCTGGAAATTCTGCCGGCATGTAGTGAAGTGATGTGCCTTCATCACGAATCGCACCGGTAACAATCGCTAACTCGCCAGATTTGGTACCAGGTTGAATCGAACCAGATGTTCCGACGCGAATAAATGTCTTTGCTCCTACGCGCGCAAGCTCTTCCATCGCGATCGCAGAAGAAGGACAACCGATTCCGGTAGAGGTCACCGAGACCTTTACGCCATCGAGAAAGCCTGTGTAGGTGACGTATTCACGGTTAGTTGCAACATGTACTGCATTGTCGAAATGGCGAGCAATTACTTCGGCGCGACCAGGATCTCCAGGCATCAAAACATACTCACCGACATCACCCTCTTTAAGGTGAATATGGTGTTGTAGTTGGCTCATAGCGTCTTGACCCTTTCGATAAAGAAGTCCATAAATGCATCAACATCCACTTCCATCGCCACCCTTGCATTGGCCGGCTTGCCGGTCGCATTGAAATGGTCTGCCGAAATTTTTGCAGTTGTAAAATCGCCATGTAACTCAATATCAACATAGTAATCACGCATCTTTACTAGATCCGGCTTTACCAAAATCGCAGCAGCTAAAGGATCATTAATCGCGCAACCTTCGATCCCTTGATACTCAGCGTGAAACTCCATATAGAAGGCGGTAGAGCGATCAATAAAGTTACGCACTTCCTCGCGCGCTCCTGCTAATCGCTCAATGTGTGCCTTAGTAAAAAGGCATTGATACGTGACGTCGAGCGGAACAATTGTGAGATCAATCCCGGAGCGCAAGAGAATGTCGAAACTCTCTGGATCACAGAAGACGTTGTACTCAGAAGATGGAGTGGCATTTCCTGGATAGTGAATTGTTCCAGCCATTGAGACCACATTCTTAATCTTCTTGCGAAGAGAAGGATCTTTAAGGAGTGCTAAAGCCAAGTTTGTAACGGGTCCAATACACAAGATCGTGATTTCGCCTGGATTAGCATTGACGATATCGATGATCAGATTTGCTGCGTTACTCTCAATAATTGTGGTTGTTGGATGTGGCAGAACAGCGTGCCCCAGACCTGTATCGCCGTGTGTCTCTTCAGCAACTGAGAGTGTTTTTACAAGTGGCTCAGTTGCACCCATCGCTACAGGCACATCTGTCATTCCTAAGAGTTCGACGAGTTTGAGTGCATTAGTCGTACATTTTTCAACAGTGGTATTGCCATGAGTCACTGTGATTGCCTGTAGTGAAATCTCGGGCATAGCTTTGAGCAAGATAAATGCGAGAGCATCATCGATGCCAGGATCGGTATCGAGAATTACCTTCATACCTGCTCCTCCCTGACTTCACTTTTGTGGAATCCCCACCCGAAGCAGGAGATAAGTGTGGCAAGTGCGGTCGCTGCTGTCATGAAGTAAAAGCCGGTCCACCCATCAAACTTTTCGACAATCAAGCCGGCTGAGGTGCTTCCGATCGTAATTCCGATAGAAAGAGCGGCGCTGACGAAGGCAAATGATTCGTTAAGGCGACTCAACGGTACGAGCTCTTTCATGTACGCGTTGGCAGAGATGAGTGCTGGACCGATTGCAATGCCCGAGACGATGATCCAGAAAACGATCGTATCTAGATCCCGGAAGAAGAGAATGCCTGAAGTACATACAGTCATCACAGCTAATGAGACCGTGTATCTGATGGAACTCGAGATCTTCCAATGGATAAAGCCATAGATAAATCCCGAGATCGTGCTTCCAATTGGATACAAACCAACCCAAAGCCCACCCTCACTTACTCGTCCAGCTTCTTTTGCAACTGCAATGATGACAACAAAATTTGAACCAAAGAGAAGCCCGAGGGCGATAAGTGAGAGCAGCAGTGATTTCACATATGGAATCGCCAAGATTCCACGAGTGTGATCATCGTGGACTCGCTCAAAACCACCGTGATCTGTACTTGTAAGAGCAAGACCGACTCCTCCGATTACGAGAAAAACGATTCCTGCCAATAGCGGAGAGTGCGATCCATAGAGTGAGAGTAGAAAGCCGGCAAAGGCAGGTCCTACAACAAAAGCAGTTTCATCAAAGACTGATTCCAGCGAGAGCGCAGAGCTAAGTTCTTTTTGATCATCAAGTGATCTGCTCCAGCGGGTTCGTGTGTAACTTCCAAAGTTTGGGAAAGTTGCACCACAAACTGCGGCTAGTAGTAAGAGCCCAATTGTTGAGTGATCAATGAAGTACAGAAGTCCCAGAGTTGCCACTGCATTTATTGCGGTGACTGGCAGCAAAACAGAGCGAGTACCAAATTGATCAGCAAGCTTGCCGATACGCGGACTAAGAATCGCTCCCGACATGGTGTAAAAAGCCGAGGTGAGTCCAGCTAAGGCAAATGAGTCTCGTACATCTGAGACTAGAAATACGATCGCCACAGTGTTCATCGCCATCGGAATTCGGCCGAGTGCACCAAATCCAACTGTCGATAAAGCATGGGGCTTGCGCATTATTGACGCGTAAGAACCAGCCAAATTAGGAGTCTATTTCTTTCTGCCACTTGAGCAGAATTTCAAAAGCTTTATCAAAACTATCGACTACATGGCCAGCATCTTCCACGCACCCACGAACGAACAAGTTAATGCCCTTACCATCAATCATATTTCGATCACGGATAACTCGAGTATCTGTAACCAAACCAATCATTCCCTTTTTGCTCTTATCGTGGCGCATCTCTGCCCAGAAGATTCCGATCTCATTAGCTGTTCCGTCATCAACCATAGGGCCATCAAGGAGAGCTAAAACCACGTTAGCGCCAAGGACCTCGCGGGCATCGGTATCGAAGATGAACTTAGGTGTTACTGGATCTGGCAATGAGATTTCATGTGGGACAAAGACTTCCATACCGGCATCGCGCATGCGTTTTGCACATTGATCGATATAGGTGCGCTCATACGGTGTGAAAAGTGGTCCTGCAAAGTAAATCTTCATTGTTAATACATCACAGTCTTTGTTAGATGGTGTGGCCAATGGGTGGCGTGATACGTCTTCCAGAAACGGAAATCAACCTGTGGTTGCAGCAAAGGATCCATTCCAGGGCGACGCTTATTAATCTCTTCAGTCAGTTTAGCAATGACGTAGATCGAACTAGCGCGAAGTTCAATCTCAGCCTCACTATCTCGCTTAACCTCAACCAAGCCATTGATCTGCTTTTCTAGTTCTGGTGTGTATTCAAAGATATTCATTACACGCAGACCGACAGGAACAATGTAGTCAGCGAACGCGGTGAGGTTTTCGGCATCTTCTAACTTCCATGACCCACGTGGGGAGAGCGCAAGATGCATTCCCCAGATACCAAGCTGGGCTAACTTATAAATGTGTACCTCTGAGCCGTGATACATACTGACATCACGAAAACGTGGAAATTCAGTCGTTAGACGTTCGAGTAGCCCATCGCCATTGGCATATAGACGCGGAGCGCAGGAACGAACAAAGTTGGAGTAACGGCCTTGATACTTTTCAACAAGTACGCGGCCTACTTCATTAAAGAGCACAACACGTTCATCGAGCATTGGCATCTCGATTGTTCCGGCAAAGACTGATTCCAGATCTTTCCGCGTGACCTTTGCAAGATACTCACCGCTAAAGAACGGGATTCCTGCGTTGATGGCACGGTGTAGGCAAGCGAGCATCGCCTCAGAATCGCTCCAGCGCTTACCCATGTAATCCGTTTCAAATTTCACACCGGTAGAAAAGTCTGTAAATGCAAAATTCATGGTGTTTACAACCAGGGTGAAATCCATAATTACATCTGGATCATTACCAAAATCAAAGAGCATCGAGCCATCTGGCTTGGCAAACTCTTCATAAGCCATCCAGTTTGCTACTTCAGTAATCTTGGCATCATTGATGCGGACGAGCTTTGCCCCATCAACTACAGGTTGCAGGCTCGCTAAGACAGGTGAATTCCAATTTACAGTCATCGTCGCATGATCCCTATTCGGAGCCGCGTCGATAAGGCATACCTGCCATGGCCGGCGGTGTTAATCGCTGAGCCAAGAAGGTAAGAACTATCAGCGTTGCAAAGTTAGGGAAGACAGTCACAAACTCTTGTGGAATTACATCAACGCGCTGATGAATCCACCACGCTACAAGTGCGAGTGATCCCGAGATAAGTCCTGGCTTCCAGCGACGATTAATCGAGTAGAAGATAGATAGAACTAGCGCCACGATTCCTGCCACCATAATTAGCGACATCACTGATTCGCTCTGGCGCACTCGAAGTGCATCTGTAAATCCAAAGAGAATTGAGCCAGCAAAGACTCCACTTGGCTTCCAGTTACCGAAGATGACAGTAGCCAAACCAATAAAGCCACGACCTGCAGTTTGTCCTTCGCGATAGACAGATGAAGCAACGAGAGCAAGGTAGGCACCACCTAGGGATGCGAGCATGCCGGAGACAGAGACCGCGATATATCGAATGTGATACACATTGATACCAAGTGATTCTGCCGCCATTGGATTTTCTCCAGAGAAGCGCATACGTAGACCAAACTTTGAGCGCCAGAGGATCCACGATGTCAGTGGAACTAGAAGGAGTAGCGCGATTGTTACAAGCGATACATCTTTAGTTAAGCCGTGGAGAATTCCAGCAAGATTTGAGATGAAGAATATGTTCTGCGCATCAATGCTTTCAAGTATCGGTGCAATTACTGGAATGGTAAAGGTTGGGAAGGAGTCAACGGGAGGAGAAACTGTTCGGTCTCCACCGACAGGTGGGAAGAAGACACCCGAAAGGTATCTCGCGCCACCAGCTGCGATGAGGTTGATTGCAAGTCCTGAAACAGCCTGATCAATACCAATCTTGACTGTAAGGATTGCGTGAAAGAACCCTGATGCTAAACCAAAGATTGCAGCAGCGACAAAGCCCACTAGTGGACCATGTAGATAGCCAAACCATGCTGCAGTCCATGTTCCAACAATCATCATTCCTTCAAGACCGATATTGATTACGCCAGCGCGCTCTGCCCATAGTCCACCGAGTCCAGCCATAAGAAGTGGAATTGCAAAGCGAAGAGTTGCACCAGATGTACCCGGTGAAGAGATATCTGTTGCGCCAGTCAAACTTTCGACGAGTGCCAGAATAAAGAAGACTCCTGCAATCAAGAGTGTAATTCGTGCGGGAGATTTAAAGAGGATCTTCGCCTTGCCGATAGATTTAACGTGAACCTTAGATTCGGTAGCCATTACTTGGACTCCTTTACAAGTTCAACGTTTGCTTTACCGACAGCTCGCTGCTGTTGACGAAGATTGATACGTGCAACAACTTCATATGCAATCACGATGGAGAGAACAATTGTTCCCTGCATAACAATGACAATTTCTGGAGGTACGCCCTCGTACTCAAGTACTGGTGCAGCTCTTTCCAGGAAAGACCAGAGGAATGCTGCGAAGAAAATTCCGATTGGATGATTTCTACCCAACAAAGCAAGGGATAGCCCAGTGAAGGCAAAGCCCGAAGGAAATGCCATGCTGTATGAATGCGTATCCGAGAGCAAGGTTCCGAGTCCTACCAGACCTGCAATTGCACCTGAAAGAACTGTTGTTATAAAGATCATTCCTGGTGCATTCACACCGCTTGATCGTGCTGCACGGAAAGATAGGCCCGTTGCTCTTAAGTTGAATCCGAAGACCGTCTTGTTAAGCATGATCCAGTAGGCAATACCAACAAAGATTGCCACAAAGAGGAATGAGTAAACCTCACCGTTGAACATCTTAAATGTCGGCATCTGGCCACTTAATGGGATCGGTCTAGTCTGCACATTCTGAGATCCTTCAGGAAGAATTCCAAGTAACTCTTCGCCCAGCAAGAATGCAATGATCGCTGCAGCAATGAAGTTAAGCATGATGTTGCTAATAACTTCAGAGACTCCACGGCGAACTTTGAGGTATCCCGCGATTGCTGCCCATAAACCACCGGCAAGCATCGCAGTGATGACAATCAGAAGAACGTGAAGAACTGGAGGCAGACTTACTGCAGCACCAACAACAGCGCCAAAAAATGCACCCATGCGGTACTGGCCATCGATGCCAATGTTAAAGAGGAGCATCTTAAATCCGATAGCGGCTGCAACACCTGCAAGGTAGTAGGCCACAGTCTGATTAAGTTCTGAGACTAAGTTTCGAGGATCAAATCCGTAAGAAATCATTACTTGGAAAATTTCTAGCGGGTTAGCCCCACGCAAAATCAAAATGATAGAAACTAAAAGCAGCGAACTAAGTACCGCTGCTAGCGGAGCAACTGTTCCCCAAAAAATTCGATCTTTCTTCATGCGCTCTTTGCTCCAGTCATTGCTAGACCGAGATCTTCCGGCGTGGTTTTCAGTGGATTGAGAATTGAAACAATTGATCCACTATAAATAACTGCGATTCGATCTGATAGCGAGAAGAGCTCTTCCAGATCCGCAGAGACGAGCAGAACTCCAGCGCCAGCAGAACGTGCCTTCATGAGGTGATCCCAAATAATTGCCTGTGCGCCTACATCAACGCCTCTCGTTGGCTGGGCTGCAACAATCAATTTCGGTTCTCCGCTTAACTCACGGCCGACAATAAATTTCTGCTGATTTCCACCTGATAGCGCACTGGCCAACACATTGACACCTGGTGTTCGCACATCAAACTCTTCGACCACGCGCTTTGAATCTTCAGCGGCCGCGCCTTTATTCACCCACATACCTTTAGCCATCGGTGTTGCAAATTGGTGGCCAAGAATTCTGTTCTCCCATAATGGCGCTGACATCAACAATCCATCGCGTTGGCGATCTTGTGGAATATAGGCCACACCTGCATTGCGAATATCTTTTGTCGGAGTCGTTGATGCATCTAAGCCGAGAACCTCAACACTTCCGGTTGTTGCTGGAAGAAGACCCATAATCAACTCAATGAGTTCACTCTGTCCATTGCCTTCAACTCCGGCTAGGCCAAGAATTTCTCCACCATGTAAATCTAGGTTGAGATGGTGAAGAATTTCTCTTCCATCGAAGCGAGAATATGAAGCGTCCTTGATCGAGAGAATGCTCTTCTCGCTGATCTTTAAAACTCCAGCAATTGGCTTAGGTAGTTCTCCGCCGACCATAAGTTCTGCGAGTTCCTTCTTATTGGTATCAGCAGGCTTCTTCGTTGCAACCGTTGTGCCTTGGCGCATAATCGTGATGTCATCTGCAATAGAGAGGACTTCATCTAATTTATGAGAGATAAAGAGGACAGTGAGACCTTTATCGACCAGATCCCTGAGGTTTTCAAATAACTCAGTTACTTCTTGTGGAACCAAAACAGCTGTGGGCTCATCGAGGATGAGGATCTTTGCTCCACGGAAAAGCACCTTGGCAATCTCTACTCGTTGACGCTCTCCAACGCCTAGATTGGCAACTGATTCATCGGGATCAATATCCAAGTGATAGGTCTCTGCGATTTCCAATAGTTTCTTTCGAGCTTCATCGTATTTAATAACAAAACCAAAGCGAGATGGTTCGCCACCCAAAATCACATTCTCCAGAACTGTTGCGTTATCGGCTAACTTAAAGTGCTGATGAACCATGCCAACACCAAGTGCGATCGCATCTTGTGGAGATTTAAGTGAAACTTCCTTACCAAAAACTTTAATTGAACCTGCATCTGGGCGAATCAAGCCGTAGAGAGTCTTCATAAGCGTCGACTTTCCGGCACCGTTTTCACCGATGATGGCGTGGATTGAGCCTTCGCGCACAAGAAGAGAGACATCGCGGTTTGCAACTACACCGGGATATTTCTTTTCAACGCCTGCTACTTCGAGGATATTTCCCACGCTTTACTTCTCTCTCTATTTTATGTTTGATTTGCGCCGCCATTTCAGCGGCGCACTTCACATTACTTAATTGTTACTTATGCCTTTGGATCAGTTGGAACTACAACTTCACCTGATGCGATCTTTGCTGAGAACTCTTCAATCTTTGAAGTGATGTCATCAATGTATCCACCAGTGGTTGTGTATCCAACTCCACCTTCAGCAACGCCCCAGGTCTTAACTCCTGCGGTTGGTGTTCCTGCAAGTGCATCCTTAACGAATGCTCCAACTCCAACGTCAACGCGCTTTAGCATTGATGTAAGAATTGTTGAAACGTAGTCTGCGTGTGCTGGGTATGTAGCTTCGTCAGCATCTACACCGATTGACCACTTTCCGAGCTCAGATGCAGCCTTGTGCATACCAGTTCCGGTTCCGCCAGCTGCTGCGTAAACAACATCTGCGCCGTTCTCGTACATACCCTTAGCAGCTTCGTATCCCTTTGCAGGATCGTTAAATCCTGAGAAGTCTGGGAAGTTGCTGATGTATGTTGACTGAACCTTGATCTTTGCATTTACAGCCTTAGCGCCTGCAATGAAGCCAGCTTCGAACTTAGCGATAAGAGGTGTGTTAACTCCACCGATAAATCCAACGTTGCCTGACTTGCTCTTCAAAGCTGCTGCAACACCTACGAGGTATGAGCCTTCTTCTTCTTTAAAGACAATGCTGTGAACGTTTGGTGCTGTTACAGATGAGTCATCAACGATGCCCCATGTTGTGTCAGGAAATTCTGGCGCAACCTTGCCAAGTGCAGCGGCATATGTGAAGCCAACTACAACGATTGGGTTTGCACCCTTTTGTGCCATAAGACGAAGACGCTCTGCGCGCTGATCATCTGTAGCTGTTGGATTATCTTGTGACTCAATGAGTTCAAGATTTGGATTTTCTGCAAGTAGTGGCTCTACACCAATGTATGCAAGCTGGTTAAAGCCAGGAACATCGCGTCCACCGAGGCTGTAGGCAATTCCAATGGTGCCTTCAGCTGTTGATGCTGCATCTTCGCTGTCGCTACCGCAACCGGTAACAACTGAAGCGGCTAGGGTTGCAGCTACTGCAAATACTCCCCAACGGCCTAGAAGTTTCTTCTGCATTCGGTATTTCTCCTTTTGGTTATTTGAGTGATCACTCGTTTACTCAATGGTCTATCTTGTTGGAGCGGATCTTTTGCGATTCGCGAGGAAGCGCACACGACCCTCTCTCAACAAGGTGTACATCGACCATTGAATGCTCTGGTGGGGTTGCTCCCCCGTTATTGAGATGCTTGATCATTAGGTCCATCGCCTGCGACCCTTGAAGGCGCGCATCTCGAGCGATGACTGTAAGTGGTGGGTTAATTAGTTCAGCAAATTCAAGATCATCGAAGCCGATGATTGAGATTTCTCGTGGAACACTTACGCCTCGATCTCGAAGTGCGTGAAGAGCACCAATTGTCATCAAATTATTTGCAACAAATACGGCAGTTGGTGGCGCATCGATTTCTAACAATTGGCACATAGCTGCATATCCGCCCGCTTCAGAGAAGTCTGACTCAATGAAGTACTCATCAAGCGATGAAATATCACCCCTAGTGAGCGCGGCTCGGTATCCATCTGCACGCTTCTTGCCCGGTGTAGTGCTGCAAGGTCCACCGATCATTGCAATCTTTTGATGGCCCAGACTGATCAGATGCTCGGTTGCAATCTGAGCGCCCTTGGCGTTATCGGTCAGAACAGAGCTAAATTTTTCACCATCTTTAGTTACGCGGTCGACGAAGACAATCGGCAATCCGAATTGGCTAAAAAATGATGGGCCTTGTTCGTCTTCAGTTAAGGGAGCCATGATCACGCCATCGACTCGACCAAAGAGTTGGCTGAGCGCTTTCTCTTCACGTTCACGAGAATCGCCAGTATTAACAAGGAGGATCATTCGATCTTCTCCTACCGCGCTCTCGGCACCTTCGACGATTGAGGCAAAGAATGGGTTTGTAATGTCCGGAACAACGATGGCAATAATTCCAGTGCGTCCTGATTTGAGGTTTCTAGCTGCTGCACTCGGGCGATAATTCAATTCGATAATTGCTTCGCGGATTTGTTCTTGATTGCGAACTGTAAATCCACTGAGGTAGCGAGAAATTGTTGCTACTGAAACACCGACGCGCTTTGCAACATCAGTGATTGTTACAGTGGACAACGTCGATCTCCTCACCGGTCGCAAAATCGTTACTGATAACGATTGCAGATAACCTATCTTGTGGAGTAGATTCCGTCTAGAGAGTTCAGACTTTATTTATTCGTGTCGGAAGGAGCTTTAATGTCAGCGCAACCGCACGTTGTAGTTGTTGGAAGCACAATGATTGACATGGTTGCTTACGTAAAGAAAGTTCCACATGCAGGTGAAACTGTTATCGGTGATTCGTTTGCACTTGGTTTTGGTGGGAAGGGTGCAAACCAAGCAGTGATGGCAAGACGTTTAAATGCAACAGTCTCGATGGTAAACACTCTTGGTGACGATGTATTCGGAGACACTACTCTTACAAATTTCCAAGAGCAAGGGATCGACGTCACATTTGTCTCACGTGCGCCCGGCGCTAGTGGAGTTGCACCAATTTGGGTAGAACCTGATGGCACAAACCGAATTATCTGCGTGCCAGGAGCCAATAATTCGATGACTCCCGCACAGGCTAAATCTGCACTTGAGAGTTTGAAGGGTTACCAGATTGTTATAGGCCAGCTCGAGATTCCACAGGAAGTAACACTTGAAGCCTTTAAAACTGCCCATAAATATGGCGCAATTACGATTCTTAATCCCGCTCCATTTGCACCAATCTCGCAAGAGCTCATTGGAGAGTGCGATTGGATTATTCCAAATGAAAGTGAATTTGCTGGAATGCATCCGCAAGGTTTAGAGCCAACTAGTGATCAAGTAATTCTTGAACTCTCTGCCACATTGAAGACGAGATTCGCGGTAACACTCGGTGACAAGGGCGCTGCATTTACAACCCAGGATGGAAAAGTTCATCGAGTCAGTGCGCCATCGGTCACCGCTATTGATTCAACCGGTGCTGGAGATGCTTTCGTAGGAGCATTTGCCGTCGGTTTAGCGTTAGGTCTAGCCGAAGAGCGGGCAATCGCGCTGGGATGCGCCTGCGCCTCCGATAGTGTCACTAGACTTGGCACTCAATCTTCCTATCCAACACCAGCGCAGGCGCAAGAGATTCTTAAGAGAATCCCTTAATCCGAAAGTAAGAAAGAAGAGGCACTTCCTGTGGCAGATTCCAGTTTTGACGTAGTTTCCAAGATTGATCGTATGGAGCTAGATAACGCAATCAATCAGGCGATTCGCGAAATTGATACCCGATTCGATTTTAAGAATACTGGTGCAAAAATTGAGATGGTCGGCGAAAAGATCAATATCGAAGCCGATACAGAAGAGCGTGCAAAGGCAACCCTTGATGTTGTTAAGGATAAATTGATTAAGCGCGGAGTCTCACTCAAGCATATTGATCCAGGCGAGCCACAACTATCTGGAAAGATTTACAAGATCTCTTGCCCACTTAAAGAGGGAATATCAACAGAGAATGCAAAGAAGATTGCAAAGTTCTTGCGAGATGAAGGCCCTAAGTCGGTCAAGAGTCAGATCCAGGGCGATGAATTGCGCGTCACAAGCAAGAGTCGTGATGATCTACAGGATGCAATTGCAATGATTAAAGATGGAAAATGGGATTTCGCAGTCCAGTTCGTGAACTTTAGATAGTAATGGTTGAAGATAAGGCGAAGGTTCGAAGCCTTGGCCTCCTCTTTGGAGTCAGTGCTTATACGCTCTGGGGACTCTTTCCAATCTATTGGCCGCTACTTAAGCCGGCTAATCCGCTAGAAATCGTCTCGCATCGTGCTGTCTGGACTTTGGTCTTCTGTTTCATCATTCTTGCTCTAACAAAAACACTCAAATCAACTCTTTCGCTTCTCAAACATCCCAAGATTGTTGCAGGTCTCTTTCTTAGTTCGATTCTGATCTCGATAAATTGGATTATCTATATCTACGCCGCCAATAACGAGCATGTCATCGAAGCTTCTCTGGGTTACTACATCAATCCAATCGTTGTAATTGCCACTGGCGTTATCGTCCTGAAAGAGAAGATGCGTCCGTTGCAGTGGTTAGCAGTCGGCATTGCAACATTGGGAGTTGCCGTCCTGACTATCGATTACGGCCGGCTCCCCTGGATCGCACTTGGTTTAGCGTTTTCGTGGGGTAGTTATGGACTAGTAAAGAAACAACTTGGTTTAGGCGCACTCGAAGGACTTTCAATCGAAACTCTTCTCTCAAGTGGTTTCTACCTTGGATATCTCATCTGGCTCGGCAATAGCGGTGAAGGCCACTTTACTTATTCGCTGACTCTCACACTTCTATTAATTGGTGGCGGCGCAGTTACTGCGATCCCACTTCTGCTCTTTAATGGCTCTACCAATCGACTTCCGTTGACAGTCGTTGGACTTTTGCAATACATCACACCAACTATTCAGTTCTGCATTGGTGTCTGGTATTACCACGAAGATATGCCAACAGCGAGATGGGTCGGTTTCTTGATTATCTGGGTTGCTCTCATGAGCCTTGCGATAGATCTGATTAAATCAGGCAGAACGGTCGATCACAGCATCGCATAGTGAGAAGAGCGCAGCTGTTGCATCATTGACAGGAAGCGGACCAAGAAGTGATCTCGCTTCTTTTGCAATTCCCAAGAGTTGTTCGCGTGATTGCTCAAGTGCGGGATGGCTACGCAACGCTGCAAGTACTTGGTTTACAGTCTCTTGATCTGTAATCGGCGCTGAAAGCAGTTGCTTAAGTTCACTATCTTGCCCGCGCGTAGATTTCATAACGTTGAGCGTGACCAGAGTTGGAACGCCTTCTTTCAGGTCAGTTCCTGGAGTTTTTCCAGATTCTGCAGACTCACTTGCAATGTCGATGACATCATCGGCTAACTGGAATGTCACGCCAATCTTTTCTCCAAAGATTGCTAGCGCTTCAATCTGTTCGCGTGGTGCACCAGCCAACATCGCGCCAAATTGCGCACTTGCTGCAATCAAAGAACCGGTCTTGTCACCAACAACTTTGAGATAGTGAGAAAGCGGATCCTCACCTTGTGCCGGACCTTGCGTCTCCATGATCTGTCCAATAACAAGGCGTTCAAAAGTTTGTGCTTGCAGATGCACTGCTGCGGGGCCAAGATCGGCCAACATATCTGAGGTGCGTGCAAAGAGATAATCGCCTGTAAGAATCGCAACTGTATTTCCCCAACGACTATTAGCGCTGGGTACCCCACGTCGAAGTGGAGCTTCATCCATCACATCATCGTGATAGAGAGTTGCAACGTGTGTCAGTTCGCAGACGACGGCAGCTTCGATAATTCCATGCGCTGCAGGATTTCCGAAATGAGAAGTAATCAAAGTCAATAATGGACGTAGACGCTTTCCACCTGCTTCAACAAGGTGGCGGGATGTCTCAATAACTAGTGGGTACTTTCCTTCAATCTGCTTACGCAATAGCACTTCGACCTGCGCCATACGCAAGGCAAGATCTGCCTCGAGTGCTGGCGACAGATCGGTAATGCCAAATGAGGCCATCAGCGAATGAAGGAAGCGGTCTGGGCGATGTAATCAAGGAGTGGTGCTGGAAGTACTCCAAGTAGCACCGTGATTGCAAGCGAGGCGATAATCGTAATTCGGGTGTAGATAGATGGAATCACAATGCTTGTTCCATCATCGAGTGCATCCTTGAAGAACATAAGAACTACCACACGAATGTAGAAGAATGCCGCGATTGCAGATGAGAGAACACCGGTAATGAGAATTGCTGTATTTCCACTCTCGTAGGCTGCAGAGAAGATGGAGAACTTTCCAACAAATCCGCTGGTAAGAGGAATTCCAGCAAAAGCTAAGAGCAGGAATGCAAATGATGAAGCAATCCAAGGGGACCGCTTTCCAAGTCCTGCCCAGCGATTGAGGTCTGTTACTTCACCTAATGAATCAGTGACGAGTGAAACAATCGCAAACGCTCCAACTGTTGCTACGCCATATGCGAAGAGATAGAAGATTGAGGCATCAAGACCTGACTTATTCAAGGCAATCACACCTGAGAGCAAGAATCCTGCATGTGCGATTGAAGAGTAGGCAAGCATTCGCTTCACATCACGCTGTGCGATTGCCACGAGTGAACCAAAGACCATTGTGATGAGTGCGATTGCAGTAAGCGCTGGACGCCACTGCCAGACATCTCCAGCGAAGGCAACATAGAAGATACGTAGCATTGCGCCGAAGGCGGCAACCTTTGTTGCAGCTGCCATAAATGCAGTCACTGCAGTAGGTGAGCCCTGATAGACATCGGGTGTCCATGAGTGGAATGGAACTGCGCCTACTTTAAAGAGCAAGCCGACGCTAATGAATGAGATTCCAATAAGAAGGAATACATCATTTGCCGTTCCTCCGGTGATTGCAGCTGCGATTCCTGCAAAGGTAATCGAATCTGAATATCCGTAGAGGTAGGCAACTCCGAAGAGGAAGAATGCTGAAGCAAATGCACCGAGTAAGAAGTACTTCAGTGCAGCCTCTTGTGATGCCAAGCGACGGCGACGTGCTAAGCCTGCCATCAAATAAAGTGGCAATGAGAGAACTTCCAGAGCGACAAAGAGCGTGATGAGATCGGTAGCCACTGGAAAGATGAGCATTCCAGCAATTGCAAAGAGTGTGAGTGGATAAATCTCGGTAACTCGGATATTTGCAGCTTGTGCCTGACGTTCTTCATCAGAACCAGGAGCAGCGGTAGGGGCTGCTGCAAATTTATCGCTATCAGCTAAGAGCAGGATTGCGATGAGGGCAATGATCAGAATGCTTGCCTGTAAGAGAAAGCCTGCCCCATCGAAAGTAATTGATGTCATCGCTGCCTTTGCAGAGTAGACCCCGCGCGTGCGAAAGAGTGCAACGAGTGCAAGCAATAGGGTCAGAACTGCAATAAAGAGTTGTGATGAACTGCGGGCTTTGCGTGGAGCAAATGCTTCCACAAGAACTCCAATAAGCGCTCCACCAAGAACAACAAGGATGGGGGCCAAAATTCCGTAGTTGAAAACTGGCGCTGCAAATGTAATCACTTACTTGCCTCCATTCATGGTTGGCGCAGGATCGCTATAGCCCATCTGGGTAACAACTTTTGCTGCTGCAGGATTAATGATGTTCAGCAGTGGTGCTGGATAGAAACCGAGAACAACGATGATCGCAATCACTGGGGCAATTGCAACTTTCTCTCTAAGATTCAAATCCTTTAGATTCTCATTTCCTGGGGTGGTCGGCCCATGAAGAGCTCGCTGCACTGGAATCAAGATATAGAGAGCTGCAAGAACAATTCCGAATGTAGCGATGATCGCCGCAACTGGATAACGCGTATAGGTTCCGACAAGGACCAAGAATTCACTAACAAAACTCGAGAGCCCAGGTAGCGCCAAACTCGACATACCTGCGATGAAGAAGCTCCAAGCCATGATCGGTGTGATCCGCTGCAAGCCACCGAAATCTGCAATTGTTGATGAACCCCTGCGAGTTGCCATCCAGCCCGCAACTAAGAAGAGCGCTGCTGTTGAGAAGGCGTGGTTAAACATATAGAGAGTTGCACCGCTCTGCGCTTGAGTTGTCATCGCGAAAATTCCGAGAGTGATGAAGCCGAAGTGTGAGATCGATGTATATGCAATAAGGCGCTTGATGTCTTTTGCACCGATCGCCAAGAATGCACCGTAGAGAATCGAAATCAGTGAGAGAACAATGATTATCGGTGTAAATGTCTTGGTCGCATCAGGAAAAATGGAGAGACAGAAACGGATCATTCCGTAGGTTCCGACCTTATCCAGAACGCCTAAGAGAAGAACCGAGGTTCCCGCTGTCGCACTCTTTGCCGCATCCGGTAGCCAGGTATGGAATGGCCACAATGGGGCTTTGATTGCAAAGGCGATAAAGAATCCTAAGAAGAGAATGTTCTGAGTTGTGCTGCTCATCGATGTATGAAGTTGAGATAGCTCGGTGATATCAAATGTAGGACCACCGTTATTTCCAGAGATCACATAGAGCCCGATAATTGAGGCCAACATTAAGAGTCCACCGAAGAGGCTATAGAGCAGGAACTTCACAGCCGCAGCTGCACGCTCTCCACTGCCATAACCACCGATGAGGAAATAGACCGGGATCAGCATCGCTTCGAAGAAGACATAGAAGAGGAAGAGATCAGTTGCAGCAAAGACACCGATCATCATCGTCTCTAGAACCAAAATCAAAATATAGAAAGTCTTTACTCCCCAACGTCCGCCTTCAGATTCATGCCATCCAGCCAAGATTACGACGGGTGCGAGAATGACTGACATCAAGATGAGGACGAGTGCGATTCCATCTACGCCCATCGCCCAGTTGATTGCAAAAGAAGGGATCCATGAGTAGCTCTGTCTAAATTGAAGTGCAGTATTTCCGGTGTCAAAGCTCAGCGCTTTAACGATTGTCGCAATAGCAACCACAAGAGTAGTCACTAAGGCAATCTGCTTCACAAGAGTTGTCTTTGCTGCAGGCATCGCCGCGATGATCGCTGCGCCGATTAAAGGCAGGAGCATAATAATTGTCAGTGTCATTATTGAGTCACCACCCAGATCGCTGCGAGCAGAGCAAGTGCTCCAACAAGAATTAGTGCTGCATAAGAACGAACATATCCAGATTGTGTGCGACGTAAGGTTGAACCCGATTCAACTGCCATCGAACCAACTCCACGGACTGCACCATCAATAACCTTCTCATCAACTGCAACTAGACCGCGAGTGAGTGCTTGTCCTGGACGCATAAAGACCGCCTCATTGAAGGCATCTTGTCCCAGATCATTACGAGCAGCGCGAGTAGCCCACGTGACATCGGTTGGAGCAACTGCAGCAACATCTTTAAATTGATACTTCAAGAGCGCGATAGTTACTCCGATGACAACCATGGTTATCGCCAAGATAGTGACAACGCTGTGCGGGAGTAGCTCTTCATGCTCTTTATGGTGATCAAAGAGTGGGTAGAGCCAATTCTTCAGAGCATCACCGCGGTAGAGAAGAAGTCCGGAAGTGACAGATCCGATTGAGAGAATCACCATTGGAAGCCACATCAAAACCGGTGACTCATGTGGATGAGCATCGTCATCCCAACGAGCCTTGCTGGTAAATGTCATGACCATAACTCGAGTCATATAGAAGGCGGTAATTGCTGCACCGAGGAGAGTGACGCTTCCAAGAAGCACTCCCTTTACTCCACCTGAGTTAAAGGCTTCAGCGATGATCGCATCTTTAGAGTAGAAACCAGCAAATGGTGGAACACCAATGATTGCTAGATAACCAAGACCAAAGGTAATAAATGTAATCGGCATAAATTTACGAAGTGCACCATATTTGCGCATATTTACTTCATCATTCATGCCATGCATGACTGAACCGGCACCCAAGAACATGCTGGCCTTGAAGAAGCCGTGTGTAAGTAGGTGCATGATTGCAAATGCATAACCTGCAGGGCCAAGGCCGGCCGCCAAAATCATGTAACCTATTTGAGACATTGTCGAAGCTGCTAGAGCTTTCTTAATGTCATCTTTAGCCATACCAATAATTGCGCCGAAGATAAGAGTGATTGCACCAATAATTACGACGAGAAGTTGCGCAGTTGGAGCAGCATCAAATACAAAGTTAGAGCGAACTATTAAGTAGACACCGGCTGTAACCATTGTCGCTGCGTGGATCAACGCTGAAACTGGAGTTGGACCGGCCATCGCATCGCCCAGCCATGCTTGCAATGGGAATTGCGCAGATTTACCAACGGCTGCAACGAGCAACATAATTCCCATCGCAGTCAGGGCAGGAGTTCCGGCACGCTCTGCCGCTTCCTTTACACCTTCAAATGAAACTGTTCCCATTGTGGCAAATGCGATCATGATGGCAAATGACAAGCCCATATCGCCCACGCGGTTCATCACAAATGCCTTCTTTGAAGCAGTGGCATAGGCCGGCTTCTGGTTCCAGAATCCAATAAGTAGGTATGAAGCAAGACCTACACCCTCCCAGCCCACATAAAGGTTGAGATATGAATTACCAAGTACCAAAAGAAGCATTGAGGCTACGAATAGATTGAGATAGGCAAAGAAGCGACGACGGTTCTCATCATGTGACATGTAAGAAATTGAGTAAACATGAATAAGCGTTCCAACACCTGTAATCAAAAGTACGAAACAGATTGATAGTTGATCAAGTAATAAGGCTGCATCGACATCGAAATCTCCGACCTTGATCCATGAGAACAAAGTCTGAGTAATCGCACGCTCATCAGGTGCGCGATTAGTCATCGCAAAGAAGTGAGCGAGGCCAAGTGCGAATGAACCCGCAGACATCGCCGTTGCAAAAAGGTGTCCCCACTTATCTGCCTTGCGGCCCATAAGTAGCAAGAAGACGGCTCCAAAGAGTGGAAGACCGATGAGGTAGACGAGTGAGCTTGAAGTAACCATTGTTATCGCTTCAACAAACTAGCATCATCGATCGATGCTGAACGGCGTGAACGATAAATCGCGACGATGATTGCCAAGCCAACAACTACTTCACACGCTGCAACTACCATCGTAAAGAAGGCAACTACTTGGCCGTTGAGATTTCCATTGAGGCGAGAGAAGGTCACGAGAGTTAGGTTTGCTGCATTGAGCATAAGTTCAATGCACATAAAAACAACGATTGCATTGCGGCGAACCACAACGCCTACTGCGCCGATCGTAAAGAGCAGGGCAGCGAGGTAGAGGTAGTTATATGGATTCACTTACTTCTCCTCTTTAATTGTTGGATCAACAACATCGAGTTGGAAGTTTGCAGATTCAATTACATCGCCACGTGCCTTAAGCGTTGCAGAGATAGAAGTAGGTGCTGGAGTTCCATCTGGAAGAAGAGCGGGAACATCGACAGCATTGTGAAGAGCGTAAACACCTGGACCTGGAAGGCCGGCGGCGTCGCCTAATGAACCAGTACGAAAACGTGCGATTGCTTGTTCACGCTGCGATGGGCGATGTTTTGCACGTTGATGATGAGCCAGGACCATCGCACCGAGGGCTGCTGTAATCAAAAGTGCTGAGATGACTTCAAATGGAAAGACGTAATCAGAGAAGAGCAACATGGCAATTCCTTCAACGTTTCCATCAGCATTTGCCAGCTCTAATCCGAGATATGTACGACCAAGAGTTGCGCGACCAATCAGAGCAATCATCAATCCGCCGAATCCAACGGCTGCTGTAATTGCAATCCAGCGAAGACCCTTGATTGTTTCAACGAGTGAATCGGATGCATCCACGCCAACTAACATCAAGATAAAGAGGAAGAGCATCATGACTGCGCCTGTATAAACAACGATTTGAACAATTCCAAGGAAGAGAGCTTCTTGGGCAATGTAGAAAATCGCGAGCGTAATCATTACCCAAGCGAGCAAGATTGCAGAGTGCACAGCCTTCTTAACGACAAGCATGCCAAGGGCTGCAACCACTGAAAGTGGAGCAAGTGCCCAGAAGAGAATCGCTTCGGGTGTAGCAATTTCCAACATTACTTACTGCCCCCTTCTTGTGAAGGGTGGGCAGCTGTTACATCGCCGTTGTAATAATTTGTATCGTTCATACCTGGATACATTGGATGTGGTGGCTGGAGCATTCCTGCGCGCAACGGTGCAAGTAGATCTTCTTTTTCGAAGATTAACTTCTCGCGTGAAGTATCTGCCAATTCGTATTCATTAGTCATTGTCAGAGCGCGCGTTGGGCAGGCTTCAATGCAGAGGCCACAGAAAACACAACGCAGATAATTAATCTGGTAGACCTTTCCGTAACGCTCTCCAGGTGACATTTGATTGTCTGGAGTGTTATCAGCGCCTTCAACAAAGATTGCATCTGCTGGACATGCCCACGCACAGAGTTCGCATCCGATGCATTTCTCTAAACCATCAGGATGGCGATTGAGTTGGTGGCGTCCATGAAAACGTGGCTCAGTTGGTGCCTTTACATCTGGATAGGCAACGGTGAGGTTCTTCTTAAAGATAGAACGAAAGGTGACCCAGAATCCCTTTGATTGCTCAACGAGTGAACCTGGACCTGGCTGATCTACTTCGACGAATGAAACATCGTCAACGTTGGCAGCAGCGCCTGACTTCTTTGGCTCGATGGAATTACTCATTTTTGCCTCCTGTCTGTGTTGAAGCGTTAAATGATGAAACTCCTGGAAGCGAAGGAATTGGGAAATCTGGCGCTTCACCTTCTGTAAGTGGCTCCTCTGATTTCTTCTTTGCACGATCAAAGAGTGAGCTAATTGCTGTTGCAATTAAGACAAGTCCAACTGCAAATGCGACGATCACTGTGCGTGATGCGCCTTCTTGCTGGATTACGCGCAAAGTTGCAACGACAAGAATCCAAATGAGTGAGACCGGAATCAAGACCTTCCAACCAAATTTCATAAATTGGTCGTAGCGAAGGCGAGGAAGTGTTGCGCGCAACCACATAAAGATAAAGAAGAAGATATTTACCTTAATGAAGAACCAGACGATGGTAAACCAACCGCCTAGCCAAGCTTCAGTAAATCCAAGGCCTGGAGGTGCGTGATATCCACCGAGGAATAGCGTTGTTGCTAGAGCAGATACAGCAACAATATTGACGTATTCGGCGAGGAAGAAGAGTGCGAACTTTAGTGATGAGTACTCAGTGTGGAATCCACCAACGAGTTCACCTTCTGCTTCGGCCAAGTCAAATGGTGCGCGGTTTGTTTCGCCGACCATTGCGATCACGTAGATCACAAATGATGGGAAGAGAACAATCGCGTTCCAGTAATTCGCATGCTGAGAGTTGATGATCTCAGAGGTAGACATTGATCCCGCGTAGATAAATACAGCAACGAGAGAAAGTCCCATCGCAATTTCATAGGAAACAACTTGTGCACTTGAGCGAAGTCCACCGAGAAGTGGGTAGGTTGATCCAGAAGACCAGCCCGCCAAAACAACGCCGTAGACACCAATTGAAGTGACAGCGAGTATGTAGAGCACTCCGACCGATAAATCTGTCAGCTGCATTGCTGTCTCTTGTCCAAAGAGATTGACCTTGCCGGTCATTGGAATAACTGCAAAAGCCATAAAGCACATTGATGCAGCAATGATTGGCGCTGCAATAAACACAATCTTGTCGGCCGCTGCCGGAATGATGTCTTCCTTAAGGGCTAACTTCACCCCATCAGAGAGTGATTGCAAGAGACCAAATGGGCCTACGCGGTTAGGTCCTGTGCGCTGCTGCATCTTCGCCAAGACGCGACGCTCAGTCCAGACTGCCATCAGAGTTGAAACGACGCAGATTGCAAAGACGATTACCGCTTTAACGACGATAAGCCAACCAGGATCTTGTCCGAGAAGTTCTGCTGTTGTCATGCCTTCACCACCGTTACTAGATCGCCATGAACCGCATTAAGAGTCTGCAATGGTGTCGAACCAATTGAATTACGTGGAAGCCAGACGGCATCATCATGAATATCTTCAACCAGGGCGGCAAGTGTGATTGAGCCGTGTGAGTTTGAGATTCGAAGATGATCTCCAGATTGCACACCAAGTGCTGCTGCACGTTGTGGTGAAATCACTGCAATTGTTGGACGACGAGTACCGGCCAAATTATCTTCACCCGCTTGCAAAGTGCCTTCATCAAGAAGTCGGCGCCATGAAGTGATGATCGCTTCGTTACCGGAAACTTTATGAGCTGACGCTGCTGCTACTGATGCGAATGGAGCGCGTGCACCATCCCACTTTCCAAGTTGAGCAAATTCACGAGCTGCAGCGGTAACTGTTCCGAGCATGATGGATTCGCCCATTTCGTCAGCAAGTGCAGACAAGATTCTTACATCACTGCGGTTAAGGGAATCGCCCACTGCTGCAGCAAATGTACGTTGGCGTCCTTCCCAGTTAATAAATGTTCCATACTTTTCTGTAACAGCGGCAACAGGAAGAACAACATCTGCAACTTCTGTGACAGAAGAGTGTGCAATTTCTAGTGAGACAACAAACGCTTTCTTCATCGCTTCTGTTGCGCGCGCCGCATCTGGAAGATCAGCGATATCAACTCCGCCAACAACGAGTGCATCGAGGCCATTATTGTGAATGGCCTCAATCATCTCTGAACTACTGCGACCAGCATCTGCAGGAAGTGTGCTCACTCCCCATGCTGCTGCGATATCTACCCGAGCCGCTGTATCTGCAACCGGACGTCCTCCTGGAAGCAGTGCTGCAAAGGCACCAGCTTCGAGTGCACCACGTTCTCCTGCGCGACGAGGAATCCACGCCAACTTTGCACCAGTCTTATCGGCTAGCGCGATTGCCGCTGAGATAAGGCCAGCACTTTCTGAGGCACGCTCTCCAAGAAGAATCACTGACTTTGCAGTGAGCGCGATTGAAGATAGCGCAGCGCCTTCAGCACCTGGGGCTACCTTAATAAAGTTCGCTTTCAGTTTATCCATGGCAATTGATGCCTTAGATGCAACCGAAGTGACAGGAAGTCCGCGCTTCTTAAAGATCTTATTCAGACGTAAGAAAACGATTGGAGATTCTTCTTCTGGCTCAAAGGCAACGAGCAGAACATGATCTGCAGAATCAATATCGCGGTAGTGCACAGATGAACCGACAACATGTGATGCCAGATAGTTTGCTTCTTCATCAGAAGTTACGCGGGCACGGAAATCAATATCGTTTGTCTTCAAGGCAATACGAGCAAACTTTGCATAACCGTAGGCATCTTCCAGAGTTGGGCGGCCACCGACAAGAACTCCGGCGCGCTTTCCTGAAAGACCTGCCGCAGCTGCTGCCAGTGCCTCAGGCCATGAAGTTACTTCTAGAACTCCATCAGCGTTACGCACCATTGGTGAAGTAATTCGATTTTGTGAGGTGACATATTTAAATGCCCAGCGACCCTTATCGCAGTTCCACTCTTCATTAACTTCCTTGTCATCTCCAGCAAGGCGACGAAGTGTCTTGCCACGGCGAACATCGGTACGCATATCGCAACCTGATGCACAGTGCTCGCACGCAGATGGAGTTGAAACTAGATCGAATGGACGGGCACGGAAACGATATGAGGCACCAGTAAGTGCGCCCACTGGACAGATTTGAATCGTGTTACCTGAGAAGTAAGACTTAAACGGATCGTTCTCGTAGATACCAACCTGTTGCAGCGCTCCGCGTTCATTAAGAGTAATAAATGGATCTGATGCGATCTGCTCTGAAAAGCGTGTGCAACGTGCACATAGAACGCAACGCTCGCGATCGAGCAATACTTGTGAAGAGATATTGATTGGCTTTTCAAATACACGCTTTACTCCGCCAAGTCGAGCAGTTGGATTTCCGTTTGTCATCGCCTGGTTTTGTAGTGGACATTCGCCACCCTTGTCGCAGACTGGGCAATCAAGTGGATGATTTCCAAGAAGAAGTTCCATCACACCTTTTTGTGCCTTATCGGCAACAGGTGATGTGAGTTGAGTCTTTACAATCATATTTGGCTCTACTGGGATCGTGCAGGAAGCCTGTGGCTTAGGAAATGCGCGACCGTTAATCTCAATATCAACAAGACATTGACGACAAGCACCGACTGGATCAAGAAGTGGGTGGTCGCAGAAACGTGGAATCTGAATTCCGAGTTTTTCAGCGGCGCGAATTACAAGCGTTCCCTTTGGAACAGTTACTTCAAAGCCATCGATGACAACGGTGATCATCTCAACCGCAACTGCGTTCTCTTGTGTTGTCATGACTTACTCGCCCCCACAAAGAGTGTTGATTGCACTGGATCAAATGGACATCCGCCATTGGTCAAGTGTGCGATGTACTCGTCGCGGAAATACTTAATTGATGAAGTGATTGGACTTGTTGCACCATCACCGAGTGCGCAGAATGAGCGACCCATAATGTTGTCGCAGAGATCAAGTAGCTTCTCAAGATCTGCTTCGGTGCCGACTCCTGATTCGAGGTCACGAAGAATCTGTACCAACCACCATGTGCCTTCACGACAAGGTGTGCACTTTCCACATGATTCATGCTTGTAGAACTCTGTCCAACGAAGCACAGCGCGCACGACACATGTTGTCTCATCAAAAATTTGCAGCGCCTTTGTTCCCAACATTGATCCCGCCGCTGCTACGCCTTCGTAATCCAGCGGTGTATCAAGGTGAGCATCTGTAAAAATCGGAGTTGAAGAGCCACCTGGAGTCCAGAACTTGAGCTTATGTCCGGTGCGCACTCCCCCAGCAAGTTCAAGAATTTCGCGCAAGGTAATTCCAAGAGGTGCTTCAAATTGTCCTGGGTTGTTCACGTGGCCGGAAAGTGAGTAGAGCGTTGCACCCTTTGACTTCTCGGTACCCATTGCCTGATACCACTCGGCGCCGTTTGCAATAATTGCAGGAACTGATGCAATTGATTCAACGTTATTAACAACTGTTGGCTTTGCATAAAGTCCTGCGATCGCAGGAAATGGTGGACGCAAACGTGGTTGACCGCGGAATCCTTCAAGTGAATCAAGGAGCGCTGTCTCTTCACCGCAGATATAGGCACCAGCACCAACGTGGAGAACGATGTCGATTCCGTTTCCAAGATGTCCTGCCTTGTAAGCATCTGTGATCGCTTGGTTAACGCGACGCACAACGTGGGTTACTTCACCGCGAATATAAATGAATGCATGCTTTGCGCGAATTGCATGGCAAGCAATGATGCAACCTTCAATAAGAACGTGTGGGTTTGCCATCAATAGCGGCATATCTTTACAAGTGCCTGGCTCTGATTCGTCAGCGTTTACAACTAGGTAGTGATCCTTGTTATCACCTTGAGGAATAAATCCCCACTTCATTCCTGTTGGAAAACCTGCACCACCGCGACCGCGAAGTCCAGAATCTTTAACCATTTGAATAACATCATCTGGATTCATCGCAAGTGCTTTTTCAGCAGCCTTATATCCACCGTGGCGCTTGTAACCCTCGATGGTAAATGAATCTTTCTCATCCCAATGTGCAGAAAGGACTGGAGTTAACTTTGTCATTACTTTCCACCCTTTTCGCCAGCGCGTGCAATTCCAAGACCAAGAAGAGTTGCAGGACCAGCCTGTACTCCTTCACCTGCAAGACCATCATCAAGACCGGCTAACACTGCAGATGCTTGCTTATATGTAACAAGGCGATTTGGTCCACGTGTAGGTGCAGGTGGATTTCCGGCACGGGCACCATCAACTAGTGCCTTAGCTGATTCGACAGTCTGGTTATCGTAGAACTCCCAGTTAGCCATAACGACCGGTGCGTAATCACACGCTGCGTTGCACTCGATATGTTCCAGCGAGACCTTGCCATCAGCAGTAACGCCATCGTTTTCGATTCCAAGATGTTCCTTAAGCGCACCAAAAATTGCATCTCCACCCATAACCGCGCAGAGAGAATTTGTGCAGACACCCACGTGATACTCACCGATTGGGTTGCGCTTATATTGAGTGTAGAAAGTGGCAACTGCTGAAACTTCAGCGGTTGCGATTTCGAGAATCTCTGCAATGTTTTCGATACCAGAGTTGGTGACATAGCCAGCAACTGATTGCACGTAGTGCAGCAGCGGCATAATCGCAGAACGCTTACGTGGGTAACGCGCAACGATTGAGTTCATGATCTCTTGGTTAAGTGTTGGGTCTACAGATGACATTAGCGGTCAACGCCTCCCATCACAGGGTCGATAGATGCAACTGCGCCGATGATGTCAGCGATCATTCCGCCTTCACTCATTGCAGATGTTGATTGCAAGTTATTAAAAGATGGTTCGCGGAAGTGCGCGCGATATGGACGAGTTCCACCGTCAGAGACGATATGTGCGCCAAGTTCTCCACGTGGAGATTCAACTGCTGCATAAACCTGACCGGCAGGAACCCGGAAACCTTCAGTAACTAGCTTGAAGTGATGGATAAGTGATTCCATTGACGATCCCATAATTTCGCGGATGTGATCGAGTGAGTTACCGAGTCCATCTGCACCAAGTGCGAGCTGTGCTGGCCAGGCAATCTTCTTATCGGCAACCATCACTGGTGCACCTTTAAGTGCATCTAGTTTGTCGACTGCTTGTTCGATGATGCGAAGTGATTGCTCGAGCTCTGCCATACGAATCAAGAAACGGCCGTAAACATCGCAGGTATCTGCAGTGACTACATCGAAATCGTAGTTTTCATAACCGCAATATGGATCCATCTTACGAAGATCCCAAGGCAGACCAGTTGAACGAAGTACTGGACCTGTAATTCCAAGTGTTGTACAACCTGCAAGATCTAGATAACCGATTCCTACAGTGCGCTTCATCCAGATGGTATTTCCAACCAACAAGCGCTCGTTATCTTTAAAGTTCTTACGTAGCGTCTTAACTAGTTCGCGAAGACGTGTTGTCATTCCTTCTGGAAGATCTTGCTGCACGCCGCCCGGACGAACATAGGCCATATTCATACGAAGGCCTGTGATCGCTTCGAATGCATCAAGGACCATCTCGCGTTCGCGGAATGCAAAGAACATAGGTCCCATGGCACCGAGTTCAAGTGCGCCGGTACCCAGTGCGACCATGTGGGAAGAAATTCGGTTGAGCTCCATCATCAATACACGAATGACTGATGCGCGCTCTGGCACATCTTCCGTGATTCCTAGAAGCTTCTCGATTGCAAGGCAGTAAGCAGTCTCATTAAAGATTGGGCTCAAGTAATCCATACGTGTTGCAAATGTTGTTCCTTGAGTCCATGAGCGAAATTCCATGTTCTTTTCAATACCTGTATGCAGATATCCAATACCTGGGCGAACTTCTGTAACTGTTTCGCCTTCGAGTTCTAGAACAAGGCGTAGTACACCGTGTGTAGATGGGTGCTGTGGACCCATGTTGACGATGATGCGTTCTTCTTTTGCTTCACCGATCTCTGAGACGAGTTCATCCCAATCTCCGCCAGTAACTGAATAGACAGTACCTTCAGTGGTTTCGCGTGAGGATGCGTATGGATCAAATGTTGTACTCATGTGTATGACCTCCGCTGTGAAGGAGCAGGTGTTGTTGCACCCTTGTACTCAACAGCGATTCCACCAAGTGGGTAATCCTTGCGCTGTGGATGTCCATCCCAATCATCTGGCATCAAGATGCGAGTAAGTCCTGGATGTCCATCAAAAATAATTCCGAACATGTCGAATGTTTCGCGCTCATGCCAATTGTTTCCGCCCCACACCTCAACCAGTGAAGGAATGTGTGGATCAAGATCTGATGTGCAGACTTCAAGGCGGATGCGCTGATTCTTTGTCATTGAAAGCAATGGATAGACAGCCACTAATTCGCTGCCAGTGCGCTCTGGATAGTGGACGCCTGAAACTCCCATACACATTTCAAAGAGCAACTTATCGCGCAAGATTCGTGCAACTTCAACGAGACGTTCTTTCTTAATGTGAAGTGTGAGTTCACCGCGATCAACAACTACGCGTGTAATTGCATCTGCAAAATCTGGATAGGCGCGCTCTAGATCATCGGCAACCTGATCGAAGTACCCGCCGAATGGACGCTCTGTAGAACCAGGCGTTGCAGTTGAGCGAACGAGTCCGCCGTAACCTGAAGTATCGCCGGTGCCGCTAGCGCCAAACATTCCCTGTTGAGTTTCGCTCATTATGCGTGTGTCTCTTCTAGCGGGAAATTGCCAAGTTGAATCGTAGGGCGAGCATTTAACGCTGCTTTTTCGACTTCCTTGATCACTGCTTCGCGATTAGGTCCAAGAGTTGTATTGCTAATAATTTCGTGCAACTTGATGATTGCATCCATCAACTGCTCTGGACGCGGTGGGCAACCTGGAAGATAAATATCTACAGGAACGACGTGATCGACACCTTGCACAATTGCGTAGTTGTTAAACATTCCACCTGATGATGAACATGCGCCCATTGCGATAACCCATTTTGGCGCAGTCATTTGATCGTAAATCTGACGAAGTACCGGAGCCATCTTCTGTGAAACGCGTCCGGCAACGATCATCAGATCTGCTTGACGAGGAGATGCGCTAAAGCGTTCCATTCCAAAACGAGAGATGTCGTGCTTTGGTGATGAACCAACTGCCATCATCTCAATTGCGCAACACGCTAGACCAAAAGTGGCTGGCCAGACTGAGCTCTTGCGCATGTATCCCGCTAAACCTTCAACGGTTGAGAGAAGAATTCCGCTCGGTAACTTATCTTCAAGACCCATGGCTTAATCCCATTCCAATCCGCCGCGTCGCCATACATATGCAAAGGCGATAAAAACTGTTCCAATAAAAATTGCCATTTCAACTAATCCAAAGAGTCCGAGCTGATCAAATGTGACAGCCCATGGATAGAGGAAGACGATTTCAATATCAAAGACGATAAAGAGCATTGCTGTAAGGAAGTACTTAACTGGAAAGCGACCACCTTCGAGAGCTTGTGGTGAAGGTTCGATTCCGCACTCGTACGCCTCTTGTTTGGCGCGGTTGTAGCGAGCAGGTCCTGTGATTGCTGCGATGCCGACTGAAAAGGCTGCAAAGCCAAATCCGATTGCAAAGAGAATCAGGATCGGGACGTATGGATTAGCGCTCACGGGGCGTAAGTCTAGGCGGTGGTGAAGGGTGTGGCAGAACGGCTAAGGGGCGACCGCGATGTGAATTGCCACAACTCCGCCGGTCAGATTCTTCCAACCCACCTGAGTCCACCCCGCCTCGACAATCTGTGCGGCGAGCGCCTTCTGATCTGGCCAAGCCCTGATCGAATCAGCCAAGTAAATATATGCATCGGGATTGGAAGATGTCTTGCGAGCGATAAGGGGCAGGGCGCGCATCAAATAATTCATATAGATAGCCCTAAATGGAGCAAAGGTGGGGCTAGAAAACTCGACGATGACTAGGCGTCCTCCAGATTTAACGACCCGGCGGGCCTCAGCCAGCGCCTTGGCGGTGTTCTGGGTATTGCGCAGGCCGAAAGAGATAGTAAAGAGGTCAAAGGCGTTATCTTCAAAGGGCAGGTTGAGGGCGTCGGCCTTGATAAAGGTCAGATCTGGGCGGGCCTTTTTGCCAGCGGCGATCATGCCTTCTGAGAAATCAGCGGCGGTCACATCTGCCCCGGCGGCAGCCAAAGGAGCCGAGCTCGAGCCCGTACCCGCGGCCATATCCAGGATCTCCATCCCTGGGGCGGGCGCGATGATCTTGGTGGCGGCCTTGCGCCAAGCCTTGGTGCGACCCAGGCTCAAAATGTCGTTGACGATGTCATAGCGACGAGCGACCCCGTCGAACATCGCAGCTACTTCCTGCGGGTTTTTATCCATATTCGCTCGCGACATGCACCTATTCTCGCTGAAGGTAGGCTTCTCCACAACTTCGATTAACTGATGGGAAATGAGATGACTTCTAGCCGAGTGCAATCACAGACGCTTCGCAGCGCTGTTTTTCCAGCATCTACCGCCCTCACACATTCACTCTTTTTGGTCGGCGGAGTCCTTTTCCTTTCAGCGCTCGCCCAGATTGCCATCCCAGTTCCTGGATCACCGGTTCCGGTCACAGGTCAAACACTTGGCGTATTTCTTATTGCAACCACATATGGTGCTCGTTTAGCCACCGCAACTTTTGCTACATATCTATTGGCAGCAATTGCCGGCGCCCCACTCTTTGCTCCATCTGCAACGCTTCCTAGCCACGGCCTGGCGCGAATTACGAGCGCAACCGGTGGATATTTGATCGGAATGTTAGTTGCCACATTTGTTATTGGTTATTTCGCACAGAGAAAAGCTGATCAGAAATTCCGCACATCTTTTCCAATGCTCATTCTCGGAACCGTGATCATCTTTGCCTTTGGACTTACCTGGCTTCGCTTTAGCTTAGAGATGAGCTGGTCACAGGCAATCGCCGTCGGACTCACACCATTTATCTTCGGTGAAGCACTCAAAATTGCAATTACTGCAACCTCACTTCCACTTATCTGGAAGAGAATTTCGCGAAAACTTAACGCCTAATTTTCTATGACTTCCCTTATTCCTGTAACAACCTCAAAGGTTTCATCACACCTGCCTTTACTTGACCTACTTCCGGAAAGTGGCGCGCTCTCTTGGGTTCGCGGGGGTCAAGGCGTTGTTGGTTGGGGCGAATACGCAAAGACAACAGTTAAAGGACCGAATCGTTTTAGAGATGCTCGCCAATGGTGGGCCGAACAGCTTGCAACATTTAATGTTGTAAATACTCTCAATGTCAGCGGTACTGGACCAATTGTTTTTACATCCTTCTCATTCGATGAAAACGAAGAGTCCGTGCTTGTTATTCCACAAGTTGTTGTCGGAACGCGATCTGGTATCTCATGGATGACCTGGATCGGCGATAAAGCACAGCCATACCTTCCTAAAAAAGCACCTGACCTCAGTCCCGCAGAGTTTGCTTGGGCAGATGGTTCCCTTACCCCTAACGAATGGATGTCTCGAGTAGCAACAGCTAAAGGTGAGATTGAAATTGGTGAGTTAGAAAAGGTTGTCTTGGCGCGCGATTTAGTTGCAGTCGCCGATCGCACCATTGATATCCGCCCGATTCTTAACAATTTAAGCGAGCAATATCCATCTACCTACGTATTTGCTGTCGATAATCTTGTTGGAGCAACACCAGAACTCTTACTCCGCCTTACCCGCGGCATGGTTACTTCCCGTGTTTTGGCCGGAACCATTAGCAAGACCGGAGATGACGAGAAAGATTTAGCACTTGCAGCTTCCCTTGCTCGCTCATCTAAAGATTTAGAAGAACATGAATACGCCGTGCGCTCTGTAGCAGATGCACTCGAACCATTCTGTACCTCAACGAATGTTCCTGAATCACCTTTTGTATTACACCTTGCCAATGTCATGCACCTTGCTACCGATGTGACAGGCGCACTCATCGAATCAAAGATTGATGTCGATGCTTTTTCACTTCTTTCCAGACTTCATCCTTCAGCTGCAGTCTGTGGAACCCCCACACATTTAGCTTCTCAAGTGATTTCATCCATTGAAGGAATGAGTCGTGGACGCTATGCAGGTCCTGTTGGCTGGATTGATTCACGCGGTGACGGTGAACTCGGAATCGCACTTCGCTGTGGCCAAGTCACCGATAAAACAATCCGAATCTTTGCCGGATGCGGAATCGTTTCCGGGTCGGACCCTGAGAAAGAACTTCACGAGAGCAACGCAAAATTTGCGCCAATGCGCAGCGCTCTAGAGTGATTCCATCTTTGCGTAGATGCTTTTGAGATAGTCGCCATTTTCTTGGCGTGAAGGAACTCGAACAACAACAATTTCTAAGCCTTTAACTGGCGCTGGAACTACTCGTGCGAGCTCAGCACTTGTTGAAATTGTTGAGGTCTTGACCCCAAAAGCCGTTGCTATCGCTTGGATATCCCGACCATGCGGTGTGCCGAAGATTTTCTCAAAACCATCAACTCCTGCTTGTGGAAGCGTTGAGAATATTCCGCCGCCGTTGTTATCGATGACGAAGAGTCGTAAGTCAGGATTGTCGGTATGCGCGAGAGCGCTCACATCATGTAAAAATGCAAGATCGCCAAGTACCGCAAAAGTTTTCTCTGATCTCGAGGCGATACCAAGGGCTGTAGAAATATTTCCATCAATGCCCGCAAGTCCGCGGTTGGCAAAGACTTCTACGCCCTGTCGAGGTTTTGCAAAACCTTCGAGATCACGAATTGGTCGAGAAGATGCGACAAATAGAGATGCACCCGTTGGAAGAGCTGCGGCAAAGTCACGTGCGAAAGTTTCTTCAGACCAAGTATCTAACTCAGAGACAACCTTTGAAGCGCGTTCACCTAATTTATTCCATACTGCCACCCAATCTGGGTCAGCGCTCGGAACCTCAAGATTTGGAAGTGCTAGAAATTTCTGATCAGCGTTACGATCCTGATCAACCGTTGCCATGCGTGGATCAATAACAATTGTCTTTCGTGCCTGAGCAATCGATGCGTTGATACTCCTAGATAGAGTTGTTCGTCCAATAATTACTACGGTATCTGGCTTTACCTCACTGCGAATTTTTGTTGATGTCAGAAAGACGCTGGCATGAGCAATTGCATCTTTAAATGAAAGTGGATCCTCGGCAATAACCGGCCATCCAAGTTCATACGCAAATTTTTCAACACTTTCTTGTGACAAGCCTCCGCGATCGTGGCCAATAACTAAGAGGCCACGGGTGGACTTTGTATGAAAAGTGCCAGGACCTTTGCGAGTAAAGATCTTAGGTTCAGCAATCTTGATCTGATCTAGCCATGATGTATCTGAGTCACCGATGAGTGGCTCTTCGAATTGAATATTGAGATGGACTGGACCTGTTTGCAGTGAGTTAAAGGGAAGTTCCATTGGATATGCCGACCCCGATACATCAGCAAAGTAGCGCACCGCTTTTCCAAATAAGCGCGCTTGTTCAGTTGTTTGATTTGCACCGGTTCTGCGAAGACGTGCTGGTCGATCTGCAGTGAGCAGTAACAATGGCGCATTGCTATGTGAAGCTTCAAGGACTGCTGGGTAAAAATTTGCTACCGCTGTTCCACTCGTGCAGATAACTGGAACTGGTCGTCCTGTTGCTTTTGTGAGGCCAAGTGCGAAAAATGCTGCACCACGTTCATCTATCTTTACATGAAGGCGAATTAATCCAGCCTGCTCTGCTTGATAGAAAGCGATTGATAAAGGTGCATTACGTGAACCAGGTGCCAAGACTGCATCGGTAATGCCCGCTTGCACAATTTGGCGAACAATAACGCGAGCAAGGGTTGTTGCTTCACTCATGCAAGTAACGTCCCGACTCTCATGATGCGATTCTTCCACCATTCAAAGCGATCTGGTGACACATCAAGACCATCCAACCGCGGCGATATCTGACCCAGCGCGATCTTTCCATCAAGAATCTTGTGGTTGGCAACATCTGTAGATAGAAGTGAACCTGTAGCTAAACCGCAATCAAAGGTGAGATCGCTAATGGATGCAGCAAGGTCAAGTCCGTATTCGATTCCAATGGCACTTTCTAGCGCGCTTGATACAACTACTGGCAGTCCATGGTGTGCTGCAATATCAAGAGATCGTTGGATACCACCTAGCGGCTGAACTTTAAGCATCACAATATCTGCCGCATCTGTGAGATCGACTTTAAATGGATCGGGTGTTTTGCGAATAATTTCATCTGCTGCAATACGAAGAGGAATCTTTATCTTGCGCTTAAGTTCACGGAGTTCTTCGATAGTTGCACACGGTTGTTCAACGTATTGAAGTGGGCCGATCTCTTCGTAATATGCGTATAGATTGGTGAGTGCTTCATCTACAGACCAGAGTCCATTGACATCAACGCGGATTGCAGCCTTTGGTGCATGTGAAAAGACTCGAGCGACTCGCATGACGTTGTCGGTGAGATTACTTCCCACTTTGACTTTAAAAGTCTTTGCCCCTGGAAGGGTATCCATTAGGGCTTGGATCTCTTTCTTATCGTTGAGCTCTGGGATTGTGCCGTTGATAGCGATTTCATTACGAAAGCGTGCTGGTCGAGCAACTGTTGCTGCCTCTATTGCGCTAGCAAGCCATGGCCGGCACTCGTTATCGTCGTATTCCAGAAATGGAGAGAACTCCCCCCATCCTTGTGGCCCTCGCATCAGTGCAACTTCGCGATAGGTCACACCACGAAAATTGGTGCGCGTAGGAAGAGTGATTACGCGAAGTGTTGAAAGGAGGTCATCGAGCATAAGGATTAAGGACGCTTAGGGAATTTACCGAAATCAGGAGCGCGCTTTTCTTTATAAGCATCGCGTCCTTCTTGTCCTTCTTCGCTTAAGTAGAAGAGCAATGTGGCATCGCCAGCAAGTTGTTGCACGCCAGCCAATCCATCATCTGCTGCATTCATACTTGACTTCAATAGACGAAGTGCCATTGGAGAGTTTCGTAACATCTCGCGACACCAAGAAACTGTTTCAGCCTCTAGTTGATCGACTGGAACAACAGTATTGATGAGTCCCATGGCGAGCGCTTCTTGCGCATCGTATTGACGTGTCATAAACCAAATCTCGCGAGCCTTCTTCTGGCCAACACTTGCAGCAAGAAGTCCTGAACCGTAACCACCATCGAAAGATCCAACCATTGGGCCGGTCTGTCCAAACTTTGCATTCTCTGCAGCAATCGTGAGATCGCAGACAACATGAAGCACATGTCCGCCGCCAATTGCCCATCCGGCAACCATTGCAATTACTGGCTTAGGTGTTCGGCGAATTTGAATCTGTAGATCTAAAACGTTAAGGCGACCGACTCCGTGTTGTGCGAGTTCGTCATCGCCGAGGTATCCATCATCTCCGCGAACGCTGATATCTCCACCTGAACAGAACGCTTCGCTGCCTTCACCGGTCAAGATGATGACGCCGACATCTGAGTTATCGCGAGCCAATGAGAATGCTTGTTGTAATTCAATAATTGTTTGCGGGCGGAATGCGTTGCGTACCTCTGGGCGGTTGATGGTGATCTTGGCGATGCCATCTGCGACTTGGTATTTAACGTCGACGAAATCTGCGCCACCCTTGCCGGTTGCCCATGCTGGGATAGTGCGATCCCCAAATTCACGCTTAATTGGCTTGCTCACGATTCCTCCACTCTTACTCGCAGGCGATAGCCTACGCGGGCTATGGATATCTCGGCCAACTCAAGTAACCGATCACGCTCTGTGATCTCGGTCGATCCCGCGCTGGCGATCGGCGATGTGATGAATCTCGTGGCTAAAGCGCTAGCCCACCAAGGTCCGGCCCTTAATTTCACCGACGAATCAATTGAGAGCGTCGATAGCGAAATCTGCCTAATAGTTGCGACTACGGGATCAAGTGGAACGAGAAAATCTGTAGCGCTGAGCTCTGCTGCTCTCTTGGCATCTGCTCGAGCATCACTTGATTATCTGCAAGCTCGCCCAGGACAGACATGGGCCCTGCTCTTGCCGCTACATCACATCGCAGGAATCAATGTATTAATTCGCGCACTCGATCTTGGAACAACTCCTGTCGATCTTCGTGATGTTAAGGAATATGCGAATACAGACTTCTCGGCAGTTGTTCCCACTCAAATTTTTCAAGCTCTCAATGGCGATGAGAAACTGTTGGCTCACCTGCAATCATCGAAAAAGGTTCTTGTTGGCGGGGCGCATCTTCAGGAAGATCTTTTACACCGGGCACTTGATGCAGGAATATCTGTAGTAAGAACATATGGAATGAGCGAGACCTCTGGTGGATGTGTATATGAAGGAACTCCACTTAAAGGTGTTGACATACGCATTTCAGGTGCTGGGCTGATTGAAATTTCGGGACCAGTGTTGTCATCTGGTTACCTGAACAATGAGGAGCTTTGGATTCAGCAATATCGCGATGGTTGGTTTACAACTTCAGATCACGGCGTGATCGAAGATGGGATTCTTAAGATTCTTGGCAGAAGCGATGATGTTTACAACACGGGCGGCGAAAAAGTCTCACTCACTCACGTAGATGAGATTCTTCATACTGCTTTCCCTCACCTGCAATGGTGTGCCGTCGCCGCAGATGACGCGCAATGGGGTCAACGTTTAGTCGTCGCTGTATCTGGAGCAGATCATCCGTCGATACATGAAGTGAGCGCAGTATTGAGCAGTGCTCTTGGAGATATTGCTAAAGCTAAGCAATTACTTACCTTTGATGCACTGCCGTTGATTGGGATCGGTAAGATCGATCGCGCGCAGATTATCGATCGCGCTCAAAGGGAGTTCAATGTCTAAGAGCTCACTGGGTATTTGGGTAGATGGTGCACGCCCACGCACACTTCCTGCTGCTATTGCTCCTGTACTTGTAGCTACTGCCCTTGCTGGAGATTCATTTAATCCACTTACTGCAGCCCTTGCTTTATTCGTAAGCCTTGCACTGCAAATCGGCGTTAATTACGCAAATGATTATTCAGATGGAATTCGTGGAACAGATAACGATCGCATTGGTCCCTCACGAATCACTGCTGGAGGGCTAGCAAAACCGTCACAGGTTAAGCGCGCAGCATTTATCTCATTTGGCGCAGCTGCAGTTGCAGGACTTGGACTTGCGATTACAACTTCGTGGTGGCTGATTGCAGTAGGTGCGATCTCAATCGCTGCTGCATGGGGTTACACCGGCGGTAAGAGCCCTTATGGATATATGGGTCTTGGTGAACTTTTTGTCTTTATCTTCTTTGGACTAGTTGCAACAGTTGGAACTTTCTACGTTCAAGCGGAAGAGATCACAGGACAATCAATACTTGCGGGCACAATCGTTGGCTCACTTGCCTGTGCAATTTTGGTTATTAACAATGTTCGTGATCGCGCCAAAGATGAAGTTGTTGGAAAACGCACGCTTGCAGTTCGCTTGGGTGATCGCCGTTCCAGGGCCTTCTATACTTTTCTTGTAACCGCCCCATATTTACTGACCGCAGGATTCGGTACCCCGTGGACGATGCTTACCTTGCTCACACTTCCTATGACTATCTCGATTCTTAAGGCGCTCTGGTCTGGAATCCAGGGGGCTGATTTGATCGCGCTCCTTGGAAAAACTGGAAAGCTCCAGATGCTCTTTAGTCTGGCCGTGTCTCTCGCACTGATTATTTAACGGCTAGGATTGGTCCATGCTCAGAGTTCTTCTCTTCATCGCACTAGCAGCGCTACCGCTCTATGCATTTATTGATTGCGCGATGAAAGATGAGACCCAGATCAAGAATCTTCCAAAATGGGGCTGGCTTCTAGTTATTCTGTTTACGCAAGCATTTGGCGCGATCGCATATTTCGTTGCAGGACGTAACCGCGGAAATGGTGGCGGATTTAAGAAGGGTCCTAAGCGACGTATTTTGCCGCCTGATGATGACCCAGATTTCTTACGTAAGCTCTAACTCTTCTACAAACCAGAGTACGTGTGCTTGCCTGTTCCCCATACGTTGACATAGACGTAGTTAAACAAGAATGTAGATCCTGCAAATAAACATAGCCATGCTGCACGGCGACCTTTCCAACCGACAGTTACGCGAGCATGTAAATATGCAGCGTAGGCAACCCAAGTAATAAATGCCCACGTCTCCTTTGGATCCCAACCCCAATAACGTCCCCATGCGCTCTCGGCCCAAATCGCACCGGCGATTACTGAAAACGTCCAGAGTGGAAATACAAATGCGACAAGTCGATACGAAAGTTGATCTAGAACTTCAAGCGAAGGAAGACGTGTAGCCCAGGCAGGACGTCCAGCTCCTCGTTCGCGCGCATCGAGATAGAGATATGCCCCGGCGATTACATTTGAAAGCAAGAAGACTCCGCCAGAGATAATCGCGGCAACGACGTGAATGATTAGCCATGTTGATTTAAGAGCAGGAACAAGGGGTGCGCTATCGCGATACAAAAGTGTGATTGCGGTGCCAAGAGTTAGTAGAGCTGCAAGTGAGATAAAGAGTCCGAGCCAACGTAGGTCATATTTACGAAGTGCTGCAAGGTATGCGCCAGTAAAGGTGAGCGCTCCTGTAATCGAGAACTCGTACATATTTCCCCAAGGGACATGTCCATTTGATAGACCGCGGGCAACCACAGCAACTAAGAGCAAGATGAATGCAAGGAGCATTAGGGCAGTTGCAATACGTGCTGCTCTATCTGCCTTTGCGTAATCCATTGTGCGAGCGTTGCTTCCTTCAGCGGGAACTTTTACCGCCCAGGCTGTCTCAAATGCGTGTGCCAAGAATGAAAGTGCGAAGACGCCCATAGCGCTATAGATAAAGTTATTGGAGATGTAAGCCCATGTCGTCTGCATTACTTCTCTCCCTTAATCGCTCTCACAAAGTGAGCCATCTCAACTTCTAACGCTTCCGCATTTGTCTTCGCAAGACCAGCAACTTCTACCTGTCCGCTTGAATCGACTTTGATCCAAATACGTCGGCGACGCCCGAAGAGAGATGCCAACAATCCAAGTAGCGCAAGAATACCGCCGATGAGTGAATAGCTCTTGCCGGGATCACTGACTACCTGCAAATTGATCCACGGTTCCACCTTTTCAAAGGTGATGCTTCCGCCGTCAAAACTATAACTTTTGCCCGGCGCTAAAGAATCCAGTGCGATACGCGTCATAGAAGTTGTATCAATTTTATAAATTGATTGCGGGACGCCGGTATCGAGACCTAGGTCACCTTCCCAAATTGAAAACAGTAGTTTGGGTTCTAGAAGTAGTGGGTAGACAGAGATTGCACCTAACTCGGGATCGCGCTCATAGGTTGGAAGAAATGAGGAGACAAATCCAATCTGCGGAGATGCCTCAGGAACTTTGATCGAACCAATTGAACGAAGATTTGTATCTTGCGGCAAGAATGGAACTGCTCCTTGGAATGTCACATTTCCAATCTCATCGCGCACTGTGACAAATGGTGAATAGCCATTTGCTTGAAGGTAGACACGGGAGGTTCCGAATGTGAGCGGGCTATTTACCTTGATTATCTGTTCTTTTTCATTGCCGAGGTCATCGATCGTTGTTACATAGGCTGAATAGTCCAGTGGGATATTTGTAATTGGATCGTACTCTCCGACAAATCGATTGAGTCTGATCGAAAAAGTATTGAGCGAAGTCTCGTTGGTGAGTTTTCCATACTCAATAGAGTCATAACTTGTTGCCAGATTTATAAAGCGCTCACCTGTTGTGATGATGGCGCTGCCCCTCATTCCAAGTAGAGCACCAACACTGACTCCGATTAGAATCAGAATGAGTGAGAGATGGAAAAGTAGATTTCCACTTTCTCTCACATAACCTTTCTCTGCCGAGATAGATCCATCTTGTATACGCAGGCGGAATCGATTTTTGCGTAACCACTTTTCGGCACGAGCAAGAGCCTCTGCATCACCGGCAAAGAGTGAGTGGGCCTCAAGTTTCTCTAAATTCTTAGGGGTAACAGGAGGCAGTGCGCGCATTGCTTTGAAGTGTTCAAAAGTTCGCGGCAGAACACAACCAATGAGTGAGATGAAGAGAAGTATGTAGATCGCGCTAAACCACGATGAGGCGTAGACATCAAAGCCGCTTGCTCTATCAATCCAGCGAGCGAGATCAGGTCGGTCTGCAAAGTAGGCACGCACAGCCATTGGATTCTGATTTCGTTGTGGCAGAAGCGATCCAGGAATGGCTGCCAAGCCCAACATCATTAGAAGTATCAAAGCAGTGCGCATGCTTGTTAATTGTCGCCAAGCAAAGCGAGCTAATCCACCTGCACCAATTTCAGGAACCTCAGTCTGAGTTTGATTAACCATCAGATCACCGGTGCAAATTCACTAATTACAGATCGCAGATCGATCATCAACGAATTCCAAAGTCCACTCACCTGTAACAAGCCAATAACAATTAAGAATATTCCACCAATAAGTGAAATCGTTTTTCCGTTACGAGTCAGGAATTGGCGCAGGCGTGCAGAGCGATCAAAGAAGAGTCCAGTTGCAATAAAGGGAAGTCCCAGGCCAATGCAGTAGCCAAGGGATAAAACTGCGCCGCGAAACGCGCTCGACTCACTAAAGGCCAAAGTCTGAACGGTTGCAAGAGCTGGACCAATACAAGGAGTCCAACCAACGCCAAAGAGAAAACCGAGTATTGGTGCACCGATTAGCCCACCGGTAGTTGAGATGCGGGGATGAAATGTTCTCATCATTGGGAAAACGCCAGCGAAAACTAAACCGAGAATAATTGTGAAGACTCCGAGTACTCGAGTAATCATCTCTTCGTGTACTGAGACTCTTGCGCCAAGTCCGCCGAAGAGTACGCCGTATGAAACAAAGAGCGCTGAGAAACCTAGAACGAAGAGGGATGATCCAAGAAGTACTCGGCCACGAGACTGTGAAAATCCAGCGGCGTATGCGAGGTAACCAGGTACAAGAGGTAGAACGCATGGGGAGATGAAAGAGATTAGCCCGGCAAGAATTGATAGTGGGAGCGCGAGAAGAATGAAGCCATCAAAGAGATTATTTACAAAAAACTCAATCATGAACTCTGCACCCGTTCAATCAAGTTACTTAATGATCCGATCGTCACAACACCAGAAACTCGCGCTGCAACATAGCCATCGCTATCGATGACGATAGTTGAGGGAATGGCATTGGCGGGTAAAGATCCTTTAAAACCAATCAAGAGGGCGTCATCTATCAGTGTGGGATAGGTAATTTTCTTTGCTCGAACAAAGGCTTCAGCGTTGACTAAGTTATCGCGAGTCAGGATCCCGATGAATTGCACGTCAGGATATTTCTCTGAAAGTGCGACCAGAGTTGGGGCCTCTGCTCGACATGGTGAGCACCATGATGCCCAAACATTTACAACGGCAACTTTTCCAGGCTCGCGCGTGTAGTTAACTCCAGTCAGAGTCATCCCACTTAACTCAGGTGCCTTAACTCGTGAACCCTTATTTATAAAAGTTTGAACACCGCTACCTACAACAAAACTCTCTTCCGCTGTAGAACTTCCACCGCCTGAACAGCCAGTCAACAACAGAGCAGAGAGTGCCAGAACGGAAAAAAACTTTTTGTGGGGCATTATTTTTTCTTTGGTACTACTGGTAAGAGATGTGCTGCTGGTTCAGAGTATGAAGTTCCGCTGATCTCGCCATTATCGTCAAAGTGAATACTTGTGACAGATGCCAAAGTACATTCACGCTTTCTTGGATCGTGAATCAAACGTCGCCCCTCGATTGCACTTCGTAAAATCCAGATAGGTAATTGATGAGATACGCAGATTGCATCTTTACCGTTAGCCGCCTTCTGGGCTGCAAAGACTGAGGCAAGCATGCGATTAATTTGTTCGACATATGGCTCTCCCCATGATGGTTTCCAGGGATTCCATAAATGTCTCCACGCTGATGGATGACGCAAAACTCCATCACCAATTCCAAATGGTTTTCCTTCAAATATATTTGCAGCTTCGATCAACCGATCTTCTGTTGTGATCGCAATTGAATGTGCAGCAGCAATTGGTGCTGCAGTCTCTTGTGCACGCTGAAGAGGTGAGACATGTAATGCGCCGAGATCAATGCTCTTAGACCATTGCCCTAGAACCTGCGCCATCTCTTGACCACGATCTGAAAGTCTCCAACCAGGTTGGCGACCATAAAGAATTTTCTCTGGATTATGGACTTCACCATGGCGGATCACGTGGACGCTATTGCTCATAGACCTAACTATAAAGGGGGAAATGTGTTGATTTCGCTATGGTTATGCCATGGCACTCGAGCAGAAGAGGGCCGCGTTCTTTGATGTAGATAACACACTCATCCGTGGTTCGACCATCTACTTCCTTGGCCGCGGAATGTACCAGCGCGGGTATTTCACCAAGGCTGATATTTCGCGCTTTGTTCTCGCCAATCTGAGATTTAGGTTAACTGGAACTGAGAAGAAGGAAGAGATCGTCAAATTCCAAAATGCTGCAACCAGCTTTATCGGTGGACATAATGTCCAAGAGATTCAAAATTTGGCACAAGAAATTTATGACGAGTTTGTCTCACCGGCTTTATGGCAAGGAACAATTGAGATTGCACAGAAACATCTCGCTGACGGCGTTGAAGTGTGGTTAGTCACTGCAGCCCCTGAAGATATGGCGACTTTGATTGCAAAACGTCTTGGATTTACAGGAGCGCTCGGAAGCAAGGCGGGAATTCACGAAGGTGTATATACCGGTGAGATGAATGGACCACTCTTGCATGGTCGAGAGAAAGCAATCGCTCTCGAAAAGATTGCAAAACAAGAAGGCTTTGATCTTTCACAGTGCTTTGCATACTCAGATAGCCACAACGATCTGCCTCTTCTTGAAGCTGTTGGACATCCTTCTGTTATCAATCCAGATGCCAAACTTAGAATTTGGGCAACGCGCGAAAAATGGCCGATCCATGACTTCAGACGTGCTCGCAAAATTAATCGCTTCTTGGGGCCAGCAATCTCTCGCCTTGCGTCTATGGCGGCCTTAATCACGCCTCGTCGTCGTTCCCGCTAGGAATCGATTTACCGTCTGCACCCTTTCTGCATTAATGTAGGCAGGTTATGGAAATTCGATCATTTGCCGACTACCTACGTGGGTTAGATGATGCTGGCCTTTTACAACTCTTTTCGCATCGCCCAGATTTAATCGCGCCCGTTCCTCCAGATATGGCAAGTCTTGCGGTTCGCGCATCATCAGCGCCTTCACTTGCTCGCGCGATAGATGCGCTAAACACATGGCAATTCCAAGTACTTGAAGCATGTGCGATTGCAGCAGAGCCCTTTGCTGAGAAAACTATCGCTGCCCTTACCGATAAGCCTGCCCTCTTTGTTATTCCAGGCTTGATCGAACGCGGACTTCTTTATCCAGCTCAAGATGGGCTACGTATGCCAACAACGTTGCGCGAACTTTTAGGAAATGAAGTTGCCCAACTTGGTCCACCGTCAATGGCAAAACTTAACCTTAAGAAACTTGCTGAAGCTCCGGCAGGGGCGAAGAAGATTCTCGATGCGATGGCATGGGGTCCTCCTCGCGGAAGCGTGGGAGATATCAAGAAACCTAGTGCCGGTGTGCAATGGTGTCTGGAAGAAGGATTTCTCATTCCATTTAGCCAAACAATTGTTGTCATGCCACGAGAAGTTGCGATTGCACTTCGCGGTGGAAAGATTCACAAAGAGCAGAAGATTAACTCTCCTGAGATTGCATATTCATTTGCGGTGAAAGATCGTAAGAATGTAAATAACGTTGCGATCGCAAATGTCACGACCTTCTTGCGCTGGGTAGAAGAGGTTCTCAACTTCTGGGCCCAAGATCCCCCAACAGCACTACGTTCGGGTGGTTTAGGAGTACGAGATCTCAAGGCTTTGGCACTTCATTTGGGAGTTGATGAAAGTTGCGCAGCATTTGTGGCAGAGCTTTGTTATGTCACAGGTCTACTTACAATCGATCCCGATGATCGAATCCTGCCAACCACACAATTTGATATCTGGTTAACCCAGCGGCCATCAGATCAATGGTCTTCTCTCGCATCTGCTTGGTTGACTACCTCGCGGGTGAGTGGTCTCGTTGGAAATGAAACGACGAAGAACATCGCTCCCCTTGGACCAGAACTCGATCGAGTGAATGCATCTTCTATTCGCTCACTCACTCTTTCACTCCTGAAAGAGAATCAAGCGGGCGCGGTAACTGCAGACTCATTAATCAGCGCTGCGCAATGGCAGAGACCGGCAAAACGCACTGGTGGTGTCCCGGCCAGCTATATCGAATACACGCTACGCGAAGTTGAATGGCTGGGAATCACAGGGCAATCGGTAATTTCTGATTACGGGCTAGCACTTCTTGCAGGTGAATCTCTTGAGAAGATTGATTCAGATCTTCCGGCAGAGGTTGATCACATACTTATTCAGAGCGATAACACCGCAATTGCTCCCGGGCCACTTGCACAATCTGTCGCTCAAGAGATGGCACTTCTTGCAGATGTTGAATCTCGCGGCGGTGCGACAGTCTTTAGATTTAGCGATGCCACAATTCGCAGGGCGTTAGATCATGGCAAAACTGGCGATGACATTGCAAAATTTCTTAAAGCAACATCAAAGACGCCGATGCCTCAACCGCTTGAATATCTCATTGCAGATGTCGCGAAGAAACATGGAAAGTTACGGGTGGGGGCTACAACCTCATTTATTCGTTGTGAAGATCAATCAGTGATTGCATCGATTATCGGAGATAAGAAACTTGAAGGACTGGGCTTTAGAAAGATTGCATCCGAAGTAATCATCTGTGATCTTGAGGTAGATGATGCGGTGATTATCTTGCGCAATGCAGGTTATCTGCCAGCCGTTGAAGATTCCAAAGGAATTCTTCTGACCGGACCACGAATCATGCGCGCGCAGACAAAGGCGCGACCTCCCAGAATTATTGGTGAGATTGATCTGCCAGATGAGATTGCACTTAATGGAGCGCTACGTACTTTACGTACGGGTGAAAAATCTAGTCATCGCCAGAGCACGCTTCGAAACATCACCGCATCAGCACTTGGTGAGTTACCGCGCACAACGGCAAATGAAACTCTTGAAATACTGAGCCATCACCTGACTCATTCGGCAGATAAATCTCTCTCGATTGGTTATGCCGATAACAATGGCTTGATTTCACATCGCATCATCGACCCGCTCAAGCTCTCCGCAGGCTCACTTCTGGCGCGCGATCATGCAACCGGTGAGATCACCACCTTCAGAATCGCTCGAATAACGGGGGTGGCTTCGGTATGACGAGCGAGAATGTAAGCGAATACGGCAGACTTACGCCTATGTTGGCAGCCCTTGAAGCACTGGTTCGATGTGAATCCCCCACCGAAGATATTGACGCATGCCGCAGCATTGTCCGTTTAGCGAGTGATATCGCAACTCGTGTTCTTGGAACTCCTGCAGAAATTAAAGAGATTGAAGGACGCCCTGTTTTCTGGTGGGGCGCGCAGAATCCAGAGATTGTTCTTCTTGCTCATCTAGATACTGTCTGGCCACATGGTTCATATCAACCTTTGTGGGAAGTAAATGGCGATGTAGTTCGCGGACCTGGCGTCTTTGATATGAAGGCTGGTTTCTTGCAAGCTCTCTATGCCCTTAAAGGTATTGAAGGATCAGTTGCGCTGATTGCAACTACTGATGAAGAGACTGGAAGCCGCGCATCTCGCAAACTCATTGTCGAACTCGCAGAAAATTCCAAGGCAGTGCTAGTTCTTGAAGCGTCCCTTGATGGCAAGGTAAAGACTGGTCGCAAGGGAACTTCGATGTATCAGGTGCATGTGCATGGCCTTGCTTCGCACGCCGGTCTAGAACCTGAAAAAGGTATTAACGCAACAACTGAAATTGCTCACATAATTCTCAGCCTTGCATCCTTGGAAAATTCAGAACACGGAACAACGGTTGTGCCTACCGTCCTTCACTCCGGAAAGACAACTAACACAGTTCCAGATTATGCAGTCCTTGAAATTGATGCGCGTTCATTCTCAACTGCCGAACAAGAACGCATTCATGCTGCGATTACAACAATCGCGCCAGTAAATCCAGGTGCGCGTATTGAGGTAACTGGCGGGATTAACAGACCGCCACTACAACCTTCATCGGCTGCTGCTCTCTATGAGCGTATTGAAAAAGTTGCTGCCGCAATTGGCATGGCACCACTTGGTAGCGCTCAAGTTGGTGGTGCTAGTGATGGAAATATTGCAGCTGCAGCAGGTGCCCAAGTTCTCGATGGTCTCGGTGCGGTTGGCCAAGGAGCACACGCGCCACACGAATGGGTAAGTGCCGCTTCTCTTGAGCCGCGCTCAGCCTTATTACACGCTCTTATCAAGGATCTCTTGGATGACTAATGGACCGCTCATTGTTCAAAGCGATAAGACACTTCTCTTAGATATTGATCATCCTGACTCTGTTGAATGTCGCAGAGCGATCGCTCCATTTGCTGAACTAGAAAGATCGCCAGAACATATCCATACCTATCGCCTCACAAACCTTGGTCTGTGGAATGCACGAGCAGCCGGACATGATGCTGAGCAAGTAATCGATACCCTCATCAAGTATTCGCGTTATGCCGTCCCGCACTCAATTTTGGTTGATGTGGCAGAGACAATGTCTCGCTATGGACGTCTGCGCCTTGAAGCAGATCCTGTCCATGGATTAATTCTTGTGACAACAGATTCTGCGGTTCTAGAAGAAGTAATCCGCGCAAAGAAAATTGCACCACTACTGGGTGCTCGCATTGATAACGAAACGATCATTGTGCACGCAAGTCAACGTGGTGCAATCAAACAATCACTCTTACGTCTTGGTTGGCCGGCGGAAGATTTTGCAGGATACGTCGATGGTCAGGCACACGACATCGCATTGAAGCAAGATGGCTGGAAGATTCGCCCATACCAAGAGTTAGCGGCTGAAGGTTTCTGGCATGGTGGCTCAGGTGTTGTCGTTCTTCCTTGCGGTGCTGGAAAGACAATTGTTGGCGCTGCTGCGATGGCGCATGCAAAGGCAACAACTCTGATCTTGGTAACAAATACTGTCGCAGCTCGCCAGTGGCGAGATGAGCTGTTGCGCCGCACAACACTTACCGAAGATGAGATCGGTGAATATTCAGGAGCGAAGAAAGAAATTCGCCCGGTAACGATCGCTACCTACCAAGTGATGACAAAGAAGAAGAATGGCGTCTATGCCCACCTTGATCTCTTTGATACTCACGACTGGGGTCTGATTATTTACGATGAAGTTCATCTATTACCGGCGCCAATCTTTAGATTTACTGCAGATATTCAATCCCGACGTCGACTTGGGCTGACTGCAACTCTTGTTCGCGAAGATGGTATGGAAGGCGAAGTTTTCTCACTAATCGGCCCTAAGCGCTTTGATGTGCCGTGGAAAGAGATTGAATCTCAAGGCTATATCGCACCTGCTGAATGTATTGAAGTTCGCGTTAATCTCTCAGATTCTGAGCGCTTGCTTTATGCAACTGCTGAACCTGAAGAAAAATATAGATACTGCTCAACAACTAAGACCAAGAGTGAAGTTGTTCAAGAGCTCGTTGCCTATCACGCTGAAGAGCAGATTCTTGTTATCGGCCAATACATCACTCAATTAGATGAACTCTCTGAAACCTTAGGAGTTCCGCTTATTAAGGGAGATACTCCCGTTAAAGAGCGCGAAAGACTCTTTGCAGCATTTCGTACCGGTGAGATCACCTGTTTGGTTGTATCTAAAGTTGCAAACTTTTCAATTGATTTACCTGATGCCACGATTGCAATTCAGGTTTCTGGTGCCTTCGGCTCTCGTCAAGAAGAAGCACAGCGCCTCGGTCGAATCTTGCGACCAAAATCAGATGGACGTGGAGCAAAGTTCTACTCTGTTGTCTCACGCGATACCGTTGATCAAGATTTTGCCGCAAATCGTCAGCGCTTCTTAGCTGAACAGGGTTATGCCTATCGAATTATTGACGCTGACGATGTTTTTCAAGGGAAGATCTAAACCTCGTCGGATCTACCTTGTAGAAGTCGTGGTGAGTGCCATCGATATGAATCACAGGAACTTGATCGCTATAAAGCTTAACTAACTCTGTATCTTCATCGATATTGATAACTTCGATCTCAAATTTCAATTCTTCGCGCATAGATTCAATGGTGTTAAAGGCGTCATCGCAGAGATGACATCCCTGTCGAGAGTAAATAGTTACCTTTGTCATTTCTTCTTCGCTGGAAAGATTCGTGCGCTTAACTCTTCGGCCAGAAGCGTGACATCGCCTTTTGCGCGGTGAAGAGATTCTTCCGCGCTCTTAAGTACTGTCTCAACACTTGTCTTTGTCACACTACCTACGAGTGGACCATAAGTCTTTGAGAAAATCGTGTGAGCCAATGAGCCAACTGCTGCAGCAAAATCTGCACGAGCTTCATCTAGGGTCGCTTCTTTTCCTGCGCCAGAGATCGTAAATTCAGTCAGCGGTGCTTTCTCGCTGCGAATTCGGTCATAAACGCTCTGACCATCTGCCTTCTTAGAATCCGGGGACATGTTCACATTCTTGCAGGCTGATAGGTTAAGCGCCATGCGAGCAGGCATCTTCCGAACCCCACGCTTTCGCGTAGTGGCCCCGGTTCTCTTAGCCTTACTTGCAACCCTGACGCCTTCGGCTTCTGCGCAATCTCTCTTCAAATATGCACCGGCAACGCAATGGGGTTACACCTTCGCAGGGCCTGCAGCCAATTCGCCTTCTGCGCCTGTGCCAAAAGGTGCAAACCTTGAGAAGCAATCAACAATTAACGTTAACTACAATAATTTTCCTGATTGGGCAAAGAAAGAATTGCAAAGCGCAGTTGATATCTGGGCAGCAAATTTCCAATCAAAGGTTGTAATCACAATTGATGCAACATGGAGCACTTCACAAACAATTTCAGTTCTAGGTAGCGCACGTCCAGGCGGATACTTTGCGGGATTCTCTGGGGCACCTGATTCAAGTCTCTGGTATCCATCTGCGCTTGCAAATGCTCTTGCCGGAAAAGATTTAGATTTACGAAATGCCGAGATGGTAATCAATATAAATTCCAGAGGAAGTTGGAATCGCAGAGGTGATGGCGCACCGACTACTCGCGAATATGATCTTAAATCTGTCTTTATTCACGAGATGGCACATGGGTTGGGTTTCCTATCCAATGATTCCTATGACTCATTTTTTGGATTTGGATCAATTGAACAGCCAACTCCATTTAATGCCTATACGCAGACGCCAGATGGAAGACGCTTAGCGGATTTGCCATCCCCATCTCTGGAACTTGGTAAAGCACTTCGATCAACTCTTGTCTGGTCTGGCGCACTTGGTATTGCAGCCAATGGTGGCGTGAAGCCAGTTCTCTATACCCCAAGCACGTATGAGGATGGTTCTTCCATAAGTCACTTGGATGAGAAAAATTATGCAGAGAGCGCACTCGATAAAGTGATGACTCCAAATCTTGATGCTGGTGAAGTCTTTGCAGGTCCTGGACCACTTCTCTTAGCGATGATGGCAGATTTGCGCGCTAAACCTCCCGTAGGTCTCGCAATTGAGCTAGCCACATCGGTGCGTAATGCCGATGCCGTTGTTTCAGATACTGCCGCCATAGTGAAGTGGGATCCCCCAGCAAATTTACGTACCGCCCAAGTCACCGCCTACACAGTAAAAAATCTCAAGACTGGAGCAGAGAAGAGCAGCACAACTAGCCCAGTTCTCTTTTCCGGATTGAAAAATGGCACGTCTTACACATTCTCAATCACAGCCAATAACTCACTCGGATCGTCCCCAGAAGTTGTAACTGAACCTGTAACACCTCAGGCGGCATGGAAGCCAACTATTATTGATCCCAATATAGAGCCAGCACATATTTCTACCACTACGTGGAATAAGAACCCAGTAATTGTCTACTCAAATGGTGTGACTGGAATTCTCAAAATGGCAGTCTGGAACGGATTGGTTTGGCGCAAAACAACTGTTGATGGCGCTGGTGGAACCAATCGAACGCCACATGAAATCACCAGTCCAATTTCACTCTGTCTCAGTGGAACAGGCACTGCTCAAAAACTGCATATGTTCTATGCCGACGGAGTGGATAAAGATCTTCGCCATGCGGTCTATGACGGCAAAAAAATTAGCGTTGAGATAGTCGATGGAAATGGTCCATCTGTAAACAAGTATGAAGATCCAAATAGAGTGCGCACAGCAAGCGATGTGAGCGTTTCAAATGCATGCGTAGTCACTCCAGCCGGAATTCAAGTCTTCTATCGAGATGAGTCACAAGGTGTATTACTCGGGGCCTACAAGTTAAATACAAGTAGCAAGTGGGTCTATGAACAGGTCGATGGAGATCGCAAGACAGATGGGCGAACTACCGGAGATGTTGGTTTCCATTTAGCTGCTGGGTTCGATGGCAAGAGCACATACGTTCTCTACGATTCAGTCTTGGTGATCAATCAGAAGAAAGAGGCAACTTCTGGTGCAATTCGTCTCGCCACACGTACAGAGATAGATCCAGCGAAATGGGTTTATCGAACCTTGGAAGAATCTTCAGAATCATTAGCTATGACAGGTTATGACGTTGCCCTTTCAGTCACAACTAAAGGCGCTTTCGCAATGTGGCTGGGTGCTTCTTCAGCCACGATTCCAAAGCCAAATCAAATTCGGACAGCGGTAATTGCACCAAATTTATCTGTGAAGACCTTTGATACACCGAAGTATGGAACTCCCAATCGTTGGATTCAGACAAATGGCAGTGCAGCGCTCTTTAATTGTGAAGACCGCCTCTGCTTAATTGATTTTGCAACTAAGAAGATCTCCCTAATAACAGGGAGTTCAGCGATAAATGGCGTAAGCGGTAAGTGGCTCACAATTGCCGGCAAGAGAGTCGTAGTTGCTCATATCGACGGCAATCTCTCACTGGCTAGACCTTAACCTTTATAGATTCCAGTCTGGCTTACGACAACTAATCCAACCCCAGCGATATGTGCCATCGTCGTTGCACTCTTTACCTGCGCTGATTTGAGCGCTTGAGTAATCACACCTTTACTATCAAATCGAATAACAATTGGCGTTGCCGTAGTTGGCTTCCAACCTGTCACACCAGGAATTGAAGAGGTCGAGTTAAAGAGCGCGTAGTGGCCACCATTAGGGCCGATTGCGCCAAGTTGTGCCCCTTGCGATGGAAGTCGCAGAGTCCATGTTGGCGCAAAACTAGAATTGAATTTCGTGAATGCACTCTCATTTTTTCCGCTTATCTTTACATCGCCAACCAGGAAGTATGTAGAGGTTGCGCTCTGCCAAGTACGAGTGGCTCGATTAGCAGAACTTCGCACGACGTTGGTGAGCGCTCCACTCTTGTTAACTTTCGCCAAGATTCCATCGCGTACTCCGACGAGTTTCTTGCCGCCTAAGCTCTCGCTGCTTGCGCCATAAATCTGCGCACTTCCATCGCTATTGCGACTAATCGATGTGAACGCGCTCTTTGCTGTGCCAATAGTTTTAGCAGTGGTGAATTTTCCGGTCAGCGTTGAGTTGATCAGAACAGTGCCAGCTCCGCGATCGCCCATAATTGAAATCCCGTTACTTGAAAGCGAGATTGCGGTAATCAAGAGTGGTGATGTTGCACTCTCAGAGTATGTGGCAATGAGAGAACCGGCAGAAGAAATCTTCCATAAGGTCACGCTATTTAACTCACTTCGCAATGCGGGAACTTGTTCTACGACTACCCCATCAACGTTGACTGGATTGCTCGTTGCACTCGTTGTTTCGAGCGCTACATCTGCCGCAGTAAGCCCTGCCAACCAGATATTTCCCTCTTTATCTGAAGCAGCCGCCATGGCAATCTGATCGGGAGCGCCTTCAACTACAAGCTTCCATCGCTCAGCGCCTAGGAAATCAAGTGAAGTGAGCACTACCTTCTTCTCTGAGTTAGCGAAGATTGTTACTCCTTGATTGGAAATCACAGCGCCTTCGTGTTCGGCAATGGGCGCAATCTTTGTAATTTCACTTGCAGCAATTGCTTTAGGAACAGCCCCTGCTGGCGCTGTTGAAAAAAGAAGTGCCGCAATTACCACAAGTGCAAACTTTTTCACATTAAGCCAATTCTTGAGAGCGAGTATGTGCTGCTTTCATGGCGCGAGCAACAATCTCAGAGAGATGATCTTGACTAAATGAGGCGAGAGCAGCCGCAGTCGTTCCGTTTGGGCTAGTTACTTTCTCGCGCAACGTTGTTGGAGAATCCCCCGACTTTTCAAGGAGTGCGGCAGAGCCAACAATGGTTTGAATTGTTAGAGTTGTTGCATCCTCACGTGAGAGTCCAAGAGCAACTGCGCCTTCAACCATCGCTTCAACAAAGGCGAAGAAGTAAGCAGGACCTGAACCACTTGTTGCAGTGATCGCATCTTGCAGAGATTCATCTACTTCGACCGCTTTTCCTGCTGCAGCCAATAGTTTTGCAACAAAGCCACGATGCTCTTCTGTGACAGTGCTGCCAAATGAATATCCGGCGGCACCAAGACCTACTGAAGTCGGCGTGTTAGGCATGATGCGCACGATCGGCTGCAATGGCGCTAAATTCTCTGCAATAAATCCAATTTTTTTACCCGCAACAAAACTCATGACGAGCGCCTTTGCATTGATGTGGGGCTTGATCTCTCCCAGTAGCGCTTGCATATCTTGGGGTTTAACAACCAAAAGAATGACATCATTGGTAGCAACTGAGTTAATGAGGCTATCTGTTGTGATTGCATACTTGCCAATCAACTCATTGCAGCGTTCTGGACGCTTTTCAACGATAGAAATTACTGATGGCTCAATCCCAGAGCCGATGAGGGCTGCGATAAGAGCTTCGCCCATTACACCGGCACCGATAACTGCGACCTTCTGTTGATTAGCCATAGCGAAAGAGTACGCGTAGGCTCTGCGACTATGTCTGAAGTTAAACCAGGTTTTGCCCGCGACTGGGTCGAGTTTGCTGACCCAAATGATGAGTTGGAGATCTACAAATGTGATCTCACCTGGCTTACCTCAAATTGGACCTGCATCTATGGCGATGGTTGCCAAGGCGTCTTTAAAGACCGTCCAAATGATGGCTGCTGCACCGAAGGTGCGATGTATTCAGATGAGGATGATGAAAAGCGTGTTCAACTTGCCGCCCAGCACCTCACACCTGCAATGTGGCAATTTTATGAAGAAGCTCGTCCGAAGAAACCTGGCGGCCAACTACGTATTACAGATTTAGATGAAGATAATGAACGAAAGACGCGCACAGTAAATGATGCGTGCATCTTCTTAAACCGTAAAGGTCACGAGGCTCCTGGATTCACAGGATCATTTGGATGTGTGCTGCATCATTTAGCTCAGAAAGAAGATAGACACTTTGTCGAAACTAAACCAGATGTTTGTTGGCAATTACCTTTGCGTCGTAGTTTTGAAACGCGTGAAGTTGGCGAGCGCGAATATTCAGTCACAGTAATTGGTGAGTACGAGCGTTTAGGTTGGGGCGATGGCGGCGATGATTTCGATTGGTACTGCACCAGCAATACCGAAGCTCACGTAGGTAGCGAGCCTGTCTATATCTCTAACCGCGCAGAGCTCACGGCGATGATGGGCCAAGATGCATATGACATTCTGGCCAAGCATTGCGATCTCCGTGTGCAGGGAATTAAAGATGCCCAGGCGCGCAGCCTGCCTCTCTTTGTTATTCAGCATCCAGCAACACTTCAAGCCGGCAAGTAAGGCACCCGTCAGAGCTTTGCTTTAGGCTCACCTCATGGCCAAGGTTGAGAAAGATCCATTCCGCTGCAGTGAGTGCGGTTGGACATCCCAAAAATGGGTAGGGCGTTGCGGTGAATGCCAGGCATGGGGCTGTGTCGAAGAGATAGCAGCGCCTAAGAAACTCTCACTTGTCGCAGGAACAGTTTCGCATGCAGCAACTCCGATTGGCGATGTTGATCTTTCATCTGCACGTGCGCGCCCAACAGGTGTCAGTGAACTTGATCGAGTTCTCGGCGGCGGACTAGTTCCAGGTGCTGCCATATTGCTGGCAGGTGAACCTGGCGTTGGAAAGTCCACTCTTCTTCTCTCCGTTGCAGCGCAAACTGCTGCAAAGGGAATGAGCGCTCTCTATATCAGCGGTGAAGAGTCGGCATCACAAGTTCGTCTCCGTGCAGAGCGAATCAATGCTGTCGATCCACAATTATTTTTAGCATCCGAGACAGATTTAGGCGCAGTCATCGCCCATATCGATGCAGTTAAGCCAGCGTTACTCATCATCGATAGCGTTCAGACAATTGGAAGTTCAGCAGCAGATGGTGCACCAGGTGGAGTGACACAAGTTCGCGAAGTCGCTGGTGCGCTCATCCGTATCTGTAAAGATCGCGATATCACTTTGCTGCTCGTTGGACATGTAACTAAAGATGGTTCGATTGCAGGTCCACGACTTCTTGAGCATATTGTCGATGTCGTTCTTCAATTTGAGGGTGAGCGTCATTCACGTCTTCGACTTATTCGTGCAATCAAAAATCGTTTTGGTGCCAGTGATGAAGTGGGCTGCTTTGATTTAAGTGATACCGGTATTGAATCTGTTATTGATCCAACCGGCCTCTTTACCTCTCGCCATACTGAACCTGTACCTGGAACTTGTGTGACTGTCACTCTGGAAGGTCGTCGCCCACTTTTAGCTGAGATTCAAGCGCTGGTAAGTGCTGGACGTGAAAGTGATTTCGGAAATGCGCGTCGTGTGACAAGCGGACTTGATTCTGCGCGCACATCAATGACCTTGGCCGTTCTTGAACTCCGAGCTGGTGTTCGAGTAGGTGGCCGCGATGTATATGCCGCAACCGTTGGTGGAATGAAGATGTCAGAGCCGGCTGCAGATTTAGCACTTGCGCTAGCGGTTGCCTCCGCTGCTAAGGGGCTAGCGCTGCCACCTGATTTAGTTGCCATCGGTGAAGTTGGATTAGCGGGCGAGATTCGTAAAGTCAGCGGTGTATCGCGACGTTTGGCTGAGGCATATCGACTTGGATTTAAGAAAGCCCTTGTTCCAACCGGCAGTGATGTGAAGATTGATGGCATGGAGATCTATGAAATTTCGCGACTTGATCAAGCCCTAAAGAGGGTTGCGATCACTGGGGAATGAGTTCTCTCCACCAACCAGTTCTCGCCTGGTATAAAAAGAATAAACGCGATCTCCCGTGGCGCAATACAGATGCCTGGGGCGTTCTAGTCAGTGAAATTATGTTGCAACAAACTCCTGTTGCGCGCGTACTTCCCATATACATCGAGTGGATGAAACGTTGGCCCACTCCTGCCGCCTTAGCAGCGGCATCGCCTGCAGAAGTAATTACTGCCTGGGGTCGGTTGGGATATCCACGGCGTGCGCTACGACTTCATGAATGTGCAAAGGTAATTTCAACACAGTACAAAGGACGAATTCCTGAGACCCAATCTGAGTTACGCGAGCTGCCGGGTATTGGTGATTACACAAGCGCGGCAATTATCGCCTTCGCATTTGAAGGGCGTTCACTTGTACTCGATATCAACATCAGGCGAGTCTTTGCGCGCGTGGTTGATGGAGTTGAAGTTCCCACAACTGCACCGACAAAGTTTGAACGTGGTGAACGAGAGAAGTTGATTCCACTTAAGAATCCACATCTATGGGCCGCTGCCACGATGGAACTTGGCGCACTTATCTGTACTGCTAAGAATCCGAAGTGCGGGCAATGTCCACTGGCAGATCAATGCATCTGGCGAAGTCTTGATTACCCGCTATCTGATCAACCAAAACGCACACAGAGTTGGCATGGCACAGATAGACAATGTCGCGGCGTGATTGTGCAAGCACTTCGTGAAAATCCTGCACTGAAGAAGAGGGAGATCATGGAACTCTGGGATGTCCCTTCACAAGTTGAGAAGGCGCTGCTGACATTGCTCGAAGATGGCTTAGTTGTCGAGCAAAAGGGTCAACGATTTTCTCTTCCGCAGCGGTGATTTAAAGGTAAAATCCCCGAATGGATCACGAGGCAGGACTACGCGCAGTATTGGGCGAGAGCGCTTCACTGATCACCGATTCCGAAATTACTCTCTCGTACTCTAGAGATCAGGCACCATTTGCCCCACATGAGGCTGCTGCGATTGTCTTGCTTGCTAAATCAACAGAGGAAGTCGCAAAGGCAGTTGCCTATGCCAACGCACATAACATTCCCGTTGTTCCGCGCGGTGCTGGAAGTGGTTTATCAGGTGGTGCAAATGCAAACTCAGATTCACTTGTAATTTCACTTGAGAAGATGAATAAGATCATTGAACTTGATACAACTAATCTGATCGCTAGAGTCCAAGCAGGTGTCATCAACCTTGATTTAGATAAGGCTGCAGAAGAACATGGCCTGGCCTATCTCCCAGATCCAGCAAGCCGCGATTGGTCAACGATCGGCGGAAATGCAGCGACAAATGCTGGCGGAATGTGTTGTGTGAAGTACGGCGTTACATCGGCCCATGTTCGCGCACTGACAGTTGTGATGGCAGATGGTCAGATTATTGAACTCGGAAGTGCAACGAAGAAGGCTGTGACAACACTTGATCTCACCCGCTTAATGATTGGTTCTGAAGGAACGCTTGGAATTATTACTGAGATCGTTGTTGGTCTAGTGGTGCGCCCGCAAACGCCAGCAACAATCATCGCAACTTTTCCAAGTATTAAGAATGCGGCCGCAGCTGCTGCAGCGCTTTTAAGATTTAAACCTTCCATGCTTGAGATCATTGATCAGACAACACTTAAGGCTGTTGAAGCTTGGCATCCGCTTGGATTTGAAGTTGCTGGTTCAGTACTTCTGATGCAACTTGATGAGGATCAAGAGCGCGCTGATGAAGTCTTAGATCTCTGCCAAAGTTTTGAGATGATCGATGGCGCAGCAACTAGTGAAGCTGCCGATGCCGTTGAATTCATTCGGGTACGAAAGCTTGCTTACCCAGCGCTGGAAAGGCTAGGCGCCACACTTCTAGATGATGTTGCTGTACCAATTTCAAAGATTGCAGAGCTCGTTGAACGCGTTGAGGGACTGGCCGATAAGTACAACCTCACTATCGGCATATTCGGCCATGCCGGTGATGGAAATATGCACCCAACAATTGTTCACGATCATGGCGATCTTGATGCGCAAAAACGTGCCATCGCAGCCTTTGGTGAGATCGTTGAGATTGCTCAGTCACTCGGCGGCACAGCATCAGGTGAACATGGAATCGGTTCGATTAAGCAGGGCTTTGCAGCGCAAGAACTTTCGCCAGCAGTTATCGAACTACAGCGTTCGATCAAAAAAGCATTTGATCCTAAAGGCATTCTCAACCCTGGGAAGAAACTTCCCTAGCTTTACGCTGTAGGTGCTTCTGCAAGATCTTCCGGAGAGTCAGGCATTGTCGCCTTTGGCGCTCCAGTAAATGTAAATGTGGCATCTGGGCCATCACCATCAACATCTACAACAATGATCTCGCCTGCTTTGAGTTCGCTGAAGAGAATTCGCTCAGAGAGTGAATCTTCAATCTCACGTTGGATAACACGACGCAACGGACGTGCACCAAGAAGTGGATCGTAACCACGAGCAGCCAAGAGATCCTTAGCGCCTTGTGTAAGTTCGATTCCCATATCTTTCGCCTTTAAGCGATCATCAAGATTTGCAATCATGAGATCAACGATAGAGATGATCTGCTCTTTGGTGAGCTGGTGGAAGACAATGACATCATCAATACGGTTGAGGAATTCTGGGCGGAAGTGTGACTTAAGTTCATCACTTACCTTGCCCTTCATGCGCTCGTAATTGGTGAGGTCATCATCAGAGTTTGCAAAACCAAGTCCCTGACCCTTTGAAATATCGCGAGTACCAAGGTTTGTTGTCATGATGATGACAGTGTTCTTGAAATCTACGGTGCGTCCTTGTGAATCTGTAAGGCGACCATCTTCAAGTACCTGAAGAAGTGAGTTAAAGATATCTGGGTGAGCCTTTTCGATCTCGTCGAAGAGAACCACTGAGAATGGACGGCGACGTACCTTCTCTGTGAGCTGTCCACCTTCGTCATAACCGACATACCCTGGAGGTGCACCGAAGAGGCGTGACGCTGTGTGGCGCTCTGAGTACTCAGACATATCAAGTTGAATCAACGCGCTCTCATCTCCGAAGAGGAATGAGGCGAGTGTGCGTGAAAGTTCTGTCTTACCAACACCTGATGGGCCGGCGAAGATAAATGATCCGCCAGGACGCTTTGGATCTTTAAGTCCAGCGCGGGTACGACGAATTGCTTGTGAGAGCGCCTTGATCGCTTGATCTTGGCCAATCACGCGGCGGTGAAGTTCATCTTCCATGCGAAGAAGTCGCGCAGTCTCTTCTTCGGTAAGTTTAAAGACTGGGATTCCGGTAGATGCAGAGAGAACTTGTGCGATTAACTCTTCATCAACTTCAGTGACCTTATCTAGGTCAGTTGCCTTCCAATTCTTCTCTGCGGCATTGCGCTCTTCGATAAGAGTCTTCTCTTTATCGCGAAGAGCAGCAGCGCCTTCAAAGTCTTGGCCGTCGATTGCAGATTCTTTTGCCTTACGAGCAGCCGCAATCTTCTCATCGAATTCACGAAGTTCAGCAGGTGCTGTCATTCGCTTAATGCGAAGGCGTGACCCTGCTTCATCGATAAGGTCGATCGCTTTATCTGGCAAGAAACGATCTGAAACATAACGATCTGCCATATTCGCAGCGGCAGCAAGTGCGCCATCTGTAATTGATACACGGTGATGAGTTTCGTAGCGATCGCGAAGACCCTTCAAAATTTCAATGGTGTGAGCAACTGATGGCTCTTTCACCTGGATTGGTTGGAAGCGACGCTCAAGTGCTGCATCTTTCTCCACATGCTTGCGATACTCATCAAGAGTTGTTGCACCGATTGTCTGGAGTTCACCGCGAGCGAGCATTGGCTTCAAGATGCTGGCAGCATCGATCGCACCTTCTGCAGCGCCTGCGCCGACAAGTGTGTGAATTTCATCGATAAAGAGAATGATGTCGCCGCGAGTTTTGATCTCTTTGAGAACCTTCTTGAGGCGCTCTTCGAAATCTCCACGGTAACGAGATCCGGCAACGAGTGCGCCGAGATCAAGTGAGTAGAGCTGCTTATCCTTAAGAGTTTCTGGCACATCGTTCTTTGCAATTGCTTGCGCTAAACCTTCAACGACTGCAGTCTTTCCAACGCCAGGTTCGCCGATAAGTACAGGGTTATTTTTTGTACGACGTGAAAGAACTTGCATGACGCGTTCGATTTCAAGATCGCGACCGATTACAGGATCAAGCTTTCCTTCACGCGCTGCTGCTGTGAGGTTGCGACCGAATTGATCAAGGACGAGTGAAGTTGATGGAGTTCCTTCTGCAGGTCCACCCTGTGTAACCGCTTCTTTTCCTTGGTATCCGGAGAGAAGTTGAATTACTTGCTGGCGTACGCGATTGAGATCTGCGCCGAGCTTTACGAGTACCTGTGCTGCAACGCCTTCACCCTCGCGGATGAGACCAAGAAGAATATGTTCTGTGCCGATGTAATTGTGGCCAAGTTGAAGTGCTTCACGGAGTGAGAGTTCGAGAACTTTCTTTGCACGTGGAGTAAATGGAATGTGTCCTGATGGAGCTTGCTGTCCTTGGCCGATGATCTCTTCAACTTGTGCACGAACTGCTTCAAGTGAGATGCCGAGTGACTCGAGGCCCTTTGCAGCAACGCCTTCACCTTCGTGGATGAGGCCGAGCAAGATGTGTTCAGTACCGATGTAATTGTGGTTGAGCATGCGTGCTTCTTCTTGAGCCAAGACAACAACACGTCGGGCTCGATCGGTAAAGCGCTCAAACATCGGCTGACCTCTTTCTTGGGTAACTAATGGCTAGCCTATAACTTCGCCCGCCCACGGCGCGAGGCGAAGTTATCTGCATAGTTAGAACCCCAGATCTGGGGGCGATATTCCCAAAAAGGGTCGCTATCTAGGCCTAAAAGTAGGGCTGGACCTCTAGAGGACCTTGAGCATGCGGGTGTTGCCCAAGGTATTGGGCTTTACCGATTCGAGATCGAGGAATTCGGCAACACCTGTGTCGTAGGAACGTAAGAGCTCTGAGTAAACATCTGGGTCGACTGGAGTTCCATGAATTTCTTGAAAACCATGGCGGCTGAAAAATTGAGTTTCAAATGTGAGACAGAAGATTCGTTCAACTCCAACTAAACGTGCACGTTCAATAATTGCTTCAAGAATTTTGTGACCGACACCTTGTCCTTTAAGGCGATCAAGGACTGCAACGGTGCGAACTTCAGCAAGGTCTTCCCAAAGAACGTGCAGCGCTCCGCAACCAACTACAACATCACCTTCGACTGCAACTGTGAATTCCTGAACATCTTCATAGAGCATGACCGTCTCTTTATTTAGAAGACGTCCGCCAAGAGTGTAGGTATCAATTAGTGCGCGAATACCTGGGATATCTTTTGTGCGAGCCGGGCGAATTTCAATTGACACTAATCAACCTCAGGCTTAACAAGTGGGAACAAAATAGTTTCGCGAATTCCAAGTCCTGTGAGCGCCATCAATAAACGATCGGCTCCCATACCCATTCCACCCATCGGAGGCATACCGAACTCCATTGCGCGCAAGAAATCTTCATCGAGTTGCATCGCCTCTAAGTCGCCCTTAGCTCCAAGTGCTGCTTGTTCTAGTAAACGCTCGCGCTGAACAACAGGATCGATGAGCTCTGAATATCCGGTTGCAAGTTCAAATCCATCAACGTAGAGATCCCACTTTTCCGCAACTCCAGGAATCTCGCGATGTGCGCGAACAAGTGGTGAAGTATCAACTGGATATCCCATGACAAATGTTGGTTCAATCAACTTATCTTGGGATACATGCTCGAAAATCTCTTCTGCAAGCTTTCCAGTAACCCACTTTGGATCAATCTTCATACCCAACTTGGTTGCGATCTTCTTCAATTCTTCAATAGGGGTAAGGGCTGTGACAGTTTCGCCTACGCCTTCAGAGATCGCATCGTAGAGAGAAATCTCTTTCCACTGTCCGCCCAGATCTGATTGGCGACCATCAACATGTGTGACGACATGTGAACCTGAGATCGCCATCGCTGCATTTTGAATTAGTGAACGGGTGAGATCTGCAATTGATCTCCAATCACCGTATGCCTGATATGTCTCAATCATTGCAAACTCTGGTGAGTGCGAAGAATCAGCGCCTTCGTTACGGAAGTTGCGGTTAATCTCAAAGACGCGCTCAAGGCCACCTGCAACGCAGCGCTTCAGGAAGAGTTCAGGTGCGATACGTAAGAAGAGATCAATATCGTACGCATTTGAAAAAGTCTTAAACGGACGCGCTGCTGCTCCACCGTGCATTACCTGCAACATCGGAGTTTCCACTTCAATGAAATCTTGACTTGTAAATGTCTCGCGAAGTGAGCGCATTACCTGCGGGCGGAGGCGGGCAATTGTGCGAGCTTCTGGTCTGACGATCAGATCGACATAACGCATGCGAACGCGAGTCTCTTCAGACATCGGCTTATGATCGTTAGGTAATGGGCGAAGTGATTTTGATGCCATCGTCCACGAATCTGCAAGCAGAGATAGTTCGCCACGCTTTGATGTGATTACCTCACCTGTAACGCTGACGATATCTCCAAGATCTACATCGCTCTTCCAAGCATCAAGTTGTTCTTGCCCGACTTTGTCGAGAGAGAGCATTGCCTGTAGCTCTGTGCCATCTCCTTCGCGCAAGGTTGCAAAGCAGAGCTTTCCAGTATCGCGCTTAAAAATAATTCGACCTGTAAGAGATGCTTGATCGCCGGTCGCAGTATCAGTCTCTAGCGCTGCGTACTTCTCGCGAATTTCCTTAAGAGTGTGGGTACGAGCAACTGCGACTGGGTACGGGTCGACTCCGCGCTCAATTAAATGTGCACGCTTTTCACGACGAATCCGCAGTTGTTCTGGGAGGTCGTCTTCGGCCGGTACTGGTGGTTGCGTGCTCATAGGATCGGGAGTCTACCTTTTAGATATTTTTCTCGTGAATTAGGCGCAATCCGATAAGCGTTAAATCAGGCTCGTACTCATCAATTGACTGGCTGACATCAATGACAAGTGGGGCTAATCCGCCGGTTGCAATAACAGTGGGCGCTTGGTCATAGCTCAGAGCCAATTCAGCAGTGATTTTTTCTACAAGACCATCTACTTGTCCGGCAAATCCAAAGATTGTTCCTGATTGCAGCGCCTCAACTGTGTTCTTGCCGATTGCATTCTTTGGGCGAACTAATTCGACTTTACGAAGTTGAGCAGCCCGTGAGGCGAGGGCATCGACAGAGATCTCGATTCCTGGAGCAAGTGCTCCCCCTAAGAATTCACCTTTAGGAGAGACCACATCAAGGTTGGTCGATGTTCCAAAGTCCACGACGATTGCTGGCCCACCGTAGAGAGTGTGAGCTGCAAGTGTATTAACAATGCGATCTGCACCAATCTCTTTTGGATTATCTACTAATAGCGGAACACCGGTCTTAGTACCAGGTTCAACGATAGTTGTTGGAATATCAGAGAAGTAGGTTGCAATCATTGTGCGAAGTTCGCGCAGCGTTGCTGGGACCGTTGAACAGATTGATAGACCAGTAATTGCATAGCCATGCACAAGTGCGTTCACTTGAAGTGACATCTCATCGGAGGTGGAGCGAGGATCAGTCTTTACACGCCAAGATTTGATGAGATCTTCTCCATCAAATAAACCTAAGACGGTGTTGGTATTACCCACATCGATTGTTAACAGCATGACTACTCCGCTCTCTCTTCTAATTTCATATCTCTAGCTTCATATCCAAAGCAATATCCAAAACTGGTGCTGAATGCGTAAGTGCACCGATCGCTAGGTAATCAACGCCAGATTGGGCATATGCCAATGCGTTCTCAAGTGAGATTCCACCTGATGCCTCTAACTTAAATCGCCCTGCAACAAATGCGACCGCTTCTTTGCACTGGGCCGGCGACATATTGTCGAGCAGGACCAAATCAGGGTTCTGGCTTGCAACTTCTTTGAGCTGATCAAGTGAATCAACTTCGATTTCAACGAAAGCATCTGGAAACGCTGCTCGCACCTTAGAAAACGCTGCACTTACACCCCCTGCGGCGGCGATGTGATTATCTTTGATCAAGGCAGCATCACTGAGTGATAAACGATGATTAGCACCGCCACCTGCAACGACTGCCGCCTTTTCAAGAAGACGCATTCCTGGAGTTGTCTTACGTGTATCTCTAATAGTGCAGGCAGAGCCAGCAATTGCCTTCACCCAGGTGTTTGTCAGCGTTGCAATTCCGCCAAGATGACCTAGAAAATTCAGCGCTGTACGTTCTGCCAATAAAATTGCTCGAGTATCACCGCGAACAGTCATTACAACTGAACCAGGTATAACTGCATCGCCATCGTTAAGGCGTACATCAATATCTGTAATACCAACTTCGCGAAGTGTGGCAACGGCCATTTCAACTCCTGCAATGACTCCGGCTTTACGTGCAACAAAATCTGCAACAACGCTTTCGTTACCTGAAACTGTTGCCACAGAGGTAATGTCTTGTCCGCCCGCTAAATCTTCAGCTAACGCTCTTCGAATAAGGTCGAGATCAACCATTACTTAACCTCCTGGTATTCGGTATGCCAATTGCCACTTTGATCAAGACTTTGCACAATGCGCTTTCGCCAAAGATCGCTAGTCTCCGGAAAATCTGCTCGCCAGTGCGATCCACGAGTCTCTTGGCGAATAAGTGCCGCTTTTAAAATCGCTTGTGCGAGCTGGAAGAGATTTGTTGTCTCCCATGCCTCTACACACGGTGCCGTACTCGTGCGATCTCCGATACGCGTTAAATCTGAACTTGTCTCAACCAGTGAATCTGAAGATCGCAGTACACCTGCGCCACGACTCATGCTTATCTGAATGCGGTGACGCACTTCTGGATCAAGCAAGATCTCTGGTGAATTATTTGCGATCGGTTCTGCAATCTCTGCCATGGTCGCTGCGATATCGCTGGCAATTCGTGCGCTAAAGACAAGACCTTCCAATAGCGAGTTTGATGCCAAGCGATTAGCACCGTGCACGCCAGAACATGCAGTCTCACCGCAGGCATAGAGGCCTTTCACGCTGGTGCGACCTGAGAGATCAACTCGTACGCCACCTGATGCGTAATGTGATGCTGGGGCAACTGGAATCAAATCCTTTGCAGGGTTAATTCCGTAAGCAATACAGGATGCGTAAATTGTTGGGAATCGTTTTTCAAATCCTTCGAGATGACGCACATCGAGCCAGACATGAGATTGGCCAGTTGCAACCATCTTGTTCATAATCGCAATCGCTACAACATCTCGCGGCGCAAGTTCACCTAGTGGATGTACATCTTTCATAAATCGCTCACCGCTGTGATCGACTAGGTATGCACCTTCTCCACGAACTGCTTCGCTAATGAGTGGTTGTTGACCTTCAGAACTTTCACCTAACCAGAGAACAGTTGGATGGAATTGGATAAATTCCACATCAGCAACGGCAGCACCAGCGCGAAGTGCTAGCGCAACTCCGTCACCTGTTGATACAGAAGGATTGGTTGTCTGTGCAAATACTTGTCCGAGTCCCCCGGTTGCAAGTACAACGGCGCGTGCACGGGCTTGCCCAACACCATCACGACTACCTTCACCAATAACGTGGAGCGTTACGCCGCAGACTGCGCCATCTTTATCCTTAAGAGCATCGAGCACCAAGGCATGTTCAATCAGCTCAATCTTTGGATCGCTATTAACTGCGGCAATCAAGGCGCGTTCAACTTCAGCACCTGTTGCATCTCCCCCTGCATGAATAATTCGATTTTGTAGATGTCCGCCTTCGCGAGTGAGTGACATTTCACCGCTTGCTTCAAGGTCAAACTTTGCACCACGTGCAATAAGCGTGCGAACCGCATCTGGTCCTTCTGTTACGAGTACTCGCACCGCTTCGCTATCGCAGAGTCCAGCACCTGCAACCAAAGTATCTTTTTCATGAGCGAGTGGGGAATCATCTTCACCTAGCGCGGCAGCAATTCCACCCTGTGCCCACTTTGTTGAACCTTCATCAACCTTTGCCTTAGTTACAAGCAGAACAGATAAACCGAAGGTGCGTACTTGTAGCGCAGTTGTAAGTCCTGCGATTCCTGAACCAACAACAATCACATCAGCCTGTGCGCTCCATCCCGGGGCAGGGGCAAGTAACTTCACGATCGTGCCCCTTGTTTCATAGACATATTGTCGATCAAACGTATGCCATTAAGCCAGCCAGCGATTATTGCTCGAGCGTGCACGGTCGATTCGGTGGCTGAAGTGAACTCGTTTTCATCGATGATCTCTGCGTAGTCACAGGTAAAGGCAGCTTCTTCTGCAAGAACTTCCAGTAATCGAGATTGCGCTGATGCAAGGCTCTCTTGGCTGGCGGCGGCAAAGAGTGCACGTGAAATAACGGTCGCTGCCTTACGCGCTGTCGAATCAAGGCGGACATTGCGAGAAGAGAGCGCAAGCCCATCGCTCTCTCTAATCGTCGGTGCGGCAATGATTTCTACATCTGTCTTGATTTTTTTAATCAAGGTAAGTTGTTGAAAATCTTTCTCTCCGAAAACTGCGCATTGTGGTTGAGCTAATTCAAAGAGACGACTCACAACGGTGACTACGCCATCAAAGTGGCCGGGACGAGATGCACCTTCATAGATATCTCCCAAAGGACCGGCAGATACTTTTTCAAAACCTTCGGGATAGAGCTCTTCGTATCGTGGAAACCAGAGATGGGTGACGCCGGCAGCTTCGGCCATCTCAATATCTTTCTCGGGTGTACGCGGGTACTTCGCCAAATCTTCAGCGTTCTCAAATTGCAATGGGTTAACAAAGATGGATGCTAAGACTTGCTCATTATGTGACGCTGCAATTTTAAAGAGGGATTGATGTCCGCTATGTAGCGCTCCCATTGTCGGAACAAATGCGCAGCCCGAAACCAGCTCTGTGGCATCTGTAACTATCTTCATGGCTCCAGTCCTTTCAGGTACCGGGCTCGACAATTATGTAAAGTTTAGAGCCTTACTGCTCCTGCTCCAAAAGTGCGCGTAAAAGTCCGTCGATTCGACCATGGGTTAACAAAATTCCATCTGGATCAATTTCATGCCAAGGCTCGATAACAAAACGTCGCTCATGGGCGCGAGGGTGTGGCAGAAGCAACTCATCGCTATAACTCAAAATACTTCCGTATTGAATAAGGTCTAGATCAATAGTGCGTGGTCCCCAGTGCTCTTTTCGCTCTCTTCCGAGCGCTGCCTCAATTCCATGAAGCATGCTTAAGAAATCTGCTGCGGGAAGATCACTTTCGGCAAGTGCCACTGCGTTGATGTAATCAGGTTGATCAGGTCCGCCTACAGGTTTAGTTACATACATCGATGAGAGAGCGGTGAGATCTGTCGCTTCTTTAAGGAGTGCCACAGCGAGATCAATGTTTTCCTGCGGGTTTCCTAAATTTGCACCGATGGCAATTACTGCTTTCATCGCGTGATTGTGACCGAGATATCTTCGAAATCAACTGTCACAGGAGCGTGTGGCTTATGAACTGTCACGCTGACTGAAGTGATTTGTGAGTAAGCCGATGAGATTTCTTCTGCAATCCTGCCTGCAAGTCGTTCAATCAACTGCACGCGATCGCCCACAATATTCTCGTGGGCAATCTTTACTAAATCTGCATAGTTAATCGTGTCATTTAAATCATCTGAGAGAGATGCCGCTCTCAAATCTAGAGTGACCAAAAGATCAACGGTAAATTCTTGTCCCTCGGTTGCCTCATGTGGGAGAACTCCGTGATAACCAAACGCCTTAATTCCGTTAACTCTGATCTGATCAGACATGTGCAATCACCTTCTTATGTGGAGCCACGCTGTGAACTCTAACGCCCCAGATGCCGGTGGTGAGAAGATCTTCTGTGATTTTTAGCGTTGCAGCCTCGCGTTCTAGCGGTGAGTCCCCACCCAAGAAACGTTTGCGCGATGCACCCACTAGAACTGGATATCCCAGATCAACTATCTCTGTAATGCGCTTGATCAAATCCCAATTATGTTCACTTTCCTTAGCAAAACCGATACCTGGATCAAGAATGATCTTCTCTTTCGCAATTCCTGCAGCCAGCGCCTTGCCCACTTGTTCCATAAGCTCTGCCTTAACTTCTGCCACAACATCGCTATAGATAGCCTTTGAATTCATATCAACTGAATGTCCGCGCCAATGCATCAAGATATATTTTGCGCCAAGTTCTGCAGCGACTTGGTGCATCTGCGAATCCGCAAGACCACCGCTGACATCGTTTATGTAGGTTGCACCGGCTTGCACCGCTGCGCGCGCAACGCCAGAGCGCATCGTGTCAATTGATATCACCGCACCGTGTTCTGAAAGTTCTTTAATTACTGGAATAACTCGAGCTAACTCTTCTTCCTCGGTAATGCGCTGCGCACCCGGCCGTGTCGATTCACCGCCGATATCGATAATGTCTGCGCCTTCAGCGATCATGGCAAGACCATGAGCTACAGCGGATTCAAAAGATTCAAACTCTCCACCATCTGAAAATGAGTCTGGTGTGACGTTGAGAATACCCATCACCAACATTGGAAAAGGCCTTCGCTAGCGATTCGTGATCAGGCTAATTGCTTCTGCACGAGTAGTTGCATCTCGTAGCGCTCCGCGCACCGCACTTGTCGTTGTACGCGCCTGAGACTTCTTTACTCCGCGCATCGACATACATAAGTGTTCGCAATCGATAATCACAATCACACCTAGTGGATTAAGGATCTTGACCATTGCATCAGCAATCTGGGTCGTTAAACGCTCCTGTACTTGTGGACGCTTTGCATAGAGGTCTACAAGTCGCGCAACTTTTGAAAGTCCGGTGATCTTTCCGCGCGGGATATATCCAACGTGTGCCACGCCATGAAACGGTGTGAGGTGATGTTCGCACTGTGAAAAGACTTCAATATCTCGAATAATCACTAGCTCTTCATGGCCAATATCAAATGTTGTTGTGAGAACTTCTTCGGGAGATTGCCAGAGTCCACCAAAGTTCTCTTTATAGGCGCGGGCAACTCGTGCTGGAGTCTCTTTCAGACCTTCTCTATCTGGATCTTCTCCAATAGCAATCAGGAGTTCGCGTACTGCAGCCTCAGCCCGTGCCTGATCGTATGGACGCAGCGCGCGTCCATCATCGGGACCAGATGAGACTGGCGAAATATCACTCACTCGAAGGTGCCTTCTTCTTTTTTGTTGTGCGCTTTGGTGCATCAGCAACTTCTGCAACAACTTTCTTTTCAGGAATTGCTACAGGTGGCTGTGAACTTGGTACGCGATGCACAGATCCCGTCCACGCTGGTCTGCGTGGCCACGAAGTAACCTTTGCAAAGATCACTTCAATCTCTTCTTTATTGAGCGTCTCGCGCTCGAGTAGTTCAAGGACCATCTGATCAAGAATTGAACGATTTGCAACCAAAATATCAAATGCTTCCTGGTGAGCATTTTCGATTAGAGATCGAACTTCGCCATCTACAACTGCGGCTACATTTTCAGAGTAATCACGTTGATGGCCATAGTCACGACCCATAAATGGCGCAGAGGTATCGCTGCCTAATTTAATTGCACCAATTGCTTCAGTCATTCCATATTGCGTCACCATTGCGCGAGCAAGGGCCGTCGCCTTTTCAATATCATTTGACGCACCTGTTGATGGATCGTGGAAGATGAGTTCTTCTGCCGCACGACCACCGAGTGAGTAAGCCAATTGATCAAGTAATTGGTTACGAGTTGTTGAGTACTTGTCATCATCGGGCAAGACCATCGTGTAACCAAGTGCGCGGCCGCGAGGCATGATTGTAATTTTGTGCACTGGATCTGTATGAGGAAGTGCGCGTGCAACAAGTGCGTGACCTGCCTCGTGATAAGCGGTGACGCGGCGCTCTTCTTCAGACATTAAACGTGACTTACGTTGTGGTCCAGCCATCACACGATCAATAGCCTCATCTAAGTGTTGATCTGTAATGACTTTCTCGCCTATACGAGCAGTAAGGAGGGCAGCCTCATTGAGAACATTCGCTAGATCAGCGCCAGTAAATCCAGGGGTGCGACGTGCAAAGTTCTTCAAATCAACTTCATCTGAGATTGGTTTGTTCTTTGCATGGACCTTCAAAATATCTTCGCGACCCTTGAGATCTGGGCGATCAACCGGAATCTGACGATCAAAACGTCCAGGACGCAAAAGTGCTGGATCTAAAACATCAGGGCGGTTAGTCGCAGCGATAAGAATTACTTGGCTATCGCCTTCAAAGCCATCCATCTCAACTAGAAGTTGGTTAAGTGTCTGTTCACGTTCGTCGTGACCGCCACCCATACCTGCTCCACGTTGGCGGCCGACTGCATCGATTTCGTCAACGAAGACAATTGCAGGCGCATGCAGTTTTGCTTGAGCGAAGAGATCACGCACTCGTGAAGCACCAACGCCGACAAACATTTCCACAAAGTCAGAACCGGAGATTGAATAGAACGGAACCTTTGCTTCACCAGCGACTGCGCGAGCAAGGAGAGTTTTACCTGTACCTGGAGGGCCGTAGAGCAATACTCCCTTAGGAATCTTTGCACCTAGCAGCGCGTACTTCGCAGGGTTGGCAAGGAAATCTTTAATCTCTTCAAGTTCAGCGATTGCTTCATCAGCGCCAGCAACATCTGCAAAGGTGTTCTGTGGAACATCATTGTTTTGTAGCTTCGCCCTTGATTTTCCGAATGAGAAAACCTTATTGCCACCTTGTGCTTGGCTCATCAAGAAGAAGAAGAGAAGACCAATAAGTAGGAATGGGAAGAACGAGAAGAGGAAACTTACTAATAGTGATTGTTTAGCAACATCAACGCTCCATCCCTTTGGAGGTGGATTGCCAGTTAAAGCATCGACGAGTGTTGGCTCTTGGCGGGCTATATAAGACGCCTCTACCTTGGCCGAACCGTTGATGAGCTTGCCTGATTTGAGTTCAAGGCGAATCTTCTGAGAGTTATCAACTAAGACTGCTGACTCGACATCAGATTTTGTAATTGCATCGAGCGCTTGTGATGTCTTGATCGGTTCATAACGGTTACCCGCGCCAGAGATCTGACCAAAGATTGAAACAGCGACAATTGCAACGATGATCCAGAAAAGTGGACCGCGCATAAGGCGCTTAAATCGAGATTGTGGAACTTGTGGGTTTGCCGAAGGTTTCTTCTTCTGCGCCGGCTTCTTGCTCGCTGACTTCATAGATTCTTCTTATTCGTACATGTGCTTTGCAAGCACACCAATAAAGTCGAGGTTGCGATACTTCTCATCAAAATCAAGTCCGTAGCCAACAACGAAGTCCTTAGGAATATCAAAGCCAACGTACTTAACTTCTACTTCAACTTTTGCAGCCTCTGGCTTACGTAAAATTGTCAGAATCTCAACAGAGCCAGCACCGCGTGAAACTAGATTTGCACGGAGCCAAGAAAGAGTGAGACCAGAGTCAACAATGTCTTCTACAATCAAAATATTGCGACCGGTGATATCTCGGTCAAGATCCTTAAGAATTCGTACAACGCCGCTTGATTTCGTTCCTGAACCGTAGGAAGAGACAGCCATCCAATCCATTTCGATGTGGCGTTGCATTGCGCGAGTGAGATCTGCCATCGCCATTACTGCGCCCTTTAGAACGCCGACAAGTAGTAAATCTTTTCCTTCGTAATCTTTATCAACTTGTGCAGCCAGCTCCGCAATTCGTGAAGATAACTGTTCTTCCGTTGCGATAACGCGTTCGACATCGGTTCCGACTGCTTGTAGATCCACTGGGTGGGTCTCCTTCGAATGGGCTAGCGATCAGGCTAGGCGCGGGCGTAGGCCGAAAGTCTGCCCGAAATTCGGGCAACCTTCACACCGCCTGGAAGGCTGATCTCGCCTTGACCGTGCCATGAGGTGACCAACGCCTCAACTGCGCTCACATGATCGGCCGAAAGTGAGCCCAAAGGCGCTCCTTGAGCGTAGATGGCTCTGCGAATCAGGCGGGTGCGGATCGCTTTAGGTAAGCCGGCGAGAAATTCAATTTCAAGGGAAGCCAGATCGTGGCCTTGGGCGGTGCGATCGGTGAGCTCATCGAGTGCATCAGCATCATCGCGTAGGAGTGATGCGGTGCGAGCAAGTGCTTCTGCAATACCTGGACCAATTTCTTTCTCCATCACTGGAAGAACTTGGGTGCGCACACGAACGCGCGAAAATTCTGTATTGAAATTATGTGGATCGTTCCACGCATCCAAGCCAAGATCTTTACATGCTTGCTCGGTAACTTCACGCGTTACTGACAATAGTGGTCGAATGATTTTTCCATTAACCACCGCCATTCCAGATAGTGATCGTGCACCAGAACCGCGCGCCAATCCTAAGAGAACACTCTCTGCTTGATCATCACGAGTATGTCCAAGGTAAATCTGTACCGCACCGCGTTGTTCAGCGATTGTGTGTAGCGCTGCATATCGAGCATCTCGTGCACCAGATTCAAGACCGGAACTTTGATCAACAGTTACTTTCTCAGAAATAAGATCGGCAAATCCAATTCGCTCTAACTGATTAAGAACTTTGCGTGCTTGGATATCGGAGCCATCTTGAAGTTGATGGTCGATGGTTACACCAATACAAGTAATTAAAAACTCTTTTGCTTCGACAAGAAGTGCACCTGCGAGTGAGAGTGAATCAGCGCCACCAGAGACAGCAACGAGAATACGGTCGCCTGCCGAAAGTTGCGCTAAGTGAGGACGAACCGCAGAGCGAAGTTCTACGATTGCCTGCGTCATGCCTTAATGCTAGACCCGACCACCGAATGGCATAAGACCCTTTACGCTATAAATACTCGAGTACAGGAGTCCGCGATCCTTTGAATTGGCTTCCCACATCATTCCATCGCCGGCATAGATTGTGATGTGGTGAATTGAAGAGATTGTTCCCTTATATGAGTAGAACAAAAGATCACCCGGTACTAATTCATTGAGTGAAACATGCTTGGTGTAACCAGCGTAGAGAGATGAGTTCAGACGATCCCAGTTTGGCCAGCCTAATCCCGCTGATCTATAAGCGGCATAGACAAGACCTGAACAGTCGAATGAATTCGGACCTTCTGATCCCCAGATGTAAGGCTTACGCGCGAGAACTTGTTTCTTTGCAAAGGCCACTGCTGCTGCACGTTGGGCTTCAGAAGATCGAATTGTCGAACGACCCTTAAACCCTAAATCTGGCCAGACTTTCTTCTGACCGCCGGTATTTGCAGCGGTATTTGCTTGGCTCTCTTCCAAGAGCGCGAGGGCACGTTGTTGTTCAAGAGTAATTCGAACACGCTTTGCACTGGCGAGATCGCGCGCTAACTTATCTTGGATAGCTTGCAGACGATCTACTTCTTCCTGCTGTTCAGCGCGTGCATCGTCAGCAACTTTCTTGGCAGCGGCTACTTTTGCAGTTGCCGCTTCTTGGGCAATCTTTGCATCATCGGCAACTTTCTTAGCAGCGCGTGCAATAACTTCCGCTGCCTTAAAGCGCGTGAGTGCAACAGTGTTCTTGCTTCCTAAATTATCGAGAATTGAAATCTGATCGATTAAATCTTGAGGTCCATTAGCGCTGAGTAAGGGTTGGATATCTGAAAAACTTCCACCCATGATGTAAGCATTGCTAGCAAGTTTGCCAATGACGGCATGTGTTGCAGAAACTTCCGCTGCGGCTTCTTGTGCCTTCTTCGCTGCCTCTTGTGCTGCAGCAGTTGCAATCCCTAGCTCGCGCTTTGCGGTAAGAAAGAGCGCTTGTGCAGCGTTTGCTTTAGCGGTCAATGTTCGCAACGTTTGATTAGCTGCAGCTAATTTCTTGGCAGCCGCTGTAGCGGCAGCTCTCTTCGCCGCTTCTGCTTTCTTAGCCGCTTCAATCTGTGCCAACGTTGGCTTTGGAGTCGCTGCGATAGCAGGGGTCGCCGATAGAGCTAAGCCAAGGATCATGGCAATAGCAATCAATCTACGACGGTTTTTCACGATAAGCCTCTCGTTACAAGGCTCACGATAAATCAGGAACCTTAGTAATTCCTGTTAAAAGAGTAAGTGTCGTTAGTTGGCTACATCTCTTCGGGAAAAAAGTATGGATGCAATAAGTGCACCGACACCGATGTATATGCCGGCAAGGGTCAAGCCATGCGTATAGCTCACTTGTGGAATTCCACCCATGGCGATGGCATTTAACTGACTTCCTGGAAGCCATTCGAGTGTTGAACTCTTGACTGCACCAAGCAAGTTTTCGATGATGAGAATCCAGAGAACGCCGATTGAAATCGAACTAATAGGTGAACGTAGCAATAGGCCCATGATCATTCCGAGAATTCCAAAACCAACGACTGAAATTGAAACGTTGACGTAAGTTTGAGTGATCTGAGTCCAGCCATCTGAAGTGAACCAGAGTGAACGTTCTACCTTCGCTCCCGGAGCGAGGAAATAAGAGAGTAGAACAGAGACAACGCCAGAGATAAAAACCATGGCGAGAGCAAAGATCTTCATCGAGATCAATTTTCCAGCCAGAAGACGTAAACGACCTGGTTGGCGAACTAAGAGATTACGCAACGTTCCGTATGTGTACTCCTGCGCAGTCTGGGCAGCAAAGACGCAGTAAGCGATGATGCCAAGAAGGCTTCCCACATTTGAGAATCCGATTACTGATCCGCCAAAGGATGAAAGCATCTCGCGAGAAATTGGGTTAGCCGGATCTGAATTTCCGCGCGGAGAATCAATAAGTAGGAAGAGTAGAGAGGTAAATAGGCCTGTAAAGAAGAGCGCTGCACCGATAGTTCCAAGAAAGAGCGTTGGTCTGCGAAGTTTGCGCCATTCGGCTCGGATGACACGAATCATTTCTTATCTCCTGTCATTTCAAAGAATGTCTCTTCCAGATTTGGCAGTTGCGGTGAGAGTTGAGTTAAGACAATTCCTGCCTCAAATGCTTTCTTATTAAGTGTGCCCGCCCAATCTGCCGGTCCCTCAATGTGAGCAATTCCGGATTGAATATGTGCCTTATGTCCATCGGCAACAGCGATGGCAACAACTTTATCTAGGTCGCTGTCATTTTCAGCGCGGACCAACATGAATGGTTGTTGCGCTTCAAAGAGTTGTTGGATCGGACCAGCAAAGACAACTTCACCTTTACGTAGCATCACGATGTAATCGCTAATGATCTCTAGCTCTGAAAGTAAATGTGAGGAGACAAAAACAGTTGTTCCCTTATCGGCAAGTCCGCGCAATAAATCGCGAATCTCTTGAATACCTTCAGGATCAAGTCCATTTGTTGGTTCATCAAGGATCAAAATCTTTGGATCAGGTAGCAGCGCTGCCGCAATACCTAAACGTTGTTTCATACCCAGTGAATATGTTTTGAACTTCGACTGTGCGCGATCTGCTAGCCCTACAGTTGCAAGAACTTCTCCTACTCGCTCGTGGCTAAATCCTCCGAGCGTTGCCAATACATGAAGATTTTCAGCACCAGATAGCGCTGGATAAAATGCAGGGCCCTCGATCATCGCACCAACATGTTTGAGGTACTCATCGGGATCGCTAATTGAGTGGCCCAGGATCTGTCCCGTTCCACCTGTAGGTGAAATCAAACCAAGGAGCATTCGGATTGTCGTTGTCTTGCCAGCGCCATTTGGGCCAACAAAGCCACAAATGCTCCCGAGAGGCACTTCAAAGTTGGCGTGTGAGACAGCAAATCGAGAGTCGTATTTCTTGCTGAGGTCTTGGACAGATAGGGCGATCGTTTGAGCGTGCATGTAGTGAATATACCGCGCGCAGATTAAGATTTCGCCATGAGTAAAGAGGTATGGGGCTATCAGCCTCGTAATGCGCGACAAGAGCCAGATTGGGAAATTAATCCACAAACCGCTGCTGTTCGCGCTGGTCTTGCACGATCTGGTTTTGGCGAGACTGCAGAAGCTCTCTATCTCTCAAGTGGATTTACATATTCATCTGCAGAAGAAGCGGTCGATTCATTTACCGATGAAATAGATCACTTTCTTTATAGCCGATTCCATAACCCAACCGTTGCGATGTTTGAGAAGCGACTCGCTGCAATCGAAGGCGCTGAGTTCTGTGTTGCAACTGGTTCAGGTATGTCTGCCATGTTCGCATCGATTGCCTGCATGGTCACCGCTGGCGACCACGTTGTTGCATCTGCATCAATGTTTAGTTCATGCCATGTAGTGATTACAGAATTTCTTCCTAAGTGGGGCGTTACCTTCGAATTAGTTAAAGGCAATGATCCTGCTGCTTGGGCAAAAGCGTTGAGCAAGCCAACAAAGGTTGTCTTTATTGAAACCCCAAGTAATCCCCTGCTGGATATTGTTGATATTCAAATGGTGAGCGATCTCGCCCATAAAGTTGGTGCCACCGTTATCGTCGATAACATCATGGCATCGCCTGTCTTACAGAAACCTCTTCAACTCGGCGCAGATGTTGTTATGTACTCAGCTACAAAACATATCGATGGCCAAGGTCGCGTCTTAGCTGGTGCAATTCTTGGATCATTTGGATATATCCACGAGTATCTACTTCCATTTGTTCGTCACACAGGGCCTTCACTCAGTCCATTCAATGCGTGGGTATTGGTGAAATCACTTGAGACTATGGAGATGCGCGTGCATCGTATGTGCGAGAACGCGCAAGCGATTGCAGAGTATTTAGAGAAGCGACCAGAGATTAAGAGCGTGCGCTATCCAGGGCTGCCTTCACATCCAGATTACGCATTGGCGCAACGCCAGATGAGTGCAGGCGGATCAACTATCGGTATTGAATTTGCTGGCTCTGCTAAAGATGCCTACAAGGTTATGAATGCGCTGCGCATCATTGATATCTCTAACAACCTTGGGGATAGCAAGACTTTAATTACTCATCCTGCGTCAACTACTCATCGCCGATTGAGCCCTGAAGTTCAATTAGAGATGGGAATTACACCGTCTGTGGTGCGACTTTCTGTTGGTCTTGAGCATGTAGATGACCTTATTAAGGATTTAGATCAAGCCTTTAAAAGCTGAGTACTCACAAGTAGGGCTGAGAATAAGGTCAAATACGTTATTGACCAATGAAATATCTTGAGAGCAACTGCGTTGTAACTCTCTGAGTTTTCCTTCAGTTGTACAAGTTGCAGCGCAAATACCAATCCAAGTGCGATAGTGATCACCATCGCCCACCACTGCAGATCTGTTAGATAAATGAGTGCGACAGAGCTAACAATCATTGCAATGGTGTGAAACCACATATTTCGAACAACGATATTTCGGGCAGCGATCACTGGGAGCATTGGAATCTTCGCTGCTTCGTAATCATCTTTATATTTAATTGCCAACGCCCAAAAGTGTGGAGGCGTCCAGAAGAAGATAACGAAGAAGAAAGCAACTGCAGCCCAAGAAAGTGAATTGGTTACCGCTGCCCAACCGATAAATACCGGCATGCATCCTGCTGCACCGCCCCAGACAATATTCTGAGATGTGTGGCGCTTAAGCGCCATTGTGTAGACAATTACATAGAAGCCAATTGCAATTGCTGTAAGCAACGTTGCTAGTGGTTCTGTATAAATCCAAAAGATCGCAAGTGAGAGGACACCAATAACTGTTGCAAAAATTGCTGCATGTAATTTGCTTAGTGCACCGGTAACAAGTGGACGCTCTGATGTGCGCTCCATTAATTTATCGAGATCACTCTCTAAAACCATATTGAAAGCATTTGCACTTCCCGCAGCGAGTGTTCCGCCAACTAGAGTTGCAACGATTAACCCCAAGGATGGAACACCCTTTTCGGCCAGGATCATTGCGGGAATCGTGGAGATGAGAAGAAGTTCGACTACCCGCAGCTTCATGAGAGCCACATAAGCGCGCAGGAGGACCATGGCGCTAGATTACCCAGCAAATCCATTCTCTGTTCTCAGTGTGCTTTAAGGTTCGGCGGTTACCTTGCTCATAACAAGAAAGAGGGAGACGCATGACACAGGATAAGAATCACGGCCCTGAGAATCGCAATTGGATGGAGATCGCAGAGACCGATGCAATCAATGAGGTGCGCCACAATGGTCAGCGTCTTCCATTTATTGCCGCTGCGCTCTCACTTTTGATCATTGGTGGAGGTGCTGTCTTTGCACAAACAAATAATGAAGCGCCTGCACAAGCGGAAGAAATTTCTGTAACGCAATCACCCACCGCGATTACTTCTTCAATTTCATCACCTACCGTCGGCACTCCAGCAATGGTGGCAACGGCAGTTCCAGTAATCCCAAATGTCTCCCCTAAGGTCAACGGTTATTACGAAGATGGCGATGATGACGATGAAGAGGATGACGACTAAGATATTTATATGAGAAGAGCGCTTGTGGCCATTGTTGCTGCAGGCGCTCTATCTTTTGTAGCTCCAGTAGTGCAGGCGAGCGAGACCCCTACATCTACGATCTCAACGTCAAAGATGAAGGTAATCTCAACAATTAACGGAAACATTGCACCAAAATCTGTTGCTTCATCCGGAACTGGTTTAGTGAGCGCACACAACATGATGTATCGCCACTCAGTGACGATTTATGACACCAATAAGAACGCGATCGCCGCAACGGTGCCAGATACCGTCAGACTTTCAGATTTTGGATATAAGAAGTACAGCGGAAGTTACAAGGGTGCTCCTGTTGAAGGAGCATTTAGCCCCGATGGTAAATATCTCTACTTTACAAACTATGCAATGTACGGAAAAGGTTTCACTAAAGAGGGAACCGATAAGTGCACTCCTTCAGATGGATATGACAGCAGCTTCCTTAGTCGTGTAAATCTAGCCAACTACAAGATCGATGCGGTCTATCCAGTTGGATCTGTTCCAAAGGTTGTGAAGGTAACTCCAGATAACAAGTACATTTTGGTAAGTAACTGGTGTTCCTACACAGTGACAGTGATTTCAGTTGAGACCGGAAAGACTGTTCAAAATATCAAGATCGGTCGATATCCACGCGGTATCGCAATCACTAAAGACAGCCTCTATGCCTATGTCGCTGAGATGGGTGGTTCTGGCGTTCACCGCATAAACTTGCAAGATTTCTCTAAGACATTCATTCCTGTCGGCTCAAACCCGCGTGCACTAGTCCTTTCACCTGACGAGAAGACTCTCTACGTCACACTCAATATTTCGGGCAAAGTTGCAGCGTGGGATCTAGAAGCAGGTAAGTTGATAAAGACTGTCAGCACCGGCAAGGCCGCACGAAGTCTAGATATCTCTGATGATGGTTCTGCTCTCTTTGTAGTCAACTTTGGCAGTGGAACCATGTCCAAGGTGCGCGCATCAGATATGAAACTCATACAAACTATTAAAGTCTGTAACGAGCCAATTGGAATTACCTTCGATGCTCCATCGCAGAACACCTGGGTGGCTTGTTACGGTGGATCAATTAAGGTGTTATCGAACTAACGACAGTTTCTGTCTCTGTAATTACATCTAGTGGCAGCGCAATTCTTCCCAGGTATCTATCGAGAGTATCTCTAGCAATTTTCGCTGCTGAGTAGGTGCGAGGTAGGCGATCGGCTAAAACTACAAAGATGTATTCACGATCTTTCGCTTCAATATATCCAGCGAGCGTGACAGTTCCGTTGAGCGTTCCGGTCTTCGCGTGTACTAGTCCAACTGCGTTTGGTGATGTTTTAATAAAACGTTCGTTAAGAGTTCCGTTGATTCCACCATCTGGAAGACTTTCAATGAGCGCATCAAAACGAGGATCCCGATAAATCTTTACAAGCAAGTCTCCTAACAATTTAGCGCTCAGGCGATTGTCGTGCGAAAGGCCGCTGCCATCTTTAACGATCATCTTGGATGAATCGATCTCTAGATCAGCTAATACCTTTGTATAGACCTCTGCGATGCCTTCCACATTTCCATTAAATCCTGCTGCTTTAGCGGCAATCCGTGAAAGTCGATCTGAAAGTACGTTATCGCTCCACTGCATAAAGTAATGAGTCATCTGGTGCACAGTCGGAGAAGCGCTATTCATTACTGGTTCTATAGTCAGGTTCTGCGCTTCAAGTGCTGAGACAGGTTTAAGAATTGTATAAACCTTCCTGCTCTTGAGATAGACCTTCATATTCTTGGCTTCACTGTCATAAATACCGTTGTAGTAAATAGTCATCTTCTTTACCGGTGCACCTGCTTGGATCTCAAGTTCGGTATGAGCGCGGTATGCCAAATACTTCATGGAAGTCTGGCCCAATCGCTTGGCGTTATAGGCACTAAAGGTGGCCCAAGGATCCATCTCACCTTGAATGACAACTGAGTTTTCTTTATCTGATAGTGCAAGCGATGTTTGAAAGCGCATCTCTGGATCTAGATATTGAGCGACTGCTACTCCGGCTAATAGCTTTAGAGTTGAGGCAGGCTTACGCATTGCATAACCATTAGATTCAAAGAGCTGTTCGCCGGTTGAGGCATCGATGAGGATTACCGATGGATTCCTTAACTTGGGATCAGCTGCAAGGTTGGTGAAGACTGTTGTGGCGCGAAGAGGATCGAAGGCTAAAACGGGGGCGCTAAGTACCGCCCCCAGAGTTAGAGCAGCAATTACTGCCGATGCGATCTTCTTCATTAGAGAAACCGTCTACCAGAGGTATGCGAGCAAAATGTTAACGACTGTCAGACCCAACATCACCGTGAATGTTCGATCCGTAAAGATCTTCTTCTTGAGGCTGTTATACCCAACAACAAGAATTGCGAGCACTACTAAGAATTTGATCCCCACCTTCATGTGGTTAATTTCATTCTCATGGGCTGCACTCCATGTGCCAACCATGACTACTCCTGCAACCAGCGCAGTAGCAGCGCTATGTAAGACACCTGGATTAAGGACACGCGGTGTTTTCTTCCAAGAGATGATCAGAAGGGCAAGCACGCCAAGAATTGATAGCAAGTGGATTCCAAAGGCGACATGGAATGCGATCTTCACGATGACTCCGTTCAAGAGGCGAATATGCGAATTCTTATCCCTAGTTTAGGGTTAACTCATGGAAATCAAGACCCCTGCAACCATCGGACCTGGTGAATTTTTCCCAGTTGTAGGTGTTGGCCCTCATGAAAAGCCATGGCCTGCAGGTGATCAATACGATCCCGAACTCCTTGAAAATGGCGATAGAAGAAATGTCTTAGATAAATATCGCTACTGGAGCGTTGAAGCAATCGTGGCTGACTTAAACACCAAGCGACATGGTTTGCAGATTGCAATTGAAAATTGGCAACATGATCTGAACATTGGTTCTGTTGTGCGAACTGCAAATGCTTTTAACGTTGATGCGGTACATATCGTTGGTAAGCGCGATTGGAATAAGCGCGGTGCGATGGTGACAGATCGATATCTCACAGTTATTCATCACCCAACAATCGCCGACTTTGCTACTTGGTGCGCCGAGAACAATCTGCCGATCATTGGTATCGATAACGTTCCATCATCTAAACATCTTGAAGGTGCCGCGCTACCCGAAAAGTGTGTGCTGCTCTTTGGCCAAGAAGGTGCCGGCATGTCAGATGAAGGCGTTGCAATCTGTGAAGTTCTTTACGCCATCGAGCAATACGGATCAACGCGATCTATGAACGCTTCAGCTGCCGGTGCAATTGCGATGTACCACTGGGCGTTGCAACATTTGCCACGCCAAGTCTAAGAAGAGATTACTTGCTCTCGTCTTCGCCTAGGGCTTCGCGCACCGCAACCAAACGGCGCTCAACTTCATCGGCTTCTTCGATGCGACCAAGTGCGCGCATGACAACAACCATGCGGGTTTCGATGTCGAGGATGAATTCAAAGTCCTTAGGCTCATCTTCGGCAATGATTTGAAGTACGCCATCTAGCGTTGCCAGGCCATCTTCAAGCTTTCCAAGAAGGATCTCTGCCTTGCCGTATTCAAAGAGTGCAAATGTCTCGCGACGATGATCGTGAGCGGTCTCGAAAACATCAACAGATTTGCGCGCTGCTGCGAGCGCTTTCTCGCCATCGCCTAACCAGTTGTAGCAAGATGCGATCTTCTGATCACAACGTGCAACATGAAGAACTTCCTTCTCGGCCTTGAAAATTCCACGCGCCTCTTGAAATGCCTGAAGCGCTTCGTCATATTGCTTAAGTTCGCGGTATGCCATTCCGAGAAGGTGAAGGTCATTTGCTGCACCGATCTGGTTGCCATCTACTAAATGCTCTTGCGCGCACTCTGACATTGTCGCGACAACTTCGCTGTACTTCTTTGAGCTGTACCACCACTCACCTAACGTGCAGGCAAGCTCTAGCGCAATCGGAGATTTACTCTCGCGCAGAAGTTCTACCGCCTTACTCATTGCAGTTGCTGCTTCATCGATGCGCTTGAGTTGATTGAGGTTGTAACCAATTGCAGAATATGCCTGCGCCAAACCTTCACTCGGAGCACTTGCTCCCATTTCGGAGTAAATATCGCGAGCGGTCTCAGCTAGTGCCAGCGCCTCGTCGTATTGGCCACGTGCAAAGATGCGAGCGCTGAGTTCGTAATAAGTCTCTGCGCGATCTTCGCCTTCGGTCTGCGGGATTCGATCCCACAACATCTCTTCGGTAACGATCTCGTCGCGATCGTCCTGGTTGTCATCACTGCTCATGAAAACCTCCCCGTCGTAGCCCTGGCCTGCAAGCGCACTGTATCCCTGCTCACAGCCCTTTGCAGGGGAAATTCCCTGCCCGATCAAGGCCATTATTGCCTTCAGATGGCAGATGCGAATGATTTGCATTAACCTTTACCTATGCATATCCCTGATGGATTCATCGATATCCCAACCTCAGCAGCCTTCGCCGCGCTCTCGGCTGTAGGCGTAGCTGCCAGCCTTAAGGGCGCTGCACGCTCATTAGATGAGAAGACAGCTCCACTGGCCGGACTTACCGCAACATTTATCTTCGCCGTTCAGATGCTCAACTTCCCTGTCGCAGCCGGAACTAGCGGACACCTATTGGGTGGAGCACTTGCTGCAATTCTGGTCGGGCCCTATGTTGCAACACTTTCGTTAACCGTTGTCTTACTCATGCAAGCACTGCTCTTTGCAGATGGTGGATTGAGCGCAGCAGGTTTAAATATTTTCAACATGTCGCTACTTGGAGTCTGGTTTGGCTACGGCGCATTTTTACTTGCCAAGAAAGTCCTACCAAAAAATAAAGTTTCAATCACAGCCGCTGCAGCCTTTGCCGGACTTATATCTGTGCCAGCCGCAGCAATCGGATTTGTTCTCCAGTACGCACTAGGAGCAACAGCTACTTTTTCACTCACCACAGTTCTCACCGCCATGGTTGGCACACATTTCCTCATTGGAATTGGTGAGGCGATCATCACCGGACTTTCAGTGAGCGCGGTGATGGCAAGCCGACCAGATCTAGTCTTCGGATATCGCGGCGCAAAGAAAAATCTAGAAATTCGTAAGGGTTAAGATGAAGAATCCATTAGTTGCAGTTGGACTCGTTCTCTCACTTGTACTTGCCGGTGGAGTTTCTTTCTACGCATCATCCCAACCAGATGGACTTGAAAAAGTTGCAGGCGATGTCGGTTTCTTAGATTCAGCTAAAGAGAGCGCGGTCGAAGATAGTCCGCTGGCAGGTTATGGAGTTGCTGGTGTTGAGAACGAGAGAATCTCTGGTAGTTTAGCAGGTGTCATCGGTGTTGCATCAACCGCCGCAATCTCATTTGGACTCTTCTATGCGCTGCGCCGGTTTAAAAAGGATAAGTCATAAGCACCGAGGTAGAGCACAAGCATCATCACGGTCATGATGTTGGTGAACGCCTCTATCTCCATCGTCACTCATTAGTTCATCGCCTGCCCTCACACGTGAAAATAATGGCTGTTTTAGCCTTTATCGTGGTCTCTGTTGCCACACCGATCACACGTTGGCAGGCATTTATCGCCTACTTTGCAGCCATCTTTGCAGTCTCACTTGTCGCAAAGATTCCAACTTTGACTTTGCTCACTCGCGCACTCATTGAGATTCCATTTATCTTCTTCGCGATACTGATGCCATTTTTTGGAACGGGCGAGCGATTTGAAGTCGGACCATTTAATCTCTACCGCGAAAGCTTGTTAGCTGCAGCCGCAATTGTTGTTAAAGGAACTCTCGGTGTCTTGAGCGCAGTTGTTCTTTCAACCAGTACAACTGCTCGCGAGCTGCTTCGTGGACTTGAAAAGCTTCACCTTCCTAAGTTGATGGTGCAGATCGCCGCCTTTATGTTGCGCTATGTCAATGTGATCAACGACGAGATGGAGCGAATGAAAGTTGCGCGAGAATCTCGTGGATTTATCGCAACTGGCATCAAGGATTGGAAAGTCCTTGCAACTGCAGCCTCTGCACTCTTCATTCGTTCATATGAACGTGGCGAACGCGTGCACCTGGCAATGCTCTCTCGCGGGTATACAGGCGTTCTCCCACACGATCAGAGCGAAGGTGCAACTCTGCGCACCTGGGTTCAAGGTTTAGCTCTTCCAATTTTTGCAGCCCTAATTCTTCTCATAACTTCAGTGATCGGATAACTCATGACAACCCAACCAAGTCTGCTGATCGAAGAGTTAGCCTTTGCCTATCCCGATGGCAACCAAGCGCTCTTTGGCGTCAACCTTCGGATCGAACGCGGTGAACGAGTTGCACTACTTGGACCTAACGGTGCGGGTAAGACAACTCTTGTTATGCATATGAATGGCATCCACCCAGCAGAGCACGGCAAAGTCAGCGTTGCCGGAGAAGTTATTGATACAACTAATAAGGATCTACTTCGCCGTATTCGCGGCAAAGTGGGCGTAGTTTTCCAAGACCCAGATGATCAGTTGTTTATGCCTACTGTGGGTGAGGATGTCGCCTTTGGCCCATACAACATGGGCATTCGCGGGGCAGAGCTAGATAAGGCTGTCGATGAAGCTCTTGCCATGGTCCACATGTCGGAATTTAAAGAACGCCCTCCGCATCACCTTTCATTCGGACAACGTCGCCGCGTTGCAGTTGCAACAGTTCTTGCGATGAAGCCAGAAATTCTTGTACTAGATGAACCATCATCGAATCTGGATCCAGCCGGACGTCGTGAACTAGCCGAGATTCTCAAATCACTAGATGTCACCATCGTTATGGTCACCCATGATTTGCCATACGCCTTTGAGCTCTGTGAACGCTCAGTGATTTTAAGTGGTGGTGTGATCGTTGCAGATGGAACCACCGGAGATATTTTGCGAGATGCCAGCCTCTTGGCACAGCACAGACTTGAGCTACCTGTCGGCTTCTCTCTCTAAGATTTTTTAGTAAGGGGGATTCTTCCCTGAGCAATTGCAGCACCGAGCAGTACAACAAGAGCACCAACTGGTTCATACCAATGTAATTTCTCTTGCAAGAAGATAAGTCCCACAACAACGGCCACAACTGGAGTCACGTAAGTAACGCTGCTCGCAATCGCACTTCCTGCTGCTCGCATAATTGTGAAGTTCCAGATGTAGGCAAAGCCGCTACCAAAGACACCGAGTGCGATCATGGCCAGCACAGGACCAATTCGATACTCATCTTTCGCGATTCCATCCATGAGAAAAAGTGGGAGCAATGTGATCGCACCAAGTGTTACCTGGGTTGCTGCCATTACCTCAGGTGCAAGTTGTGCCGGCAAGATAAATCTGCGGCTATACGGGAATGAAAACCCGTAACAAGTAACCGCTGCAAGCAAAACAAGAATTGCCCAGAGTGGGTTATCCCCCAAACCTTTCCATGCACCGAGCACGGTGAGTACCCCTAAAAATCCAAGCAATAAGCCAACTATCTGCGGCGCTGTTGGCTTTTCATTACGTGAAACCAACATGATGGCGATGAGGGTCATCAATGGAGTTACAGCATTGATAATTCCAGCCAATATTGAAGTTACTTCCGTCTCTGCCCAGGCAAAGAAAATTCCAGGAATCACATTAAGCAGTAGTGCAACCACCCAGAGATGGCCAATCATCTTTCGATCTCGGACCAGCGATAATCCTTTTACTTTCAAGTAAATCAGCAGCGCCAACGCACCCAGAGCACAACGCCCGAACGCCACACCAAATGGAGTGAGAAATTCAAGACCGAGTTTGATAAATATGAAGGAGCAGCCCCAGACAATGCCGAGTGCAATATAGAGCCCAAGCCACGATTGCGATTTGCTCTTGCTCACTAGTTGATCATGCCACAGAAGCGATTTAAATCAGAGCTAGCGAAAGTGCTTTCTTTGCTGCCTCTTTGCGATCGCTCACTGATAGTGCTTGGTAAATTCGCATCGTTTCATGGCGAATCGTACTCACGCTAAATCCAAGCTCGTTTGCAAGTTCATGATTTGTTTTGCCTTCAACCATTCCGCGCAGGATTGAAATCTGGCGAGGAGTGAGTTGATCTGATCCAGTTTCAATTCGCTCAATGACGTTCCGTGATCCGCCAGCGCCAGGTTCATGTGCAAGCGAGAGATAGAGTCCGAGGGCAACGGCATAGTTCCGTGCGATCTCTTCCACTGCATTTGTATCTTCGACCGGATTTGAAAAACGAATCACAAGATAGCCGTGAACTGCTCCACGTTCGCGAAGTTGAATCATCAACAAATTCTTTGATGGATTCCATGGCTCAGAGTTCTTACCAAGTGCAATGAGCGCCTCATCGTTGCTCCATGAGCGCCAGACTTCACTTGGGAAAGTCTGTTTTGCCTGGCCAGCATCAAAACCGTATTCGCCAAGGAATTCGAGTGAATCGTTGGGGTGTAAACGCCCGATCCGTGCACAGCAAGCGCCAGCAGAAGCCATATATTCCATCACCAGGGCGCGAGAGATCTCATCGCAGCTTGGGTGATAACTCAGCCAATCGATAAAGGTGCGAATGTCGCGCATCAGAGCCACCTCAGGTCAATTGCGGCCCGATTTAGGCCGTCATCTCACTTACCGTGGAATGGTCACCTATTTATGCGGGGCTACCCCCGTGATGACCAGTCAAATCTCGACTGGTCTTGGAATGGTCAAGGGTGGTTTTCTATAGGAGTGGGCCCTGTCGGGCTCGAACCGACGACCCACGGATTAAAAGTCCGTTGCTCTACCGACTGAGCTAAAGGCCCCACTGCATCTAAATGCTCGCAGATTCTAGCGGAGTTTTACCGGTTCTAGCGCCCTCGGGCAGCGCGCTGCAAGCGGTCGCAGATAGCGATGGCAAGGCCATCTCCTTGCGGTTGGTCGATGCAGATTCGGCTCAACTTTTGTGAATCACCATCACGGAGTGATGCGTAAAGAATTCGCGCATAACCTTCAACTGATTCTGGGGCAGCTAATCGAATTACTCCTGCCGGTGTTGGTTTATCACTCATTGCGATGTATCCATCACCAGAATTTGGTGTTGTATCAAGTACAACAGTTGCTTGTGGAGCGTAATGATTTTCAAGCGAACCACTAACGCGAATTTCTGATTGCGCATCAGTGACTTTGAGTCCTGTTACTTCTTCAATCATTGCTTGCGTAATCGCACCAGGGCGAAGAATGTGTGGATTACTACCAGTGCAATCGATGATGGTTGATTCAACGCCAACTTGTGATGGGCCACCATCGAGGATTGCATCCTCAGGGCATAGGTACTGGTCTAGCTCTTCGCGAACTGCTTGCGCCGTGGTCGGTGAAACATGGCCAAATCTATTTGCGCTAGGAGCGGCAATTCCTTGTACGCCAATCTTCTTTGCAGAATCAAGAAGCGCTAAAGCAACAACGTGATCAGGTACTCGTAAGCCCACGGTCTCTTGTCCCCCAGTGATGAAATCTTTTGCAGCATCGGATCGCTTACAAATAAGTGTCATAGGACCAGGCCAGAATGCGCGGGCTAAAGCGATCGCATACTCTGAAATCTCATCTGCCCAGTAGCCGATTCCATCCATTGAAGAGATGTGAACTATGAGTGGGTGATCGGCTGGTCGCCCCTTTGCGGTATAGATCTTGGCAACGGCACTTTCTTGCGAGGCATCAGCACCTAATCCATAGACAGTTTCTGTCGGAAAGGCGACGAGATTTCCTTCGGCAATTGAGGCGGCGGCAGTTGTCATCGCATCTGCTGTGCAGCGCGATATGAATTGGCCGGTGCTCATGTCCGCAATTATCCCTGCTTTTGCGAGAAGATAACCACATGGCAAAGCAACCGGTGAAGGTCGTACAGATCATTGCCCGCATGAATGTGGGTGGTCCTGCCGTCATCGTCGCCGATTTAATGCGCAGCATCGATTCATCAAAGGTCGAACAGGTTTTAATCACTGGCTATTGCGATGTATCTGAGGCTGATTACCTCGAGACCGTGGCAACAGATATCAAGGCAACACGTATTGCTGGCCTTGGGCGCTCGGTTTCATTGGTCGCAGATGTGCGGGCATTCTTTGCTCTCGTTGCAATGATTAAAAAGATTGCACCAGATGTCATCCATACCCATACTGCCAAAGCTGGCGTGCTTGGCCGATTGGCTGCAATCTTGGCAGGGCGTAAAGCAAAGCGAGTACATACATTTCATGGCCATCTCCTGCATGGATATTTCAGTGGGTGGAAGGTAAGGCTAGTAATTGCTATTGAAAAGTTCTTGGCTAAGCGCACAGATATTTTGATAGCAGTTGGCAATCAAGTTAAAGATGATTTATTGGCAGCTGGAATCGGTAAGGCAGATCAATATCGAGTTTTCTATCCGGGGTTAGTTGAGCCAAAGAAAGTTTCTAAAGATGTTGCCCGTCAGCAATTTGAGATGGAAGCCGGCGATATCTACGTGGCCTATGTCGGGCGTATGACTGCAATTAAGAGACCTGATCGTTTGCTTAATACTGCTGCCGAAATTAAGGCGCGTAATTTGCCTGTGAAATTTATCGTTGCTGGCGAGGGTGATCTCTTCGAGGCAACGAAGCGAGATTCCGAACGGCGTGAACTTCCCGTCACATTTTTGGGGTGGCGTAAAGACATTGGCGCACTCTTTGCGGCAAGTGATATCGCGATTTTAACTAGCGATAATGAAGGTATTCCGCTGACGTTGATCCAAGCAGCACAGGCATCGCTTCCGATTGTGGCTACAGATGTGGGCTCAATCAGTGACATCGTGGTGCATGAAGTAAATGGGTATCTCGTTGATAGTGAGCCTGCAGCACTTGCAGATGCGCTGCAGAAGCTAGCGATTGACCCTGTTTTGCGAGGAATCATGGGCGGCGCTGGGCGTGAGAGGGCTACCCGTTATTTCTCGCTAGAAAAAATGTGTGCAGATCACACAGAGTTGTATCAGCACCTCCACAGATAAACGTTATAAAGAAGTGCGATACTTACGACATGAAACTTACAAAGAAACTTATCGCAATCCCAGTAGTCGTCCTTGTCGCAGCAGCAGCCTTTGCATTTCCTGCATCGGCAGCCACTCCAGAGCGCTATGTCACCGTTAATGCAGAAGGCGTCGTCCAGGTAACTCCTGATGCTGTCCGTATCAATGCTTCAGTATCACTCGTAGCTGGTACCAGCGCGCAGGCGTTGTCAAAGACTTCAACGGCTGCAGCCAAGGTCCGCGCAGCACTTGTGGCAAAGAAGATTGCAACGAAAGACATTAAGACAACCAGTATCTCTGTCTATCCTGAGTACAACTACACGCAGGATAAAGGCTCAGTACAGATTGGCTACCGCGCATCTCAGAGCTTTGAAGTCATCGTGCGCAACGCAGCAAGTGCCGGCGCAGTCGTTGATGATGTAGTCGCAGCCGCTGGAGATGATGTGCAGATTCAAGGTGCAACACCGTTTGTTCTTGATTCAGCAAAGGCAACAGCATCAGCACGCGCAGCAGCAGTTGCAAATGCGCGCGCGAAGGCAAAGTCATATGCAGAGCTTCTCGATGTAAAGCTTGGCAAAGTGACATACCTTGTTGAGAATTCAAGCCCAGTTTCATACGTGCCACTTATGGGCGTTGCAAAGGCTGCAGATTCAGGTGCCACTGAGATTGATCTTGGAAACCAAGATGTCACGGTCTCAATCACTATTCGTTGGAGCTTGCTCTAACCCATGGCAGATACCAGAAAGCTTGATGCGGCCCTCGATGCGCTCGTACATGACGGGTCTTTGAGCGCCGCTCAAGCTGATCTGGTTCGCACGCAATATGAATCAACGGAAGATCTGGGTGACTCACGCAAGAGCATCTTGGCGGAAATCGCTGGCTACCTCGGCGGTGCATTTGTTGTTATCGCCGTAACAATTGTTACTGCTCGTCAGTGGGAAGCATTCACGCAACTACAACGTGGGATTCTCTTTGGCGCACTTGCAATCGCACTCTTTGCGCTGGGCCTCTTTGTTGGAACAAGCACTGCAGTGAAATCACGTTTGGCGGGGCTGCTCTTTGGATTAGCTGCGGCAAGTACAACCGGCACTTTGGCGATTTTTGATCCTAACCGTGATGCGCCAACTATCGCCTTTCTGGCCGGTACAGCGATTGCCTTGATTGGGTATTACACCGTGCAAACTTTTGTGGGACATGTAGTTCTCTACGGATACATATTCATTGCGGGAATCATGGCACTTTCTGACCTGATGCCAGATGGATCTGGAATGGCGATCTACATCGGAACATATTTCTTAGCTTTAGGTGGCGCTTGGATTTTCTTCACTTACCGTAAATATGTCGATCAAATTCTTGGATATATCTTCGGCGGAGCAACTCTCTTTATCGCAACACAAGTTCTCTTCATCGATGCTGAACATTGGCTTTCATATCTTTCAATGATCGCAGTAGCCGGTGCAACTGCTTGGCTTTACCTGCGTGTACATGCATGGCCATTGGTTTTAACTGCGGTCTTAACAACAACAGTTGGCGTTGGTGAATTTGTTGCAGAGACTTTGGGAGGATCGGTAGGTTCTGCCCTCGGACTCTTTGCAGCAGGTGCTGCCCTTGTCACAAGCTCTCTACTGGCCCTTCGAAATAAGCGAGAAAACCCAGTAGAAATAGCGCAGTAAATCTCGTTTTGGTTTTAGGTCTTATCCACGGGTACGATAGGCCAGCCTTTAACGTCCCCATCGTCTAGGGGCCTAGGACATCGCCCTTTCACGGCGGTAACACGGGTTCGAATCCCGTTGGGGGCACGAAGAAGTAAGCAGTTCTCTGCTTCCTCATCTACCTGTAAAGGTAGGAGGAGATGAGCAGAGTGCGATTTGATTCGCGAAGCTCTTACTTCCTTGGAAAGGCCCAGTAGCGCAGTTGGTTAGCGCGCCGCCCTGTCACGGCGGAGGTCGCGGGTTCAAGTCCCGTCTGGGTCGCGAGTAGAGAGTGTCCACACACTCTCTACTTTTTACCTTTCACCTACGTTTACGGAGGTGCAGGACCACAACTAAATATTGGCTCGGTAGCTCAGTTGGTACGAGCGCGCGACTGAAAATCGTGAGGTCGACAGTTCGATCCTGTCCCGAGCCACTTGTGTTTTAGAAATTAACCAGCAGAGCCAGAACCAGATGGTCCTGCTTTGCGTTGCACCTGAGGTGCACCACCACTTCGTTGGCCGCCGCGGATCTTTGATCCACCGCTTGTTCCACCTGATGATCCTGGACCTGCGCCTTTATTTTTCTTTGCTTCTAGGGCAGCAGCCATCTTCGCTTTAACATCATCAACTGGGTTTTCACCTTTTGAATTATCTTGGTTAGCCATGAGTGCAGTCTACCCCTCAGATGGAATTCTTAAGAAGAATACGAGTTTTGCAATCCATGCAATCGCAGCGATGGAAATTAACTGCCAACCTAAAGTATCTGGCCAGGTGTAGACGGCCAATGCCATTGCGCCATAGAAGGCAGCCATCGCCCAGAGCGTCAGCGCGGTGACTTTTCGCGATAGACCAACGCGCATCAAGCGATGTGAAAGGTGATCTCGTCCGCCTTGAAATGGTGAAATCCCGCGATGTAAACGCGAGATCACTGCAACTGTTGTATCCAAAATCGGAGTCGCCATCAAAAGAGCTGGGATCGCAAATGATTTCTCTTGCGGAATGATTCCTGGGCTAAGGCGAATTGTCAGTACCGAGATGATGATTCCGAGGAAGAGCGCACCGGCGTCGCCCATATAGATCTTTGCGGGATGGCGATTCCAGATGAGAAAACCAGCGGTTGCACCTGCGGTAACGATGGCAAGTGCGCTGACCAGAATCTGCTGGCGATCGAAGGCGATAAAGAAGAGGAAGAGTGAGATAACGGCGACTGTGCCGGCAGCGCCACCATCGTGGTTATCAAAGAAGTTAATGGAGTTACAGACGCCAACAATCCATAAGACTGAGATTGTGTAATTCAGAAAGGTATTTCCAAAGGCAACGCCCATAGTGTCAGTAACTGTCAGAATGACAGCGACAACGATTCCGGTGAATGTCTGTGCGATCAGACGTGGCCATGGTTGTAGACCTTTGAGATCATCGATCAGACCCATGATTGCGATTGCAATTGCTGGAACTAAGACAAAACTGGCAAGACGGAAATTCTCCATCGTGAAATCTTCAACGAGCAATGCGGCATAAGAGGCACTGACCACTCCGATCGCAATTGCAACGCCACCTAAATACGGAACTGGCTCTTTTTGAACTTTGCGTTCGAGAGTTGGTGCATCAACTGCTCCGACAGAAAGTGCGATCTTGCGCATGATCGGAGTGAGGAGCCCAACAAAGATAAATGTCAGCGCACCAAGGAGTAGGTATTTACTAAAGGAGATATCACTCATGAGAAGAACCTAAAATTACTGAGCCTTAAAATAATTTGCGCGAAGATCATCAACTTCTGATTTGCGATAACGACGATGTCCACCAAGTGTGCGAATTGAGGTGAGTTTTCCTGCCTTTGCCCAACGTGTAACAGTCTTTGGATCTACGCCAAATAAATCGGCGACTTCGCGTGGAGTCAGGAGAACTTCCGCATCAGGTAGACGACTCATTGCTCTCCTTAGAACTTTCGTTTAAATACGGGGGACAGATCATGTCCGATTTGCCCCGCAATGCACCGAAGTATCCCCGTTTTGCAGGGGTCTTGGCAAGATCAAGGCCAGCTAGAAAGCAGTCTCGTAAGCCTGCACGCTACGCCAACGTCGCACAAGTCGTTCATATCCGCGGCCAGCAACTGCGCCATCGCCTTCGGCTAATCCGTCGAGAGAGAGCAACACATCTTCAATCGATGTATCTGCCACAAGTCCATCTTCACCTTCATGTGTGAGTGCGGTGGAGAGATATCCGGCAAGCCCACCGTAATCAAGTTCGACGAGTGATTCAGGATGAAAAATCTCAAGCCATTCAAGGAGGTTTTCAATTTCTTGTTCAACGGGTCCAACACCAAATGCACCAACAACTGTTTCGTGCGCTTTCATCGTGCGAGTTTTTGCAAGTGCAATTGTGGTACGTGCTCTAGAAAACGGTCCGTTCTGATCGCTACCGATTTCGCGTTCATTCGGTGTAAATATCGAAAACCAGCGCGGAGGAATTACCCAGGTCTCACTTAGCGTGTGCGGCACAAGTTCGTCCGCAAAATCCATTCCACTTGTGATTACTTCTTCTAGCGCAGGGGAGACAAAGAAGTGAGATAGTGGCGGCGGGAATTGTCCTTTGAAACTTTCGAGTGCTGCCCAACAACGTGTTGCCGTTGACCAAGGACAGATATAGCGAGCGCCTTCGAGATCGAGAATGTGTGCACCATCTGGTCGCGCATTAGGTGGTTGCGGAAATATCACGCGCTCGAGCGCAAGTCTTTGTTCTTCTTCACGCGAATTGTGATCAGCTGAAAGTGATTGCCAACGAAGTCGATCGACGGGATCGAAGGCTTCAAGTGGTTCAAATACGCGCAGCGATGCAACGTAAGGTGTTGGAAGCATTGTCAATCGCGCTAGTTACGCACGAGGGATGTAATTGCCTTCGGCGAAGGGATCGTCATCCTCACGGTTATCAGTTGCTGGTGCATCACCATGAAGTTCTTTAGCGAGGCGATCAAGATCCATCTCTTGTGAGTTGTACTTGAGATCGCGGGCTACTTTTGTCTGTTTAGCTTTTGCACGGCCTCTACCCATGGGGCGGCCTCCTTACCAATAGCTTTTATCTGCGTGGGCGCACTTTAGCGCGATTTGTAGGTCCCAGCCAAAGCGGCAGATCCACGCGTGCCGAGGGTGGTTTTGACCTCTCCCGCTACCCAAGCCTTCATGCCACGGGCGGCCAATGAGGCGATGGTGAGCTCGGCTACGCCTGGATCAACGATGGCGACCATGCCGATTCCGGCGTTCCAGGTGCGCTCCATATCTGCCTGCGGCACCTTGGCCAAGTCGGCTAGATATTGCATCTCGTGCGGCAGCGACCAGGTGCTGCGATCGTAGGTGGCGGTTAAGCCATCTGGAATTACGCGAGCGGTGTTATCTGCCAGCCCCCCACCTGTGATGTGGGAAAAAGTGCGCAAGTTTTCTTTGAGGCTTCGGATCAGCGCCAGACAATCAAGTGCGTAGATCTCGGTTGGTGTTAAAAGCACTTCACCAAGTGTGCGACCGAAATCTGCGTTGTGTGCGGTGATATCAATTTTCTCTGTGGCGATTATGTGGCGCACGAGTGAGAAACCATTTGCGTGGATACCTGAAGCTGGCATGGCAATTAATACATCGCCAGATTTAACGCGATGTGCGCCAAGTTGTAGATGTGCATCGACAACACCAGTGGCAGCACCTGCGATATCGAATTCATCCTCGCCAAGGAGTCCTGGGTGCTCGGCAGTTTCGCCACCAACAAGTGCGGTGCCTGCCTTTTCACAACCGCGTGCGATTCCAGCAACAATTGCTGCGATTCGTTCTGGGATTACTTTTCCTACAGCGATGTAATCCGTCATAAAGAGCGGTTCTGCGCCACAGACAACTAAGTCATCGACCACCATAGCGACAAGATCTTCACCGATGGTGTCGTACTTACCAAGGATGCGAGCAATTTCAGTTTTTGTGCCAACGCCGTCAGTCGATGTGGCAAGAAGTGGTTGTTGCATGGACTTCATTGCACTGGCATCAAAGAGTCCAGCAAAGCCGCCGATGCCACCGATTACTTCTTTACGTGATGCTTTGGCAATCGATGCCTTCATTAATTCAACGGCGAGATCACCGGCATCAATATCTACGCCCGCATCTTTATATGTGCTCATGGGTTTTGATCCAATATCTCAAGGCGCAATTTACCGTCAGAGAGATCTGTCGGGATAGCGATCGGATACTGCCCTGTAAAGCATGCTGTACATAGCTTTTCAGCCGGTACATGGGTGGCATCGATCAACCCTTCAGCACTGACATAGCCAAGTGAATCAGCACCGATGGATCTACGGATCTCTTCAACTTCAAGGCCACTGGCGATCAGTTCTGCGCGCGTTGCAAAGTCGATGCCGTAGAAACAAGGCCACTTTACGGGTGGGCTGGAAATACGTACGTGAATTTCAAGTGCACCTGCCTCGCGCAACATGCGAACGATGGCGCGTTGAGTATTTCCGCGAACAATTGAATCGTCGACAACAACGATTCGCTTGCCTTCGATGATTTCGCGCAATGGATTGAGTTTAAGGCGAATACCAAGTTGTCGAATGGTCTGTGAAGGTTGAATAAATGTGCGACCGACATATGAGTTTTTTACAAGTCCAAGACCGTATGGGATTCCAGATTCTTGGGCGTATCCAATCGCCGCAGGTGTTCCAGATTCTGGCACTGGAATGACAAGATCTGCTTTTACTGGTGCTTCGATTGCAAGTTTCTTTCCGATACGTACACGTGTTGCATGCACGCTCTGTCCTGCAATCGAAGTATCTGGGCGAGCAAGATAGACATATTCAAAGATGCAACCTTTAGGTTCAGGGGCTGCCCACATCTGCGAACGAATTCCATCTTCGTTAATGATTAAGAATTCACCTGGTTCAACTTCACGAACAAATGCGGCGCCGACAATGTCTAGGGCGGCAGATTCGGATGCGACAACCCAACCACGTTCAAGTTTTCCGATTACAAGTGGACGAACACCGTGGCGATCGCGTGCAGCATATAAGGTGCGCTCATCCATAAAGACGAGCGAGAAGGCACCTTCTAGAAGCGGCAATACAGCTAGTGCGCTTGCTTCCACATTTTTCTCATGCTGCAGACCAATTAACGCAGTCATGATCTCGGTATCAGTTGTTGCACCGCGCTCGTTCTTGGCAGGCGGTTCAAGTTTTGCCACCATCTCAGCGAGATCACCGGTATTGGTGAGGTTGCCATTGTGGGCTAAAGCCAGTGTGCCGTACTTAGTTGGGCGCAAGGTTGGCTGAGCATTTATCCAGGTGCTTGAACCAGTGGTGCTGTAACGCGTATGGCCGATAGCAAGATCGCCGGGAAGTGTTGCTAGATCTGATTCGGTAAATACTTGTGAGACAAGGCCCATATCTTTAAAGACAACAATGCGATCTCCATCTGATGTTGCAATACCCGCAGATTCTGTTCCGCGATGTTGCAGCGCATAGAGACCGTAGAAAGTTAGCTTTGCAACTTCTTCATCAGGTGCCCAGACTCCAAAAACGCCACATGCATCCTGTGGACCTTTATCGTCCCCTGGGTAGTTGTGATTGAGTAATCCATCAGCGCGGCGACTCATGAAGAGATCCTATTCTGCAGAGGTAAGAGCGTCGATAGATCGGCGCGCGCACCTGATGCATTAATGAGACCTTCGCCAAGAGCATCTGCCCACTTTTTTTCACCGTGTACAAGGGCCAACCAGGTATCTGCATCCATCTCAATCACATTGGCTGGAGTTCCACGGGTATGCGTTGGACCTTCACCACATTGCACTGCTGCATACGGCGGGATCCGAACTTCAATCGCACGGCCAGGAGAAAGGCGGACAAGTTCTGCCAGGGATGCCTTTACCTTTTCGAGGATGATGGGATCGCGCATTTCTTATCCAAATAGTTTCTGGAATGTAGATGTGTGGGCGGTGCGAAGATCAGCAAGTGAAATTTCGACATCGTTGATCACAAGTGCGTTACCGCCTGTGGTACCAAGGTGAGTCAGTGGGATATCTCCCGCTGCAGCTTTTAGCGCTGCAGCCTTTGCTGGTTCGATTGCTACAACAACGCGTCCAGGAGTCTCAACAAGTAAATTGATTCCAGGATTGTTCAGAGTAATTGTTGCGCCAACGTTATGGCGTAGAACCATCTCAGTCAGTGTTGCAGTAAGTCCACCTTGGCTTAAGTCGTGGGCTGCGGTAAAAATCTGCTCAGTGCGACCTTTAACCAATAGCTTGATGAGCTTCATTTCACGCTGCAAATCAGCGGTTGGCGCTTGTCCCCCGCGCATACCGTGCAGATAGGCCCATTCAGATCCAGAGAGGTTCTCATCACTTGCACCAATTAGGTACAACTCAAGTCCAGCGCGATCAAAACTCATCGGTGTGCGAGTGCGCACATCATCAATGACGCCAAGAACTCCAATGACTGGTGTTGGCAAGATTGCAACATCACCGGTCTGGTTATAGAAAGAAACGTTGCCGCCTGTAACAGGAAGTCCCATCTCAAGACATCCATCTGCCAACCCGCGCACAGTCTCTGCAAATTGCCACATCACACCTGGATCTTCAGGGGATCCAAAGTTGAGACAGTTTGTTACTGCAAGTGGAATCGCACCCGCGGTTGCAATATTGCGTGATGCCTCGGCTAATGCGAGCTTGGCACCCTCATATGGATTTAAGTAAGACCAATTTGCATTGGCATCGGTGGCAACAGCAACACCAAGGTGTGTTTTCTCATCGATGCGCACCATTCCAGAATCATCTGGCTGTGATTGCACTGTGTTGCCCTGAACATAACGATCGTATTGATTGGTCACCCAACTCTTATCAGCCAAGTTAGGAGTTGCTGCCATCATCAGGATTGCAGCTTTAATCTCTTGCGCACTCTGTGGAATAACAGGGTTAATTACTTCGGCGTTAACCCGCGCAATATATGCCGGTTCAGCCAATGGTCGAGAGTAAACCGGACCTTCATGTGCGACGGTGCGTGGTGGAACATCAACGATCAATTCGCCGTGCCAGGTAATTTCAAGGCGATCGCCATCTGTGACCACACCAATAACTGTGACAGTGACATCCCACTTCTTGCAGATTTCAAGGAAGCGATCAATCTTGCTTGGTTCAACGATTGCGCACATACGTTCTTGCGACTCTGACATCAAAATTTCTTCTGGAGATAGCGTGGCATCGCGTAGTGGAACACGGTCTAACTCGACCTTCATTCCTCCGCTGCCACCTGAAGCTAGCTCGCTGGTGGCGCACGATAAGCCTGCCCCGCCTAGATCTTGGATGCCTACAACGAGATCTTCTGCAAAGATCTCTAGTGAACATTCAATAAGTACTTTCTCAACAAAGGGATCACCGACCTGTACTGCAGGACGCTTTGCTGGACCAGTTGCTTCAAATGTTTCAGAAGCTAAGACAGATACGCCACCGATTCCATCGCCGCCAGTCTTTGCACCGTAGAGCACAACGAGATTTCCAGCACCAGCTGCCTTAGCCAATTTAATGTCGCTATGTTTCATCACGCCGACGCAGAGTGCGTTGACAAGTGGATTACCTAAGTAGGTCTCATCAAATACAACTTCGCCGCCGATATTTGGTAGCCCTAAACAGTTTCCATATCCGCCGACTCCGGCGATAACTCCTGGCAAGACACGTTTTGTATCAGGTGCATCTGCAGGACCAAAGCGAAGTGGATCCATTACAGCAATTGGTCGCGCGCCCATCGTTAAAATATCGCGAACGATTCCACCAACTCCAGTTGCGGCACCTTGGTATGGCTCAATAAATGATGGATGGTTATGTGACTCGACTTTAAATGTGACTGCATAGCCTTGTCCGACATCTACAACGCCAGCATTTTCACCAATGCCCACAAGAAGTGCATCAGACTTAACGGCCTTATCACCAAATTGCTTCAGGTGAACTTTGGAAGATTTATAAGAACAATGTTCAGACCACATCACTGAGTACATCGCTAGCTCTGAAGATGTTGGGCGGCGGCCCAAGATCTCCTTAATGCGTGCGTACTCATCACCTTTAAGGCCAAGTTCTGCAAAAGGTTGTGTTGTGTCGGGATTTGCTGTGGCAATTGCAACGGTATCTAAAGCCATTACTTCACCATCGCTTTCAAAACTGAGGTGAAGAATCCAAGGCCATCAGTACTTGGACCAGTAAGAGTTTCGATTGCATGCTCTGGATGAGGCATCAAACCAACGATATTTCCACGCTCATTTGTAATGCCTGCAATGAGATTTCGTGATCCATTTGGGTTTTCGCCTACATAGCGAGCAACAATTCGCCCTTCACCTTCTAGCTGTGCCAAAGTCTGATCATCACATTGGAATGAACCTTCGCCATTTTTTAACGGAATAACAATCTCTTGACCTTGGGTGTAATTAGAGGTCCACGCGGTTGAATTGTTTTCAATAACAAGCTTCTGATCACGGCAGAGAAAGTGGAGATCTTTATTGCGGGTTAGAGCGCCAGGTAGAAGATGCGCCTCACAGAGAACTTGGAATCCGTTACAGATACCAAGAAGTGGCATTCCACCATTTGCTGCATCAATAACTTTTGTCATGACAGGTGCAAAGCGACTGATGGCTCCACAACGCAAGTAATCACCGTAAGAAAAACCGCCTGGCAAGATCACTGCATCTACACCTTTAAGGTCTGCATCGTCGTGCCACAATGAAATTGCAGTTGTTCCAGCCACTGATGCTGCACGTAGCGCATCTCGATCATCGAGAGTGCCAGGAAAAGTGATGACACCTACCTTCATGCCTGCACCTTTATGACATATGTTTCGATGACCGGATTAGCAAGAAGTGTTGCTGCAGCTTTCTCAATATCTGCCATCTGTGCAGCAGTTGGCGTTCCTTCAATCTCAATTTCAAATTTCTTTCCTTGGCGCACACTCTTTGCAAAGGTAAAACCAAGACGGGGAAGGGCGGCACCTACTGCAACACCTTGTGGATCTAAAATCTCTGGCTTGAGCATTACTTCTACAACGATGATCGCCATTGTTATTCCCCTTAGAACTTACTGCCGGTGATTGTGTAATACGCCTGGTGGTATCGCTGCGCAGTTTTCTCGATGATCTCTGCGGGCAATTCTGGTGGCGGGCTCTTCTTATCCCAACCTGATGATGTGAGGTAATCGCGGACAAATTGCTTATCAAATGATGCGCCAGGATTTGTTGCATCCCAAAAGCGTGAAGAATCAGGCGTTAGCGCCTCATCTCCAAGGGTGATCTCACCGTTTTCATCGAGACCGAATTCAAATTTAGTATCCGCCAAAATAATGCCGCGAGATGAGGCAAAGTCCGCTGCTTCTGAATAGAGCTTAAGTGTGTAACTCTGCAACGCCTCTGCGTGATCTTTACCAACGATGGCACCAGCTGCATCGAAATCTATATTGATGTCGTGATCACCTATGGCTGCCTTTGTTGCTGGGGTAAATATTGGCGTCGGTAGTTGTGAGCCATCGACCAGGCCATCAGGTAGTTCGATCCCACAGACTTTCTTATCTTCCTGATACTCCTTGAGTCCGCTTCCGGTGAGATAACCGCGTGCAACACATTCAATCTCAAACATTTTCAGTGGCTTCACGATGACTGCTCGGTCGCTGACCTCATCAGGAACATCATCGCTAATAATGTGATTACCAATAATGTCTTCGAGTAACTCAAACCAGAAGAGCGAGAGCTGAGTAAGAATTGCACCTTTATCTGGAATTGTTGATGGAAGTACCCAATCAAATGCGCTGATGCGATCTGAGGCTACGAGAAGAATTTCACCAGATTCATTTGTGTAGAGATCGCGAACTTTTCCAGTGCGCAGATGATCCCACCCAGAAACCTGTGGTGCCGGCGGTGGACCGGCAAGGCCGAAGCCGCTCACCGAATAGAGCCGGGTTTGTACTGCGCTGCGGCAGGATGCGCGGATGTAATCGCCTCAATGCGACTAACAACTCGAGCAATATGCTGGCGAGCATCGCCAGTAAATTCAAGTGGTGCACTGATTAGTTGATCAAGTGCTTTTCTATCAAGTGGAATTCGCGCATCAGCGGCTAGCGCATCAAGCATTGTGTTTGCTTGTCCTTCGCGCATTGCAAGAGCAGCTTTCACTGCATGCTCCTTAATTACTTCGTGTGCGACTTCGCGACCAACGCCAGCCTTGACCGCTGCCATCAAAATCTTTGTAGTTGCCAGAAACGGTAGGTAGCGCTCGAGTTCTGCTGCAATCACTGCAGGAAATGCTCCGAATTCATTAAGCACTGTCAGAGTTGTTTCAAGAAGCCCATCCATGGCGTAGAAGGCATCTGCAATTGCGACGCGGCGCACAACGCTGCATGAAACATCGCCTTCATTCCATTGATCGCCAGCAAGTTCAGAGACCATCGATGAATATCCGCGCAGGATTACTGCAAGGCCGTTGACGCGTTCACATGAACGTGTATTCATCTTATGCGGCATCGCAGAAGATCCCACTTGGCCTTGTTTAAAGCCTTCGGTTACGAGCTCGGCACCTGCCATCAAACGGATAGAAGTTGCAAGCGATGATGGTGATGCTGCAAGTTGTACCAACGTTGTTAAAACATCGTAATCAAATGATCGTGGATAGATCTGACCAGTTGAATCAAGTACGCGAGAGAAGCCAAGTTCGGCGGCAACTTTCTGCTCGAGTGAGTGATGCGCCTGCGATGAACCTAAGAGATCAATTGAATCTTGTGCGGTTCCTACTGGACCTTTGATTCCGCGCATTGGGTAACGCTCTTGCAGCGCAACTAAACGCTCGTAAGCAAAGAGAAGTTCTTCGGCCGCGCTTGCAAATCGTTTTCCAAGTGTTGTGATCTGTGCCGGAACATTATGTGAACGTCCTGCAATTGGTTGATCGGCATAGAGCGCAGCCTTTGCAGCCAACGCTGCCAGTGTTGCGATGACTTTGTCGCTAATGAGATCAAGGCCATTTTTAATCTGCAGCGCTTCAATATTTTCAGTTAAGTCGCGGCTTGTCATTCCCGCATGGATTGCCTCATGTCCTGCAAGTGCGTTGAATTCTTCAATGCGAGCCTTTACATCGTGACGTGTAACTTTTTCACGCGCATCAATTGATGCAAGATCAACTTTGGTGATTACCTTTTCATAATCTGCGATCACTGAATCAGAGATTGCATGTCCGAGCGCTGATTGCGCACGCGCTACTGCGATCCAAAGCTTGCGCTCTGCGATGATTTTTTCTTCAGGGGCAAAGATGGCGCGCATCTGCGCGGATGCATATCGGTTCGCTAATACGCTCACTGGTGCATTCTCCCTTACTTAATTCTCTACCTGGGCTAGCGACGCAACCAGGGCGATATCACTCCGGTAAAAAGAGCCCTCGAGGTCGATGGTAGAAATCTGTGAGTAGGCGCGATGGCGGGCTGATTCGAGATCGTCACCGATTCCAGTCACCGTCATGACGCGGCCACCATTTGAGATGAGCGATCCATCTCGTTCGGCGGTGCCAGCATGGAAAACAATTGTTGAAGCGCTAGGTGCTGGTGCTGTAATCGGTAAACCAACGACAGGAGATTGCGGATATCCCTCTGATGCAAGAACCACAGTGACAGCAGATTGATCTCTCCAGTGCAGAACTGTGTCGTCAAGATCGCCAGTTGCAGCCTTGTAAAGCAAATCTGCAAGTGGTGTAACCAATCGTGGAATCAACACTTGTGTTTCAGGATCACCAAAGCGAGCATTAAATTCAATAACTTTAAGTCCGCTCTTTGTGAGTGCAAGACCGGCATAGAGAAGTCCGATAAATGGAGTTCCGCGAGCTGCCATCTCTGCAACAACGGGTGCTAAAACTTTTTCGTAAGTCTCTTCGACAATACCAACAGGTGCCCATGGCAGCGGTGAGTAAGCACCCATTCCACCAGTATTTGGTCCTTGATTGTTATCCAGGGCTCTCTTGAAATCTTGCGCTGGCTCCATCGCCAGAACATTTCTGCCATCACAAATCCCAAAGAGTGAAATTTCAGGACCATCTAAGAATTCTTCAATCACAACGCGGTCACATGAAAGCGCATGTGCAAGTGCTTCAGCACGATCGTTGGTGACGACAACACCTTTACCCGCAGCCAGGCCATCATCTTTAACAACATATGGGGCACCAAATGAATCAAGTGCTGACTCAATTTCTGATTGGGTGCTGCAAGTAAAGCTCTTCGCAGTCGGTACGCCAGCATCTCGCATCACACCTTTTGCAAAATCTTTCGATCCTTCTAGCGCAGCGGCAGCCTTTGATGGACCAAAGGTGGCAATACCTGCAGCGCGCAAAACATCTGCTGCGCCATTTACAAGTGGAACTTCAGGACCAATAACGACAAGATCGACGCCAAGTGATTGTGCCAGGCTCAGAATTGCTTGGTTATCAGTGATTGCAAGGGGATGCGTTGTTGCGATCTCTGCAATACCTGGGTTTCCAGGTGCAACATGTAGTTCGCTGCACTTTTTATCTTCCTTGAGTCCTAGTGCGAGTGCGTGTTCGCGACCACCGCTTCCGACTAGGAGGATTTTCATGGTTTAGATGAAATCCTTTACGACAATTGTCTGATCTCGACCCGGCCCAACGCCGATTGCACTCATCGGTGCACCTGAGATTTTTTCAAGGAAGGCGATGTAGGCCTGTGCATTCTTTGGAAGATCGCTAAGTTTGCGAGCACCAGAGATATCTTCACTCCAGCCTGGGAGATATTCATAAATTGGTTTTGCGTGATGGAAATCAGATTGTGATGAAGGAAGTTCTTCAACGCGCTTGCCATCAATCTCATATGCCACACACACTGGAATCTGTTCCCAGCCAGTTAGAACATCGAGCTTGGTAAGGAAGAAATCTGTCAGACCGTTCACGCGCACCGCGTAACGTGCAATTGGTGCGTCATACCAACCGCAGCGACGAGCGCGACCAGTTGTTACACCGATCTCGCCACCGATAGTGCGAAGTTTTTCACCATCTTCATCAAAGAGCTCTGTGGGGAAAGGTCCAGATCCAACGCGAGTTGTATATGCCTTAACAATTCCAATAACGCGACCGATCTGTGTTGGTCCAATTCCGGAACCTGTGCACGCGCCGCCTGCCGTTGGATTTGATGATGTGACATATGGATATGTTCCATGATCAACATCGAGCAGAGTTCCTTGTGAACCTTCAAGAAGTACACGCTTTCCAGCCTTGAGCGCCTGATCAAGAAGAAGGACTGTATCTGCAACATATGGGCGCAAAATCTCTGCATATCCAAGGTATTCAGCTAAGACATCATCCACTTCAATGTTCTTGCGATTAAAGACCTTGATCAGAATCTGGTTCTTATCGCGCAACGCTGCCTCAAGTTTCTGGCGCAAGATAGATGGATCAAAGAGATCTTGTACGCGAATACCGATGCGGTTGATCTTGTCGGCATATGCAGGGCCAATTCCGCGACCTGTTGTGCCGATCTTTGATTTACCTAGGAAACGCTCAGTCACCTTATCGATGGTGCGGTGATACGGAGTGATCAAGTGCGCATTTGTTGAGATAACAAGTTTTGAACAATCGATTCCGCGTTCAGTTAAGCCCTTAATCTCTTCGAGCAATACGCCTGGATCAATCACAACACCGTTGCCGATTACCGGAACAACATTGGGAGAGAGAATTCCTGATGGAAGAAGATGCAGCGCATATTTTTGATCACCGATAACAACAGTGTGTCCTGCGTTATTGCCACCTTGATAGCGAACTACATAATCAACGCGATCGCCAAGGATGTCGGTTGCTTTACCCTTGCCCTCATCGCCCCACTGTGCTCCCAGCAGAACTAATGCAGGCATGGTTAAAACCTCTCTCCTTGTTTATAAACGAATATTACTTGCGAAGTGATGTTCCTGTTGATCGAAGATCTTCACACGCATGAACGACACGAGCAGCCATTCCAGCTTCGGCTGCTTTGCCCCATGCACGTGGGTCATATGCCTTCTTATTTCCGACTTCGCCATCGATCTTCAAGACACCGTCGTAGTTCTTGAACATGTGCTCAACAACTGGACGAGTAAATGCGTATTGGGTATCGGTATCGATATTCATCTTGATCACACCGTAATCAAGTGATTCGCGGATCTCAGAGAGAAGTGATCCTGAACCACCGTGGAAAACAAGGTCCATAGGCTTACTTCCGGCGGCAAGGCCAAGCTTTGCTGAAACTGCTTCCTGAAGAGTATGCAGAATCTTTGGCTGCAGAACGACGTTACCTGGCTTGTAAACACCGTGAACGTTTCCAAATGTTGCAGCAACCATGTAACGAGCAGCAGGATCGTTACCGAGAGTTTCAAGTGTAAGTAGCGCATCCTCTGGCGTTGAGTACAACTTCGCGTCGTGCTTTGCCTCAATGCCATCTTCTTCGCCACCAACGACGCCGATTTCAATTTCAAGAATAGTGCGCGCAGCAACTGACTTTGCAAGCAGTTCCTTTGCAACTTTCATATTCTCCGGCATATCAACTGCTGATCCATCCCACATATGTGAGTTAAACAATGGAGCCTTGCCATCTTTAATACGCTGTGCGCCGAAATCAAGAAGTGGGCGCATAAAGCCATCGAGCTTCTCAGCTGGGCAGTGATCTGTGTGGATTGCAATGTTGACGTTGTAATTCTTTGCGACAACGTGTGCGAACTCGGCGAGCGCAACTGCGCCATCGACCATGTTCTTTACTGTGGAGCCTGATGCGTATTCAGCACCGCCCCACGAAAATTGGATGATTCCATCTGATTCAGCCTCGGCGAATCCGCGAATCGCAGCGATGACGGTCTGTGACGATGAGACGTTGATTGCAGGGTATGCAAATGCGCCAGCTTTCGCGCGATCCAACATCTGGCCGTAAATTTCAGGGGTTGCAATTGGCATTGTGACTCCAGATTGTGCTCGGTTGCTCGCAGAATTTTGATTGCGAGTTGTAATCCTTCGCCGAGCGCGTCATTGAGTCGACTTCGGGCTTACGGCTAATCCAACCACTTACCTGGGGGTATGAAAAATCGCCATGCGCCAGGGAGGCTATTCCCTTGGCCACATGGCGATCTCTACGCTCAATGGAGGCTAGCTGGGCGATTTCATGGATGGAGCGTCTTTTGGAGGAAGGCGATCAGGGCAGCCAACATGGCCGGACTTGCCAAGATTTTGAGCAGGATTGCAAAGAAGCTAACTAACATTTTTGATCCATTCTGTAGTGATGAGTAGTTGGAATAGGTGGGCAAAAATAGAGAGTGCGAGTAATCTCAACGCTTATGACCGCGACACCTGTTGATAGTTCTGGCGATTCAATCGAAAACCTCGGGCATGAGAGCCGCCACTTTCCACCGAGTGCCGAATTTGTCGCACAAGCCAATTTCAAGGCTGATATCTATGCCACGGCCGATGCAGACCGTTTGGCTTTCTGGGAATCACAAGCGCGCGAATTAACGTGGGATCAACCATGGAACACAGTCCTTGATTGGCAAGTGCCTTATGCAAAGTGGTTTGTCGGCGGGAAACTCAACGCATCAGTTAACGCGCTTGATCGCCATGTTGCTACAGGTCGCGGCAATCGCGTTGCATTTCACTTTGAAGGTGAACCGGGCGATACCCGCACGATTACATATTCAGATTTACTAGTCGATGTTAAGAAAGCAGCAAATGCACTGACAGAAATTGGTGTGAAAGCTGGAGATCGTGTTGCTATCTATATGCCGATGATTCCAGAGGCGGCCGTTGCGATGTTGGCATGTGCACGAATTGGTGCAGCCCACTCAGTCGTCTTTGGTGGATTTTCTGCCGACGCACTCCTTTCACGCATTCAAGATGCAGATGCAAAGCTTGTAATCACAGCAGATGGTGGATTTAGAAAAGGCGCTGCTTTTGCACTTAAGCCAGCAGTGGATGAAGCGCTTAAGGGCAAGACCAATGTTGAGAAAGTCCTGGTTGTTAAGCGCACTGGGCAAGAAACAGCGTGGAATAGCGCTACCGACATTTGGTGGCATGAGATTGTTGATCGCCAGAGCGCAGAACATGTTGCCGAAAGCTTTGATGCTGAGCACCCACTCTTTATCTTGTACACATCGGGCACAACAGCAAAACCAAAGGGAATCTTCCACACAACTGGCGGATATCTCACACAGGCAGCATTTACTCATCGCGCGGTCTTTGATCTCAAGCCAGAGACTGATGTCTATTGGTGCACTGCAGATGTCGGTTGGATTACCGGCCACTCATACGTGGTTTATGGCCCACTCATAAACGGTTCAACACAGGTGATGTATGAAGGAACTCCTGATAGCCCACATAAGGGTCGCATGTTTGAAATCATTGCAAAGTACGGCGTAACTATTTTGTATACAGCGCCAACACTTATTCGCACCTGGATGAAGTGGGGCGATGAATTCCCGCAGGCACATAATCTCGCAACGCTTCGTCTGCTTGGATCAGTTGGAGAGCCAATTAACCCTGAAGCGTGGATGTGGTACCGCGAAGTTATTGGTGGAAACCGTTGTCCGATTGTTGATACCTGGTGGCAGACCGAAACTGGTGCAATCATGATTTCACCACTACCTGGTGTAACAAGTACTAAACCAGGTTCTGCGATGTCAGCGATACCTGGCATCAGCACAAAGGTAGTTGATGACAATGGTGTTGCTGTTCCTAATGGACACGGCGGTTATTTGATTCTTGATAAACCATGGCCATCAATGCTTCGCGGAGTATGGGGCGAAGATCAGCGCTATCGTGAAAATTACTGGTCACGCTTTGATGGAATCTATTTTGCTGGAGATGGTGCAAAGTTAGATAACGAAGGTGCTATCTGGTTATTAGGTCGCGTCGATGATGTGATGAACGTTTCTGGCCACCGCATCTCAACGACTGAAGTTGAATCAGCGCTCGTCTCACATGAAGCAGTTGCAGAAGCGGCCGTGGTTGGTGCCGCCGATGAGATGACGGGGCAAGGAATCGTCGCCTTCGTTATCTTGCGCGCTGGTATCGAACATGCAAATGGTGAAGCCCTGGTTAAAGAACTTCGCGCTCATGTGACTAAGGAAATCGGCGCAATCGCTCGCCCTCGTCAGATCATGGTCGTTAACGAACTACCAAAGACACGCAGCGGCAAAATTATGCGCAGATTACTTAAGGATGTGGCGGAAAATCGTGCGGTGGGAGATGCAACAACTCTGGCAGATCCAAATGTTATGAAGCTAATTGCAGAAGGCCTACATTCTTCTAAGGACGAAGATTAATTCCTTCTAGCTTTTCCTTGACAGTATCTTTAATCGCTGTAACTACACCTGGCAGGTTGCTCTCAATCTTTGGATAGAGGTCACTTCCTGCAATCGCATCTTTTCCGCTCTGCCATGGTGACCAGGACAAAATTGCACCGATCAGAAAGATAAAGATTACTGTGCGCACGAGATGTAGCGCTGCCCCTGCGACCTGATCAATGAATGCGAGGGGTCCGCGAATAATTGTCGCCTTAAGTCCCTTTGTTACAGCACTGGCAATCACGCGACCAATAAATGATCCGAGGAAGATTGAGGCGATTGCTATGCCAACTTTTTTACCATCGAGCGCCCAATCCCCCATGAGATTCAAGGCGAGTAAGAGACCCAGGATCGCTCCGCCGATATTTCCGATCACAGCAAAGACTGTCTTAAGAAACCCGTTCTTATAGCCAGATACAAAGGAAGCAACTACGGCAAGAATGATCAGAATATCTACATAGTTCATAGCTGGACTCCTAAATATTTTTTCGTATCGCGCTCTAACTCTTCAATAGTAGTGACTACTCCAATTTTTTTGTAAGCAACCTTGCCTTGAGCATCAATAAATAACGTAATGGGCACTCCCATGCCCAGCGTTCCGCGCGTACTTCCGTCGGGGTCATTCAGGTTAGGCCAACTCATTCCGTACAGTTTTACGAAGTCGCGCGCATCTTGGACATCTGCTTCCTCAACGCTGATACCGATGAGTGAAACTTTCTCCCTATATTTACTATAGAAATCAACAAAAATTGGCATCTCTTGCTTGCACGGTCCACACCATGAGCCCCAGACATTTACCAGCGCCGGTCCCTTGATCTGACCCACATCGATGGAGGTTTTACCGTCAAGACATTTCAGTAGCGCGGCTTCGTTATCTGTTTTTACCGTTGCGACTGTTGAGCAATCAACAACTACGCCATTGCCTGGTAGCGCTGACGTTTCCTGGCCACAACCGGCAAGGAGTAAAAGCGCAGCGACGAGTGCGAACCTCTTCATCGGAAATCCTTATCGGTCTTCACAAGTAGCTTCGCCTTCTCTGAATCCATCTCACCAATACCAACTGAGGGACATATCTTTGCAAGTGTGCATGCTCCGCACGCTGGTTTACGGGAATGACATACCCGTCGCCCATGCCAAATCATCCGTTGCGAAAGATTAGTCCACTCTGCTTGTGGAATTAATTCACCCACTTCATGTTCGACCTTTACTGGATCCATTGACGCACTCCAATTAAAGCGACGAGAGAGGCGACCAAAGTGTGTATCGACTGTAATTCCAGGAATACCGAAGGCATGACCCAATACAACGTTGGCAGTCTTTCGACCAACACCCGGCAGAGTAATTAACTCTTCAAGAGTTGCCGGAACTTCTCCATTGAATTCTTCAACAATTTTTGTACTCAGGCCTTTGATGTGGCGCGCTTTTGTATGATGGAAACCAAGTGGAAGAATTATCTCTTCGATCTCTTCAACTGGAGCTTTTGCGTAAGCTCGAACATTCTTATATTTCTTGAAGAGGCGTGGGGTCACTGAATTAACACGTTTATCTGTGCATTGTGCAGAAAGTAATGTGGCAATCACTAATTGGAGTGGGTTCTGGAAATCGAGCTCACAATCAACCTCTGGGTAGGTTTTAGTGAGCATGCGGTAAAGAGCGCCAGCACTCTTTCGGGTTTCGCGATCCGCGCTCATACGAGTAAACTACCCCCGTGTCCATTGAAGATGAAGTTGTACGCAAGGCCCCACTCTTTACTGCACTCGATGATGCTGCCGCCGCTTCACTGCGCGCATCTATGGATTCGGTAAAGATCGGCAAGGGCGGAATCCTCTTTAAAGAGGGCGATAGTGGCGAGCATGTTTACGTCATCGTCGAAGGCAAACTCAAGCTTGGAACCTCAAGTGGCGATGGCCGCGAAAACCTCTTATCAATCCTTGGCCCAGGCGAAATGTTTGGCGAGCTCTCACTCTTTGATCCAGGTCCACGCACATCAGCTGCAACTGCAGTGACTGATGCAAAACTTCTCTCATTAAGCCACGAGAAATTGATTCCATGGCTTCGCGATAATCCAGATGTCTCGCTACAGCTCTTGGCTCGCTTGGCACAACGCCTTCGTCGCACAAATGAGGCTGTTGGCGATCTTGTCTTCTCAGATGTTCCAGGTCGCGTTGCTAAGGCTCTGATTGATCTTGGTGAGCGCTTTGGTAAAGAAACTCCTGAAGGTCTCTTTGTGCAGCACGAACTTACTCAAGAAGAACTTGCTCAGCTTGTCGGAGCATCTCGCGAAACAGTAAATAAAGCCCTTGCAGACTTTGCAGGTCGCGGATGGTTACGCCTTGATGGTCGCGCAGTTTTGATTACAGATCTAGAACGCTTAAGTAAGCGCGGTAAGTAATCCTTCGTTAAGCAACTTCAACGGTGAGTTCAACCTCAACCGGTGAATTAAGTGGCAACTCTGCAACTCCTAGAGCGCTACGTGCTGCAACTCCTGCTTCGCCCCAGATATGCATAAACAACTCTGATGCACCATTGGCAACAGCTGGCTGGCTAACAAATCCTGGCGCACCATTTACGTAACAGACGATACGAACAACTTTAACGATTGAATCAACTGGAGCGACTAGTTCAACTGCAGCGAGTGCATTGATTGCACAGATCTTTGCGAGTTCGTATGCCTCTTCAACAGTGACATCTGCGCCGACTTTTCCAGTCTTGGCAATTGCGCCATCGACCATTGGAAGTTGTCCTGCTGTAAAGACAATGTTGCCTGTGCGAACTGCAGGAACGTAGGCTGCAAGTGGCTTTGTTGCTACAGGAAGTGTTAATCCTTTTTCAGCTAATTTGGCGCGAACATCTGTAGACATTACTTAACCTCTCGCTTCATGTAAGCAACGAGTTGCTCTCCACCTGGTGCTGGAATAACTGTGACGAGTTCCCATCCATCAGAACCCCATGTATCAAGAATCTGCTTAGTTGCATGTGAGAGTAATGGAACGGTTGCGTATTCGAACTTCATATTAATTTCCCCCTGCTAGTGCTGCCTTGACCAATGTTGAAACCATTCCACCATCTGCTTTTCCTGCAACTTGTGGCTTAAGAACGCCCATGACCTTGCCCATATCGCCAGGTCCTGCTGCACCTGTTGATGCGATCGCTGCTGCAACAAGTTTCTTCACATCATCTTCGCTCATCTGTTCTGGAAGGTAGCGAGCAATAACTTCACCCTCTGCCTTTTCCTCGAGCGCTTTATCTTCGCGTCCAGCCTTTGCAAATTCTTCTGATGCTTCGCGGCGCTTCTTCGCCTCACGTGAGAGAACGGTAATAATTTCTGCATCGGTGAGTACGCGCGCCTCTTTGCCTGAAACTTCTTCGTTGGTGATCGCAGTTAAAACCATGCGGATCGTGCCCGATACAAGCTTGTCGCTTGAACGAATTGCTTCGGTCAGGTCACTCTTAAGTGTCTCTTTTAGTCCCATGCGTCTATCTTCTCATGCCCCACTATCCTTCGGTAATCATGAGTTACGTACTTCGCGAGGCGCAGATCCCGATTCTGCCCAAAGGCCACGCACCCATTCGAGCCCTCCACTTTTCAGACCTGCATCTGACTCCTGCCCGCAAGACTGAAATTGCTGATATTAAAACATTCGCAGCCCTGAAGCCTGACTTAGTTATTAGCACTGGTGATTTTCTGGCACATATGGATGCAGTACCTGTTGTCTTTGATGCGCTCGAACCACTTCTAGATATTCCTGGGCTCTTCGTCTTTGGTTCAAATGATTACTACGCACCAAAACCGAAGAATCCACTGAAATACTTGCTGCCTGATCACGGCAAGAGAGTTCACGGCGAAGATCTTCCATGGCCTGAGTTAGATCTCGGATTACAGGCTCGTGGATGGAAAAATCTCAATCACCATCGCGCCACCATCACAATTAATGGAACAACTATCGAAGCTCGTGGCACAGATGATGCTCATCTTGAATTCGATGATTACTCACTCGTTGCAGGTTTTCCTGAGACATGCGATATTGCAATCGGTGTGACACATGCTCCATATCTTCGAATTTTGGAAGGTATGTCAGAAGACGGACTTGATGCGATCTTTGCCGGACACACTCATGGCGGACAGGTAAGACTTCCGTGGATTGGTGGCTCTCGCGCGCTAACTACAAATTGCGATCTACCTAATTGGCGTGCGCGTGGGCTAACAAAGTTTGGTGATGAGCCTTACCTACATGTATCTGCAGGAATGGGGACAAGTCCCTTTGCACGCATTCGCGTAGCGAGTCCTCCAGAAGTTTCGCTAGTAACTCTTATTTGAGAGCTGCGATATCGGCGTCAACCATCAACTCAGCGAGTTCTTTCCAATGAGTTGTGGCCTTCCAACCAAGTGCTTTCTGCGCCTTTGAGGGATCACCAATAAGTGCATCAACCTCTGTTGGACGGATGTACTTCTTATCTGTCTCAACATGGTCTTGCCAGTTAAGTCCGGCGCGAGAAAAGGCAGCCTCGGCGAAATCTTTTACCGTGGCACCGACACCTGTAGCAACAACGTAATCATCTGGCTTATCTTGCTGGAGCATTAGCCACATTGATTCAACGTATTCCTTGGCATATCCCCAGTCGCGAACAGCATCAAGGTTTCCTAGGAAGAGTTTGTCTTGCTTGCCCGCTTTAATCGCAGCAACTGCGCGAGTAATTTTGCGAGTAACAAATGTTTCACCACGACGAGGTGATTCATGGTTAAAAAGAATGCCGTTGGTGGCGTGCATGCCATAACCATCGCGATAGTTAACTGTGCACCAGTAGGCCATCAACTTCGCGGCCGCATATGGTGATTGTGGTCTAAAGACTGAAGTCTCGTTCTGTGGTGGTGGAGTTGAACCAAAGAGTTCAGATGTCGAAGCTTGGTAGAAACGTGTATCGATATCTGCACTGCGGATCGCTTCTAGCAATCCAACTGCACCAACTGCATCAACTTGTCCTGTGTACTGAGGCATAGTGAATGAGACCTGAACATGTGATTGCGCGCCAAGGTTGTAGACCTCAGTTGGTTTAATTTCGCGAATAAGGTTGGTAAGTCCTACGCCATCGATGAGATCGCCGTAGTGAAGGAAGAGCTTTGGGTTCTTCTCATGTGGATCTTGGTAGATGTGATCGATACGTGAAGTATTAAAGGTAGAAGAACGACGGATAAGGCCGTGTACTTCATATCCTTTAGCAAGCAAGAACTCAGCAAGGTATGAGCCATCTTGTCCGGTAACACCGGTGATTAGCGCGACTTTTCTACTCATCTACGTAACTCTCCCTTAGCTGCTGCGTTCTTGTACCAATCAATTGTTGCTGCAATTCCATCACGAAGTGAAATCTTTGGTGCCCAACCTAGTGACTTTGCCTTAGTAACATCAAGGACCTTACGTGGAGTTCCATCAGGTTTCGTTGAATCCCAAGCAATTTCACCCTTAAAGCCAGCAAGTTCTGCCACTAGCTCTGCAAGTTCTTTAATTGTCAGGTCTTCACCAGTGCCGATATTGAGATGTCCTGCTTCGTCATACTTATCGCCAAGATGTAAAACCGCAGCTGCTAAATCATCCACGTGGAGAAATTCGCGTTTTGGTGATCCTGTTCCCCAGAGTGTTTCTTTCGCCGCTCCGTTTTCTGTTGCTTCAACAAAACGGCGGATAAATGCAGGCAGCACATGTGAGCCTTGGAGTTCAAAATTATCAAATGGTCCATAGAGATTTGTTGGCATAAGTGAGATCCACTTGCGGCCATATTCTTTTCTAAATGATTTGATTAATTCAATACCGGCAATCTTTGCCACTGCATATGCTGAATTTGTCTCTTCAAGTGGGCCGGTAAGTAAATACTCTTCCTTGATTGGCTGTGCGCAATCACGAGGGTAGATGCATGAACTACCTAAGAAAATAAACTTCTCTACATTGGAGGCATGCGCTGCCTCCATAAGGTTATTTTGGATGCGCAGATTATCGGCAAGAAATTCAACGGGGTATGTGTTGTTAGCACCGATCCCGCCGACCTTTGCAGCAGCATCGATAACAAGAGTTGGTTTAACTGAGGCGATAAAGTCAAAGGTTGCGCTGCGATCTAAAAGATCAACGACCTTGCGGCTGATCGGAATAACTTCGTAGCCTGCTGCCACATATGCTCGGACGATCGCAGATCCAGCGAGGCCTGTGCCACCTGCTACAACGATTGTCATAGAGGGCAGTCTATCCAGCCTTACTTTGTGAATTCAGCAGCGAGTAATTCAGCGATTTGAGCAGTATTTAACGCTGCTCCCTTGCGCAAATTATCGCCACAGACGAAGAGATCGATTGACTTTGGATCATCGAGAGATTGGCGAACGCGACCAACCCATGTTGGGTCTGTTCCTACAACATCTGCTGGAGTTGGATATTCATGCTTCTCTGGATTGTCGTAAAGAATGACGCCTTCTGCCTTAGCTAGCGCTGATTGCGCAGACTTGCGAGTGACTACCTTCGAAAAGGTTGCATGCACTGTCAGCGAGTGAGTAGTGATAACTGGAACGCGCACGCATGTTGCGGCAACTTTGAGTTTAGGCATTCCAAGAATCTTCCGTGATTCATTGCGAACCTTGAGCTCTTCTGATGAATATCCGTCTTCTTTAAGTGAACCTGCCCATGGAATAACGTTCATTGCAAGCGGCGCTGGGAAAGGACCGAGGTCCTTAATTGTTCCGCGTACATCCTTTGCTGTAGATCCCAAATTCTTTCCAGCAACTTTTGAAATTTGATCGTGCAAGGCATCGATACCAGATTGGCCCGCACCTGATGCTGCTTGGTAAGAAGAGACAACGAGTGACTTCAGGCCAAACTTCTTATTGAGCGCGCCCATGGCAACAATCATGGAGAGAGTTGTGCAATTTGGGTTCGAGATAATTCCCTTAGGGCGCTTCTTAATATCTTTTGGATTAACTTCTGGAACCACAAGTGGAACCTTCTTATCCATACGGAACGCACCTGAGTTATCTACAACGACGGCACCACGTGATGCGGCAATTGGAGCCCATTCGGCAGAGATCTCATCTGGAACATCGAACATTGCAATATCGATTCCATCGAATGCTTCAGGTGAAAGTGCAACGACTGTGAGTTCTTCACCGCGACAGATCAACTTCTTGCCTGCGCTGCGAGCAGACGCGATAAGGCGAATCTCGCCATAGACATTCTTACGGGTACTCAAAATGTCGAGCATGACGGTGCCGACCGCACCTGTTGCACCGACAACTGCGAGTGAAGGAAGTTTCTTCTGCTTCTTAACTTTCTTTGTACTCATCGACCTGTCCCTCCATATACAACTGCTTCAATCTGATCAGCGTCGAGCTGGAAAGCAGTATGGGCAGCCTTCGTTGCGCGCTCTAGATCTGCTTCGCGCACGATGATGGAGATGCGGATTTCAGAAGTTGAAATCATTTCAATATTGACGCCCGCTTCAGACATTGCAGCGAAGAATGTTGCAGTTACACCTGGGTTTGAGCGCATTCCTGCTCCGACGAGTGAGAGCTTTCCGATTGTGTCGTCGTAGAGAATTGATGCAAAACCAACTTCACCTTGGATGCGCTGCAATACAGCGGTTCCGTTTGAGCCTTCTGCCTTTGGCAGAGTAAATGAAATATCGGTAAGGCCAGTAGCTGCTGCAGATACGTTCTGCACAATCATGTCGATGTTGATATCAGCATCGGCGATTGCTTGGAAGATGCGCGCTGCAACACCGGTTCGGTCTGGAACACCAACGATGGTGATCTTGGCTTCGGACTTGTCGTGTGCAACGCCCGAGATGATTGCTTGCTCCATGGTGCCTCCTTCAGGGTGATTTGCAACCACCCAGGTTCCTTCGTTAGGTGAAAATGATGATCGTACGTGAATTGGTAAATCAAAACGTCGTGCATATTCGACGCAACGCAGGTGAAGAACTTTTGCACCAGCTGCTGCAAGTTCGAGCATCTCGTCATATGTCACTGTCTTTAATTTGCGTGCTGCAGGGACAACGCGAGGATCTGCGCTGAAGACACCGTCAACATCTGTGTAGATTTCGCAGACATCGGCATCGAGTGCTGCGGCGAGCGCAACTGCAGTTGTATCTGAACCACCGCGACCTAAAGTTGTAATGTCTTTTGTATCTTGCGAAATTCCTTGGAAGCCAGCAACGATTGCGATCGCACCTTCATTGATTGCTTCTTGGATGCGGCCAGGAGTTACATCGATAATCCGCGCTTTTCCGTGAACCGAGTCAGTGATTACACCTGCTTGGCTTCCGGTAAATGAACGGGCTTCAAAACCTAAATTGTTAATTGCCATTGCAAGAAGTGCCATCGAAATTCGCTCACCAGCGGTAAGCAACATGTCGAGTTCGCGCCCTTGTGGGATTGGGGTAACTGCGTTGGCTAATTCGATGAGCTCATCGGTGGTATCGCCCATCGCGCTAACAACCACAACGACCTGGTTGCCCGCCTTCTTGGAGGCGACGATGCGAGCGGCAACGCGCTTCATTCCATCGGCATCTGCTACCGAGGAGCCGCCATATTTCTGAACGATGAGTCCCATAGAGGTAAGTCTGAACCATGAATACGCCTTCGGGCTACCCAAATTACCGATATCCCAAATAATGAGACGGTAAGCATCTCAGGATATGAGAAAACTAGCCTTCTACGTTACGACGCCCTTCAAAGGCGCGACCTAGGGTCACTTCATCGGCATATTCAAGATCTCCGCCGACCGGCAAGCCGCTAGCCAAACGCGAAACGTTAAGGCCCATCGGCTTAATCAAGCGAGCCAAGTACGTCGCTGTTGCTTCGCCCTCGAGGTTGGGATCTGTCGCCAGAATAACTTCGGTGATATCTGAATCAGCTAACCGCGTCATAAGTTCGCGGATACGTAACTGTTCTGGACCAATGCCATCGATCGGACTGATTGCACCACCGAGAACGTGATACTTGCCGCGGAATTCGCGGGTGCGTTCGATAGCAATTACATCTTTACTCTCTTCAACAACACAAATCTGTGTGGGATCACGACGTGGGTCGCGACAGATGCGGCATTCGGTCTCTTCTGAAACGTTGCCACATTGCACGCAGAACATCACTCGCTCTTTCACGGTACGGATTGCATCAACTAGTGCGTGAGCGGTTTCGTTCTCGCTCTGCAGAATATGGAATGCAATACGTTGCGCTGACTTAGGGCCGATACCTGGCAAGCGTCCTAGCGCATCGATTAAATCTTGAATCGCACCTTCATACATTCCTGAGGTCATGCTTATTTGTTCTTCTCAGAAATCACGGTTGCACCAAGTTCTGCTGCCAATAAAGCAGCGCCGCTCAAGAGCGTCTTATCTGTCGGAGCCTCATCGGTGCGTACTGCGCGAGCAACTGGGTTGCTGCTTGGATCAATAGATGGATCAACAAGTGCTTCGATCTTGCGATCAAGTCCGGTGATATCGATAAAGGCCTGGCGCAGAATCTCATCTGATTCAGAACGAATAAATGAATCACGAGCTCCAGCATTGGCAATTCCGATTGTGATTGCCTTGTCATCAAGCCCAAGAATCTGCGCACTCGCGCTAAGCAGTGACCAAGTTAGACGACGACGCTTCTTTACATTCTCAATAACTTCAGGCCACATACGACGAAGGGCTGCAACATCGAGTGCATCTACTGGCGCAGCAGCGCTCTTCTTAACTTCTTCAACTACCGCTTTGACTTCAACTTTTTCTTCAACGATTGATTGAGCAACAGGCTCTGCTTTCTTTGCAGGTGCTGCGGCTGGTGCTGGCGCGGCAACAGGTGCGGAAGTTCCCATTCCTTGAACGCGCTCAAGTCTTTCAAGGCGTGCAAGTAGTCCTGCCTCGCTGGCATCGCCCATCGGCAACAACATGCGCCCGCAGATAATTTCAAGGATCAATCGTGGAGCTGTTGCACCACGCATCTGTGTGAGTCCTTCTGCAGCAATATCTGCAGCACGTGAAAGTGTTGCTGCTCCGAGATTCTTTGCCTGCGCAACCATTCGCTCGAGTTGATCTTCTGGAATCTCACGCAAGATCGAATTAGCGTTTGTCGCAGCGAGTGCATCAACGATCATGAGGTCGCGTAAACGCTCGAGGAAATCGCTAGCAAATCGGCGAGGGTCATGTCCTGATTCAATAACACGATCTACTGTCTTAAATAGTGTTGCTCCGTCACGCGCGGCGAGTGCTTCAACAGCATCATCGAGTAGAGCGCCATCTGTAAAGCCAAGTAGTTGAATCGCAATTTCGTAGCTAACGCCCTCAGCACCCGCTCCAGCAAGTAGTTGCCCCAAGATACTTAGCGCATCGCGCACGGATCCCCCACTTGCGCGAACAACCAATGGGATTACGCCCTTAGCAACTTTGACGCCTTCTTGTGCGCAGATCTTCTCTAAATGCTCGCCCAAGATTCCTGGTGGAACTAAACGGAATGGATAGTGGTGTGTACGTGAGCGAATTGTTGAGATCAACTTCTCTGGCTCAGTTGTTGCAAAGATAAAGATAACGTGAGGAGGTGGCTCTTCTACAACTTTAAGGAGTGCATTCGCTGCTCCGGGTCCAAGCTGATGCGCTTCATCAATAATGTAAATCTTGTACTTGCTCTGTACTGGTGCAAAGAATGCTTTATCGCGAAGATCGCGAGCATCATCAACGAGTCCATGTGTGGCAGCATCTAACTCGATTACATCAAGTGATCCCGGCCCGTTTGCAACTAAATCTTTACATGATTGGCATTCACCGCATGGATTCGGTGTTGGTCCTTTTGCGCAGTTAAGTGAACGCGCCATGATGCGAGCGCTAGAAGTTTTTCCGCAACCGCGAGGACCACTAAACAAATATGCGTGATGTGTGCGACCAGATTCGAGCGCATTCGATAAAGGAACCGTGACATGTTCTTGACCGATTACATCTGCAAAGACAGAGGGGCGGTACTTACGATAGAGCGCTAGTGACATCGTCTCCCCCTACTCGTCTCTGCTACGTGGCCTGTGGTGATTCTAAAGTTTTAGGGACCCTCCGCGCACCCATCAGAGCACGCCTACCCTTGCTGTATTCCTACCCTGGGGGAGTTCAGCGCGGTAATGCCGCGCGGAGGATCTGGTGAAATCATAGTGAGTGCGGCGATACCCTTAGCACGCTCATTTGGAGGATTCGCATAGCGGCCGAGTGCGCACGCTTGGAAAGCGTGTAAAGGGCAACCTTTCGAGGGTTCAAATCCCTCATCCTCCGCCAGAACCTGGATAATTTCCAAAGCAGTGGAATGGGATTTGAATGCGAGCAATAACGCAAGGAAAGTACGGCTTAGACTCCTTGGTTTTATCAGAAATACCAACGCCCAAAATTGGTTCAAAACAAGTTCTGGTAAAGGTAGAGGCGGCCAGCGTCTATGCCGCAGTTCTGCATCTGATAACAGCAGATATCTCACTTGTTAGATTATTTGCAGGGCTTCGTAAACCACGGATGCGTCCAGGGCAATCATTTGCTGGAACAGTGATTGAGATTGGCAGTGAGGTAAAGGATTTAAAAGTCGGAAATCGAGTCTGCGGAACTGCACCAGGTGCATTTGCAGATCTAGTAGTTGTCCGTGCAAAGCGTGTAGCTGTCCTACCTGACAGTGTGGGTTTTGATGAGGCATCAACAATTCCAGTGTCTGCTAGCACAGCGCTTCAAGCAGTTCGAAAACACGGCCAAGTTGGCGCTGGACAAAAAGTTTTGATCATCGGTGCCTCTGGCTGCGTTGGCTCATTTGCAGTGCAGATAGCGGTGGGACTTGGAGCAGAGGTAACCGGTGTATGTCGGGGATCTAAAAAGAGCTACGTTGAATCTTTGGGAGCTGATCAGGTTATTGCTTACGAATCAGAATCAATAACTGGTGCCTTCGATTGTATTATCGATACTTCAAGTTTCCTGTCGATAAATCAATTGCGAAGGTTGTTGAAATCAAGTGGCAGATTAGTAATCGTTGGGTCCGCGGCAAATCCTGGCTCTAGTGGTCTTAGTCGGCTTATGGCAACAGCTCTACTGTCCTTATTTATCAAAGAGTCTATAAAGGCCTTTACTCAATCTGAAAATAAAGATGATCTCTCTGTGCTGCTTGAAGATTTGGCAAGGAAGCGGATTACTCCTGTGATAGCTAAAAAATTACCCTTAGAACTTAGTGCTCAAGCGGTGGAGCACTTTGCATCCGGCAAAGCCTGCGGCCACGTCATAATTTCACCGTCCCTTTAGTGGATTAACTGTTTACAGGTTCGAGGTTGCGCCCTATGCTGTCGATTTATGAACCGTTTACCTAAAAAACGGGGAATTACCCAGGTTGAAGAGGATAAATCCCTCATCCTCCGCCAGATTTAAATCTCGACGCCGATGTATTTGGTCTCGAGGAACTCGTGAATTCCATCAAAGCCACCTTCGCGGCCAAGTCCTGATTGCTTGACTCCGCCAAATGGCGCGGCAGGATCTGAAATCACGCCACGGTTGATTGCAACCATTCCAGATTCGATCGCCTCTGCCATGCGCAGTGCGCGCTTGAGATCTTCTGAATAAACATAGCTAATCAATCCGTAATCGGTGCTGTTAGCAAGAGTGACTGCTTCTTCATCGGTATCAAAGGTAACAACTGGGGCTACGGGGCCAAAGACTTCGTGGTTCAGGATTGGATTATCTGATGCCACTTCAATCACGGTTGCTGGATAGAAAGCTCCCGGACCATCAGGAAGTGTGCCACCAACAATAACTTTGCCGCCGCTAGCAACAGATTCATCAACGAGTTCTGCAATCTTGTTTCGCTCATTAATCGAAACACTTGCACCTAGTTGAATTCCTGTATCGCGACCACGACCTATAACAAAAGCGGACATTGCAGCAGAGAACTTCTTTGTAAATTCTGCTGCGATTGGACGCTGTACATAGACGCGGTTAGCTGCAGTGCAAGCCGCTCCACCGTTTCGCATCTTTGCAAGCATCAAACCTTTTACTGCTTCATCAATATTTGCATCATCGAGAACAACAAACGGCGCATTTCCGCCAAGCTCCATTGAACAACGAATCACGCGATCAGATGCTTCGCGTAGCAATACGCGACCTACCGGTGTTGAACCTGTAAATGAAAGATTCTTCAATCGTGGATCATGCAACATCGCGCTAATTGCTGGGCCAGTCTTTTCTGGCAAGATCACATTGAGAACACCTTTTGGAACGCCAGCACGTTGCAGAATATCTGCAATTGCGAGGGCAGTAAGTGGTGTTTCAGTTGCTGGCTTTAAAATCATTGTGCAACCGGCCGCAATTGCCGGACCGATTTTGCGCGTGGCCATCGCTGCAGGGAAATTCCACGGTGTGATGAGAAGTGAGACTCCGATGGGTTGGTGAGTTACAAGAATGCGTTTGTCACCACTTGGTGATTTTCTGAAATCTCCTGGGGTACGTACCGCTTCCTCTGCAAACCAGCGGAAGAATTCGGCGGCATAGATCACTTCACCCTTTGCATCAGGGAGAGCTTTTCCATTCTCTTTAGAAACTAGTTCTGCTAAGTAATCAGCTTCTGCTGTCATGATTTCAAATGCCTTGCGCAAAATTTCACTGCGTACTCGTGGGGCAGTTGCTGCCCATGATGCACTGGCTGCATCGGCTGCCGCGAGGGCCGCTTCGCATTGGCTATCTCCGGCTAAGGCCACATCTGCGATAACACTGAGGTCGCTAGGGTCATATACGGGTGTGGTTTTGGACCCATCGACCCATTCTCCGTTGATAAATAACTGTGTACGCATAAGATGAGGATACTCAGAGTGCAAAGAGGTCGCCACTAGCGCCCTTCGGTGCACCTATAAAGGGAGATGAAGTGCCTAAGTCCTGGACCGATGGAGCCCCAGCCCCGGTTGTTTTACAAGATCACGCCACACTTGAAGATCCGCTTACTTACAAAATCAAGCGTCGCTTCTTAGGTGGAGCGCTCAATCGCCACTCTCTTGGTCATCAACGTTTAAGTAAGCGTTACGCCTACGGAATTCTCTCTTCTGACTGCATCTCATCTTCTGCGTATGGTGGAGAGCAGATCTTAGTTGCACTGATTCCTGCATTTGGATTGGCAGCATTCACAATTTTCCCACCAATGATGGCCGTTATTCTCTTTATGCTTTTTGTAATCACATTTTCATATCGCGATGTAATCGCCACCTATACAAAATCTGGTAGCGCATACGTGGTAGCTCGGGAAAATTTTGGTCGCGTTACCTCACAAGTAGCTGCGATTGAGTTGATGTTCGGATACATCATTACCGTTGCAATTCAATCAGCTGCCGGTGTTGCAGCAATTATCTCGACCTTCCCGGAGATAAATGATTACAAAGTCCAAATTACGGTTGGAATCGTTCTCCTTTTAACTTTTGTCAATCTCAGAGGCGTAAAGGAGGCTGGATTAGTTTTTGTGATTCCTTCTTACCTCTTTATCAGCGGAATGTTGATTGTCTTCGTCATGGGCATTTATCGGTACTTCAATGGAACTCTCCCCGTTTACTCATCAGAGACTGAAGGGCTTGTCGAAATTGGCCAAGCTCAAGGATTAATTTCGCTTGCAGCGGCTTTATATATTCTTAAGGCTTTCGCTAATGGAAGTGCATCACTCACAGGTATTGAAGCAATTTCAGATAGCGTTCCACTTTTCAGAGCGCCAGAGCATCAGAATGCAAAAAAGGTCTTACTTCTCATGAGTGGAACACTGGCAACCCTCATTATCGGAATTGGTTGGTTGGCAAAAGAGACGCTTGCGATTCCATATGCAGATGGAACACCGACTGTTATCTCCCTCATTGCAAAGGCGGCTCTCGGCGAGAGCTGGCTTGGTTCCGGTCTATTCATCTTGACCCAGCTTGGAACAATGTTGATCCTCTTTGCGGGAGCAAATACTTGTTTTAGCGCCTTTCCAAATATGGTCAATATCGTTGCCGGAGATGGTTATTTACCGAAGCGACTCAGCCAGAGAGGGCACCGACTAGTCTTTTCGAACGGTATTTTCTTTATCGCAGGTGGAGCTTTGGTTTTGGTAATCGCAACCGGAGCAAGCATTACCGTTCTTGCAGCAATTTATGCGTTAACGGTTTTTATCGGTTTTGCACTCACCAGTTTGGGAATGACAAAAAAATCATGGATCGCAAGTTCCCATAAGTTAAATCTCAAAGTCATACTGCATGGCACCACGGGAATTATCTCTGTGCTGACTGTTGTTGTCCTCGCAAGTTTAAAGTTTGCCGAGGGAACGTGGGTTGTAGTTATTGGATCTCCAATTTTTGTACTTGTGATGTTGCATTTTAATAAACAGTACAAACGGGAACAAGACGCGCTCACTGTCTCAAGCGAGCAGGAGCGCGCAACGTCAATCGCTCGCCATGATGTGACTGTTCTTGTAGATAACGTTGATCTAGCAACTATTGGTGCGATTCGATACGCGCGCAGCCTGAAGCCACGCAAGCTCAGTGCCGTCCACTTCGTCATTGATGATCGGCGTGCAGAAGAAATCCAAGAAGCGTGGGCGAAGTCAGATGCTCTCGATGACGTTACCCTTGAATTAATCGACTGCCCTGATCGCAGGCTTCCAAATGCTGCACTTGAATATTCCTTGCGAATGACTGAAAAGCAGGATGTAGAACTTACGCTTTTGTTGCCTCGACGTGCTTATTCTGGATTCTTAGGTCGTTTACTTCACGATCAAACTGCAGAAGAAATTGCAGCACCGATCTCACAACTTCAACGGGTTGTTGCGACAATTGTTCCTTTTGATGTTAATCGCATTCTTTCGGGATCTGCTCCCCAGGTTGTAAGAGTCGCAGCAGAAAAAGTTGTAGCGAAACCGGTTGCATTTAAGCCTGTAGAAGATGTAATCCGAGATATTGAACCAGTTAGCCACTACGCCGAAAACTTAACTCCTATCGGAGAAATTCAATGGCGTAAGCGAGCCCAGGTGCAAGGTCGCGTAACTTCAATTAAGAGCGCTCCACGTGGATCTGCTCCATATCTCCAAGTTGAGGTGTGGGATCAGACCGGCGGAGTAACGCTTCAATTCTTGGGTAGACGCGATATCGCAGGTCTCGAAGTTGGTTCCCAGATTCGTGCTGAAGGAATGGTTGGCGAAGAAGAAGGATCGCTGACTATCTTGAACCCTTCATATGAATTACTTGTCTGAGAAGAAATCTTTCAGTAACTGAGCGCATTCGCTCTCACGAATTCCTGAAGTAACTTCGACCTTAAAGATCGAGCGTGGATCTCGCAATACATCCCATACGGATCCAACTGCCCCTGCCTTCTCATCCCAAGCGCCAAAAACTAGGTGACTAATACGTGATTGAGCGATCGCACCCGCACACATTGCACATGGTTCGAGCGTGACGATCAAGGTACAACCATCAAGGCGAGATTTCTGTAAACGTGTAGCTGCATTTCGGATTGCAACGACTTCGGCGTGTGCTGTTGGATCATTATTGGCTTCTCGCTCATTAAATCCGGTACCGATCACAATTCCATCTGCATTAACAACAATTGCCCCAACTGGTACATCTCCAGTTGCGAGCGCGTTACGAGCGAATGTGAGCGCTTCACCCATTAGCTCTTGATGATTAAGAATTTTATAACTCCAATAATTGCGTGAATTCCTCGCCAAATCCTAGCCGACTTGCAATTGCTTCTAGTTGCTCATCTGGGAATAGATCTGGGTCGTCGCACAAAGTTGAAAGTTCCATTCGATGAACTCCGATGTCAGAGATAATATCTAGATCACCAGCAGGAAATGGTTCTTCGTCTTCTTCGGGCATATCTAAATCGCAGAGTTCAATAAACTCTGCTGCAATTTCATAATCAATTGCACAGGTAATGTCACTTAAAAATAATTTGATATGCGAGCCAAGAACTCGAATGATCATAAAAAATTCTTCATCAATTGCCAGAAGAGCTAGCGCGCCACCATTTGTCTGCTGAGATTTAAGTCGCTCAATAATCTGAGGGAGATCCTGCGCATCCGGCAAAAGAGCGAGAGACCATCGGCCATCTTCATGCCACGCAGCAACGGCAATATCCACATCGTTGATGAGTGGCTCGCCTGCCTGATCATGTGACACGTTGCTCATATTCCCACTCATTGGGGTGGAATGAAAGAGCGGTAAGGTACGGGTTATGAAAGTTCACGTTGCCGACCATCCTTTGATATCCCACAAATTGACTGTTCTGCGCGACAAGAACACCGATTCACCGACCTTCCGACATCTCGTCGAAGAGCTCGTGACCTTGCTCGCCTACGAGGCAACGCGTGATGTGCGCGTGGAGAAGGTCGAGATTGTTACTCCAGTCCAACCAACAACTGGTGTGAAGTTGGCCGAACCGCGTCCTGTTGTTGTTCCAATTCTGCGCGCTGGTTTAGGAATGCTCGAGGGAATGAGTCGTCTTGTTCCAACTGCGGAAATTGGTTTTCTAGGAATGGTGCGCGATGAGAAAACTCTCAAGGCAAGCACTTACGCAAATCGTCTTCCTGAGGATCTATCTGGTCGCCAATGTTTTGTTCTCGATCCAATGTTGGCAACTGGTGGAACGCTCGTTGCAGCGATCAACTTCCTTATCGAACGCGGTGCAACTGAAATTACTGCGATCTGTATCTTGTCAGCACCTGAAGGAATTGCAGTCCTTGAAGAAGCATTTAAGGATTCAGGAGTTCCAATTAATTTAGTTACAGGCGCACTCGATGAACGTCTCAATGAACACGGCTATATCGTTCCTGGTCTTGGGGATGCTGGCGATCGACTTTACGGAGTTGTCTAAATGGCATCTACCTCACCGGGGTATGGAATAACTATTCGTGTTGAGGGATCTCCAGATCTACAACCGGTAGCGCAAATTACATCTGCACTATCTGTTGCAGGCGCAACAATTACCGCTCTCGACGTTGTTGAATCATTATTAGATCGCGTGGTTATTGACGTAACGTGTGACACGGTCAACGCAGACCATGCTGATGAAATTACCGCGTCGCTCAACAAAATTGACGGTCTAGTTGTTCGCAAAGTCTCAGATCGCACATTCTTGCTTCATTTAGGTGGCAAAATTGAGATTGCATCGAAGGTTCCGTTAAAGACTCGTGATGATCTATCGCGCGCCTATACCCCAGGTGTTGCGCGCATTAGCCAGGCAATTGTTGATGATCCAACAAACGTCAGACGCCTAACAATGAAGCGCAATACCGTCGCAGTTGTTACAGATGGATCAGCAGTATTGGGCCTTGGAAATATCGGACCAGAGGCTGCCCTTCCTGTCATGGAGGGAAAGGCTGCGCTCTTTAAGCGCTTTGCGGATGTTGATGCCTGGCCAGTCTGTCTAGATACTCAAGATGTTGATGAAATCGTGCGCACCGTCCAGTTGATTGCTCCCGTCTACGGCGGAATTAACTTAGAAGATATTTCAGCACCACGATGCTTTGAAGTAGAGGCACGCCTGCGCCAATTGCTAGACATCCCGGTCTTCCATGATGATCAGCACGGAACGGCAATTGTCGTTCTTGCAGCGCTAAAGAATTCATTGAAGTTAGTGAAGAAAGATATCTCTGCAGTAAAGATTGTTATGAGTGGAGCTGGTGCTGCTGGCACTGCCGTTGCTCGCCTTTTGGTAAAAAGCGGTGCAAAAAACATCATCGCTTTTGATAAAGATGGTGCGATCAATAGCTCACGTAGCCGTGATGATGAGATGCGCGCCTGGTTTATCGATCACTCCAACCCAAATAACTTCGCCGGTAATCTTCATGAGGCGATGTCAGGTGCAGATGTCTTTATTGGCGTGAGTGCACCTAACGTGCTCACTGAGTCAGATGTCGCTTCCATGGGCGAGAGCTCAATCGTCTTTGCGCTAGCCAACCCAGATCCAGAAGTTGATCCAGTGATTGCTCGTAAATATGCAGCTGTTGTTGCTACTGGACGAAGTGATCAACCAAATCAGATTAATAACGTGCTTGCCTTCCCAGGAATCTTCCGTGGATTACTAGATGCCCAGGCTCATAAGATCACAGATGATCTACTCATTGCTGCCGCAAATGCGATCGCAGATTGTGTCTCTGCCTCACAACTCAATGCTTCTTTTATCGTGCCAAGCGTCTTTGATCCTCAAGTGGTGACGAAAGTTGCTGCCGCCGTTAAGGCGAGTGTATGAGTGATTTGACCAAGTTTTTTGTAGAAAACTTTGAGAATCTAGCTCCATTTATCTTCTATCTCATTGTTGGCATCATCATCTTTGTTGAAACTGGCGTGCTGCTTGGTTTCTTTCTCCCAGGTGATTCACTTCTCTTCGCTGCTGGAATCGTTGCTTCAACTCATGGAAACATAAATCCAGCAATTCTGGCGATCGTTGTCTTCATGGCCGCTTTCCTTGGAGATCAAGTCGGATTTGTATTCGGGCGCGTTATTGGCCGTCCATACCTGGAACGTCGCCAATCTGAACGTATCCAGAAAATGATTAAGAAATCTGAAATTTACTATGAGAAGTACGGTTTCTGGGCAGTTGTGGGAGCACGCTTTATTCCATGGGTTCGAACCTTCGTTCCACCAATTGCTGGAACCACACGTATGAATTACTACAAGTTTCTGCTCGCCAATGCCCTCGGCGCACTTATCTGGGGCGTTGGCATCACGTTATCTGGCTTCTACGCTGCTTCGTTACCGTGGGTTAAAACTTCTGCAGTAACCATTGGTTGGATCTTTATATCTCTGTGGCTGCTCTCTTTAATTGTGAATTTCGTACGCCACCGACAAGTACTCCGAGATAAGTAAGAATAATTCCCGAGACGAGATAAACGCTAATTTGTACGCCATCTGTTGGCGAGATTAGGTCAATAAGTAAAGATCCGACGAGCTGTCCACCCACACTAATCAGAGTAAAGGTAAGTACACCAAGGTGTTGCACAATGGTGGAAGTAAAAGCGACGTAGATAACCCCGAGAACTCCACCTGTGTAAATCCACCAAGGGCCTGCAGGTAGTGGTGAAAGTTTCATACCGCCAAAGGTCATCGCGAAGAAGAGAATGATGAGCAAGAAAGTAGTTCCCATTGCAAAATTTAAAAGTGAGGTCGCAAAACTCTGTTGTGAATGCTCGTTAATCTGCCCGTTAAGAGCCCGCTGAACTCCAACGATTGCACCTGCAAAAATTCCGAGAACAACCGCTGCTATTGATAAATCGCGCCCATCAAGGCGATCTGCAACTGAGATAAAGACGGCAAAGACTGTTACGAAGGCGGCTGCAACACGTCTAGGTGTGATCTCTTTCTTTCCGCCCCCAGTTAAACCAATTCGATCTACAAGTAAGGAAATCGCACTTTGACCGGCTATCGCAGCCACTGAATAGATTGCAACACCAATTAAGGGAACGATCTGCGTCTGAACTGCAACAAAACTTCCACCTAACATCCCAGCGAAAAGGGTTGCGGGAGGAATTGCTTTTGCGGTCACAGCTCGGCGAAGTGTGCGTACTCCCTCCTTAATCGCAGGATTAAAGAGTGCGATAACAACAATGATGATCAATCCAGATGTAAATGAGACTAGAGCTGCTTGTAGCCCATTGCCCAACAAATACGAAAGTTCGCCATTAGCGCGTGCCTGCAGAGCGATCATAAGGCCAGAAATTGCGGCGAGGAAATCTAGCCGTTTATGTTGCATCTGCACACTTTACTTTAGCTATCGAGCTGAAGTGTGATTTCTAACCACTCTTCTTCCCGTTGAACAAGTTCAGACTCAAGAGATGCGATCTCATTAGCAATTTCAAGCAATCGATCAGCATCGAAGGAGGCCTCACCTTGCTGATTCTTCAGCGCAGCGAGTTTCTCTCGTGCCTTCTCTATTTGGCGTTCAACCCTGGCTAAATCTTTCTTGAGGAGACGTTCTGTCTGCGCCGATGAGATCTTCTTTTCACCTTGTGCGGATCCACCTTTAAGTGCGCGTGCGCGATCTTCTAGATACTGATCGACACCGCGAGGAAGATCGCGAAGTTGCCCATCACCGAGTAATCCGACAAATCGATCGCATACACGTTCCAGAAAGTATCTATCGTGTGAAATCACAATGAGGGTTCCACCAAAGCTATCCAAAAGATCTTCAAGCTCTGTCAGAGTCTCAATATCGAAATCATTCGTTGGCTCATCGAGCAGCAATACATTGGGTGAATCCATGAGTAGCCGCGTAAGTTGCAAACGTCGCTTCTCGCCACCAGAGAGATCTCCAACTGGTGTCCATTGACCATCTCGATCGAAACCAAGTCGTTCACAGAGTTGTGACGCTGAAAGTGTGCGCCCTTTACCGATTTCAATGTGGTTAGCCACATTCTCAACTGCTTCTAGAACTCGCCATGTCGGATCTAGTTCATCTAAATGCTGGGTGAGAAATGCAATCTTTACTGTAATTCCAGTTACTAATTTTCCTGCCGCAACTTCAAGTTCTGCAGCCATCGTGCGCATCAACGTGGTTTTTCCCGCGCCGTTAATACCTACGATTCCAAAACGATCACCAGGACCAATATTCCAGGTTAATTCGCTGATCAGCTCTTTATCTCCCGCTGTAATTTTTGCATGCTGATATTCCAAAACAGTACGCCCAAGACGATTGAGTGCGAATTTGAGCAACTCTGATTTATCGCGGGGTGCCGGTTCACTACTAATTAATTCATTTGCTGCATCAACACGAAATTTTGGTTTTACAGTCTGAGCCGGTGCACCACGACGAAGCCAGGCAAGTTCTTTACGAATCAGTTGGTTACGTCGTGCATCCATCGCACTTGTTTGGCGAGCCCGCTCAGCCTTTGCTAAAACATATGCCGAATACCCTCCGTCATACTCTTCAAGTGCTCCGCCAACAACTTCCCATGTGCGATCAGTTACCGCATCAAGAAACCAACGATCGTGAGTAACAACTAGGACGGCTAGATCTCTTCGCGCATTTAAATGTTCGGCAAGCCAATCTACGCCTTCCACATCAAGGTGGTTAGTAGGTTCATCGAGCATGATCAGGTCCAGCTCATCAATAAGTAGCTTTGCTAAACCAACTCGACGCTTCTCTCCACCCGATAGCGTGACAAAAACTCTTTCAAAGAGATGATCATCGAAACCACCGAAGAGACCAGTGAAGACTTCACGAATCTTTGGATCACTCGCCCATTCATGTTTAGCACGATCTCCGATAACGAGATCGCCTACGGTTGCGCTTTTATCGGCTAAATCAACTTGTGAAAGCATTCCTACTCGAACTGAATTTCCTTGCGTTACTCGTCCCTCATCCGCTTTTTCGATGCCAGCGATAATCTTCATCAGCGTGCTTTTGCCAGCGCCATTTCGACCAACAATTCCGATTCGATCGCCTTCAGAGACGCCGATTGAGACTTTTGTGAGTAATGGGCGGATATCAAAGGCCTTACTTACACCTTCGAGATTAACAAGATTGCGTCCCATAATGGAGAAGCGTACCTTTGCGCCATGATGGTTACAGACCGTGAATACGCAGTTGCACTCGATGAGAAGGATCCGTTAAAAGGGTTTAAATCACTTTTCATGATTTCAGATCCAGATATGTGTTATTTGGATGGAAATTCACTCGGTCGCTTGCCTCTTGCCACCGTCACTGCAGTCAATGATTTTATGACTCGTGAATGGGGACCTGAAGTTGTCACTGGTTGGGGACATTGGGTAGATGAAGCACAGCCGACAGGAGATCTTCTTGGGCGTGCAACGCTCGGTGCTGCAGCCGGACAGGTATTAGTCTGCGACACAACATCGGTGAATTTCTATCAATTGGCGCTTGCAGCAATTCATGCACGCCCTGGCCGGAAAACAATCATTACAGATGCAGCAAATTTTCCAACAGATCGCTACATCCTTGAAGGAATAGCAAAGCAATTTGGGCTCAAACTAATAATTATTGATAATGAAACTCCGGGAAGTGCCGAGAACGAACGCATTACCCCTGAGATTTTAGAAAAGTATTTAAGCGATGATGTAGCACTTGTAACTCTTGAAGTTATTCAGTATCGATCAGGTGCGCGCAATGACATCAAATCTCTCACGGATTTGGTACGTAAACATGGCGCGTTTTTGTTATGGGATGCCAGCCATGCTGTCGGTGCCATCGAGATGAATTTCGATAAGAACGGCGTTGATATTGCAGTTGGCTGCACATATAAGTATGGAAACTCTGGCCCGGGATCACCCGCTTGGTTATATGTAAATAAGCGAGTGCAAGCAGAGTTACAAGTTCCTATTCAAGGTTGGTTCTCACAAGGAGATCAATTTGGAATGGGGCCAGTCTTTGAACGTGCAGATGGAATTCGTGGATTCCAGATTGCATCCCCTTCACTCATCGGACTTCGTTGTGTAAAGACTGCATTCACGATGATTGAAGAGGCGGGCATCGACGCAATCGCAAGCAAGGCTGCTATCGGCACGCAGATGATGATCGATCTCTACGACGCTTGGCTTGCAGATTTAGGTTTTACGCTACTGACCTCTCGCACGGCATCTGAGCGCGGTGGACACATCTCACTTGGACACCCAGATGCAGCGCGAATCTGTGTTGCGCTTCGTCAATTCGCCAACGTGATCCCTGATTACCGCACACCAAATTCAATTCGTTTGGCGATCGCTCCACTTCCGACTTCATATGTTGAGATCTGGGATGGCTTCCAACGTATGCGCGATCTCGTTGCTACACGCCAATACGAAACAATCAAGCAATCAGATTCGAGAGTCACGTGAGCAATCCTTCAGGAAATGAATTCGAGTCAGCGCTTACTTACAGCTCATATCTAGCAGTTGATGAACTCTTAGGGCTACAGCGTCCTCTCTCGGAGGGGCCAGAGCATGATGAGATGCTCTTCATTATTATTCACCAGACCTACGAGCTCTGGTTTAAGCAGCTTATTCACGAATTCACCGCCGCTCAGCAATCTCTAGAAGATGGCGATACTCATCGCAGTCTTGCCATTTTGGGACGTATTCGCACAATTCTTAAGGTCTGCGTGACACAGATTGATATTTTGGAGACGATGACGCCTCTCCAATTTAACGCTTTTCGTGGATATCTAGCATCCTCAAGTGGTTTTCAATCTGCACAATTTAGAAAAGTTGAAGCGATTCTTGGTCGCCGTGATTCACGGATGTCAGGTCATCTTCCTCCAAAAGAGCAGCAAGAGATTGCAACGATTACTTCACGTAAGAGTCTCTGGGATTCAACTCTTGCTTATCTCAATCACCGCGGGCACGGGATTCCAAATCACATTCTTAATCGCGATGTAAGTGCACATTATGAAAGCAATGAGGAGATTCAAGAGATTCTTCTTGCCGTACATAAACATGATCCTGAAAGTGCGATGGTCTGCGAGCGCCTTGTAGATATTGATGAAGGCCTACAAGAGTGGCGCTATCGACATGTAAAGATGGTTGAACGAACAATTGGCTCTAAGGTCGGATCAGGTGGATCTAGCGGTGTTGAGTATCTTGCAAGCACACTTTTTGCACCCGTATTTGCTGATCTCTGGCAGATTAGATCTCGCTTTTAACTAGAGCTTTGGTAGACCTACAAGAACAATCTCGTCCAATGATTTGCGCCCACGTGGTGCAAGTTCTCGCTCAGCCAGCGCAGTAGGCAATTTTTCCGGGCTATCTTGCTTGCCGATAGCTATAACAACTACAGGCACTAGTTCACTCGCCATTTCCACGTTACTGCGCGCTTTGTCTTTATCAAAGCCTGTCATTTGATGAGCGACTAATCCGCGGTCGTGAGTCTCAATAACGAGTTGGGCGACTGCTAATCCGCAATCGAATTGATAGTCAGCGTGGATAGATCCATCATCGCGTGTTGGTTGTGCAGCGACAAGAATGAGTGCTGCTGCGTTCTTTGCCCAGCTTTGATTAAATTCAACGAGAGACGCCAAAATTTGATTGAAGGTTGCATCGCCGCGCTTACCGACAAAGAAACGCCATGGCTGTCCATTAAATGCTGAAGGCGCCCATCGCGCAGCTTCGAGAATTCCCAAGAGATCAGTATCTGAAATACGGGCGCTCTCATCGAGTGAGCGAGGGCTTCTACGTATTGCTATGACTTCATTCACTGGAACGGCGGTCTGTGCTCTCATAGCAGGCGACCCTACCCCTCATTAAGTAAATCTGCAGTGTGAAAACTATCCATGATGCATGTGCATAGAGTTTAATAGGGCAATGCCTGTAAAGATCCATCCAACTAAAGCAATGCTAATTTCCACGACAGTTAATCTGCTCGGTACGAAACTCCCTGGTGAGATTGCAGTAGATGAAATCTTGGATGCATCTGGAATATCTAAAGGAAGTTTGTATCACCACTTTGAAGATCTTGGCGAGCTACTAGAAGCAGCACAGGTGGAGATATACGCGGCATGGGTAGATCGAAGTGTTGAAGCGCTTGTTGCCATGATTGCAAAAGTGAAAACTCGTGAAGACATAGTTAATGGACTGAAAATAGTTACTCGCTTCACGCAAGATAAGAAGTACAGCAATACACGTTTTCAACGTGCTCGTGCAATTGCTGCTGCTGAACACAATCCTCGCTTTAGAAAACGCCTTGCGGAAGAACAGACTCGCTTGACTGACGCACTGATTGATTTAATTAATGAGGCGCGTAATAAAGGTTTATATGCGAAAGACTTTGACGCTCATGCTGGAGCAGTTCTTGTACAGGCGTACACACTAGGCATGATTGTTGATGACTTTGTAGTTAATCAGATGGACCCAGAAGCTTGGTATGACCTGATTGATAAAGTGGTTGATAAAGTCTTCCTCACATGATTATTTCAGCTGCCCACGCCGTTATTGAGGGTAAAGATCGCAGTGAGATCTGGATCGATATTCGCGCAGGTTTAATTCATGAGATCGGTGATGGTCCTCATCCATCTGCCGAAAGAAAATTCACCGGCACCCTGATTCCAGGATTTGTAGATATCCACTGCCATGGTGGAGGTGGGTACTATTTTTCTAACCTAAATCCAGACCGGATCAGAGATTCAATTGATATTCATCGTCACGCAGGCACGACAACTCAGTTTGCCAGTCTGGTGACAGCAGATCTGAGTCAACTTAAATCCCAGATCGAAGCACTTATTCCATTTGTGCATAGTGGTGATCTTGCTGGAATACATCTCGAGGGTCCATACCTGTCTCGCGCCAAATGTGGCGCTCATGCTCCAGAGCTGCTCCGCGCACCACACTTAGGTGAGATCAAATCTTTGATTGAGTGGGGACAAGGAACGATTGCAATGGTGACATTTGCACCTGAGCTTGAGGGAGCACTTGAATCAATTACTTGGCTAGCTTCACAGGGAATTGTGGCTGCTATTGGCCACTCGGATGCAGATGCAGACACTGCTCGAGCTGCCATTGATGCTGGTGCCAAGGTAGTTACACACTTTACAAATGCGATGGCAAAGATGATTGGTGGCCAATCAATGGCTACAGAAGTGTTGGAAGATTCGGATATCTCTCTCGAACTAATCAACGACGGTACTCATGTTCCTATTGATGTCATTGAAGTGCTGAAGAAAAACGCTATAGAAAGAACAATCCTTGTTACCGATGCGATGTCTGCAGCCGGCAGCATCGATGGCAAATATCTAATCGGTGATTTAGAAGTTGAAGTAAAAGATTCCATCGCCCGTTTAGTTAGTAATGGATCACTCGCAGGAAGTACTCTCACTATGGAGCGAGCATTCATTAACTTTATAAACAAGGATGGCGTAAATATTGTTGACGCAGTCCATGCCGCTTCTACTCGTGCGGCACAAGTTTTTGGTCTAAAAAATGTGGGGTCCATAAGTGTTGGAAAAAAAGCAGATATTCTCCACTTTGATGGAAAAAAGATAGAAATGCTTACTTTTTAAAGTTAAAACACGCGTAAATTTCATATTAGTTGCAACTTATTTAGAGATCAGAGATACTTATGTCCTAACGAATTGGACTTTACAAATGTATTCCACGATGCACACGCATCACGCAAGCACCTTTAGACATATCCCTGTCACATCAAAACCAGTATCGCCAGAGCGAGTTGCTCAAGTCTTGGCAGATGAATGGAAACTTTTCACGAAGAATACAAAGGCATCTGAGGCTGAAAGTAAGCGCGCCTTTGATTCACTGCCGCTCGGTGTGACCTCGAGTTTCCAGCATTGGGATCCATATCCAATTTCTATCGCCTCTGCAGAAGGTGCCTGGATGACAGATGTCGATGGGCGCAAGCTTCTCGACCTTTCCATGGGCTTCGGCGCGATGTTGGCCGGCCACCTCAATCCAATTGTTGTCGAAGAAATCCAGTCGTCATTACGCACTGGAATGCTCTTTGTTACTCCTTCACCGATTTCAACAGATGCCGCAGAACGCATCTGTAAGCGATTCGGGATCGACCAAGTTCGCTTCACCAACTCAGGCACAGAGTCGACGATGTACGCGGTTCGCGTTGCTCGATCTGTCACCGGCAAGATGGGCCTTCTCAAAGTCGAGGGTGGTTATCACGGAAGTTATGATCCATTCGTGGTTTCGAGTAAGCCATCACTTGATGTTATTGGCGATTCGGAGAATCCGACCCCAGCAATTGATAGCAATCTTGTTCCAGGAGATATTTACGTAGTTCCATTTAATAATCTCAGCGCACTTGAGCGAATGTTCGAAACGAACTCTTCAAAGATTGCCTGCTTTATTGTTGAACCAGTTCTTGAAAACTTAGCGATCGTTCTGCCAGATGCTGGATATCTTGAAGGTGTTCGTGCGTTGTGCGATAAGTACGATGTAATTCTTATATTTGATGAAGTAAAGACTGGACTCACTGCAGGTGCACACGGTGCATCTGCTCGACTTGGTGTTAAACCAGATCTGATTACTCTTGCAAAATCTATCGGCGGCGGACTTCCACTTGCAGCTTTTGGTGGAAAGAAGAAGTACATGGATTACGTCACTAACGGCAAGATGGCACACTTTGGAACTTTCAACGGAAATCCACTTGCAATGGCAGGTGTCCGTGCAATCGATCGTATTTGTACAACTGAAGCGATGGAGAAAGCTGAATCGCTAAATATGCGGGCTTTGACCCGTATCAGCGCGATTATTGATGAATACGAACTACCTGCACACACAGTTGGTTTTGGAGTTAAGGGTTGTGTTACATGGTCAACAACGCCAGTACGCAATTACCGCGATTACAAAGCAACTGATTTTGGTATTGCAGAAGCGCACTGGCTCTTCTCACTTAACCGCGGCATCATCACACCACCTGGGCTAGATGAGCAGTGGTTGATCAGCTTGGCTCATGGCCAGGCAGAGATCGATCTACTTGTTGAAGATTTCCGCGAATTTGCAGTCGCGCTACGCGACTAAATACTCCACGAGGAGTGCAGCGGGCGACCTTCTGCATATCCAGCAGATGATTGAATTCCAACTGTCGCGCGCTCTGCAAATTCATTGAGATCGTGAGCACCTGCGTAAGTACATGATGACCTTACGCCAGCGATAATCTCATCGAGAAGATCTTCTACTCCTGGACGGCTTGAGTTGAGATACATACGTGAAGTTGAAATTCCTTCTTCAAAGAGCGCCTTACGCGCACGATCGAAGGCATCCTCAGAAGATGTACGTGCCGCAACTGCGCGAGCAGAGGCCATTCCAAATGATTCTTTAAAAAGTTTGCCATTGGCATCGCGCTGCAAGTCACCAGGTGATTCATATGTTCCTGCAAACCAAGAACCAATCATTACCTGTGATGCACCGGCTGCAAGTGCCAGCGCAACATCGCGCGGATGGCGAACACCACCATCGGCCCAGACAGATTTTCCAAGTTCTTTTGCAGCAGCCGCGCATTCAAGGACTGCTGAAAATTGCGGACGTCCAACACCTGTCTGCATACGAGTTGTACACATCGCACCTGGTCCGACGCCAACCTTAATAATGTCAGCGCCTGCTGCAATTAAATCGCGAGTTCCTTCTGCAGTAACAACGTTGCCTGCCACAATCGGAATCGAAGGATTGAGTGCGCGAATAATCTTTAACGCTTCAATCATCTTCTTCTGATGGCCGTGAGCAGTATCAACAACTAGAACATCAGCGCCTGAATCAATCAGCGCCTTAGCTTTTGCCGCGACGTCACCATTAATTCCAACTGCTGCAGCGATTCGTAAACGCCCCTTGCTATCTAAAGCAGGTGTGTACAAAGTGGCACGGAGTGCACCAACTCGAGTCAAAATTCCAACAAGTTCACCAGAAGCACTGACTACTGGTGCGACTGTGCGGCGATGTTCGTGTAAGAAATCAAAGGCTTCGCGCGGATTGTATGAATCAGGAATCACAAATGGGTTCTTGCTCATCACCTGTGAGACCTGCGTAAAACGATCTACAGATGCACAATCCTCTTCGGTGATGATGCCAACAGGCTTATTTCCCTCGACAACAACAATTGCGCCATGTGCACGTTTATTGATCAGACTGATTGCATCCGCAACTGTGTCAGCTGGAGCCAAAGTAATTGCTGTATCAAAGAATGAATGACGAGATTTAACCCATGCGATCACATCGTGTACGACTGCATGTGGAATATCCTGAGGAATAACTGCGATACCGCCACGACGAGCAACTGTCTCTGCCATACGTCGGCCAGAGATTGCAGTCATATTTGCTACGACAATCGGAATCGTTGTTCCTGAACCATCAGTCGATGAGAGGTCAACATCCATTCGACTTAAGAGTTCGGATGCACTCGGCACCATAAAGACATCGTCGTAAGTCAGGTCATACGTGGGTGTATTTAGGAATCGCACGTAGCCGAACTATACGGGCTCTTAGGTGCGAATAAGAAAATCGCAGCGTGCCACGCCTGTTTCGATCAGCTCAGCGTTGACTTGATCGCTCCCCTTGGCCCATGCCTTAGCGCTCTCAGGATCTTTTCCGAAGGCGATGTGGCGTGAGATGAGTCGTGAGATTCGAATATCTTCATCCAAATAGGCATACCAACTCTGATCAAGAAGAGGTGCGACTTCTTCCCATCCATCTTTGTCATGCATTAAGTAATTACCTTCAACAATTACAACGCGCGTACTCGGATAGACAACACCTTGCGCCGCAATTGACTCTTCGATGGAACGATCAAATACAGGGTAATAGATTGGATCTGTACCATCAGATTTGATTCGTGCGATCAGCGTTGCAAATCCTTTTACATCAAAGGTGTCTTGTGCGCCTTTGCGATCTGACTTTCCGAGCTCTTTCAAAACTTTATTACTTAAATGGAAACCATCCATCGGAACAACCGAGACAAGTGTCGGGTCCATTCCTTTGAGGAGATACTTAGAGAGCGTTGACTTACCGCCACCGGGCTTTCCGACAATTCCAATAATCGTGCGTGCTGAAGCGCTGGCTCGTTCGGCAACTATTGCCTTTGCCTCTTCACTTGAAATTTCTCTAGGCATCAACACTCACCTGTATCGCAACTCGGATCGCAGCGACTTGATCTGTCAGTGGCATCGTTGGAAGACCAGGAAATTCCGCCGATTGATTGGGGGCAAGTGGGAGATGGATGAAACCTGAAATCACAGTACTGCCTTGAAGAAATGATTGGGCGGTAAAGAAAATTTCATTACAGATGAAGGCTCCTGCTGAGTATGAAATCTTCGCGCTAATTCCTAGTCCTGATATGGCATCTACTATCGCCCGAATTGGCAGGGTTGAAAAGTATCCATCTGCTGCGCCTGTATTAATCGGCTGATTTTCTAGCTTTACCCCGGCATTATCTGCAATTCGCGCATCTGCAAGGTTAATAGCAACTTGCTCTGGTCCAATAAAGTCTCGCCCTTCTGCTTGTCCCAAACTAATCACGACATCTGGTTTATTGATCGAGATTAACTCAATCAACATCGCTGCAGATCGCTTGAATTCAACAGGTAGAACAGCAGTGACAATCTCAACACCGTCAATTCCGTAATCTGCGATCTCTTTTACGACTGCACCCGATGGATTAAAACTTGCTCCACCAAAAGGTTCAAATCCCGTTAGGAGAACTTTCTTACTTGCCATAAGCCTTGATCGCGATCTCATGGCGGCGAGAGATGTAGTTCTGTGATGCATCAACAATTATGTGTTCAAATCTTTGGCTACCTTTGATATGCGAGCGTAAGTAATCGGCATCGATTTCTTGGCTAAAGAGTGTCTGCCCACCATCTACCGCCACGCTCTTCTTATATGGGCGAATCAATCTGTACAGGTAAGTGACTTTATGGATTAACTGAGTCGCTAGAAAACGTGAAACTCTTTTACTTGAGCTCTTCTGCGTCGAGGTTGTAAGAGCAACGAGAATTTGAGCAATCTCACTGCCGCCTTTTGTATTTGAAAGTTCTACACATTTGCTCTGTAGACGCTGGCGCAGAGCAGAATCACTCAATTGAGCCACCGTTGCAGTGATATCAGCAAGGTTGGCGTGATCGGCACGTAGTGCATAGCCATGATCGTGACACCACTTTGCACGCGCATCCTGGTCATCAGTTCCACGAATATTTGAAATTAGCACTGTCGGGATCTGTGCCGGCAAGAGTTCGTGAACGCTGTTATATCCAGTGGCAGCGATCGCACCATCAAAGGCGGCTAATACATCTGCGAGTGGGAAGTAACGCTTTACTTTGATATCTAAACCATCAGGAACAAGGCTCTTGCCTTGCGCATCAACCGGATTCTTTGTTAATACAACTTGTAGACCGTTCCACCCAATTAATCCTGAGAGTGCAGCACGCATCTTCTCGTTCATATCGGAATCGCCTGTTCCAAGTTGCACCAAGACGGCCGGACGACTGATATCAAGTCCTAAAACTTTACGAGCATCCTCACGCGAAAGCGCACGAGCCTTTGAATAAAGTGAAACGGGCGATGTCAGAGTCGCATCGTTTCGATTTGCAGTAGGTCCATGATCATATGCACGAGCAATATCGCCAGGCTCGATGATTAGATCTACTAAACGTGATTGAAAAGGAAGTGCAAAGCGCAACAAGTTTTTCTGCCACAAGCCTCTACGCACCCAGACAATTGTGAGATCGGGCCGCTTTAACTTAGTTGCAATAAATCCTGGATACGGAACCACGCCATCGAATGAGATGACAGATGCACCAGTTTCATCGGCAATTGCAATCAGTCGATCACGGAAGTAGCGATCCCAACGATGGGCAGGCATCCAGCGACGAGTCTTTCCCGGAATGTATTCGCACGGGATTCCCGTTGCTGCAGGGATTTCTGCGATACCGCCAGCAACGGAGACAAGGATTGGTCTCGCAACATCTTTAAGTTCTCCTGCAATGGCTGTAGCGCGCGCTAAATGGCCCATTCCGATTCCGTTGCTTGTAGCAAGGATTATCGTTGGCTTATCCACGGCCTAGTACTTTCCTTAAAACAAGTGAAGTTATCTTCTTGATAAAGATGAGAAGCTGCTTCGGAGAATTAACTTTTTTACCTTCTCGCTTGAGGTATCTACCGAATCTGCGCACACGATTGTGTTTACCCTGATTGAGAGCGGCAAAACGATCATCGCTGAGCCAGAGGACGCCCCACATATGTGAAATCGAACTGTAGAGAGATCCTTCCACTGTCAGCGCGCGCGCCAGTGCGGGAGCGAATACAGCAAATGCACGGCGATCGCTCTTATCTGCAACACCCACTAACCCGTTTTCGCTTGCAAGGAGATAGTCGACGAGATCCTTAAGATCTGTATCGCCAGCGGCTTCTGCAAAGATGTAATACGGAGTAGGGCCGTGAGTGAACTTCTCAATAAGTTCATCGATTGTTAATTGTGCATCAGCATCAATTTCTTCAAAGGAATATTCGCTATCGCCTTTTAGCCAGTTACGAATTTCACGAAGATCTGCATGGATATCACCCACTGGTGAATATCTCTTTGCGAGAACTTTCCATGGTGCTAACAGAGTGAATTGTGCGTTAGTACCCGGCAAGGCCAGAAGTTTGGCTCGAAGGTCGAGCACCTGGGTAAGAGTTGAGCTGCGAACATCTAAAAACACTTGATAAGTAGGTACCGACCAGCTGAAGTTATTTTTGGCGCGCACGCTATGCATCTGTGGGATTACTTGTGCAAGCGAAGGATCGTTATGGCGATGAATTTGATCTTTATTTGATTCAACGGTGCTGTAGCCCAAGTGCCATGAGTGCGCTTGACGGTCTACAACAGTGCGCAGTCCGTGAGTAAATACTCGCCAACCTAATTCAGTATCTTCGCCGGTGATCAGGTTTCGATCATAACCACCTAGATCACGCCACTGTTGATTCGTAATTGAAAATGTTGCACCAACAAATGCTCGGTAACCATCGAGTGCTGGCTTCTCTAAATCATGCGTGCGTGTAACACGCTCTTCCCATAAATCCTTGCCCCAACTCTCTTCATGCAAAACATCGAAGGCATCTGCTTTTAGTGCAGTAAGGAGTGCTTCCGGTGTGTAGCTCCAGCTCTTAACAAAGCGCTTCCATCCCAAAACTGCGTAGTCATCATTATCGTGATGCCACTTCATGTGGTGCGCTAAGTGATCTGGTTCGAAGACCATATCCGCATCGATAAACCAGAGAACATCTTCACGAAGCTTTGCAACACAATCATTTGTCGCTGCAGTTTTGCCCCATTTTCCCGGGCTATTTTTATAAGTGATCAGCTTGGTTTTAGTCGGCTTAATCTTTGGCAATACAAGTGGTTTTGCGCTGCCATCATCGATGACATAGACCGAAATAAGCGAGGCTGGATAACTTTGTGCAACAAGGGATGCTAGAACTAAATCAAGTTTCTCTTGCCCATCACGACAGGCAATAACAATTGCCACTGAGAGTTTTGGGCGTATGACAAGCTCTAGATCATCAGGGCGAGCAAACCGATATGGCAGGTACTTCATCGCTCTCCCCCAAAGATTGGATGATCCCAACGACCGACCACTTGTTCATTGGCCCCGTTGAGATATTTGGAGTAATTGGTGACGTAGGTGTGGAAGGTAAATGTGCGGCGATAGATATATCCGGCGCCGAAAGTGCGCCAGATTTTTCCTCCATTATTTGTTATTCCGCTGAGCATAAATCGATCTACAGCTGTGTTGCTATCGCCGAACCAACCGGCTGCCTCTGCCACATCACGTTTTGCAAGAATTGTTCCGCCACATACCCAATCGCTCCAAAGCTCAACAGCTTGTGTTCCATGCGGCGCAAAGCGTCGTACGGTGAGCTGAAGTGGTTCGAGGTAGACATAGTTCATCGCGCGCCCCACAACATCTGCGCCAGTATCAAGAGCTGCATCTAAGAGGTCACGAAGATGCTCTGGACCGTAGTAATCATCATCATCCATCTTTGCGATGTAGTCGCCATGGGATTGAGATGCAAGAGTAGAAAGAATTGTTCCCAGGGTTTGATCTTCACTAAATTTTTGAACTGAAACTTTCACTTTACGACGATTAAGTGCTGCAATCTGTCTCTTATGTGATGCTGATAACTCGATGGTGTGTAAACCTAAAACCAGATCAAATGTGGCAAGTGTTTGCGCAAGCAGTTGATCAAGTAAATTGGATAGGTCATCCGTTCGTAGAGTTGAAACAAGAACACTGACCGTAGGATATTTTTTTATCTTCGAGCGACGAGACTTACGAAGAGCCTCAACGGCTTGGATTTCCTGTGAAAATGAGGTGAATCGATCCATTGTGTTGATTGGATTCGAAGCCATGTGCCAAGACTACCAAGAATCAAATAGCCCACTGATAAGATCGGAAAATGTCCGATACGCGCACAAGTGGCAAAAAGCCCGCCAAATCTGACTTTATTCTCACCTTTAAGAAGCTTCTCCTGAATATCAAAGCCCTCCCAAAGTATTTCTACACCCGATATGTCAAGAAGCCTTCATCAGTTAAATCAAAGATTGTGTTCGTAGTTTCATTCCCGCGTTCTGGCACTCATGCAATTGGAAGTCTTCTCTCCAATGAAGAAGTTGGCTTTAGATATTACGGTGAATTCTTTATATTTAACGCCTGGAATTCTCAGATCGAGCGCATTAATCGCTTCTATCCATTTTTCTCTCTTCGCTACTCACTTAACCTTCGTAAACAACGTAAGGCTTGGAAGTACTTTAAATTTGAGACTACTTCATTAGATGCTCATCGCACCATGGCAGCCATCCAAAGCCTGTCAGGTATACATATCATCAAGATATTTCCGCAACATCTTTCAGATCCTGTTTTACAGTCGATCATCGCAGAATTTAAGCCACACATTATTTTCCTTCGCAGAAATCACCTTGATCGCTTCGTCTCACACAAGAAGGCAAATGCATCAGGTAAGTGGCATACAGCGAGCACTTCAGATTTAGTAATTGACTTAGATCCACGCGAATTTGAAACATTCATCGCCAACTACACAAAGTTTTATACAGATTACTTCCACTTTGCCAAAGCGCAAGGGTGTCCCGTTCTCGATGTTGATTTTGTCGATCTGCATAATCCAGAGAAGGTTCGCCAGATTCAAAAGTTTGCTCAGTTTGATGATTTCACAGACTGGGATAAGTTGACTCTTGCTCCCACCACAGTTAAGCAGGATCGTTCCAGTAAAGTGCAGGAAGATTTCTTGGTAAAGACCGGAAAGTCTCAATCAGATTACGAGTTCAAGGCTGTGACTTCATGAGCAAAATTCCGGCTATCCTTAAAGAACTTGAGAATGAATCGATAGAGATTCTGCGCGAGACTGCTGCTGGTTTCAAGAAGCCAGTAATGATGTACTCGATTGGAAAAGATTCTTCTGTTCTTTTGCACCTTGCCCGTAAAGCTTTCTATCCCTCACCAATCCCATTCCCTCTTTTACACGTTGACACAACATGGAAATTCAAGGAGATGATCTCCTTCCGCGATCGAATCGTGGCCGAAACCAAGTCACAGCTGATCGTTCACACTAACCAAGAAGGCGTTGAGGCAAATATCAATCCTTTTAACACAAATGCTTCTGAATACACGCGCGTAATGAAGACTGTCGCACTTCGCCAAGCACTCGATATGCATGGATTTGATGCCGCAATTGGTGGATCTCGTCGTGATGAAGAGAAGAGCCGCGCCAAAGAGCGCATCTTTAGCGTGCGCGATCCCGGCCATCGTTGGAACCCACGCGAGCAACGCCCTGAACTTTGGCGCACTTACAACACTCGTCTTGCACCAGAACAAACTATGCGCGTTTTCCCAATCTCTGATTGGACCGAAGCAGATATCTGGCATTACATCTTGCAAGAGCGAATTGAAGTTAATCCTTTGTACTTTGCAAAAGAACGTCCCATGGTTGCTCGTGGAGATCAGATGATTATGGTCGATGACGATCGTTTCCAGCTTCGCGATGGTGAGACTCCATTTATGAAAACTGTTCGATTCCGCACACTTGGTTGTTATCCACTTACAGCAGCTGTGGAATCTCCAGCGACAACAATTGAAGAAGTTGTTGAAGAAGTTCTACAAGTAAAGCTAAGTGAGCGCGCTACTCGCCTTATTGATGGCGACAATGAAGATTCTATGGAGAAGAAAAAGACTGAAGGTTACTTCTAATGGCCGGGGCAATTGTTCGTCTTCTTACTTGCGGAAGTGTGGATGATGGAAAGAGCACCCTTATTGGTCGCCTCTTAGTTGAGACCGACAGTATTCCTCACGACACTATTGGCGCAGCTCGCAAGGTGCGCCGTAGCGGTTCAACAATTCCTGCTGGAGAAATTGACTTTAGTTTGCTCACCGATGGCTTAGAAGCAGAACGAGAACAAGGCATCACCATTGATGTTGCTTATCGTTCTATGACACTTCTCGACGGCAAGCGCTTGATCATTAGCGATGCCCCAGGGCACGAGCAATACACGCGAAATATGGTCGTTGCAGCATCTCGCGCTGATATCGGACTTGTTCTAATCGATGCCATGAAAGGCGTCCGCACCCAAACACTTCGTCACCTCACCATCTGTTCGCTAATGGGAGTCTCACGAATCATCATTGCAATTAATAAGTTAGATGCGATGGGTTACAAGCAAGAAGTATTTGATTCGATCTCTGCTGATATCCAGCGTGCAGTTGAACGCCTTGATGTGAAAGATATTCATATCATTCCGCTGAGCGCACTTGCCGGCGATAACGTCGTATTCCCAAGCACGCAGATGCCTTGGTATAAAGGTCAGACTTTGCAGGATGCAATTCAAGGCTGGGAGAAGAAGAAGGATCCTTCCGCTAGTGGTCTGATGCGTATCCAAATGATTGCTCGCGCCGATAATTTCCGCGGAGTATCAGGCACCGTACGTCGTGGCACATTCTCGCAAGGCGAAGAAGTCACAATCTTTCCAAGTAATCAGAAAGCCACGATCTCATCGATTGTTACCTTTGAAAATGAAGTTAAAAAGGCTGACACCGACGATGCGGTGACACTTATCCTAACTCCAGAAGTCGATGCAACTCGCGGTGATGTCATCGCAGCCTCAAAAGATGATTTAGTCGCTGCAGATCGTTTTGCAGCACACGTTGTCTGGCTCAACGAAGATCCGTTGATTCATAGCCGTTCATATCTAATGATTAGCGGACCATCGACTACTCCAGCAATTATCACCAAGATCCGCCACAAAATAGATGTCAATACTGGTGAGCACATTTCATCAGATACCTTGAAGATGAATGAAATTGGCGATGTCGAGATTGCCTCCGACATTCCATTGGTAATGCGCCCATATAGCGATGATCGCGAATTCGGAAACTTTATCCTTGTTGATCGCCTCACGCTAAAGACAGTCGGCGCAGGAATGATTCGTCACTCATTGCGACGTGCATCCAATGTAACTCACCAAGATTACGAAGTAGATAAGGTCCAACGCAGCGCGCAGAAGAATCAGAAGGCTCGCGTTGTATGGCTTACCGGTCTATCTGGCTCTGGAAAATCAACAATTGCCAATGCTCTAGAGAAGCGCCTCTTCGCTCAAGGTGCTCATGCTTACGTTCTCGATGGCGATAACTTACGTCTTGGCCTGAATATGGATCTTGGATTTACACCTGAAGATCGTGCAGAAAATGTTCGACGAGTTTCTGAAGTTGCAAAATTGATGGTTGATTCAGGACTTATTGCAATTTCAGCACTTGTGAGTCCATTTGAAGTAGATCGCCAGCGCGCTAAGAGCATCTTTGAAGATGGTGAATTCCTAGAAATTTTCGTCGATACACCTGTAGATATTTGTCGTGCACGTGACCCTAAGGGCCTCTACAAGAAATCTGCTGCGGGTGAAATCCCTAACTTCACTGGTGTTGGACAAGATTATGAGCGCCCATCACACCCAGATTTAGTGATAGATGGCACCGCGCCGATCGAAGAGAGCGTAGAGAAGATCCTTAAGATTCTCCTATGAACTGGATTCTCTTTGCATTTGTAGGAACCATTGCACAACTTATTGATGGTGCACTTGGCATGGGCTTTGGCCTTACTAGTTCAACTTTGCTCGTAACTCTTGGGGCATCAGCTGCTGTCGCTTCTGCTGCTGTTCACTTTGCGGAAATCGGTACAACTCTCGCATCCGGTGCTTCACATTGGCATGCGGAGAACATCGATAAGAAGATCTTGCTACGCCTTGCTATCCCTGGTGGAATCGGTGCATTCCTTGGCGCTACCTTCCTTTCTTTCATTGATCTCTCAAGTTCGAAAATCTTTATCTCAACTCTTCTTCTCTTCCTTGGGTTCTTACTGCTCTATCGCAACGTCTTCAAAACAGAGGGCCAAGTGAATGTGATCGAGATTAAGAATCCTAATTTTTTGAGCTATCTCGGGTTCACTGGCGGCTTTGTTGACGCATCAGGTGGTGGCGGTTGGGGTCCAATCGTTACTCCAACGCTTATCTCAACGACATCGACAGAGCCCCGCAAAGTCATCGGAACGGTCAGCGCTGCTGAATTCGTAGTTGCAGTCGCCGCCTCTGTCGGATTCCTTGCACAAATCGGCCGCATCGACATTGATTGGGCGATCGTCGGCGGTCTCGCACTCGGCGGAACAATTGCAGCACCGTTTGCAGCAAAGCTCGTTGGAATTCTCCCAGCCAAGCAACTTGGAATCGTTGTTGCTGTCGCCATTATTATTCTTAACGCCGTAGCAATAATTCGTGCATAGTCAGGAGCAACCCGTGCGTTTTCTACTTTCAGTAATCGATTCAGCATCTCGAACTGGAACATCTGATGAGATGACCGCAATCGATATCTTCAACGACAAGCTACAGAACAACGGCCACTGGATCTTTGCATGTGGCGTCGATTCACCAAAGAGTGCAAAGACTGTAGATAATCGCGCTGGTGTAGGAATTACACAGGATGGTTCCTATGTCGATAACGATGAATTCCAAAGTGGTTTCTGGATTATCAATGCAGCCGACCACGATGAAGCGATGGCGCTAGCCCATGAAGGATCTAAGGCGTGCAACCGTAAGGTCGAAGTTCGTCCGTTACTCGGTTAGTTCTATTTGGATAACTTGTAACCAGAAGGACACTTCGGTTTTACCGCAGTGACTTTCTTGGTGACTTTTCCCTTTACGCACTTAATGGTTGTCTTGATTGCCGTCTGCTTTGGCGTAGTGACGACGGCTTTCTCTTGACTTAGCTTCACTTGAATTGTCTTTGTACTGAAGGTAAATCCACCCGCAGCCATGCTCAGCCAGCCATTTCGCTCACCTAACACGGTTGTCGCAACGTTGGCGTTTTCTCCACCAATAATTGAAACTGTCGCCTGTATTGGAGCATTGGTAAATCCATAGAGACAGCGTGCAACTTCGCTACGCATTACAAGATTGTAAGAACCAATGACCGGAGTTTTTCCATCTGGCATTAAATGAAGGCCAGCAACTCGATAATTGAGTGCGCCATCAACAAAGGATGGAGATTGTCCATCGTATGCCAACGCATTTGTTGTGACGATTCCCAGGATTTTGTTCTTATCCTGAAGGCACTGGCTGCCATCTCCCCATGAAGTAGTGCTGAAATTCCAGAAGGTGTTTGAGCCAACCGTCGTATCTTTTACTCGAGTTCGATAGAAATCAAGAAAAGCGAAAGAATCCTTTGGATTTCCGGCTTGTGGTCCAGTGTAAATTCCTCCACCAAAGTTCACGGCCCATATTTTCTCTTGATCAGTAAACTCTGCTGGTTTTACAACTAAAGCCATTCTTGGAACAGTGACCGGTGAAGCTTCCACCGTGAGCAGATTGTTATCTGTGGAGAAATTACTCACATCAAGAACTGGATCATTGAGACGTCCTTGGAACCAGCCACCGACAATCTTTGAAACTCGAAGTTTCATTTTTATCCGAGTATTACTCTCGAAGTCCTGAGCTATGCCGCAAATCCCATCTTGTTCAAAAACACAGTACGTCGAGTGTGGTGCAAAGAGATAACGATTATTTGGGGTTGCATCTGGGCTTGTATTGATTCGGATCTGTGAATAATCGCCAGTCTTCTCTTTATATGGAATCACATCTGTGAATAAATCGCCCTCGCCAAATTTTCCATTTTGAAAATAGAGTTGCAAGCGTGGCATCACAGCAAATGACAGTGCTGACGATGGTGTTTTCCATAAAGAGATATTAGAACTTCCAGGATAGTTATAGCGGCTGTCTGCTGGAAAAGTAATTCCATCAGTTACGCGGATTAGGGTGGCCTTCTCTAACTTTTCCCCAATTCCGATTTCAAGGGAATCAATGCAATTCTCTTCTGTAGCAGAAAGACACGGCCCCAGGATCGAGGTAGCTTTTAATATTGAAGGGTTGTTCTTTGGATCACAAATCGGATCATCTAATCCAGTGCACCACTTCCACTTATCGGCACGGGTTTCGGTCGCAGATGTGACTGCAGGAGGCATGATAGCTAGATAACTATTTCTCTCCATACTTCCGTTTTCTACGACATAATTTAAAATACTTCCCTTTTCAAGTGGTGTATCTAAAGGATTGTAAGAATCAGCATTTGCACTTGGAATAATTGTTAACGTCAAAGATAGAGACGCAATTGCTGTCACAATGAATTGAAAGCCCTTAGACCGAGTTGAAAAGTTCATAGGTGAATCTTTCCCTAAACTCTCGTTCCGAGCCCTCGCTTGACCAGTCGTGAAAACGCTAATTCAAGTCATAAAGGAAAAAGAAAAGCCCTTGGTGTGAAAGGCACCAAAGGCTTAACTCGTGCGCGCGAAGGGATTCGAACCCCTAACCTTCTGATCCGTAGTCAGATGCTCTATCCGTTGAGCTACGCACGCTAGGTGGGCAATACTACAGGCTGTTCAAACTCCTCCCAAACCCAGTAATTCATGCTTATCAACTGCTTTTCTTCGTGGTTTTCCAAGCGGTTCACCCGCAGACACTTCAGCCGCGTTAATCGCTTCCCAATGTGACTGAGTTACAACTACTGCATCGCCAAGCAATTCGGTGATGTCTCCAGCGCCTTTGGGGGTTGTTAAATCTTCTACCAACAACTTCATCACATCTGTTGAATCAGACTTATTTGTACCAATTACACCTGATGGTCCGCGCTTTGCCCAGCCAACAACATAAACATTATCTGCAACTCGGCCATCGCTATTTACAACTTTTCCGCGCTCGTATGGAATTCCTGCGAGCGGATCAGCTTCATATCCGATTGCGGTAATAACTAGTCCACATGGAATTGAAAACTCTTCATCAGTGCCAGTCTTGGTAAAGACAACTTCCTGAACTTTTCCTTCGCCACGAATCTCTTTCGGTGTTGCAAGGAATTGAAACTTCATTGTTCGCTCGTGACCTGCTGGCACTTGATCTGCAATCAAAGCCATGGCATCAAGGTTGCTCTTCACATCTTTTTCAATGTCTTCACCTACGCGCTCAATGGCTTCAGCGATGTCGCGTTTTTCAATGATGACATTGGTGTGTTCAAGCTTTGGAAGTTCGCGAAGTTCAGGTGATGTAAATGCTGCATGCTCTGGTCCACGGCGAGCGCTGATTACCACTGTGCGCACCGCACTCGACTTAAAGGCAGCGATAGCATGATCAGCCGTATCTGTTGGATCAAGTTCACTTGGCTCTAGCGCTAACATACGGGCCACATCCATCGCCACATTTCCTGCACCAATTACTATTGCAGTTGATGTGCTCAGATCTACGTTCTCATCTTTAAAGTCAGGATGCGCGTTATACCAAGGCACAAATGTGGCTGCAGACATTGATCCAGGGAGATCTTCGCCAGGAATCCCCAGCTTCTTACCCAGGGATGAGCCTGTAGCAATGATTACAGCGTCATAAGCGCTCTTTAAATCTTCAATCGAAAGATCTTTACCTAATTCGACGTTGGCGAAGAGGCGCACATTGCCAGCAGTTGCTACCTTCTCAAAGACTTTTGCAACAGTCTTAATCTTTGGATGATCTGGAGCAACACCGCTACGGACTAAACCCCATGGCGTTGGCAGGCGCTCGATCAGATCAATTGAAAATGTCAGCTCTTCGTTCTGCAAATTCTGCAACGCTTGGGCAGCAAAGTAGCCGGCAGGACCTGCACCGACGATTGCTACCTTGTAATGAGCCATAGGGCTGAGTCTATTGGATGGAGCGATATTCTTATCTCTATGTCCGAGAGCAAGGTAGTTCCTGCAAAGTTACCGTCCAATCAATTTGATCACTTCTACCGAGGTGGAGATCGAATCGGCGCACTGCGTCACGGACCTGGTGGACCAATGCGGCCAGAGGAATGGATCGGCTCTGTTACTACGCGTTTCGGTGAGGCCGAACAAGGCTTATCAAAACTTCCTGATGGCACATTTCTTAAAGATGCAATCGCATCTGATCCAATCGCTTGGTTAGGTGACGAGCATTTCTCACACTTTGGTTTAAGCATTGAAGTTCTTGTTAAATTACTAGATCCCGATCAACGATTACCAGTTCACTTCCATCCAAATAAAGCATTTGCTAAGCAGCATCTAGGTCTTGATCACGGCAAAACTGAGGCATGGATTATTCTGGAAGCACCTGCAGGTTCTGGAGTTGGTCTTGGGTTTAAAGAGAAGCAGAATAAAGAAGATCTCCTTAAGTTAGTAAGCGATCAGGATTCACAGGCACTTTTGGCTTCACTCCGTCGTTCTGAGGTTTCAGTTGGCGATGCCATTCTTGTACCTGCAGGAGTCGCGCACGCAATCGATTCTGGAATCTTCGTTCTTGAGTTACAAGAGCCAACAGATTTATCCGCGCTCCTTGAGTGGGAAGGCTTTGCCGTAGACGGAAATAAAGATGGCCATTTGGGTCTGGGCTTTGAAACTGTGACAGATGCGCTGATGTTAGATCCGCTAAGCAATGCTGAATTTGATTCACTTGTAATGCGCAACATATTTTCTGGTGGAGCGCTGCGTTCTGTCTTGCCAATAAAAGCAGACGGTTATTTCAGGGCTCACTTGGCTCCTGGTGTTGGTGATTTTGAAAGTGGTTTTGCAATCGGATTGGTCCTAGATGGCACAGGTGAGATCACCTTTGCTAACGCACCAAGCATGCAGATAACCAAAGGTGATGCGCTAGTAATTCCTCATGCAGCGGGCACGTTCACAATTAGCGGTGCAAATGTGATTATTTGTCGCCCACCGCTAGCTGAATTGGCAAAGACTGCTCTTTAAAGCCAAGCAGTAATTTCGGCCACGATTTCTTCGGTGGAGTGCGAGATTTCAACGACTTTCCCTTGCTCACTTTGCTCTAGCGGCTCAAGGGTATGAAATTGAGAATCGAGTAATTCAATAGGCATGAATTCGTGTGATCGTTCGCTTAAGCGAGCTGAAATCAACTCCTTAGAGCCAACTAGATGGATGAATTGTGTTGTTGGCGCACCAGCAAGAATCTTCTCTCGATAGCTTTTCTTTAGCGCAGAACATGCCACAACAATCTTTTCATGACTTTGTAAGGTATCGCTTACTGCTTGCAGCCAGGGCTGGCGGTCAGAATCATTAAGGGGCGTTCCAGAGCTCATTTTCTTCTTATTTGACTCTGAATGCAGATTATCGCTATCGATAAATGTAATACCTAATTTCTCTGCAAGTGCAGCACCAACAGTGGACTTGCCACAGCCAGTCACACCCATAACTACAATCTTCATTTTTGTAATTTGGTAAGAAAATTTATCGAACTACTCGTGCAGAGCCACCGGAGGCGAGCTTTTCAACTTCACTCTTTGAAGCCATTGATGTATCGCCAGGTGTTGTCATAGCAAGTGCACCGTGTGCCTGTCCTAGCTTTAAACTTTTGAGTAGATCATGACCTTCAAGTAATCCGTAAATGAGCCCTGAAGCAAAACTATCGCCGCCGCCTACGCGATCAAAGATCTCCAAATTTTCAAATGCAGGAACTTCAAAGAACCCTTCTTCGCGTGACCACGCAATTGCGCCCCAATCATTATCGGAGGCTGAATTAACTTTGCGAAGTGTGGTTGCGATGACCTGAAGATTTGGATACGCAGCGGCGACTTTCTCCACCATCTCTTTAAACGGTGCGGTAGAAAGGTTGGAATAATTACTATCTAGCCCCTTTACCTCAAAGCCAAGTGACTCGGTGAAGTCTTCCTCGTTACCGATCATCACATCGACAAGGGATGCAAGTTTCTTATTTACTCTCTGAGCTGTTTCTTTGCCGCCGAGGCCATCCCACAAGCTGGGGCGAAAGTTAAGGTCATATGAAACGAGAGTGCCATGATTGCGAGCTGAGGACATCGCAGATTCCATAACATCCGGAGTTGTCGTGGAGAGTCCGGCAAAAATTCCGCCGGTGTGTAGCCAACGTGCACCTTGTGTGCCAAAAATATGGTCCCAATCGAAATCACTTGTTTTCAATTGAGATGAGGCGGTATTTCCTCGATCTGATACGCCAAGGGCGCCACGGACACCAAATCCACGCTCAGTGAAATTCAATCCGTTACGAACTGAACGACCGATGCTGTCGCCCTTAATCCATTTAATCAGCGAGGTATCTACTCCGCCCATCAAAATGAGATCGTTAATTAGTTTTCCAACTTCATTCTCTGCAAGTCCGGTAATGATTGAAGTCTTGAGTCCAAAACACTTTGCAAGACCACGGGCAACGTTGTATTCACCGCCGCCTTCCCAGACAGTGAAATTACGAGTAGTCCGTATTCTTAAATCGCCCGGATCAAGGCGTAGCATCACTTCGCCGAGTGAGACTGCATCAAATTGAACTTCGTTCTTAGGGCGTATCTTCACGACTTCTCCCCCGTTGAGGAAACTTGCTTTATCGCTGCAAGGACAGCGTTTTCGACAGCCTCCACATTATTTAAATCAAGATCGCCACCAAACATCCAGCTTCCACCAACAGCGGCAATAAATGGCTTCGCTAAATATTCGTTAACGTTATTGCCGTTGATCCCCCCAGTCGGGATGAAACTCAACTTAGGAAAGATTGGTGCAAGTGCGCTTAAGGTGGAGATTCCACCGAGTTGCTCGGCTGGGAAGAACTTGAGAACCTCAAATCCATCCGAGTAAGCACACATGATTTCAGTAGGAGTCGCAACGCCGGGTAGATAAAAAACATTGAGTTCTCGAGCAAGATTTCCGATCTCTTGCAGGTAGCCAGGAGATACAGCAAATACCGCACCAGCATCTACTGCTCGAGATAGATCATCTCTATTCTTTACGGAGCCAACGCCGACAACGAGTTCAGAGTAACCTGCAAACTTCTTCAGCGCCTCAAGACTGACATCGGTCCGTAAAGTGACTTCAATGTTCTTGATTCCAGATTTGATTACAGCAGATGCAATCGCATCGACGTGATCGAGGCTCTTTATTGTTAAGACCGGAACTATGCGCTGCGGCGCAATTTCACTGACTGAAGTAATTGGTAGACGTGTATCTGTGGTCATACCAGGCGCAACCTTGGACGGGCCGTTGTTGCACGTGCAATCAATTCCGGCTCAAAAACTACGTTTTTATGTGTGTGATCACCAGAAGATGTGATCTCTTCAATCAGGAACTTGGCAGCTTGTCGTCCGAGTTGTTCTACAGGTTGAGAAATTGTCGAAAGTGGGAGTATTGATGATGAGATCGAGGAGATTCCGTCATAACCGAGCACAGAAATATCATCTGGAGTTTTAATGCCTCGTGCGCTCAGCCCGCAAATAACACCAATCGCCGTGTAGTCGTTGGCACAAAATACCGCTGTTGGTTGAGTATCGAGCTCTAAAATTTTGTCTACTGCTGCTTCACCTTGGGCAGCATTAATCTTAGAAATACAGACCATCTTCAGTTGCATCCCAAGTCGCTCCGCTGCAGCAACTACCCCTGCCTCACGAGCCACAATCTGAGGGAAGCGATCTGTAAGAGTCACCCAAGCAATGCTGCGATGTCCCAAGTCATATAGATGCTGAACACCCATCTCGCCGCCACGGTGGTGGTTGCCCGAGATTGAACACATATCTCGTGCAGTCTGCGATGGACCATGCAAAACCACTGGAATATCTCGTGCGGCTAATTTGTCGAGGTATTTATCTCGCTGATCAATCGGGGAAACAAGCACACCTGCCGTATTGCGCTCTAGTAAGAGTGATGCGTAAAACTCCTGCATCTCCTTATCTTCATCCATACTGCAAATCAGAACGCCGTACCCTGTTGCAGCTGCCTCGGCCTGAAAGCCATTAGACATATCAACATAAAATGGATTTGTCAGAGTTGGAATCATGATTCCAAGAGTTTTGAATGCAACCGATGCGCTCTTGAATTTGGGCATTCCGTGAATGAAGTCTGACTCTTTCAAAACCTTTAAGACTGCTTCACGTTTGGCCGGCGAAACTAATTCAGGATGGTTAATGACATTTGAAACAGTGCCAAGTGAGACTCCAGCACGCCGCGCCACTTGGCGCAGGCTCATATTCATATGCTGATTGTTCGGCACCTCTTTAAGCATTGTCAATACCTTTATGCTTTCCGGTCAAGCAGATGCTTTGGTTCATAGCCGTAAACAGCGCGCCATAGAGAGCAATCGATGATTGATTCATAGCCAGGTAGCGGTCTACGTATTTCAGTAGTTGGGTGATACTCAGCCATCATCTCTAACGTTGGCTTTGGTGCTGTTGTGTCATGCGCTGCAAAGTTATACGTTGCAGAACCTTTTGCACCAACTTTGAGGACAGTTAAAATCCCTTGCGCGGCATCACGTAAATCTAAATATCCCCAAAGAATTTTTGCGCCAACTCGAAGCATCTCTTTATCGCCGTCACGCATTTTCTGCGCCATTTCACCTAGCGCTGATGCTGAATTGCAATTTGGAAAACGAAAACCAACAAATGCAGTTTCACTACGGTTAGCCCACATATCTGCTGATCGTTCATTCACTTCTTTTGAAAGTGCATAACTTTCAAAATGGTGAAGCGGGTGTTTCTCATCAAGTGGAACATATTCGGGCGATGTCCAAGGACCTGACCAAGCTGTTCCGTAAATTGAAAGGCTTGATGCATAGATAACTAGCGGAACTTTCTTTTCAACAGCGGATGCAAATACGTGATAGGTGCCCATCACATTGTTATGCAAGACTTTTTCATCAGAATCTGTAACTGGGCTTGGGATTGAGCCAAGGTGGACAACAGCATCACATGCAAAATCAAGTGACGAAACAAAGTCGCCTGATTCAAGATCGCCGACAACGAAGTTTTTGGCTGGCGAGAGATCGTGTTTTACACGATCCGTCGCCAGAACCTCATGCCCCTGCTCTACAAGAGTCTTAGTAACTTCTCTTCCGATGAGACCGGCTGAACCGGTGATGAGAACCTTCATCAGCCCTTCTGAACCGCCTCAATCATCGCTTGAATATATCCATTTGCGAAGGCGCGGCCTCGGTGACCCCATGGAGTATCTCCATGAGTATGAGGAACGTGATCGTCAATGAAGAATCCATCGAAGTTGTGCTTGTGATAAATCTTCATCGCCTTGTACATATCGACATATCCGGTGTTCACAAACTCTTCGTAGAAGTTAGGAACCTTGCCAGAAACGTTGCGGAAGTGCACGTAGAGGATCTTCTTGCGTGAAGCGAAGTAGTCGATCATCTCGTAGATGTCATCCTTCATCTCAGAGAATGTTCCCTGGCAAAATTCAATACCGTTTGAATCGCTTGGGTAAATCTCAATGAGGCGCTTGTATGACTCAAAGCTACGAAGCAACTGAGGGATTCCGCCCAATTTATCGACTGGAGGATCGCAAGGATGAATTCCTAGGCGAATTCCTTCTTCCTCTGCGACTGGGGTAATGATCTTGATCCAGTATTCGAGGTTCTGCCACATCTCTTCTTCGCTATATTCGCGATCGTGAGTGAGTGGGAACTTTGAACCGAGAGCGTGATCGTAGGCAGTTGCTAAAGCACCGCCACGAATCTGTGCAGGTGGTGTACGCCAAACGTGTGATGGCATCCAGTTATATCCAAAGATTGGGATACCCGCGCGTGCCATGTTTCGCACAGTGAAGATCATATTTTCAATCTGCTCATCGCGACGTGGACCATTTAACATAATGTGGTCGTAGAAGCTCGTAGGAACATTTTCTAGTGCCGTTAACTTCATACCAAATTGCTCAACGCGAAGACGAAGTTTTACTAAATCATGTAATTGCCACTTGCCACCGTCGCCGGGAATAAGAGGTGTATTAAAGAGAATATCTGTCGCGCCAAACTGTTGTGCGAAAAGAAGATATTCCTCAGACGCTACTTGAAATTGACCGAACCCTGGACGCATTTTCTTTCCCCATTCTCTTCTCTTGTTAGCCTTTTACGGCACCGGTTTGCAAGCCTTCTACGATGAAACGTTGACCGATAAAGAAAATAACCAGAATCGGAACCGCTGCAATCGTTGAGTAAGCCATGATCAAGCTAATTGGTGTCTCATCTGCTGTCTGCAAGAAAGTAATTGCAACCGGCAAGGTACGAACTCCAGGGCTTGGGTTGAGTACCAGCGCATAGAGGTATTCGTTCCAGCAAGCGGTAAAGGTCAAGATTCCAACCGAGGCAATGCCCGGAGCAACAAGCGGGAGAAGGATGTACCAGAGCGCCTGTAGACGCGTTGCTCCATCGATTCGTGCCGCTTCTTCGAGCTCGCCCACAAGATTCCTAAAGAAACCAATGAGCAGATATGTACCCAGAGGAACAACAAAGCTGAGATAGACAAGCATTAAGCCTTGCAGAGTGTCGGAGATGTTTAGTCGAGCGGCAATTACTGCGATTGGAATAAAGAGCAATGCACCCGGTGTTAAGAACGCCACGATAATCACTCGGCCAAAAGTATCTCTTCCTCGATATCGAAGAATGGTGAGCGAATAAGCTGCAAAAATACTAAAGAAAAGACCGACTGTCGTGGTGACAAGTCCAATTGAAAGGCTATTTCGAAGTGAAATTCTGAATTGTTCGCTTTCAAAAGCAGCGCGATAATTCTTAAGGACTAAATCTACTGGTAAGAAACTTGGATTCATGAACATAGATGACTGAGTTCTGAATGAAACGCTGACCATGTAGTAGACAGGGAAGAGTACAAAAATTAGAACTACGGCTACGGCGAGGTAGAGCCCGAACTTCGCTTTTTTAGATTTCTTCTGCATCACTTGTCCTTATTCAATCTCTTCATGATGAAAAATACCAATATGAAAAGCACTGGTACTAGCGCAAGTGCAGCCGCAGCTGATTGACCGATCTGGAATGCAGTAAGGCTCTTGTAGGCAAAGATTGGCAAAATTGTTGTAGCACTTCCTGGACCACCACCAGTAGTCAACCAAATTGCTTCAAATGAGTTGATCGTTGTGATTGTTGAAATCATAAAGACAATCAAAATTACGGGACGAATGCCGGGGAGGGAAACATTTCTAAATCGCTGAACGGCATTACAACCATCTGTGGCGGCTGCTTCATGGAGTTCCTTTGGAACAGATTGCAGTGCTGCTAAGAACATGATTGTCCAGAAAGGGAAACCCTTCCAGATCGTTGCAAGAATGACAGATGGCATAGCCCAATCAGAATTGCTGAGGAACGCGATTGGTGAGTCAATAATTCCGATCTGCATGAGAAATATATTCAATGCACCCACATCGGGGTTATAGATCAATCGCCATACGGCGTAAGCGACGAAACCTGGAAGTGCGTAGGGAACCAACACGAGAGCTCTCCAGATTGTTCTTCCTCTTAATTGTTGCTGCAGTAGTAGAGCTACAGCTAGGCCCAAAAGGAATTTGCCGCTTTGGACTGCGGTCACATAAACGATGGTATTTATCGCAGCAGTTCTAAAAGTTGGATCGCTGATCAAATAACTGTAATTATCAAGCCCAACCCATTTGCCTGCTTCGCCTACCGTCTTACTCGTAAAGCTTGCATACACTTCGTAAAAGAGTGGATAACCAAAGAATCCAATTAAGACAAAGGTGGCAGGGAAAATTGTCGCGTATCCCAAAAGTGAATCCTGGAATTTAACTCTTGAGCGATTCTTCTTTTGACCGCTGGTGAGTACAGACAATTTTCGCCTCTTAATTTCTCTCGTAGATCTCGACTAATTCATTTCAAATCTAAGAGGAGGATGAGCGCCACCTTTGACAGTGGCGCCCATCCCTTTACCCTCGATTAGTTAGTGCTTAGTACTTTTTGTAGATGGCTGCGCATGAAGCTTGGGCTTCATCAATTGCTTTATCCATGCTGACTTTGTCAAATAGATAACGCTGAACCATCTTTGAGAGACCGAATCCATTTGAGAACTCTGCGATCGCCGCATTGTTTACATCTGGATACTTTCCGGTTACTCCGAACATTGCCAACTCGTATAGACCTGCACGAGCTGGATCAACGCTCTTACGCCAGAAGGTGAAAGGGTTGTAACCAGAGAATGATGGACCGTAGATAGCAGCACGGTAGTAAGGCTGCATCTGAGTCTTGCTCATCAAGTAAGTGATTAGATCCTTTGCAAGTTCTGGATACTTTGTGTCCTTTGAAACAACACGAAGCCATGCATCACTTGGAGCCACGCGCATCACTGGGCCGCCTGGAAGGGCAGAGAATCCAGTGTTCTTGGCGAGTGTTGGGTTCTTCTCCCATGTTGCTGATCCGTTAAGCAGTGTTGTGTAGACAGAACCTGGGTTAGCAATAAATGCTGTCTTGCCACCGAGGTACTTGTTGTTATCCCATGCACCATCTGAGTTTGTTGAATCTGATGGATATGCACCGCTGTCGTAAGCCTTCTTTACGAAGGTGAGGAAATCTCTTGTTCCCTTTGAATCCAAGGTACAAAGCTTTCCTGCGTTATCAGCAATACGTCCGCCGTATCCAAGAAGTTGAGCTCCGAAGATAGCTTCAGCGTCACCGACGTTACCGGTGTTAAAGCCCATACCTCCACCGGCTGGCATTGCGCCCTTTGCCTGTGTTAGCAATTCTTCCCAAGTTGCAGGAGCTTTCTTAGTCTTTACCAAATCTAGTCGGCGGTTGATGAGGTTTCCGTTAATTCCGAATGGAACTCCTAAACCCTTGCCAGCATAACTAGAAAGGTTGAATGCGGCTGCACCTGGGTTAAGTGCACCGTTCTTCTTAATCAAAGCATCAAGTGTGCTCTGAATATTTAGTAGGTTCTTTGAGCCGAGTTGCAACATCAAGCCAGAACCAGCATCGAATGCATCAGGCATTGTTCCAGCAGCGAGAGCAGCTGTTATCTGAGCACTAAGGTTGTTCTGGTTTACGAGAACAGGATCAGCCTTAATTCCGCGAGTCTTTGCCCACGCATTAATTTGATCAACAGCTGTTTCGTTTGCAATATCGGAAAAAATTAAACCAATCCAATATGTAAACTTTCCATTGTCTTTCTTAATCGCTGCAATTTCAGCCTTCAACGCAGCATTTGACGCATTTGCTGATGTCGCTGGAACTGTTACCAATCCAGCTGTCATAAGCGCGGCAATAGCTGCTGCAACTAACTTCTTCTTCATATATGAACCTTTCATCTCCGTTTTGTCGAGGGTCGTGCTTTTGCTGAGTAAAAAGTGTCACGTTGAACGTTCAATAACAAGCGTTTTTTAAGGCTTTTTTTGGAAAAACTATCGCCTTTTATGGTCGCCAAGATCCGCCGTCAGGGGTGCGGGCAGTGGTCCATCCCGTTGGCCTGATCGACTTGCTGTTATCGCATGGGTACTTCGCGGCCAACGCTTCGTCAATGTCGATTCCAAGTCCTGGCTTATCACTTGGATAGATATAACCTTGACGAAGTTCTGGGGTGCCTGGGAACATGTCGTAAATAATGTCGGTTGGTCCCCACCACTCTTGTACGCCAAAGTTCGCTGAACTTAGGTCGAGGTGAAGGTTTGCTGCATGCCCAACCGGGGAAACATCTCCCGGACCATGCCAGGCGGTTCGAATACCAAACGCTTCACACAAGTGTGCAAGTTTCTTTGCTGGAGTGATTCCACCAATCGTGCTGATGTGGCATCGGATGAAGTCAATAAGACGTTCAGTAATAAGAGGTAGCCACTCTTGCGGATGAGTAAACAACTCTCCCATTGCAATTGGTGTCGCAGATTGTGCGCGCATAATTCTGAACCAATCTACTGATTCAGGTGCAAGCGCATCCTCTAAGAAGAAGAGTCGGTATGGCTCTAGATTCTTTGAAAGACGTACCGCTTCAATTGGTGCAAGTCGCTCGTGGACATCGTGGAGCAACTCAATCTCGTTACCAACTGCTGAGCGCATATGTTCAAAGAGTTTCACAGTGTCACGCATATACGCCTGTGGATCAAAATATGCTCCTGGTGGCGCACCATCTGGTGTACGGATTTCGTGAATTCGTCCGCCATATCCGCCCATTTGGCAACGGATGTATAGCAATCCCTGGTCCATAAACTTACGAACATTCTCTTCAACTTCGCCAACAGTCTTTCCATCGGCATGGCGATAAATTGCTGCTGCTTCGCGAGTTTTTCCGCCTAATAAGTCATAAACCGGCATTCCTGCGCGCTTACCTGCGATATCCCAGAGAGCCATATCGACGCCAGAGAGAGCGTTATTGAGAGCAGGCCCATTTCGCCAATATGAATTGACCATGCAGCTCTGCCAGATATCTTCGATATTGGCGACATCTTTGCCGATGAGGAAATCTCTGAGGTAATCCTCGATTGCAACTTTCACCATGAGGTAACGCTGTGTAAAGGTTGCGCAGCCGAGACCATATAGGCCCGGTTCTGAAGTTTCAATTTTTACTACTACTAAGTTAATTCCTTCTGGGGCTGTCAGAATTACTTTTACATCACGAATGGTTACTGGTTTTGACATGCTTTTGATTCTAAATGGACGTTAATTATTAGTAAAGAGAAAACCATGAAAAATTCTTTTATCTTTAAAAAATCCCAAATTGAACGTTCAAGGCCGTAGAATAGGACGAGTTATGGTGCGTCCTAAAAAAATCGAGAACATAGAAGAGATTGAGCGACCCCTTTTAATAATCTTCTTCCTCTTTGGGGTCAGTCTCATGTCTTGGGTACCGAGATTCCCTGAAGTAAAAGCCAACCTCGGGTTAAACAATGGTGACTTTGGAATTTTACTCAGCATGGGTGGGGCTGGCGCACTTCTTGCACTCTTCACTGTTGGGCATTTTGTAAATCAATTTGGAACACGAAAGTTCTTGCCACTCAGTGCTTTAGGTTTTTGTCTCTCCATCGGACTAATCGTGCATCTGCAAAGTCCGTGGATGTTTGTTATTTGTAATGTTGCAATTGGTTGCTTTGTTTCAGCGTTCCACATATCAATTAACGCACAGTCGCTTGCTGCTCAATCAGCGCTAGAAAAACTTCTTATCTCCAAGACTGCGGGCACATGGACTTTCGGTGCCCTCAGCTCGATTCTTTTGAGTTCATTTGTAGTTAGCTACGTGAGTATAGGTTGGCACATAGGCGTGTTACAGGTTATTTGCTTCCTCGGAATCTATATCCAACTCGTCAAGATTTCACCACATATGGTTACCCCCTCAGTTGCTCGCGAGTCACTGCGAGTAACTCTGGCCAGGGTTCGCAAATTGCGCGTAGACATAGCTTTCTCTCTCGTTATGTTGCTTGCAATTCAGATGGAATTTTCTATGGGGGATTGGTCGACTATCTATGCCCGCGAGAATTTAGGGAGCGGGGCTCAATACGCAGCGCTTCCTTATCTCGTCTTCCTTGGATTTATGAGTATCGGTCGCCTCGGCGTCCATCGCTTTACGCATCGCTATTCACACTCACAGCTCCTCAAAATTGGCGCACTCATGGGTGGCGGTGGATATTGCATCGGTGTCACGTTAAGTCATGTACTAAGAGATAACCCGGCTTTGGCATATTGGTCTTTCCTGCTTTCACTCGCCTTTAGCGGACTTGGTTCCTCTTTTATGGCGCCTCTCTTTATTAATTCGGCACAAGAGAGATCAGCAGAGAGTTACGCAGTTATTATTGGTCAGTTAGGTGCAATTAACAATTCAATGGTCTTCTTCGTGAAAGCTTTCATCTCATGGGTTGCCCAAGTTGCTGGTTTGCATATTGCGTTACTAATACCAGGGTTGATGCTCTTATCGATTGTCTTTTTCAGCAGCATTCTCAACAGCGATAAATCTAAATCCTAATTACTTTGTAATTGTGATTTTCTGATTGATGGTTGTGGCTTGATTGCCTTTAAGTTGCAAGATGCTTTTGCGATTCTTGCCACTGGTCTGCGTGCTTGAAGGCTCGATTGCGAATGTGCGCACATTGCGAAACCATGGAGAGCCTTCATTGTTATTAAACTCGAGCCAGAACCAGGCAAAGTCTAAAAATTCTGACTCCCACTCCATCTCGAAGGCAAGGTTCGTATCAATATTCTTTACTCGATACCACTTCTTATTTCCAAAATCAGATAGCCAACCAAAAACTCCAAGCTGAGTAGGTGGTGCTGGCAAGAGACTCAAATCAAGAACTTTCCCATTCTCACCTTTTATAAGTGGCCAATCGTGTGTGGATCCTGATGCTCCATGAGGACTTACAACCTCGTCATCTAAATGAAACTTTTGAGCGCGCGTTTCAATTGTTACTTTGCCCTCGAGAAGAGCGCCACCAAATGCTGGATGGCTTGAATAGTCGAATTCCAACTCTAAATTACTTAAATTTGTAATGACATCAATTATCTCAATTACATTCCCATCGACTGAAACTTCTCGCTCGATGCGGATTGGAAGTGAAAAGAAATCTAATTGCATACGTGCACTGGCGCTCTCAAGATTGTTTACTTTCCAGGTAGAAATCGCAGCTTCGCCGTGGAATCCAACTGGTGCACCATAAATAACTCTTGCAGGACCGGCGACCGGGCAAATCATCTGCCATCCACCGCGATATCGCTCCATCCAATGCGCTTGTGGCTCGAGGTAAATGCTTCTCTGCTCTTGCTTGATCACTGCCTCTGCGCGATCTGCCCAAGGAGTCTGCAAAAGTACCTCTTGGTTTTTATCAGTGGTCTTTATCGAAAGAATATCCGCGCCATACGTGGCATCAATAACCACCTCAAGCTCTGAACTCTTTAATCGAAGATGGCTCATCGTGACTCCTTAAATCCTGCAACAGGCACACCAGTAGTCAAAGTAGATAGTGTGAAGAGCGATCCTGCAAGAGGCTGATTCAATAGTTCAGCTTCTGAAATTCCTGCTCTCGCTGAAGTCACATACAGAGTTCCATCTGAGCCAAATGCACAACTAGATGGTTGAGCTACAGGGAAGTGATGTTCTTTGATGATCGTGCCCTGCGGTGAAATTTGAGTAACTCTGCTTCCTCCCCAGACTGCTAACCAGATACAACCATCCATATCTACGGCTAGTCCATCGGGCACACCTGAATCGATCGAAATCAATTCGCGAAACTTAGGAACAAAATCATCCGCTAAATTAAATTCACTTACATAGACCTTTTTTGCCATGCTATCTGCCAAATACATCAAGGTGTTCTCGTAGTTCCAACCAATTCCATTTGGCAGCGTTAAGTTCTCTGCCATCACTTTATTACTGTCCTTACCTTCCCAGCGATGTAACTTACCTTTGCCAGGTTCGAACCCCATCTGACAACTACCACCCCAGAATCTTCCCCGGACGTCGCATTTAGCATCATTCATTCTGAAATCAGGATCCGCAAGAAATGGATCACGAATTTCTAATTTTCCATCAGCGAAGATTGCAAAGCCTTCTTGGCAAGCGATCGCCAGATTTTCACCGGCTTCAAAAGGTGCAACCGCACCGACGCGAGTATCTAAAGTGATGGTCTCTGTCTGCAGAGTGCTCAAATTTGTTTCATGAATCTTGCCAACAGGAATATCAACCCAGAGCAATGAATCTCCAAGAAATATTGGTCCTTCACCGACTTCAGCGGTTGCTTGGAGAAGTAACTCAGGTTTAGCGCTCATGGTTAACCCCTTTACAATCTCAAATACTAATCACTTCGCCAGTGATGTTACCTGACTGCGGGGATACAAGGAATAGTACGACGCGGGCAACTTCATCTGCACCAATCAAACCTTTTGGTGTCGAAGTCTGCCGTTTCGCTAACTCGTCAGCCGCACCATGGCCCATGTACTTTCTGTAATTTGCATCGTTGGAGTGGAAGACCTCTGTATCGATTGTTGTTGGAGAAACTGAGTTGACCGTGATTCCATCTTTTCGGAAAGCTATAGCGCAACTTTTTGAAAACGAATGCTGTGCTGCTTTTGCTGCTTGGTAGTGCGATGTGAATTCGCTGGCACCTTGGCCCATAGCGGAGACAATATTGACGATTCGACCGTATTGATTCTTTTGCATCAACGGCACAACTTTTTGAGTGCATAAGAAAGTAGCAATTACGTGCACGTCTAGAAGTCCACGGAGGTCGGATTCGGTGGTTTCCATTATGGGTTTTACTAATAAGTGACCCGCATTATTTACAAGAATAGAAACTGGTCCGCCAATTTCAGAAATTTCCTCAAAAATAGTGGCTACCTCTGCAGCAACTGTTACATCTCCAGAATGGATACTTCCAACATTTCCACTCTTTTCTACGATTGCCAGGCTTTCTTCTAACCGCTTCTTATTGCGACCAATCAAAGCTACGTGATAACCATCGGAGGCTAGTGCGATTGCAATTGCTCGCCCGATGCCGCTTCCTGCACCGGTAACAATTGCGATTTGCTTACTCATTAGAACTACTCCCATCCACCATCAATCATGGTAGTTCCAAAAAGTATCTCTGGCGGAGACGAGGAGATTTGAACTCCTGAAGGGTTTAACCCCTTACCTCGTTAGCAGTGAGGCGCACTCGACCGGGCTATGCGACGTCTCCAAGTGTGAGGCAAGTCTACCGCCTCTTATCCGCCTTGTTAATCGTGGCAATTAAGGCTTGATGTGGATCTTTGGGCCATCTCCGATAGCACCAGGGCGCTTACCCGCTAGAACTTCAGCGCTTTCTTTCAACGAGACAACACTTGCAATAAGTGGACGCGGATCAATTGCGCCGGTGCTGAGTAACTTAATCGCACCAGCATTTCCTGGAGACCCACTCAAAATGTCAACTGCTGTTAAATCCTTCAAGACAAGGGTGCGGCTATCAATCATGCTCGGAATCCCAGCGATACCAATGTAAACAACCGTGCGTCCTGGTTCTAGAAGTTCGAGTGCTAGCGCAGGAATTTCATTATTGTAGGTGGCATCAATTACTGCATGAATTGGTATTTGTGGAATTGCATCAATGTGATGCACGCCAGCAAAACCAAATTGTCGTGCAAAGGTGAGTGATGTTTCTTCAACGCCAACCAAGTGAACTTCGATACCTCTACTTTTGGCAATGAGCGCGCAGAGCAACCCAATTGTTCCGGGTCCAAAGATAAGTAAACGTTCCCCAGCTTTAAGTTTTGTTGCATCTACTGACCTCAACGCATTGCCAGTTGGTTCAACCATCGCACCAAGTGCTGGGTCTAAGTCATCAGGTAATTCGTGGGCCGCAAACTCAGGAATTATGAGTCTCTGCGCAAGAGCACCGGGATATCCATTGCGAATTCCAACTTCGTCACGATCGTGGCAGAGGTGTTGGTATCCAGTTGTGCATCGATCACATTGTTGGCATCCAAGCATGGTGTCACCGGTAATGAATTTTCCACGCCAGTGGGGTGCGACTTTGCTGCCAATTTCGATGACGCGACCACACCATTCGTGGCCGAGTTGTAGTGGGTATTTGGCATGGCCACTAGCAAGATAAGCCATATCCCCGTTGAAGAATTCGACATCAGTCCCGCAGATACCTACGCGTTCAATCTCAACCAAGAGATCATGATCGCCTACTTGTGGTTCTGGAACTTCAATCACTGAACCAACTTGTGGGCTGGTGATTACAAAAGCTTTCATATCTGTCGGCGGTTAATGTGATTCGCGTGGTGTTGCAGACCCGCTAGCCCCGCGTAAAAAATCAAGATCAGCGCCAAGGTGCGCTTGTTGAACGTGGTCGACATAGATGCGCTCCCAACCTCGGGTTGGTTTCGCCAAACTTTCCATAGTGGCAGCCGATGGAGTGCGAGCAGCGAGCTCTGCATCACTAATTTTTAGATTGATTGTTCGCGCTGGAACGTTGAGTTCGATCAAGTCACCGCTGCGAATGAGTGCAAGTGGGCCTCCGGCTGCAGCTTCAGGAGAAACATGTAAGACAACAGTTCCAAATGCTGTTCCACTCATGCGGCCGTCGCAGATTCGAACAAGATCATCAATGCCTTTTTCAAGTAACTTCTTTGGAATCGCCATATTTGAAACTTCTGGCATTCCTGGATATCCCTTTGGTCCGCAGCCACGCAAAATTAGAACGCTATTTTCATCAACATCGAGATCTGGATCATCAATGCGTGCATGGAAATCTTCAATACTTTCAAAGACGACTGCAGTTCCGGTATGGACAAGTAAGTGGGGACTTGCTGCAGCGGGTTTAATAACTGCGCCATCAGGTGCGATATTTCCACGCAAGACAGCGATGCCAGCTTCAGGTTGTAGCGGCTTGTCGTATGTTGCAATAACTGTTGAATCGTAAATTTCTGCGCCCGCAAGACTATCGACCAAAGGCTTACCAGTGACGTTAATAGCACTGCGATCAAGATGCTTTTCAACCTGTGCCAGAACTGCGCGCAAACCACCTGCACGGAACATATCCTCCATGAGGTGCTCACCCGCAGGGAGAAGATTTACAAGTAGTGGGATGCGCGATCCAATGCGATCGAAATCATCGAGTGTGAGTTCGACACCAGCACGGCCTGCAATTGCAAGTAAGTGCACAACTGCGTTTGTTGATCCACCGATTGCACCGAGTGCCACGATTGCATTGGTGAAAGCGCCAAAGGTAAGAATGTCTTGCGGCTTTAAATCTTCTTTCACCATCTCAACGATGCGGCGTCCTGAATCATGGCTTGCTTGGAGTAGGCGACTATCTGCTGCCGGTGTTCCAGCTAAACCTGGCAACGTCATACCGAGTGCTTCTGCAATACATCCCATTGTTGAGGCTGTTCCCATTGTGTTGCAATGGCCTTTACTGCGAATCATGGAACGCTCTGATGCATTGAAATCTTCTTGGCTCATCTTTCCAGAACGCACATCGGCGCTAAAGCGCCATACATCTGTACCGCAACCGAGCATTTTTCCCTTAAATGTTCCATTAAGCATTGGGCCACCAGGAACAATAATTGCTGGAAGATTGACAGATGTTGCACCCATAAGCAGAGATGGAATTGTTTTATCGCAACCACCAAGGAGAACTACCCCATCGATTGGATTTCCGCGGATCATCTCTTCGGTTGCCATCGCAGCTAAGTTGCGCCAGAGCATTGCAGTTGGACGCAAATTAGTTTCACCGAGTGAGAGCATCGGTAGGTTGTGTGGAATTCCGCCTGCTTCCCAGATTCCGTTCTTTACACTCTGCGCAACTTCATCAAGGTGCATATTGCATGGGGTGAGATCGGATGCAGTATTTAGAATTGCAATCTGCGGGCGAGTACCTGTGAAGGCTGAATCTGGATTTCCACGGCGCATCCATGCACGGTGAATATAAGAATCCTTTGTATTCCCTGCAAACCAATCAGCGCTACGCATTCGGTAAGTATACGAGGGCAAAGTGGCTTCGTGAAGGGACTTCAGTTTTAGATTGATCTCGGTAGACTAAAGATATGAATAACGAGAACGGTGAGGCCGAGACCGCCACAACAAAGAGAGTGCACGATCAAGCGCCTTCTGAAGCTTATGGTGAATTTATGAAGACAGGGTGGATCCCTTCCGATCTACCCGAGCTAGATCCTCTTGAAGTTGTCACTTATGCCTATATGCGCAGACAAGTTCTCTCCGCAGCATTTCCTGACGTACGACTTGTTATTCCTGCCGGTAATTCAAAGGTTCGCGCCAACGATACTGATTATGTCTATCGCCCAGATTCAACTTTTGCTTACTACAGCGGAGTTCAGGGCAGTGATGCAACAGAGGATGCAGTTTTAGTTATGGAGCCAAAGGCTGAAGGCGGCCACGACACATATCTATATATACATCCACGATCTACGCGTGATACCGATGCTTTCTATCGCGATACTCACTATGGCGAGCTCTGGGTTGGGCGTCGCTACACATTGAGCGAGGCGCGATCTCGATATCAGATTGCTACTCGAAAAGTTACCGAGCTTAAGAGTTTCCTCACTGGCACTCCCGCACTTTTGTTGCGCGGAGGAGACCGAATGGTTGATGCGGCAATTGCCGTCCATCCGCGTGAAGAAGAATTCTTGGTCTTTACATCTGAGCAACGCCTGGTTAAAGATGAATACGAGATTCGTGAAATGCAACTAGCAGTCGATGCCACTGGTTTTGGTTTTAACGATGTAATTCTGACACTTCCAGCTGCTGCCGAACATCCTCGTGGAGAGCGCATTATTGAAGGTGCATTCTTTGGTCGTGCCCGCCTTGAAGGTCATGGCGTTGGTTACAACACCATCGCAGCAAGTGGTTCACATGCTTGTGTTCTCCATTGGACTCGCAATGATGGTCCCGTCCACAATGGTGATCTTGTGTTAATTGATGCAGGAATCGAAGTTGATTCTTTCTACACTGCAGATATCACTCGCACCTTGCCGATCTCTGGAAAATTCTCACCAGCTCAACGCGCACTCTATATGTTGGTCTACGAAGCACAACTTGCTGGCTTTGCAGCAGTGAAGCCTGGTGCAATTTTTTCAGATATTAATAAAGCCTGCCAAGCAGTTTTAGCTAAAGGTTTAGCCGATATGGGCGTCCTTACAGTCAGCGCTGAAGAATCACTGCGACCTGAAGTTGGTCTGCATCGTCGCTGGACTTTGCATGGGGTGAGCCATCACTTAGGTCTTGATGTTCATGATTGCGCAAAGGCTCGCAAAGAAAATTACACCGATGCAGTATTGCGCGAAGGCATGGTAATTACCGTTGAGCCAGGGCTTTATATCCAGCCAGATGATGAACTCTTCACCCCTGAATATCGCGGAATCGGTATCCGTATCGAAGATGATGTTGTTGTCACCGCCGATGGCTGCCGAAATCTCTCAGAGCGTATTCCGCGTCACCCTGATGCAGTAGAAGAGTGGATCAGAACACTGCAGCAGGCGCGATAAGATCGGATAATGAGCGAATCATTAATCCGCGCGCGTGGACTGACTAAAAAGTTCGGCGATTTCACCGCAGTTAACGGCATCGATTTTGATGTTCTCAAAGGCGAGTCCTTCGGGCTTTTAGGACCAAACGGTGCGGGCAAATCAACTGCAATGCGCATGATTGGTGCAACATCTCAACGCACCTCAGGTGAGCTCACGATTTTAGGTAAGGATCCAGAACAATTTGGTCCACAAATTCGTGCTCACCTTGGCGTTGTGCCACAACAAGATAATTTAGATACTCAATTAAGTGTTACTGAAAATCTCTATATTTACGGACGTTACTTTGGTCTGAGTCGCAAATTCCTAAAAGGGAAGATAGAAGAACTTTTGGCATTTGCCCAACTTGAAGAGAAGCGAAGTGCAAAAGTTGAATCCTTAAGTGGTGGAATGAAGCGCCGCCTGACAATTGCTCGTGCGCTCGTTAGTGAACCTGAGATTTTGATGCTCGATGAGCCAACAACCGGCCTTGATCCTCAGGCTCGACATATCTTGTGGGATCGCCTCTTTAGGCTCAAAGAAGATGGTGTGACGCTCCTTATTACTACTCACTTTATGGATGAGGCTGAACAACTCTGTGATCGCCTTGTTGTGATGGATAAGGGTTCGATCATGGCTGAGGGAAGTCCTGCTCAGTTGATTAAGGATTACTCAACGAAGGAAGTTCTTGAAGTTCGCTTTGGTTCAGAGCGCAACGCAGGTATGGCAGATGATCTTCGTCAACTCTGTGATCGCATCGAAGAGCTGCCAGATCGCATCTTGATGTATACCGAAGATGGAGAAGAACTTCTTGAGCGTGTGTATAAGAAGAACTTCCACCCAAAGACTTCACTTGTTCGTCGTAGCTCACTTGAAGATGTCTTCTTGCGCCTTACCGGAAGAACTTTGGTCGATTAATGAGTTCTTTCCAAGCACGACAAGGCTCTCTTAAGATTGTTGATGCTGCCAAGGTTGCAGCTCGTGGCGCGCTCTTTGTCACAGAGGCACGCCTGCGCTCGATGTTGAAATGGGTCTGGTTGATCATATCCATTGCGATCGCTAACCCAGTTCTCTATCTCATCTCCATCGGTTTAGGTCTTGGCTCATACATCGATCAGAATGCAGGTAGCGCAGGTATTGATGGAGTTTCTTATCTAACATTTCTAGCACCAGCGCTCCTTGCAACCGCTGCAATTCAAGGTGCTATGGATGAAAGCGTCTTTCCTACCCTTGAAGGTTTTAAATGGAATAAAACATTCTTTTCGATGAATGCGACACCGTTGAGCGGAAATCACATCGCTATGGGTGTTTTCTTCAATAGTCTGATCCGTACAGTGTTCACAGCGGTTCTCTATTGGCTAGTCATGCTCGCATTTGGAGTTCTTGAATCCCCACGTGCCTATCTTGCAATCTTTACCGCCGTTATGGCTGGTGCAGCCTTTGGTGCACTGATGCAGGCGCTAGCGGGATTACTCGAAAATGAAAATATGTTCTTTACTATTGTTGAGCGATTTATCATTATGCCGCTCTTCTTATTCTCGGGAACGTTCTATCCACTTTCAAGTATGCCGATATTCCTACAGTGGATTGGTTGGATTTCACCTTTGTGGCACGCCACTGAATTAGGTCGCTGGCTAACGTACGGCTCTGAAATCTCTACTTCGATGCTATTTGTGCACTTTGTTTTCTTGAACTCAATTCTTGCAGTTGGGCTATTTGCTTCACGCCGAATCTTCACAAGAAGGTTGGGTAAGTAATGATTCTTTCAACCGCCGTAGCAATCGCTGAAGCCCGTATGGGTAAGCCTGGCGAGCAATACTATTCAGGTCGCTCACGCGCGATTATGGAGCGTGCTTACATCGCCTTTAAATCATCGACCTGGATGATTGTTATTTCTGGTTTTGTCGAGCCAGTTCTCTTCCTTTTATCTTTTGGTTACGGACTTAAAGATCTCGTCGGAGATATCACGGTTGCTGGGCAGCCTGTTGGTTATGTCGCTTTCATCGCACCCGCACTTCTTGCGACAAGTGCGATGAATGGCGCGATCTATGACTCAACTATGAACGTTTTTTTCAAACTTAAACACGATCGCCTCTATCACGGCATGCTTGCAACATCACTTGGGCCTATGGATGTGGCACTCGGTGAAATTAGCTGGGCGCTTCTTCGCGGTCTCTCTTACTCAATTGGTTTCATGGCAATTGTTGCTCCCCTTGGGCTCATCCCAAGCATGTGGGGTATCTTGGCTATTCCTGCAGCGGTTCTGATCGCTTTTGGTTTTGCATCATTTGGAATGGCTGTTACTTCTTATATGAAGTCATATCAGCAGCTTGAAGTAGTGAGTGTTGTCTTATTGCCGATGTTCTTGTTCTCTGGCTCCTTCTACCCGCTTGATGTCTTCCCAGAGTGGCTTCAAACAATCATTCGTCTGTTTCCGCTGGCACACGCTATCGATCTTGTACGTGGTTTGACCTTAGGAAACATCTCATGGGCTTTGGCCGGGCATGCGATGTACTTTGTGGTGATGATTGTTATTGGACTCTTCTTTACAACAAGGCGTCTTAACGCACTCTTTATGCGTTAAGAAGTGATCTGTAAACCACACCAAGCGGCAGCAAGTCCGAAAACTAGTGATGCGCTTAAGTTGATTGCTACCTCTTTATATTTCTTGAGCTCATAACCAAGATACAGGTCCAAGATAAATGTTGACCACGTAGTAAATGCTCCGGCAAAACCAACAGCAATGAAGTCATGCCAATGTGTTTTATCTGCAAAGGTCAGACCAATCAAGAATGAGCCGACGATGTTTACGGTAAAGGTTCCGATGGGCTTACTTGTGAATTTGCGAAAGTATTGATCGATAAGAAAGCGTGCAGGCGCTCCGATAGCTGCACCGAGTGCGACGTATAGGGCGATCATTGTTTGACCTTAATTGTCGCTCGACCATAAGCAATTGCTATAACAATCGTAATGAGTGATGCAACAGCGGTCAGCACGAGATACCCAAAGCCTTCTGCATTTTCACCAACTACTTCGATTGTAATTGCAGAAAATGTGGTCATGCCTCCGCAGAATCCAGGGAGTAAGAACCACCGTATATTCTGCGTTCCACGTCGCTCCATCAAAACCAGAAGGTAGCCAGCAAGAGCTACCCCGATGAGATTGGCATTTAAAGTTGCCGCCGCAGAATCTGATGTGACAAAAGTAAGCGCGTACCGAGTAAGAGAACCAAGCGCGCCACCAATAGCGACGAGAAGAACCGCTTTCAGCGTCTACTCTTTTTTACGAGAGTATTTACGATTGTCATGATTGCGCTGATGATTATGACTGCAAAGAGTGCGCTCCAGAAATCTCGAACGTCGAGAGCATCGCTCCAACGAGCAGTGAGTGAGAACATTGCAGCGTTAACAACGAAGATGAAGAGTCCGAGTGTTAAAAAAGTGAGCGGGAAGGTGAGAATCTTTACGATTCCTCCAATTACAGCATTAATCACACCGAAGAGAAGTGCGACCCACAGAAAGGTAAGAGCTCCGCCGTTAATGCTGATTCCGGGTACAAGAAGAGTTGCACACCAAAGAGCAGCTGCAAGGCCAAACCAACGAAGAATCTGTATTCCCATAAGAAGAGTATTACCCTTCGCGACGACGAATCTTGGATCCTAACCAGCGCGCTGGATCATATTTCACATCCACAACGCGTTCCTTCATAGGAATGATCGCATTATCGGTGATGCGAATGTGCTCTGGGCAGACTTCGGTACAGCACTTTGTGATGTTACACATTCCAAGGCCATGCTCTTCTTGAGCAGTGCGCTTACGGTTCTTCAACATATCTAGTGGGTGCATATCTAGTTCTGCGATACGGATAAAGAATCGTGGACCAGCAAATGACTTCTTATTCTCTTCGTGATCGCGAATTACGTGGCAAGTGTCTTGGCAGAGGAAGCACTCGATACATTTACGGAACTCTTGGCTGCGCTCAACATCGATCTGCTCCATGCGAGCTTCACCTGGACCAAGGTCTGCAGGGTGCTCATAAGCAGGGATTTCAAGTGCTTTCTTGTAGTTAAAAGAAACATCGGTAACGAGATCTTTAATGACAGGGAATGCACGAAGTGGTGTAACTGTTATCTCTTCGCCTTCTTCAAAGGAACTCATACGTGTCATACATGCAAGACGTGGCTTGCCGTTGATCTCCATAGAACAAGATCCGCACTTACCGGCCTTACAGTTCCAACGAACTGCGAGGTCACCCATCTGGGTTGCTTGTACGCGGTGAATTACATCGAGGACAACTTCACCCTCGTTGGCATCTACTTCAACGTTTTGAAGAGATCCACTTGTTGAATCACCGCGCCAAATACGAAGATTTACTTTGCGTGCCATTAGTTGGAACCGCCTTTCGCAATTTCTTCCGGTGTCATGTATTTCTCCAACTCGTGAACGTCGAAGAGGTCAAAGAGCTCTTTTGGAATTGCAGGAAGTGCTTGTTGACGCACAATAACTTCGCTGCCGTTATATGACGAGATGTGGTTTACCTGACGCCACTTTTCATTCATGCCCGGGAAGTCATCGCGTGTGTGTCCGCCGCGAGATTCTTCGCGAGCGATTGCAGACTTTGCAGTGCTTTCAGCGACCAACAACATATTGTCGAGGTCGAAAGCTAAGTGGAAGCCTGGGTTGAATTTACGATCTCCAGCAACGCTGACATTCTTGCTACGTGCGCGAATGTCGGCGATCTTTGCAATCGCATCCTTAAGTTCTGATCCTGTGCGGATAATTCCCACAAGGTTATGTGTGATCTCTTGTAGTTCCTGGTGCAGTGAGTAAGCATTCTCGCCACCACTATTTGTAAATGGAAGTTGAATGCGATCTGCTGCAGCCTTTACAGATGCTTCGCTGACGCCAACTGCTGTTGCTGACTTAACGTAAGCGGCAGCTCCCATTCCAGCGCGACGACCAAAGACCAAAAGATCTGAAAGTGAGTTTCCACCGAGGCGGTTTGATCCGTGCATTCCGCCGGCAACTTCGCCTGCGGCAAAGAGTCCTGGAACACCGATCGCTGCTGCAGTATCTGGCTCTACTTCAACTCCGCCCATCACGTAGTGACAGGTTGGGCCAACTTCCATTGCTTCCTTGGTGATATCCACGCCAGCAAGTTCATAGAACTGGTGCCACATAGATGGAAGACGCTTCTTAATAACTTCGGCAGGGATGCGCTTTGAGACGTCGAGGAATACTCCACCGTGCTCGGTACCGCGGCCAGCCTTAACTTCAGAGTTAATCGCGCGTGCAACTTCATCGCGTGGCAGTAGCTCTGGCGGACGGCGGTTGTTATCTTGATCGAGATACCAACGATCTGCCTCTTCTTCATTATCAGCATACTTATCTTTAAATACTTCTGGAATGTACTTGAACATAAATCGCTCACCCAATGTATTGGTGAGAACTCCACCTTCACCGCGAACAGATTCAGTAACAAGAATTCCGCGAACAGATGGTGGCCAGACCATTCCAGTTGGGTGGAATTGCAAGAACTCCATATCAACAAGATTTGCGCCAGCCTTTAGAGCTAGCGCGTGACCATCTCCTGTGCCTTCCCAGGAATTTGAGGTGATCTTAAATGTTTTACCAACGCCGCCAGTTGCGATGATTACTGCTGGTGCTTCAAAGAGAACTTCGTTGCCACCTTCGCGCCAGTAACCATATGCGCCTGCAACTTTTCCGCTCTCTTTAATAATTTCAGTAATTGTTAACTCTGCAAAGACACGAATATTTGCTTGTGCATCGCCGTATTCACGCGCATCTTTTTGCTGCAACTGAACAATCTTCTGCTGCATGGTGCGGATGAGTTCTAGACCTGTGCGATCTCCAACGTGTGCAAGGCGTGGATATTCATGTCCACCGAAGTTACGTTGGCTGATCTTTCCTTCTTTAGTGCGATCAAAGAGTGCGCCCCACATCTCAAGTTCATAGATGCGATCTGGTGATTCCTTTGCGTGCAGTTCTGCCATTCGATAATGGTTGAGGAATTTTCCGCCGCGCATTGTGTCGCGGAAGTGGACCTGCCAGTTATCGCCACTGTTGACGTTACCCATTGAGGCAGCTGCGCCACCTTCTGCCATAACGGTGTGTGCCTTACCAAAGAGTGATTTACAGATGATTGCTACGCGCAACCCTGCCTCGCGAGCTTCTACTGCAGCGCGAAGACCAGCTCCGCCTGCGCCAATAACAAGGACGTCGTATTTGTAGCGTTCTAGTTCAGTCATTTTTGTCGTCATCCCTTAGAAGAAGTAGAAGTTTGTCCATGCGCCAGAGGCGACTTGGCGAACATAAATATCAGCGAAAGCGACACCGAAGAGTGAGATCCAGGCAAAGAGTGCGTGGGAATGATTGAGCTTGGAAATTGTTGTCCATGCTTTGTATCGAATGGGGTGTTTAGAAAAGTGTTTCAACCGTCCACCGATTGTGTGGCGGCATGTGTGGCAAGAAAGTGAATACATCCAGAGCATCACGGTGCTAAAGACGAGTACGAGCGAACCAACGCTCATATGTCCCCATTCACCTTCCTTATTCTTAAAGGAGATGATCGCGTCATAAGTAAGAATGATGTTAAAAATAAGTCCTGCGTAGAAGAACCAACGATGCGCATTCTGCAAGATTAAAGGTTGACGAGTTTCGCCTGTGTACTTCTTATGCGGTTCAGCAACTGCACACGCTGGTGGTGACATCCAAAACGCACGGTAGTAAGCCTTGCGATAGTAGTAACACGTCATTCGGAAACCGAGTGGGAAGATCAAAATGATCAACGCTGGAGAAAGTGCAAAGTTAAAAACTTGTGCACTGATTGGAGTCCATCCGCCGATTGTTGCTTTAGGAACACACGCCTCAGATAAACATGGTGAATAGAAAGGTGAGATCAAATGATCTGCATAGTAATTAGCACCTTCAAATGCACGGAAGGTTGCGTAGATGACAAAGCTAAAGAGAACGCCGAATGTTGCTAGCGGTTGGAGCCACCACTTATCGGTGCGAAGTGTGCGCTCTTTGATTTCAGCGCGCGATGGAGAGAAGACTCCTGACATCTTTAATACCCCCAACTTTGCCAAGCTTTCTGCTGGCTTTAATAGGGCAAGTGTGCGCCGAATAATGAGGTGGCGCTAGGTGGTAGCCCGTGTACTGGCTATGAAGTCAGCCACAAGATTAGAAAAAACTGGCGGAGGGCGTGGGATTTGAACCCACGAGGCTTTCACCTGCCGGTTTTCAAGACCGGTGCACTCGGCCGCTATGCGAGCCCTCCGTGGGAGAGGTTACATGAAGGAAGGTACTTCTAAAAAATCGAAGCGTATTAAGCAGGAAGATCGAGGAGTTTTTCGATGATCTTGGCGACGCCATCTTCCATATGTGGCTCTGTCACATCTTTAGCGTGAATCTGCGCATCTGGATGTCCATCTGCAATTGCATACGAACGTCCGCACCATTGCAACATTGAAAAGTCATTTGGGTTATCGCCAAAAGAGACACAATCATCGGCAGTAAGACCAATGCGTCCTGCCATGAGCGCCAGAGTTTCACCCTTAGAAACTCCTTTTGCAGAAATTTCTAATAGTGAAGCAGAAGGGCTTGAATGTGTGACGTTAACTAAATCGCCAATTTCGCGCTCTGCAATCTCAAGCATTTGATCAGATGTGAATTCATGACCTGAACAACGCACCAACAATTTTAAGATCGGCAGTGAAAGTACTTCTTCAATCTGGTTACAACCTTCGTGATCAATACCGGCATCCCACATTGCTACGTAAGATTTCTCGCGTTTGAAGAAGTTATGTGACTCCACAGCGAATGAAACTCCGGGGATTGCCAGTCTTAATTTTTTGAGTGATTGATGGAGAAGGTCATCTGGAATCGCCCACTCTTCAATGACGTTGCCTTTGAGTAAGTCGTAATTCATCGCACCGTTGCAACAAATTGCATTTCCATAACCAAATGCATCTTTGATCTCGCCCATCCAACGAGGTGGACGACCTGTGACAAACCAAATCTCAACACCAAGATCGCGTGCACGGGCAAAAGCTTCTAGGGTGCGCGCAGTAATAGTGCCATCGTGATGAACAATTGTTCCGTCAAGATCTGTGGCGATAAGTTTGGGGCGGACCTTTCCTAAATTCACACCAACTCAAATCGTGTCATTCCAAGGAATGGTTGTAGGGCTGCAGGAACGTTGACGGTTCCATCAGCGTTCTGGTGGTTCTCTAAAATCGCAACAATCATGCGAGGAATAGCGACAAGAGTTCCATTAAGTGTGGCTACCGCCTTGGTTCCATCACTATCTTTATAACGAATATTCAAGCGTCGCGCCTGGAATTCTGTGCAGTTAGAGGTGCTTGTGACTTCGCGATAAGCGCTCTGTGTAGGAATCCACGCCTCAATATCGAATTTGCGATTGGCACTTGATCCCAAATCACCAGATGCAACATCAATGACGCGATACGGAATCTCCATTGCATTAAGGAAATCCTTCTCCCATTGCAAAAGACGCTTATGTTCTTCCTTAGCCTCTTCTGGCTTACAGAAGGAGAACATCTCGACCTTATCGAATTGATGTACGCGAATAATTCCGCGGGTATCTTTTCCATAACTGCCAGCCTCACGACGGAAGCATGATGAGTAGCCGGCATAACGCATTGGCAGCTTTGCTCCATCGAGAATTTCATCCATATGAAATGCTGCAAGTGGAACTTCACTTGTTCCCACTAAGTAGTAATCATCTTTTTCGAGGTGATAAACATTCTCTGCTGCTTGACCAAGGAAGCCTGTTCCCTCCATCGCCGCCGGCTTTACAAGAACTGGCGGGATAACTGGAATGAAACCAGCTTTTGTAGCAGATGAAATTGCATAGTTAACGAGTGCAAATTCAAGAAGTGCTCCGACACCAGTTAAGTAATAGGAACGAGACCCTGAAACTTTCGCGCCGCGTTCTGTATCAATAGCACCAAGAAGTTTGCCGAGTTCAACATGATCTTTTGGCTCAAAGCCGGCCGCAGCAAAATCGCGTGGCGTACCGACATGCTCAATAACAACGAAATCTTCTTCTCCGCCGATTGGTGCATCTGGATCGAGAATATTAGAGATCACCATTGCAAGCGCATTTGCCTGCGCTTCAATTTCTGCACGCTTGGCATCGGCTGCCTTTACCTTGTCGGCAAGTTCTTTAGAGTTTGCAAGAAGTGCTGCCTTTTCATCGCTCTTAGCGGCACCGACAGATTTAGAGAGAAGGTTCTGTTCTGCGCGTAGCTGTTCGAATTCGGTAATGGCAGCGCGCTTTAACTCGTCGCTAGCAAGTACTTGATCAACTACACCGACATCTTCTCCGCGACCTTTCTGTGATGCACGTACTGCATCAGGATTTTCGCGCAGAAACTTAATATCGATCATGCTCGCACCTCTCGTGGATATGAACCTAAGAATCGAATCTCATCGCAGATCTCGCCTAGTTCATCGAGTGAACGAGCAACTGGCTCGTCCTGGCAATGACCCTCGACATCAATAATGAAATGGTAGTGACCAAGTTCGCGTCCGGTTGGACGACTCTGGATGAATGTCAGGTTTACATCGTGATCAGCAAAGACGGTCAAGATTTCAAGGAGCGCACCCGCATGGTCGATATCAATAAATAAGGCAACTGATGTGCGGTCATGGCCGGTCGGGGCTGGGATCTTTCCTGGCTTTGCAACTAAAACAAAGCGAGTGACTGCGCCATCGTTATCGCCAATATTGTCAGCGATTACGGTGAGACCAAAGTGTTCAGCTGCAGCGCTAGATGCAATAGCGGCATCAAATTCTCCACGTGAGAGAGATTGCGCTGCTGCAGCAGTTGATGCAGTCGCAACGAGTTCTGCGTGAGGGTAGTGCTTTGCAATATATGAACGACACTGTGACTCGGCATGAGGGTGCGTTGCAATTGTGGTGATTGCGGTATCGCCATCTTTTGTCATCAGTGCAAATGTCACAGGCAGCGTTACTTCGCCAGCGACAACAAGTGGATCGCCTGTTGCTAACTCATCAAGAGTTCGAGCAACGACTCCTTCGACAGAATTTTCGATTGGAACAAGTGCGTAATCTGCAGCCCCACTGCGAACCGCATCAAGAGCGGCGGTGACATTTGCGTAAGGGGTGCGGGTGTCGGTCGAGGTTGTAATTTTCTTGAGCGCAGCCTCTGTAAAGGTCCCAACAGGACCGAGATAGGCGTATGTACTCACTGCGCAAGGATAGCCGAGCACTGTAGTTCGATGCGCCGTCGGTTAGGCTAAGCGATATGGATAGCCTCAATTTTGTTAGCGCAGCGCGCTCAGCAGTTGGCTTAATCCGTAATGGAAATGAGGATGGTGCACTCACGCATCCGCAATTGATTGCTGTTGCAGATGGAATGGGCGGCCATGCAGGTGGTGAAATTGCCTCATCTATCGCACTGCAAATTCTTTCGCGCAGAGCGCTGATATTCACAGATAGAGAGATGGATAAAGACTCTGCTGATGACTATTTCAACTCCACAATCGATGAAATTGATAACGCACTCAAGGTAGCAAGCGATGAAGACCCCACTTTGAGTGGATTAGGAACAACTCTCACAGCGCTCTTTATTCGAGATAACCAAGCAGTCCTGCTCCATGTTGGTGATTCACGTGCTTATCGAATTCGTGGCGCAGCTATTGATCAACTCAGCGTTGATCACACGGTGATGCAAGAACTTCTCTCTGCCGGCACGATTACTCAGGCAGATATTGCAGAGCACCCACAACGTTCTATGTTGACGCAAGCACTTATGGGAAGCCAAACACTTTCCATCGGTTTACATCTTTTTGACCTTAAAGATGGCGATAGATTCATTCTTTGTAGCGATGGTCTCTCTGGTGTTTTGACAGATAAAGAGATCAAAACGTTGGTTAAATCTCAATCTCCACACGATGGTGTTTCCGCACTTATTGATGCCACTTATATAAATGGTGCACCCGATAACGTAACGGTTATCATTGCAGATCTTGCTGCTAGCACACCGGCTGAATCAGCGATCGAATTCTTTGGAACGGCCGCCTCATGATGTCAAAACTTCTCGGCGAGCGTTATCTGCTCGGTGCCATGATCGGTACCGGCGGAATGGCAGATGTCTACACCGCCCAAGATCAACGACTATCACGCGAAGTCGCTGTCAAAATTCTTCGTAGCGATCTTGCACAAGACCCATCTTTTGTTTCTCGTTTTAGAAAAGAAGCAAAAGCGGCAGCTGGACTTAATCATCCAGGAATTGTCGCCGTCTATGACTCTGGTGAAGATCCTGCGCCGTATATCGTGATGGAGCTTGTTGAAGGACACACTCTGCGCGAGTTAATTCACGAAGGTGAACGTATCGAATGCGATCGTGCGCTCGAGATCATTATCGGTGTTCTAGAAGCCCTTGATTACTCACATATGCGCGGAATTGTTCATCGTGATATCAAGCCAGCAAACATCATGATTACAGAATCCGGCGATGTAAAGGTGATGGATTTCGGTATCGCGCGCGCTATCGATGATCTCGGAGCAACACTTACCAGCACATGGAATGTTGTTGGAACTGCCCAATATTTATCGCCAGAGCAAGCTCAAGGTTCGATTGCAGATTCGCGGAGCGATCTTTACTCCACGGGTTGTCTGCTCTATGAATTACTCACAGGACGTCCACCGTTTACTGGTGAGACTCCAGTATCGATTGCACTGCAACATGTTTCTGGACAATATCCGCCGGCGCGATCTCTACAACCAGATTTGCCGGCAGATATTGAAACTGTCTTGGCTGTCGCGCTAAGTAAGAGTCCTGATTCTCGTTATCAAGATGCGTTATCGATGTTGGCAGATATCAAACGACTACGCAGTGGCGTCCATGTAACAACCAAGATCACTCGAGTTCGCCCACTCAAGCGCCGCAGCTTCCTGATTGCGGGTGTCTCTATTCTTATTGCATCAGTGTTGGCCATTGTCGGACTCTCACTCAATGGAGCATCTGAGCCAAGCGTTGGTTTTGAACTGCCAAACGTTATTGGTCTTACTGAAGATCAGGCGCGAGAAGTGTTAAACCAATATGTAGTAACTGTTACTCGCGCACATGATCCGCGAATTCCGGCAGGGCGTATTGCCAGCCAAATTCCGCTTGCTTCTAGCGATGTAAAACCTGGCTCTGGAATTGTTCTTACGATCTCTGATGGCCCAGGTGATGCCATTGTTCCTGATGGGTTAATTGGTTTGGAACTCACCGAAGCGCGTGCTGCACTAGCAGCGTCAGGTTTAGTTGTCTCACAGACAATTGCGGCACCTTCTGATGAAGCGCAGGGAACCGTGCTTGAAGTTATGCCAGTTGCAGGTTCTACGATTACTGCAGGCTCTGGTGTAATTCTTACAATTGCAAGTGGTGAAGTAGAAGTTCCTAATCTTGTTGGTATTGAAGCGATTCAAGCAAAGACGCTGCTCTTTAACTCTGATTTTCTCATTAAGGAATTCTACGATTACGATCCAACGCAACCTGTTGGTGTTGTTATTCGTCAGGCTCCTGAGGCGGGAACAACTCAGACAATCGGTGATTCAGTAACAATCACTATTAACCGCGCTCCTTAAGCCTTTCCTAAAACTGGTGCAAGGCCAACTGACTTTGCGAGCGCTCCTTGATCACCACATTGTGTCAACCAATTAGCGAGCATTAAATGTCCGTGTTCGGTCAGTACTGACTCGGGATGAAATTGCACGCCTTCAATCGGTAGCGTCTTGTGACGCATTGACATCACAACACCGGATTCAGTTTTTCCTGTTACCTCTAAATCTTTACTGATTGTTGCGGGCTCTACCGCCAGTGAGTGATAACGCGTTGCGGTAAATGGTGTTGGCAGCGAATTAAAGACTCCCGCACCAGTGTGATGTACTTGCGAAGTTTTTCCATGAAGTAGCTCAGGTGCGCGAGATACCGTTGCGCCAAATGCAACAGCGATGGCTTGGTGGCCAAGACAGACTCCGAAAAGTGGAATCTTCTTCTCTGCGCAATACTCAATCATTGCAATACTCACACCGGCTTCTTCTGGTGTTCCTGGTCCAGGTGAGATCAGCACGCCGTCATAATCGCTAGCAGCGCTTGCTTGAACTTCATCATTGCGAAGGACTGTGCACTCAGCGCCAAGTTGCTGCAGGTATTGCACCAAGTTAAAGACGAAAGAGTCATAGTTATCTACAACGAGAATCCGCGTCTTGGCCGTCATGGGGCAATTCTGGCCTATCCCGCCCTTGGCAGGTGTGGCGAATTACTTCTGAATGCGTGTAACCTTTCACCCATGCCTAAGTCGAAATTGCGTAAGAAGGTTCAGGAATCACACGCCCACGAGGAGCAGATTCACGCGAACGAGCCTGATGTTCCACTGGAGAGCCCAAGCTGGTTGGCCCCTGTTATGGTCGCCAATTTCCTTATCGGCCTCTTCTGGATCGTCATCTTCTACGTCTCACAGACTCAATACCCAGTTCCGGGTATCGGCGCATGGAACATGATTATTGGATTTACCTTCATTGGCGTCGGCTTCTCGCTGGCGACAAAGTGGCGCTAACTCTCACTTCGCTAGATCCTTTAGGGGTTTAGAGCCAATTCTCAGCATTCTCCCAGCGTGAGGGAGGACTCTTTAGCCATGACAAAACCAAGCACTGGTCAACGCATTCTCGTTGTCGATGATGAGACAAGTATTAGCGATCTCATCGCAACAAGCCTTCGCTTTGTAGGTTTTGAAGTGCGCACTGCCGCAACCGGTTCGCAGGCGCTATCGGTAGCAGAAGAATTTAAACCGCACGCAATCATTCTCGATGTCATGCTCCCTGATCAAGATGGTTTTGAAGTCTGTCGTCAAATTCGCAATGAAGGTATCAACGTTGGCGTTCTCTTCCTTACAGCTAAAGATGGCATGGAAGATAAAGTCGCTGGGCTAACAATCGGCGGCGATGATTACATGACAAAGCCATTTAGTTTAGAAGAGTTAGTTGCTCGCCTACGTGCACTCTTGCGCCGAATTGGTGTTGTCGAAATTGATCACGATGATGAGAAGATTCGTTTTGCTGATCTTGAACTTGATGAAGCAACTCATGAAGTACGTCGTGCTGGGAATCTTTTAGATCTATCCCCAACAGAATTTCTACTTACACGCTATCTCTTGATTAACTCTGACCGAGTTGTCTCAAAATCTCAGATTCTTGATCATGTCTGGGAATACGACTTTAGAGGCGATGCTGGAATTGTTGAAACATATATCTCCTACCTTCGCAAGAAGATTGATATCTATGAACCTCCACTAATCCATACCGTGCGTGGCGTTGGCTACCGACTTCGGGTTCCGAGCGAAAAATAATGAGCAGCCCTTTCTCGCGGTGGAGTCTGCGCAATCGTTTAGTGCTTGGCGTAGTTATTCTCTCAACTCTTGGATTTACAGCATCTGGTGTAGTGGCGCAGAAACAAATTGAATCTTTCCTTATTCACCAAATTGATGACCAGCTTATAAACGTGGGCTCTGGTGCTCTCCCCCGAGTTAACCTTGCAGGAATTGTTAATGATGATGAATATCAAGAGCGTCGTGGCCGCCCTGAGCGCGATGACGATGATGTCCCGCAAACCCCTCTAGATCGAGTGCCTACAAGTACTTCTCTTACTCTTTTAGATGGCACTGGCGCAGTTATTGGTGGAATCGGTGGAGACCTCAACACCGTCTCTGTCAGAGATTACCTCGCTGGTTACACACCGGCACAAGTTGCAGAGTTTCAAGGACGACCATTTACCATCAAGGCAAAGGGTGAAAACTTTCGCGTTCTAGCTCTTCCTCTTCCTTCTAGCCTTGGTTCAGTTGCAATTGCGCAATCACTTAACGATGTTGATCGCACACTTTCTCGTCTGCAGTGGCTCTTCTTCCTTATTGGTTTTGCCATTGTTTGCCTGATCGCAATCGCATCGCGCACGATGATTAAGGTTGGACTTAAGCCACTTTCAGATGTTGAGGACACTGCTGAAAAAATCGCAGGTGGAGATCTCTCGGCGCGACTTCCAGATGCCAAACCATCTACCGAGGTTGGTCGCTTGACGACATCGCTGAACACAATGCTTTCGCGTATTGAAGAGTCTTTTGCTCTCCGTAAATCAAGTGAAGATAAGTTACGCCGATTTGTGGCAGATGCCTCGCATGAACTTCGCACACCTTTGACGGCAATTCGTGGCTTTGCTGAACTTCATCGCCAAGGCGCAGTTGCCGGCGAAGAAGATACAAAACAATTGCTGGCACGTATTGAAGGCGAATCGATTCGTATGGGTTCACTCGTTGAAGATTTGCTTCTGCTGGCACGGCTTGATCAGGCAAGAGAGATGGAACATCTGCCTGTAAACATTGCAAAGGTGACACGAGATGCCGTGGCTTCAGCGCAGGTTGCTGGTCCAGAACATCCAATCTCACTCATTGGTGATGTCGATGAGCTCTACACACTCGGAGATCAACACCGAATTCATCAAGTCATCGCAAACTTGCTTGCTAACGCTAGAACGCATACTCCTGCCGGTACCTCCATCACGTTATCAATTGCGCAGAACAACGATGGAATAACTATCGCGGTAAGTGATAACGGACCAGGGCTTAGCGAGAATGATCAGAAACGTATCTTTGAGCGCTTCTACCGCGCAGATTCGTCACGTGTGCGAATTGATGGAGAAGGCAGTGGTTTAGGGCTTTCCATCGTTGATGCAGTGATGAAGGCTCACGGAGGAAGCGTTTCCGTCTCATCCGAACTTGGTAAAGGTGCAACCTTCACATTGTTCTTCCCACGCGCGACAGATGGTCTTACTGATTAGGTCCTAAAGACTCCATCGCTCGTAGCGTTTCAATTCGCTCTTCTATTGGTGGGTGCGTTGCAAACATCTTCGAGACTGCCTTGCTATCAAGTGGCGATTCAATCCAAATATGTGCAACGGCATTTGACTTCTGTCTCACCACAGTTGAATCTGCGGCAAGTGTTTCAAGTGCGCGACGAAGGCCCGCAGGGTTTCGAGTAAATGAGACTGCAGTTGCATCGGCCAATGATTCACGACGACGTGAGATTGCGCTACGCAACAACATGGCTGCAATCGGTGCCAAGATCATGATCGCAAGTGAAACCACCAATAGCAATGGGTTGCCATTTCCTTCGCGTCGATCGCGTCCGCCGCCAAACCACATCATGCGGGTAAGGAAGTCACTCAGGATTGCAATTGCACCTGCAGTGGTTGCAGCAACTGCTGACACAAGTGTGTCGCGATTTGCAACGTGTGACATCTCATGAGCAATAACGCCCTGTAGTTCGTCGCGATCCATTACTTCAAGAATGCGCGTTGTAAATGCAATAAGTGCATGCTCTGGATTTCGACCCGTAGCAAATGCATTTGGCGCAGTATCTTCAACGATTGCCACTTTAGGCATAGGTAATCCGCTGGCAACTACAACTTCTTCGATCAAGTTAAAGAGCTCTGGATTATCTTCACGTTGAATAACTCGAGCACCAGTCATCGTCAACACCAATTTATCGGAACCGTAATACGAACCCCAGACGCCAACGAGTGAGATTCCTACTGCGAGTGGAACTACAAAAGAGGTTGTTCCTGCTCCGAAATAAGTTAGTGCAGCGTATGCAACAAGCCAGGTAAGCACTGCCATTGCAGCAAGGAGGAAGTAAGTTTTGCGCTTATTTGCTCCTTGCGCGCTGCGAAAGTTCGAAGACATTAGTGTTAGAAATTAACCTTAGGGACTTCGCGTGATTGTGGATCTTCTACTTCATAGAATGGGCGAGCGCTTACCTTTGCAAGTCCAGAGAAGAAACTTGTAGGAATTGTTGCCACAGCTTCGTTGAGTGCGCGGACATTATCGTTATAGAACTGACGCGCGAAGGCAACCTTATTTTCAGTTGTTGAAAGCTCTTCTTGAAGTGCAAGAAAGTTTGATGATGCTTTGAGATCTGGGTACGCCTCAGCAACTGCGAGCAATCCTCGAAGTGCTTGCGTCAACATGCCATCTGCTGCTGCAACATCTGCCACACCCGATGCTGATGTTGCCTTTGCACGAGCGGCAACGACTGCATCAAAGGTTGATTGTTCGTGGGTTGCGTATCCCTTGACTGTCTCAACCAGATTTGGAATCAGATCAGCGCGACGCTTGAGCTGCACTTCAATCTGCGCGAATGCTTCATCAACGCTGATATTTAAGCGGATGAGGCGGTTGTACTGCCCAATAATAAAAATGGCTAGGAGAACAATTACTCCGATGACTACAAAGATTTCCATACTTAATTCAACCCCTTATAGGTAAGGGATATTCCCTCGCCAGTTAGTCGATCTTACTCCGGTGGAAGTTAAGGAAGGAACGGCTAGGCGTTGGTCCACGCTGACCTTGGTAACGTGATCCGTACTTCTCGCTGCCATATGGATGCTCGGCAGGGGATGAAAGTTTGATAAGGCAGAGCTGACCGATCTTCATGCCGGCGAATAACTTCACTGGCAGGTTTGCAACATTAGAAAGTTCTAGTGTGATGTGGCCAGAAAATCCTGGATCGATGAATCCCGCGGTGGAATGTGTCAGTAGACCCAGACGACCAAGAGATGACTTTCCTTCGAGGCGACCAGCGATGTCATCTGGAAGTGTGATCACTTCGTAGGTGCTCGCTAAAACGAATTCGCCTGGGTGCAAGATAAATGGCTCGGCTCCATCTGCGATGACTTCTCGGGTCAGCTCAGGCTGCTCGAGGGATGGGTCGATCACGGAGTACTTATGGTTTTCAAAGACGCGGAAGAATTTATCCAGCCGCACATCTACTGAAGATGGCTGGATCATCGCCTCGTGGAAGGGTTCGACGCCTACGCGGCCTGCGGAAATTTCGCTTCTAATATCGCGATCACTAAGTAGCACGGCGCGAGCCTATATCTCCAAGGCGCGATAGCCGAACATGACCCACCGAGATCTCACTGAGTCCAGGTCAATTGTCCACTCTTCGCATTTGGACGGCAGACCAACACGTGCTTAGCTGAACTCTCCCAGAAACCGACTTGGCCATCAAAAGCGCATTTGCCGGCAACGCTGGTTTGTTGTTTGGTTGGCTGTGAGGAAGTGGTCCAACTTGGCCACTGCCCACCTAGCCCCCCATAACCCTGGCCTTTAATCGTCTTGTAGCCGTAGTAAAAAACTGTCGCTACAAATGTAGAACCTTTTGGACAATTCAATTCATCATCGCCTAGTGTGCGAGAAATAGTTGTTGTTGTTTTTGGAATATCGGGACGTTTTGGTGACATTGAAATCTGCGTATTGCATGCAAAAAATCTTTCTAATCTATTTCCAGCCCCTGCCGAATTATCTTTTGCAGGTGAATAGTTAATTTGTTTTTTATCAGATGAGAGGAAAATTCCAGCTTCCGCAAAAACTGGTTTCTCATTAATCTTTCTCGTCATTCCTTCTGGACATACCTGTGCTTCCGCAAACGATTTAAGAACACGTGTAGCAATAGTCGCAGTCACAGGAGTCTTTGGATTATTGCTGGCGGGATATGTTTCGTAGCAGAGTACTTCCACATATGTATCTGATTGAGTCGGAACAGGTGCTGGGGACGCCATCAAAGTCGGAGCAGGTAAGGGGGACGCCATCAAAGTCGGAGCAGGTAAGGGGGAAGGTGACACCGGTGTTCCAGAAGCGCCGCACAAAGGCGAAGGATTTGAAGTGCAATCGACGCCAGAGGTTGTTGGTGGAGATACGGGAGAAGGTTGAGTAATTACCCCTGATGTTGGCTTAGGTACTGGCGCTGGTGTTGGTGTTGGTGTTGGTGTTGGTGTTGGTGTTGGTGTTGGTGACGCTGCTATAAAAGTGAAATCTCTATAAACGCTCACATAGGGGAAAACATAACTCCCGTTCCTCACAGCCTTTCCAAGCACCGACGTCGCAGTTACCCTACAAATTGTTGCAGCTGATGCGACCACGGCCTGGCCCTTAACTTTTCCAAACTCAATGATCTCCTTGATTGAGCAATTCTGCCCCGATACTGAATAAGTAACTGGCTGGTCGCCTCCTAAAGTTCCAAGGACGATAGGAGTCCCTGAATTACCCGTGAAGACGGTATTAGTAAAAATCAGAATTGATTTTGGGAAGGGCCTCGGAAATTCAAAACTTTTGCTTGCGCTTGTTTCTGCATTGAAGCCTGCGCTCGCAGCCTTTCTTGCCGTGACCACACACTGTGTTTTAATCATCGCACTTAAAACTAATGTCTTTGGATCTATTGCACATCCTCGGCCCTGCACTGTGAAGGTAACTGCACCAGTACCTGAACCTCCTGAGCTACCGAGAATCAATCTAACCGACGATGAAGAAATTCTGTCCTCCCCAGTGACGCTCAGAGGAACCCGAGATGGTGTTGGAGTTGGATTTGCTATTGAGCTTGGAATTTGTGGAATGGTGACTATCGCCAGAAGGAGGGCTAGAGGAGAGACCCGAGCAGTCCAGTAATTACGCATGTCTGCCAGTCCTCTCCCAATCATCGGAAACCTCCTCAGATTGCTCACCGCTACAGGAGTTAAGTTTTATGCTTAAAAGGCTAAAAATCCAGCCTTTGCACTTGCATAAGTTACTGGTGGGTAGCACCATACCGCTATGGGACATTACATAGCCAACCTCCGCGATATCGAATTCTGCCTCTTTGACCTGCTTGGTCGGGAAAAAGTTATGGGCACCGCACCATATGGAGAAGTCGATCGAGATACCGCAATCGGAATGCTGGAAGAGATGAAGCGTCTCTGCGAAAACGATTTGGCGGCATCTTTTGTTGAAGGTGATCGTGTTGGTGCGATTTTAAATAAAGAGACTGGAAATGTCACACTCCCTGAAAGTTTTAAGAAATCTTATAAAGCATATGTTGATGGCGAATGGTGGCGTCTTGATGCACCTGTAGATCTTGGCGGGATGAAAGTTCCACCATCTGTTCGTTGGGCAATGGCTGAAATGGTTCTGGGATCAAACCCAGCAATTCACATCTACGCATCGGGTTACGCCTTCGCACAAGTTGCATATGTTCTTGGAACGGAAGAGCAGAAGAAGATTGCAAAGCACATGGTTGAAAAGCATTGGGGTGCAACTATGCAGCTCACAGAACCTGATGCTGGTTCAGATGTTGGTGCAGGTCGTTCTAAGGCTGTTGCACAACCAGATGGAACATGGCATGTCACAGGAACAAAGCGTTACATCACTTCGGGTGATGCTGATTTCTATGACAACGTTGTGCACTTTGTTCTTGCACGTCGCGAAGGTGGCGGGCCAGGAACTAAAGGACTTTCACTATTTTTAGTTCCGAAATTCATGTTTGATTTAGAGACCGGTGAACTTGGAAAGCGCAACGGAGTTTATGTAACAGCGCTGGAAGATAAAATGGGTCTCAACGTTTCAGCTACCTGCGAAGTTAACTTGGGCGAGCACGAACCTGCTGTTGGATATTTGTTAGGTGAAGTCCACGAAGGTATTGCGCAGATGTTTAAAGTTATTGAATTCGCACGCATGATGGTGGGAACAAAGGCCATTGCAACGCTATCTACTGGCTACCAACAGGCTTTGCTCTATGCCAAGCAGCGCGTGCAGGGCGGTGATATGAAGGTAATGAATGACAAGGCTTCTCCTCGTGTCACCATTATCAAACACCCAGATGTGCGCCGTTCGCTCATGGTGCAAAAGTCATATTCTGAAGGTATGAGAGCCCTTGTTCTCTACACCGCTTCGATTCAAGATGAGATTGAACTTGCCCACATGGCTGGGGATCAAGATAAGTTGGCAAAGATGGAGGCGCTTAACGATCTCTTGCTTCCAATTGTTAAGGGTTTTGGTTCTGAAAAGTCTTGGACACTTCTTGGTACTGAGTCACTTCAAACATTTGGTGGCGCTGGATTTACCCGTGATTGGCCACTAGAACAATATGTGCGTGATGCAAAGATCGATACCTTGTATGAAGGCACCACTGCAATTCAAGGTCTTGATTTCTTCTTCCGCAAAGTTGTTAAGGATGGCGGAAAAGCACTCGGCCTTCTAGGAAAAGAAATTAGTGACTTTGCAGCAACCGGCGGGGCTCACGATGCTCAGAAGCAGGCGCTCCTTAAAGCACTAGGCGACCTCAATGGCATGATGGGTGTTCTTATTGGACATGCGATGGCATCACAAGAGAAAGCTGACGAGATCTACAAGGTAGGCCTTAACACTTCTCGCGTACTTATGGCCGTTGGTGACATCATCACTGCTTGGCTCTTGTTACGTCAGGCTGATATCGCAACTGAAAAGCTTGCAGCTGGTGCTGGAAAGGATGCAGATTTCTTTGAAGGAAAGATTGCATCTGCTCACTTCTTTGTTGCTAACTACCTTCCACATATCACCGCTGATCGCAAGATCGTAGAGGGCACAGATAGCTCAATCATGGAGATCTCCGAGAACGCTTTCTAATCAGATACCCTTACCGGATGCTCAATCGCTACCGGGGTGAGATCTACCTAATTACAGGTGCGCTCTTCTTCTCATTTAATGGTGTGATCTCCACTCTAGTTCTCGATCACCTCTCTCCATTTCGCCTGACACAGGTGCGCTGTCTCGGAGCTTTTACAATTCTTTTCTTAATCGTTGCTTCACGAAATTTTCAATCTTTAAAAGCTACTCGACGTGAACTTCCAATCTTGGTCCTACTTGGAATCGTTGGCTTTGCAGCGGTGCAGGGCGGCTATTTCCTCGGGATTCAGCGTGGAGTGCCGTTAAGCCTTGTTCTGATTATCGAATTTACCGCGCCAATTTGGATTGTTCTCTGGATCAAATTTGTTCAGAAGAAGGCCGTCCCTAATGGAATGTGGGGCGGAATCGCACTCGCCTTTATCGGTCTGATCTTTATCGCTCGAGTGTGGGATGGCCTCACCTTCGATCTCATTGGAATGCTCGGCGCTTTAGTCTCAGCATTTGCGATTGCGGTCTACTTTCTTGTGGGATCTAAGGTCGGTGAGAAACGTTCAGCGCAATCAATCACAGTGTGGGGTCTTGGAATAGCCGGACTCACATGGGCGATTTTCATGCCAGTGTGGCAATTCCCAGTTGAAGTTTTCACAATGGATATGAATCTGCAAGGAATCTTTGATGGCACTTTCGTACCGGGATGGGTTTTGTTCGCGTGGATAATTGTGATGGGAACAATTGTTCCTTATCTCTTTGTTATCAACGGAATGTTGAAGTTAACGCCATCAAAAAGTAGCGTCGTCGGAATGTTAGAGCCAGTCTTTGCTGGAGTTTTTGCATGGGTGTGGTTGGCACAAAGCTGGGCGCCGATCCAATTAAGTGGCGCTGCGATTGTTCTTGTCGGTATTTACATTGCAGATAAAGCCAAGATTGTTGCACAAAGTAATAAGTAACTACTCGTTCCAACCGCCATCGCCAGGTGAAGCTGGCTGATCAAAATCTTGTGGCTGTGATGAAGTGAAGTCGCGACCTGCGCCAGGGTTTTCAGCCATATCTGTAAAGCGTGCAAAGTGAAGTTGCGCTGAAACTTTAATTGTTCGAGTTGGTCCGTTACGGTGCTTGGCAACGTGTAGATCGGCCTCACCTTGGCGGTTCTGTGAGTCATACATATCTTCGCGGTGAAGCAAAATAACAACGTCGGCATCCTGTTCAATCGAACCAGATTCACGAAGGTCAGAGAGCATTGGTCGCTTATCGGTACGTTGTTCAGGTCCACGGTTGAGCTGTGAAATTGCGATAACCGGAATATCTAACTCTTTAGCCATCAACTTAAGTTGGCGTGAAAATTCAGAGACTTCTTGCTGACGGTTCTCAACGCGCTTACCTGAAGTCATCAGTTGCAAATAGTCGATGACAATGAGTTTGAGGTCATGGCGCTGCTTAAGGCGACGTGCCTTTGCCCGGATCTCCATCATTGAAAGGTTTGGTGAATCATCGATAAAGAGTGGGGCATCTGAAATTTCACCCATACGACGAGCAAGTTTTGCCCAATCATCATCGCTGAGTTGTCCTGATCGAATGTTATTGAGTCCAACGCGCGCCTCTGCTGAGAGCATGCGCATTGTGATTTCAGACTTCGACATTTCAAGAGAGAAGATGACTGCACATTTATTTTCGTGAATTGCTGCATGGCGTGCGATATCTAGGCCCAGCGTTGATTTACCCATTGCAGGACGTGCTGCAAGAACAATCATATTTCCAGCATGGAAACCGTGTGTCAGAAGATCAAGGTCACGGAAACCACTCTTCACACCTTCAGCGCCGCCGCCCTTTGAGATTGCTTCAATCTCATCGAGTGCTTGCGGCAAAATTGTTGAGAGCTGAACATAATCTTCTGATGTACGTCGCTCTGTAACTGCGTAGACCTCAGCTTGTGCTTGGTCGACTGCATCATCAACTTCACCTTCGGAGTTATATCCAATTTGAACAATCTTTGTTCCTGCCTCAACAAGACGGCGCATGATTGCATGTTCAAGGATAATCTTTGCGTAGTAGCCAGCATTTGCAGCAGTTGGTACAGAAGAGATGAGTGTATGTAAATACGGCGCGCCACCGGCACGTGCAATGTCACCGCGCTTTGTAAGTTCTGCCGAAACTGTAATTGCATCCGCTGGTTCGCCGCGACCGTAGAGATCGAGAATTGCATCAAAGATAAGTTCGTGTGCAGGGCGATAGAAATCTCGTTCACGAATAACTTCGATGACATCTGCAATTGCATCTTTTGAGAGCATCATTGCGCCGAGAACAGATTGTTCTGCGATGAGATCTTGTGGTGGTGTGCGCTCAAACTCTGCGCCAACAGTCTGATAGCTGCGCGATGAGTTATTAGGGAGTTCTGCAATGCTCATACGCACACACTCCCATCTGCCTCTGACATGCCATCTCTTCTGGAGCGAAACTTAGGTCAGAAGAGGCCCTGCACGCGAGAATTGAGCATGAGCTATGTGGAGAAGGTGTGCATAAGGGGGTGAATAACTGGGGACATCCCTGTGGATGGGTGTGTATAAGGTGTGGGTAACTTCTTCAATGAGGTGAAGAAAAGGTTAAAAGTCCTGTTCAAAGCCTGTTTATTCCTCCACAGGGTGAATGGGGAAGAAAGTTTTCAAAGTCTCAGATAACGAGATATCAAAGCAAAAGCCCCCCGCTTTCGCGAGGGGCCTTAACTTTTTTAAGTAGTGATTACTTAGCTGGTACCACTGAGACGGTAACGCTTGCTACAACTCCGTGTGCAAGTGAAACCTTAACTGCATGGTTGCCAGTCTTCTTGACGTGTCCAGCAGTCTTGATGCTGTGACGATCAATATCTGTACCTGCAGCTGCCTTGATTGCAGCAGCGATATCTTTATCTGTAACTGATCCGAACAAACGACCGTTTGCTCCAACCTTTACAGAGATAACAATTGATGCCTTCTCAAGTGCTGCCTTAATCTCTTTAGCGTGATCGATATCGCGGACTTCGCGTGCAGCGCGTGCACGACGGATTCCTTCGATCTGCTTTTCGCCACCGAGTGACCATGCGATTGCTACGCCACGTGGCAACAAGAAGTTGCGGGCATAACCATCTTTAACAGAGACAACGTCGCCTGCGTTACCGAGCTTTGCTACTTCACGAGTAAGAATAAGTTTCATTATTGATTACCCCCTTAGCGAGCTGTCGATGTGTAAGGCAAGAGTGCAACTTCGCGGCTGTTCTTTACAGCCGTTGCAATCGAGCGTTGGTGTTGTGTGCATGCGCCAGTGACGCGGCGAGCGCGGATTTTGCCGCGATCAGAGATGTACTTGCGAAGGGTCGCGATATCTTTGTAATCGATATATGTGACCTTGTCGCGGCAGAAGCTGCAAGGCTTCTTCTTGAACTTCTTATTAAGGGCAGCAGCTTTCGCGCCCTTGTTCTTCGGTTCCTTGAGGTTCCGGTTATTACGTGCTCCCATTGTGGTGCTCCTTTTCGGGCCCTCATGGCAATCGGTTTTCGATTGCTTATGAGGAATGGATGGTTAGTTTTTTAAAATGGAGGTTCGTCGGAGGTAGTGGTTGCCCATCCACCGCCGGCTGGTGAAGGTGATGCTGCAGCCCAAGGATCGTCGTTAAATGAATCAGCTGCAGCAGGTGCTGCTGCTCCAAATCCACCGCTTCCGCCTGCGCGCTGGGTACGTGTGACCTTAGCGGTGGCGTTGCGAAGAGATGGACCTACTTCATCAACTTCTACTTCAAAGACTGTGCGCTTTTCGCCTTCTTTTGTTTCGTATGAACGCTGCTTGAGTCGACCAGAGAGAATGACGCGCATTCCCTTTGTTAGTGATTCAGCAACATTCTCTGCAGCTTGACGCCAGATTTGGCATTGAAGGAAGAGGCTCTCGCCATCTTTCCATTCGTTAGTTGCCTTATCGAGATAGCGAGGTGTTGAAGCAACGCGGAATTTAGCTACCGCCGCACCTGATGGTGTGAAACGTAGCTCGGGATCGTCAACGAGGTTGCCGATCATTGTGATTGTTGTATCTCCTGCTGCCATTTTTTCCTCTTCTCTCTGCGATATCTACTCTGGGTGGTCTCTACTGGTGGAGTCCATACTTTTAAATTACATCCCGCCGGCGACATTTTCTAGATGCCACCAACAAGTATGTGGAGATTATTCGGGACGAATAACCTTTGTGCGTAGAACGGATTCGTTTAAATTAAGTTGACGGTCCAATTCCTTGATCGCAGCAGGCTCACAGTGCATATCTACAACTGCGTAGATGCCTTCGCCTTTTTTATTGATTTCGAATGACATACGACGGCGACCCCATACATCGAGCTTGTCGACGCGGCCTCCGCTGTCTTTGATGATCTTGAGATAAGTCTCAAGTGATGGTGTGACTGTACGTTCTTCGAGTTCTGGATCGAGAATGACCATTAGTTCATAGTGACGCATGCGTTAACCCGACCTCCTCTGGACTAAGACGGCCACGGCATTTCCGTGACAGGAGGGTTATAGCTTCTCCGCTTCGCAGCTGGCCCAAGTCGGGGGCTGTGATGTGGAGGGTTAAGGGTAACTGTCGGCGGATTTAAAGAGAAATTCGTGCGGGAATTGGCCGCCCCGAGAGGCCTTTTTGATCAGGACCACGACGAAATAGAGGCAGGCGGCAATGCGCAGCAGGCTGATCAAGGCGTAGCCGGTGAGAGGCAGCCCAAACTTTGCTTCGGTAACGGTGGCTAAATGTTGCCAGATTGCCACGTGGTAAATAACTTCTGCGATCTGCCAGATCCAAAATGCATGCAGATCTTTGCGGTGCGTTATTGCAATTACTGCAAGTGGAACAAGCCATAGAACATATTGCGGTGAATACACCTTGCTCGCAATCATGACGAGGGCTAGAACGATAAAACTTACATCAGCTAGTTGCACAGTCTCTTTCGTTGAGAAGATAAGAAGAGAGATAACAAGAACTGCAACTGCGAGTGTAAGAATTGCAAAGAAGTTTGTATTTCCGAGATTCACTCCAAGGGAGGAGAGGGCATACCAGATCGATCCCCAATCTTCTCCACGATCAAAGTTGAGTTGGTAGAAACGTAACCAGCCTTCTGGTGTAGTGAGCATTACTGGTACGTTAAAGAGTAAGAAGGTTGCAACGGTGATTCCGAGATAGCGGGCGAGTTCTCGAATTTCATTACGTCGCCAGAGAATGAGAGCAATCGGTAAAAGTAAGAAGATAGGTAAGAACTTAGTTGAAATCGAAATTCCAATTGCAATTGCTGAGTGCGTGTACTTCTTTCGGTCAAACCAATAAATTGAGAGCATCATTGAAGCGATCGCCCACAAATCCCAACTGATATAGAGCGAGGCAATTGCAGCGGGTGCAATTGCGGAAAGGTATGCGAACTCGGGCCGTATTCGATAAACAATGAAAGCGATAAATAGAAATAGTCCGGCTAAGAAAATCTGATTAACTCTGTAATAGTTAAGCATTTCGTTCTCACCGCTTGGAATGACGCGAGCGAAGAACCACATCACTGTTCCGGTAAGTACTGGGTACTCCACCGCATTTGTCGTTGATGAATATGACCAGCGATCATCATCTAATTCGCGTCCGCCGTATAGCGCAGGGATATCGGAATAACAGGCGTGTACATATTGATCTGGCGTTGCCCAGAGCGACTGCTCGCATGAACTGAATTTAAGCGCCCCAACAAGTGTTGCCACCAGGCTGAGAAAGATAAGTACGACTACAGGTTTAGCAAGACGTGCGCTCATGGAAAGCTAAATTAATCGTTTCTAGTTTGAACGCCACCGGATGTCATCACAATCGGATCAAGACCTCCGATATTTGATGGCGCCGGAAATGTCATTACGGGTTCGCCCTTAAGAGCACCCTTCATAAAAGCTGTCCAAATGCGCGCTGGGAAAGTTCCACCTGTTACGGAAGTTAGTCCGCCGATGCCGTTGAGGGACTCAGATGCCGAATCTCTAAAGAGAGCAACTGATGCTGCTAGCTGAGGCGTGTATGCGGCGAACCATGCAGAAGCGTTGGATTGTGATGTACCGGTCTTACCCGCTGCAGGACGACCAAGTGAGAGTGCAGCAGCACCCGTTCCACCATTTACTACGCTCTTGAGCGCATATGTCAGATCAGCCATAACCTCTTTGGAGAAAACTTCTTGTGTTTGTGGAGTTGCTTCATAGAGCACACCTTTATTTGGTCCAGTAACGGATGCGACCAAGAAAGGTTTGGCGTAGACACCTTGTGCTGCAAATGTTGCATATGCATTTGCAACATCGATAACTCGAGGGGATGCAACTCCTAGTACAACTGATGGTGTTGGGATCATCGCAACGCTTTCAGGAATTCCTGCTCTGCGTGCGGCATCAACGACTTTATCCATGCCAGCTTTCATGCCGAGTGGAACAAAGATTGTGTTTACCGAATGTTGAGTTGCAGAAAGTAGGTCAATTTGGCCCCAACCCTCATCGCCGTAATTGCTCACGATGTAAGGCTTACCAAGATCATCAAATGTTTGCGGTGAATCACCATTCCACATTGATGTCAGTGGGATTCCCGCTTCGAGTGCTGCGATAAGTGCAAATGGTTTAAAGGTTGATCCAGCGAGTGCAATTGATTGCGTTGCATCGTTGAGTTGGCGCTCTAGGTAGTCGCGACCACCATAAAGGGCAATGATTTCACCGGTTCCAGGGCGAATTGCAACTAGACCTATACGTAGGTTTTCAGGAGCTTTCTTTGGGTAGAACTTAGTGACTGCATCAACGGCTGACTGTTGTGCTTTTTGAACCAGCGTTGTGCGAATGATTAATCCGCCTTCGAGTAACTGCTCTTCAGAGAATCCAAGTCGTCCTAAATCTCTCTGTACCTGTGAGATGACGTGACCCTTTGGTCCACTAAGGGATCCTGATGTCACGCGAGGAGCAACGGTCGGAAACTTTGCTTTATCTGCCTGCTCTTGTGTAATCCAGCCTTGCTCCAACATTCCATCAATTACATACTGGAAACGTTTCTCGAGGCGTACACCATTTTCTTCCGATAATGATGGGTCGTAATAACCGGGCGAACGCAAAATACTTGCGATGACTGCAGTCTGCGAGAGATTTAATTGATCAACGTTGCGATTGAAATATTGCTGAGATGCCGTTTGAACACCATATGAACCTCGACCAAAGTAAATGGTGTTGAGGTAGTTTTCAAAAATCTGGTCTTTCGATAGCGCATTCTCCAACTTCATTGCAATAACAAGTTCTTTGATTTTGCGTTCGATAGTTCGACTTGAGGTAAGAAATGCCGTCTTGGCATATTGCTGGGTGATTGTTGATCCACCTTCACCATTGAGACTGCCAGACTTTAAATTATTTATAAGCGCGCGTGCGATGCCGGTCACGCTAAATGCTTGGTTGGAATAGAACTTGCGATCTTCTGCAGCCAAGACCGCGTTACGCATATTTATTGGAATCTGTGCAATAGGCAAGATCTGACGATTCTGTGTACCAATGCGACCAATCTCATCGCCATTGGAATATTGAATAATTGTTGCCTGGCTATTTACATAGGCATTTGGATCGGGAATTGAAACTGAGAACCAGGCAAAGGCAAAGAGGGTAGAGCCTGCAATAAAGCCAAATCCGCCGAGAAAAATCGTGGTGCGGAATAAGCGGCGACGCAGTACTGATCTATCCATTCTTAAAGGTTACCTGTCTTCTACTCATCTTCGAGCGTCCGTACTTTCCGTGGCGCTTTGCGGGTGATGCCATCGCCTAAAATAAAGGTAGAACACAGGTGATTCCATGAACATCCACGGCAAACCTCGACGACATAGACAGAGAATTCACCGAACTCACTCTCCATCGACTGCAATTCTTGTGGGGATTTAATTCGACCTGAGAATTGTCCGAGTTGATCGCCGAATGTGTAACGAAGTTCAACTAGCTCTAGTTTTTTACAAACTGGACACTTTCTATCCACTTTCTCGCCATGATATTTCGCTGCTCGCATCAAATATGGGTCAGCATCACACGCATCGACCACACCACGGAATAACCCCATGAGTGTTGCGCGCTTATCGAGGGTGTAGTCGATATAGGCGCGCAGCGAACGCAGGGTAAGTGTTGTAGCCACATGCGAAGAATAATCGCTTCTGAGTTACTACGCTTGCCCAGTGGAGGATAACCAGTGAGCGTTAAAGAGATTCTCTTCGATCGCAAACTTATGCGGCTACTGCGTATTCGTTGGACAGGTCAGCTCACCGATGGAATATTCCAAAGCGCTCTCGCCTCATTCGTCCTTTTCTCACCGGAGCGCCAAGCAGATGCGATGAGCGCTGCTCTCGCCTTTGCTCTTGTCTTGGTTCCATATTCAATAGTTGGACCATTTGTCGGAACAATTCTCGATCGCTTTTCGCGTCAACGTGCACTCTTCTTCGCGAATATGGTTCGTGCAATCACGTTAGCGATCATCGCGTTACTTATCTTTCAAGGGCGAACAGGAATTGAACTCACCGTTTTTGTACTCATTGCTTTCGGTGTAAATAGATTAATTCTCGCCGGTCTCTCTGCTGGTTTACCTCTAGTTGTTTCGCGTGAAAAACTTATTGCCGCAAATGCATTTGTTGTTACCGGTGGCTCTGTCTGGGTCGTACTCGGCGGGGGCATTGGTTTAGGAGTTCGCAAACTCTTGGATTCGATGACATCGGCTGACTATGCAGATGCAGTCATTATCTCTATCGCCGTCTGCGGATACTTAGGTGCAGCGCTCTTTGCTTCACTGCTGCGCCGAGATGAAATTGGTCCACTTCCACATGAAATTGTTAAGGGTTCTTTCACCCAAGGATTAAAAGAGATGCGAGAAGGAGTTAAATTCTTAGAAGAACACGTCGATGCAGCTCGCGGTATCGCAGCGATTGCAATTCAACGAGGCGGACTAACGGCGCTCACGCTAATGACTCTTGTCCTAGAACGAAATAAGTTCAATGATCCACTTGATACCGAAGCTGGTTTGGCTGGCGTTACTTTTATGATCGTTACCGCTGCCGTGGGCTTTGTAGTCGGCGCCATTGTTGCCCCATATGGAGTTAATAAAGTAGGTAGACACCGCTGGATTCGATTGGCAATGGCGGCAGCGTCAGTAAGTGTTATTGCACTTGCAATTGCAAGAACACCACTCACGCTTGCGCTCACCGCATTTTTTACAGCCTTGTGTGGCCAGAGTGTGAAGGTAACAAATGATGCACTTGTGCAATCCAAGATTGATGACATTTTCCGTGGACGCGTATTTGCTGTTTACGATGTTGTAGTTAACTTTGCAATTGTTTTTGGTGGATTACTTGCAGCGCTTCTACTTCCAACAAATGGTGACACGTGGACACTTCCGACAGTTATCGGTATTGGTTATCTAGCGACGTCGATGATTCTCTTGCGACCATCGAAATTCTTTATCCGTTCCGCTTAGCCCACCACTGCAGCAACAGTTCAGTTGCCTTCTCTTTACCGAGCGGTCCTTGATCCATACGAAGTTCCATAAGGAAATCGAGTGCGCGACCAACATCTGCTCCCGGTTTAATGGAAAGCAGTTGCATAACCTCCGCGCCATCAAGATCTGGACGAATCTTTGAGAGCTCTTCTTGCTCCATCAACACTGCAATGCGCGCTTCAAGGCTGTCATAGGTCGCAGCCAAACGTGCTGCCTTACGAGCATTTCGGGTCGTGCAATCGGCGCGAGTAAGTACGTGTAAATGTGTCAGTAATTCACCAGCATCACGCACATATCTGCGCACTGCTGAATCAGTCCACTCACCATCGCCGTATCCGTGGAAGCGCAGATGTAGAGCAATTAGAGTTTCAACTTCTTCGATAATCTCATTGCTAAATCGCAGCGCTTTTAACCTGCTTTTAGCAAGGCGCGCACCAACAACTTCGTGGTGATGGAAAGAGACGCCGCCGCCTTCTAGAAGAGCGCGGGTCTTTGGTTTTCCGATGTCATGTAAGAGCGCTGCAAGGCGGATGACAAGGTTAGGGCCACCTAAGCGATCTTCATGTGCAATTGCTTGCTCCAGAACTGTAATTGAATGCTCGTATACATCTTTATGGTGATGGTGTTCATCAACTTCAAGCTGCAACTTTGGAATCTCTGGAATTGTGAATTCGGCAAGACCTGTCTCAACTAAAATTGTAATTCCGGTTCGTGGTTGGGCTGACATCAATAGTTTTGTTATTTCATCGCGAATTCGCTCGGCAGAGATAATCTCAAGTCGTTTAGCCATATCTTTCATTGCAACAATAACTTCTGGTGCAATCTCAAAGTTAAGTTGGCTGGCAAAGCGCGCAGCACGCAACATACGAAGTGGATCATCGCTAAAGGAATCTTCTGGCTTACCTGGTGTGCGCAATACTTTCTTTGCTAAATCAACAAGACCGCCGTATGGATCAATGAATACTGGTTTTTCACCCGTAAGTTCTAGCGCCATTGAGTTAACTGTGAAATCACGACGCGAAAGATCGCCTTCGATGGAAGTTCCATATGTAACATCTGGTTTACGTGATTCGCTGCTATAACTTTCGCTGCGATATGTGGTTACTTCAACAGTTGTTTCACCACGTTGGCCTGCAACAGTTCCAAATTCAATTCCGGTATCCCAGACACTTTCTGCCCATTTCTGCAGAATCTTTTTTGTTTCAAGTGGTGGAGCACTCGTTGTGAAATCAAGATCGTTTCCAAGTCTTCCTAAAAGTGCATCACGCACTGGTCCACCAACGAGAGCGAGAGTAAATCCCTTCTCCTTAAAGGCGGCGGCGAGTGAACTCGCGAGCGGAGCGCGCTCAACCAGGGATGCTATCGCCATCTCACCGGCAGCGCTTAAGCCCGCCTGTGAGGCTGGTGGATCCGATGGCCTTTGAGGACCTAGAGATGAAGACATAATGGCTAAGGCTAGTCCTGAGCACTACCCTTATGGCATGAACCCGGCACCTGGTGCGGGCAGCGAAGGCATTAAGAAGAAGCGCAGGCGTAAGCGTCCTGCACATCGCGCCCCACAGAATCACACATCTGGCGAGGATGGAAGCACTACCGCTGCTCCAAAGGAAAAACAAAAACCAAATCCGAAACCATATGCAAAACGTGTAGATGAAGTCAGTGCCGGCGGCCTGGTTATAGATTCAACAAAGACCAAGGGTCTGCTCATTGGTCGTCGCGACCATAAAGATGCAACCGGAACCCGCATTCTCTGGTCTCTTCCCAAAGGACATATAGAAGAAGGTGAAACACCTGAACAGGCTGCGATTCGAGAAGTAGCTGAAGAAACTGGAATTACATCTGAGATCGAACGTTCATTGGGCGTTATTGATTTCTGGTTTATGGCTGGCGGCAAACGAATTCATAAAACTGTTCATCACTTTCAATTTAAAGAAGTGGGTGGACTCTTAGCCGCTCAAGAATCTGAAGTTGATGAGGTGGGTTGGTTTCCACTCTCTGAAATTATCGGGTTGCTTGCATATCCAGATGAGAAGAAGTTAATTGCTCGCACTAAAGCATCTGAGGTAGAGCAGTGAAGAAGTTTTCGGCTATCGCTATTGCGCTCCTGGTTCTTGGGATTTTTCTCCCACAGAGCGCAAGCGCTGCTGTTCGTAGCGTCGAGCTCGTTGAGAGACCACATCAACTTCTTGATGGAAAGTTTGTCGATGATGAACTTGCAACACTTCTCTCACCTGAGGGCCGATTGGGTTCACTTGTCTACACGCCAACTGTGATACAAACAAGATGGTTTATCGATGGCGCACTCGTAGATGAAGTTGCAGACATGGCAGATGGTTACGAACTTGCTAATGGTGACGATGGCGTTGGCGTTGAAGTAGCAACTGCATGGCTTGCACAACTTCGCCTTGCTACCGCCGGTGGAATTATTACTCCAATTGCATATGGAAACCCTGATCTACGCTTAGCTAAGCGCCTTGCTCCTAGTGAGCTCTCTTTCTATCAAAAGTATGGTGTGCAACGTGTTGCTTTCCATTTAGGTCGAACAATCACGGCAGATAAGACAGTTTTTAAAACTCCCGCTTCGAAGTTATCAGGACCAGATCGAAAGAATTACACGGTTAATCGCCAGGCGATTTCAAAGCTTTCAACCGTTGTATCTGCCCCCGAGTTGGAACTCTTTCGTGCGCGATTGGCAATCTTGCTCTCGTCATCGATAAATGGTCCAGCAGCAAATATTTTTGCGCAGAGTGCAATTGATGGCGTTGTACAGCAGCAGAATAAGTTACGTGTAAATCCCGGAAAATATGCGCTGACATCTAAATCTGGAAAAGTGCCATTGACTCTAGTGAATGGATTTACTGCACCAGTAAAGATCAACCTAATATTTCGTGCCTCAAATATTCGTGTGAATATTAGTGATATCCGTGGCATCACACTTGATCCACAATCTCGAACACAGATGGCCGTTCCATATACCGTCGTTACATCAGGTACTACTCAAGTCAACGCAGTACTCACCAACACTGATGGTAAGTGGCTTGGCCCTTCTTCTAAGCTAGCGCTGAGTATGACTTTGATTGATTCACGAGTGGCGTGGTTTACAACGGCGGCGGCAGTTCTACTCTTTATCGGTGCGGGAGCACAGACTTATCGCCGAATTAGAAAGGGGCGTAAATGAAGAATAATGAACTCTTCCGCGCCTCTGGAATTATGGCGATCGGAACAATTCTCTCTCGCATCACAGGATTCTTCCGCGCAATTTTAGGTGTTGCTGTACTAGGCACAGCGCTCCTTGCAGATACCTATAACGTCGCAAATACGATGCCGAATATTCTCTACAACTTACTTGTTGGTGGAGCGCTCACTGCAATCTTTGTTCCCCAACTTGTTCGATCTTTTCAAGATGAAGATGGTGGACATGGTTTTGCTTCACGTCTTGTAACAACTATCTCCGGAATACTTCTCTTGCTTGTGCTCGTCGGTGTTATTTTCGCTCCCGCACTCGTTCGTCTCTACGCCCCAGAGTTTTCTACTCCCGGTTTTGAGACAGAGAATCAGATCGCAATCGCATTTACTCGTTACTGCCTGCCTCAAATTTTCTTCCTTGGCCTCTTCACCATGCTTGGTCAGGTAGCAAACTCTCGAGGATCTTTCGCTCCCCTTATGTGGGCACCGATTGCAAACAATCTTGTTGTTATCGCAGTCTTTGCTGGGGTCCTTCTGCTTCAAAATACAGTGACTATTGCAACCATCTCTGACTTTCAGATTCAGCTTCTGGGATGGGGAACCACGCTAGGAATTGTGGTGCAGGCACTGATTTTGATTCCTGTGGTGAAGAGATCTGGAATTCAACTGCGGATCAAGTTTGGTCTTCGCGGTCTAGGTAAATCCTTCTCACTTGCCGGTTGGACTTTGGTCTATGTCCTCATCTCACAACTCGGCTATTTGGTGACGGTTAACGTTGCAACAAGTGCTGCTGTTCGCAGCGCACAAGAGGGAATTACAACCGGTGTTGGTTTTACACCGTTTACCAGCGCTTACTACATCATGTTATTGCCGTACTCAATTGTCACGATCTCTATTGTTACAGCACTTCTTCCTCATCTTTCAAAACTTGCTATCGAGAAGAATGTCGAAGAGGTGCGTAAGCAACTCATCCGTGCAATAAAGATGGTTGGTGTTATCACTGTTCCAAGTAGCGTCGCACTCTTCTTCTTTGGACCAATGATGACAGAGGCGCTCTACTTTGGAATCTCACTCGATGACTCTCGATATATCGGTCAGGTGCTCTCTGCGTTAAGTCTTGGCTTGGTTGCTTTCTCTATCAACCTAGTTTTGATTCGTGGATTTAACGCATTCGAAGATACTCGCACACAGGTAATTTCGATCTTAATCATCAACATAATCTCTGTAGCGCTTTCATATCTCTTCCTTGAAATTCTCAACAGTCAGCAAGTGACAATTGGTTTGGGCGTAGCGTTTTCAGTAAGTTACATTTTCGGGCTTTTTATAACGCTCTCACTCCTTAAAAAACATACGGGGAAGTTGGCGTTCTCTACCTTCGCCGGCCATCACGCCAAACTTTATATAGCCTCAATTCTTGCTATGGCACCACTCTTTGCTGTGATGTACATCTTTAAATGGGAGAGTGCTGACTCTTCAATTATTTTGCGCGCTATTCGCCTTACATTCATCTTGGCTGCCAGCGGTGCGCTCTACCTACTTTTTGCCAAGCTCTTTAAAATTGCGGAGATCGCAACCTTGGCTGAGTTTGGACGTGGGCTATTGAAGAAAAGAAAAGGTAGGCTGGACTCATGATTCGTGATCTTGTAATTGTTGGTTCTGGCCCTGCTGGGTATACAGCAGCTATTTATGCCTCTCGCGCGCAATTAAACCCTGTCCAATATGAGGGTTCTGTAACAGCAGGTGGTGCGCTGATGACAACGACAGAGGTTGAGAATTTTCCAGGATTTGTTGATGGCGTAATGGGTCCAGTGCTTATGGAAGATATGCGCAAGCAAGCCGCTCGTTTCGGTACAGAACTCATCACAGATGATGTTGTCGAAATGGATTTAAAGGGTGATGTAAAGACAATTAAAGATGGCAGTGGAAATGTTGTGCAGGCGCGTGCGGTAATTCTTGCAACTGGTTCTGCATATAAGCACATCGGCCTTGCAAATGAAGATCGGCTATCTGGTCGCGGAGTTTCTTGGTGTGCAACATGTGATGGCTTCTTCTTTAGAGATCAAACAATTGCTGTTGTCGGTGGTGGAGATTCTGCAGTTGAAGAAGCAACATTCCTAACAAAGTTTGCAAGCAAGGTAGTTTTGATTCACCGTCGAGATTCATTGCGTGCATCAAAGATTATGGCAGATCGCGCGCTAAATAACCCAAAGATTGAAATGCTCTGGAATACAGAAGTTGTAGATATTCTTGGTGAAGAGAAAGTCTCTGGTTTAGCACTAAAGAACACTGTCACCGGTGAATTATCTGAACGCGACTTCACAGGCCTCTTTGTTGCAATCGGACATATTCCTCGCAGCGAATTACTTATTGGACAGATTGATCTCGATAACGAGGGCTATGTAAAGGTAGAGGGACGTTCAACACGTACCAACCTTCCTGGAGTATTTGCATGTGGAGATCTTGTAGATCACACCTATCGTCAAGCAATTACAGCTGCGGGCTCAGGATGCCAAGCAGCGCTGGATGCTGAAAAATTCCTCGCACACTAGTAACCTAGAACCCACAGATAAATAGGAGTAGTCATGGCAACCAGCAAAGTAACTGCAGCAAATTTTGATGAGGTAGTACTCAAGAGCAGCACCCCCGTCCTTGTAGATTTTTGGGCTGAATGGTGTGGGCCATGCCGCGCAATTGGACCAATCCTTGAAGATATCTCGAACGAGCACGGAGATAAGCTCAAGATCGTAAAGCTCAATACTGATGAAGAGTCTGCGATTGCGATCAAGTACGGCGTTACTTCGATTCCAATGCTCAACGTCTATGTCAATGGCGAAGTTGTTAAGACAATTATTGGTGCAAAGCCAAAGCCAGCTCTTCTTAAAGAGCTTGAAGCATTTATCTAAACCGTAAGGGTTTTAAATAATGCATTCACAGCTTTCTCCTGATGAGATTCGTTCTTTTCAGCAAGAGCGTGGATTAAATGTCACCGGTCTTTTAGATGTTCCTACCGAACGCGCGCTTGAAGATGCTCGTTGGAAACTAGGAGATCGCTCTCTCTATCTTCAATCATCTCCATTAATGCATGGCGATGATGTTGCAGCACTTCAGTCGCGTCTCACAGAGATGGGTTTTGATTGCGGTCGCGTAGATGGAATTTATGGAGAACGAACTGAATCTGCTGTAAAAGATTTTCAAAAATCTGTCGGTGCAAAAGTTGATGGCCGCTGTGGCCCAGAGACAATTATTGGTCTAATTCGATTAACAAAGATTGTCTCTGGTGGTGTTCCATCACAGTTGCGTGAAAGTGCTGCAGCTCGAACTCGTGGACCTGCTCTTGCAAATAAAGTTATTGTCTTAGATCCAGGTAGTAATGGCGATGAAGCAGATATTGTCTATGACATCGCAGTTCGTATTGAGGGACGTTTACTCGCACTGGGTGCCAGCGTCTTTCTCACACGCGGTGCCAAGAATGCGCCGAGTGAATCAGAGCGAATTGCATTTACAAATACCAATGCGACCGATTTATTTATCTCATTGCACACCGATACATATAACAATCCCAGTGCACAGGGCGTTGCAACGTACTTCTATGGAAGTGATGCGCACGGTGTGCACTCAGTGGTTGGCGAACGTTTTGCTTCGTTGGTGCAACGCGAAATCTGTGCTCGAACAAATCTCCTTAACTGTAGAACGCATGCAAAGACGTGGGATGCACTTCGACTAACAAAGGCGCCTTCGGTTCGAGTTGATTGCGGCTACTTAAGCAATCCGCAGGACGCAAAGAGTTTGGCGTCACCTGAATTTCGTGATGCGGTGGCCGAAGCGTTCATTATTGCGATTCAACGCCTTTACTTAGCGGCAGAAGATGATGCCAAAACAGGTACTTTGCGCATTTCAGATCTTCGTAGCGCTGGTATTCGCCGCTAAATAATTACCCCAGCACTGCAAGCAATGTGGGAGACTTCTCCCTATGTCTGAGGTGAATACACGATTCCATACAGGTGCTCCGCAAAAGCTAGAAGAACGCTTTGCCGCCCGCGCCGCCGGAATGCTTCCCAGTGAAATTCGTTCACTCTTTGCAGTTGCCTCACGTCCTGAAATTGTCTCTCTCGCAGGTGGAATGCCAAATCTTTCAGCGCTACCGATGGATATGATGGCAAACGTTGTTAATGAATTGATTCTTACCAATGGCGCAGAGGCGCTGCAATATGGCAGCGGACAAGGACATCCCAAACTTCGCGAATTAATCTGCGATGTGATGGCACTTGAAGGTATCCGCGCTAATCCAGATGACATTGTTGTGACTACAGGTTCGCAGCAGGCGTTAGATCTGATCTCTCGTATCTTTATCGATCCAGGCGATGTTGTATTAGTTGAAGCACCTTCTTATGTGGGTGCTCTCGGAACATTCCGCCAATATGAGGCCGCTGTTGTCCATGTTGAGATGGATCAAGATGGAATGGTTCCGCAATCACTACGCGATGCCATCAAGGTCATGCGCGCTGCAGGTCGCAAAATTAAGTTCTTGTATCTCATTCCAAATTACCAGAATCCGACAGGCGTGCTCTTGCCCGCAGAACGTCGTACAGAAATTCTGGCAATCTGTCGCGAAGAAGGCATCTTTGTTGTTGAAGATAACCCTTACGGACTTCTTGGTTTTGATCGCCCATCGCCAAATGCGATGCGCGCTGAAGATTCTGAAAATGTTATCTATCTCGGTTCATTTTCAAAGACGATCGCATCAGGGCTACGTATCGGCTGGGCTCTTGTTCCACAGTCACTTAAAGATAAATTAGTTATTGCCTCAGAATCTTCAATTCTCTGCCCATCAAATTTCACGCAATTAACTATTGCAAATTACCTCACCCATCAACCATGGCGTGATCAAATTGCAAGTTTCTGCGATGTATATAAAGTCCGCCGTGATGCGATGCTTGAATCACTCTCTGAATACTTCCCGCAAGAAGCTACCTGGACTAAACCTGGTGGTGGCTTCTATGTATGGGTCAATCTCCCACCTGAAATTGATACAAAGGCGATGATGCCAAAGGCCATTGTTGCCAAGGTTGCCTATGTTCCAGGAACAGCCTTTTACGCCGACGGTTTTGGTTCATGGTCGATGCGACTTTCATATTGCCACCCAACACCAGAGCGCATCCGTGAAGGTGTTAAGGCGTTAGGACATGTTGTAAAGCAAGAGATGTCTCGCCGAGGCTCAGCCCTCAATTAAATCTACGATGCGCTGGAGATCTTCATTTCCAGCGAATTCGATAGTGATCTTTCCCTTGCCTTTACCTTGCTCAATACTTACGCGCGTATCTAGGTAATCACTTAATAGTTCGGCGCTTGCAAGTGCCGTTCCGGAAATTCCGACCTTTGTTTTTGCCTTACCGCTCTTCTTTGCAGGGCCGGCAGTTGCCACAATCTCTTCTGTTGCGCGGACACTTAAGCCCTCTGCAACGATTCGGTTGGCAAGTTTTTCAATCTCTTTCTCATCGCTAAGTCCCAGTAGCGCGCGAGCATGTCCGGCAGAGATAACTCCTGCGGCAACTTTACGTTGCACAGTTGGTGGAAGATTAAGTAGGCGCAACATATTTGAAATGAGAGGACGTGATCTTCCCAGTTTCGTTGCTAACTCATCATGTGTGCAGCCAAAATCTGTAAGTAGGCCAGCGTATGCCGCTGCTTCTTCTAGTGGATTGAGTTGGCTTCTATGAATATTTTCAATGAGAGCTTCGCGTAGCAATTCATTATCTGGAGTTTGGCGAATAATGACAGGAATCGATTTAAGTCCGGCAGCTTTTGCGGCACGGAATCTGCGCTCGCCCATAATTAATTCGTAGCGTCCTTCTGAAACTTTACGAACTACAGGAGGTTGCAGTATTCCAATCTCCTTAATTGATGCAATTAATTCATTGAGTGCATCTTCATCGAAAACGGTACGTGGTTGACGTGGGTTAGGTGAGATTGAAGAGATAGGAACTTCATTCTGTTGCGCGACTTCAGTATCTCCAACGGTGAGTGAAGTTGGGATTAAAGAATCTAGATTAGTTCCGAGTCCCCCACGTTTTGCACTCATGCGATCTCTCCATCTTTCTTGTAATTAATACTTACAACATTGGAATCAAAGTTTCCATCCTTGGCTTTACCGCGCTCTGCTATCTCGCGCGCAACTTGCATGTACGCAATTGCTCCAGGTGAAAGTGGGTCATATGTCATTACTGTTTGGCTATATGAAGGCGCTTCAGATACGCGCACTGCGCGAGGAATTGGAATATCAATAAGTTCATTTGGAAAGTGTGATCGCACATTTGCTGCAACATCATTTGCAAGACGTGTACGTCCATCAAACATTGTCAGGATAATTGTTGAAAGATTAAGTGAAGGATTCAATCTCTTCTTAACAACTCCGTATGTTTCAAGAAGTTGCGATAGGCCTTCGAGTGCGTAGTACTCGGCTTGAATTGGAATGAGTAGCTCTTTTGCTGCAGCAAATGCGTTCACTGTTAACAAACCAAGTGAAGGCGGACAATCAATAAAAATGTAGTCGTAGTTAACGCTAATTGTTTCGAGCGCTTCTTTAAGTTGTAGTTCGCGCGCAACCATTGAAACTAAATTGATTTCAGCATTTGCAAGCGATGTATTTGATGAGATGCAATCAAGTGAAGGAAAGCCAGCAACTTTCTGCACCACTGTTGAAATCTCATGGCTTCCCATAAGTACTTCATAGATGCCGGCGTTATCACGATGTGGAACACCTAAAGCTGTACTGGCATTGCCCTGTGGATCTAGATCGATAACGAGGACGCGAAGGCCACCCATAGATAGGGCTGCTGCAATATTGACTGTTGTGGTGGTCTTTCCGACCCCACCTTTCTGGTTGGCCACGGTGAAGATTCGGGTTGAGGCTGGTTTTGCCATTGCCTCCTTGAGGCGACGGACACCTACGACTTTTGGTGTTGATGTTTCACGTGAATCATCACCGCTCTGGCTCATTGGGCTATCTAAGCACCCTTTTTAATGGCGACGATGCGCCCAAGCCCAATTCCCTCCAAAGTGATCTCGTGGAGGGTGGCTCCCTTGACCCCTTCCATCTCTGATGAGGCTGATTCGCCCTTCATGGCAAGGAGGCTGCCTCCAGTTTTAACCATATGCCAGCTCATCTTCTTCAGCTTCTCTAGCGGGGCCACTGCGCGAGCGGTAACAAAGTCAGCTGACTTCTTCACATCCTGGGCTCGGCCGCGGATAACCTCCATGTTATTTATTTTGAGATTTATGCCTTCAACTGCCTCATTAAGGAAGGCGACCCGGCGCTCAAGAGGCTCAATAAGTGTGACTGAGAGATCTGGCCTGGCCAGTGCGATGACAATTCCTGGCAAGCCAGCCCCAGAGCCAATATCAAAGAGGGAGGCCCCTTGTGGCAGAAGTTGGGTGACGGGCAGGCAGTTAAAGATATGGCGCTCCCAGATGCGCTCGCCTTCGCGGGGGCCGATTAAGCCCCTTTCGATCCCTGCAGTGGTGAGAAAGTGGGCATAGGCAGCGATCTCATCGAGGCGCTCTGGAAAGTAGCGCTCGATCAGTGTTTCACGGGAAACATCGCTTGCCGACATAGGGTTTTACGCTGGATAGATCACTACGTAGCGACGTGGATCTTCTCCATCAGATTCGCTGCTCAGGCCCAAATCCTGGATCGTGTCATGGATGATCTTGCGCTCAAAGGCGTTCATAGGCTCAAGTTTGATGGCATTGCCAGTAGTGGTCGCCTCTTCCGCCTTCTCCTTGGCTAGAGCTGAGAGCTCCTTGCGGCGGTTGGCACGGAAGTTATCGATATCGAGCATTAAGCGGCTGCGATCTCCGGTAGCTGTCTGGACAGCGAGACGGGTGAGCTCCTGGATTGAATCGAGGACCTCCCCTTCCTTGCCTACTAGGTGGCCAAGCTTTCCGCCGGCGATCGCTAGTGAGGCGCGTCCATTTTCGACATCAATATCAATATCTCCATCGAGATCTGCGATATCAAGAAGGGCTTCGAGGTAGTCGGCGGCAATATCGCCCTCTTCCTCAAGCTTTGCCACAGTTTTTGGGGCCTTAGGCTCAGACTGTACTTCTGTCTCTTCTACAACCGTATTATTCTCTGACATCTCTACTCCTTGGTTAATTAATCCCTTTTGTAAGGATTTAATGATAATTGTCCGAATTACTTCTTCTTCTTTTTCTTCTTTTTAGGTTGCTCGCGCTGACCTTTAACTTCGTCAGCTGATGGTCCTGAAGGAGTGGCCGGATCGCTTGGATCTGGCTCGACTACCCCACTCTTCTTTGCCTTCTTCCGCTCTAGCTCTTCAAAGGCAGGTGAGCCCGGCGTTGGGTTTCGCTTAATGACGTAGTACTGCTGACCCCATGTCCAGAAGTTTGTTGTTGACCAATAAATCAATACACCGACTGGAAAGTTAACGCCTGAAATTGCGAAAATTAATGGGAATAAATACAACATGATTTTCTGCTGTTGCAACATCATGTTGTTGCTTGCATCCATCTTTGGCATTCCCTTTGTCATCAATTGACGCTGGGTCGTAAAAGTTGTTGCTGACATAATAAAAATTAAGAAAACGGTGACAAGTTTTACCTTCATGTCATCGCTACCTAAGAATGTTTGTGAAATTTTCGCGCCGAAGAATTCCGCTTGAGCAGCACTTGCTAAGTATTCGCCTTTAAGGAATCCGCGGGCGATTGGTGCGGGTACTCCCGCATCAGTTTTTGCAGCGATTCCGTTAAGCACTGTGAAGAGTGCGAAGAAGATTGGTGCTTGGGCAAGGATTGGAAAACATGATGCAAGAGGGTTTGTCTTATGCTCTTTGTAAAGCTTCATCATCTCTTCTGATTGCTTCTGGCGATCATCTTTATATTTCTTTTGGATCTCCTTCATATGTGGTTGAAGGGCAGTAAGTGCGCGCTGGCTCTTAATTTGTTTTACAAAGAGCGGGATTAAAACGATTCGGATAATTACCACAAGTCCCATGATTGAGAGCGACCATGTAACTCCGCTGTCTTTGCCGAAGAGTGGTGAGAGAAGATTGTGGAAGAGAACAATAATTCCAGAGACCAAGTTGTAAAGAGGATTAAGAATAAAGCCCATGGTTATGCCGCCGCTTTCATGCTCTGAAGTGATTGCTCTGTAATGGTTTTTGCTTCTGTTTTATTTTTTGGCCTTACATAATCAACTCCACCATGTGACCATGGATTACATCGCAACACTCTCCAGCCGGTCATAGCGACTCCCTTTAACCCGTGGGTTTGGATTGCGGTGAGTGCATAACTTGAACATGATGGGTAGTACTTACAACGTGGAGCAAACGCTGGGGAGATAAATTTTTGATAGAAGGTAATCAGAAGAGTTAGTGGAGATAGAAGTAACTTCATTACCGATTCACATTCTTCTGGCTGCGAGAAAGCAAACCTGAAACTAATTGTGAGAGCTCGTTGGTGTATTCCGGTGCGCTCTTTAAAACGCGCACTACAAAGAGTGAGTCGGCAGGTAACGTGTCAACGATTGGCGCGATGTCGTGTCGAAGTTGACGGGCAATACGGTGGCGCATGACTGATCCGCCTACTGATTTATTGATGATCAGGCCGGACTTGGCTGAAGCAGCCAGGTTTACAGCAGGTGAAATGTAGAGGTACCCAACAAGGTTGCTTGAAGTAAGACGAAGTCCGCTCTTTGTTGCCTTAGCAAAATCTTCGCTTGTAGTAAGACGTGCCTTCTTTGGAAGCACTCTATTGCTCCGCGTTCTTCTAGCTTTTACGCTGAAAGACGTGAGCGACCCTTGGCACGGCGTGCAGCAAGAACAGCACGACCTGCACGTGTTGCCATACGAGCGCGGAAACCGTGCTTCTTGGCGCGACGACGTGTATTTGGTTGGTAGGTGCGCTTTGTCATGGTGGAGCTCCTTCGATCAAGACCGGTTCGGCTAAAGATTCATAAATGCGGGGGAAGCAAGGAGGCAACGGTAGAGGTGTGGATAGGCGCGGGTCAAACTCGCCTCTAGCCCTAAGTTGGGGGTGGGTGAGGCGGGCTATTGTGGATAACTACTTGCGCTTTTGGCGAAAGAGCTCTACTTTTCGACTTCTCCACAGGCTATCCGCCGAATTCGGGATTTTGTAGGCCTCAACCCCTACTTTAGACCACAGCCTGTGGATAACTTTGTGGATAAACCTGGGGGCTTATATGGCAGTAGTAGACGTCGAATTAGGTGCCCTTTGGGAACGAGTAATCGAACATGTTTCATTGGGAGAACCTCAACACCGCGCATTTTTAATGATGACTAAGGCCCTTGGGTTGATTCAAAGTGAAGATGGAACCAACCTTCTCGTCGCAGCCCCTAATGCATTTGCAAAAGATGTCCTTGAATCTCGCCTTCGCGTTGTTGTTAACGAAGTACTAACTCGCGAACTTGGTGAGAAGACAAATATCGCTGTGATGATCGATGAAAATATCGAGCTCGCTGATCTTCCTGCACCAACTGTCGTTGTTGAGAGCTCACCAGTTGCAACAGCGCCAAAAACTTTAGGTCGCGATGCTTCCGGTTCTGTGCGAAGTGAAGAGCCGTCACAACTTAACCCTCGCTACATCTTTGAAACTTTCGTTATCGGCGCATCAAACCGTTTCGCTCACGCCGCAGCGGTTGCTGTTGCTGAAGCTCCTGCAAAGGCTTACAACCCGCTGTTTATTTATGGTGACTCAGGTCTTGGTAAAACTCACTTATTGCACGCCATCGGCGCGTACGCAAAAGAGCTATACGGCAATGTCCGTGTGCGTTATGTATCCTCAGAAGAGTTCACCAATGACTTTATTAACTCAATCCGTGACGATAAAGCCTCTGCTTTTCAACGTCGATATCGCGACCTAGATATTTTGTTGGTTGACGATATTCAATTTTTAGAAAATAAAGAACGTACCCAAGAAGAGTTCTTCCATACTTTTAACACTTTATATAACGCTAACAAACAAATTGTTATCTCTTCAGATCGCCCACCTAAACAACTCACTACTTTGGAAGATCGTTTACGTAGCCGATTCGAGTGGGGTTTGATTACAGATATTCAACCACCTGAACTTGAAACCCGTATTGCGATTCTTCGCAAGAAAGCTGCGCAAGATAAGTTAAACGCACCTGATGATGTTCTTGAATTTATCGCGAGTAAAATCTCAACCAACATTCGCGAACTTGAAGGCGCACTTATTCGCGTTACGGCATTTGCATCCCTTAACCGCCAGCCGGTTGATATGGGTCTTGCGGAAATTGTTTTGCGTGATTTGATCCCAAGTGATTCAACTCCTGAAATCACTGCGCCAACAATCATGGCCGCCACCGCTTCATATTTCAGCCTCACTATCGATGATCTTTGTGGCACCTCCCGCTCGCGCGTTCTTGTTAACGCCCGCCAAATCGCGATGTACCTCTGCCGCGAACTCACCGAACTTTCTCTTCCAAAGATTGGCCAGACTTTCGGAGGGCGCGATCACACCACCGTGATGCATGCCGACCGGAAGATCCGTCAGTTGATGGCAGAGAGACGATCGATCTATAACCAGGTCACCGAACTCACCAATAGAATAAAGGTGGCTGCAAAAAATTAAATAAAGGTTGGAATGGGTAGATATGTCCAAATTGGATGGCTTTACCCCCAACTGTGGAGAACTTGTGGATAACTGTGGGTATCTCCCTTATTTCTGTGGGTAAGGCGCGGTAAGCGCCCAACCGACCAGAAGCTCGAAGTTGGAACTTTGAGTGCGAGGGTGCTTTATCCACATAAATACGGCGGTTACCCACCGCCTACCCACATAGAACTTTCTCGCTATGAAGGTGTAGAGCAGGACTTTTATTGATTATGGAGTGTTCCTCCACAAGAAAAGTCTCTGGTTACTACTACTACCTTTATATATAGAAAATCTCTCCACACACGAACATTTTCAAGTCGGCACAGGTGTGCCAGACTTTCAAGACTTCGAAGAAGAATGAGAAGGCGGTACAAGGTGAAATTTACAGTTGATCAGCAAGGGCTCACCGATGGCGTGAATTGGGTTTCGCGCAGCCTCTCAACCCGACCAATTAAAACCGAACTCCTTGGCATTGTTATCGATGCAACCGGAGATGAAGTATTTCTATCAGGCTCTGATTTAGAGACCTCAAGCAAAGCTCACTTTACCGCAGATATTGTTACAAAAGGAAAAGTTTTAGTTCCCGGAAAATTACTCGCAGAAATTTGTCGATCACTTCCAAATAAACCAATCACAATCGCGCTAGATGGCACACGAGTATTGGTTACATCCGGTGCTGCAAAATTCACACTCCCAACACTGTCAATCGATGAGTACCCACACCTTCCAGAACTTCCTGAAGGAACCGGTGTTGTAGCAAGTGACACCTTCGCCCAAGCAGTGGCACAGGTAGCAGTAGCTGCAGGGCGCGATGACTCACTTCCTACACTCACAGGTGTACATGTTGAGATCACAGAAGATAGCGTCACATTGGCAGCAACCGATCGTTACCGTTTAGCGGTCCGCGAATTCACATGGCAGCCATCACAACCAGGTGTATCAACAACTGCACTATTGCGCGGTCGCACAATTGCTGAAGCAGCTAAATCACTCGTTGGATCAAAGAACGTTTCACTTTCAATCGCACCAGCAGTAAACAGTGATCGCTTAGCTGGTTTTGCCGCCGCAGGAAAAACAATGACATCACGTATGTTGGATGGAACCTTCCCTCCATACCGTCACCTCCTTGATCAAAACATCATCTCAACAGCAGTTGTCGAAGTTGCTCCCTTCTTGGATTCAGTACGACGTGTAGCACTTGTTACAGATAAGACCGTTCCACTACGCCTTGAATTTAACGGCACAACCGTTTCACTTGAAGCCGGTGCTGGCGAAGAAGCACAGGCAACGGAAGCGATCGATATCTTGCTTAACGGCGAACCAATCTCAATTGCTTTTAACCCAACCTTCTTAAGCGATGGTCTACAAGCTGTTGGAACACCATTTGTTCAAATATCTTTCACTGGATCAAATAAGCCAGCAATTTTGATGGGTAAAAATGAGGCCACCGGAAATGTTGTAGAAAATTACCGCTACCTCCTCATGCCTATGAGATATGCATCTTAAGAAGTTATCACTCACACATTTCCGTTCATACGAAAACCTTGAACTCACCTTCGCCCCGGGCGTAAATACATTCATCGGCAATAATGGCTGCGGTAAAACAAATATTGCTGAAGCTTTAATTTACTTGGGCTTTCTCTCATCACACCGAGTCTCAACGAACGCACCTCTTATCCAAGGTGGACTCGAACAAGCAATTATTCGAGCAGAGATCTTTAGCGATAACAGAACTCTCATGGTGGATTTAGAGCTCAACGCAAATAAAGCGAACCGCGCTCGCATCAATCAAAACCCAACAAAATCGCAACGTGAAATTCTTGGCGCGCTCCAGGTTATCTACTTCTCCCCTGAAGACCTCGATCTTGTTCGAGGCGAACCCACACAACGCCGAGATTTCCTCGATAAATTGCTAATTACTCGCACCCCTCGCCTAGCTGGGGTTATCTCAGATTACGACCGTGTGGTGCGACAGAGAAATACACTTCTTAAAACTCGCGCGCCAGAAAGTTCACTTGTGCCCTGGACTGAAAAACTTATTTCACTCGGAGCACAACTCACAGCAGAGCGCATTGCCCTAGTTGAAAAACTTAACCCTTATGTCACTGCGCACTATGCAAAACTGAATGAAGTAAAGACGGCCTCAATCGCTTATAAATCATCCACCGAGGGATTAAGTGCAGATGCTGATAGCAATATCGTCATCCTCACCGAGAAACAGAAAGAAGTGGCACATAATGAAAGCGAACGCGGTGTAAGCCTTGTTGGCCCACATCGCGATGATCTGCATTTACACCTTGGAGATTTTCCCGCGAAAGGTTATGCCAGCCACGGCGAATCTTGGTCGATGGCTATCGCGCTACGAATTGGATCTTTTACACTTTTGCGCGATGAAGGTTCATCACCCGTCCTTATCCTTGACGATGTTTTTGCAGAGCTTGATACCGCTCGCCGCGCACAACTTGTTGCGATCACACATTTAGCAGAACAAACATTTATCACCGCAGCCGTTGAAAGTGATCTACCGGCAGATTTACTCACTGAACGCTTCTATGTCACACCTGGAAAAGTTTCACGCGAAGCAGGTGGCGCATGAGTCAGAAGAAAGTTGATTTAGCACTCGAGCTGTTCCGCAACTACAAGACAGGTTTTATTAAAAAAGTTAAACCAGTAGTCACCGAACGCACTTCTACACCCGGGGATCCCACATTGATTAGTGATGTGTTAACAAACCTTGTCTCAGATCGACAATGGGAATCTGGTTTAGCTGAAGGAAATCTCTTTGCGCAATGGGAGAAAGTTGTTGGCAGCGATATCGCTACACACACAACACCAATATCAATTCTCGACGGTGTACTTCTCATCCAATGTTCTTCAACTGCATGGGCAACACAACTGCAGTCAGTGCACGATCAACTTGTCCAAACAATCTCATCGAGCGCCCCAGGCGCCCTCGTGGAATCCTTGCGATTTACCGGCCCCACCGCCCCTTCATGGAAAAAAGGGATCCGCACTATTCGCGGCGCTCGGGGCCCTCGAGATACCTACGGCTAATAGGTACCCTCACCCTGCGCGAGATCGCGAGCCTAATCCCCACCCTAGGGCTTATCTGAGGTTTACCAATTCGCTTTTCACGATAGGATTCCAGCCTGCTAATAAGGAATTTCCCCTTTATAGCCCCATAGCCAGTCTTTAGGAGTCCATGTGAGCGAGAAAAACGGCGGCTACGACGCCAGCTCGATCACCGTCCTTGAGGGTCTCGCCGCTGTCCGCAAACGCCCAGGTATGTATATCGGCTCCACCGGTGAGCGCGGGCTCCACCACCTCGTCTATGAAATCGTCGATAACGCAGTCGATGAAGCGCTGGCCGGATACTGCACCGAAGTAAATGTGACTCTGATGGAAGACGGCTCAGTACAAGTCGTCGACAACGGACGCGGAATCCCAGTTGATATTCACCCAGTCGAAAAGAAACCAGCTCTCGAAGTTGTGCTCACCGTTTTGCACGCCGGCGGAAAGTTTGGAGACGGTGGCTACTCAGTCTCTGGTGGATTGCACGGCGTTGGTGTCTCAGTTGTTAACGCACTCAGCTCAGATCTTTCAGTTGAAGTTCACCGCGATGGATTTACATGGCGTCAAAGTTACAAAATTGGTGTGCCTAACGCTCCTGTTGAAAAAGGCGAAGCATCAACTCGCACCGGAACCATTGTGCAATTTTGGCCAGATGAAGAAATCTTTGAATCTACAGATTTCTCATTTGAAATTCTCTCAACCCGTTTTCGCGAAATGGCATTTCTTAACCGCGGTTTGATCTTAACTTTGACCGACCTACGCCCAGGCCACGTTGACGATAAAGGCGAACCACTTGCAGTTCGCTACCAATATCAAGGCGGAATTGCAGACTTTGTTAAGCACCTCAATTCAACTCGCGGCGAACAACATAAATCAATTATTTTTATCGAGGCAGAAGATAAGAAACTAAAAATTAGTCTTGAAGTTGCCATGCAATGGAATACCGGATTCTCTGAATCTGTCTACACCTTCGCAAACACCATCCACACACACGAAGGTGGAACTCATGAAGAAGGATTCCGCACAGCACTTACTTCGATTGTAAATAAATTTGGTGAAGAGCAAGGATTTATTAAGAAGAAGGAAGATCGTCTTACAGGAGATGATGTTCGCGAAGGGCTTACCGCGATCGTCTCTGTGAAATTAGCAGAGCCACAATTTGAAGGACAGACCAAGACAAAACTGGGAAACACCGAAGCAAAATCATTTACCCAGAGGGCCGTTAACGAATTTCTCACCCAGTGGTTTGAAGCAAACCCTGCAGAAGGTAAAGATATTGTTCGAAAAAGCATTGATGCAGCAGCAGCTCGTGTAGCAGCCAGAAAAGCACGCGATCTCAGCCGTAACCGCAAAGGATTGCTCGAAGGTCGCGGCATGCCCGGCAAACTCGCTGACTGCCAATGGACAGATCCAGCCAAATGCGAGCTCTACATTGTTGAAGGTGACTCTGCTGGTGGTTCCACAAAAGGTGGACGCGATTCACGTAACCAAGCAGTGCTACCAATCCGCGGAAAAATTCTAAATGTTGAGAAGGCGCGCATCGATCGCGTTCTCCAAAACAACGAAGTACAGGCACTTATTACTGCGCTAGGCACAGGTATCCATGATGATTTCGATGTACAGAAACTTCGTTACCACAAGATTATTTTGATGGCAGATGCTGATGTTGATGGTCAACACATCCGCACACTTTTGCTCACACTTCTTTTCCGCTTCATGCGCCCGCTTATTGAAAACGGTTATGTCTACTTGGCGCAACCACCACTATATAAATTGAAGTGGGGCGGTAAAGATGCTGTCGAGTACGCATTTAGCGATCGCGAACGCGATGGCATGATCAAGATTGGTTTAGATGCAGGAAAGCGTCTTCCAAAAGATGATGGAATTCAACGCTTTAAAGGCCTAGGTGAAATGCCTGCTAAAGAACTTTGGGATACAACAATGGATCCAGAGCATCGTGTACTTGTTCAAGTAACTCTAGAAGATGCTGCTGCAGCTGATGATCTCTTCTCAGTTCTTATGGGTGAAGATGTTGAACAACGTCGCCAATTTATTCAGCGCAACGCTAAAGACGTTAGGTTCTTGGATATCTAATGGCTAAAAATAAAGACGAGACTCCTGTAGATCGCACCGGTATGGAAAATCCCGGTGACGATTTCGACCGCGTTGAAACTATCGATCTCCAAGTTGAGATGGCGCGCAGCTATCTCGACTATGCAATGTCAGTTATTGTCGGACGCGCACTTCCAGATGTTCGCGATGGACTAAAGCCTGTTCACCGCCGCGTCTTGTATGCAATGTATGACGCTGGTTACCGCCCAGATAAGGGTTACTACAAATCTTCACGCATCGTCGGTGACGTTATGGGTAATTACCACCCACACGGAGATGGCGCGATCTATGACACCGTTGTTCGCTTAGCTCAGTCATGGTCGCTGCGCTATCCATTAGTTGATGGCAATGGAAACTTTGGTTCACCCGGAAACGATCCAGCTGCTGCGATGCGTTATACAGAAGCACGTCTATCGCCTATCGCAATGGAGATGATGCGCGATATCGATGAAGATACCGTCAACTTTGTTCCTAACTACGATGGTCGATCACAAGAACCTGTTGTTCTGCCAAGTCGCTTTCCTAACCTTCTTGTTAATGGCAGCGCTGGAATCGCAGTTGGTATGGCGACAAATATTCCGCCGCATAACTTGCGCGAGATCTCACAGGCAGTCTTCCTAGCTCTTGAAAATCCAGATATGCCATCTGAGCAATTGCTCAACGAGATGATCAAGATTGTTAAAGCCCCAGATTTTCCTACTAAGGCGCTTATCGTCGGCCGCACAGGAATCGAAGAGGCTTACCGCACCGGTCGCGGATCTATCACTATGCGCGCTGTTGTTAACGTTGAAGAGATCAATAAGCGCACATGTTTGGTAGTTACTGAACTTCCATACCAAGTTAACCCAGATAACTTGGCGCTAAAGATTGCCGAACTTGTTAAAGATGGAAAGATTAAAGGAATTGCAGATGTGCGCGATGAAGGTAACGAGCGCTTAGGACAACGTCTGGTTATCGTTCTACAGAACACCGCTATTCCTAAAGTTGTTCTCAATAATCTTTATAAGCAGACACAATTACAAGATACCTTCGGCGCAAATATGTTGGCACTTGTCGATGGTGTCCCTCGCACGCTACGCCTTGATGAATTCATTAAGTTCTACATCGAACATCAGGTTGAAGTAATTGTTCGCCGTACTAAATATCGTCTTGCTGAAAAAGAGAAGCGCGCACATATCCTCAAGGGTTACCTCAAGGCACTTGATGCACTCGATGCGGTTATCGCACTCATTCGTGCATCAACAACCCCCGAGGAAGCACGTACCGGGCTTATGAAGTTGCTCGATGTTGATGAGATTCAAGCCAATGCAATTCTTGATATGCAGCTGCGCCGTATCGCAGCCCTTGAGCGTCAGAAGATTAACGATGAGTACGACGGCCTTATGGCAGATATTGTCGAACTCAATGCGATCTTGGCATCTGAAAGTAAGCAGCGCGAAATTATCAAGACAGAGCTTGAGGATCTCGTCGCCAAATATGGCGATGATCGTCGCACTCAACTTGTTGCCAGCGAAGGTGATTTCTCTGCAGAAGATCTCATTCCAGATCAAGATGTAGTTGTCACAATTACTCACGGCGGATACTCAAAGCGCACCAACGCCGATCTCTACAAGTCACAGCGCCGCGGTGGTCGTGGCGTAAAGGGTGCAGCCCTCAAACAAGATGACATTGTTGATCACTTCTTTGTCGCATCCACCCATGATTGGTTGCTCTTCTTTACCAACGAGGGCCGTGTCTATCGCGCAAAGGTTCACGAACTACCGGATGCTGGCCGTGATGCACGCGGACAGCATGTTGCAAATCTTCTGGCATTTAAACCACAAGAGCAGATCGCCGAAGTTTTGTGGTTTAAGTCCTACGACGTTGTTCCATATCTTGTACTTGCAACCAAAAATGGTTTAGTTAAGAAGACAGCGTTAAGTGAATTTGATTCACCTCGTAGCGGTGGCTTGATTGCAATTTCACTTAAGCCTGGCGATGAGGTTGTTGCCGCAGCGCTCGTTGATAAAGATGATGAACTTCTACTTGTATCTAAAAAAGCGATGTCACTTCGATTCACATCAGATGATGAATCACTTCGCCCTATGGGACGTTCAACAAGTGGTGTGATCGGAATGAAGTTCCGCGATGGCGATCAACTGCTTTCTATGTCACGCATTAACTCATCTAACGCGCAATCATTTGTCTTCACTGCAACAGATGGCGGTTATGGAAAGAAAACTCCAGTCGAGGAGTATCGACTTCAAGGTCGCGGTGGAATTGGAATTAAGGCAGCAAAGATTGATGAAGGCTCACGTGGCTCTCTCGTCAGCGCACTTGTAATTTCAGATAGTGATGAAGTTCTTGCAATTACATCTGCCGGAACCGTGATGCGCACACCAGCTGCCGAAGTTCGCCAGACCGGCCGCGATTCGATGGGCGTACGCCTGGTCAATCTCGACGAAGGAGTAAGCCTGCTTTCAGTCACACGCAATGGCGAAGATGAGATTTCTGAGGAAAAGCAGTAGTCTTCACGCCTGTAGTTATAGAGGCCGTTTTGGCGACTTGATCAATTTCAAGTAACCTTGCGCCTGCTGCACGCGGCTTTTGTCGCATGCGGGCCTATAGCTCAGCCTGGTTAGAGCGCTTCCCTGATAAGGAAGAGGTCGGTGGTTCGAGTCCACCTAGGCCCACCCGTTCTAATACGGGGACCTAGCTCAATTGGTAGAGCACCGCCTTTGCAAGGCGGGGGTTAGGGGTTCGATTCCCCTGGTCTCCACAATCGTTTCATTCAATACTCCAACTTCTAGAACGGTGCTCACAATGACAACTGCAACTCTTCATACAAATCTCGGTGACATTGTTATTGAAATGTTTGAATTCCAAGCACCAAAGACAGTTGCTAACTTTGTTGGTCTTGCAACAGGCACCAAGGAGTACACCGACATGTCAACGGGTGCAAAGAAGACCGGAAACTTTTATGACGGTCTCATCTTCCACCGCGTCATCGACGGATTCATGATCCAAGGCGGATGCCCAATGGGTAAAGGCTTCGGAGATCCAGGATATAAATTTGAAGATGAATTCCATGGCGAACTTTCATTTGATCGCCCATACCTATTAGCAATGGCTAATTCAGGGCCAAATACAAATGGTTCACAATTCTTTATCACCGTTGGTCCAACACCACACCTGAACCGCAAGCACTCAATCTTCGGTGAAGTAAAGGATGCTGCAAGCCAAGCTGTTGTTGATGCAATTGCAACAACAAAGACAGGCGCTGGCGACAAGCCAGTAAAAGACGTTGTTATTAATAGCGTCACCGTTGCATAACTTTTAATTCAATGAAGGCTCAGCGCTCTGCGACTATCGGCCTCATCACTGTAATCTGCGGATTTTTTCTCTGGCAGAAAATTGATGCAAACATCATCAACAATTTCTTTCTCCCACCACTTGCAGATCTGCAAAGCAGTGGTCAGTGGTATCGCATATTTACTGTTGGCTTAATGCACGATCAAACTAGCGATCTGCCGTATCACTTAGCTTTTAATATGTTGGCGCTGCATTCACTCGGCACTCAGATTGAATCAATTCTAGGAAAATCAAAGTTTCTTGTAATTTTCTTTATCTCACTACTTGCTGGCTCACTCACCTCTGCCTACTTTTTGCCATTTAATGGATATTCCATCGGCGCATCCGGAGCAGTCTTTGGTCTCTTCGGCGCGATCTTGGTGATCTATAAACGGTACGGAGCTGACCTCAAGAGCACTTTGATAACCGTGGGCCTGAACTTGGTTATCGGCTTTACGATCCCTGGAATCGACTGGAGAGCCCACGTAGGGGGTCTCCTAGGCGGAGCGTTGGCGGCGAAGGTTCTTATCCACAAGTAAGCCCACAGCTGTGGATGAATTACACGGTTGTAATTTAACTCTTTATATTGCGAAGCAAGACTTGAGCAACGTCTAGAACTTCAACATCTGATTCACGCGCCGTCATTCCATCACCGATCATGATGCGACAGAACGGACAACCGACTGCAACTTCTTGAACACCGGTTGCAATCGCTTCATCAACGCGATTGAGGTTGATACGTGTACCAAGTTTCTCTTCCATCCACATACGTGATCCGCCACCACCACAACAGAATGAACGCTCTTGATTACGTGGCATCTCTTCAATGTCACAACCTGATGCTTCAAGAAGTTCGCGAGGTGGCGCATAGATCTGATTGTGACGACCAAGGTAACACGGATCGTGGAAGGTAATTTTCTGATCTGCCTTATGCGGACTTGTCTTCAAGCGACCTTCGCGGACTAGAGTGTTAAGAAGTTGTGTGTGGTGCAACATCTCGAGTTCATAACCGCTCTGGGCGTAATCGCGGCCGATTGTTGTAAAGCAATGAGGGCAGGTAACAACAACTTTCTTCTTACCCTTAGGGCGATCACCAAATGTCTCTTTAAAGGTCTCAATATTTTCGCGTGAAAGAATTTGATACAAGAATTCATTGCCGGCACGACGTGCAGCATCTCCTGTGCAAGTCTCCTTCTTACCCAGAACTGCAAAGTTAACTCCTGCCATATGCAATAACTCTGCAACAGCTTTTGTAGTCTTCTTCGCACGCTCTTCATAAGCACCAGCGCAACCAACCCAGAACAAATATTCAACTTCTTCTGGAAGTTCACCTTCAACAAGCCGCACAGGGAAATCACACTCGGCGATCCACCCTTCACGATCTGCGCGGTTAGCACCCCATGGATTGCCGGTCTTTTCAAGATTTCTAAATGTTCCACCGAGCTCAGTTGGAAATTCTGATTCAACTAATACCTGAAAACGGCGCATATTTACGATGTGATCCACATGCTCAATATCTACTGGGCACTCTTCAACACAAGCGCCACAGGTAGTACAAGACCATAGAACATCAAGTGAAATAGGGGCGTTATCGCCTACCAACGCCTCATTATCTACAACCTTAGACATCGCATGATCGCGCATCGCCATAATCAAAAGTTTTGGTGAGAGCGGCTTATCTGTATGCCAAGCAGGACACTGTGATTGGCAGCGACCACATTCGGTACATGTGGTCATATCAAGCAGACCCTTCCAAGAAATATCTGCACGATTTCCTAGACCGAATACATCGTCTTCCTTTGGATCTTCAAAATCAATTGGCTTACCGTGTGAAAGCATTTCAGGGAGCGCACCCAGAGAGTTACTGCCGTCGCTATTGCGCTTATAAAAGATATTAAAGAAGGCCAGAAAGCGGTGCCAAGCAATACCCATTGTGAGGTTACTTGCGATGACGATAAACCAAGCCATCGAAGTAACAATCTTGATCGCAGCAATAATAACAATTGCATTCTCAATTGCAGCCGTACTCCAACTGCTAAAGAACACAACTGCAGGCCACGAAAGTGCGTAATGCCAATTCCACGATTCTTCTCCAGCAAGTGCGCCTTCTAATCCACGCAGTGCGATTACGGCAAAGACAATGACCAAGATTGTGCCTTCGACGTAATACGCCTTACCCATTCCAGAACCTGAGAAACGATTTGCACGTTCTGGTTTCAAACGAGTTACTTGGCGAATACCAATAAGTGTCACGATTCCGATACCGGTGAGCCAACCAATAAGTTCGGACATAAATTCATAAGGAATAAAGTGACCAATAAGTGGCAACGCAAAACTTGGCGAAATCAATTGACCGTAAGCGGTAACGAGTGTTCCAAAGAGCGCACCGAATCCGATCATCACAAACCAGTGTGCAATTCCCGTAGCGGTGAAGTTGAGCATCTTGGTATGGCCCAAAACTTCTTTCAGCATGTTTGCTAAGCGCGCACCCTTATCGTTGCCTCGCGTTGGATCTGGTTGCGCCTTCTTGTATGTGGCAAGGAGCTGGCGGACCCGCACGCTCAGTAAGGCCAGCGCGATAACGGTGATCCCGTAGGCGAGTGCGGTCAGACCAATCTGAAGGGGCGACATGAGCGAAAGGCTATCTCTCCGCCTGGGAATAATTCAGGTGGAAGCCCTGTTCTACCCCTTGAAAGCCTGAGTCGCATCGACTCAACCTCTTGTGTAAGATGGACTCAGGTTTAACTGAAAGTACTAAAAAGGGAGTCACAATCATGGCTAGAGCAGTCGGAATCGACCTCGGAACTACAAATAGCTGCGTCAGCGTCCTCGAAGGCGGCGAGCCAACGGTTATCGCCAACGCTGAAGGCGCTCGCACCACCCCATCGATCGTTGCCTTTGCAAAGAACGGCGAGGTCCTCGTCGGTGAAGTGGCAAAGCGCCAGTCGGTCACAAACGTTGAACGCACCATTCGCTCAGTAAAGCGCCACATGGGTACTAACTGGTCGATGGATATCGATGGCAAGAAGTACACACCACAAGAAATTTCTGCGCGCATTCTGCAAAAGCTTAAGCGCGATGCAGAGGCATACCTCGGTGAAACTGTTACCGATGCTGTCATCACCGTTCCTGCGTACTTCTCTGATGCAGAACGTCAAGCAACAAAGGAAGCTGGCGAAATCGCCGGACTTAATGTGCTTCGTATTATTAACGAGCCAACTGCAGCAGCACTTGCATACGGTCTCGATAAGGCTGATCAAGAACAAACAATTCTTGTCTTTGACTTAGGTGGTGGAACATTTGACGTTTCACTTCTTGAAATCGGAGACGGTGTTGTTGAAGTAAAGGCAACTGCTGGAGATAACCACCTCGGTGGAGACGATTGGGATCAAGCACTTGTTGATTACCTTGTACAAACATTTGGATCAAAGAACGGTATTGATCTCACAAAAGATAAGATGGCGATGCAGCGTATTCGCGAAGCAGCAGAAAAGGCGAAGATCGAACTTTCATCTTCACAGCAAGCTGCTATCAATCTTCCATACATCACAGTTGATGCAGAGAAGAACCCACTCTTTATGGATGAAACTGTTACTCGTGCACAGTTCCAGCAACTCACAGCAGATCTACTTGATCGTTGCAAGAAGCCTTTCCAGCAAGTACTAAAAGATTCTGGAATCGCAATCTCTGCAATCAAGAGCGTTGTTCTTGTTGGCGGTTCAACTCGTATGCCAGCAGTTGTAGATCTCGTTCGCGATCTCACCGGCGGGAAAGAGCCAAATAAGGGCGTAAATCCTGATGAAGTTGTTGCCGTTGGCGCATCTCTTCAAGCTGGTGTTCTTAAGGGTGAAGTGAAAGATGTTCTCCTTCTTGATGTCACACCGCTAACACTTGGTATCGAAACCAAGGGTGGCGTAATGACACGCATGATCGAGCGCAACACAACGATCCCTACAAAGCGCAGCGAAATCTTTACAACCGCTGATGACAATCAGCCTGCTGTACAGATTCAGGTCTACCAGGGTGAGCGTGAAATGGCTGCCTACAACAAGAAATTAGGCATGTTCGAACTTTCAGGTATCGCACCAGCGCCACGTGGAGTTCCGCAGGTTGAGGTGACATTTGATATCGATGCCAACGGAATCGTTCATGTTTCTGCAAAAGATCTTGCAACCGGAAAAGAGCAGAGCGTCACAATCAGTGGCGGCTCAGCACTTTCAAAGGATGAGATCGATCGCATGATGGCAGATGCCGAATCTCACGCTGAGGAAGATAAGAAGCGTAAAGAAGAGGCAGAGATCCGTAACACTGGAGACTCACTTGTCTACCAGACTGAGAAGTTCATCTCAGAAAATGCTGACAAGTTCACAGAAGGTGAAGCACTCGACAAGAAGAATGAAGTCGAAGGCGCACTTACTGAACTTAAGACATCACTCGGAGGTGCAAACTTCGAAGCAATCAAGACAAATACTGAGAAAGTTTCAACTCTTTCACAGGCACTTGGTGCGTTGATGTATGCAGCAGCGGGTGCTGCTGCGACAGATGCTGCTACTGAAGATGGTGTTGAAGATGCAGAGATCATCGACGAAGGCAGCAACTAATGTCAGAAGATCTCGTAACTGAGGTATCTGAAGTAATTGAAGAAAGTAGTGCGGAGCCGGGTCAGGAGACTGACCCGGTAAGCGCACTTACTGCAGACTTGCAGCGCCTTCAAGCAGAGTATGCAAATTACAAAAAGCGCGTAGAACGTGATCGTTCACTCGCACATGAACTTGCAATTAGCTCTGTACTCATTGAACTTCTGCCCGTCCTTGACGATATCGAGCGCGCACAAACACATGGCGAACTCACTGGTGGATTTAAGGCAGTTTCAGATCAGATTGCAGCAACTACCGAACGCATCGGACTTACCAAATACGGTAGCGAAGGTGATCTATTCGATCCACAAATTCACGAAGCGTTACTTCATGACACTTCACCTGATGTGACTACATCTACTGCAACAAAAATTTTGCAGCCCGGATATAAATTTAAAGAGCGCATTCTTCGCCCAGCTCGCGTTGGCGTTACAGATCCTGAAGAAACTCCCGCTGCGGAATAACTTATGGCTGCCAAAGATCTCTACGAGAAGGATTTCTACGCAATTCTCGGCGTCGATAAAAAAGCCGGCGCTGATGAAATTAAGAAGAAATACCGCTCTTTGGCGCGTGAATTACACCCAGATAAAACTAAGGGCGATGACGCCTTAGAAGAGAAATTCAAAGCTGTCTCTGAGGCGTACGACATTCTCTCGGATTCAAAAAAGCGCGCTGAATATGATGAAGCCCGTTCGCTCTTTGAACGAGGCGGGTTCCGGGCGCCAATGGGCGGTCAGAACCAAGGCGGAGATTTCTCCGATTTATTCGGCGGCGGATCTCCAAATGACATCTTCGCAAACTTATTTGGTGGCGGCGGAATTCGTCGCGGTCCACGTAAAGGTCAAGATCTACAGACAGAGTCAACAATTACATTTAAAGAAGCGGTATTTGGTACAACTCTTGAACTTAAGCTTTCGACAGATGGCGGTAAGCCACAAACAATTACTGCTCGCGTTCCTGCAGGAGTTAACGACGGCGCAAAGATTCGCGTCAAAGGTAAAGGCGCACCTGGTGAAGCCGGACCAGGTGATCTCTTTATCCTGTTGCAAGTAAAGCCACATCCAATTTTTTCACGCAAAGCAGAGAACATAACTCTCACCTTGCCCGTATCTTTCGTTGAAGCAACACTTGGCGCGGATATCAAAGTTCCAACGCTCGATGGCGAAGAGGTAACAGTCAGAATTGCACCAGGTACACCTAATGGACGCACACTCCGCGTTAAAGGCCGTGGAATTAAAAAGGGATCAGTAACAGGAGATCTCTTGGCAACTATTGATGTGCAAGTGCCACAGAAAATTGAAAGCGAAGCAGCTGAAGCGCTCTTAAAGTTTGCAGAAATTACTGCAGCACATGATGTGCGTCTTGAGATGAAGATGAAGGCGTTGCAATGAGCGAAGATAAGCGCGACGAGATAGATGAGGCTGCCGGCCTTTATGTAATTTCTGTTGCCGCAGAACTTTCAGGGTTACATCCACAAACTCTCCGTCAATATGATCGAATTGGACTTGTATCTCCTTCACGCACCGTTGGTCGCAACCGTAGATATTCACTGCGCGATATTGCATCCCTTCGCACCATTCAAAGACTTATCGGTGAAGGAATTAACCATGCAGGCATTAAAAGAATTATTGAACTCGAATCTGCGATGGCAAACATGGCTCTTGAAGTTGCAAAACTTCGCATTGAAGTAGATGCGCTGTTAACTGAGAACCCACCAAAATCGCTGGAAATACGTAAGAAATCGCAAGTAATCATTTACAAAGAAGATAAATAGAGAGATAGGCTGACCACCATGAGCGCACGCGATCAACTTAAAGACGAAATCATCAACAAGGCCGTAGTTCACGGCAAGGTTATTCTCTCTTCAGGTAAAGAGGCTGATTACTACGTAGATCTACGCCGCATCACACTCGATCATGTCGCAGCGCCACTAGTCGGTCAGGTCATGCTCGATCTCACCAAAGATTTAGATTTCGAAGCAGTTGGCGGGCTAACACTCGGTGCCGATCCAGTTGCTACAGCGATGATGCATGTTGCGGCAAGCCAAGGTCGCGCACTTAACTCTTTCGTTGTACGCAAAGCTGAGAAAGCTCACGGGCTACAACGACGCATTGAAGGACCAGATGTAAAAGGTAAGCGCGTTTTGGCTGTTGAAGATACATCTACAACTGGTGGATCAGTATTAACAGCAGTAGAAGCGTTGAAAGAAGCCGGCGCAATTGTTGTAGGCGTTGCAGTTATTGTTGAACGTGGCGCAAAAGATGCAATTGATGCAGCAGGTTTGGAATACCGCACTGCATATTCACTTGCTGACTTAGGTCTTTAAGACCAATCTTTCTTTGTTCGCCATTCGCGGAAGAGTTCAAAGAGCACTGGCAAAGTTGTAATGAGCAAAACCAATAAAGTTATTGGCAAGAGATATTTGTCGAGTGAGTCTTTCACGGATTCGCCTAGGAAATAACCGGCCAGAATAATTCCATCTGCCCAAATTATTGCACTCACGCTATTCCACAAGAAAAATGTCTTAGGAGGAATTCCGATTATTCCGCACATCGGATTGATTAATGTGCGCACGAATGGTGTGAAGCGAGCAAGGAAAAGCGCCTTACCTATTCCATATCGAGTTAACCATTTTTGTGTTGCTTCAACCTTTGCTTGATTGAAGATTCGACTATTTGGACGATCAAATAGTTTCCTTCCGTATTTATGACCGATGAAATATCCGGTCTGCGAACCTGTGATAACTGCGATCGGTGCGCCAATAAGTAAGCCAATAATTGGCAACTGGACACCATTGAGAGCTTGGCTGGCAGCACCGGATGCACCTAAGCCGGCTAGAAAGAGGAGAGAATCTCCCGGAAAGAGCATTCCAACGAGTAAACCTGTCTCAGTGAACAAGATTAAAAGGACTCCAATAAATCCAAAAGAGGCGATCAACGTCTCCGGATGGAGGGAATTAATTAGAGATTCCATAAGTTGAGGATAAGGTACGCGCCATGTCTTTGGCACCTCGACCACACTTCCACTTTGCGCCTGCGCGCAATTGGATGAATGATCCCAACGGGCTTATTTTTTACCGCGGCAAGTATCACTTGTTCTTTCAGTACAACCCCGAAGGAGATCAATGGGGCAATATGTCATGGGGACATGCGACATCAACTGATCTAATTACTTGGCAAGAACACCCTGTCGCAATCCCATACACGCCAACACATGGGATTTTTTCTGGAAGCGCCGTTGTTGATTACTTCAACACAACCGGATTTGGTTCGCTTGAAAATCCCGCGATGGTTGCCATCTACACCCAGCATCAGCACGATGGTTTACGACAAGCCCAATCCATTGCCTATAGCACCGATGAAGGACTTACCTGGCAGCGCTATGAAGGCAATCCAGTACTTGATTTAGAGATGAAAGATTTCCGTGATCCAAAAGTTGTATGGAACACCGTTAATGAAGCCTGGGTAATGAGCGTTGTTAAACCACACGACCACACTGTCTGCTTCTACCAATCTCGCGATTTGAAATCATGGGAGCTCTTAAGCGAATTCACCAATAAGAACGGCACCGATGGAGTCTGGGAGTGCCCAGACCTATTCCCATTGCCTGTTAATAACAATCCGGATGAAATCAAATGGGTTCTCTTGATTTCAGTAAACCCTGGGGGAATCACCGGTGGATCGGGAACCCATTACTTCATTGGTGATTGGAATGGAAAAGAATTTATTGCAGATGACCGGACGACTCGTTGGTTGGATTACGGTCGCGACAATTACGCAGGTGTCACATTTAACGATGTGCCAGATAATCGTCGCATCTATATCGCGTGGATGAACAACTGGGATTATGCGAAAGAGATTCCAGCAAACCCAGCCCGTGGATCTATGACAATTCCTCGCGAACTCTCACTTACAAAAACTGAAGGTAAAATTACTCTGATTCAAAATCCAGTAAATGAAATTAACGAATCCAAAATTAACGATCAACGATTTACAATTACACCTTCTGCTACAAAATCAGGAATTCGATTCGCTCGAGAAGATGGCGCATCTTTTGATATTGGTTACGACAGTGAAAGAAAAGAAATTTACGTTGATCGCACACACGCATGGTTTGATATCAATTCAACATCGATACATGCAGCGCCCTTTGTCGCAACAAAACCTTTCGAGATTCGCGTCATCACCGACATCGGCTCAGTCGAAGTCTTTGTCGACGACGGGCGCGTCTCAATCACAGATCTGGTCACACCGGAAGCTACTCACTGGTTGCCCAGCGCTTTTTGAGCCTATCCACGCTCAGAAAGACTGTAAAAAGACTGTAAAAACCTGAAAAATTTGATTACTTCGTTATCACCAAAACCCCCTGCTTACCCCTTCTGTCCAGTAATTTTCACCGACCCGGAAGTAGGACACAGCTGTTCCTGCCTCCACCCCTTGAAAGGAAATATTGATGAAGAAGTTTACAAAGTTAGGTGCTCTCGCAGTTGCGTCAGCGCTTTCTTTGACTGTTCTAGCAACTGCTCCAACAGCATCTGCTGCAACATGTGCAAAGAAGACAACAGTAGAAATGCTCGGAACGATCAAGCCTGAAATTCAAGTTGAGTTCCTAGCAGCAGTTAAGGCTTACAACGCTAGCCAGAAGTGCTACACGCTAAAGTCGATCCCTGGCGATCGCAACCTCACATTCCTTCAGAACGTAACACCTAAGTACGCTGCGAAGAATGCTCCAACAATCATGTACACACTCCAAGAGATTCCTGACATGGCTGACAAGGTCATGGACTGGAAGGGAACAAAGCTTGTAAAGCTTGTTTCACCAGGACTTCTCGCTGCAGCTAACGTTGGTGGAAAGCAAGTCGGTATTCCATCAACAGCTGAAGCATTCGGACTTCTTTACAACAAGAAGGTTCTTGCTGATGCAGGTATTGATCCAAAGAAGATCACAACTCGCACAGAACTAGAAGCAGCATTCAAGACTCTTCAGG